>ENA-ORSB01000001-ORSB01000001.1-human-gut-metagenome-genome-assembly--contig:-NODE-1-length-475147-cov-13.406715_pt1 | contig 475147 bp, 399 predicted proteins | sample MGYA00242180_ERZ509144 | MGnify/ENA primary metagenome ERZ509144 (study PRJEB26280, sample SAMEA2338661) | human gut metagenome | biome: human gut; feature: human-associated habitat; material: faeces...
GTGACTTCATTCCTCTGGACTTTCGGCCCGATTCTGTTGCTTATCGGCTTCTGGTTCTTCATAATGAAGCGTATGAATTCCCGTGACGGGGGAGGCCCCGGCGGTGTGTTCAATGTCGGCAAGTCGAAGGCCCAGATGTTTGACAAGGATGGTCCCGTAAAGGTCACTTTCAATGATGTGGCCGGGCTGTCGGAAGCCAAGACCGAAATCGAGGAGATTGTAGAGTTCCTGAAAAATCCCCAGCGTTACACCAACCTTGGTGGCAAAATTCCCAAAGGAGCGCTCCTGGTAGGCCCTCCGGGAACAGGTAAGACCCTACTTGCCAAGGCCGTGGCAGGAGAGGCCAATGTGCCTTTCTTCTCCATGTCCGGTTCCGATTTTGTCGAGATGTTTGTCGGTGTGGGTGCGTCGCGAGTGCGCGACCTTTTCCAGAAGGCAAAAGAGAAAGCTCCCTGCATCGTATTCATTGATGAGATTGACGCGGTTGGCCGCGCACGAGGCAAGAATCCCAATATGGGTGCCAACGACGAGCGTGAGAACACCCTCAATCAGCTCCTTACCGAGATGGACGGATTCGGCACTAACAGCGGTGTGATTATCCTTGCCGCCACCAACCGTGCCGATATCCTCGACAAGGCTCTTCTGAGAGCCGGACGTTTCGACCGCCAGATTTATGTCGAACTGCCTGAGCTGAATGACCGTGTGGCGATATTCAATGTACATCTTAAGGGTATAAAGACCGACTCCACTGTCGATGTCGATCTGCTTGCCCGCCAGACCCCCGGTTTCTCGGGAGCTGACATCGCGAATGTCTGCAATGAGGCCGCCCTTATCGCGGCGCGTCATAACAAGGAGGTGGTGCAGCGTGAAGACTTCATAGCCGCCGTTGACCGAATCATCGGTGGTCTGGAGAAACGTTCCAAGATAACCACCGAGGAGGAGAAGCGCTCCATCGCCTGCCATGAGGCGGGACATGCCACAGTCTCCTGGAATCTTCGTTATGCCAACCCGCTTATCAAGGTGACAATCGTCCCGCGCGGGAAAGCCCTTGGAGCCGCCTGGTATCTGCCTGAAGAACGTCAGATAACCCCGACCCAGGCACTTCTTGACGAGATGTGCGCGACCCTCGCGGGACGTGCAGCCGAGGAGCTGTTCCTCGGACATATATCGACCGGGGCGGCCAACGACCTGGAGCGTGTCACCAAGCAGGCTTATGCGATGGTGGTATACTACGGTATGTCGAAGAACCTTCCCAATATCTCATATTATGATTCGACCGGGCAGGCATACGGTTTCTCGAAGCCTTACAGTGACCAGCGTGCCAAGGAAATCGATGAGGAGGTGTCGCGCATCATCAATGAGCAGTATGAACGCGCCAAGCAAATCCTGCGCGAACAGGCCGCGGGCCATAACAAGCTGGCGGAGGTGCTGTTCACCCGTGAAGTGATATTCACCGAGGATGTGGAGAAAATCTTCGGCAAGCGCAAATGGGCGTCGAGAACCGATGAAATCCTTGCTGCCCAGCAGGCTGCTGAAAAAGCTGCTCAGGCTCAGAAAAAGGAGGAGAACTCACCGAAGGATAATACGACTCCCGACGCGGAAGTCGAGGATGTGGAGGCGACAGATGTCTCATCAGACGCGACACCTGCGGACTCCAAGCCGACGGAGCCGACATCGGATGGCAAGACTACGACTCCACCGGCGGATATCCCTCCGATTCCCAAAAAATAACCACCCAAAGACAGGTGTAAGATAGAGCTCAGGCCCGACGCTGTATTCTGCGTCGGGCCTGATTTTGATTTGGAGCAATCGGGGAAAATCGCTAACTTTGCAAGATAAAGTGAACGCAAAAGAAAGGAGAACAAACATGAGAATGTCAGTGGTCCTCAGATTCCTGATTATCGGCCTGATATGGGCCGGTGCATGCGGTGTGCTTCTCGCCCGTATGATAGCCGAGGGTACTGCCATAAATCTTATGACATTATTCCCCATAATAGCCTCGGGGATAATAGTGTTTGTCCCTCTCTACAAGAAATATATCAGGAATGACAAGCAGCGATAAATCAGTCGACAGCAATTATTGTCCGATACTGAGCAAGATAGATTCCCCTGCAGACCTGCGCAGGTTGCCGGTGGACGCTCTTCCGGGCCTTTGCGGTGACATCCGCCGTTTCCTTATAGATTCCCTCTCCACAAATCCGGGCCATTTCGCTTCAAGCATGGGTGCCGTAGAGCTTACTGTGGCATTACATTATGTGTTCCATACCCCTTATGACCGTATCGTATGGGATGTAGGCCATCAGGCTTACGGACACAAGCTTCTGACCGGACGACGTGACAGGTTTGCGACCAATCGTTGTTTCAATGGGTTGAGCGGCTTTCCTAACCCTGATGAGAGCGAGTATGACACGTTTATGGCCGGGCATGCCTCCAATTCTATATCGGCGGCTCTGGGTATGGCGGTGGCCACGGAACTTAACACTGACAATCCTCCGCGCAAGGTGGTGGCGGTGATTGGTGACGCGTCAATTTCCGGAGGGCTGGCCTTCGAAGGACTCAACAACGCGGCCAATACCCCCAATAATCTACTTATAATCCTCAATGACAACGATATGTCGATTGACGCGAATGTCGGGGCATTGCATAGCTATCTCGCTCAGGTCACGACCTCGCGCCGTTACAACAATATGCGCTACAAGCTGTATAAGCTGCTGAAAAAGCTACATGTCGTGTCGGAGAAGCGCAAAGGTTCGATTCTAAGGTTCAACAACTCGCTCAAGGCGTTGCTGGCTCATGAACAGAACATCTTCGAGGGGCTTAACATACGCTATTTCGGGCCGGTTGACGGCCATGATGTGGCCGGACTGATAAAGACCCTTGATGACATCAAGGATATGACCGGGCCTAAGATTCTGCATGTCAAGACGGTGAAAGGTAAGGGATATGCTCCCGCCGAACAAAATCCGGCTGTATGGCACGCTCCCGGAAAATTCAATCCGGAGACAGGGGAGAGGGCTGAGGATAAGTCCAATGTCACACCTGCCACATTGGATGCGTCCGCGCCGATGAAACCGCGCAAATTTCAGGATATTTTCGGTCAGACGCTGCTCCAGCTTGCGCGTGACAACAAGAAAATCATAGGTATAACCGCCGCCATGCCCTCGGGAACCTCAATCAACATTATGCAGAAGGAACTTCCCGGTAGGGTATTCGATGTCGGTATCTCTGAGGGTCACGCCGTTACCTTCGCGGGAGGACTGGCGAAGGAGGGATTGCGTCCGTTTGTCGCCATTTACTCCTCATTCCTTCAGCGGTCGTATGACCAGATCATCCATGATGTCGCCATTCAGCGGTTGCCGGTGGTGTTGTGTATCGATCGCGCCGGATTGGTCGGGGAGGATGGTGTGACCCATCATGGCCTCTTTGATATAGCGTATCTGCGCCCGGTGCCCTCGCTGGTGATAGCGTCCCCGCGTGACGGCGACACATTACGCGACCTGTTGCTCACGGCATCATTGTATGACGGGCCTATAGCCATCAGATATCCGCGCGGCGCAGGTTCATCCCCTGAGACCGACCGTGTGGCCCGTCGCCTTGAAATCGGCAGAGGTGAGAAACTTGCGGATGGCGAGGATGTCACATTCGTGTCTACCGGGCCGATAGCGTCAGAGGTTTCGAAGGCAATCTCGATTTTAAAGGAACAAGGTCTGTCGGCCTCGCATTATGATATGACATTCATCAAACCTATCGACCGGACTCTTCTCAAGGAAGCCGCCGAGAAGGGTGCGCCGATAGTGACGGTGGAGGATGGCACGACCATCGGAGGTCTTGGCTCGGCAGTGGAGGAATTCCTGCAAGAGGAGGGTTATCGGGAGATTCCCGTCAGGAAGATTGGTGTGCCGGACAGATTTGTGGCCCAGGGCACGGTCGCCGAGTTGCGTAAGCTTTGCGGAATGGATGGGGAATCCATCGCCCTCCAGGCCGCTTCACTTGTGGCGGCTCCCAAAATCAGTGTCCACGGATGAAGATAGTCATCGCCGGAGCCGGAGAAGTGGGCTCACACCTGGCAAAACTGCTGTCGCGTGAGGAGCAGGACATCATAGTGCTTGACCGTGACAAGGAGAAGCTCAACCGTCTTGACAGTAACTATAACCTGATGACGGTCAGCGGTTCCCCGACATCATTCAATGACCAGAAACGGGCAGGTGTGGGTGATGACTGTGACCTGTTTATCGCCGTTACCCCTTACGAGAACACCAACCTCATAGCATGCGGCATAGCCAAGCATCTCGGGGCGAGGAAGACGGTGGGGCGTATAGACAATTACGAATACCTGGATTCCCAAAACCGAGGCTTTTTCTCGTCGGTCGGAGTCGATCACTTGATTTATCCCGAGTATCTGGCGGCTCAGGAAATTTGTCAGGCTTTACGTCGTCCATGGGCACGTAACTGGTTTGAACTCCATGACGGGGAGCTGATTCTGGTCGGTGTAAGGGTCAATGACAATGCGGTGCTTGTAGGCAAACAGCTGCGCGACCTTACCTTCTCCCAGCATAATTACCATGTCTCGGCAATCAAACGCCGCCACGAGACCATCATTCCCCGTGGTGATGACGCGATTAAGGCGGGTGACATCATATATTTCACCACCACCCGCGAGTATGTTGATGAGATACGCGACATATGCGGCAAAAAGGATTTCAAGGTCAGGAACGTGATGATTATGGGTGGTGGACGTATCGCTGTGAGACTTGCCCATCTCGCCTCTGACAAGTTCGACCTCACAATCATGGAGGATGATATGGCGCTTTGCCGCCGGTTGCCGGAGCGTTGTTCGGGCTGCAAGGTGAAAATCATCCATGGTGACGCGCGTAACAACGACATACTCCGGGAAGAGGGGATTTCCAATATGGATGCTTTTGTGGCTCTCACGGAATTCTCCGAGACCAATATCCTCGCTTGTCTGACAGCGAAGGAGTTTGGTGTTGACAAGACGGTGGCCGAGGTGGAGAACATCCAGTTTATCTCCGAGGCTGAAGGGCTCAACATCGGCACAGTCATCAACAAGAAACTGCTTGCCTCAAGCAAGATTTTCCAACTGTTGCTTGATGCGGACGAGTCAAGTTCGAAATTCATGGCGCTGGCTGATGCCGAGGTGGCCGAGCTTGAGGCCCGTCCCGGGTCAAAAATCACCAAAGGACCTGTGATGGAGCTGAAACTGTCGCGTGAAATGACTCTCGCGGGACTGATACGCGACGGAAAGGGTATGCTTGTGACAGGACGCACGGTGATTCAGCCTGGCGACCATGTGCTGGTATTCTGTCTCTCAGGCTCAATCCACAAGATAGAAAAACTGTTTGGATAACAGGAATCCGAAATGGCACGGAAAGAGGCGATAGTAAACTGGAAGATGCTCCTGCGTGTGGTGGGATGGCTCTTGCTGATCGAAGGGGCATTCATGTCTTTTCCTTTGGTGACCACACTCTTGTATCGCGAGGACTATATGCCATTCCTATGCGGGATGATTCTGACTCTGGTCTGCGGGCTGCTTGCCACCGCCGGAGTGAAACCCACCCGTTTCGATATGGGAAAACGTGAGGGATTCCTGCTGACAGCCTTGGTGTGGGTGGTCTTCTCCTTTTTCGGGATGATACCGTTCATGATGTGTGACTCCCCGCTAAATGTTTCCGACGCGTTTTTCGAGGCGATGTCGGGATTCACGACCACTGGCGCGACCACTATGCTTGACACAGAGGCAATAAGCCATGGCATACATTTGTGGCGTTCGCTGATGCAATGGATAGGGGGTATGGGTATTATCCTCTTCACACTCGCGGTATTGCCGATGCTCAACTCATCGGGGGGAATGCAGATGTTCAACGCGGAGGTGACCGGTATCACACATGAGAAATTGCGTCCGAGGGTCAGCGCGACGGCCAAGCGCCTTTGGCTTGTCTACCTGCTTCTGACCATCCTCCTGTGCATACTTTACTGGTTTGGACCGATGGATGCGTTTGACAGCCTTTGCCACTCCTTGTCAACGATGTCGACAGGAGGGTTCTCGACCAAGGCGGAGTCCCTCCAGGCGTGGGATTCATTGTATGTCAAGGTTGTCACGACCGTCTTCATGTTTGTGGGAGGTATAAATTTCGCATTGATATTCAGGGCCTCCACAGGTCAGTTCAAGGCGGTATGGAACAATGAGGTGTTCAAATTGTATGTGTGGGTTATTGTGGTGATGTTTGTGGTTTTCGATATCGCCATATTCCTCAATCCCGATGTCCCCAATACGATTGGCTCTCTTACGATTGACCCTCTCTTCCAAATCGTGTCGACTTTGTCGTCGACAGGCTACACGGTCGAGAATTTCGATGGGTGGGGTTCATTCCTTTTGGGGGCTGTGATTATTATGATGTTTGTCGGGGCGTGTGCCGGTTCCACGGCGGGTGGCGCGAAGCTCGACCGGGTTGTGTTGCTTTGGAAAAATTCCCGCAATGAACTTTACAGGTGTATCTATCCCAACCATATCCTCTCAGTGGATGTCAACCGCAACGCCGCAGCTCCGGAGATTATAAACAAGGTGATGGTCTTCCTCAGCCTTTATATTGGTGTCATAATTGTGGGAGGTGCATTATTGACGGTATGTGGCGCGTCTCTTGGCGACGCTTATTTCTCGGCATTCGCATGCGTCAGCAACTCGGGACTTGATGCCGCAATCTCCCAGAATGGAGGAGCTTACGCCCAGATTTCCGACGGAGGGAAGTGGGTGCTGTCATTTCTTATGCTGACGGGTCGTTTGGAGATTTTCACGGTTCTGGTGATTCTGACTCCCCGTTTCTGGCACAAATAATTGTAGTTGGATTAGCAGCAGGCTCAGTCGTGATGATAAGGCTCGTTTCTGAGTATTGTCATCGCGCGGTATATCTGTTCGACGAAAAACAGCCTGACCATCTCGTGGGGGAATGTCATTTTTGATAAGGAAAGCTTCTCATTGGCGCGTGAATAGACCGCAGGGGAGAATCCGTAAGGCCCTCCTACGATAAACCACAGCTGCTTCGGGACATTGATGGTTTTCTTCTCGATATATGAGGAAAATTCACGGGAGGTCATTTCCCTGCCACGTTCGTCAAGCAAGACCACTGTGTCTCCCGGCTGTATGCGGGCAAGCATCATCTCACCTTCGGCCTCCTTTTGTTTCTCTTCGGTCAGTTTGCGGGATGTCTTGACATCGGGCAGCTCCAGGATGTCGAAAGGTATGTAGCGGTTGACTCGACGGCAATATTCCTCGATTCCGGAACGCAGATTCGCGGATGTGGTTTTGCCGACCACCATCAGGGTTATTTTCATGATTGTTTGTTAAGTTGGGGTTTAATTAGTAATTTTGCATTGGAAAATTACCCTATCATTTATGAAAACTCGCGAAGAACTTATAGACGACCTGCTTACGCTTGCGTTCGCCGAGGATGTCGGTGATGGCGACGCCACCACACTCTCGACTATTCCGGCTGACGAGCAGGGCACGCAGCATCTGCTTGTGAAAGAGGAAGGCATCCTTGCCGGAGTTGAAATCGCCCGCAAGGTGTTCGAGAAATTCGATCCGTCTCTCAAGATGACCGTCTATATCAACGATGGCGCTCAGGTAAAACCCGGCGACATCGCTTTCAAGGTGGAGGGCAGCGTAAGATCGTTGCTCCAGACTGAACGACTGATGCTGAATATCATGCAGCGTATGAGCGGTATCGCCACTCAGACCGCCCGCTACCAGGAACGCCTTGAAGGACTCAAGGCAAAGGTCATCGACACCCGCAAGACCACTCCCGGACTCCGTGTCCTTGAGAAGGAGGCTGTCAAAATCGGAGGTGGCGGCAATCATCGTATGGGGCTTTATGACATGATTCTCATCAAAGACAACCATGTCGATTTCGCCGGCGGCATACCCCAGGCTGTAAGCGCGGCCAAGGAATGGATGAAGACCAACGGCAAGGACCTCAAAATCGAGGTTGAGACCCGAAACACGGCAGAAATCGAGCAGGCTCTCGAAGCCGGTGTAGACCGTATCATGCTTGACAATTTCACTCCCGAGCGTACCGCCGAGGCTGTGAAACTTATAAATGGCCGCACAGAGGTGGAATCTTCGGGCGGTATCACTCTTGACACCTTGCGCGCCTATGGCGAGGCCGGTGTGGACTTCATATCAGTCGGCGCACTGACCCATTCGGTCAAAGGCCTTGACATGTCGTTCAAAGCTTGCTGATATCTCCGGCAAGCTCAGCCAGCGAATACACTATCCTGTCGGCTTTCCCTTCGAGGGATGCCGCAGGATTGGTGGTCGCGAGCGCGATGACATGGCTTCCGGCCCTTCTGCCAGCCTCCAGTCCTTGGAAAGAATCTTCAAACACGACGCATTCGCTTGCGTCGCAACCGACTTTGCGCGCTCCAATCAGGTAGGGCTCGGGGTCGGGTTTTGACCGGGTAACGTCGGCGGCTGTCACAATCGCGTCGAAATGCTCCTTGAAACCGGGATGCTGCCGGAACAGGAATTCCATCTTTTTGTCGTCGCTGCTGGTGACGATTACCGTTTTCATACCGGCTTGACGTAGAGAGTCGACGAACTCCAGCGCTCCAGGGAAAACCGGATATACTATCTCGTTCTCGAATTCGTGGAGCATCCGGTCGACATCGGCCCTGATTTCCGGTTCGGGGAAATAGGTGGTGAGTATGTCGTTGAGGGTGGTACCCTTGATGTCATATGCGAAAGTCGGGGAGGGGAGATGGTGGGATTTCCCGACCTTCTCCCAGAAGCCTGTGTATAACGTCTCACTGTCGATGAGGACGCCGTCGAGGTCAAACAAAGCTGCTTTGTACTTCATTGAATTTCTATCTGATTTTCGTTTCGGGTGCAAAGTTAGCAACAATCCCCATAATAAGTCAAGCCGTGGGGAAACTTTTCGGCATCCGGTCAGGTTATACTCATCAGAGGGAGAGATTCAAACATTTAATCAGATTGTTTTGTGAGCCAGGATAATAAAAAGGATATCGCAGCCAAAAATCCTATGTCGCTCGGAACGCTTCCCATCGGCAAATTGCTGGTGGAGTATTCCGTGCCGGCCATCATAGCGTCGGTTGCGATGTCGTTATACAACATTATCGACAGTATATTCATCGGACGCGGAGTCGGGGCGATGGCCATCGCCGGACTTGCGATTACCTTCCCGTTGATGAACCTTGTAGTGGCGTTCTGTACGCTCATCGCTGTCGGCGGAGCGACCATCAGCTCAATTTTTCTCGGACAGAAAAACATTTCAAGAGCGACGGATGTCATCAACAATGTGCTGGTGCTGTGTCTGATTCACTCGGTGGTTTTCGGGGGACTCTGTCTGTTATTCCTCGATGACATCCTGACGCTTTTCGGAGCCACGGCCGAAACCATCCCTTATGCGCGGGAGTTCATGCGCGTGATACTTTACGGCACCCCGATAACCTATGTGTTCATCGGACTTAACAATCTTATGAGAGCGACGGGTTACCCCCGCAAGGCGATGATTTCAGCATTGCTTTCGGTGGGCGTGAATGTGATTTTGTGTCCGTTGTTCATCTATGTGTTCGAATGGGGAATCGCCGGGGCGGCTTTCGCGTCGGTGTGCGGCCAGTTCACCGCCTTCATATGGGTGACAATACATTTTTGCTCAAAGAGCAGCTTTGTGCATTTCAAACGTTCCAACCGATGGTTCACCCCGTCGATAATAAAGAGAATATACTCCATCGGACTGTCCCCGTTTCTTATGAATGTGACTGCCTGTGTGGTCGTCGTGTTCCTCAACAAGGCATTGCTTGACTACGGCGGCGCTGACGGCAACCTCGCGGTAGGGGCGTATGGCATACTTAACCGCACGACGATGTTTTTCGTGATGGTAGTGTTCGGAGTCACACAGGGTATGCAGCCCATCCTCGGATTCAATTATGGAGCCAACCAGTGGGACAGGGTGCAGAAAACTCTCAAGAGGGGTATATTCATCGGTGTGGCCATCACCGTGGTCGGATGTCTTGTCACCGAGTGTTTCCCTGATTCCATAAGCCGTATGTTCACGACTGACGCACGACTCATTGAAATCGCCAACAATGGTTTCAGGATTTATTTCATGTTCTATCCGGTGGTGGGTTGTCAGATTGTGATTCAGAACTATTTCCAGTCTATCGGCAAGCCTGCCATATCCATATTCCTGTCACTGACACGCCAGCTGCTGTTCCTGTTGCCCTTCCTGTGGGTGTTTCCGAAGATTTGGGGCATCAAGGGGGTATGGGCTTCGATGTGTGGCTCAGATCTGCTGGCATTCATAGTAGCGGTGATTACCCTTATGGTGGTTGTCCACCGTCATAAAAAGGAGATGGTTGCACGCAGTCTCTCGACAGCTCCAATATCGTCAAAATAAACTCATGTCCAAGACAACACTCCAGGTAAGGGTAGAGCCTGAAATCGCCTACACTCATTTGCGCCTTTTGGCTGATGTCTCTACCCGTCTGGGCGTAGACATCAACCGGATAAAGGAAATAAGGATTGTCAAGCGGTCGATTGACGCCCGGCAACGCCGGGTGATGGTCAATCTGACTGTTGACGCTTTCATAGACCACGCCCCGACGGCAGAGGATTCCATGCTTTCGCCGGTGACATATAAGAAGCTTCCCGATGACGCACCTGTGGCGATAGTCGTGGGGGCGGGGCCTGCGGGGTTGTTCGCCGCTCTCCGGTTGATAGAGGAGGGGGTGAAACCGATATTGCTCGAACGGGGAAAGTCGGTGGAGGAAAGAAGCAAGGATATGGCGCGTCTGTCACGCGAGAATATAGTTGACACGGATTCTAACTATTGTTTCGGAGAAGGTGGCGCGGGCGCATATTCCGACGGGAAACTCTACACACGCAGCAAGAAGCGCGGGCCGGTGGATAAGATTCTCAATGTGCTTGTGCAGCATGGCGCGAAGGAGGAGATTCTTGTCGACGCGCATCCGCATATCGGAACCGACCGTCTTCCTCAGGTGATTCGGGGAATCCGGGAGACGATAATAGCCTGCGGGGGAGAAGTCCGGTTCCAGAGTAGAGTTGAGAGACTGGTGGTTGAGGATGGCCGCGTGAAAGGTGTCGTGACAGCATCTGGTGAGGAGATTTCCGGGCCTGTCATACTCGCCACCGGGCATTCCGCCCGCGACATCTATCGCCGACTTGACGAGGACGGAATCCAGATTGAACCTAAGGGGATCGCTGTCGGAGTCAGGGTGGAGCATCCACAGGAGCTGATTGACCGCATACAATATCACAACCCAAACGGGAGGGGAAAATATCTTCCCCCCGCCGAATACTCGATGTTGACCCGTGTCGATGGGCGGGGAGTCTATTCTTTTTGCATGTGTCCGGGTGGGTTCATAATTCCGGCGGTGACAGCACCGGGACAGCTTGTGGTCAACGGAATGTCTCCGGCTTCACGCGGCACGAAATGGGCAAATTCCGGCATGGTGGTCGAAGTGTTGCCTGAAGACCTTTCGGAGTATGATCAGTATGGAGCTCTGAAGGTGATGAAATTTCAGGAGGATGTTGAGGCGCGTTTTTCGGAGGATGCTGATGGAACCCAGAACGCTCCGGCACAGCGGTTGACTGACTTCATAGAGGGACGCGATTCGAAGTCGCTGCCGACCACCTCGTATGCTCCCGGCATACATCCTGCTCGCCTTGATAAGCTTTTGCCTGAGTTCGTGGCTTCCCGCCTGCGGGAGGGGTTCCGGGAATTCGGGAAAAAGTCGAGGGGATTTGTAACCCGTGAGGCCGCGGTCATCGGCGCGGAAACACGCACCTCTTCTCCGGTTAGGATTCCACGGGATTCAGAGACGTTGGCGCATGTCGATGTCGAAGGGCTTTACCCTTGCGGGGAAGGCGCCGGGTATGCCGGTGGAATCGTCTCCGCCGCGATTGATGGAGACCGTTGCGCGGCCGCGCTTGCCTCGGCTGTCAGAGGAAAAGCATGAAGCCGGGTTGATGACCGGATTGCCGGAACTTAGATTTCCGGGATGGATTCGGTGTAGAGTTCCCAGTCGGGATCCTCTTCCGCATCGAATTCCAGCGGAAGCAAGGGAAGGTCGGCCAATGCCTGGTTGATTTTCTTGTTGAAGATGCCCAGGCTGGAGGTCTGGAACACCCATTCGCGTCTGTCATCACCTGTGGAGATTTCGGTAAGTACGGCTACCGGGTCTTTTCTGAATGCTTCGGCCAAGAGGTCGGTGGCTTGCTCCATAAGTTCAGAGGTGGCTTCATCGGGCATCCCGTCTGCGCCACCCTGATAGGGCCATGCGATGGTGATACGGTAGATGAAGCGGGAATTTTCCCGGAATTTCTGAATGTCGGTTCGGACAGTCACGATGATGGTGCGGCCATTTTCAGTGCTTTCGGCGGGATATGTCTGCCATTGGCCTTGAAGTTCTGTCATAGGTGATGGTGTCGTGGGTCTGTGTCGCTGTTGATTTATGCGGTCACTAATTTATTTTCCTGCAAATATAAGTAATATTGGCGGGATTTCGTAAATTTGTGGATGGAAAAAGGGAGTCTTCTCCCTTGGTTGATTATGAAACAAAGAATCAGACTATATGTTTTGTCGGTGTTGGCGTTTATTGCCGGAGCGGTTCCGGCGATAGCGCAAATCAATGCCGAGCAGATTGTCAAGGTGGGGCAGAACGCGCTCTATTTTGACGATTATGTCTTGTCAATACAATATTTCAACAGGGCCATCGCCGCGAAACCTTATCTGGCGCAGCCTTATTTCCTCAGGGCCATCGCCAAACTCAATCTGGAGGATTATCGAGGGGCTGAAGAGGATGCCGCCGAGGCTATCGAGCGGAATCCTTTCATCCCTGAGGCGTATGAGGTGAGAGGCGTGGCGCGGCAGAATATGGGGAAATACCAGGGCGCGGTCGAAGATTACGACCATGCGGCTGAGCTGTTGCCGAACAACCGAAACCTGATGTTCAACAAGGCTTTGGCATTGCAACAGTTAGGTAAGGCTGACAGCGCGATGGTGGTGTTTGACGAATTGCTGGAGATGCATCCCGGATATGCCAACGCGTATGTGGCCCGCGCACGAATCAAGGCGGAACAGGCCGATACCGTCGGGGCAATGGCTGACCTTGATCAGGCTCTCGGGATTTCAAACAAACTTGCGTATGCTTATGTCATAAGAGCTTCGTTGGAGATGGCTTCTCCTGCCGGGTATGACAAGGCCGAGCAGGACATCTCGGAGGCGATACGACTGGAACCGAAAGAGGGTGGATTGTATGTCAACAGGGCCTTCCTGAGATATAACCGTGACGATTATTTCGGCGCGATGGCCGATTACGATTACGCCATACAGCTTGACCCGCTTAATGCAGCGGCGATTTACAACCGAGGACTTCTCAGGATGGAGAGCCGAGACAATGACCGGGCGATAGCTGATTTCTCCCGTGTGCTTGAACTTGATCCTGAGGATTACAGGGCGTTGTATAACCGGGTGCTGCTTTACAGTGAGACCCGTAATTACAAGGCGGCGTTGGAGGATGTCAATAAACTGATTGACCGGTTTCCCGAATTGCCGGAGGCTCTCTATATGAGGTCGGATATTTACCGCAGTCAGGGAAAGATGGGGCAGGCTGAGACTGATTACAAGCGTGCACTCGCGATGGCGAAAGCGTTGCCTGCGGGTGGTACGGGAACAAGTGAGCAGCCCGGGAAAGAAGATGTGCGGGATGGTCAGCCCGGGTCGAGTGACGAGTTGTCGGCGGAATCTGTGGCACGCCGGTTTACCGCGTTGAGGACGATGGACAGCGATGTCGACCTGCAGCAGGATTTCGTCAACCAGGGTATCAGAGGAAAGGTTCAGGACAGAGACCGCAGAATTTCGCTTGAACCGATGTTCGCGTTGGGATACTATTCCTCTTCGACCAACACAGTGACGGATGCCAGAAGCTATATAAAGGAGGTTGATGAGTTGAACGCGACCAGGATGTTGCCGTTTTTGGTGATGGTCGGAAACCGAGGATTGACCCCGGCGGATGAGCAGTTGCTCGACAGGCATTTCCGGTCGGTGGAGAATTACAACAGGTTCATGGCTGAGAATGAACCGAGGGCCATCGACTTTTTCGGAAGGGCGATGGATTATGTCACCCTGAGGAATTATCCGGCTGCGATTGCCGACCTTGACAGGGCGATAGCATTGACTCCGGACTTCGCACTCGCGTATTTCATGCGGGGTGTGGCCCGGTATGATATGGTTATGTCGGCAGGCAGTTATCAGCACGGTGGGACTCAAGCGGGAAGGAATGGTATGGGAGGAGCTTCATCTCCTGATATGAAGATGGAGATGCGCAATGTGATTTCCGATTTCGATCGTGCGGCAGAACTTTCCCCACGTCTCGCATTCGCCCATTACGACAAGGCCAACTCGCTTGTGGAACTTGGAGATCTCACCTCGGCCATTGCCGCATATAGGAAAGCCTTGGAATTGAAACCGGATTTCGGAGAGGCATATTACAACCTGGCGTATGTCTATTTCCAGCTGGGAAACAGAGTGGAAGGTGCGGCGAATCTTTCAAAAGCGGGAGAGCTGGGAATCGTTCCTTCATATAATCTCCTCAAGAGAATGCATTGACATGTAATAGACATATGACGCACCGCCCCGTCTGCTGTTGAAGCGGACGGGGCGGTGACGTTGTTAGAGTGTATTGATGGTCAGCGGGAGATTCGGCGGGTCTTGTTCCTTGTCGAGGGCTGACGGTATTGGGTGGCTACTTTGGAGAAGGGGGAGTTGTCTATGGTCAGACCGGCTTTCACTCCGCGGAGATATATGGCCAGCAAAGTGCGGTTGTAAAATGCGCGTGTCGAGGGTTGCAGCCCTTCTGCTGACATGACGTTGTCGAAGTCAGTCATTATGTCGGCGTTGAGATTGGATAGGAGAATACCCTCTTTGCCGACAGACTGGAGATAGCGTTTGAAACGAGAGACTGACGCTATGTATTTGTTGATTCTCGAGGCGGTGATTCCTGCTTCCTGATCCTCTTTTATCATCCGGTCAGAAAAGGATATGAAGGATTCCCCGGGGTGGTCAAATGTGCGGTTACGTTCGAGTGATTCGACGGCACTGTTCAATGTGGCGACGACAGAGGCCACGCGGTCGCGGAAATCGAGAGCCTCGCGGTCTTCCGGTTGGAGGTTTACTCCGGTATTGTTGCCATCGAATCCGTGGGCAAGCAGTTGTCGCCAGGCGTTGTCGCTTATCCCTGGCGCGTCGAAAGTCCAGGTAAGGAGGTTGTCGCCATTGCCAACGGTGATTCGGGCCTGGCGTCTCGGTGTCTCTGAAAGAGTGATTTCAGTCACCATATCAAAAGAAGGCTGGTTATGACAGGTTGCTTCGGCAAATCTCTATGACCTTGTAAAGATACCGGGTGGCTTCCATGAAAAAATTAGAATAGATTCGGTTTTTCTTGTAAGCACGCATATGCTCGGAATATATTTTCCGGTGTACAGAGAAGCCAGAAGTTGATGTGCCACCGGTCCGCATAGTCACGAAGTCAAGAGGAAGGTATTTGGTGCGAATTCGATGAATGTAAATGAATCGGAGGAGCAATTCGAAGTCTGACGCGATTCGGAAAGATATGTCGTACATCCCCAACTTGTCATATAATTCTTTTCGGCAATAGAATGAAGGATGGGCCGGCATGAACCCCATCCTCATTCTCGTGCGCGAGAATGCCTTGGAAGAGTAGTATCTGACACATTTGTCGAGCCGTTCGGGATTGACATAATGGATATCACCATAGACGGCATCCAATTCCTGTCTCTGAGAGATGGCCTTGAACTCATCCGCCACTCTCTCAAGCACAGTTGGATATGTGAAGAAATCATCGGAATTGAGCATCCCGACTACGTCGCCGGAAGCAAAGGAGATACCTTTGTTCATGGCATCATAGATGCCATTGTCAGGTTCGGAAATCCATTTCAATTCGAACCCTCGGGAATTGTATTGACCGGCATATTTCCTGATTATGTCCATTGTGGCGTCTGAGCTACCGCCATCGACCACGATATGTTCGATATTACCGTAGGTCTGTCCCAAGACACTTCGTAAAGTGTCCTCTATGGTTCGGGCGGAATTCCATGTCACCGTCACAAGTGAAATTTTGAGCTTATTCATTGTAATCATAATCCGGTGAAACCGGATAGGGGGATGTCAGAAACCTATATTGTATTCCTCTTGGAGGATTTGTTTCATCTTTTGCGGGTCGCCGCCGCTTTTACGTTTTATTTCCAGCACTTTGGCATCGACCAATGTCCGGTACCACCATCCTTGAATGAATGAGAAAAGGAATCCCTCTTTACCTTCGAGGAATGCTCCTTTTAACAGGTATCGGTATAAAAAATATGCCGTGGACCGCAGGAAAAGCGGTTGACGGGCATATTTGTGTTTCTTGTTACGTTTGACTATCGCTTGTGGGGAAATCATTTTCCCGTCGTCGGTCAGGGCAGCTCCGGTGATATCGTATTCGATGTCGAGAAGGTCGGCCGCCTCACGGACGGCATAGTTGACATGCTTGTGGCAGAACCAAGACAGGTTGTTGAGGTTGTGGTCGCAGAAGTCATTCTGGAACTCGACAATCTCTCCTTGAGTGAGCTGGATATGCTCATCCATAAGGCGCTGTTCGCATCGCCCGTGGCCATATCGGAAGATACGCAGAAGCTTTACGGGATATATCCCACGTTTCATCCATCTTCCCAGGAAAATATGCCGCCGGTTAAGTACCACTCCCGAAACATTGCTCCCAAGCAACGGTAACTTCTGTTTGACCTCCTCTACAAGTCCCGGCAGCAGATACTCATCGGCATCCAGACGCAACACCCACTGGGTGGTTGGCGGTAGTTGGTCAATCGCCCAATTGAATTGTACGGCTTGATTTCCGGGCCACTGGTGCTGGATAATTTTGACAGCCGGGTATCTGGACGCAATCTCCAATGTCTTGTCGGTGGAGAAGCTGTCGATGACATATATCTCCTTAGCAATCGGCAGCACATTCTCAATGCACCTCTCGATATGAAGTTCCTCATCCTTCGTCAAAATGACAACTGTCAAATCAAGCATATAAAAGTGATTATTTAATTACCCTCTTTTTTAGAGGCTTCGCTGGATTGCCACCAACCACAGTCCATGGTTCGATATTTTTGAAAACAGCGGCGCAAGCTCCCACAACAGCTCCTTCTCCAACTGTGACACCCATTCCCACAAAAGCACGCGTTCCGATCCAGGCATCGCGCTCAATTTCTATTGTTGCGGTAATGAGACGGTTGTCAGCGTCAGTGATGTCGTGAGATGCGGTACACAACATAGCTCCTTGGCTAACGGTAACGTGTTCTCCTAAAATCACTGGGGCCACGTTATAACACTCAACATCTGAAGCCAAACAGCTGTATGGATGCATTGTGAGATTAGAGGGATAATATATTCTTGCAGAACTATATACGACTGCGGTAGGTGCTATTTCCGCACCGAACATTTTTAACAACAGACGTTTCCATCCGCTACCTATTGATCGAGGGAGCCAACGAGCAGCCATATTCCATACAAATGACCATAAAAGTCGTATGATTTGATGTTTTAGGCCAAGGTGATTGACGTAAGGACGGAGATGTTGCTTGGTTTCAGTCATATTGTTGGTATGATTGTGCCATAAATGCTGCTGAACAAGTTTGCCAAAAAATGGGAAACAGAAGAGCGCCGCTGAACATCAGCCATCCTTCAGCGATTCCATCTACGAAAAAAAATGTCAAGAGGGCAATTGTAGGGATGACATATTTTTTATGGCGATTTGCGGATATTTTACTAAACATCTTATATGAAAACCAGCCGAATATTCCTAATCCGATAATTCCTCCGTAGCTGACCAAAGAGAGCCATGAGGAACCCGGTTCAATGTTGGTAGGTTTATGGGTGGCATTTTCGGAAGATAATGCGGTGGATTCGTTTGCATAGCCGATTCCGATGAGAGGAGAGGTGCGGATTTCGTCAATACGGGTTGTCCAAAGTTTCTGACGTGAATAGATTATGCTGTTGTGAGCCTGTCCGATTGAAATTTTGTGATTGATGACTTTGAATGCCGCAGGAGAAATCGCGACAAGTCCAAGTAATACAATAATGGACGCGATTTTATATTTGAAATCAGAAAATATATCCTTGATTTCATTTCTCATTAAGACAAACTCAACAATGAATGCTGTTATCATACCTAATACGGCAATCCTGGAGCCAGCAGCAACGCAGGTGGTTGCGCTGATGAGTGTCGTCGTCAACCATAATATTCTGAGGGATGAGGTTGTTGTCAGTGATTTGTGAAGAGATATTATCGCGACAACGCCGGCGGCGGGGGATAGCACCATTCCACTATCGAATATCCCTTTGAAACCATAATAATAGAAGTTACTGTCGGAAATCTCATATTCCATAATCGTACAATAAATCCATATGAAGAAGGATATAAGGACCATCATCAGTAATGTTCGGAATATGGTAACAAAGATGTATTTACGCGCCAATGTCAATTGTTTTGACATCAATAATGGAGAGAAAAGCAGTATGCCTATCGCGAATGTGACATAGCGTGAAAAGCGAAGCAGTGGTTCCGAATATGGATGAATAAACAGTGTTGCTCCGTAATAGAGTAGGAATATCAACAGGGGGATGCAATATCTGGTATTACGATATATTCGGGCTAACAGTATTATTACCAGAGACAGTGCGGTTATAACCGGGAGTGGGATGGTTATGTATACGGCATAGCGCAGGCATATCATTATGCCAAGAACTATTGATATTCCGGGTATGATGAACCTATCAATGGAGTGGCTGTAATTGCTGTTTATATCAGGATTCGACATTGGTCGGGATGCCTGATTTTCTTAGTAATTTTAATATTACACTGCAGAGGTCGGTCTGGAAAGCCATAGACAAACCTCCGTAGATAAGTATGCCGGTCGCAATTCCAAGGCAGACCTGGAGCCACTCTCCTTCGACAAGGAATTGTACCCCATAAACTGTTGCTCCCATTACCAAAGCACTGATTAGAGTAGGCAACAGGAGCTTGAGTTGACTTGTAAACCCAAGATTGATACTTTTACCGGATATATGGGCGTTTATAGCAAAACTTATGAATCCACAGGCTACCATCCCAAGACATACTGCCGATAATCCGAAAGGAATAAGCATAATCAGGAGGCCAAGCCCTACGGCAATGTTTATTGCTTTGAGTTTCAGGTAGGTGTCACCTTTCCCATTTATCTCAAGAATCATGAAATTGATTGAATTGAGAGGGAAGAACAGGAAATAGACGCAGATTATCCTGAGCAGTCGGGCTGTGTAGAGCCATTGGGAACCGATTAATGCGATAGTCATTGACTGGGAGAGTGAGGAGATGCCAATCATAAGAGGGGCGATGAAGAAGAATGTCAGTTTCAGATAATTGGCGATCATATCGTGGAGTTTCTGCTTGTCATCCTGGTAACTGCAGAACATTGGTAACGCGGCCCGGTTGACAATGCGCGTAAGATTTTCGGAGGATATGCTTCCAAGCTGACGCGCATTAGTGTAGCATCCTAACGCGTAAGCAGAAAATACTTTTCCAATTGTAAGGGTGTATATGCTTGTATACACACTGTCGAAAACATTACTTATCAACAATTTATACCCGAAGCCATACAGAGATTTAAAAGAGCTCAGGGAAAAGTGGCGTGTCGGATGCCATTCCGTGACAATCCACAGGGTGATTGAGGTGACAATCTGATTGGTAAGTTGAAGACCCACGATTGCCCACGCGCCATAACCGCGATATGCCATGTATATGCCGATGAGACCAGATGACAATGCGCCTACGAATGTGGATTTTGCCTGGGTCTTGAAATCAAGTTTGGAAGTCAGTATCGCCCGATGGACGACCAGTGATGACTGTATCGGAATACTCAGTGCCATCACTCTGAGTAAGGCAGTGAGCTGTGGCTCTTCATAGAATCTTGAGATTACCGGCGCTGAGACAAAAAGAATCAGATACAGTAAAATGCCACCCGTCACATTGACAAAGAACGCGGTTGAAAGGTCTGTCTCATCCCTGTTGAGTTTACGGATAATGGCTTGAGGCAACCCGCCCTCGGCAATCAGTTGGGATATGACAATAAAAAATGTCAGCATCCCGACCAGCCCATAATCAGTAGGGGAGAGGGCTCGGGCCATAAACACAAAGACAATGAACTGTAACCCCTGCACGGCGAAGCGTTCGAATGCGCTCCAAGAGATGCCGTTTTTTAAGGCTGTGTAATCGTCTGTGTTTGCCATCAGGAATTAAACCTCGACGAATTCAGGTTTGGGGGCTTCTCCCAATATCCATCGGTAAAGCTCCATAAGGCGAGATGCTATCACCGGTGCCGCAAAATTGTCACGCACATATTGTGCTCCACGTTTTCCCATTGATTTCAAATCAGCAGGAGACATCCCGACAATTCTGTCGATGACCTGGGATATTGATTCCGGGGAGGCTTCTGTCCACCATCCGCATCTATGAGTGTTCAATGCCTCCCATGGCGTTCCTAAGGAAGCCATGACCGGAGTGTTGACCAACAGTGCTTCGGGGATAATCATTCCGAAATTCTCCATATCAGACGGAACAAACAAAGCGGACAAGCGGGATAGCTGCTCAAACTTCTCGCGTCCATTGATGAATCCCTTGAACTCGACTTGACCCGCCAGACCGAGCCTGTCTACCTCCTTATGAAGAAATTCTTTATAGGCCGCATCTCCATCACCAATAATGACGACTTTTATTCGTTTCGCATCAGGGTGGAGGGACAGTCCTTGCAGTATCAATTCCACTTGTTTCCGGGGATGGAGCCTGCCAAGGAATCCAATGGTGTATGTATTGTCAGGAAGATGATTACTGTCAGTTCTGAGGTTTATCTCATCGATATAGGAGGGGACTTCGATTGGGTTCCCTATGACAGCAACAGGCCCCTTGTAGCCATAATTACGGATATGGCGCATCTCTTCCCTGCATGTAACATGGATACAGGACGCTTCACGGATATCTCTCTTGTACCATAATGCTTCCAGAGGACGTTTTTTCCACCACGACCGCCGTAATGTTTCTTCATACATCATTCCATGGGGAGTGATGAGATATGGCTTTCCTTTGGAGCGGGCTATAGCGCAAGTCGCATGATTGACGTCCATCCACATTCCATTGGTATGGAAGATTTCCGCATCGGAATTTTTAAGATACTGCCGTATGTTTTTCGAAATTCCGAGAGGGGTTCGATAATCATATGGTAAGTTGACAAGCCATTGAGAGCCATCTCCCAGAACTTCGGTACCAGCACTCTTCGGTGCCATAGACAGCAACCTGACCTCAGGGTCGAGATTGTATAGGGCATTGAACAGCTGGTAGGTACAACTGGATGTCCCTCCTCCCGTGGCATTCATCGATGCGATTGTCTGGAGCAACTTCATATCTTGTGTTCTTGATACTGGTTCATTGGTTTTCCGCCAATAAATCATCCACGAGCCGTTTGACCACTTTTTCGGGATCGTAATATTTGGCTGCAATCTGTATAGAACATTCGTGTGCCGCCTCTTTCCATTCAGCAGAGGAATCCAGCAGCTTGTTTATCGTGGAGACTGCATTCTTTGGATTGGAATAATCAAAAACATATCCATTATGTCCGTTTTTGATAACTTCCGGATAATTGCCCACATGTTTGGATACCAACAAAGGCAATCCGGACCATAATGCTTCTATGCAGGTCAAGGGATTCGGGTCTGACAATGATGGCAGAACGAAAAAGTCGGCAAGCGCATATAGCTCCATTACAATATTCTGTTGCTGGTATCCCAGTAACCGCGCATCTATTCCGGCATCCGTTATAGCTTTTTCTATTATGGCTTTATCTGGGCCAATGCCGGGTATTAGCATCGTTATATTGTCTTTTTTATCTACATTTTTTAGTAGTTCAACAAATGTGTGAATGCCCTTTACTTTTGACAATCGTGCGGGAGTGATTAATACATAATTCTCTTCAGGAATATTCCATTGCTTGCGCAAACGGTTCTTATCTTTTCTCAACCGTTGCACAGTGGTGAAATAAAGTTGATTGTCAATCAAGTTTGGTACAAAATGATATCTGGCATCATTCCTTGCATAATGAACGACAAGCTCTTTCGATAGCTTGCCGCTGTACCAAAAACCATCGAACTTCCGGTAGATGAATCTCCTGACAAATTCCCTTACTTTGAATTTCCACGGGGCATAGTCACGCTCTTCTTGAAAATGTGTTTCGCTCCAAAAGTAAATTGGGAATTTCAACCTTTTCTTTTGAAAAAGAACCAACCAATTCGTATAAAAAAAGTAGCTCCCGGCCATTATTACAATGTCAGGACGTAAATTTTTAATATACGATGTGACCTCAATATTTAGATGATTAACTATGGGAAATGAGAAATGCGCTCCTTTCATGAGTATGGCATAATCAGATTTGACCTGCTCATAATTCCAATTATATCCATACTCAACTTTTGTCATTAATAGAACAGTGAAGTTGACCCCGATAGAAAGACAATACTTATATAGCTTATCGTAGAAACTCTTTCTATAAGGGTTTATCTCGTTGGTAACCAATATAATCTTTTTAGTCATAAACTACAGTTTTCTATTTTGACGATGTAGTTTTTCCACACATTGCTGTTGAACTTGTTCCTTATTAAATCTGATTGATTTGCATAAGATACTAATTTGTCAAGCGGCAAATTCGTTATTCCCATAAGGGATTGCTTGAAAGAATCTTTGTTGCAACCTACTTGGAAGTATTTGATTCCGTTTAATTGTTCGTAATGAAGGGTAGAAAGGATGATACGGTTATGTAATAACCCCTCAATGATTTTTGAGGGGAAATTGCATTTGTTTTCCGGCGAGTTTGGGTTGCGGGTACTCAGTAAAAAAGGAGTATTGTGGAGTATCTGCAAATATTCTTCCCGGCTCACCATGCCATGATAAATGATATTGTTACAGGAGGACGTGTACTTTTCTATCAGCGTTATGTCGGGTGCTTTTCCCGTGATATGTAGGGTACAGTGTGGCAACTGAGAAAAGACCTCAAGCAACATAGGCAACATTGATATATTGTAGCCCAATTCCCCGGATATAAGAAACTCCCGTTTTATATCTGTGATTTCAGGAAATTGTGGAGCATTGGAGGGAACAACACCCGGCAAACAAACAGAATTTGTGCAGGTAAACAGTGGGGAGTCAGCCAATCTAATAGTACCATTCAGATGGTTGGAGACCCACAGCAAGAATCGATCGAAGATTTTTTTGCTTGGAGTGTAATCAAGAATTATAATCTGTTGTTTGACTTTGGGCTTTAATAGCTTTAGAAGAAGTATGAGGGTTATGTTCAGTATTGTGCAATTGTAATACCAGACCGAGGCATCGCGTGGAATTATCCTGAAAATTTTAAGATTTTCCACAATAGGAGCAAAATGCCTGAGTTTGTTCTTTCTCAAAGAGGAATATACCAATCCGTCAAATGAGTCAATATTTCCTTTAACGAACGACGGCAGGATTGAGAACGTCTTGTCAAAAGCACCACTTTCAATAAGATTGTAACAAAAGTTGCAGGAAGCGGAAGACAAGTGGTATTTTAGGACCTTATCACGAGGTACGATATGAGTTAGGAATATGCGTTGCATATTATTCCGTTGTATTTTGAAGTTAGTCTTTCAAAACAAGTCATAAGGGAAAGACTCTCTCAATGCCGCCTGCATCTTTTGGAGGGATTGATTTATTTCTCCCGGTATTGTCATTGCTTCCTCAATACTATTAGCCAATGGATAGTTAGTACGTCCGGTACTTTGATAATAATCTTCATATTTGAATGAAGAGTCGGGTATGTCGTTCAACCACACGCATGGGACGCCATAGGATTCGGCAAGGATGATACCGTGTAATGAGGAGCTGATTACCTTTTCCGCGCTTTTAATCTCACGAACAAAATTTTGCCAGTCGCTTGTATATGTATCCAACACATTTTTATATTGCGTCGAATACTTTTCAAATTTGCTATGATGTGGAATGATGACAATTTTTCCAGCTACTTTTTGAATAGTTGGATTGTAGAAACATGGTAGTAGTATGGCAGGATCGCCGAATACTGATGGACAAATAAAGCCGGAATGGGTTAATCTTTCCCTCGTTTTAGGACCACGAACGGCCCTGATATCTAATTTTGCGTTCTTGGCAGTCAATGCAGTGACACATTCCGCATTCATAAGACCCGTCCCCCAAACCGTAGTATGTCCGCTGCCTACAAAGCTTAATACGCTTCCTATTGATACGATGCGTTTCGTATTAGGCGTGAGGGGGTGATGATTCACCCCCCCTAGTTTTAACATATTTTTGTAAATAATCAATGAAAGCAAATCTCCAACATTGTCGGTCGTTTTAGATGGCTTCCAGTATAACAGATTAACAGTAAACGGTATAATCGGACGGAATATATTCCCGAGGACAAACCATCTACTTATATATTTAACAATCTTGGTCATATGTGTTTTGTGTCTAAATAATCCATTATGAGATTGTCGACAGATATGTCAAATTTCCGGGCAAATAGTGCTTCCGCATTATCAATGACCGCGATATCACTCATTTTCCAAATTGCGGGATGGCCATCGGTGTGCTTGCCGTCCTCATACCATTTTATAAGTCTTAGAGAAGGATTGTCCATCTCTGAATTGGTGTTTTTAAATTGCTCTAATATGTTTTCCGGCAATTTCAATTCAGGCAAGGAAGATAATACGGTTTGGAAATAGCTTTCTTCTGGTGCGGCAATATGTTGAAATATGTCGTTGAGGGCCTTGTCGTGTTCATATACGTTGATGATATGTCGAATTGCTGTATCCGGCAACATCCAGAAATGCGATCCTGCTGAATAAGTGTATTCTGTTTGTTTGATTCTTTTCTTTGGGGAATAATTAATCCAGGTCATCACCTTGTCGTATATTCTTGGTATTATTTTGATTGGCTTTCCCAAAAAAGAATAGTAACGTTTTGCTCCCAGCAGTTGCAGCAAACATCGTCTTAGATTTTGTGAGAAGTAGCTGATGCCGATATTGTCTACCCATTTGATTCCAGCACTGAGCGCGTCCTCCACACCATACATATCAATAAATGCAGTAGGGTATGAGATAGATAGTTGGTTGTAAATATAATTATTGTCTTTGATAGGATAATCCTGACCGGTTAGAAGAACATAATACAGGTAATCTTCGCTGTAAGCTTCTTTCATCGCGTTATATGTGGCCGTTACAAGCGAAAAATCATTGAAATATGTCTTTACCCTGTTTTTAATCCAGTGTATGTTCGATACTTTTATCTGTCTTTCTATCGACAAGAACGGTTCTATGTCGCTTTTTGCATCCACATGTATAAAGAAGTCGAACCGATTTTCATCCATACGTTTCAGTAAACGCAGAAGTTGCTCAGGAGACTTGTGTACAAGACACAGTAGTGCGATTTTTTTCATAAAATAAGATATTACTGCGATTACTGATGTATCGGCAGAATATTTTCCATTATTGTTTCCAGTTCTTTCCTGGAATATCGTTGGTCCGCATTGTATAATTTCTCCTCGTGGGCAATAATTTCATCTATTGTCCATTTGAATTTAATTACTTTTGCAGGGCTTCCTACAGCAATTGAATACGGTGGAATATCTTTTGTAACGACTGCACATGCTCCAATAATTGCACCCCGTCCAATACGTACACCTGCTAACAGTGTAACATTGACGCCTATCCATACATCTTCTTCCACGATAACATCTCCATATACGGCATCCTCATTGTCACTGCTAAGATATTTCCCGATTAGTTGACGATGGTTGGAGGTTACAACAGTAAGGTTCTCAGAGCATAGGCATCCTCGTCCCAGATAGAACTTCCCTTTTCCAGATGTCATAATGTTTGATCTTGGACCAATACGCGCAAAATCAGAGAGGTAAATATTACTTGGCTTCTTCAAATCACAAGGACGGGAGATTGATGCGTGGTTGCCGAAATATCCAAACTTCGATGGATTCGGCTTGACATAGTAATGAACAAACATTCCGAATGCCTTTTTTATGCGCAATAAAATGTTCATATGTTTAGATAAAAAGCATAAAATATGGGTGGGAATTTATAGGGTATTGTTATTGCGGTGCGGTATTAAAAATATGGTTCTTCGTAAAATATAAATAATCAATAACCATTCAAAAGCCGGAGTATATACTGAGATGGGATTTCCGACAGGGGTGAGAAATAACATTATACAAATTTGTCCCATCAATAATACGGAGAATATAGAGTGCTTGTATTTTAGGCAAATTGCCCAGTACTCAATAAATATACATAATATGCACCAGAAAATAGCTCCTCCTAATTCTCCGAAATCATAATAGAGGGGTGGCATATATGATTTCACTGTTACGGATAGACCAATATCATCAGAAATTGATTCCGCAAATTCAGATTTCATAGATGAAGAAATAAATCCATCAGCTAATGATGACATTCCGTATTCCTCTTCATAGCTTCCTTCCGGGAATTCCTTGAGTACCAAATTTGTCATTCTTGCGCCATCTGTCAAATAGAAGAATTTGCTGACAAAAGTTGCGGAATCATTAGAGCTATGATTATTACGCACTATTCCAATCAATGAGAAAAGTGATACAAGTATGACTAAAATAGCAATTAGCTTCTTCCAATCATTGGTTGGCCTATTCAGCGGAATATTACCACAGTATTTTCTCGCAAACACAAAAGTTACAAGGAACGGTAAAGATGATGTCAAAATCCAACTCCTGCCAGCTATGGCAATATTAATAGCTGAGCATAAGAAGAAATATAGGAGAAATTTTCCAACTTTAAGTCCCGTCTGCCCGTCCCGATATCCTAAAAGCATTAGGTAAAATGTGCCCAAGAAATTAATATGTCCTGAAATGCGCTGAACAACCGCCATATAGCCGGTTTTTTTAGTGTACAGTGCTATTAATCGATAATCTCCAAGGTTATCAATTCCGCCGGCAAATGAAAGATAATAAATGATTAGAAGTATTCCTATGACACCGCACAGGTATGGAATCCATATGAATCTTTTTAGAATGATGTCAACATCCCTTACATCTACAATCCGGACTTTTTTGTGTTGTTTTGTATCGGCGAATATGTGAGCAATGGTGAAGCCAATGATTGCTGCAATAATCAGCATAAATGCAAATTGGGCGGATTGGCTAAAAATATCTTCTCCTGCAGCTTTATTAACAAGGAACCCTGTTATTTGACAAATCATAAGGAAAGAGGTGATAGCCCAAATGAATGAATAGACTACCGACGGAAGAAGAAGTCGATATTTACGCTTCCTAAGAAGTAGCAATAAATAAACTACTGTGATAATTAGGGAGCAATAGCAATAGTCAAGTGCGGTCATACAATGGGTTGATTACCAATAACAGGCTCCTTCAATGTTTTTTGCGGATTTTGGGGTCTCTTTTTGTGATGGTCTGACCCAGTAACTGTTGTATAGGCGGCTATAATTCGTGTCTAATTGGGGGAGCTCTTTCCAATGATATCTGTTATCGTCCCAGCGTTTTCCCTTTATACCGAAAATGAGTTGAGACCCGCCTCCCATATGAAATGCTTTTTTCCCCATTCGTTTTACTGTGGCTGCCAACGGTAGACCGTATGCGCCACATCCCAATATGCAAATATCGAAATCTATCTTGGCAATCTCATCCTCCATCCATTTAAGGGCCTCGAACCAGTCTTTAAACGGCACCTTGTTTGATGCATTTGATTGAACAGCACGCAATGTCTTCAATTCGTAATCCGGCCAAACATCGGGATTGTCAAATATTAATTTATGGTTGGAATATTGAGATTTGATGGTTTCTACAAATGGATGAACGACTAATACCTTCTTGTCTTTGAGAGCAAGTGTCCAAGGCTTTTCGACAAAGAAAGGATAGAGACATTCCAAATGTACTTTCACCACATCACTCCGTAACGGCATAAATTTCTCCGTATAATTGAATGATCCCAGTAAATCTATTTCCGGAATATCCTGCAAATATCGCTCAGAAAAACGTGCAAGTATATCAAACGATTCCGGGAAAATACCGGCATTGTTCTTCATCGCCCTAAGATGCGCTTCATCCCACCAAGGCAAGCCTGTGTTATCTGAGATGAATTTGATACATTTTGAAATAAGGGACTTATTTTCGTGTTGCATTAAATAATTCACGAGAATGCCGATTTCCACTGCACCAAAACGTGAAATCATACATGGCTCTTTCCGTGTCAGGATATCGTAAATCAAATGGTTTGCTTCCTCTCGATTTAGGATGCATTCGGGAATAGCGAATTTAGGTTTGAAGATTACCCTATATGCTTTCCGCATCCCTTTCAAAATATAATCTTTTATGTCCATAAGGCTTGTGCTACATTTCAATAATTATGCTTGTCGGGTCATCAAAAAATTCTGATGATGCAACAAAAGGTTCATTATTGTCTTTAAACAAAGAGTTTACTCGCATTTCTGTCTTAGGGGAAAACACTCTCTTTATCCCTCCCCTCACGATTTTCGCCGGCCTACCTCCAAGTAACTGATATTCCTGGGGATATTCAGAATAATCCTTGTTCAACAAACTACCGGTTCCTACGATTGTATCATCTTTCGTTTTAGTTTTACCAAGTATGGTTGTTTGATTACCAATCCAATTCCTTTTCCCGAGTTCTATGGTTGAAGTCCGATTGCAATAACCTTGCCGCTGCATATCATAAGTGTAATGGAAGCTGCTATTCATAATTGTGCAACCGAATGTGATTCCAGAGAACGCACCGATACTAATCTTTCCCCCATTGCATACCACTTTGGTGTCTGTTCCTATTCTCACATACTCGCCAAAACGCAATGAGCCAGCCACGACGCGTATTTTAGCGTTTAATGCTATGCGGCAAGGACCTTCGAATATTATTTCTGAATGTGGCGAACCTAATTGTATATATCCCGTATGGTCAAATAACGAAAAAGAGTCTCCATTGATTCCAATTTTAACCATCCCTCGTTTGATGGAAGTGTTTTCGAATCTAACTCTTCCATTCAACATAAAAAACCTTACTCTGCCGTAAATATACACGGGAAATTTCACCGCTTGCCGAAACGGCAAAGTCCGGAAATTGAAGTAGACTGTGCGCATAGGATTAAGCCATGGTTGGTTTAGACGAGCTTCAAGGCTTCCTAAAACACGAGTTATAAAGGTCATACTGCTATTTTTGTTTTAATCATGCCTGTGACAAGGCCACGTTCTTGCCTATTGAGACCAAGAAACCAATAGAATGGGAGGTTTAAAATGAACAACAAACAAATACCTACGAACCAATGTGGATGGGTGGTTTTTAATAAGTATCCACAGATGAAACTGCATAAAGTTATGGTGCCACATGGTGTGAGCACATTGGATACAAATTTCCTCAAAGACAAGGAAAAATTTTTCCTACAATAATACAAGTTGGTGATACCGCCCAAAATGCCTTTCCCGATTATCAGGTTGACCAAAGCCCAGTAAGGCTCACAGTCTACTATCCGGAAAAAAATTATACTGCAAAGAAGTGGGAGGATGTTGATGAATCCTTTCACGATGCTGTATCTTTTGATGTCTCCTTGAGCTTGTAAGGATTGATATAGAAAAATTGTCAGTTGGTCAATAAGAGTGGATGCCATCATAAGGAGACAGAATATAGCAGTCCATTCGGGTACATCTTTCAGCCATAATTTCAATATCGGAGAAATATATAGCATTATTGGTATGCAGAAGAAAGAAAATAACAAGAATGAGAACCTGCATCCTATGTACGTTATTTTTAGCATATTATCTCGTTCGCGTCGGCCTTCGCTTTTGACAAGTACAGGGGTGATAGCCTTTATCATATTCATAGATACTGCCATCAGGACCCCCGATAATTGAGTGGCGATTCCTAAAGCTGCATTAACTTTTGTTCCCCAAAAATGGTTTATAAAGATATTAGTTCCGTATAGGCAAAACATCAGAGTTGCTAAGTTTATTACATTCCATCCGGCAAAAGAGGTTAGTTCTTTTATTGTGTCGCGATTGAAGTATCTGCGAAGCTCTTGTCGTTTGCATTCTGCATAGTGACGACTGCAATAACATTTGGTCACTATGCGTAGCCCCCATGCTTCAAGTGCCATCAGGAATGCGTATATTACAAGCTGATCGAATGTGGCAAATGATACTGCTATTGCTATGGCTAATTTTACAAAGACATCGAAAATACCGATGATGGAATAATAACGCATATTTTCATGTGCGTTCAATACCCCATCGTAGGGTACGATTGTTATTGAATAAACAGTATTGAAGACCATACAGCCGTAAGTAAACAAGGCTGCGGATTCCATCCCCTCAGGAATATTCAACACGCCATTGAACCAGATGAATGAGGCCAGAATCAACAAAATGGCAGATAAACCGGCGATGCCATAATGCACGCACAGGGTATTGTTAAAAATACTTTTTAGTCGTTCTTGATTCCCTTCCCCCAAAGCATAGCTGATAAAACGCTGGGTTGAAGTGCTCATTGAAGCTGTTAAAAAGCCAAGCATGGTTATTGCTCCACCGATGACATTGTAAAGGCCGTAATCACTCGCACCAAGTGCTTGCAACAAAATGCGTGTTGTGAAGATGTTGGCAAGGATACTTGTCCCCATCCTTAAATAAAGCCAAAGGGTGTTCGTTATTACGCGCTTAGAGGTGCTCATAAGAAAATTTCTGTGGCTCGATGGAGTATGATATGCTCTATGTCGTTGTCCTTAACGGATTTTAATATTAATCTCGTGCTATTCAGATAGTCACGAGATTAATATAGGTGTGGGTGTCTTTTCATATTAAGACGGTGAGAGGGAGGAGGTAGGGAGGGTGAGGGTGATGGTGAGGAGGGAGGCAAGGGGGAGGGAGAGGCGGGTGGTGCGGGAGCGGGAGGTGATGGGGGTGAGGGTGGTGGCACGGAGACCGGCAAGAGGGCCGGTGGTGATTTCGACAGGGGTGCCGATGGGGAGAGTAGTGCCTTTGTTGTTTGTGGGGGATTGGGGTAAGTGGTTTGTGGATGGGCCAGAAGGATTGGATAGGGGGGATGGGTGACCCAGGAGTGGGGAGAGGGAGGCCTGGAGGGTGTCGCGGGTTGCCCAGATGGAGATGAAGGCTTCCATTTGGGGGGTAGGCACGGTCAGGTAGGCCTTGTCTGATGGGAGGTTGGGGGCGGCGGAGGAGACTATGGGGGTCATCTTGAATTTGAGACGGTCGTCTACTCGCCGTTTGTAGTCGATGATGCGGTTCCAGCTCGCATGGACAAATATCAATGTCGAGATGGCTGGGCGTTCAACTGCTATTGGCCGTCTCCGTGGTTTCTTCACATAGATGGTCTCTTTGGGAAGGTATACCTCGATTCCTGCTTCCCTGAGGGATGTCTCGGCCTTTAATTCGAATTTGTAGGCGGCCATAACATACCATTTTTCTATGTTCGCATCGGGAGGTGATACGGCCATCTATGTGGGAGAAATGGTGGAGGTGGATTTATCTGGTGTCTTTGGCGATTGACATAATCTTGGTTCCAGGGATTGTTTGCAAACCTCTGGGATTTAGATTGTTATAATAAATGTGCAAACTTTAGACACCGTAAGGGAGGGGTATAAAAGTATTTTGCAGTGATTCTGACCGGTTGATTTGGTCAAAATCACTGCAAAATTACAGAAAACTTAACAAATTACCCCCCCCATTTGTGAAAGTTTGTTAACAAACTTTGCAAATGGTTTATTTGAGGGGACATTTATGTGTTTTTAGCATTTGGGGGCAATCAGAGTCGGGCGGCTGGTTTGGTTGTCAGTTTGAGCGCGAGGTAGCCGAGGATACCGGCGGTCAACGAGCCGATGACGATACCGAGCTTTGACATATTGAGCAATTGCGATTGCATTTCGTCGGCCGGATTGAATGTCAGGTTGGCGATGAACAGCGACACTGTGAAACCGATACCCCCCAAAAGTGCAACTCCGGAAATCATAGGCCAGGTGGCATGGTCGGGCATGGGGGCGAGGCGCAATTTGACCGCCAGCCATGAAAATCCGAGAATACCGAGGAATTTACCCATAACGAGCGATATGATGATGGCCAGCGAAACTCCCTGAAACGCGGAGGCAGGGGGCATGTCGAGAAGATAAATTCCGGCATTGGCGAATGCGAATAATGGCACAATCAGGTAGTTTACAATCGGGTGGAGGGAGTCTTCAAGCTCCTGAAGCGGGGAAATCACTTTGTCGGAAGCCGATTCTATCTGCTTCAACCAGTCCATTTGCTGGCCGGAAAGGATGGAATAACGAGTAAGGGCCTCGTCATTTTCAGCGCGAAAATTCCCGATGGCGCGTCGGATTGTCTTGATGTAACCCTTGGGGTTGAACACCGGTTTGGCTGGGATGCAGAAGGCTACCAGTACTCCCGCGATTGTGGGATGCACTCCCGAGTTGAGAAACAGGAACCACACGACTCCGCCGAGTGTAAGGTAGAAAATCTTGCTCTTTATACGGACATGCTGACCGATACAGAGGATTCCAAGTATAATTGCCGCGCCAATCAGATACCATAACTCGACATGGGCGGTGTAGCCGATGGCTATCACGAGAATACCACCGATGTCATCAACCACAGCGAGGGTAGTGAGGAATATTTTGAGGGAAAGAGGTACGCGTGATCCCAACATAGCAAGCACGCCAAGAGAGAACGCGATGTCAGTCGCCATCGGAATGGCCGCACCGCCGGAGTAGGGTGTGTTGCCCGACATAAACATGAATATGCAGACGGGCAGCAACATCCCTCCGATTGCCGCTACAATCGGCAACAACGCGTTCCTGAATGAGGCCAACTGGCCAACAAGGATTTCTCTTTTGATTTCAAGTCCGATGGTGAAGAAGAACACCGCCATCAGTGCGTCGTTGATGAATGAGAGAAGTGACATCGGATGCCCTCCGTGGGAAAACAGATTGAAACTGCCTATCTGGAGTCTCACTTCCTGCTCCCAGAAGCTGAAATAATATTGGTTGATGGCCGGGATATTGGCGATAACTAATGCGAGCAATGTTGAGATAATCAGGATATTACCACCCGATACATGGCGTCGTATCGCCTGTCGGGCAGCGTAAAACACACGTTGGTAAGTCTGAGGTTTTAAGTCTTGTGTATCCATTCAAAAAAGTTGAAACGGGTAATAAGAGGGTGGCACGAAGCCACACAAGTCAGTCTACCATATTAATAATGGCAGAATGAGGGTAATGGTTTAATATAAACTGGTTTATTTTCCCGCGCCGATTTCAGCGTAGAGTGCCGGATTTACCGAGTCGAGAGTCGCGAGGAAGCTACTGATGTAGCTGTCTGCCAGGTCATCCTCCCCCTCACGGCGCAAGGTGTTCTCCCGGACCCTGACATCAATCAGGATTTTCTCCATTTCCAGGCTGTCCGGATTCTCGGTGACAGCGAGGCGCAGTGCCTGTTGGCGCCCATAAGCGACTGCCGCACGGTTTTCATCCTCGATATGGGACTTGGGACGGCTGTCGGAGCCTGAACAGGAGAGCAGAAAAAGTGACAATCCGGAGAGGAGACAAAGCGAAGTATGCGGTAATTTCATATCATTGCATGATGGTGAGTTGGAAACCGGCGGATTCAATCATCCGCGAAAAGTACCATGGCTACCTTGGCGCAGGCCTCGGCATCTGCCAGTGCGTTATGGTGATTGCTGAAAGGAATCCCGAAGAAATCGCATATGTTCGGCAGCGAGAAACTTGGGCAGACCGTCCGGGGAATGGTCCTTCGTGCTTTCACGACAGTGCAGAAAAATGGACGGTCGGGGAAATCCATCTGGTAAACCTTGTGGGCAGCCCGCAGGCACCTTTCATCGAAAGCCTTGTTATGTGCAACGAAAGGTAGATTCCCCGCCATTGGCATAAGCCGACGCCATACGCGGTCAAATGTATCGCTGTCTTCGGTGTCGTGGTAGCTGATACCATGAATCTCTTCCGTGAAATACCTGAAATAATATTCCGGTTCGGGTTTTACAAGTTCATAAAACCGGTTAACGATAACCCCGTCGACCACCTTCACGGCACCAATTGCGCAAATCGACGACGGATGGTTGTTGGCGGTCTCCACATCTATGGCGACGAAAGAATTCATACGGTTGTTGAACTGTTTTCGTTATCGAGCAGCAGTTCGAGTCTCTGTCTTGCCTCCTCCATCAGCCACAATGGGGTGGAGGTAGCCCCGCAGATTCCTACCGAAACATCACGGCAGTCAGCCGGGAACCAGCCCCGGTCTATCTGCGCGGGATTGGAAATCAGATGGGTGGAAGGGTTGACCTCCAAGCAGTTGCCATACAGCACTTTCCCGTTGGAACTCTTCTCTCCGGCAACGAACACAATCACATCATGGGCGCGGGCGAACACCTGCAACTGTTCCACCCGGTTTGACACCCTCCGGCATATCGTGTCGAAGCTCTCGAAACGTACTCCGGGAGATAGCCGGTCACGAATCATAGCGGCAATCTCCTTGAAACCTGCCACAGATTTGGTGGTCTGGGAGTATAATACCACAGGACGTGCCGGGTCGATTTTGTCTAAATCGCCGCTTCCTTCCACCACAATCGCCTCTCCGGCTGTCTGTCCTACCAGCCCGTTGACCTCCGCATGGCCGTTCTTGCCATATATGACAATCTGCGGTCGGTCCTCCGGAGCGACATCGTAAGAGGCCTTGATGCGTTGTTGCAACCGCAAGACCACCGGGCATGTCGCGTCGATTATCTCGATGTTGTTCTTGCGGGCCATCTCGTAAGTTGATGGCGGTTCGCCGTGGGCGCGGAGCAGGAGTTTGACATCGTGGAGCGTCGTGAGATCGGGATGGGAAATGATTTTCAGCCCCTTGCGCTCAAGACGGCCTACTTCATCACTGTTATGCACAATGTCGCCCAGGCAATATAGAGAGCCTGCGCGGTCGATTTCCTCCTCCGCTTTATGGATGGCTGTCGTGACTCCGAAACAGAAGCCAGAGCCTGGATCAATCTCTATTCTTGCCATATTGGGAATGAATCAGTTATGCCGACTGTTGGCACGCGCTACCGCTTCGCGGTAACGTTGGAGAAGCCATGCGTTCTGCTCGTCTCGGGTCATATTGGAATTGTCGAGGTCGATGGCATCGTCAGCCCTGCGGAGCGGGCTTTCTTCACGGGTCTGGTCGATATGGTCGCGATGAACCACATTGGCGAGCACCTCCTCGAAAGAGGTGACTTGTCCCTTCTCAATCAACTCTTTAAGACGGCGCTGGGCGCGGGTTTCCGCCGAGGCGGTCATAAACACCTTTAGTTCGGCCGAGGGGAATACGGTCGTACCGATGTCTCGTCCGTCCATTACAATACCCTTCTCTGCGCCATAGCCCTGCTGCATTTTCACCAAGGCGTGGCGCACCTCAGGGATTGCTGCCACATACGATACCTTTGAGGAAACATCCATCTTCCGGATATGTTCCTCCACGTCCTCGTCGTTGAGCATAATATGTTGCGAACCATCAGACATGATCCGGAAACTTATGCGGATGTCAGGGAGGGCGGCCACAAGAGAACCTGTATCTACTGCGCCATCCGGAGCTATCATATCATTATTCATCGCGTATAGGGTGACGGCCCGGTACATTGCGCCGGTATCGACATATCTGTAACCGATTTCTTTCGCCAAAGCCTTGGCGATGGTGCTTTTACCGGTGGAGGAAAATCCGTCAATCGCGATTATAATCTTGTTGTTTGAGTCCATTTCATTAATGATTTCACATATCAGCGCGTCTGCTGCCCGGTCATCTCACGAGATCCTGAAGGTTCATATTGAGATTGAACATCAGCGTCGTAGCTCCGGAGTGGGGCTGACCGAACGCCAGCGAGAAATTGAACCGGCTGACATTCATACCCGCTGCGAGAGAAAAACCGCTCAGAAACGACCGCTTGTAAGTGCTCATGTCGGTACGCGTCTTGTAGTTGTATCCCAACGCGACGAAGAAACGGTCGGACGGCACAAAATCAACTCCGAACACCATATGGCGGAAGAGGTTGGAACCGAACGACTCTTTTTTCTCGAAAGGCTCGGAAGAGGTGCCATCACCGCTGTCATAATATGGAAGCTTCCACTTTGTGAGGTTCCATAATGTCACCGACACGCGTATAGGCACACCCGAAAAACCTTTTGTCGCGCCGAGGCGCACATCAATCGGCAGCCTGTCATAATTCTCGTGGAATTTTTTCAGCTGTCCGCCGAGATTGGCCACCACAGCCGAGAAAGACCAGTCTGTGTCAGGGTCGAAATAGTTGATACCGAGGTCTGTCGCCACAGCAAAGGCCGAATACTCCTCGTAAGCACTGTAAAGTAGTTTCAAGGAGATACCTCCCCTGAGGCGAGAGGTGATGTCATATGAGAATGTGCCGGAAAAATTGAGATCTTTGGGTGAGAATGTGCCGGTTATGACACCGGTGGCATCCGCGGCCTTCATCTCGCCGTATCCGAAGTAACGGATTCCGGCAGCCCACGCACCACGTTCACCGACAGCATGCGCGTATTTGACTCCCGCGAAATTGGAGTTGCCGAGATAACGCATATAATCCACCATCACTTGGTTATCCATCTCGAACCCGAGCAGACCCGGATTCTGGTCGGCGGTGCTCAGCTCATCTTCAACAGTGGATATGTTGACACCCCCCAGTCCATATATTCGGGCCGAGGAGGTGATGTTGAGATAATTGTATGCCGTGGAGCCATCCTGGGCCGACAAGCCGGCAGAGGACAGAACCGAAGCCAGAATGAGCAATCCCCCATTGAATATGCGGGGGAAGCGCTTCGCCTGATAGGTGGATTTCTTGTTCAGCAACGTCATGAATATACGTCAGGAGTTTAGTTCCATCTATTATTTAACGTTGATTTGTCAAAGATATTATTTCCGGCAATCATTCCGCACGTTTGGCGGCGTTGCCTTCATAATAATTTATATAAGCGAGGTTCACCAGCCTGACACCTCCGGGGGTGGGATAGTCGCCGGAGAAATACCAGTCGCCGGGGCATGTTTTCACCGCGCTGTGAAGTCCCGCGAGGGTCTGGTAGACAATCTCCACTTCGGCGTTTGTCCCCTCGGGGGTGAGCATGCGGGCCATCATCTTAGAAATCTCCGCATCGGTGAATGGCGCGTAAATGGCTTTGACGCAGTTCACCTGCTCTGCGGCAGGGAGAAGTGCCTGTTCCTTGCATCTCTCGTAAGTTTCGGCAAGCACATGCTCCATACCCCTCTCTTTCAGCAACGCGACAGCTGCCCGGAATGCGGCGAATTCGCTCATTCGGGACATATCTATACCATAATAGTCGGGATAGCGTACCTGCGGAGAGGAGGAGACGATGACGATTTTCTTGGGGTGTAACCTGTCGAGCATCGCGATGATGGATTGCTTGAGGGTCGTGCCACGGACAATGGAGTCATCGATGACAACAAGGTTGTCGATATCGTTGACCACACAGCCGTAGGTCACATCGTAGACATGGGCCGCCAGGTCGTTGCGCGAAGTGCCTTCGGCGATGAAAGTCCTGAGCTTGATATCCTTGATGGCAACCTTCTCTACACGGAGTTTGGTGTCCATCACCTGCTTGATTGTCTCTGGTGTGAGGGTGCCGCGCTGATGCAGCTCGGCGATGCGGTAAGCCTTTGTCTTGTCGAGCTGGCTCTCAAGGCCCTCCACCATTCCGATGAAAGCGACTTCGGCTGTGTTTGGAATAAATGAGAATACCGAATGGGGCAGGTCGCCACCGATAGCTTTCATCACCTCCGGCACCACAGCCCGGCCCAGTTCCTTGCGCTCACGGTATATGTCGGCGTCGCTTCCTCGGGAAAAATATATGCGTTCAAACGAGCAACGCTCATTTTTCCCCTCTCCCAAGATGTCGGCTACCTCTATCTCTCCGTTTTTGGAGACAATGAGGGCGGATCCGGGGGGTAGTTCACAGACATCACGCCGTCTGACATTCATCACAGTCTGTATTACCGGACGTTCGGATGCCAGAACCACCACCTCGTCGTCGATATAATAAAACGCCGGACGTATGCCGTGGCTGTCGCGTAACGCGAACATGTCACCGGAGCCAGTCGCGCCACAGATGACATAACCGCCATCCCAGGCAGGGGAGGCGGCTTTCAGCACCTCCTTGATATTGATATTGTCCTCGATTGCGATTCCGAGATCCGGGTCTTCAAGCGTGTCACGCAGTTCGCGGTAAATGCGGTGGTTCTCGCGGTCAAGCGCATAGCCGAGCTGCTCAAGCAAGACTATTGTGTCGGAGTAAATGCGCGGATGCTGCCCCTTTTTGACTATCGACTTGAATATCTCGTCGACATTGGTCATATTGAAGTTGCCACACATCATCAGGTTCCTCGAACGCCAGTTGTTGCGTCTGAGGAAAGGATGCACATACGATATGCCGCTTTTGCCTGTGGTGGAATACCGCAGATGCCCCATATATATTTCCCCGACAAACGGAGTCAGGGCTTCCACTTCCCCGGCAGGCTTGGAGTCAATCCCGTCCCTGTCGAACTGAGGCATAACCGAGGCGAAAATCTCGGTTATGGCATTCGCGCCCAATGCTCTTTCCCTGAACACATATTCATGTCCGGGGATGGAATGAAGCTTTACCACACCTAAGCCGGCTCCTTCCTGACCTCGGTTATGTTGTTTCTCCATCAGCAGATAGAGCTTGTTGAGCGCCCAAGCGTAGGTGCCGTATTTCTCCCTGTAATATTCCAGGGGCTTGCGCAGGCGTATCATTGCTACGCCACACTCATGTTTGAGTTGTTCCATCAAACCTTCATACTGTACCTGTCGGAAACCTGACAGGAATGATTGAAAAACAAAAGGGGGCATCCCACAACCTGCCGATTATGACATGCCCCCTTGATATGGGCTGTTTTAGATTTATCGGATAAACAGCATCTCGCGGTATTTCGGGAGAGGCCACATCTCATTGTCCACCATCAGTTCGAGCTTGTCGATATGGTAGCGGATGGTTTCCATCTTCGGCACAACATTGTCGTGATAGGCGATGGCTTTCTCACGCTCGTTCTCGATACGGTTGGCGTCCTTGCGGGCGTTGACCATATCCTGTACATCCTTGCGGATTTCGGCGATATGTTTTGAAAGCTTCTCTATCGCTGTCTTGTCGCAGGCTGTCAGTTCCTCTGCCTTCTCTACGGGGAAAATGCTATGGAGTTTAGCGACATTCTCAACGAGAATAGACTGGTAGCGGGTGGCTACCGGCACGATATGGTTGAGCGCGAGGTCGCCGAGGACACGGGCCTCAATCTGGATTTTCTTGGTGTAGGTTTCCCATTTCACCTCATTGCGGGCGCGGAGCTCAAGGTCGTTGAACACACCGGTCTTGTTGAACATCTCGACAGAAGCCGGGGTGAGGTATGCGTCGAAGATTTTGGGAACAGATGTCTCGCAGTCCAGACCGCGACGTTGAGCCTCCTCTTTCCATTCATCAGAATATCCGTTGCCGTCGAAGTGGATGGCTTTGGATTTGATGATAAGGGCTTTGGCTTCCTCCAGAATGGCGTGGTAAAGGGATTCCTCACGGTCGACGCGACGGTCGACGCGCTGTTTGAATTCGGCGAGCTGCTCGGCCACGGCTGCGTTGAGGGCAATCATCGCGGAAGCACAGTTGGCTGATGAGCCTACGGCGCGGAACTCGAAACGGTTGCCGGTGAAGGCAAACGGCGATGTGCGGTTACGATCGGTGTTGTCAAGCAGAATTTCGGGAATCTGGGATACCCCGACAGTAATGCCTTCTTTGCCGGCCAGCTCGATCAGTTCATCTTCCGTGCTCTTTTCGAGACGGTCGAAGATGTCGGCGATCTGTGAGCCGGTGAAAATCGAGATGATGGCTGGAGGAGCCTCGTTGGCACCAAGACGATGGGCATTCGTGGCGGATGAAATCGAAGCCTTCAGCAGGGCGTTATGCTTGTGGACAGCCGCCATCACATTGGCAACGAATGTGATGAAGCGGAGGTTTTCTCTCGGGGTCTTGCCGGGGGCGAAAAGGAGTGTGCCGGTGTCTGTGCCAAGGCTCCAGTTATTATGCTTTCCTGAACCATTGATGCCGTTGAAAGGCTTCTCATGGAGCAGGACGCGGAAATTATGGCGTTTGGCGACTTCGTTCATAAGGCCCATCAGCAGGAGGTTGTGGTCATTGGCCAGATTGGTCTCCTCAAAGATGGGGGCCAGCTCGAACTGGTTGGGGGCTACCTCGTTATGGCGGGTATGGGCAGGGATGCCGAGACGATGGCATTCATTTTCGAGGTCGAGCATGAAGGCTTCTACGCGTGAGGGGATGGCACCAAAATAGTGGTCTTCGAGCTGTTGGTTCTTCGCGCTCTCATGTCCCATAAGGGTGCGGCCGGTCAGCACGAGGTCGGGACGGGCTGCGTAAAGGGCCTCGTCTACCAGGAAGTATTCCTGTTCCCATCCGAGGTAGCTGACCACATGCTTCACATCCTTGTCGAAATAGCGGGCAACATCAGCGGCTGCCTTGTCAACGGCATTGAGCGCACGGAGCAAGGGGGTCTTGAAGTCGAGTGATTCGCCGGTGTAGGATATGAAGATGGTGGGGATACAAAGTGTCTTGTTGAGAATGAAGACAGGAGAGGAGATATCCCATGCCGAGTAACCACGGGCCTCGAATGTGTTTCGGATACCGCCGTTGGGGAAGCTGGAAGCGTCCGGTTCCTGCTGAACCAGAAGTTTTCCGGTGAATTCCTCCACGACACCGCCTTTGCCGTCATGCTCGATGAATGAGTCATGCTTTTCGGCAGTACCGCCGGTGAGGGGGTGGAACCAGTGGGTGTAATGACGGGCGCCATTCTCAATCGCCCATTGTTTCATTCCGGCAGCCACACTGTCGGCGAGCTGCCGTGAGATGGGTTGCTTGTTGTCGATTGCGTCGACGAGCTGGTCGTAGGTTGCCTTAGGAAGGTACTCAAACATCTTCTGGCGATTGAAAACCGCTTCGCCATAGAATTTTTCGGGACGATCCGCTGGGGTCTCCACCGCAACGGCCTTGCGGTCGGAAGCCTCCTGAACCGCTTTGAATCTTAATAAAGACATAAGATTGGAATGAAGTTTATTATAATTAACGTCGGCAGCTTTCCTCACAAACCTAAAAACCGGGAATCTGCCACGCGTAATTTCATAAATCAGAAACGTGCCTCTTTGATACGTCTTACCGCCTCGATGGTATTTTCGAGGGTGTTGAATGCCGTCAGACGGAAATATCCCTCACCTGCGGGGCCAAAACCTGAGCCGGGGGTTCCTGCCACGTTGCACTTCTCAAGCAACGTGTCGAAGAATTCCCATGAAGACATACCGGCGGGAGCCTTTATCCAGACATACGGGGCGTTTATACCACCATATACCTCCAGACCGGCTTCAGTCAGCCCTTCGCGGAGGACTTTGGCATTGGTGAGGTAATAATCCACCGCCTCCTTTACCTGGCGTTGACCTTCGGGAGTGAAAATCGCGGCCGCGCCCCGCTGTGAGATATATGACGCGCCATTGAACTTGGTGCATTGTCTGCGGTTCCAAAGATGGTTGAGGCTGACCTCGCGACCATCCTTGTCTTTGGCCGTCAGTTCCTTGGGGACAACGGTATAACCGCAACGCACACCGGTAAAGCCGGCGGTCTTCGAGAAACTGCGGAATTCCACGGCGCATTTACGCGCTCCCTCTATCTCATATATCGAATGGGGCACATCCTCTTCGCGGATGAATGACTCATATGCGGAGTCGAAAAGGATGAGGGAGCCATGTCTTAACGCGAAATCCACCCAGACCTTGAGCTGCTCGCGGGTGAGAGTCGTGCCGGTGGGGTTGTTGGGATAACAGAGGTATATCACGTCGGGGACATTGTCATCTCCCGGGATTTCCGGAACGAAATTGTTGGCGGCGGTTACGGAGAGATACTGTATCTTGCTCCAGGCTCCGTCTGAGAGCTTTCCGGCACGTCCGGCCATCACATTAGTGTCCACATACACGGGATAGACCGGGTCGGTGACAGCGACTGTGTTGTCGGTGGATAGGATATCCCCGAAATTACCGGTATCGCTTTTGGCGCCGTCGCTGACGAAAATCTCAGAAGGATCGATGTCTATGCCGCGTGACTTGTAATCGTGGGCGGCAATTGCCTCGCGGAGGAATGGATAACCTTGCTCTGGTCCATATCCGTGGAATGTGGCGGATGCGCCTTCGTCATCCACGGCCTTGTGCATCGCCTCGATGGCGGCAGGGCAGAGGGGGAGGGTGACATCTCCGATTCCCATCCTGATGACATCGGTTTCGGGGTGAGATTCCTTAAACGCGTTGATTCTACGCGCAACCTCGGAGAACAGATAGCTCTCCGGCAATATGCAGAAGTTCTCGTTTATCGTGAACATATGTATGTCGTCTGTGTTTTGGTGTGGTTAAAGCAATCCGGCAGGCACCTCCATCTCTCCGGTGAATACAGTGGTGGCCGGGCCTTTCATCAGGATATGGCCTGTCTGTGAATCGCGGGAAATCTCAAGGTCTCCTCCGAGAAGATGGACGGTGACCCCTTCACTGTCTGCGAGACCAAGAAGGGAGGCTGCCACGGCTGTGGCGCATGCGCCTGTACCGCAAGCCTGGGTCTCGCCGCTTCCGCGTTCCCATACCCTCATTCTTATTTCTTTGGGATTGATTACCTGGGCGAACTCGATATTCGCCCGGTCTGGCCACATCGGATGGTGTTCGAGCGTTTTCCCGATAGCGTGGATGTCAATCATGTCGGGATTGTCGACAATGATGACACCGTGGGGATTGCCCATTGAGACGGCTGTAATCTTGAAGGATTTCCCCTCTGCCTCGACGGGTATTTCGATGTTGCTGTCGGCGATGACAGGGATGGATGGTGGATTCAGTTCGGGGGCTCCCATATCCACCGTGGCACTTTCTATCTTTCCGTCACTGCCTGGGTGGAGGGTTAAATATTTAACGCCCGAAAGAGTTTCGAGCGTTAAATTCAGTTTATCGGTGAGGCCGTTGTCATAGACGTATTTGCCTACGCAGCGTGAGCCATTGCCACACATTTTTGCTTCCGAGCCGTCGGCGTTGAAAATGCGCATCTTGAAATCCGCGCATTCAGAGGGGCAAATAAGGATGATGCCGTCTCCTCCGACACCTTTGTGACGGTCGCTGAGGAGGACTGATAAAGCCTCGGGGTTGGAGGGGGAGCCGCTTGTGCAGTCGATATAGACGTAGTCGTTTCCGATGCCGTGCATCTTTGTGAAACGAAGCTTTTCAGCGGCGGTTGGGGTTGAAAATTTCGGAATGTCCATATTGGAAAATTTCACCCCGCAAAGGTAGCTATTATTTCTCAACTCCCCAAAAGAAACCTCCGGAAATTTATGAAAAAAATTCCCGGAGGTTTCTTTAAAAGACAAGTGATATTGTCTATGCGGTATGTCAGAATGCCCAGCCGAGACGAAGGGCAGGTTCTACATAAGTAGAGAGTTTGATGCCATTGACTTTGTTGCGCTTGTCTGACTCATAGCTGTCGCTCCAGACACCATTGTCATTGTAACCACCTTTGACATAGTAACCGGGGTAGCTCTGGAACCCGAATTTTATGCCCAGTTCAGCGCCGACGAAGAGACCTTTGTAGACAAAGAAGTCGATGCCGGTGAAGGCTTTGATATTGAATTCGTTGTAGCTGCGCTCCTCATATGCGGGATTGTCGGTGGTCATCGCGTTGCAGATTTTGGTCTCGCGGAGCTTGTCGTCGCCGTCAAGCCACTGGTTGGTCGCGCTGACACTTTGGAGGGCGTAGCCCAGACCAGCGCCGGCGTAAAGGTCGATGCGTTTGTAGTTGAAGAAATGACGTTCGTAGCCGAGGTCGATTGAGAATGTTCCAAGCTTGCCTTTCGACCAGATCTCGTCATTGTTGTCAGGGTCGGGAGTGGTCTTTACGTTGTCAAAGCCGAAGCCGATTCCGAAACGGACGGCGTCTTTGTCGGAGAAGAAGTAGCGTCCCTTGAGCTGATCAAGCTTGAATGTGCCGAAGTCGTTGGAGAAAGGATTGAACTGAACTTCCACAGAAAATTCCCCTGCGGCGGGTGCGAAATTGTTGTCCTGCGCGAGAACCGGTGACACGGAAACGGCTGCGATAGCAGCGGCAAGAATCATCTTTTTCATTGCTTTTTAGAAATTTAGTAAAACCTGATTGGTTGCATGTAACCTTAAGAAAACAGCTGGTAACTGTATGCTATGAGACTCAATTGCGCCGCAAAGTTAAGCTAAATTTTTTAAAATTAGCTAATTTTAATTGGTAAAAATGCAAAAAGAGTAACCTTTTGGTCTTAATGACCAGAGAAATGAGGACATAATGTAGAACGAAGTATATGTCAGAAGACATAACCGAGATTGACCAGAAGATTGGATGAGCCAAGCTCGTTACGGAGTTTTGCGAAGTCGGTGCCATATGAGATGCCCAGCACAAACTGGTCATATTGCAGCTTCAGTGCTGCATGCCATCCGGCTTGGAAGCGACGGAGAGCTTGCTCTCCCAGTACGTGCCTCGAAAACAGATTCACACTTCCTGGGGTGAATCCGCTGACACTTGCCGATGGGATATGCGCTCCGGAGGGGTAAGAAATGGTAGTGGTACGTTTGCCGATGGCTTGGACTCTGAAGTCAAGACCAAGTTGTGGAGTGATGTTGAAAGTTTCAGACAAAGGCAGACGATAGGAGAGATTGATTGGGACGTTGAAATTTAGAAAGTGGGTGGAGACTTTCGCTTTTATCGCGTCATATGTGTTGGTGTCATGAAATGTCTTGTCACGGGTTGTAAAGCGGACGTAGAGACCGGTGCCAAGATAGAGGGGATGATGCGTGGTTATCCTGAAATCAACCGAATATCCTGCAACAAATCCGTTGAGACTGAATGTCGCGGCATCTTTGGGCCGGAGGGTGTAGAGATCATAACCGAGGTAGAGGGTGTTTATCCGGCTTGGAGTGTCTTCCGCCGTCGAAGTGGTGGATTCGGATGTGGCAGCGGTGACACCCCCTTTTGCAATGAGGAAGATAAACAGAAGAAAAGAAATATATCTGGCGAACATTTTCTCGAACGGTTATGTTTTACTTATCAGCACGAATTGGTGGCAATGTATGGAGTGGAAAGATTGGTGAGTTTTCCCACAGATATGAGTAAAACAGATATATACCCGGAAAATGTTCATGGACCAATATATGCGACCGGCTCCCGCCAATGTCATTGTTACATATGGCGGGGGCCGGATAAAACTGATTCGCAGGCAGCCTGGATGGCGTCAGTCGCGGCGACGCGGCTTGGTGAATCCGCAAGCTGATTGTAATTCAGCGAAAAAGTCGTGGGAAAGAGCTACGGAAATCCTGCATAATAACTCCGTATCGATAGAGCCTTTCCTCATAATTTTGTAAACATTGGTGCGGTCGCAGCAGATTTCCTGGGCCAGCCAGGCGGCCGGACGCCTTTGACGGCGTAGTTCATCGCTTATGAGAGAACCGATGTGGACCTTAATGCCACAATCTTCGGCCAAAGTAGAAACAGGGTTGGTAGCCATGCCTAAACAAAGTTATGATGTTGTGGTAAAAAGAGTTTTCAAGCGCAAAATTAATACAAAAATGTAAATTTTGAAAGAGCTGGTAGAGTGTTACAGTTTTTAACAATTCTAAATGAGGGTTAAGCGGTAGGGACAATTCTTACAGATTGTAAAGGCTGTGGCTGCAATGGCTAAAAATAGTAGAAATATGGTCTACATCATACAGTTGCGATTTTAAGATGGCGTGTGGACAAATTTTCAACAGGGCAAATATGAAAAATCCGGACACGCATATTACAGCATGTCCGGATTTTTTTAGTTAAGGTCGGAATTTTATAAAATGTGGATTGCTCAATTGGGAGCCGGGCTTATTTCACAAGACCACGCTGATGGAGTATGGCATCAGCAGAAGGTTTGCGTCCTGCGAAAGATTCGTAAAGCACCATCGGGTCTTCGGCTGCTCCACTTTCAAGTATGTGTTTGATTTTTCCTGCGAGTTCGGGATTGAATACGCCCTTTTCGCGGAAAAGCTCGTAGGCATCCGCATCAAATACCTCGGCCCAGAGATAGGTGTAATATCCCGAGGCATAGCCATCATCGCCGAAAATATGCTTGAAGTAGGGTGAACGGTAGCGGAATGTGAGCTGGGCGGGCATGCCTAACTCGTCAGCAACCTGCTTCTCGAAAGCGTCCACATCGATGTCCCCTTCAGGATTGAGATGACCCCATTTGAGGTCAAGAAGGGCAGCTCCGGCAAGTTCGGTTGTCATGAAGCCCATGTTGTGCTTGGAGGCGGCGTTGATTTTCTGCACGAGCGAGTCAGGAATCAGTTCGCCTGTCTTATAATGGTGGGCGTAGACTTTGAGCATTTCAGGATCGAAGGCCCAGTGTTCATGGAACTGGGAGGGGAACTCCACGAAATCACGATCTACCGATGTGCCGCTCTGGCTCTTGAGCCTTACACGCGAGAGCATTCCGTGAAGCCCGTGGCCAAATTCGTGGAACATGGTCTGGACGTCGTCGATGGTGAGCAGTGCCGGGGCATCGGCTGTGGGAGGTGCGAAATTGCCCACATTGTAAATGATGGGACGCTCAACAGTGCCGTCAGGATTTACCCATGAGGTTTTCAGTTCCTCCATCCATGCGCCCTGGCGTTTTGACGGACGGGTGAAGTAGTCGGTCATAAAGACTGCGAGATGCTCGCCCTTCTCATCCTTCACATCGTAAACCTTGACATCGGGATGATATTTCGGCGCGTCAGGCATCTCCTCGAAGGTCAGACCATAAAGTCTGTTTGCCATGGCGAAGATGCCCTTGCGTACAGAGTCCACAGCGAAGTAGGGACGGATTTCAGCCTCGTTAAGGGCGAAATCTCTCTGACGTACCTTTTCGGCGAAATAGTAGTAGTCCCAAGGTGCTATCTCGAAATTGTTGCCGAGTGAATTGCTGAGTTCCTGCATGACCTTTACCTCTTCGGCCACCTTGTTCTTGGCGGGAACAAATATCTTCATGAGAAGTTCCTCGGCGGCTTCGGGAGTCTTGGCCATCTTGTCAGCTGTCATATAGGATGCGAAATCCTTGTAGCCGAGCAGGGCGGCTTTCTTGGCACGTTCTTTGAGAATCTGGTTGATGACAGGGCGATTGTCATTGTCACCGGTTGTGGCGTTGGTGGTATAGCCCTTCCACATTTTCTCGCGTAGGTCGCGGTTGTCGGCGTACTGGAGCACTGCCAGACGGCTGGGGGCATGGAGGGTGAACACCCATTTGCCCTCTTTGCCGCGTTCTTTTGCCTCGGCGGCAGCATTGTCGATGGTGGTCTGAGGAAGTCCTGCGAGGTCTTCCTTCTTGTCAACGACAATCTCGAAGGTGTTGTTGGCGTTGAGAAGGTTCTTGTTGTATTTCAGATAGAGATCGGTAAGTTTTCCGTTGACCTCTTTCAGTTTGGCTTGTTTCTCAGGGGACAGGAGGGCACCGCGACGTACAAACTGGGTGTAGGTGTCGGTGATGGCACGACGTTCGTCGAGAGGCTGGTTTACAGTGTCGATGTTTTCGTAAAGAGTCTTGACACGGGCGAACAGAGCCTGGTTCATCATCATCTCGTCCGTGAATGCCGTATATTTGGGCATAAGCTTCTCGTTTACGGCTGCCAGTTCGGGAGACGCGTCTGCCTCAGCCAATGCGAACATCACCGACACAACACGGTCGAGTGTCGGGCTGAGATTGTCGAGCGGCAGAATCGTGTTGTCAAAAGAAGGAGCCTCGGTGTTGGCTGTTATCGAGTCGATAGAAGCCTTGGCCTCAGAGATACCGGCATCAAACGCCGGTTCGTAGTCGGAAATCTGGATTTCCTCGAAGGGAGGGATGCCGTAGGGGGTGTCGTAGGCTTTCATGAAAGGGTTTTCCCTTTCCTGCTTGCCGCATCCGGAGAGGAAGACCATACCGGCGGCTGCCATGCAGCAGAATCCGAAAATGATTGGTTTCATAAGCTACTTTGGGGTTATGGATTAGGGTGTTTATTAAGTATCTATGTGGCTAAGTTCACTGGCGGTTGATGAGGTCTATCCCTTTGAGATGACGGTCGACCTGTGGCGCTTTCTGTGACCATAAGAAGCGAGCCTGGATAGGGTAGTGGTCTGAGCGGTCAAAGTCAAATTTCTTGAAATCGATGGCCTCAAGTTTTCCACGATATAATATATGGTCTATCTGGAAATAGAAACGGTTGGCGTGGTATGTGATTACCGGTCCGAAACCGGCCATCGCAAACGCGCTTTTGAAATCATCGCGGGCAAGTTGCCTGATAGCGTAACAATCCTGGATGTCGTTGAAGTCCCCCGCAATTATCACATTCTCTATACCTATGGAGTCTATCTGTTGCCTTATCAGTTTGGCCTGTTCGGCACGGTTGCGGAAAGCTGTCGACAGTTTGGATAGCAGTTTCCGTTTGGCTCCTGATATGGCTTTGCGTCCTCCTTCCCCTTCTGTGATTTCATGGTAAAGGGCTTTGTCTGATGAATCCAGGCCGATGGACTGAAGGTGGGCGCTGACGATGAGGGTACGGTGGCCTTGTATCTCCGCGACGACTGCGATATGAAATGCAGATGGGTCGTTGAGCTTGGGGAGTTTGACCGGATATATGGGGAATTTTGAAATCACCGCGTTGCCCGCTCCCATCACTCGATAAGGATAAGCGTCAAAAATGGAATCAAGGAGTGCGGGGGAGATTCGTCGGTGGTTAGGCTTGAGAGTCCACCAGAATTCCTGAAGGCATACGATGTCGGCGTCTTGCTTTAAAATATATGACATCGTGGGATTCGACTTCCCTGCCATGGCCTCATTAAAGAGGTTCGTGGTGTCTTTTGTGGTCGGTAATGGAAGATGGTAGTCATTGAGTCCGTAGACATTGTAACTCATGAAGGTGAAGCTGCGGGCTTCCTCTTCCGGAGTCAGTTTCTCCCGGGAAAGATTCAATGGACAGAAACTCAGGATTGGCCCGAGACACAATATTACCGTTGCCCCCGGAATTATGGCCATAAGTCGGTTGAAGATCAGATCAATCACCAAGGCCACGATTGTCAGACCTAACCATAACGGGAAGGTCATGGCGAGAATCGCCGGTATGGTTGATGTCTCCGGATTGACAACTCCTCCATATGCGGCCATAAGTGTTACCAGCATAAGCAGCCCATTGATCACATATCCGGAAATTGTCAGTATTTTCAGTATAGTCTCCTTGTTCACGGTTGATGATTACGGAATAAAAAATGTGTCAGCGTTGATTCACATTTATGTTCTTTAGATTGAATAGTTCGAGACGTTCTGGTTCTGACAGCGATGCGAAACCGGATTGTGTCGCCTTGTGGAGCAGGCTCATGCGTCTGGTCCGCTGTCGGGCAGATTCCATCGCTTTGTTGGTGAGAATCCGTTCACGCAGTCTCAGCCCGAATCCTATCGCTATGCCGGCAAGCATGCCTCCCATATGGGCGGCAGTGACCGGAGAGAAAGAGTTGGAGGCAAGGAATATCGTGACAGTGGCGAGCAGGGCAATCCATTTGAGCCTGACATTTCCGACAAGGAAAAGCCGGAGCTGCCTGTCGGGAGAGAGGCAGGCAGTAGCAATCACCACCGCGATGACGGATGCTGAAGCGCCGGCCAAATCATTCACGTTGTTGCCACTTGTCGCTGCGGCGACCATAAATGCGAGTGCCCCGCAGATTCCGCCAGCCAAGTAGGTGATGACGGTCCATTTCCATCCTGCCTTCATCATAGGGCCGAATCCGACAAGCCAGAGCATGTTGACTGTCAAATGCACAAAGCTCAGATGGGTGAACATATATGTCACGATGGACCAAGGGGCGAGGTAATATCCATAGAAAGAGGGACACAACGACAGGATACGGATGACATCCTCTGTCAATTCCGGGAAGAACCCTTTCACAATCCACGCGCACAGCACGATGAGGTAGACGGCCAGATTGGCAGTCACCAGATAGAGTGTCGCGCGGGCTGTTTTAGACATAATTGCTCAGTTCAATATAGACTGCGTAGAGTACCTGACTTTTTCCACCAAAGTAGGATAATTATACCAATCAGCATCCCGCCGAGATGGGCGAAATGTGCGACGGTGTCAGCCTGGCTGTTGTAAATACCCAGAAGTAGTTCGATGGCAGCGAACATAATCACAGCTGTGCGCGCTTTCATTGGGACGGGCGGGAACATCAGGTAAATTCTCATCTGGGGATACAGGAACCCAAAAGCGAGCAGTATGCCGTATATGGCACCGGAGGCTCCGACTGTCGGTGTATGATAAAGACCAAGAAGCGCGCCCACGGCGGGTTCGTCGGGATTTATGCCAAGGTCAAAGAGCTGGCCATATGTGACATGGCTTTCACGCAGCAGTCCGCAAAGCGCATCCCCGTTGCTGAAAAGTCCGGCATAATGGTTGATCATCAGGGCGAATACCCCTTCCTGAATCAATGCAGCTCCAAGTCCGCAACTGATATAGTACAGGAGAAACTTCTGTGAGCCGAGTGTGCGTTCCACAATAACGCCGAACATCCACAGGGAGAACATGTTGAAGAATAAGTGCCAGAAATTGGCGTGGATAAACATATAGCTGACCAGCTGCCAGGGAAGGAACTGGTCGGATGTGAAGTAATACAAGGCTCCGTATTGTTCAATCTGCATCCCCGCACGAGGCACAAGGGCCATAAACAGATATACTATTATGTTTATGATCAGCAGATTCTTGGTCACCGGAGGCAAGTTGAGAAATCTGTCTTTGAAACTCATAACTAAACGGTTATAGGGCAGGCAGAAAGCCTGCGAGGTTGCTTATCCTGCAAAGTTACGAATTTTTTCTCAAACATAGCCGCGCGTCCCAATCCTTTTTCCTTCGGGAAAAAATCACTAACTTTGCGGTCATATAGGATTTTCAAATATTCGAATGGATTTTAAACTGGAAGCCAATCCGGGTGGGACAGCCGCCCGAGCAGGCAGGATTTCGACCGGCCACGGTGAAATCCTGACTCCTGTTTTTATGCCTGTCGGAACTGTCGGAGCTGTCAAGGGTGTCCATGCCCGTGAGCTCCGCGATGATATAAAGGCCCAGATTATTCTCGGCAATACTTACCATCTCTATTTGCGTCCGGGAACGGAAATATTGCGCAAAGCCGGCGGTCTGCATAAGTTCGAGGGGTGGGAACGACCCATCCTGACTGATTCAGGTGGCTTCCAGGTGTTTTCCCTTTCGGAACGCCGCAAGCTCACGGAAGAGGGGGCGTGGTTCCGAAGCCATATCGATGGTTCGAAACATCTGTTCACTCCTGAAAGGGTTGTCGATATCCAGCGTGAAATCGGATCGGACATTATGATGGCTCTTGATGAATGTCCCCCGGGGACTTCAGAATGGGGATATGCCCGCAAGTCGCTTGATTTGACAATGAAATGGCTCCGCCGAGGTTGGAAGCATTTCAATGAGACTGAGCCTTTGTATGGATATTCCCAGGCATTTTTCCCCATTGTGCAGGGTTGCACCTTCCCAGACTTGCGTCGTGAAGCGGCCAAGCAGGTGACCGATTTGGGCGCGGAGGGGAATGCTATCGGCGGCCTTGCTGTCGGAGAGCCTGCCGAGGTGATGTATGATATGATCGAGGTGGTCAACGAGATTCTGCCTGCCGACCGTCCACGCTATCTGATGGGGGTCGGAACACCGGTCAATATCCTGGAGGCTATCGACCGAGGGGTGGATATGATGGATTGTGTGATGCCTACCCGTAATGGCCGCAACGGTATGTTGTTCACCCGTAACGGTGTGATGAATATGCGCAATCTAAAATGGGCGGATGACTTCTCTCCGATTGACCCCGAGAGCGATTGTTTTGTCGACCAAGTATATACGAAAGCATATCTCCGCCATCTTTTCATTGCGGGAGAATTGCTCGCGATGCAGATTGCGTCGATTCATAATCTTGCGTTCTATCTTTGGCTGACCGGAGAAGCCCGTAAGCATATTATGGCCGGAGATTTCCATATCTGGAAACCTCAGATGGTCGAACAAGTCAGCCGCCGCCTTTGACGGTCGGAACGTCTATAATCTTGAAGCCGAGATGAAGGTCATACCTGCCATATCGAAAACAAAGTTGCCCTGGCGACGGGGATGGAATACGCTGTCGCTTCTTGATTTGTATATCATCAAGAAGTTTCTCGGCACATATGTATTCGCCATTATGCTAATATTGGCGATTACGATAGTCTTTGACATAAACGAAAAACTTGACGCGTTTATGCAGGCCCCGTTGAAGGCCACCATCTTTGATTATTTCCTGAACTTCCTCCCATATTTCGCCAACCAGTTCAGTCCGCTGTTTGTCTTTATCGCGGTGATTTTCTTCACTTCGAAACTTGCGGATAATTCGGAGATAATCGCGATGCTGTCCTCCGGAATGAGTTTCCGTCGGTTGCTGCGTCCCTATCTGATTTCAGCGGCGGTAATAGCTGTCGCCACTTATGTCTTGTCGGCTTACATCATACCGCCGGCAAATGTCAAGAGAATCGCCTACACAAATACCTATGTCAAAAACAGGCGTGTCGATTATGGCGACAACATTATGATGCAGGTGGCTCCCGGACAGATAGCGTATATGAACCGCTATGACAACACGACCAAAACCGGTTATCGTTTCTCTCTTGAATTGTTCAAGGATAAGAAGCTTGTATCGAGGATGCAGGCCCAGTCGATCAAGTGGGACACGTTGTACCGGTGGCAGGTGCGTGACTATGTGATACGCGATTTCAAGGGGAATCGCGAGGAGATAACTCGTGGCTATCAGCTTGATACGGTGATTCCTTTCGAGCCACGAGACTTTCTGATTTCCCGTAATGATCAGGAGACCTTGTCAACACCACAGTTGCGCCAGTATATCGAACGGCAGAAGAAACGTGGTGTGGCAAACATCCAGGCTTTCGAGATTGAATACCAGAAACGATTCGCGATGTGTGCGGCCGCATTCATCCTTACGGTCATAGGGATGTCATTGTCTTCCAAGAAAGTAAAAGGAGGAATGGGGGTGAATATCGGTATCGGATTGCTCCTGAGTTTCTCCTATATCCTGTTTATGACCGTTACCTCCTCCTTTGCGGTATCCGGCATCACCTCCCCACTGGTGGCTATGTGGATTCCCAACATAATCTACGCCGTAATTGCCCTGCTGCTCTACCTTAAAGCCTCCAGATAAAACAATGTGCGAGAGAAAAATTCACCTTCCACAGGGAAATTTATCTTCTGTTGGATATGCTACGGGTATGTCGCTTGTCCTTACTTTGGGATATACTTATGTTATTGCAGAATTATGTCTACTGGCAAGATTCCCAGAATCGCCATACATTCTCATCGTTGGTTTTATTGGTGCTTCAATAACATTGTTGATTACCTGTACTAGAAGATGTTTTATAAGGTCTATAATTTCCAGTCTGGTAATATGGATCGCGGGGATTTGGCTGGGCATGAATACCTGTGATTATAGCTGGGATGGTATTGGATATCATCAGGTGACAATATATGCGCTTGCTGATGGTTGGAATCCTATATGGAATGATTACTATGAAGGTTCCCTCAGTTTATGGACAATACACTATGCGAAGGCTTTGGAACTTATTGCAGCGTGTATATTTCGATTGACAGGAGAAATTGAAGCTGGGAAGGCTTTGAATATTGTTTTCTTCGTTGGTGTATTTGCAATTAGTCTTGGGTTTATAAAAAAAAATAAAATAAATAAAAAAAGAGGCTTGTCAGATTGCAATGCAGTCATATTTGCTTTGTTGGTTGCTGGCAATCCTGTGGCTTTATGTCAGCTCATGACGTATTATATTGATTACGCTTTATATTATTATGTAGTGTTATCAATAATATTTTCAGTTGGAATCTGTAAGGGCGATAATAATGTATATTTGAATATTATTGGTCTATGCCTTGTAATTCTTCTTGCAATTGGGACAAAATTCAACCATTTCTTTATAGAAGGGATTGTAATGCTTGCTGTTATGGGTTGGCTTATGATTTCTAGGCAATATTATAATGCTAGGAAAATTTTAATTATTAGCTTTTTGTCAGCATTGGTAGGAACTTTTATTCTATCCTTTCATCCCTATCTGACCAATTGGATTTATTTTGGGAATCCATTTTACCCATTGATGGGGGACGATGCAGTTAATATAATGGATTGTAATACCCCGCCATTATATTGGGGGCATAATAGATTTGAAACATTCTTTATGTCAATTTATGGACCGTATTCAATTCCATCTTTTGATTCTCGTATTTCTGGATTCGGGCCATTTTTTAAGGTGTTGTTAACTATTGGACTTTTGTGGATATTTTATTCGGAAATCACTCAAAAACAATTGTCAGTGATTGGCTATATCACTATTATGGCTCTAATTTCGTGTTTTTTCTTTGAGCAATCATGGTGGGCAAGATATAATCCTCAAATTTGGATAATAATTCCAACAGCCTATTATTCTATAATATCTCGAATATCCTGTGTAATGCGAGGGAGATTGCTTGCAAAATCGATAATTTCGATAGTGGGTTTAATTAACATATTTGTCGTTTTATTGCAACCGACTTTAGATTCATTTCGGCTATATACATACAGAAATTGTGTGTTTAGGGTTCTGGCGGGGAAAGAAGTTAAAGCCCATGTGGGTAAAATATGGGAGTATAAACTCAAAAAGGAAGGAATAATTCCGCTTGTGGTTGGAGCTGACGAAATTCCCGAGGAATATCGCACTCCATTACTCCATTTACCAGAATATGAGATATCCTATAACTGGTTAGAAACAACACCAGAAGAACGCGAGAATATCCAATCTATGTATGAGAATAGTTCTGTTTATGTTATTGAAAAAAGAGCTATAAGCGTTGGAAAAGCAGTTATTGTATACATAAAACAATTAATCTAGATGGAGATAATCAGATTGATGCGCCCTTGGCAATGGGTAAAAAACTTGTTTGTGTTTCTTCCGATGTTCTTTTCGGGGCATATGGGAGATAGGGAATGTTGGGCTGTTTCCCTGATTGGCTTTTGTTCGATGTGCATGGTGGCAAGCTCGATATACTGCCTGAATGACATCGTGGATGTTGAGGAAAACCGCAATCATCCGCGCAAACGATTCCGACCTGTGGCTAAAGGAAGTGTGTCTGTTCGGTTGGCTTCTATTGTTTCTCTGTTACTTACGGTAGGAGGGTTTGCAATCTTGTTTATGTTGCCATCATTGTCGATTGCCTTGAAAGCACTTGCGATTGTAGGGTCTTATTATGTGATGAATTGTGCTTACTGCCTGTTCCTTAAGCGAATTGCGATAGTGGATGTGCTTTGTATCAGTACCGGTTTTGTGCTTAGGATATTTGTCGGGGGTACAGTTTGTGGAATATGGATTTCTCCCTGGCTCGTATGTCTTACATTCTTGTTGACATTGTTCCTTGCGTTTGCAAAACGCAGGGATGATATTTTGTTGCAGACACAGAAATGTATGACTGTAAGGAAAAGCGCGGGTCAATATAATATGTCGTTTATGAATCAGACCCTCGGGCTGCTGGGAGCCATCACCGTTGTCTGTTATATCCTGTATACCGTCCAGCCAGAAGTCGAAGACAGACTGGGAACGGAATGGGTATACCTGACCTCGGTATTTGTCCTCGCAGGTATTCTGCGTTATCTCCAGATTGCGATAGTGGATGAAAAATCCGGCAATCCTACGTCTATTTTATTGAGAGATAGGTTTATACAGGGATGCATACTTTTATGGGGATTGTCATATATGATCATAATTTACGTTTGATATCATATAGCAATCCGATTTTTTATTGGTGACATTATGAAATATCTAATGAAGCAATAGGTTGGAGGTATGGAATCTGGTGGCGAAAAGAGACGGATGCGAGAAATCGGGCTGTTTGACTTTGACGGGACCTTGGTGGAAGGGGACTCTTTCATCAGATTTGGGATATTCGCGGTTGGGAAAGCGAAGTTTTACACTTCGGTTGTTATGGCGATTCCTTGGCTCATCGGATGGAAAGCGGGGATGATGTCGTCATCCAGAGCAAAAGAAAAACTGTTTGGTTTTTTATTCAGGGGAATGACGAAACGAGAGTTTGAAGACAAAGGAGAACTGTTCGTTTCGGAAATAACGAAGATGTTGCGGCCAGAAATTTATCAGGAATTGATTCGGTTGCGTGATGCCGGCGTGGAGGTTGTCATTGCTTCAGCCAGTGTGGAGGAATGGATTCGCCCATGGGCAAAGACGCAGGGAGTTGACTGTGTGATTGGAACACAAGTGGAAGTTGATGGCGAAGGAAGATTGACCGGAAGATTCTCCACCCCGAATTGTCTGGGAAAAGAGAAAGCGATGCGTGTCAGAGAATATCTGAGAAAGAAACTCCTGGATGGTAAACTGGAAACACTCCTTGGCAACGAGGAGGACGATTTAAAGGATTTTGAGATAAGCGCGTGGGGAAATTTGCCTGACGACAAATGGATGCTTGAGATGGCCGACCATCCCCATCAGGTATGAGGAAACTCAAAGAAGCACTTCCAGTGTGGGATTTTGGATGATTATTGGGATGGGATTGTTGTAAGGGCGGCGAAAAGTTACTATCTTTGCAGTGACAAAATCCAACCGGCAGAGTTATACCGGCAGGACGCGATAAACCAACTAGACTGTCGTTCCGATGAATCCCAACTCACTCGTTTCTATCGACGATCTCGGCAAGGAGGAAATCCTTGACATCCTTGCTGATGCACGTTTCTTCGAGGAAAATCCCAACCACAAGATTCTTGACGGAAAGGTTGTGGCAACCCTGTTTTTTGAACCTTCCACCCGCCCCCGTCTCAGTTTTGAGACAGCGGTAAACCGCCTTGGTGGCCGTGTGATAGGCTTTTCAGACGCCAACACCTCATCATCATCCAAAGGAGAATCTCTCAAGGACACCATCAAAATGGTGTCAAACTATGTCGACTTGATAATAATGCGTCATTATCAGGAAGGCGCTGCGAAATATGCCACAACAGTGACCGAGACCCCCGTCATCAACGCCGGGGATGGCTCCAACCAGCATCCCTCGCAGACTATGCTTGACCTCTATTCGATTATGAAGACTCAAGGCAAGCTCGACAACCTCGAAATCACGATGGTCGGCGACCTCAAATATGGGCGTACTGTCCATTCCCTGTTGATGGCAATGAGATATTTCAGCCCGAAATTCCGGTTTGTCTCTTGTCCCGAACTGGCCATGCCGCAAGAATACATCGACTTGTGCGAAAGTCTCGGTATTCCTTATGAAATCCATACCGAGCTTTCTCCTGAGGTCATCAATTCGACAGACATCCTGTATATGACCCGCGTTCAGCGTGAGCGTTTCGCAGACCTGGCGGTGTATGAGCGTGTCAAGGATTGCTACAGTCTCTCCCGCGATATGCTCGATGGGTCGCGTGAGAACCTCCGCGTTCTCCACCCGCTTCCCCGTCTCAATGAGATTTCCGAAGATGTCGATGACAGCCCCAAGGCTTATTATTTCGAACAGGCACGCAACGGTCTGTTCGCCCGTCAGGCTCTCATATGCCGTGCGCTCGGAATTACTACCGAGGATATCATCGCATCGGAAACCAAAAAGTGATTACTTCTGAATATGAAGCCATTGAATAAAAAACGTAGCTGGAAACCCGGAACGATGATTTATCCTCTTCCGGCGGTATTGGTCACCTGCGGCTCATCCGTCGGCGAGTCAAATATGCTCACTGTTGCCTGGGTGGGAACCATAAACACCGATCCGGCGATGTGCTATATCTCGGTGCGTCCCGAGCGTCATTCCTATGGCATCATAAAGGAGCAGATGGAGTTCACCATCAACCTTACGACAGCGGATATGGCCCGTCAGACCGACTGGGCCGGTGTCCGTTCCGGCAAGGAATATGACAAATGGAAAGAAACCGGTCTCACTCCAGCCCCCGGAGTTGCGGTCGGCTGTCCTTACATCGATGAATCTCCGCTTTCCATCGAGTGCAAGGTCACGTCGATATTGCCTCTTGGCTCCCATCATATGTTCATCGCCAAGGTCGTGAACGTCCTGGCTGACGAACGTTATATCGACACTGATACCGACCGTTTTGACCTCGGAAAGGCTGGGCTGCTCAACTATACTCACGGACATTATTATTCACAAGGTGAAGAGCTTGGCCGTTTCGGGTTCTCAGTGAAAAAGAACAAGAAAGACTGACCTTTCCGCCACCATTCATCAAGAAACTTACAACCCAAAATATCAACCGTTATGCAACGCGACAACGTCATCTTCGACATCATCAATCGTGAACATCAGCGCCAGCAGAAAGGCATAGAGCTGATTGCCTCGGAGAACTTCGTTTCTCCCCAGGTGATGGAAGCTATGGGCTCCTGCCTGACCAACAAGTACGCCGAAGGTTACCCCGGCCATCGTTATTATGGCGGATGCCAGGTGGTTGACGAGGCGGAGACCCTTGCCCAGGAACGTCTCAAACAGCTTTTCGGAGCTGAATACGCCAATGTGCAGCCCCACTCAGGTGCGCAGGCAAATATGGCAGTCTTCATGGCTTGCCTCAAGCCCGGCGACACATTCATGGGCATGAACCTCGACCACGGCGGCCATCTTTCCCATGGCAGCCCCGTCAATTTCTCCGGCCTTGTGTTCAACGCGATCGGCTACAATGTAGATCAGGAGACTGGCCGCGTTGATTATGACCAGATGGAGGCGCTCGCTAACGAGAAGAAACCCAAACTTATCATCGGCGGCGCGAGCGCATACAGCCGTGAATGGGATTATGAGCGCATGCGCAAAATCGCCGACAGCATCGGCGCCATCTTTATGGTGGATATGGCTCATCCCGCAGGCCTTATCGCTGCCGGACTGCTTGACAACCCTGTCAAGTACGCTCATATCGTCACCTCCACAACCCACAAGACCCTGCGCGGTCCTCGCGGCGGTGTGATTCTCCTTGGCAAGGATTTCGACAATCCCTGGGGTAAGGCGACCAAGAAAGGTGAGATTCGCAAGATGTCTTCATTGCTTGACTCCGCCGTGTTCCCCGGTGTGCAGGGTGGTCCGCTCGAACATGTCATCGCAGCCAAAGCTGTCGCATTCGGCGAAGCGCTCCAGCCTGAATACAAGGAGTATCAGAAGCAGGTCAAAGAGAATGCCGCAGCTATGGCCAAGGCTCTCACAGACAAGGGCTACCATGTGGTTTCCGGCGGTACCGACAACCACTGTATCCTTGTCGACCTCCGTTCTAAGTTCCCCGATCTGACCGGAAAGGTTGCCGAGAAGGTGCTGGTGGATGCCGACATCACCGCCAACAAGAATATGGTGCCCTTCGACTCACGCTCCCCATTCCAGACCTCCGGTATCCGTCTCGGAACCCCCGCCATCACGACCCGCGGACTCAAGGCCGACGAGATGGGTGGTATCGTTGAGATGATTGACACCGTTCTTTCCGCTCCTGAAAGCGAGGCTACCATCAAGGCAGTGCGCGAGAAGGTCAACACCATGATGGCAGACCGTCCGATGTTCGCTTGGTAATCAAAAACCATAGACTACAAAAATCAGGGTGTGGCGAAACCCTTCCAGTTTTGCCACACCCTTCTTCCCAATTTAATATCACCCCATCAATCCGTCATCCGCTATGAAGACAATTCTTCTGGTTTTGTATCGAATATATCAGATAGTGGTTATGATACCAATGATAGTCGTGCTGACAATCCTGACCGGACTTGTTACAGTCCTCGGCTCATTGCTTGGCGGAGGACGGTTCTGGGGATATTGGCCTCCTCATATCTGGGCGAAACTCTGCACTTGGCTGACGTTGGTGAAAGTCGAGGTCAAAGGGCGCGAGAACATTCAGGAGAAGACCTCTTATGTCTTTGTCGCCAACCATCAGGGAGCTTATGACATATTTTCCATTTACGGCTTCCTTAATCACAACTTCAAGTGGATGATGAAGATTGGTCTCCGTAAATTCCCTGTGATAGGAATAAGCTGCAAAGCGGCAGGTCATATATTTGTCGACAACTCATCACCGGCGGCTATCAAACGAACGATGGCCACTGCTGAAAAGACATTGCAGAGGGGGATGTCTGTGGTTGTATTTCCTGAAGGCTCACGTTCCCGGACAGGGCGTATGGGACGTTTCCATACAGGAGCGTTTCAGTTGGCCATGGAGTTCCATCTTCCGGTTGTCCCGGTCACTATTGATGGAGCATATCAGGTATTACCCCGAGGACAATGGCTCCCTCACTGGGGTAAGATAGTCCTGACCATCCATCAGCCAATCGCACCTCCTGCCGATGAGGCGGATCGCCGGAGAGTGTCCGACCTGTCGGCGGATGCCATCCGTTCGGCTCTTCCCGAGAGCTACCGTTGAGAAAACCTTATGACATTTGTAATTTACCCCCCAGTGCGGGCAGTTATGACTATTTGGCATGTTGAAACAGATAATCAGTTTATTGGCAGCAATATCAATTCTGGCCCAGTCGCAGTTGTCTGAGGCCGCTTCTGTCTCTGCGTATGAGCCAGCCGACAGCCTTTTCGGGAAAGTGTCGGAAATGCCTGTGGAGAGGATGCTTGATATGGCGGATAGCTCCTTGAAAGCGGGGAATCCCGCCGAAGCTTTGTCTTTGTATATGACCGGATATGTCCGTGAGCAAGCCCGGCCCGATTCAGTCGCGGCCACAAATCTTGTCAGGGCATACGTGGGAGTGGGGGACATAATGATGCGCAGGTGTGACTATGCAGGTGCTCTCGAAAATTACATACAGGCGCTGATGGTCAGTGAGAACGCGCCCTCTCAGCCAATGGCTGCGACAATCTACAAGAACATCGGCAACGTGTATTGCTGCCTCAATGACTATGAGACAGGCATAGACTATTACGAAAAGGGGTTGCAGATATGCGAATCACATCCCGACCCGGATGTCGAGAAAAAACTGCTTGCCAATTTGTCAGGTATGATTACCTATACCGGTAAATCTGCCGAAGCGGAGAAATATCGGACAATCGCCCGAAAACGTTATCCGCCTGTCACGACAGAGGAGATATTTCTTGACGGGTTGCTTGACGGCCTGTTGCTCAAAAGCAAGAAACAGTATGCGGACGCTGCCCAAAAATTTCACGAAATGGCTCTTTATGCGTCGCGGACAGGAATAGAGCCACGCTATGAAGGTTCGGCCTATCAGGAGCTTTACACCGTTTATCAGGAGATGGGGAAACCTGATTCCGCCCTAATCTATATGCAGCGTTGCCGGGAGACGGCCGAACGCAACGGGCTTGAAAGAATGTTTCCCTCCGTATACGAAGGGTTGTCGGAATATTATTCCCGCAAAGGTAACCAGCAGAAAGCCAGGCAATATCGCGAACGCTATTTCGATATCCGCGACTCCATTATGGACGACCGTGAATTCAACGCGGTCAAGAATGTGTTGTTTCAGTACAAGGCGGCCAAGACCGCTGAGGAAATAAACTCCTTGTATCAGGAAAAAGAGCGTAAGGAATCGATAATAAAGAACCAACGCATTGTTCTGGTCAGTGTGATTGTGGGATTATGCGGGCTGCTTGGACTGCTGTTGTTGTTCTATTCCCAGAAACGACGCATTACCCGCAGTTACCGGAGCCTGTATGAAATATCGCGGGCCAACGCCAATGGGCGGGAAATGATGGATAGGCGTTATAAGGAAGCGATGCGTCTTATCGAAGAACGCGACGCCGAAATCTCACGCCTGAATGCAATGGTGACCGAGTGTAAGCGGGCTTCTGAGATGGAGTCGCCGTCTGCAGAAGAACCGGCCAAATACAAGACCAGCAATCTGCGGGATATTCATCGCAACAAGCTTGCCGAAGCGATTACCGCCGTGATGGAAACTGATAGCGAGGAGTTGTGTAATCCGGAATTCTCCCTCGAGCGATTGGCTAAAATCGTTGGGTCAAACTCAAAGTATGTGTCGCAGACCATCAATGAGGAATTCAACCGGAATTTCAACACCTACATAAATGACTACCGTGTGAAGCTCGCCTGCGAAAGGCTGGCTGACTCCGAGTATGACTCTTATAAAATAAAATTCATAGGGGAAAGCGTTGGATTCAAGTCTCAGACCACCTTCACCGAAGCATTCCGGAAACATACCGGATTGTCTCCCTCCGTTTACCGGAAAATGGCTCGCGAAGAACGCGTAAGCCATTGATTGGCAATGTCAGGTGGCATTTGTGCGTTTTTGAGGAAAGTAAAATTCCGGATTCTTGAATCTGTTAAACCGAGGGGCGATTTTTATCATAGCCTTTATGATATTGATAGTATCTTTGTGGACAGGTAGACAAACTCAGATTCATCAACATATTAATCTATTTTATGAAGAAAATCTACATTGCACTTGCGGCATTATGCCCGATGTTGCTAAAAGCTGCTCCGATTTCTCCGGGGAAGCTCGCGGGAAGCAAACAGCCAATCGCGGCAACAAGTTTCGGAAACTGGCATCGCTCACCGGCTAAAATTACAGTCGATGAAATATTTGCCGCTCCCGAGAACACTGTGCTGGATGGTCCCTACATCGCTGACCAGGTCGGTTACTCCGGCTTTCAGAGTTCAGACCAGGGCCGTCCCGGTATGTCAACTATTTTCTATCAGGCATTCCACGGATGTTACAAGACCGTCAATGAGGTTCGTGTAATCGGTTTGTTCAATTACTTTGATGATGAAAACTACAACTGGCTCGGATGTGACAGCCGTGGTGGAATCTCGGAGGATTTTGAAATGACCGAGCCTGTCAAGTTTGAAATCGCATTCTACCGCCAGGATGAAAACGGTCGTCCTGGAGAACTCGTGTCACGTCAGGAATCTGACATCATCGGACGTTATCTTGGCGTCACATATGGTTCCGGAGAAAACGAAACTCCATTGTATGAATTCCGTGTCGCCCTTGATGAGCCTGTCAAGCTGGAGGCAGGATTTATGGCGTTCAGCGCTGTCGATATGGGGGATGCTCCTTCATGCTGGTTTTCGGTTTTCACCGCTGACACATCAATCGATTATGCTTATGTGTATATGGGAGAGGAATATGGCTTGAATTTTGCCAACCTCCCGGCTGTGTTCAGCTTTATGGGCGACGGCTCGATGGCAGCTCAGAAAGCACTCCGTGTCGACAATATCATTGCTCCTGCTTCGACTGCACATGGCAGCCATGAGAAGGTTACTGCCAAGGTCGTGAATGCCGGCGCGCAGGCTTTGGATGATGCAACACTCGAACTGTGGGTTGATGGCCAGCGCGTGGCCGTGGAGACTATCCCTGAATCGATTGCTCCCGGCGCGTCATTCTCATACACCTTCGTTTCGCGCGCGGACCTGTCTGCAGCCGGAGACCATAAGGTTGAGGTGCGCAATGTGACCCCCGGAGACGAGGCTATAAGCAAAATGAACGCAGTAGCTTCCACCTATTCAATGTCGGAAGGTGAGGCTTGCGAGTCAGGCCACGAATATGAAGATCCCAGAGTCGGCATAACCCGCGTCACTGTCGGAACGATTGACAACAGCTCTGAATCAGACAGCTATACCGATTACTCCTCCACAGAGGGTGGTGTGACCGAAATCCGTCCGGGAGAAACCCTGACAATCTCTATGGAGCCTCTGGGGGCATTTGTTACCGGAGTCTGGGTTGACTGGAACAACGATGGCGTTTTCTCCGGCGCTGGTGAAGAAATCGGCTATATTTATGATAACGACCTTGAGCTTACTATCCCCGAGAATGTACCCGTTACCGAAGGGCTCAAACGTATGCGTGTGGTCATGGATGTCTATGGCTCCCCCTCACCGTGCGGCAGTTATTATTTCGGAGAGACCGAAGATTACGGACTGATTGTGAAGCGCAACGAGGCCACCTCTTCTGTCGCCACAGATCTTGCGGAGGTTTCAGGAGAGACCGAAGGGGATGTATGCCATTCCGCATTGGCGATTTCCAATAATGGTGACGCACTTCTCGAAGGTTCGCTCGGTGTGGTCTATGACTTGCCGGAGGTATATGAGCCCCGTTCCCTGGCTCCCGCAAGAGACTTCGGGTCTTCCCTCAAATCACAAAAGGTTTTGAAGGCCGGAAAGGCTGAGACCGAGACTGAGTCGGAATATGTGCTCCGTTATGACGGCGGTTATGAATCGGCTGTTTCGCTCGGTAACTATTCCGCAGGTGTTTTCGCCCACTATTATCCCCGTGAACGTATGAGGGCGCTCAAGGGCATGAAGATTTCAAGCATCGAGGTCTTCATCAATGAATTGCCCGAAGGCACCCGTATCAAAGTATATGGTCAGGGGGTGGATCGCGCACATGCTGGTGAGGTGCTTGCCGACCAGGAATTCACCGCACAGCCCGGTATGTGGAATGTGGTGACTCTCGACAATCCTGTTGAAATCACAGGGGAAGATATCTGGTTTGGTGTCGAGATGCTTAACATGTCAGCTTCGAAATATCATATCGGCATTGACGGCGTGCCCGCAATTGCCGGTTATGGCGACCTTTGCAATATCGGCGGCGAGACCTGGTGGTCGATGTCAGAGCTGGGTATAGACCATAACTATTGCATCCGCGCGAATGTCACCGGCGAACGCTCGGCCTATATCAACTGGCTTACTCTTGACAAAGATAACATTTCGCTTGGCAGCGGGGAATCCGCCACAGTGAAGGTTTCGATGAATCCGGCCAACCTCAACGAGGGCATGTATGAGGCCGCGATTGAGATTCGCTCAAACGACGAACTCAAGCCGGTTTACACCGTCCCGGTTTACTTCGCGAATGGAATCCTGGCAAGCATCGACGCAGTGTCGGTTGTCAAGTCTGAAATCAGCTTCACGACAGAAGGTATCTCGATTAATGCCGAGAATGCTCTTGCAAATATCCGCGTGGTTGATTTGTCAGGACGTCTGATGTCAGACATGGCTCCCGGTAAAAACAATGTGACAGTTCCCGTTGATGGATTCGCAGACGGGGTATATGTCCTCTATGTGAAATATGTGGATGGCACATCCGAATCTCTGAAGTTCGCCATTTCGCGATAAGTGATTCGCAGGAATCCATGAAAACTCCCGGGCCTCGCCTTCTCCAGGATGGAGACAAGCGAGGCCCGCTTTTATTATTGCCTTGCGGCGGTTATGGGGAAAAGCTGATCACATTCCAGTTGAATGTTGCCGGTATCGGCAAGCCTACGTATCGGCTCCAGTATCGTGTCGGGGCTCAGATTCAGATTGCAGGCAAGGGTGTCAACAGAGATGCCTTCCGGATTCTGGTTGACCACATAAACGATAGCCTCTTCGATGATCTCCGGGGCTATGGAGGCGCTTTTCAACTGTTGTTTTCGATGGCTCTCTATTTTACGCCGTTCGCGGCAGACATCACATGTGCCGCAGGGTGAGGTCTTCTCCCCGAAGTAGCCGAGCATTGTCTCGACCCGGCAGGCGTAATCGTCGAACGCGAATTTTTTCATCGCGTTCAGACGTACCTCCATAAGTTGCTTCCGTGTCTCATATATCGCTTTGGGGAGGATGACATCCTGTCTCGGTTCGCGCGAACGTAACATATAAATGTATGGCGCGCGTTTTCTCGGAGCATAATCGATTACATGCAGTTTCCGCAGACGCAGCAATGACTCATATACCGTGCGCTCGGTAAGCTCAAGGGAGGATGCTATGTATGGTTCCTGGATATGCTCGTAGTCGGCGAAGATGCCGGGATAGTTGCGCAAGATGAACTGCAAGACCCGCTCTGTCTCTTCTGACAGTCCCCGGAGATCATACAATCCCCTGCGTGACATAGTCATGAACAGTCTTGACGGACTCGTCATGTCATCGGTGTAGTCGAAATACCCGGCCTGAGACAGGATTCTCAGCGCACTGTCTGCCATCACCGGATTCAGGTCCCATCGCTGGCAGAACTTCCCGAACTGGAATTCAAAGTTTTTACCGAATCCCTCCTCCATCCCGACCCCGAGGAATATGAAGAGCTTCTCATAGATGTCGCGTATGAACTCTTTGTCGGGATATGTCTCCGACAATCTCCGGGTGAGCGTTCCCTTGTCTGCGGGGGTAGTGAGGACGACCGCCCAAGAGGGCAGCCCGTCACGCCCCGCGCGGCCTGCTTCCTGGTAATATTCCTCAAGGGATGACGGGAGGTCATGGTGTATGACGATTCTGACATCCGGCTTGTCTATACCCATGCCGAAGGCATTTGTCGCCACCATAACCCTTGTCTCTCCTGATTTCCACCGGTTCTGTCGTTCGTTTTTATCCTCAGGAGATAGACCGGCATGGTAGTAATCGGCCGATATGTCGTTGGACGCGAGGAATGCGGCCAGTTCATGGGTGCGCTTCCGGGAACGGGTGTAGACTATGCCACATCCGCTGACACGGGAGAGTATATGAAGCAATTCCGTGTCCTTGAAATCGCAGTGTCTTACGACATATGAGATGTTCTTGCGGGTGAAACTAAGGTGGAAACAATGGCTTTTGTCGCGGAATGCGAGTCTGTCCATGATGTCGTCGACCACTTGTGGTGTGGCAGACGCGGTGAGGGCAAGAACCGGCACGTCGGGGAATCGTTCGCGCAACTGACCGATTTTAAGGTATGAAGGCCGGAAGTCATAACCCCATTGGGAGATGCAATGGGCTTCATCCACCACGATGAGTTTCACATCGAGGATGTTCCACCAGGCCTCCATATAGGGTGAACGCAACTTCTCCGGGGAAAGATACAGAATCTTTATCTTCCCTAACTCACACCGCTTCAAGACAAGCTCGCTTTCGTGGCGTTTCATCGCGTGGTTGAGCTGGCCTGCCAGAATTCCCTTACGGCGCAGGTTGTCAACCTGGTCTTTCATCAGGGATATGAGCGGGGTGACAACCACGGTCAGGCCGCCGAGCATCAATGCGGGAATCTGGAAAGTGATGGATTTCCCACCTCCGGTAGGGAGCAGCCCCAGTGTATCATGTCCGTCGAGGACAGAGGTGATGATTTCCTCCTGCATAGGGCGGAATGAGTCATACCCCCAATACTTTTTCAATAAATCGTGGATAGATGCCATCGCGGGGAAATCATAATATCGGCGCGAACAGACGCATTACCGACTCCAGCCCTTTTTCAAGGTAGGGGCGTTGTCGCCATATACCGGGATTGACCCTGAGGCAATCGCGTTGGTCAGCTATGAAACGCGCTCTGAGGGCGGCATTGAATTCTTTGGAATAGACCAGCAGATTGGCCTCGAAATTATGCTCGAAACTGCGGAAGTCAAAATTGGTCGAGCCGACCGTGGCGAAATCGTCATCCACGATTATGGCCTTGCTGTGGAGCATCCCCTTGTCATAGAGATATACCTTTATTCCGGCTCTCAGACATTCCTGGATATAACTGAAAGAAGCCCAGCGCAACATATCACTGTCGCTGCGACGGGGGAGCATAATACGCACATCCACCTTTGACAGCGATGCGATCTGAAGGGCATGGAGCAATCCTTCAGTCGGGAGGAAATACGGGGTCTGGAGCCACACTCGGGTCTTGGCGGATGATATGGCCTGCTGGAACATCAGGGTGAGATTCATCCATTGGTTGACAGGTCCTCCGGTGAGTAGCTGTATGCCAACTCCATTGTCCGCGACATGATTCGTGTCCGGCGAATCGGGAGTGGTCTCGTCCTCAATCAGTGGCTGTCCCATGTAGTTCCAGTCCACCGCGAAAGACTGCTGCAACGCAGCCACACCGGGACCGGTGATTCTGAGATGCAAATCCCGCCAGACATCAAATGATTTTCCGCCGTCTACATAACGGTCGGCGATGTTCATTCCGCCGATATATCCCACCCTGCCGTCGATTATGACAATTTTGCGGTGGTTACGCCAGTTTACGCGTGTGCCGAATGGAGGAAATGCGACCTCGAAGAATGGATAGGCCTCGATACCTTCCTTCTTGAGTTTTTTGAAAAATTTCCCGGGTGTCTTGAAAGAGCCTACCGAGTCGTAGATGATTCTGATTTTTACGCTTGCTCTGGCCCGTTCCACGAGGGCCTGGCTTATGCGATTGCCTATTTTGTCATCGGCGATTATGTAATATTCTATGTTGATGAAGCTTTTTGCGCTGGAAATGTCGGCGAGCAACGCCTCAAACTTGTCATTGCCATTGTCGAAAATGTCAACCCGGTTGCCTTCATAATAAGGGGAACCTTGCAGGGAGTGGACAAGTTTTATATGTCGCAGATTTACCGACGACTGTTTGACCTTCGAAGACTCTATCTGGCCGTTTTGCTCCAGCCTTTTGAGTTTCCGGCGGTTACGTCTCGATATGATACGCTTGTTTTGGATGTTGCGGCCGAAGAACAGATACAGGATAAGGCCGACAGCCGGCAATACAAGCAACACGGTTACCCAGGCGAGGGATTTCACCGGATTGCGGTTTTCAGACACCACAATGGCTATGACTCCGAGGACAATGGCGGCATAGGCTATGGTGACAGTCCACCATAACCAGGTCGTGTTGATGTAGTCTACCAGTGTCCACATATTATCTGCAAAGATAACGAATTTCCCCTGTTTTCCAAAAAACAGACACTGATAATTATTTATTTACACAGACGAAGTTGCCGTTTGGGGTTGTCGTCTATTGCTTGTCTCTGTATTGCTTGGGGCTTGAGCCGACCTGCTGTTTGAAATATTTCCCGAAAGCAGACTGGGTAGGGAAGTTAAGGGCATACGCAATCTCCTGGACTGACATTGGGGTATAGCGGAGCATCATCTTGGCTTCAAGCACGACATACTCGTTTATCCATTCGAGGGCTGCCTTCCCGCTATAACTTTTGATCATCCCCGACACATATTTAGGGGTGAGATACATCTTGTCGGCATAGAATTGCAGGCTGCGTTCCTTTTCGTGATATGCCTGGAGCAATGTCATGAATTTGTCAAACAGCTGCTGGGCGCGAGGGGCGTCTTTCCCCATTGTGAGGTTGTTCTGCGGCTGGAAACGTCTGACCATTGATAATATGGTGTATGACAAAGCGAGCGCAAGGCCTTTTATGGCCTCGGAATTACCATCCTCCATATTTTTTTTGAACAGGGCATAATATGGTTTAAGGTGGACAAGCTCCTCATAAGGCACGCTGATCGGACCGTTGCCACGCAAGCCTATGTAGCTTTGCGCCCTCAATCTGAAATCGAGTTGCAATTGCTGGAGATAATCTTCCGAGAGAATGATGGCATATCCGGCTATATTGTCAGAGTCGTGAATCTGGATGATATCACTTGCGAAATTAACCAGCAGATGGTTGGCTGTGATTTTGAAACGTCGGAGATTAATGCTGCAATCTATCTCCCCTTGCAGGCAGACAAGCACAGTGGTGGCTTTAAGTCTCGCCGGGTGAGAAAACAGCCGTAAATCTCCAAGGGTGTTCATCATCACAATGTCATTGTTGAAGCCTACCAGTTCGGGAATGTCCTGTTCGAGCAAGCGTTCGATAGATATGTCAGTAGTTGCCTTATACATAGCTTATAATGATTAAACTGCGCAAATATAACAATAATATGCATATAGTTGGTGTGTAGGAGGGTCAGAAAGCGAAGTATACTCCAATTTGCCGGAGAAATACGACTTTCTTGAATATCCATTTGTGCCGAACTTTGCAGCTGAATTAAGAATGACAGATATGATTGGAATGTATAAAAGAAACCTCTCGTTATTGCTGCTGATATTGCTTGGCATGCCGGCAATCTTGGCAGCACCCAGGGTGCTGTGCCTGGACAGCTGCCGCACACTCGCGGTGGAAAACAACAAAGATCTCCGGAAGTCTGAGATGGAGATGAAGGCGGCCTATTACAATCGTAAATCAGCCTTCACGAATTATCTGCCTAAAGTCTCCGCCTCGGGTATCTATATGCATACCGGCAAAGAATTGTCTTTGCTCAGCGATGAGCAAAAGGCTACATTGTCAAGTGTCGGGGACGCACTTTCAATTCCGGCCCTCAATCAGGTGGGGCAGGGATTGGTGGATGCGTTACGAACCGACACGCGTAATATGGCAGGGGCGGCGGTGATGCTTACCCAACCCATATATATGGGTGGCAAAATCAGGGCATACAACAATATCACCCGTTACGCAGAGAAGATCGCATCTGACAAGCACCGCCTGGAATATCAGGAACTGATAGTCGATGTGGATGAGACATACTGGAATATCGTGGAGCTGTCAGCTCGCAAACGGCTTGCCGAAAGTTACCTGAATCTGGTCAAGACCCTTGAGAGTGATATCCAGCAGATGATTGATGAGGGATTCGCGACGAAAGCCGATGGACTCAGCGTCAAGGTTAAGGTCAATGAAGCTGATGTGGCGATAATCCAGGTTGACAACGGTATCGAGATTCTGAAAATGCGTCTTTGTCAGCTTTGCGGTCTTCCGCTGGATTCTTCAATCGAACTGGAAGATGAAAACAATGATGACTTCGCGGCGTCAGAACTGGCGGAGATAGACAATCCTGACGCGTGGGAAAACCGTCCTGAGCTTTCCGCGATAGGCACCTCGCTTAAAATATATGATGAGAAGGTGAAAATCGCACGTTCCGAGTTTTTGCCAAGCGTGGTGCTTACCGGAGGATATTTCGCAAGTTACCCATCTGTATTCAATAGCTTCGAGAAGAAATTCAAAGGGACATGGAACATAGGAGTGGCTGTCAATATCCCGATTATCACCTGGGGCGATAGAGGATATAAGGTCAAAAGCGCGAAGGCCGAGGCGGCTGCGGCCCGATTCAACTTCGAGGAGACTCGTGAGAAGATAGAGTTGCAGGTTTGCCAGAGCCGACAGAAAGTGCGTGAGGCTCATGAACGTTATACTGCTTCGTTGAGCAGTCAGGCCGCCGCGGATGAGAATCTCCGTTATGCCACGATGGGGCTGAAGGAGGGTGTGATTCCTGTCAGCAATGTCATTGAGGCGCAGACGGCGTGGCTCAAAGCCAAGACCAATCTCATCGCATCTGACATCGATGTGCTTCTGGCTTATCTTTATCTGAAAAAATCATTGGGAACAATCAAATAACATTCATACAGCAATGAAAAAGAAGAATATCAACGTAATAATTGTCTGCACTTCCATTATCCTGGCCGTCATCGCCATTGTCGTGATTGTCGGATTGTGTATACCCGAGCCTGAGGAGGTAATCCAGGGGCAAGCCGAGACCTCGGATTACAGGGTCTCAAGCAAAATACCTGCCAGGATTCTTGAAATAAAGGTCTCGGAGGGGGATGTAGTAAGCAAAGGGGACACCCTGGTGATTCTCGAGGCTCCTGATATCCAAGCCAAACTCGCCCAGGCCGAGGCCGCGTTCAAGGCTGCCCGCGCCATGGAGCAGAAAGCCCGTACCGGCGCACGGCGTGAACAGATACAATCGGCTTATGAGGTATGGCAGAAGGCAATCGCCGGCCGTGAAGTCGCCGAGAAAACTTACAACCGTGTCAACCGCCTTTTTGAAAACGGAGTGATGGCGGAGCAGAAACGTGACGAGGCTTTGGCAAATTACCGGGCTATGGTAGCTTCTGAAAATGCGGCGAAATCACAATATGATATGGCGGTGAACGGTACACGTCATGAAGACATCAATGCTGCCGAGGCCCAGGTGTCGCGTGCTGAAGGAGCCATCAGCGAAGTGTCCTCCTATGTTGATGAGACAGTGCTTGTCGCATCAGCCGATGGTGTTGTTACAGAGATATTCCCTGAACAGGGAGAACTGGTAGGGTCGGGTGCACCCATCATGAATGTGGCCAAGCTTGATGATGTGTGGTTCACCTTCAATGTGCGTGAAGATATGTTGCCCGGGCTGAGTGTGGGACAACAGGTATCGGTCTATGTCCCGGCATATGACAAGGATGTGACCGTGAAAGTGACGAGAATCAAAGAGGTAGGCAGCTTCGCGACATGGAAAGCCACCAAGGCTCTTGACAAGTTTGACCTCAAGACATTCGAATTGCAGGCTTATCCAGTCGATCCGTCTGAGCTTATCGGGCTGCGCGGAGGAATGTCGGCAATTATGAAAAGATGACAACTGACCGTATGACTGTGTTTGAACGTTTGAAGACGATATCCTGTCGTGAGTTGAAAGGGTATTCCCATCGTCCGCTCTTCCTGTTCTGTATGGTGGTGGCTCCGGTGGTGTGTGCCATCTTCTTCGTCACCCTTATGGACAAGGGCTTGCCCACGAAGCTCCCGGCCGGGATTGTGGACGAGGACAATACAAATATCTCGCGGACGATAGTCAGGACCATTGATGCTATGGAAGAAGCTGATTTCGTGGCATCGTACCCTTCATTCTCGGATGCGAGGGAGGCGATGCAGCGCGGAGAGATATATTCCTTCTTCTATATCCCCAAGGGTACTACAGAAAAAGCCCTTGCCAGCCGACAGCCAAAGATATCATTTTACACTAACGAGGCGTATTTTGTGCCGGGTTCGTTGCTTATGAAGGATATGAGGACCGCCTCGGAGCTGTCTGGCCTCGCGCTCACCCGCGAGACTCTGTATGCGAAAGGGGCGACCGAGGATAAAGCCATGGGGATAATCCAGCCGATTACCATCGAGACTCATCCTATCAATAACCCGACACTTGACTATGCCGTGTATCTAAACAATATCCTTGTGCCGGGTATACTGATACTCCTTATTATGCTTTCCACCTCCTACACAATCGGTATGGAATGGAAATTCGACACCCAGAGGAAACTTTATGAAATGTCGGGCAATTCCTCATCGATTGCTCTGGCGGGGAAGCTCTTGCCTCAGACAATACTGTTCACTCTGATGTTTGTGTTCTACGACGTGTATTTCTATAAGATCATGGGATATCCATGCAATGTCAGCCTGTGGCATATGATGTTGCTTGGTTTTGTGACCGTTCTCGCGTCCCAAGCGTTCGGAGTGTTCTTCTTCGGGGTGTTTCTGGGGCAGATGCGTACAGCCATGTGCCTTTGCTCGTTATGGGGAATCCTGTCGTTCTCGTTGGCGGGGTTCACTTATCCGGTGACGGCAATGGCTCCATTCCTGCGTCATCTCGCGTGGCTGTTCCCCCTCCGGCATTATTATCTCATATATGTCAATCAGGCCCTTAACGGATGCTCGATAATGTATGTATGGCCATCGGTCGTGGCATTGCTATGTTTCCTGCTTTTGCCGCTGATTGTCTTGCCTCGTTACCGCACGGCGTTCCTGAAATATAAATACCAAGCATGACAGTGATGAAATCGATATTGAACATATTCCAGATATGGTATCGCGAAATCGGGAACATTATCCGCGACAAGGGGATAATGATATTCATCCTCTTTGTGCCTTTAGCTTATCCGTTGCTGTATTCGTATGTCTACACCAACGAGGTCGTGAGGGATGTCCCTGTCGCGGTTGTGAATGAAAGCAACTCAGACCTCAGCCGCGAGATTCTGCGCAAAATGGATGCTTCCCCCGATATGAAGATTGAGGCGTATTGCACCAATATGGATGAAGCGAGAGAGCTGGTAAAACGCCAGAAGGTCTATGGAATAATACGTATTCCCGAAACCCTGACAAAAGATCTTTCGCGAGGGGAACAGGCTACTTTGGGACTGTATTGCGATATGTCAAGTATGCTGTATTACAAGGCGCTGCTTGTCACGGCCACCAATGTCTCGCTTGAGGTGAACAAGGATATAAAGGTCGACCATTATATAACCGGCTATACCGACCGCCAGGATGAAATCAGCAAGATGCCGATTGAATATGATTATGTACCGTTGTATAATCCACAAAGCGGTTTCGCCGCATTCCTGATTCCACCGGTGCTTATGCTTATCATACAGCAGACGCTGCTTTTGGGTATAGGCATGTCGATGGGCAACTCGCGGGAGCGTCACCAGGGGAGTGTGATTCCATTGCATCCGTGGTATAAAAATCCGGTGCATATAGTAGTCGGGAAAGCGTTGCCGTATTTCATGTTGTATATGGTGCTGGCCATATATATGTTCACGGTCGTGACAGACATGTTCACCCTCCCGAAACTGGGTCATTATGAAACTTTTGTGGCGTTGATTATACCCTATCTTCTGGCATGTATTTTCCTCGCCATGGTATTGTCGACATTCATTTACCGACGTGAGGATTCCATACTTTTGCTGGTATTCCTGTCTGTGCCGTTGCTTTTCCTGTCTGGATTATCATGGCCGACCCCATCCATGCCGGAGTTCTGGAAGTATGTCTCATATCTGTTCCCGTCGACCTTCGGAATGAACGGATATGTGCGGATAACCTCTATGGGTGCTTCCCTCAATGACATCCGGACGGAGTATATGGCATTGTGGATTCAGGCCGGTGTGTATTTCCTGCTCGCGTGCTGGTTCTATCGCCGACAGATTGTAGCTATGGCGCGTCGTGTCCGTCCTTCGGCTAAGAAAGGCTGAAACTGATTGCCAAATATCTTATGTGCTTTAATGATGAATATGTCCGATAACCAGCGGCTTAACCGTATTGTGTGTCTTTTGCTGACATTTATGTCGGTGAGGGTGAATCTATATGCACAGATGACAGAGACCGATTTTGTCGCTGATTCTATATCTCAGGATGAAAGCGTCCGTGACAATCTGAAGCCGGAATTGAAATCAATTTATGAGCTGCCTTATTCAGTCAAAGGCTGTAGTCCCGACTGGCACAGGCTCTGGATAAACACGGCCACATTGAGCGGCGCGTTTGTCGGAACGTTGCTTGTGCTTGAATGTCTGCCCGAAGATGCCACGGCATGGAACAGGGCTGAGTTGCAGGATGTGCCGCTCTTCAAGCGTTGGCGTGACCATGTGATAAAGGAGGGCCCGGAATGGGATCATGACAAATTTTATTTCAATTATATCTTGCATCCGTATGCCGGGGCGGTTTACTATATGGGCGCGAGAAGTTGCGGATTCAATGTATGGCAGTCGCTGCTGTACTGCACCTGCATTTCGACTGTCGGATGGGAGTTCGGGATAGAGGCTTTTATGGAGCGCCCATCGATACAGGACATTTTCATCACACCGTTGGTCGGCAGTCTGATAGGCGAGGGGTTCTATAAAGTCAAAAGGTCGATTGTCAATAACGGTTACCGCCTCGCGGGTTCCTCAGTGTTAGGGAATATCGTGGTCTTTCTGGTCGATCCGGTTAACGAGGTGGTCGGATTGTTTGCCGGTAATCCGTCCAGAAAATTAGCCAAAAGGAATGCGTCGCAGCCTATCCTGTCATCGGCGATGGTTTTCCCTACAAACGGTTCGGTGCGCTTCGGATTGTCATTGCAATGTTCGTTCTGAGATAAATATTTGACAGGATTGTCAAAACCGATGTAATCTTCTTCCATATGTCGCTTTTTTATCGTATCTTTGCGCGGTAAATAACAATTTTAGGGGTGCTTGCAAAAGTGCAGGCTGAGATTATACCCTCTGAACCTGATCCGGTTAATACCGGCGTAGTGAAAAAATTATGAGGAAGATGATTCTTCGGACGACCCTCCTTATGGTTGGGGCGGTCGTTTGTGACACTGCAAGCGCAGTGTCGGTTGACAGCGTGGATGGAGATTCCATGTCTGTAGTGTTGAACCAGGTGGATGTCGTGGCCAATCGAGCCGACTCGAAGACACCTGTGGCGTATACCAACATCGGCAAACGTCAACTCACGGCAAACAATGACGGGCGTGATATGACATATTTGCTGAATATGACCCCTTCCGTGACGGTCAGTTCGGATGCCGGAGGGGGTATGGGATACACGGCGATGCGTGTCCGTGGATCCGACCCTTCCAGAATCAATGTGATGGCCAACGGATTGCCGTTGAATGACCCGGAAAGTCACCGTGTCTATTGGGTGAATATGCCCGATTTGGCATCCTCTTTGCGCGATGTCCAGATTCAACGCGGAGTAGGGACATCCACCAACGGTGCGGGGGCATTCGGGGCAAGCATCAATATGGTGACGGATGCCTCATCGGAAGACCCTTATGCTGAACTGTCTGGGTCGTATGGTATGTATAATACCAATCGTCAGACACTTCGTGTCGGTTCCGGATTGCTGGGAAATCATTGGAGCGTCGATGCGCGCCTGAGCCATATGGGCTCTGACGGTTATATCGACCGGGCCTCCTCCCAATTATGGGGCTATTTCGGCCAGGCGGCTTACCAAAGTTACAACACATCGTTGCGTCTTGTGGCTTTCGGTGGCAAAGAGCGGACATACATGGCCTGGGATTATGCGTCGAAAGAGCAGATGGAGGAGTACGGGCGCAGGTATAATCCTTGCGGGGAGTATATCGACAAGGATGGCAACCGGGCTTATTATGCCGACCAGTTTGACAATTTCGTGCAGCATCACTTCCAGTTGCTTTTCTCGCAACGGATAGGGGAGTGGTTCAACATCAACGCAGCTCTGTTTTACACAAAGGATGACGGTTACTATGACCAGTACAAGACCGGTCGCACGTTGGTCGAGTATGGGCTGCAGCCTTTTATGAACGCTGACGGTGAACTTGTCAAGAAGTCTGACCTGATTCGGTTGAAATACAATGTGAATGGTTTCGGCGGCGGACAGGCCACGGTCAATTTTAGACGTGGGAGGTGGAACGCTACTCTCGGTGGTGCTGTCTCTGACTTCGACGGACACCACTATGGCCGGGTGAAGTGGGTGCGCAATTATGTAGGCCCGATTGATCCGTTGCAGAAATACTACGACAATCACGGTCGTAAGTTTGATTCGAATGTATATTTGCGAGCCAATTATGACATTGACCGGCATTTTTCGGTGTTCGCAGACCTGCAGTACCGCCATATACATTATACCATTACAGGAATGTCGGACAACTGGGATTGGAACACCTCGTCGCTTGCGATACTTGATGTCGAGCGCCGATGGGATTTCTTTAACCCGAAAGTAGGAGTGAACTATACCTCAGGGGCGCATCGTGGCTTCGCGTCTTGGGCGGTGGCGCAGAAAGAGCCTACCCGAGACAATTTTACGGATGGTACTCCCGAAAGTTATCCGAAGGCTGAGCGGCTTGATGATTTCGAGGTCGGATATAGTTTCAATCACAAGCTTTTCTCGGTAGGGGTGAACCTGTATTATATGTTGTATAAAGACCAGTTGGTAGTGACAGGTCAGTTGTCAGACACCGGGAACCCGTTGAGTGTTAATGTCCCGGACTCATACCGTATGGGCATTGAATTGCAAGGCGCTTTGAGACCGTGTGAATGGTTCGATTGGCAGTTCAACCTCACACTGTCGCGCAACCGGATAAAGAATTTCGTGGAATACATATATGAGGATGAATGGACAAACCCGATATCATTCGATTTGGGGGATACTCCTATCGCGTTCTCTCCGGACATCATTTTCAACAATGCGTTCAATTTCAAGTACCGGGATTTCGACGCATCGTTAAACAGCAGGTATGTCGGGAAACAGTATATGAACAACGCACGCTCCGAGGCTGCTTTGCTTGACGCGTACTTCGTGTCAGACCTCCACTTTGGCTATTCATTCAGGAACCTGATTGGAATCAAGGAACTCCGTTTGGGTTTCTCGATTTACAATCTGTTCAATGAGAAATATTTCAACAATGGATATGCCGGTGCCGGATATACGGTTGTTGACGGCAAGAAGGAGATTTACCGTTATGCAGGTTACGCAGCCCAGGCTCCGACATATGTGATGGCAACCATGTCATTGAAATTCTGATTGTATGCTGACGATCGACACAGTTTTGGAGATACTGGGTCTTTGCATCGGGCTTCTCTACCTATGGTGGGAATACCATGCCGATTTCAAAGTCTGGCTTGCCTCAGTGGTGATGCCGGCCATCTCGATGTGGATTTACTACTCCAAAGGATTATATGCGGACTTCGGCATAAATATCTATTATCTGCTTATAGCCGTCTATGGTTTTATCTCCTGGACGAAAAAAACGCCGTCTCATAATAATGATTCTGGAGAATCCACAGAAAAGGGAAGTGTAAGACAGATTACCCGCACCCCCGTGTCGACCGGAGTATCCTTGATTTTTGTGGCGGCAATGTTGTGGTGGGGGCTTTGGTGGCTGCTGGTGACATTCACTGATTCAACAGTGCCGGTCGCTGATGCCTTTACCACGGCGTTGTCGATAGTGGGACTCTGGATGATGGCGCGAAAGTATGTCGAGCAATGGCTGGTATGGTTCGTCGTCGACATCGTATGCTGCGGATTGTATCTTTACAAAGGGCTGTATTTTTACTGCGGCCTGTATGGCATCTATACCATCATATCGTTGTTCGGCTATAACAAATGGCTTAAAATGATGAAGGACCAGCTCATTCAGCGACAAAACAAAAGTTAAAAATAGCAAAAACCAGACCGTCAATATTGTGAAAATCCCCCAAAAGCAATATCTTTGCAAGACTTATCGCCATCGTATAGCGACAATTCAAAACGGGGATGACTGGTTTTGACAGCGTGTAGAGGTGGTGAGTAAGCATGCAGAGCAATGGTGGCTACGCTCTATAATCTGGGACACCGCAATTTTAAATGGCGAAAACAACTACGCTCTCGCTGCTTAATCGAAGTACAGTAAATTAAGCTTTATCCGCGTCAAAGTGGCGCAGACGAGACATCGCCCGATTGTCATTTTCCCGAGACTAATCGACAAGGCGGTGCAGATAAATCGGGAATGGGAGGCCGGATGTTCCGCGAAGCCTCCGAGATAACAGGAACTAAGCGCAGGGTTGGCAGTCTTCAGCCTGCCCCACGTCGAAAACCAACAGAAGACTAAGCATGTAGAAAGCTCATTAGTTCCACGTTTGGACGAGGGTTCAAACCCCTCCATCTCCACTTGTAACCTCGGACTGAAATCAGTCCAAACAAGACAAACCTCAGACTATCAAATAGTTCTGAGGTTTTTTCGTATCTAATCCTTTCGATTCAGGACCGAAATCAGACCAAGAAAAGAGGGTCAAGCCGAAAATACGGTGCATCTGTTAAATTGGAGCAAATAAAATGTTAAAATTTCAGGCGTATAGCTTGACGAGTCGGAAGATTAAGAAATCGCGGTCGCGGACTCCTCGCATCTGCGAGCGGAAGATTTTCACCTTGGAGTTGAAGGCTTCGGCATAGGCGTTTGTGGCTCGCCGACGGAAATAATTGAGGATAGTCGGGGCATCGTTCCTGAACGTCTTGATGACAGAGCGGAAGTTGTTGTTGCCCAATGCCATTACCTTTTCATACCACTTGTTCATCCGCCCCATTGCTTTGGTCGGTGATATCTCCGCGTTGAAGATCTGGCGCAGTTCCATAGCGAGGTGGTATGCGGCTTTCAGTATCGGATAGTGCTTGAACAGAATGTTCGCGCGATGCCGCTGTATGTCAGTCCATTTGTTCTGCGACATCATAAGCGTGTGCTTGCTGCGGGCGAGTATCTGACGCATGGTCTCGCCGTTTGAGTATGTCACTGGCGGAATCGATCTGTCCCGGTTGTTTTCTTCGGCGATGAGCTGACGGCGTATGTCTATGCGTATCTCATCAACAGCCTCATTGTAAACCTGCTGCACATGGAAGCGGTCGTTGACAACGTGGGCGTTACAGAAAATCTCGGCGGCAATGAGCATCATCGACGGCGACAGGTCGCACGTCACCTCCTTCACCCGGCGTCTGACCGATTTCCCCATGGCTCCGACGAGGATCGGGATTATCCCGTCGCTCTTTGTGCCGGGGATGGCCGCCGCCAGCGTCCCATGGCCACCGTGACCGTCCTTGTTGGTCAGGAAAGTCCATACCTCGCCGTTGCTCAGACAGGTCTCGTCAAGGCTCATGTACGGCCCGATGTTGTCAGCGTTGAAGTAGAAGCCGCAGCCGAGTTCGGTCTCGCACCATCCGGCATAACCGCTCAGCTTATTGCGGTACAGTTCGGCAAAATATTTGCCGTTTACGCAGTACATCTGCGCTATGTGTCTAATCGACAGAGCCGTCGTCTCCACCTTCGTCTTTTAAAAAAGCCACGAACTCGGCACTGAGTCGTGTCCCCTCCTCGTTGGGAAGCTCAAGGTTGTAGGAGAATATCCCGTTGGTCTTCCTGTCCCACCATTTGTTCTTGCGCATGTGCAGGTAAACGGGTCTGCCCCGCAAGGGATAATCCTGTATTGTTACATAATCCGTGTATCCGCGGGCTACAATGTTGGGATTACGGGAATCCTCATCGGACAGCTTCTTCTCGTCAAGCCTGATGTCATATGCCTGGTCTGTCTTCTCAAACCTGACCATCTCAAACAGCTCATCCAAGCCTGCCGGTAAAAAATGCCAAAATGCTTCACTGGTTTTCATCCCACAAATTTAACACTTTCCCCAAAATTCATGCACCGTATTTTCGGCTTGACCCCAATTCCTCCAGCGCAGGCTAACAGAGTGTGGTGTTCTATTTGTGCGATAAAAACAGTTTAATTTTTACTGCCATATTTCTTCTCAAAGATTTCAAAATGTTCTTCTCCCCAACGGAGCATCTGATTGATTATCGGTAACAGGGATTTGCCAAGTTCCGTAATCTGATATTCTGAGCGGGGAGGTAGTTCTGGGTAAATGGTTTTGACCACCAGACCGTCTTCTACCATCTCTTTGAGTTGAATGTCAAGTACGCGAGGTGCCGCTTCAGGCAGACATTTATGTATTTCGCTTGGTCGCATTGCTTCACCAGAGCGTAGTTCGTCAAGAATACACGATTTCCATTTCGATTCTATGAGGCTCATTGTCAACCTAAGAGGGCAATCAAGATCCACGGGTATTTTCTTTTCGTATGCCATATAAAATATTTTTAGTGCAAAGTTAGTGAATATTGCTGAAAATCAGAATACCGAAAAATTATTCCATATGCGAATAATTTTTCGGTACTTGTTTTGTGGCGATTACCATAGTAATTTTGCAGTCAGAAAATCAAATCAATAATCAACATGAGGGACAATATCAAAGAATACGATGCAGTGGCTAATGCCGCCGAGAATTTCGTGCGTAGTGTTGCCGAGGGTAATAGTACATATGCAAAGACTCTTTTCACCGAAGATGCCGTGTTGTTCGGAATTCTTGACGGTGTACTTGAGCATGGCTCCATAGAACAGTTTTACCACAATGTTGACACAGTCGGCGCAAGCGACAACTTCAAGGCGCGAATCGACGTGCTTGCTGTCGAAGAAACGGTTGCCGTGGTCCGCGTTCTTGAAGAAGGCTGGGGAGGACGAATCGACTTCACCGACTTTCTTCTGCTCCTGAAACTCAACGGGGAGTGGAAATGTGTGGCAAAAGCCTATAATCAGAACTCAAATACAATCAATAATAAATAATATGATTAAAGATTATCAAGAAATCAAGGACGTGGTTATGCAGTATGTCAACGGTTGCGCCACCGGCGATGTCGAACTCGCCAAGAAAGCATTCCACAAGTACGCAATCATGTACGGTTACCTCAACGGCGAACTTTGCGCCGGGAGTATTGACGCTCTGTATGCCGCAGTCTCTCAGCTTGGCGCAGCTCCTGAAACCAAGTATGAAGTGGACGTTATAGAGGTAGTCGGCACCGCTGCTACAGTCCGTGTGGTTCTCGAAGACTGGCACGGCCTCGGATTCACTGACTTCCATTCGCTCGTCAAGATGGACGGCAAATGGGAGATTGTCGCCAAAATCTTCCACCAGTAAAACATGGGCGACTTTCTCGGACTTGTAAGAGCGCACTGGTCGTGCGCTCTTTTTCTTCCAGACTGGTTGAGCCGGAGAAACTTCAACTGATTCTGAAAGCAGGCCAAATAGCACCCACCGCCGTAAATTATCAGCCTCGAAAAATAGATGTACTTCAAAGCCATGAGGTCTTAGGTGAAATTCGGGCAATCTTACGATTGACGGCGTGTGCATACTCCAAATATGCGGAACTATATTGTTTGGGGAAATTTAATTGGTTTTAAAGCAGAGAAAATCTTGTTGTTTGCTGGAGTTATCAAAAAAACTCTACCTGAATGGAATGGCGATTTTTGAAACGACACCGTTATGCTGTCTGATATAGAGTCCAGAAGATAAAGCATTGACATCATCCGATACTCTCCTTCCGTACAAGTCGTATGTTGCATCATCTGAAATGTCATCTACTTTGACTGCGTCTATACCGGCGGAGTCTGAGACTGTTACCTTTTTACCTTGTCCCATTGGTATCCATATATCTCCATAGGTATTGCGGATGCTCAGACATAAGACATACTCACCGATATGGGAATTGCTTTCCTCTTCCCAAATCCAATTATCGACTCTCAATTCCAAGTCAATTGTCCCTTCCGGTTCTAAAGAAGCATTGACCGATGGAGACCATCCCTTCACTGTCCCATCCTGTATAAGCTCGACGCGCACGGGACGCTCAAGTTTTCGAGTTATGTAATTGGATATGGTTGCATGAAACACATTCGATGAGTTTAGGTCAAATTGATCCGGAAAGTCTGCGTCCTCTATTTCTGGTGGAAATATGGATTCAATAAACCGAATATCGGAGCCGTTGTTTTCCACCAAAGCGCAATATCGTGTAGAACCGGGCATAAGGATGCCATGCCCCCAGCCTGAAGGACTGATATAAAAATCGTTTTCAATTGAATAGAGCCCGTCAGACAATCCTTCAGGAACGATTTTCATTTCACTGTCAAAACTGCCGTAAATTTTCAGATCAGATTTAAGTTCCACAATGTTGGATGGAACTGCCGTTCCGTCATAAATGGATGTGAACACGGTAGCGAATTTTGAACCGGCAGGAATTACAAACGGACCGTAGTTTACACATTCACCCCTCATCTTGAAGCTGTCGCCAGGATGCAGGGTATGTGGCGCTTCATCCCCGTATTGTGTTGCAGGGTCGATATAGTATGAATCAAGCCACACTGTATAGGAGTGTATTCCGGGATTTTCCGGCGAACGGGGATGAATGTTCAACAAGGCACTCTGACTACCGTTATAGCCCGTTTTCCATGGTTCATCCTCTACAACAGGGTTAAGGAAGTCAATGGCAAAGTACCCGTCAGCCTTGCCGTCCCATCCCCAGTTGAAATGGAACAACCCTTCGCCATCATAGCCGTCGCAAACGAACGCATGGGCGGATGAAACCGAAAAGCCTCCGTACAATATCGGGCCATAATTCTTCAAGGCATCGTAGAGCAACTGAGACCAGCTACGAAGCGTGAACCAGCTACGGCGAATATATCTGATATCGTCGCTGTAATCCCAATATTTCAGCAGAGCTTGAGTGGCATCGTTGATATCGGCACCGGAAGCCGCCGGGAAATAGTTCATGCGCACACTTCCCCCCAAACCACGCAGCAAATGGGCCACGGCTTGTCTCTGTTGTTCGGTAGCGGAAGATGCGGAGTAGTCACAGAGCATATTTTCCCAGTCAAGCGTATATTGAGAGAAATCGGTATGAATATCTGTCCCTATTTTTTCGGCACGGTATGTCAGCTCTCCTTTACCTTGTAGTGGCCAGTTGTGATATTTCATCACCTGAGCCATTGCTGTAGCCACGCATCCCGAAAGACACCTCTCTCCATTATATTCCGGACACTCCAGATTGAATGGTTCTCCTTGTCCCCATGAAGTCATACAAAGTGGGGCGATTGCATCCCCTGCAGAATAACCGACAGTATATTCGTTTTCATCAACGGGGACTTCTGAAATCCATCGGCTCATATATTGCAACCACTCGTTAAATCCTATTGGGAGATTATCGGTAGAATCATATATTTGGCCATCGCCATATCCCAGCAATGCAGGAAATGCATCATCTGCAGGAGTAACAACAAAACCGTCTTTAGAATCAAAAAGATAAACAGTGTTGTGGCCGCAACTGTCAGTCATAATTTTAGAAATTCTGAAATGTGATGTCTGGAGAGATCCTGTAGCTCGGGACATATTCTGAGCTCGCAATCTCTTCAATGCAGCATCCGGGGTAACAGGAGTCGCAAAAACCGGGATTGAGCATAATAGAAACGAAAGGAATTGAATGAGTTTCATACCTTGTTAATTATTTTATACTCCATTTTTATGTCAAAGGCTTATTTTTTTGTAGATATTTTCCCATCAGACAATTATATCGAATCTACAATAGCCTGTCTCATTACAAAGTTAGTTGTTTTTTCTTAATGTGCATTCATTCAGAGTCTCAAATATTCAGCAAATCATAACAAAAGAATTAAGAGCGTGCTTAAAAAACAAATGTGAATGAAAAACGAGAATCTACAGGATGCCCATTTCTCATTCACATTTGTTTTTTAAACACGCTCTTATTGTTCAATCCAGGCTTTAATCTGGTCGGGGGAGACAGGGAGACGGAGGCCGGTCTTCCAGTCAAAATCTGGATAACCTTTCCTTAAAGTGGCATCGGCTTCTGACATCGGACTTTCGTAGGAGGTGCAGAACGGATACAGTACCTTGCCTTTGAGTTGGGAATGGTAGTTGTCAAGCAATGTGCGGATGACGGCAGGTTCTTCATGCCACCAGATTGGGAAACCGATAAAAACCGTGTCAATGTTAGCAAAATTGACATCAATGGGTTTAATGGCAGGTCGGAGAGATTGATTGAGATGTTCTTGGGTGCAGCGTGACTGTTCATTGACCCAATCCACATCTTCTGATGAATAGGGCTGCTCCGGCATCAAACGAATCATTTTTGCGCCGGTGACGGCGGCAACTTCTTTGGCGGCCAGTTCTGTGTTGCCTGAATGGGTGAAATATATGATTACTGATTTCATTTCATTCTCGTTTTGAGGCTGCCCGGCATCGCTGTCTGTCGTTGTCTTTGAAGCACACGCGGTGAGAGACAGCGCGCATGCCATGGCAGCTATGATTGTCTTGATAATCTTCATATGTCAAAGTTTCTTACCGAAGAATTCCGTGAGCTTGTCGCTTATCTGGGTGACATATTCTGGAACATAGTAGGTCTGTATGTGGGTCGCGCCTGGAATGAGAAACATCTCCTTGTCGTCAGTCCCGGATGCTTTGCTGAAGCATTGCTCCGTCATATAAAGAGTGTCGGCGTTGCTCCCGGCAATCATAAGAAGGGGCTTATTGATAAGATACATTTCCTCGGAGGCGTCCCAGTCCATGAGGTCGATAAGGCTGCTTTTTGTGTAGCGGAAAGTTGAGTTCGGATGACGGTAGTTGACCATATAGTAGTCATATCCCTCGCGGTAAAGGTCGAAGGGGAGTTTGGCCGCCTGCTCGGGGTGATGCCGCTCATGTCACCGACATATTCAATCTCGCCGCCTTCGGCCTCTTTTTGTCGGGCGGCACAGGCATCGGCAAGACGTTGCTGTATCTCATTGATTTGGGAATCCATGAAGCCATTGCGTCGAACAGCACCCGAATTAAACAGGCTGAGGGTTGCCACCGCCTTGAAGAGTTTGTCGGTCTGGGCAGCCTTGGCAGTATATCCTCCGCCTCCACAGATACCGAGAATACCCATCCGCTCAGGATCGACTCCGGGATATGTGGCAAGAATGTCGGCGGCGCGGTGTATGTCCTCCACTCGGTTGGCGGGTTTGTCGGTGTTGCGTGGTTCACCTCCGTTGGCACCCTGATAGGCCGCATCAAAAGCGAGCGTGATATAGCCCTTTCCGGCCATTATCTGCGCATAGTTGCCGGCCACCTGCTCTTTCACCCCACCGTTGGGATGAGCCACAACGAGAGCCGGATATTTCTTAGCAGGGGCATAATCAGCCGGAGTATAGACATTCGCGGCGATGCGGAGACCATTGAGGTCATATGCGATAGGGTGGATGTTCACTTTGCCCGGCTCGTTAGCCATAATGGCGTTGTCATACACCAGTCCGTAAGGATTGCCCTTGAATGAGAGGACATCTTCGACGGCGACATCTTGGAAAATAGGTTTGTTATTCATATCATTTGTTTTTTGAGACGATACAGCCAATGAACAAAATAATGCACAGACCGTACCTGCTACATACTTGCTAATTGTCATATTTGTTGTTTTGATTGGTTTATTGCGTTTTGGGGGATGGACTCATATGCCTTTCCCAGAATTTCACGGCTCCGTCAATCCATCCGTCAGCACTTGTCCCGGTTCCAAGCCCGAACCCATGGCGCAGATTAGGAAACAGATGGAACTCGGAGTCTATACCGATAGCTTTCAGCGCCTCCACACGACGACGCATTAATGCCGGACTTGCGATTCCGTCATTGGCTCCGATTACCACATAGGTCGGAGGATCTTGCCTTGTATATTCCGAGTGCCCGGTATAGCCCATGACTACTGTGGCTGGCCGCGCATTGACAACGCCACCGAAAGCCGCAGGGGTGTAAGAGCCGATATATGCAGCCATTCGCGCACCGGCCGAGCCACCCCATACCGAATAATCATTTGTGCTGACTTTCAGTTCGGATGCATGCTTGAAAATAAAATCGATGCCGGCTGCTAAATCTTCCACCGCGCTTTGCGCTCCACGGGCCACATTGTATTGAATCACAAACGCATTATACCCTTTTTTGCTTAAAGACATCGCAAGAGGAAAACCCTCGTGGATGGAGCCGACGTATGAGAAACCTCCGCCAGGACAGATTACAGCAAAAGGAGCATACGGTCTACCCGGGAAAAAGAACAGCCCTGCGTCTTTGCGCCCAAGGGGATAGTACAACTTATTGCCCCTGGCAACCATATCAATCATGTCATTTATATAACCGACGGCGCGACTTGCATCCACATAATTGTGATAGGGGAGAAGAGAGGGGATATTTCTCAATTTCATCTCCGGATCGTAACGCCACTCCAGGGGAAGGATATATTGCCCGAATCCCTTGAAGGCCCGATTGTTTACTACGTCGGCGACAGTGTTGTCAGTTGTCAGGTGATTATATTTGTCCATATCGTTTTCCCTTTCATAAACCGGTGCGGTATGCTTCCCGGCTTGCACCACATCTAACACTTCCCCTCCGTATGATGTTGAAGCGCAGAATGCAATAACCGAAATAATGGAAACAGATACCGACAATAACATAAGGCTATGGCTCATATATGCTTTGGTCTAATGAAGTTCGGACAATATCATTGCTCCTGAAAATTTCTTACTTTCAGTTTAATTTACAGTATGTGGCTTCACTATTTTTGAACCGCCAAACACTTCGCTCATAGGAATCGTGTCGAGAGTGTGGTCGATGTTGAGTATTTCCTCATGGGAAAGTCTTACATCAGACGCTCCCGCATTCTCTTTGAGCCGGCAAAGGTGTCTCGTCCCCGGAATCGGAACAATCCACGGCTTCTTGCAGAGCATCCACGCGAGAGATATCTGCGACGGAGTGGCGTGATGTTCATCGGCAAGATGCAGGATGTATTGGAGCAATTCCTGATTCCGATCGAAACTTTCTTTCTGGAACTGTGGCATAGCGGCCCGATAATCGGAATGGGGGTCAAAGTTGGAGGAGACATCGTAGTTTGTGGTCAGCAGTCCGTTGGCAAGTGGCGAGAATGCCACAAAGCCAATGCCAAGTTCTTCGAGCGTCGGGAAAAGCGACTCATGCCATCTAGCCATCATAGAATATCGGTTCTGCACGGCTGTTACACGACACACGGCATGAGCCCGGCGCAGGTAATCTTCGTTTGCTTCTGAGATACCCCAGTGAAGAATCTTACCCTCCGTGATAAAATCCCGCATCACTTGCGCCACAACTTCCGGCTCTATCTCACGGTCTATCCTATGCTGATAGTACAAATCGATATGATCCGTGCGCAGGCGTCGTAATGAGCCTTCAATGGAACGACGGATTGCCTCCGGGCTTGAGTCCGGAATGAGCGGGTGAGGGCCGATACCATCCGGATCGTCAAATGAAAGTCCGAATTTTGTCGCAATCACAATATTGTTGCGGTATTTGTGTAGCGCTTCGCCAAGAAGCTCTTCATTGGCATGGGGATCATCAACCGTCCCGTATATCTCAGCGGTATCAAAAAGAGTATAACCCATATCTGCGGCATCTTCGAGCAGGCGTGCCATTTCATGCTTATCTGCGGGGAGACCATATCCGTGGCTCATACCCATACACCCGAGACCGACCGCAGACACCCGCAATCCGCTTAATCCTAATGTCCTGTACTCCATATTTATCGTCTTGATATTTTCGAAACCTCACGTCCTCTTCTCACTATATAGACACCATTGTTCGCAGTATCGGCGGGAACTTTCCGCCCTGACAGGTCATATACCTCTTCCTTGTCAGACATACTTATGATGTCTCGCTCAATATTGTTTATTGCGGAATTTCCCGTCATTATGCCGGTCAGGAATATGTCAAAATCACGTCCCCAGACATCATAGCTTCCTCCAGTCCCATATCCGTGAGGATAATTCCGGAGTATTTTCCGCTCTACCCGACAGCCTGCCTGTTCGACAGCATTGGCGTTTTGGGTGAACTGTGCGGCAAACCCGTCTCTTGTGCCCCAGCAATAGAAAGCCGGTGGCAGATTGGCGTTGCGGAGAGTCTCGATATTGTTCATCGACACACTTAATCGTCCATAGAATGAGTAAATCATACCGACCGCACACGCATCGACCGGCACTTTGTCGAGCTCATCCGGAATGTATGCGTTATCAAGCGCGGTCCCGTTTTTCAGGTCTCGCCAATTCAACAGTACCTCGCCATTAAGTATTCCCCCCGCCGAAAAGCCGACCAATGCGATATCATCGGGGTTTATACGGTATTCGTCGGCATGGGCTTTGACGTATCGTATACCACGTTGAAGGTCAGTCGCGCTCTCCTGCATAGTGTAAGGGTTGATGCGGTAATTGACAACAAAACATTGATACCCCATCGAGGTAAGCATATCGGCGATGTCATAACCCTCATTCTGCATACTGCGGAATATGAAAGCTCCTCCCGGACAAATCATGACAGCTCCTTTGGGCCGGACATCATCAGGGACAGTGAACACTTCGAGATTCGGAATGAAATCTGGCCCATCAGAATTGTTCACATCATGCGTCACCGTCGGGATATTACCCTTATCCCAAAGATTTACTTTCCCGGTCATCACAGCATCGCCGGAACCTGTCGGATTATTGTTATTCCACTCCTCGTTGATTAGGTCAATCCAGGTCTGTATTCTCCGAGCGTTGATATTCCCGCTTGTCAGACCTTCCCCGGTAAGATGGGAAGCATCGGGAGTGATGTTCACAATCTCAGCAAGCGTCTCATCTCGATAAGTGGCGGCGTATGTGCAAAACGGGACGACTGTCTTACCTGTGAAGTCATAGCTCTCACAAAAGGTGTGTATAATCATCGGGGTAGTCCACCACCATACCGGACATCCGATAAAGACCACATCATATTCATCCCAATTTTCCACAAGACCCATGATTTCAGGTCTGGCATTACTGTTTTTCTCCTCCAGTGCGACTTCCGTACACGGAGTATAATCAGTCGGATACGGCACAACCGGCTCGATGCGGAAAATGTCCACTCCGGTTATGTCCTGAATCTGCTGAGCCATACGTTGAGTGGTTCCGCCCCATGAGAAATAAGCTATGAGAGTTTTCTTCCCGCCAAAATAGCCTGTATTGTTGCTGTTTTCTTTCTGGGACGGTTCATCGTTGGCGCAAGATGTGCCACATCCCAACACTATAAAAGCGAATAGGAATCCAAGCAGTTTGTTCATAATTGTGATAGGTTTAATTATTTATTGGTATTGGTTTGAGAATTTGCTGATGCAAAATTACAGTCTCTTTGCCTCCATAGTGTTATACAAAATTCGGGTAATAGATACAGAAACAGAAAAATTTCCGCCGATATGATATTCAGTGTGATTTAAGTATCAAGCCACGATAATCATAACACAAAAGTTTGGCATATTATCGTGGCTGCTTGTCGGATTTATAATGTAACTCAGTATGATAACCTCATTTTTGTTAGCCAGTGCGCAACATGGGCGGCGATAACATCGTTGTTGAGCTCCTGCATCAGAAAATGCGAATTGCCTTTGATCCCTATTTTCGGGAGTTCGACAAGTGTCGCATTACCGCCGTGACGGTTTACGGCATCGACAAATTCACGAGCCATCTTCAAACGCACCTCCCAATTGCTACCTCCCAATGTAGTGGCCCCGGCTTCCGGAATATAGTCACCGAAATATATCACAACCGGCTTACGTGTAAGCTCCATGAACTTATCCACGGACACTGGTACCCCTGCAAGTCCACCTGTAAGACCGGGCAATGCTTCGGGTACTTCGCCTTCAGGGAATACAAATCCTCCGGGTTCGAGAGCGACTACACCCCTAACCTCAGTGTTGTTCATAGCTGCCATCCATCCGGGGAATCCTCCGGCCGAGTGGGTTACGAGTATATGGTCGCCTATTTTTTGCGCCATCGCATCGAGTGCGGTCACATCAAGCTTGTGATTGCTCAGGTCGGGGACCATCTGGCGAAAGAAATTCGACACACTGAGCGAATCTTTCGGAAACTGGATACCTTCGTTCCACTGTGGCCACACTCCCATGCGCCATATGTCGAACCAGAATTCTTCATCGGCCACAGGCTTGACCGTTACTTCATTGATCGTGCGAGAAGCGTGTCCGCGACCGGGAAGGTCGAGAACGTATGTTGAATAACCTTCGCGGAGAAGAAGTGTGGCGAAACCATCGCGACCGTCAGGAGTCGTCTCCCAACACACTCCGTCACCGCCGAAACCATGCACGAAAACCAGCGGTAGTTTCTTTGCATCCACCGGAATTTGGTATCTGGCAAAAGCATGGTCGCAACGATATGTCTGCCCATCCTGTACGGGATCAGTCCAGCCGACAAATGTGTCGGGATTAAATGTGCCGGGACGCTCTATGGTTGTTCCCCCGACGGGGAACTGTCCCTGACGCTCTATCATAAGAGGCTTAGTTGCAAAACTTGTAAGGCTCATAAACGAAAGAACTATTGTAAAGCTACAGGAATCAATGACACAATAGGCAAGGAGGGGACTCCTGTACCGGATATGGACGACAAGACCAAATATGCGCTCGGAAAGAAAAACCTGGCAGAACTGTCAGGAGTTCCTGCGGATGCACCGGCAAGCGGTTATGCCGTGTTCGCCCCAGTTATCGACAAATCCTGGGCAAAATAGTGATTCACGGCAACCGCTATAATGCCAACAATCAAGCTAATGTAGGCAAATAAATGCAAGCCACTAATGGTATGGCATCGGCGGAGGATAGATGGTCTTCAGCGATGCCATACCTATTTATGGGCATCTCTGACTATTTAAACAATGGTATGTCCTGAACAATTCCTGTGGTTTTTCTCTTGTTGTCTATAAAAGCGATATCAATATGGGTGAGAGAACGATTTACAAAAGATTTTCACATTGGGTTGAGCGCAGTCCTGATGCCATTGCAGTCGTGGAAGACGGGCGTTCAATGACTTATCGTGAGCTTGATGAGACAGCCAATGCCATAATGTCGAAATTTTACTCGATGGAGTCTCAGTTTATAGGTATCATGATGAGCCATAGCATCGAGATGATAGCGGCAATGCTTGCCGTGCTGAAAAGCGGAGCTGCATATGTTCCTGCAGAGGTTTCATTACCCAAAGAACGTGTCGACTATATGATGCGTTCCGCAAATGTTGAATTTGTGATCGATGATGAATACTGCGCGAATCTTCCCCATTCCCAGCCGTTGCCCGACCGATCCACAGCTAACGGCATCGCCTATATTCTGTACACATCAGGCACTTCCGGCCGACCGAAAGGGGTAGTAGTGGAGAACCATAGCGTGGTTAACTATGCTGATGCGTTTGAAAATGAATTTCATGTGGCTCCCGGCGACGTGATGTTGCAATATTCGATTTGTTCGTTCGATATTTTCGTGGAGGAGGTTTTCACTACATTGCTCAATGGGGCTACTCTTGCCATACCCTCGAAAAAAGTCCATGAAGGCAGTCTCAATGATTTAATGGCTTTTTGTGAAAGACATAGCGTCACGGAAATCAGCGGTTTCCCTTATCTAATCGCCGATATGAACCGAAATCATTGCTATCCGTCAAAGCTGCGATTGCTTATAAGCGGCGGGGATGTGGTTAGGGGGGCTTACATTTCCTGGCTTAAGGGAAAGGGGATTGTTATATACAACACTTACGGGCCAAGTGAGACAACTGTCTGTGCTACATATTATCGCATTGACAACGCCATGGCTCTTGAAGATGGCACATTCCCGATTGGCAACGGTGTGAAAGGTGTCAGTGTGAAAATACTCGATGATAGTTTGAATGAAGTCCCGGACGGCGAGACTGGAGAAATCTGTATTTCAGGGGAGGGTGTTGCTCGCGGATATCTTGGCAATCCTCCCGAACAGATTAATTTCGTAAGACTTGCCGACGGGACGAGAATGTACCGCAGCGGGGACCTGGGCTATCGTATGCCTGACGGAAACATTGCGTTTCTTCATCGGAAAGACAGGCAGGTGATGATACTTGGCAAACGAGTGGAGCCGGAGGAGGTTGAGAACGTTCTGAATGAATCGCCCTGTGTGGAGCGTGGTGTGGTGCGCGCCTTTAATGACGAATATGGTCTGGCGTATCTTGTGGCATATTTCGTCCCGTCACACAAAAATTGCCGGATAAGCAAGATAAAGGATTTCTTATACTCGCGGCTTGCCGATTTTATGGTTCCGGAATTTTTCGTGAAGATGGAAGAAATCCCCTTGACTTTGCGGGGGAAGGTTAATGACAGGGCGTTGCCCGTGGTAATGAAGGAAGGGAGTGGAAAATGAACGTCACCATCAGGGAAATTACCGATATTGACACTTTGATGCATTGGCGCAGAGAGGTGATACGGACTGTGTTCGGGGAAGAGCCCACACCAGCTCTTTTGGAAAACAACAGGCGATATTATCAGACTCACCTCAGACAGGGCAAACATATTGCGGTCATTGCTGGCGCTGACGGGATAGACGCAGGATGCGGCGCGATATGCCTGTCAGAAGAATTGCCCTCACCTGACAACCCGTCAGGCCGGTGCGCATATCTTATGAACATATATGTCCGCGAGGAATTTCGTGGACATAGTGTCGGACATTCCATAGTGCTATGGCTTGTGAAAAAGGCTTCCGAGATGGGCTGTGACAAGGTTTATCTTGAAACAACTGATACCGCACATTCGTTATATAAAGGAATAGGGTTCAAAGAATTGCCCGGAATGATGAAATATGCAGACATTCACGATAACTAATCTTAAAATAACAACGGTATCCGCTTCGTCCGAACGCATATGTTATGTGCTTTATCCGCTCGACAATCTGGGAGAATGGATCGAAGAAGCAGCCGATAGGTATGGAGTCTCGATAGTCGCTGTCACAGGTATGGATTGGGATGATGACCTCACACCGTGGCCTGCCAAAGGTGTGCCCTCTGGATGTCCCGATTTCCGGGGCAAAGCTTCCGGATTCCTTTCTGAACTGACAGGTAGTGTTATACCGGAGGTGGAAAAACGTCTGCATATAACCAACGCCCCGAAACGGACATTGGTCGGAGTTTCCCTCTCAGGTCTGTTCACTTTATGGCAATGGATGCTGAACGACACCTTCACCAACATAATTTCCCTGTCAGGCTCATTTTGGTATGATGGATTTGTCGAATGGATTAAGTCACGCGACATTCCGCAAAAGAGCGGAAAGGCATATTTCCTTCTTGGAGACAAGGAAGCTAAAGCCAAGGTAAAAGCTTTCCAGTCTGTGCAGACCGACACAGTGGAAATTGTCAATTATCTCCGCCGCCACGGCATAGATGATTATTTTGAATTAGTACCCGGCGACCATTACCAATATGGGGAACAACGTCTTAACCGGGCATTCACTTGGATGTTCCTTAAGTAACCCTGACATTGATTTACGATTTGGCAATTCTCCCGAAATTTTGTATGGAAATACAGAAATATTCACAAGGCTGAGTTTCGGGCGAAATCTTACTTTTGTAATACAACTATATGAAGCATTTTTGGAAATAATGATGCACGATTGCAAATTCAGCGTTTTTGACTAACTTTGTATCGCATATGGAACCGCTCAAAGATGTGATCATAAAAGATACCATTGAAGGCATCGGGTCAGAACGCTATGGAGAATATCTCGCTCACGCCCTGTGTCTTGGAGGAGATTGTTCTTTCGCCTTCAATGGTCAGAAATTTGAACTCCATGAGGGAGACCTGATGATAGTCCGAAAAGGCAAACTGCTGGATGATGTCAACCCATCGAAAGATTTCGTCGTAAGGATTTTATATGTCACCGCTCCGTTCATAGAACTCTGCACACCCCAGACCAACTATGGGATGAAAGGACAGTTGTCTCTATTCCTCAATCCCGTGATGAGCCTTGATGACAACCAACGTTTCGTATGTGAGCGTGATTTCCGGTGGATAGATTACCGTCTAAACCAGACCAATCACACATTCTATCGTGAATTGTTGATTAATGCGGTACAGTCTGCCATTCTCGATTTCTTCGATTTCCATTCGGTTCTTAACAAGGAGTCTACCGTTTCCACTCAAAACGCTTCATTGATGAGCCGGTTTCTTGACATGCTTGAAAACGGGGACTATCGTCATAACCGCGAAGTGACATATTATGCCGATGCCTTGTGTGTCACGCCCAAATATCTCTCGGAAGTTTCTAAAAAAGTCAGTGGCTATCCGGCCAACTATTGGATTAACCGTTACACAGCCCTTGACATAGTCCGACTATTGCGAGACAAGACATTGACTTTCGTCCAGATTTCAGATATGTTTCATTTCTCTTCCCCGGCATATTTCAGTCGATACGTGCAGCGCACCCTCGGATTGAATCCCACCCAATACCGGGAATAGAGTATTCCCCAATATCTTCCGCCGTGCTATGCCCAATACTTCTGCCGGAGTAGAATAAATGTTATTCTTTTATCGCGGAGTATTGTCGCGTTCCCATTTTTTTCATATCTTTGTTTTATGAAATGGATTTCGTTGCTATTATTTGCTGTCATTGTTTTTCTTCCGGGTTGCACCGCGTTTAAATCTGTGAAATGTGGCCCTCCATCTGTCAACACATATTTGAACTTTCCCCTTGACACGATAGCCGCGAATAAAGAAGCGAAGGCGATATTGATTTCCTCGCAGGATCATAACAAGTATTTTGAAGATTCGAAATTTACTGGAGGACAATTTCACGATGAGACTATCGATGAATATTTTTCCAAAGTAAGAGGAAATGGAGCGCTCCTGATTGTGCGCAATGATACTATCTTGCTGGAAAAATATTATGGCGATTTCACCCCTGAATCTCGTTCAAATATCTTTTCGGTCACGAAAGCAATCACAGCATTATTATGTGGCATAGCCGCCGATGATGGATTCCTCTCGATTTATGACCCTGTGACTAAATATATACCCGAACTTGAAACAGCCGATTCTCTTTTCAAGCAACTCACGATAGCGCATCTGCTGGATATGCGTACCGGCTTGGATTTCAAGGAAGACTATGGTTGGAATCCTTTTTCTAAAATGGCGAGACTTTATTATGGTGACAACGTGGTCAGTCAATTCGGCAAACTACATTTCAAGGAAGCCCCCGGAGCATCTCATTATTATAATTCAATGGCGACCGCACTGCTCGGTGTGGTTATAGAAAGAGCCACAGGCGAACCGTTTTCCTCATATATGGAACGGAAAATATGGAAGCCATTGGATATGGAGGCTGATGCATATATCTCACTTGACGACAAGAAACATAGGCAAGCCAAAGCATACGGAGGATTGGTCACAAATGTGAGAGATCTCGCGAAAATAGGGCAGCTTTATATCAACGGAGGCATCCATAACGGACACAGAATCGTCAGCCAGGAATGGATAGACCGTAGCACCCATGCTTCCTTGGAAAATGAAGCGTATTCTTTTGGCTGGAATAACATTATCATCCGTGTAGATGGGAGAGATGTCGTGACATCTCGTTTCTTTGTACTTGGTCTGTACGGACAGGTACTGTTCTGCGATCCGGAGCAAAACATTGTTTTTGTGACCCTCGGAGAAAACAAAGGCACCGAGTATCACCTCCTTTTTGACAGCCTCTGTGATATTCTCCGCCATTGATTCGCATCGAATAAAATCCCAATTCAAGCAAATGGCCGGATTCCGGGTTTACTACCTACTCCACCCATAATTTGGCAAGGTTGTAAAGCAGTTTTAAACGTTATGCTCATATCACTTATAAAAGCAAAATTCAACACATCACAAACGACTTAATAATCCGGTGATTCAGGAAATGGTCGTATATTTTGCGATATAAGATAAGAAATAATCTAAAAATTCACAATAAACACAAAACAAGTCTTGGGAATCAACGCGTATATCGCCGATTCCCAAGACTTATTGAGCGGAGCGACCGAGATTCGAACTCGGGATACCCTTTTGGGGTATACACGCTTTCCAGGCGTGCCTCTTCAGCCACTCGAGCATCGCTCCTTTTGACCGTGACAACTATTCGTTGTCTTTGGTTTCGGATTGTGACCTCTGTCATTTCCGAGTGCAAAGGTAGCAGTTATTTTTGAATTCACAAAATTTCACGGGCTTTTTTTCGCGATTTTTTAATTCAACAAGGTCAAATTTTCAGCAATCAACCGTTTTCACATACTGTATTGAGCCACTCCCTGGCATATAGCCAGTCTATGATTGGCCGACGCTCGGGATTCAAATGGATGGGACTTTCAATATCTTTGTGTCGGGAAAATGCTTGGAAAGATAGCGGGTTATGAAGCCGAAAGTATCTTCCGCGATGAGCGGATCAGTGTCAAAGTGCGTATTATATAATACCAGCGGCATCTCTATATTCCGGGCCGTTATCGCTTCGAATGAGAGGAGTGAGTGGTTTATCGAACCTAATGATGAATTGACAACCATTATCAACGGAAGATGACGGGAGGTGACATAATCAATCGTCAGGAAGTCGTCAGTCAGAGGGACCATAAGGCCCCCGGCTCCTTCAATCAGAACGACATCGTAACGTTTATCCAGCTCAGCTGACGCACGGTCAATAATTTCCAAGGGAATTCCTCGATCATCAAGACGCGCCGCCAACTGCGGAGAGCAGGGGTGGGTGAAAATCAAAGGCGCGGTCATCGACCCGATTTGGCCTGACTCATTGATATGGGGCATCAGAAGAGTGTCTTCCGGAAGCAGACCGGTCTCCATCAGATGTCTATGCACTTCGATATCTTCCGACATCCCGACATTGCCCGTCTGTATGAATTTCTGGGTGATAACCGATTTGCCCTCTGCCATAAGCTGTCTGGCATACCATCCTGTGCAATAAGATTTTCCGGCATCGGTATGAATCCCTGATACAAAATATTTCATAACTTATTGGTTTACGGTTTTGAAAGAATCATGTAGACCGGCCGGAAGGTGAGCGAGGCTTTCCCATCTGGGGTCAAAGGCCAGTGGTTAAGCAGCTGTCTGGTCTTTGCAGGGGAGAAGGAGGCAGGAAGAGCGTTTACTCCGGTGAGTCGCAGATGGCGCAAAGCCTCCGTCGGAGTATCGAAAACAATTGTTTCCTCCTCGCTATCCAATGATTCTATATTAAGGTTGCATTCTCGGGCAATGCGGGCCATCCATTCAGGGGAATGGTATTTCAGCCCGCTTCCGACCGTATCGTTCACCTCTTTCAATGTCCCCGGCCCATAAAAAGACAAAGCAATTATCCCTCGATGGCACAAAGCTTCCGCGCACACCTTCAGCATCTGCCTCGGTGAGTTCAGCCATTGGAACATAGAGGAGGAGAATATGATGTCTCGGGAGTTCTCCGCGAGAGCCATTTTATGGAAATCCTCAGACTCAGCGTCGGCCTGTAATATCTCGATATTGATGTCAGGATGGCCATCAAACCGCTCCTCAATCCAATCTGAATCCTCCTGGCGGTTTATGTCTGACAATGTCAGCAGCTTGCAAAGTGGAGACAAATCTCGCAGATAAGTGCGCGTGAATGTCCCGTCACCATAGCCAAGTTCCAGCAATGACAGCTTATGCCCCTCCTCGGTTGTCATCTTTTTCAGTTCCGATTGGTCGAAGACCAGGCGGAATTTGTCATACAGTTTCCCTGCGGTAAGCTGCTGGGCCACAGCATTGGTGGTATATGTCTGGCTGGCAGTCGAGAATTTATCCACGACTTTGGCCTTGTCAACTATAAATGTGTCGATAAGCCATTGGAAATCGGGTATATGTGCCATTCCCGCGACAGTGAACACATCGTAGCCTTCCCAGGCATTGAGCTGGTTTGCCATTGGGAAAATTCTGTCATCCTCTCCGACCACGATCTTATCCCAGATGGCATTGTCGCATAGGGATGGGGCAGGGGTAAGTGAACCAAACCATTCCAGCTCATCGCGCAGCCGCTCTATATCCGGACTTACTTCCTTGAGTTTGCCAAGCATTTCCCGCGAACCGGCACAACGCAACCGGAATTTGGCGAGTGTCCTTTCAGACAATCCGGCCAAAGTACCATTGAATATCTCGGGGGAGATGCCCCGGTGGCTGTCAATGTGGTATTCCGTCCCGTTTACAGCGAGACGTAACGTCACGGGCAGCGATGTTTTGACAAGGAATTCAGCAGCCGGTTTGACCCCGAATGACCACGCTACCACTATGACCTCTTTGAAATCCGCGTTATGTTCCCGGATTGTCCGGCAGATTTCACAGTCTATTTCCTGGCTCTCCAGCCCCTCATATCCGGCGAGCAACAATATGTTGAATCCGGGTTTATGGAGGCCGACAAACGATTCCGGATGGAATCCCCACCCAAGAAACAGAATAATCAGTGATTTCTGACCATTGTCACCAAGAAATACTTTTTCCATTGAATGATATGAAGGCAATTATATCGATATTATGGCCGAACGGGTGACATTATCTGTCGCCCCAATCGGTCAATTCCGGGGATTGAGAACTGGCAAGAGGTCACGCAATGCGCGGTTCAGCACCTCGATATCCTCGTCGGTCATCGAGGCGGAAAGCGAAAACCGCAACCTGTCGGTTCCCGCCGGTACTGTCGGTTTTCTGATTGGCAACGCCTTGACTCCGTAGAAAAGCAATCTGGAAGACAACTCCACAGCTTCCTTCGGGTCGCCGATTATCAACGGCTGTATATGAGACACTTCGATTGGTATTACCGAGAACTGGCTCAGCACCTCCTGAAGGTGTTCGGCAAGATGATGGAGATGCGCCCTCAAATCGTCGCCGTGGAGCAGCTGTGAGAGCGTGAACCGGCTCCATGCAATCTGCATAGGTGGCAACGCGGTAGAGAATATGAAGCTTCTGGCTGTGTTTATCAGATATTCCCGTGCCTGGGAAGAGGTGATGGCAAACGCTCCCATCGAAGCTCCTGCCTTGCCGAATGTGCCGATTACGAAATCCACCTCCCACGGAGCGGACGACTCCGCCACAAGGCCGAGGCCGTGGGGGCCCAAGACTCCGAAGGCGTGCGCTTCATCGACATAAAGCGAGACATTGGGAAACTCCCTGCGCAATCCCAGCAACATCTCTATGTCGGCACGGTCGCCATCCATAGAGTAGACACTTTCGACAACCACAAGTATATTCTTGTGGGCTGGCGCATGTCTGGCAAGCAGTTCCCTGAGATGACCGTAATCATTATGGCGGAAACGCGTGAACGGGGCTTTCGACAATATGATACCGTCGATTATGGATGCGTGGACGAGCCTGTCGGCAATGATATATGTCCCTTTCGATGCGATTGCGGGAATAAGCCCGGTATTTGCGTGGTAACCTGAATTGAAAAGGAGCGCACCGGTATCGTCACCGCGCCTTTTGGAATACAGAAGTCTGAGCGCCACCTCCAGATTGTCATACTCAATCTGACGGCCGGCGAGCAATCTTGACGCGGATGATGTCATCGGCACTTTCAGGGAAGCCGGATCTGCGAAAAAACGGTCTTGCAGTTCCGCATCCGCTCCAAGGCCAAGATAATCGTTGGTGGAGAAATCTATCACTCCGTCAGGGGTCATCCGTGGCAATTCACGGAAATTACCCTCGTTACGGAGGTTTTCAAGGTGTTCTGAAAAATTCATCGGTCTGTCTTTTGGGTCTTGTTACAATCATGAGCCTCGCCCATAAGGCGGCTTGCTTAAAGATAATAACAACCAAACCCGTTATTTTTCATTATCGCGCAATATTCCGACCATCTCTTCACACAGGGTCTTCAGGTCATCCGACGGTGTCACATACGGAGGCATCACATACACATTGCGCCCGAAAGGCCTGACCCAAATTCCTCGTCTGACACATTCCTTCTGGAATGCACCGACATCGACCGGGTTCTTCACTTCCACGACTCCAATCGAGCCTAAGACCCTCACATCTGTCACCTCGGATAATTCCCTCGCGGGAGCGAGCAGCTCTTTCATCGCCCTCTCCATCTCCTTCACAATCTGCCTGGTATCGTTAGATTCAAGAAGGTCGATTGAAGCGCAGGCCACTGCGCAGGCAAGCGGATTGGCCATGAATGTGGGGCCATGCATCATCACACCCGCCTCTCCTCGCGAGATGGTGTCGGCTACCTCTTTGGTGGTCAGGACTGCGGCCATCGTCATATAGCCACCTGTCAGACACTTGCCCACACACATTATGTCAGGCTCCACACCGGCTTGTTCCCACGCGAATCTTTTTCCTGTGCGCCAGAATCCGGTGGCGATTTCATCGAATATGAGATATACCCCGTATTCGTCACAGAGTTTGCGCGCCTGACGCAGGTATTCGGGATGATAAAACCACATACCACCCGCGCCCTGCACTATTGGCTCGAGAATCACGGCTGCGATTTCATCATTTTTCTCCTCCAGCAGCTTTTTGAGGGGGGCGATGTCTTCAGCATTCCATTCCCCGTCGAAACGGCTGCGTGGTTGAGCGACGAAATATCTTACGGGGAGCGCACTGCCGAACGCGCCATGCATTCCGGTGACCGGATCACACACGCTCATCGCATTCCATGTGTCGCCATGATAGCCCGACCTTATGGTGGCGAAATTTGTCTTCTTATGGGAACCGCTCCGGCTGACAGCAGCCTGCACAGCCATTTTCATCGCGACCTCCACGGCCACGGATCCGGAATCGGCATAAAAGATATTGTGCATCGATGGTGGCGCCATCGACAGCAGTTTCTTTCCAAGCTCTATGGCCGGTTCATGGGTGATTCCGCCAAACATCACATGGCTCATGTTCTGAAGCTGTCGGGTGACAGCTTCGTTGAGCTTCGGATGATTATATCCGTGGCAGGCACACCACCATGATGACATTCCGTCAATCAGTTCGCGCCCGTCGGCAAGCTTCAGGCGGTTCCCTTTTGCCGAAATCACCTTGTAGGTCGGCAGTGGATTGATGGTGGAAGTATATGGATGCCAGAGATGTTCCTTGTCCCAGGAATCAAAAAGGATAGATTCCTCTCCGGCGAGTTTCTCTTCAACTGTCATGTCTTTCCGTTTAACAAGTGCAAATTTACAAAAAATGTTGAAAACTTTATCCCCCGCCATCGCATATGAATGGAATATTATGGTTAATTTCGCAACCATAAAAAGACATCAATCATAATCAGATATTCCAATGCACCGCAAGGGTAAACTGTATTTCCGCTATGGCACAATGGGTTCCGCCAAAACCGCCATGCTTCTCACCACGGCCTACAATTTCGAGGAGCGCAAAATGCGTTATCTCTGTATGAAGCCGGCCATCGACACCCGCGAAGGGGAGAGTGTCATCCGTTCCAGAATCGGCATCGAACGCCGTTGTCAATGGATATACCCCGAGACAGACCTCTACGCTTTCGCCAAGAAATATTTCAAGGAAATAGGAGAGGTGGTCGACTGGTTCCTGGTTGACGAGGCCCAGTTCCTGAGCGCCCGTCAGATTGACCAGCTGTCGATGATTGTCGACGATTTCGGCTCAAATGTGATTTGCTACGGATTGCGCACTGATTTCAAGACCCACCTCTTTGAAGGCTCGAAACGACTGTTTGAAATCGCCGACACCATCGATGAGATAAAATCGACCTGCACATGCGGACATAAGACCATCGTAAATGCCCGTATCGATTCCAACGGCGACATCATCACAGAAGGCCAGCAGGTGGAAATCGGTGGAGACGACCGGTATATCGCCGTCTGCCGCAAATGTTGGCGAAACCGCCGTATCGCCCAGGCCGAACGTCTGTCATTGCCCTTTATAGACCCCGACGACGAGGAGTCCGAACACTGATTCGTAACCACCTCAACAAAAACAGTTGCCCCGTATCCGGCTTTGGGTCAGATACGGGGCAACTGTGTATTTGAGAGGCAGGATTAAGCTCTGCCGGGAAGAGTGCGGACAACGTGGCGCATAACCCTGCGGACAGTGCTCCATTTAGGGAATATGGCGAAGGGGCGCACCGGCCCGTAGCTGACCCCGATGACAAGCACGGCGATGAGCGACACAATCAGCAGCCATCCGTAAATCTCCTTCATTGACACCACAAGTGCCTGGGTCTGCACTATACCGTACAACTCAGGCAATGGCATCGAGACAGCAAGCCGGTTGGTATTGACAAGCGTGTCCCCAATCAATGCCACATTTTTTGCCATAGTATGCTGCAGGAATTCCCCGACAATTGCGGGACACAGGGTTGCGCTCATCACGGCCCCAGTAAACCCGTTTATTGTCAATGCCTGAGGAAAGACCTGGAATGGTAAACCGCTCTGCACGATTGATGTGAGGAAGACTATCGAGATGATGACGGATGCAGCCCCTCTGACAAACAGTGGGATAAACAACATCTCCTTCTCGACATTGTAGTCAATGAGGAAATAGAAATAGGCCAGATACAGCGCGGCCAGGGAGAAGCCTATGGCAGTCATGGTCTTGTATCGCCATTTCCTTAAAGCGAAGGTGAGATAAGTAAACACGCATCCCGCCATGATGCCTGCGAAGACATACCAGTTGAGATCCACCATATTGGTCTCGTCGAACCCCAGGATATGAGCGGCATAACTATGTTCAAACACATGTTCGGTGGCCATCACCGTAAAAAACACGAGATAAATGCCCGTCGCTCGGATTACATTCCTGTTTTTCATCGCCTGGAAAGAGATGTATGGGTGATGGAGGAATGTGGCGCGCCACAGGTTCAGCAGCAGGCAGGCCAATCCGATTGCGGAAGCGATACGAATCTCAATAGCGTCCCACCAGTCATAGAAATCGCCGTAGACACATACGAATGTGAATGACAACATGAATACCGACCATAACGCCGCGCCAATCCAATCGATTCCAAGCAGGGGGATGAACATCGGTCCTCTTGCCGGCCTGACAAGAATCATCACCATAACCATCAGCAACGCGAGCAGTCCGGTCATAATCCAGTGCATATACTCCCATTCAAGATGGAAGGCGGTATAGACTGTCTCGATGCCGCTCAATTGAATCACGCTGTCAACCACGATATAGACATAGCAGAAGAAAATCGCCATGTCGCGCACCGGTGTCAGCCACAGCTGAATGGTCGAGTTGCACGCGAAGGTGGCTTGCATTCTGAACCAGCCCGCAATGAAGCAGGTGACCACCAGAACCGGCACGCTGGAGGTATGTGCGCATATGATGTTGGCGGCTATCAACACCGCCGCCGAGACAAGAAGCTGCGACCTTGTGGAAAACCTGAACTTGATGCGGAACATCACGGCGAAATTGATTGCCAGGCCGACAAGCGACGCATATCCTGCCATAAGGATGTCTTCCTGCATCAATCCGGTGGTGCCCACCATATCGGAAGCAGCCGCGAGATATACACCTCCCGAAAACTGGACAATCAAGACAAATATTATGAACAGATACGGCTTGAGCCGCCTCGGAATGAAATTCGGGACTTCCGGGATATCGAAAGGCCCTTGTGGAGCATGCCAGTCACCCATGTCACACCCATGTCAATACTTCACGCTGCATTCCACATTCATCCCGTATATGCTGTATTTTCTGTATATGCTTAACAGGGTGGCGACAGTTCCCTTCCTTTATGGCAACAAAGCGATGAAAGTCATGGGAGTTGTATTGATTGTGGTGTCTGTGATGATAACCGCAGCTTTTTCATGTGTGCGTCTATACACCCCCAAGCCGAACATCCACGATGCCGGTATCGTCAGGGTTTTCCCTATGATACAGCAATACCAGCAGGCGGTATGGTCCCTGTTCATGATTGTGGAAGCGTTCAGTTTCGCTGTCGGGATGCTTACACAGGCTGACATCCAGCGGATACACCGTAAAGAGGTGGAAGCGGAGAGAGACAAGGCTGAAATACAATTGTACAAGGCTCAGATAAAGCCTCATTTCATGTTCAACACCCTTAACTCCCTCTACGGGTTGTTCCTGACCAAAAGCGACAACGCGTTGCTGTCGCTTGAGCGTTTCATCTCCATGATGCGGTATGTCTATCAGTCCTCCCAACGTGACCTGATACCGCTTTCCGAGGAGATGGACTATATCCGCCAGTATGTCGGATTACAGTCTCTCCGTCTAAACGAGATGACTTCTGTCAAACTCAATATGAATGTCGAGACACAAGACATCTCCATCCCCCCTATGCTGTTGATAACATTTGTGGAGAACTGTTTCAAACATGGAGTCTCCTCAATTGAGCCGGGGGAAATATCCATTGCCTTGATGGAACGTGACAGAAAGATTCTGTTCACGACACGCAATCGCGTGTTTCCTGTCAAACGGATTGGCGAGCATATGGGTATCGACAATTGTCGGCGACGGCTCGAACTGCTCTATCCCTCGCGCCATTCCCTTGACATATACACCCGTGACGACACATTCAATGTCAAACTTATGATTGATTTGAGCGATGATACACTGTGTAGCGATAGATGACGAACCTATTGCGTTGAGCATTCTGAATGAATACTGCGGACGCATCGGGGATGTTGAGTTGAAATGTTTCACGTCTCCTGTCGCGGGGCTGGAGTATATCAACGACACACATCCCGACATCGTCTTCCTCGATATCGAGATGAATTCCCACAACGGACTGGATCTGGCCAGACAGTTGCCGGAAAATACTTGTCTGGTGTTCACCACCGCCTACGCCCAGTATGCCCTTGACGGTTTCGAGGTGGATGCCGTGGATTTCCTTCATAAACCGATTTTCTTTCCCCGCTTTGAAAGGGCGTTGGAAAAGGCACGGAGATGGCTTGAAGTCCGCAAAGTCTCACCGACTGACAGGCGTGCCACAATCACCCTTAAATCCGCGCATAAGAATGTCGTCGTGAATCTCGACGATATGCTGTTCATTGAGGCGATGGACAACTATGTCAAGGTCTTCCGGACGGGATTGCCCATGGTCATCTCACAGATAACGATGAAAGAAATGGAGGAGATGCTTCCTGCCGAGCGTTTCCTGCGCGTTCACCGTTCCTACATCGTTTCCCTCGATGCCATTGAACGCTTCTCCAACAGACAGATTTATCTCTCCGGTCATAAAAGCCCGATTCCTGTCGGACGAAAATACAGTGAGACATTCAACAACATACATAACAACAAAATCAGACGACAATGAAGAAATCACTTCTTGTATTATCTTTTGCAGCGGCCGCGATGTTCGGCTCGCTGACGGCCGGCACACCCATCGACCAGAACCGGCTTCCCAAAGAGGTGAAGAGTTTCATCACCAAATATTTCCCGGGCGAGAAAATAAGGAAGGCAGAAAAGGATAACGGTTACCGTGGCGTGGAATATGACGTGGATCTTTCGAGCGGAGCTGAGATGGAATTCCGCGAGGACGGCACCTGGAAAGAGGTGAAAGCATCCCATAGCTCTGCCGTTCCTGCTGCCATCATACCTGCTGCCATATCAAAATATGTAAAAACCCAATATCCCGGCCAGTCGATAATAGAGATTTCCCGTAAACGTGGCGGCTACGAAATCGAGTTGTCAAACGGTGTCGAGCTCAAGCTGACCGAAGATGCCAAACCCCTTGCAAACCAAGGAGAAGGACATCTCGGAGGTGGTAAACGCAAATAATCGCTCAGGCCGACGCCAATCATAAAGAGCCAGACATTCACGGATTTTTCGTAAATTTGTATGATAAAAATTTGTGAATGGAAACAGTCATAAAATCTGATTCTCGGAAAGAGAAAGCGATTTCTTTCATTTGGCAGCATATACTGCTGGTTCTTTCTTTGTTTGTAATGACTTTCGGAGTCGCCTTGTGTGTAAGATCCAACCTCGGTTGCAGTGTGATTTCGACGATTCCCTTCGTTATGTCCCAAGCCGGTGAGGCCGGGATGGTCCCCGCACTGACAATCGGGGAATACACTTACCTGATGAACGCGCTCCTTGTGGTGTTGCAGATACTTGTCCTCCGGAAACAGTTCGAGCTTGTGCAGCTATTCCAGCTCATAATCGGTTTCTTCTTTGGCTACCTGCTTGACCTGAACATGGCGGTGACGTCCGTTTTTGACTACTCATCAATCTGGACACAAATCGTGGCCCAATTGGCCGGCTGCACAATCCTCGCGCTGGGTATCGCCTTTGAGATACGATGTGGTTCGGTCACAATGCCCGGTGAGGGTATCACTGTCGCCATCAGCCGTGTGAGCAAATTGCCGTTCCCAAAAGCCAAGATCTATGTCGACAGCACACTTGTCATCGCTGCCGTCGCACTGAGCTTCCTCTTTTTCGGTCATTGGTTATGGAATGTGGTAGGCCTCGCGACTCTTTTCGCGATGGTGTATGTGGGATTCGCCGTGAAAGTCATCAACCCCCACATCGAATGGTTTAGCCGATTGGTATGCTACCGTCCCGGATTCAGGAGATATGTCTACGGACTTGCAAGGTTTATACGTCATTCCTCCGACTCGTCGGATGTCGATTGACCTCAGACCCTCCGCACAATAAAAAAGATTCCGTCCGCAATTCTAAAGACGCGGACGGAATCTTTTTATGTCAATATATCTGGATTAGCCCTGATGCTGAGGACGGAGAAGGTCATTGACTGTCTTGACGGGATTGAATGTCGAGACAGGAACTTCGACGAAAGCTGTGTTCCAGTCGCTCATCGCGCCGTTCCACAACCCCGGAAGCTCAAGAGCTTTCAGGCTGCGGCCATGAAGCGATTTAGAGGATATGAAACCGGTCTCAGGATCCACATGGGCGGGAAGGTCATACTTCCGGCCTTCATTGTCCTTGACATAGCAGACCAAGTCAACCGGATTAAAGTGAGTGGCCTTGGCCATCATCTCTCGGTTCTCCTCCTTTGACAAATCAATCTGGGTGCTTTCCAGAATCTGGAGCGACCGTGAACCGTCGGCATTGTAGGTGATGTAGGGGCCTCCGCCAGGTTCTCCCTCATTGCGCACCATACCACACACCCTCATTGGGCGGTCAAGTTTAGCGCGGAGATATGTGGAGAGGTCTTCACCCTTGAGGGTAGACAGTTCCGGGGCATCAAACGAGAAGCGTTCACGCAAGAATTCGACAATCTCCTCCAGATTTGCTTCGGAATACTTGCGGCTGTCAATCAGACGGATATAACCGCTGGTCTTGTCGTGAAGCTCTATGAGATAACCAGCTATGATTTTCTTGTAGAGGAGGGTGGACTCCCTGATAGAATCAGGCACGACATTGTCGATATTCTTGATGAACACCACCGTCGCATCGAGATCATTCAGGTTCTGAATCAATGCGCCGTGACCACCGGGACGGAATACCAGTTCGCCGTTCTCCCTGAACAGAGTGTTGTCTTCATTGACAGCCACGGTATCGGTCGAAGCTTTCTGTTCTGACATCGTGACGTTGATTTTCACTCCCATACGCTGCTCGATAGTAGGTACGGCCTCTGACAGTTTCTTGGCAAACGCTTCACGATGGGCAGGGGAGACCGTGAGGTGGAGATTGACTGAGCCGTCAGCCTGTCTTGCCGACTGCGCACCTTCGACAAGCTGCTCCTCGACTGGAGTCCTGGTGCCGTTCTCTGATTTATGAAATGTGAGCAATCCTTTGGGGAGATTGCCGTAGTTGAGTCCGTCCTGACCGATGATTCCTTTTATAACCTCTTTCTGCTTGCCTTCAGCCAGAAGCTCATCCACGCCTTTCCCATCGTGAGTCTTTCGCAACTGGGCGTCAAGCTGTCCGAAGAAAGCCACTTTGTGGATATCCTTCAGCAACAGGTCGACATCCGATCCGGCAGGAGCCTTATCCTCCGCGCCATCCACGAAGCCAAACAGAGCCTTGAACATACGGGAGGCGGCACCTGATGCAGGCACGAATTTGCATACATCTCCGCCGTCCGCGAGATATTTGTCCCATCTGGCCACGGCATCTTTCTCCTCCTGAGGGGTCAACACCGTGATTCCTTCACCGGGACGGGCGGAATCATATATTTTGAGGTAAGGGAAACCTGTCTTGAAACGTTCGACTTGCTGGAGCAGTGTCTCTTCGGAGACACCTCTGCGATCCAGCAGGGCAATGTCTTCTTTTGATAACATGTCTGTGTATGTGGGTTAGATTCGTTATGTGATTTATCGTGATTAGTTTTCCACAAAGTTACTGTTTTTTATCCGAATTCCATTCACCCCCAGCCGTAATAATTACGACAATTATGTTTGACGGGACATGGGGCAATATAAATGGCGTGGAAACCAGTCCACGCCATCATATCAGTTGTATTGGGGATTTACCGGATGATACAACCAGTTACGGTATGGTTTGCCAAGCAGCTTGACTATCCTGTACCAGAATGAATCTCCATCCTCGCGGAAAATCTCGCTATTGGCCGGCTTGGGTGCGACGGCCCATACATGCTTCGTGATTTCATCCTCAAGCTGCATGGGATCCCAGCCACTGTACCCGACAAAAAATCTCATCTTCCCCTCAGTCTCAAGCCCCATGTTGACATAATTTTTCACCTGCTTGAAATCCCCGCCAATATACAGGTCATCCGCTATCTTTCTCGCGCCACGGAATTCATTCCCGAGCGAATGGAGATAATACAACCGGTCACAAGACAATGGCCCTCCGCAATAAATAGGGATATCCACCTCATCCTGTATCCCTTCGATTGCTTCCCCAAGGGTGTAGCCGGTGGCCTTGTTCAGCACAAGCCCCATAGCAGATTTACCTCGCTCATATTCGACAAGCGATATGACCCCGTGATTGAAATATTCCTCACGCAGAAACGGCTCCGCGACAAGCAATGAACCCACTGCGGGCTTACCCGTCGGAAGGTTGATCTTGAAAATGGAGGAATCCAGATTTGGCATATCGATCTCCATGACTTATAGTAATATTACATTTCACGTCAAGAAGGATTTCAGCCAACAGATTCTGACCGGAATCCATCTCAATGGCGAAGTTACCATTATTTTATGTTAGAAACAAATATTTTAATGGAAATCAAAATAAAAATGTAGAAAATATGGCAACAAACGCAATATCTCCCATTACGCGACTAAAACTTGCGGCATAATGGGAGATATAATATGGGGATTCGGTATTATATGAATCTATGATTCCGGTATCATAGGTTTGTCAGGAACCGCTCGGCATCGAGGGCGGCCCTGCAGCCCGAACCGGCGGCATTGATGGCCTGCTGATATATCGGGTCTGCCACATCGCCTGCGGCAAACACCCCTTCGACAGAAGTGCGTGTGGTGGGGGAATCCACAGTGATATAACCCTCAGGATTCAGTTCAAGCTGGTCACGGAAAAGGGTGGTGTTAGGTGTATGACCGATGGCCAGGAAGAACCCGTCAATATCGATGTCAAAATGGCGTTCATTCTCCAGACCTTTGTTTTCGACAATATGCGCTCCTTCCAGCACCTCGTCGCCAAACAGCCCGACTGTGTTACAGTTGAAAAGAATCTCAATATTCTCGCGTTCCTTCAGACGATTTTGCATCACCTGGGAGGCTCTTAGGAAATTCTTTCTTACAATAAGGTAAACTTTGGATGCCAGACCGGAGAGATACAGAGCTTCCTCACATGCGGTATCTCCGCCCCCTACCACCGCGACTCTCTTTTTACGATAGAAGAACCCATCGCAGGTGGCGCAAGCCGAGACCCCGAGACCGAGATATTTCTGTTCATCAGGGATGCCGAGATAACGGGCCGACGCACCGGTGGCGATTATAACGGTCTGAGCTTTGACCTCACGGCCGTCGGCGAGGGTGAGACTGAACGGTCGGTGAGAGAAATCCACCGATGTAATGGTTTCGGTGATAATCTGCGCCCCGAATTTCTCCGCCTGTTTCCTCATTTCCGCCACAAGCTCGGACCCTTGGATTCCTCCGGGGAAACCGGGGAAATTTTCGACTTCCGTGGTGGTGGTCAGCTGTCCTCCGGGTTGCATTCCTTCAAACAGAATAGGGGAGAGGTTGGCCCGGGAGGCATAGACGGCGGCAGTATATCCTGCGGGGCCTCCACCTATGATTACGCAATTTGATATCATTTCACTCATAAGTCATACTGTTTTTTTCAATAAGCTGTATCATCCGATTCCTCATCTCAAGTCTACAATCTCGACGCCGGGATAAGCCGCCGGATTAAACTTGAACTGGCTCGCAGGCTTGGCCTTGGTGCCGGTGATTTTGGAAATCTTCACTATTGTTGATTTCCCTTTGGCATCCTTCACGACAATCTCCGCTGGCAGGGATGTCGATGCGGTCAATGTGACGATTGCCGAAGCGAAATCAGATGTCTTTTTCTTCGGGATGAGTTCAATCCGTTCCTTCCCTGCGGGAGCTTTCAGCCTGCGGCAGGTGAAGTTCTTACCGACACTCGCGAGAATCGAGAGGGGATTAGTCTGTGTCAGTTCGTCAGCCGTCGGTGTGGTGACATTGACTTCACCTGCGGACGGCGCATAACTCCATTGGGTCTTTCCGTCATACCAGACTTTCATCTCAGGTGTGGAAAGATGGAAATTCTTCCCGGAGACAATCATTGAGCCTGTCGAGGAGTTACCATTGTTCCATACCGTGAAAACTATATCCATGGATGGATGACGCTTCATCGCGGCCACCATCTTGTCGAGCGACGACTGGGCGGAAGGCTGGGCTGCCGACAATCCCTGAAAAGATATCAGAGCAGTCAGTATCACCATCCAGAGGATTCGGATATTTGTCAATCTTTTACTCATAAATTTGAAGTCCCTGTCAAAACGGAATATTAATCGTCGTCACGCAGTTTTATGACGCTCCCAAGCTGCATGGCATCAATCAGCACGCTTCGCGCCTTGCCTCCGGTAGCGGGGCCTACGATTCCGGCGGCTTCGAGCTGGTCCATTATCTTACCCGCACGATTATATCCAATAGAATAACGTCGCTGGAGCGAAGAAGTTGAAGCCACACCGGTCTGCACTATAATCTGCGCGGCCTCCTCAAACAGGGGGTCTCTGTCGGCAAGACTGCCGGAACCGGCTCCGATAGGCCCCTCGCTCTCATCCATCATCGGTTCAGGCAGATAATACGCATGTTCGTAACCGGCCTGCTGGTCTATGAAATCACAGATACGATGCACCTCCTTGGTGTCGATATACGCGCACTGCACACGGTCTATCGAGCCGTTGTGGGAGAACAGCATATCTCCCCGGCCTATCAACTGGTTTGCTCCCGGGCGGTCAAGAATGGTCTTGGAGTCAACCATCTGGGAAACCCTGAACGCCACTCGTCCGGGGAAGTTCGCCTTGATAAGGCCGGTTATGACATTGGTCGAGGGTCGCTGGGTCGCGATAATCATATGCATACCGACCGCACGCGCCATCTGGGCGATTCGGGCAATCGGGGTTTCCACCTGCTTCCCGGCCACCATTATCAGGTCGGCGAACTCATCGACTATGATGACTATGTAGGGAAGATACCTGTGGCCCTTTTCTGGATTGAGCTTTTTCTGGATGAAAAGCTCGTTGTATTTGGTGATTTTGACCACATGGGCATCTTTCAGCAGGTCGTAACGACGCTCCATCTCGACACAGAGAGAATTGAGCGTCTTGACCACATTATCCATATTCGTCACGATGGCCTCTTCCTCATCGGGGAGCTTCGCCAGGAAGTGGCGTTCAAGGGCATTGTAAAGGCTGAACTCCACTCGTTTGGGGTCAATCAGGACAAATTTCAATTCCGCCGGATGCTTTTTGTAGAGCAAAGAGGCGATGATGGTATTCAAACCTACCGACTTACCCTGACCGGTAGCACCCGCCACAAGGATATGGGGCATTGCAGCCAGGTCGGCGATATAAACATCGTTCGAGATTGTGGCACCCATCGCCATCGGCAGCTCATACTCCGTCTCCTGGAAAGCTTTCGAGGAGAGGATGGAATGGATGGAGACTGTCTGTGCGTCATGGTTGGGGACTTCTATACCGATAGTACCCTTGCCGGGGATAGGGGCGATGATTCGGATTCCTTTTGCGGAAAGGGTCATCGCGATATCATCTTCCAGACGTTTTATTTTGGCGATTCGAGTGCCTTCGGCAGGCACAATCTCATACAATGTTACAGTAGGGCCTACCGTGGCTTCTATCTTGGAAATCTGGATGTCAAACTGACCCAAAGCCCTGATGATACGCTCCTTGTTGGCTTCCTGTTCAAGGATGTCGTAATTCTCGCCCGACTGCTTGACTTCATTGAGAAGGTCAATTCCGGGACGCTTGTAGTGAGACAATTCGGCGGTAGGGTCATAGAGGGTGTCAGCTCCGACACGGGACGGATCAGCCGATTCAATCGTGTTTGCGACCACATCGAAGGAGGGGCCTGCGTTCTCTTCATCTTCAGGTTTTGCTTCCGGGGTTGTCTCCACTGAAGCAACGGGCGCATCGGTCTCGGAATCGTTCTCGGTCACAGCCGGAGCCATCTCACGAGGCAGTACCGCCAAGGTCTCGGCAACCGGCGTAGTCACTTCAGCGTGCGCCTCATAGGAAGGTTGAGACTCTTTTTCCTCTTCAGCCGAATTATGGATGCCGGATAGGCTCTCTACATCCTGATTCTCCTCGGGTAGGATTTGGATGTTCTCCCCATCCCCGAGAGCATACTCATCATTGGTGTCATCGACATATTCACCAAATCCGGCTGAAACAGCTTCGCGCCGCTCATCATGGGTGTCGGAATCCGCTGGCTCGGCAGATTCTCCGGTCATATTTTCAGTTTCACGGAAATCCTCATCCTCCTTCATGGCTGCCATCACTTTGGCCTGAGCCTCCTCCCGTTCAAGACGGATTTGCTCTGCTTTCTCGCGACGGGCCTTCTGGAGAGCCTTATAGCGGTTATAAAGTGTTATGAAATCGTTCAGATACAAGTAAATGACTGCGGCCACAAGAACCACCGACACCAGTGCCGCTCCTGTCCAGTCGACATTGGCCACAAGCAGCTGGTTGAGCCATTGGCCATGGACTCCACCGAAAAGGAAATCCGAGCCGGCCCAAAGGGCAAAGAACCCGGCCACCACCGAGACAGCCACGGCGACAAGCAACGACTTGAAAGTCACCGACCAAAAGTTACATTTCTTTATGCCCATCAATCCCAAACCGAGCAACACCAGATAGATGATGGCGGTCAATGAACCCAACCCAAGACCTTGAGCGAATATCATCTGGGCGACCACAGCTCCGACCGGTCCGCCGCTGTTCTCAACCTGTCCGGGAGATGCCGACATCTGGGAGAGGGAAAGGCTGCTGACCGCGCTCTGGTCATCAGGGCCGGTACGCATAAAGGACAACGCGGCCACCAGGAGATAGACCGCAACGCATATCAAGACCACTCCGAAAAAGGCGTGAGTCCTCTTGTCCTTGAAAAATTTCACGAATCCGGTTTCTGAGAACGGCCTGCGGTCGGCTCTGGCCGCTTCCCGGTCAGCCGCTTTGCGGGCCTTTTCCGCAGCCCTTTCCGCATCGCGTATCCTGCGCTGAGCCGCTTTCTCAGCCGCGATTTCCTCACGGCGAATCTTTTCGGCTTTTTCCCGCTGGCGTGCCGACTCCTCCCGACGGTCATACTCTCGGCTACGCCGCTGACGGTCCCGTTCGGAAATCTCCTCACGCTGGGCTACAGAGTCATATCCGCTTCTGCGCCTCGGGCGGGAAGCCGGTTCGCGGGAAGTGTCTTCATACGGACTCCTTGCCTGACGCCGCGTGTCGGGTCGGGAGGGAGAGCGGTCGCTGTCGCGGGGCGGTGTCGGCTTGCGACGGGGCGCGGAATCGGCCGCACCGCCATATAGAAGGTCGGGATCATAGTCGATTCCATTGGGAGAGTAGTTATATGTATCCATTCAAGTCTGTTTCTAAGGGGGTAAATTGATGCAAATTTACATAATTTCCCCAACAATACCAATCGAAAAATGATGTTGCGGGCAACTTTATGCAAAAAACATAAAAAGACCATCCGACCCACTCAACATCTCGGAGATTTATTTTCATATTCGGCGGATAAAGCGTAACTTTGTGGACGCGAACAGAAATTCCGGCTTACGAATGAAAGACGAAAAGTTACTACCCGCAGCCCGGGAAACACTTGAGAGGCATCTCAAGCTTCACGGGCTAAGGCGCACCCCTGAGCGGTTTGCCCTTCTCGAAAGGGTTTTCTCGACCGGGGAACACTTTTACGTCGATGTCCTCTGTGAAGCCATGGAGCTTGAGGGTTACCATGTGAGCCGTTCGACAGTGTACGCCACAATGCAGCTTTTTCTCGAAGCCGGATTGGTAAGGCGACATCAGTTCGGCAACCAACCGGCTCAATACGAGCGTTCCCTCCCGGGAGTCTCCAAGAGTCACCTCCATCTGGTATGCACCGTCTGCGGACGTGTCCGGGAAGTTCGCGATTCAGCGCTGACTGCGGATTTGTGTAGCCGTAAATACGCCGGATTCAAGGCTGACAGCTGTGCGCTGTATGTCTACGGCACCTGCGGACGCTGTCGGCGATTAAAAATCAAAACAAACAAAAACCAATCATAGACAGAGCCTGTGGCGACGCGGTCAAAGACTCTCGCCGGGCCAACTAAAAGAAAGACAGAATGAAAGTTGACGTTTTGCTCGGCCTCCAGTGGGGCGACGAAGGAAAAGGAAAGGTGGTTGACGTGTTGACCCCCCGTTACGATGCTGTCGCCCGTTTTCAGGGAGGGCCCAACGCCGGGCACACACTTGAATTCGATGGCAAGAAATATGTACTCCGTTCAATCCCGTCAGGAATCTTCCAGTCCGGACAGACAAATCTGATAGGCAACGGTGTCGTACTCGACCCGGTGCTTTTCCGTGAGGAAGCCGAAGCTCTCGAAGCCTCCGGAGTAAACCTCAAGAAGGTGCTGAAACTCTCGCGCAAGGCTCATCTTATCCTGCCTACCCACCGCCTTCTCGATGCCGCCGGTGAAAAAGCCAAGGGCGCGGCCAAAATCGGCACGACCGGAAAAGGCATAGGCCCGACTTACACCGACAAAATTTCCCGTAACGGCCTGCGACTTGGCGATGTCGAGAATCCCTCAACCGCCAAGGAGAAATATGAGGCTCATCGAGACGCCCATCTGCGCCGTCTGACCGATATGGGTTGCCCCGCTGACAATGAAGCTCTCGCCAAAATGGAGGCTGCATGGTTCGACGCGGTGGAATATCTCCGTGGTTTCGAGATTGTGGACTCCGAATTTGTTGTCAACAACCTTTTGGCAGAAGGGAAGAAAGTTCTTTGCGAAGGAGCGCAGGGCACAATGCTCGATGTGGATTTCGGTTCATATCCCTTCGTCACCTCCTCCAACACTGTATGCGCCGGCGCATGTACAGGTCTCGGTATCGCTCCCAACAAAATCGGTGAGGTGTTCGGTATATTCAAGGCCTATTGCACACGCGTAGGTTCCGGTCCTTTCCCGACAGAACTTTTCGACGAGACCGGCAAGACTATCCGTGACCTTGGTCATGAATACGGTGCGGTGACAGGCCGCGAACGTCGTTGCGGCTGGATTGACCTTGTGGCACTCCGCTACGCCATCATGATTAACGGCGTGACCCAGCTGATTATGATGAAGAGCGACGTGCTTGACGGATTCGACACCATCCGCGCATGCGTTGCTTACAAGGTTAATGGCAAGGAGACTCGGGATTTCCCCTTCTCCATCGAGACCGGAAGCGTGGAACCTGTCTATGTCGACATTCCCGGCTGGAAGACCGACATGACATCCATTACTTCGGAAGAGCAATTCCCCGAAGCGTTCAAAGCATATATCGCATTCCTCGAAAAAGAACTCGCCACACCGATTACAATCGTGTCGGTTGGTCCTGACCGTACCCAGACAATCGAACGCAATCGCTGAGCTGACAAAGCACAGCTGTTGCGCCCCATACACAATAAGCAATGATTGGTCAAGCCGGAGACTCCAAGGGAGCAACTCCGGCTTGATTTTATTTGCGGATTCCCTTCATTATAATCATTCCTTCATTATGATTATTATGGTAAGCGGTCAACTGCAAGTCCCCCAAACGGTACCGACAAAAAACGCATCAGGCGCCTTCCTCACGGAAAACGCCTGATTAAATTAAATCTCCTTTGTTGTAGATAAAGGGGTGGAGCGAAACGCTCCGATATAACTAGGTGCAATCAGTACCTTAATAACGCGGGGCACGCAAATATTATTGTGCCTTATATGATTTTTTTTGTGATTTTTTTGACAAAAAAATCACGTAATTTTATTTAACGTTGATTTTCAACGCGTTCTGAGCGCGAAGAGCTTTCTCTCGAGCCTCTTCCAATGTGCCGGCTGTCGCGAGAATCACACCCATACGGCGATGTCCTTTGATTTCAGGCTTGCCGAATATGCGCAGTTGCACACCTGGTTCAGCCAGGACATTCTCCAGATTATCGAATTCAATCTCGGTCGTGTCACCCTCGACAACAACCGCCCTTGAGCAGGAAGGCCCATAGAAGCGGATAGAATTGACCGGAAGACCGAGCAACGCGCGGGCATGGAGTCCGAACTCGCTTATGTCCTGTGAAATCATTGTGACCATACCGGTGTCGTGGGGACGGGGGGAGACCTCGCTGAAAATCACATGGTCATCCTTGATGAACAGCTCCACACCGAAAATACCATAACCTCCAAGGGCTTCGGTAATCTTTTTGGCGATTTCACGCGCTTCCTCAATAGCCTGCTGGCTCATCGGCTGAGGCTGCCATGATTCACGATAGTCCCCGTTTACCTGGATGTGTCCGATAGGCTCGCAGAAAGTTGTCCCGGAGACAGACCTAACGGTGAGCAGCGTGATTTCATAGTCGAATTTCACGAAGCCCTCCACAATCACGCGACCGGCTCCCGCACGTCCACCTTCCTGGGCTTCTTTCCATGCGGCCTCGATGTCTGCTTCCGACTTGATGGTGGACTGTCCGTGGCCCGATGAACTCATCACCGGCTTGACCACGCAGGGAATACCGATTTCCTCCACCGCCTTGATGAATTCCTCGCGGGTATTGGCGAATCGGTAAGGGGAAGTGGGAATGCCAAGCTCCTCGGCGGCAAGGCGACGGATACCTTCTCGGTTCATTGTCAGCCAGGCAGCTTTGGCAGTAGGGGTGACATTGTAACCTTCTTTCTCGACCTCCATCAACACCGGAGTGGCAATGGCCTCCACTTCAGGGATGATATGGTCAGGCTTTTCCTCCTTGATAACCTCAAGCAGTTTTTCACCATCCAGCATGTTGAACACGCGGCTACGGTGAGCGACCTGCATTGCGGGGGCGTTAGCATACTTGTCGCAGGCGACAACTTCAACGCCATAACGCTGCAGCTCGATTGCGACTTCCTTTCCCAGCTCACCGCTGCCAAGTAGCAGGGCTTTCTTGCCGGAGGGGGTCATTACAGATCCAATCTTTGTCATCTGGTCTTGGTGGAGAAGAGGGATAGATTATGGAACAGTTAATTGATAATGATTATGGTGCAAAGTTAGCAATAAACGGCGAGACACGGAAGAGTACACCCGAAAAACAATCACCGTATGACCTCATGGTCACGGGTGTTGAGACCCGCTTTCCGGGCCTGGGAATGCTGAAGCTCGCGAGGTATGTGGAATCTACGTCCATCCTTTATCAGGTATGACCCTGTCTGATGAAAGCAAAACGGCACTCCTGCCTGGCGGCATTGAGCGTGGATGTCAACCACCCAATCGAAATCCAAGGGTCTGGCATATTTACCTGATTCACCTCCGACCGATACCTCCTCAATCAGTTCCGGGTTGAGATACTCCCTGAGATTCATCCTTTCGAGCATAGGGGCGACAACCACGATGCGATGTCGCAAAGGCAACGACAGGAAAACCGGCATCCGGATATCCGCGCGGTCTTGATTTTCCACAGTGCAACCGACAGCGACATTATCCCAGCCTTCACCCCAGTCGGGAGGTAGACATGCCGCGAGACGCTCAATCCTCTTTGTGAAGAAAAAGAAACGGCAATCGCTACGCTGTCGGATGATTCCCCAAATCTCATCACGCCACACATCAGCTTCCTCAATCAGGAAATCGGATGTGAAACACAATGCGAACTCAGTTCCAGCGGAATATTTCAGGTTTTTCTTCCGGTCGAGACGTAACGGGAGGTCGAAGGAAGCTGTCTTCCTCACCTCATTTGTAGGCGAGGATGCCCCGAAAGCGGCATCCTCGCGATATACATAGCAATGGCGGCAACCGGCACTGATTTTATGGCAACCGTGCCACGGATTCCACATCGGCATATGTCGTTGTGTTGTAGCTGATTCTCTTAGTTTGCCGAAGTGTTCAGCACCGGAGTCGCAGGCTCGTCTGAACAAAGCACAACCAACAGGTTGCTTACCATAGTGGCTTTCTGCGCGGGAGTGAAATCGGCGACATTGTCCTTTTCAATCTTATCAAGAGCCATCTCGACCATACTTACCGCACCCTCCACGATTTTCTCACGGGCGGATATGATGGCGGTGGCCTGCTGACGGCGGAGCATCACAGCGGCGATTTCGGGAGCATATGCGAGGTAGTTGATTCGGGCTTCGACAACCTCCATTCCTGCAATGCCGAGACGTTCGTTGATTTTGTGTTCAAGAAGCTCGTTTATCTCCTCGCCACCACTCCGCAGGGTCAGCTCATCAGAAGAATTGTCAGTGGTGTCATATGCGAAACGGCCTGTCACTTCGCGCAAAGCGGCATCACTCTGGATGCTGACAAAGCTCTCCAGAGCCCTCATATTAAATGTCCCGGTAGGAGATGAAGCTGAGTCGATATCAAACACCGCGCGATAGGTGTCACGGATTTTCCAAACCAATACCATACCGATCATCACGGGATTACCCTGCTTGTCATTGACCTTGATAGGGTCGATATCCATATTCCTCACACGTAGGGAGAGCTTGCGACGGGTGATGAAAGGATTCAGCCAATAATATCCGACCTTATTGAATGTACCCACATATTTGCCGAAGAAAATCATGACGCGGGCTTCGTTGGGCTCCTGCACCACATAACCCATACATCCGAGGACAAAGAGGATAAACAAAGGCACCGACACCCCGAATGCAAGCGCGGGATTATCGTCCACAAACATCCCCATCATCACCACGATTATTACCGGAATCAGGATGAAGGTGAAGAACAGCATGGCGAAACCGGGAATCGCCCAGCTCGAATAGGAGGTCTCTTTCAGTTCATGAAAGGTCCCGGGATTGTCATTTGTTGTCATAGCTAATAGTATTTATGGTTGTTTTGTATTGTCACAGATTGCTTTTTCCGCAGCCGCCAGCTTCTCGGATGAGCCGACATCAAACCATCTGAAACCCTCAGGGAGCAGATAACGCCGAATGTCAAGCCGACGGAGCATCGCCAGATAAAAAGGCACTATTGAGAATGGTTTGACCTCCCCCTCGGCATACTCCTCCAGCAAAGGGAAAATTGTAGGCCTGACAATATGGATGCCATCAAAAGGGGAGGAGTCGGTCACCTGGGTCGGCGCAAAACCTTGAGGCTTCAGCTCTCCTGTGGTTCTATTCTCCCAACCGGCCAGGCGATTGTCGGAGGTGTCGAAATACAGGGCGCGGGATGAATGACGACGGCTGCACAGCAATGTCACATCAGCTCCGCTCTCCATATGATTGGCCAGCATCTTACCAAGAGGAAGGTCGGTAAGGATGTCGACGTTATGAAGCAATACCGGTTCATCAGAGCCGCTTGCGAGCAATAACCCGCGAGCCTTAAGCAGTCCTCCGCCGGTGTCAAGAAGGCAATCCTTTTCATCACTGATTTTTATATCCAGGCCGAAATTACGGTTATCCCGCAGGAAATCGGTAATCTGAGCCGCGAAATGGTGGACATTGACTACGATTTCGGTCACTCCCGCATCGGCTACATTCTCAATGACGCGCTGCAACATCGGTTTGCCACAGACCGGCACAAGAGCCTTAGGATGCTCAAGGGTGAATGGTTTAAGCCGGGTTCCCAGTCCGGCGGCAAATATCATCGCTTTCATTACTCGCCGGTTTTATAAGTTTTCTGAGGGTCGCGCAGAAATGAATCGAATTCCACTGTCACCTCCTTTGCGGGCAATTCCTCTGCAATACCCTGTTCGCGATGGGTCAGCAATACCCTGACTCCATATTTGTCATTGAGATGTCTCGCGATTGCATCCGCTGAATATACCGAACGGTGCTGTCCTCCGGTACATCCGAAATTGACCGCGAGGTCAGTAAACCCTCGTTGGAGGTAACGCTCCACCGACGCGTCAACAAGTCGCTCGCACTCGGCAATGAACGGCTGTATCTCCCCATCCTCTTCCAGAAACTCCCTGACGGATCCGTCAAGTCCGGTCAGCTTTTTGTATGGCTCATACCGTCCTGGGTTGTGGGGCGCACGACAATCAAACACAAATCCACCTCCATTGCCTGACGGGTCGGCAGGAATCCCTTTTTTGAAAGAGAAACTTGTTACCCTGACAGTCAGCGGATTCTCCGTAGGGAGAAGATGGTGGAGATGTTTCGTCCGCTGTCGTTCTACTGCATCTTGGCCAAAACGCTGTTGTAACCTTACGGCCAGTTCAGCAATCACCGGGAAGCTTTCCCTGAGACTGTCATTCTCAAAAACTTTAGCCAGATTGTCAACTCCGGCCGGAACGGATTCAAGGAAATGTGGCTTACGTTCCACCCACCCTCGGAATCCATACGCTCCTAATGTCTGGAGAATGCGGAACAGGACGAATACAGGCAGTTTGGAACGGAACTTCTCCTGGTCGAAAGAGTAATCAAGTGATGCCATCTCCTTGACATAGACCTCGATGAGACTTTCTTTCAGCCAGTCAGGATAATGGGCCTTGGCCTGCCACAGGAAGGACGCGACATCATAGGCTCCGGGGCCACGGCGACCTCCCTGGAAATCAATGACGGTAAGGCGACCGTCATCCCCGACCATTATGTTGCGGCTCTGGAAATCGCGCAACATAAATGTCGCACAACTGGATTTATCTTGGAGCAGCAGCCCCTCCATCCGGTCAAATTCATTCTGGAGCGCCTGCTCATCGAATTCAAGTCCGGAGGGTTTCAGAAAACAATATTTGAAATAATTCAAATCCCAGCGGACAAGCCTTTCATCCATCTCCTCGCAAGGATAACACTTACTGAAATCCATATCTTTCCCACCCAGATACTGAACACGGGCAAGAATCCTCATTGACTCTTCAAGAAGAGTAAGGTCTTGAGGATGGTAATTCCCGGAATCTCGCGCAGGGGCCAAGGCGGAGAACAGGTCTCTGTCACCAGCCCATGTCTGCAAATACATCGTTCCGTCGACGGATACCTCCAAGACCTCCGGCACAGGCAGATGGCATTTTCCTCCCAAATGATTGGAAAGAGCTATAAACGCACGGTTCTCCAAAACATCATCACCGGATGTGGCGGCAATCGGCTTGCCCGTTTCATCTTCCACCCGGTAATACCTGCGGTTGGAACCGGCTCCCGCCAACGGGAGGACTTTCCCGGGAGGATTACCGAACCTCCGGATATATAAATCACTGATTTTGTCCATGTCGGTCGCCCGACCATTGGTTTTGTCTGACATTTATCTTTATTATATATCTGCAAATTTAGCTATTTTCATCGGTTTCCACCCCTGCGAGTCACGGATTTTTCGTAACTTCGCGGAAAAATCCACGATACCATATCACCGTATGGCAGAAAACACCCTTCTTGACCGCCTCGACGGCATAGAATCACGCTTCGAGGAGGTTTCCACTCTGATAACCGACCCGGCTGTAATCGCCGACATGAAGCGCTATGTGCGCCTCAATAAGGAATACAAAGACCTTGAACGTCTGACCGCAGCCACACGCCGTTACCGGTCGCTGATTGACAATATCGCCGAATCCAAGGAGATACTTGAGACCGAGAATGACGATGAGATGCGTTCGATGGCCCGCGAACAGCTCGACGAGGCCAACGCAGCCCTTCCGTTGCTTGAAGAGGAAATCAAGATCATGCTTATTCCCGCAGACCCGGAGGATGGCAAAAACGCCATCGTGGAAATCCGTGGCGGCACCGGTGGCGACGAAGCCGCACTCTTCGCCGGAGACCTTTTCAAGATGTATTCCAAATATTGCGAATCCAAGGGATGGCAGGTTGCCGTCACAAGTTTCTCGGAGGGTACCGCGGGCGGTTTCAAGGAGATTGTCTTCGCAGTCACGGGAGACAACGTATATGGCACCCTGAAATATGAAAGCGGGGTGCATCGTGTGCAACGTGTGCCTGCCACGGAAACCCAGGGGCGCGTGCATACCTCGGCTGCCACCGTCGCCGTATTGCCCGAGGCCGAGGCTTTCGACGTGGAAATCAATGAAGGTGAAATCAAATGGGAGACCTTCCGAAGCGGAGGAGCGGGTGGCCAGAACGTCAACAAGGTCGAATCCGGGGTGCGCCTGCGATATATGTGGCGCAATCCGGTCTCAGGCCAGACCGACGAGATTCTTATCGAATGTACCGAGACCCGCGACCAACCCAAGAACAAGGAACGTGCCCTGAGTCGTCTGCGCACATATATCTATGACCGCGAACATCAGAAATATGTCGATGATATCGCCTCGCGCCGCAAGACGCTGGTCTCTACCGGTGACCGTTCAGCAAAGATCCGCACCTACAATTTCCCGCAGGGACGTATCACCGACCATCGTATCAACTACACCATCTACAACCTCCAGGCATTCATCGATGGCGATATCCAGGATTGCATCGACCATCTGATTATCGCGGAAAACGCCGAAAAGCTAAAGGATGCCGAACTCTGACAATAGACCGTTGCCGGTCGCTTAATCAAACAGCATAAACCAATACACAATTATATCATATGACAAGACAGGAAATCATCGACCACATCAAGGAGAAACGCTCATTCCTCTGTGTGGGACTCGATTCCGACATCAAAAAGATGCCGCAATGGCTCGTGGAAGAAGCCGGAGGTGACACCTACAAGGCTTTGATGACATTCAACAAGGCAATCATCGATGCCACAGCTCCCTACTGCGTCGCTTACAAGCCCAATACCGCTTTTTATGAAGCATTTGGCGCAGAAGGCTGGAAAGCCCTTGCCGACACCATCGCGTATATCCGCGAGAACCATCCCCGCCATTTCGTCATCGCAGACGCCAAGCGCGGAGACATCGGCAATACATCGGCGATGTATGCCCGTGCGTTCTTCAACGACCTCAAGGCCGATGCCATCACTGTTGCTCCTTATATGGGAGAGGATAGCGTGAAGCCGTTCCTCGGTTATGAAGGGAAGTGGGTGATTCTGCTCGCCCTGACATCCAACAAGGGAAGCATGGATTTCCAGCTCATCCGCGACGAGAATGGCAATCGCCTGTTTGAGAATGTGATAAGCAAATCACAGACATGGGGCTCCACCGACGAGATTATGTATGTGGTCGGGGCCACTCGCGGCCAGATGTTCGAGGATATCCGCGCTGTCGCACCCGACAATTTCCTGCTTGTGCCCGGAGTCGGCGCGCAGGGTGGTAGCCTTGAGGAGGTTTGCCGATATGGCATGACCGACGATTGCGGACTGCTGGTCAACTCTTCACGCGCCATAATCTATGCCTCATCCGAGAGGAACTACGCCGAAGCCGCCGGAGAAGCCGCCAAGGCAGTAGCCGACGAGATGAAAGAATTTCTTGCCACTTATAGCAAAATTTAACGCACGAGGTTTCACCGCTTCACCGAAAAAGGCTATATTTGTTGGCTGAAAACAAAAACGAGAAATTTAAACCCAAACATATCAAATCATCAATCATGAAACTCGACGATTACAATTTTGCCGGTAAAAAGGCCATTGTCCGCGTTGACTTCAACGTGCCTCTGGATGAGAACGGCAACATCACCGACGACACCCGTATCCGTGGCGCTCTCCCCACCCTCAAGAAAATCCTTGAGGCCGGTGGCAGCCTAATCATAATGTCCCATATGGGTAAACCCAAGGGTAAAGTAAACCCCAAACTCTCCTTGATTCAGATCAAGGACGCTGTGGCCAAGGCTCTCGGTCGCGACGTGAAGTTTGCTCCCGACTGTGCTGACGCTTCCGAGGCAGCCGCAAACCTGCAGCCCGGTGAAGTCCTGCTCCTCGAGAACCTCCGCTTCTATCCCGAAGAGGAAGGCAAGCCCGTAGGTATCGACAAGGAAGATCCCGCATACGAGGCTGCCAAGAAGGAGATGAAGGAGAAGCAGAAAGAATTCTCCAAGAAACTCGCTTCCTACGCAGATGTTTATGTGAACGACGCATTCGGTACCGCTCACCGCAAGCACGCTTCCACCGCTGTCATCGCCGACTACTTCAAGCCCGAAGACAAGATGCTCGGCTACCTGATGGAGAAGGAGGTTGACGCCGTTGACAAAATCCTCAGCGACATCAAGCGTCCTTTCACCGCCATCATGGGTGGTTCGAAAGTGTCAACCAAAATCGGCATCATCGAAAACCTTATGGACAAGGTTGACAACCTTATCCTCTGCGGTGGGATGACCTATACCTTCGCCAAGGCACAGGGTGGCAAAGTCGGTGACTCTCTCTGCGAGAACGACAAGCTCGACCTGGCCCGCGACATCATGAAGAAAGCCCAGGAAAAGGGTGTCAACCTCGTGCTTGGTGTGGACTGCGTTGCAGCCGACGCTTTCAAGAACGACGCCAATACACAAATCTGCTCTGTAATGGATGTCCCCGACGGATGGGAAGGTGTTGACGCAGGTCCCGAGACCCGCAAAATTTTCGCCGATGCCATCAAGGGTGCCAAGACCATCCTCTGGAACGGTCCTGCCGGCGTATTTGAATTCGACAACTTCGCTGCCGGTTCACGCGCTATCGCCGAAGCTATCGTGGAGGCCACCAACAACGGTGCATTCTCTCTCGTAGGCGGCGGTGACTCCGTGGCATGTGTCAACAAGTTCGGTCTCGCTGATGAAGTCAGCTACGTCTCCACCGGTGGCGGCGCACTCCTCGAAGCCATCGAAGGCAAGATTCTCCCCGGTATCGCAGCCGTCAAGGGCTGATAGATAAACCATAAACCATAAAGGAGGCCGGAATCATTCGATTCCGGCCTCCTTTATGGTTTATCGCGTCAATTACGATTTTTTATTTGGCAGGCGTGGTGGTAGTGGGCACTGTCGCAGGAGTGGGAGCAACAGGAACAGCGGAAGGTGTGATGGGCTGGAATTTGGCTTCCCAACCGAGAGCGCTCGCGCCGAGAACGGCAGCATCAGCCTCCTTCAACTCAGAAAGCAATACCTTCACTTTCCCCTTCCAGATCGGCATCATATTCTTCTCCATAGACTCGCGCAGAGGCTTCATAAGAAGTTCGCCACTCTTTGCAAGACCTCCGAAGAGGATGAAGGCTTCCGGAGCTGAAAAGATGGTGAAGTCAGCGAGAGCCGCACCGAGGATGTCACCTGTGAATTCAAACACATCCTTTGCCAGTTTGTCACCTGCGATGGCTGCGTCATAGACATCCTTGGAGGTGATTTCATCGGTAGGCATATTGCGCAGGAGAGAAGGCTCATTACTGCGGGCCTCAAGGAATTCACGCGCTGTACGGGCGACCCCGGTAGCAGAGCAATAGGTCTCAAGGCAGCCATTGCGGCCACAACCGCAAAGACGGCCATTGTTGCGTTTCACGATGAGGTGACCCAACTCGCCGGCAAAACCGTCATGGCCATACACGAGCTGGCCATTAATCACGATACCCGAACCGACACCGGTACCGAGGGTAATCATAATGAAGTCTTTGAGACCTCGGGCTGATCCGTAGGTCATCTCACCGATAGCTGCGGCGTTGGCGTCATTGGTGATTGACACGGGCACACCGAATTTCTCGCTGACCAGCTGTGCGAGGGGTATGGGGGTAGGCCAGGGGAGATTAACTCCGCTTTCAATTGTGCCGGTATAATAGTTGGCATTGGGAGCGCCGATTCCGATACCATGGATTTTGTCTACGGCGTCATTGACCTCAAGGAGCTTGGTAAGCTCTGTGTGAAGCTCATCAAGATATGCCTCAATTGTATTGTGTTTACGGGTCTTGATAGAGGAGCTGGCGATTACAACGCCACGGGCATCGACGATTCCGAAAACGGTGTTAGTACCGCCTATGTCGATTCCGACTACATAAGGTTTGCTCATTGTTTTTATTAGATATGGTAAGATTTTTATTTCGGTTGACAAGATAGAGGAGAGAGTCGTTTACTCAGGTTAGATTCTCCCGCAAAGTTATGAAAATAATTATATAATAGCAATGAAACCGGCCAAGTTTTTGGCCGGTTTCATTGAATAATATCTAAAAAATGTAGCTTGCTTATAATTTTTATTCCTCGACAGCTTCAACCTCTGATTCAAGAATCTCGGTTTTCTCGCTCTTGATGTTGGGCTCTTCAAGGCCGAGACCCTTCTTGCGGTCGATTACCTTGAGGACAAGACCGAGCAGCAGGGCAGCCACACCAAGGAAGGCAAGCATCACCAACGGCCAGGTGTAGTTGTAGCTGATGGCGGCTGTTTCGGGAGTCATCGTGCCGTTGGCCACAGCCTCGGTAATCTGAGGATTGGTGTTGTCAAGCACCTTTCCGATAAGAAGCGGGAAGAGCCAGAGACCGATATTCTGAATCCAGAAAATCAACGCGTATGCCGAACCGATGATTTTGGCGTCGACAAGCTTTGGAACACTGGGCCAAAGAGATGCAGGCACCAGTGAGAAAGACGCTCCAAGCACGAGAATAGTGATATATGCCACACACACACCGGCAAGGTCGTTACCCTTGAACATCGGAAGGATGAACGCGAATGTCAGATGGCAGGCGATAAGCAGTATCGAGCCAAGCACGAGCATCGAAGCGGCTTTACCCTTGTAGTCGACAAACTTGCCGAGAATCGGGGTGATGCCGACGGCAAGAAGGGGGAAAACCGCGAAGATGGCTGCCGCGGACTGGCGCATATAACCCATCACACAGTACCCCACAAGAGCCACAATCGCTATAGCCAGGGTAGAGTAACGTACAACCTTATTCTTGGAGAAATTGCTTGCAAAGGCCGCCGCGGCAACCACCAGCATAATGACATACTGGAGGACAGTCACAGTGTCAGTAGCCCAGAAAGAGGTCTCGTCGGGAGGGGTCAGAGTCAGGTTGCACTGAAGCATGTTGACGGCATACTTCTGGAAGGGGAAAATCGCTGAATAGTAAAGCACACAAAGGAGTGCTACCAGCCAGAAACCTGCGCTGGTCAGGATTTTGCCAAGGTCGCTGATTTTGAAAGGATCATCTTTCTCCTCCTCGGCGTGGGTCTGCTCGTCGAGTTTCTTGTCCATAAAGAAGTAAACGATGAACATAATCAGGGCAATCATCAGCAGCACCACTCCGAAAGCCACCGAACGGGCAACACTCACATGGCCGCCAAGCTCGGCAAACATCGGGGAGAAAATCATACATGTGGCCACACCGAGACGGGCAAGAGCCATTTCAGAACCCATAGCCAAGGCCATCTCACGACCCTTGAACCATTTCACGATTCCTCGGCTCACTGTGATACCGGCCATTTCCACTCCGCAACCGAAAATCATGAATCCGACTGCCGAGAACTTGGCCGACGCGGGCATACCTTCATAGAATGGTGAGATGCCAAGCTCGTCAAACACCGGGATATAGTTGAGATGGTTGGTGAACCATACATCAAGCGAACTTCCCAGGAAGGCATCCGTGAGGGCATACCAGTTAATTGTCGCGCCGACAAGCATCACAGCTCCGGAGAGGATTGCCGTGAATCTCACACCCATCTTGTCGAGGATGATTCCCGCGAAAATCAGGAAGAAAATAAAGACATTAAGAAATGTCTCCGAACCTTGCATCGTGCCGAACGCTGTAGAGTCCCATCCACGGGTAGACTGCAGCAAGTCTTTGATCGGCGACAAAATGTCCATAAAGATGTAAGAGCAGAACATCGCAAACGCGAGCAGCCCCAATGCTGTCCAGCGTGCCCAGCTCTTATCACTGAGAACGGCTTTTGTCTTGTTCAATTCAGTGGAAATTGCCATAAGCTAAATATGTGATATTGGTTTATAAATTCGCAACGATAGCTATTATCCTGCAAATGTAGCAAAAAAATGCAATATAATCCCCCGCAAGTGGCGAAAACTATAGTTATGGCGATTTATGGCTTACCTTTGGTTTGTATTCAACCTTGAGGTTGGGAAGATGTCGGGGAAGATGTCGCCGCGTCGGAGTCAGATAGGGTAGTGGAAGCGGTACTGTCCGTTGAATCGGACGCATTCCCTTTCTGTGAACCGATGACTGCATTTGTCACATAGACCGTGAATACCGGAAAGAGTATAAGACCTTCTCCCGACAGGATTATCGCAAGCACTTTTCCTGTCGCAGTCATCGGGGAAATCTCACAGCCGACGGTGGTGATGTTAAGCGCGGCCCACCAAAGGGCATCCCACCAAGACCCCACAAGAGGGTTGATGTAATGTTCCTCCACAAAGAACACAAGTGAACCGAAATACACCGAGGTTATCACCCATATGATATAGACTGACATCATGCTCAGTGCCTTGTTGGCCGAGAGTGCGCCGGAAATCATAGCCAGTACATATCCGGCCCTGATCATAGGCACAAAACGCATAAGATAAGCCACCGGAGCAGACATATGCAGGTGCAACGCCTCCACAAGATTCAGCCAAGGGATGCTGATAAGGATGAAGAAGATATTGGCCACCAGATATTTCAATTTCCTCGGAGCAAACAGCCACTCCACAGCTATGTCGAAAAGGAAAAGGAGACACACCCAGAACTGGAACCTCATATACCCGGGCGCGGACAAAAATGACACATTGTCGATTGTCTCGCGGGTGATCCACACAATCATAATGACCGAAGCCGCCATCACCATCAGGTGGAGGGCGGTCACAAACCCGCGTTTGAGCGGTGTAAGCGTATGGTCATATAAAGTAGCCTGCATGATGTGACACAATAAGTTTGTCAACTTAGTTGTAAAACATCATGCAGGCGCGTTTGGTTTATTTCACGTCGAAACCTGATTCGGTCACAGCCTTGACCACGGCGGATGAATCGAAATTGCCTTCGACAGTGGCAGATCCGGCGGAAAGGTCGACAACGACATTCTCCACTCCGGGGACAGCCGTGATAGCTTTCTCCACCGTCATGCGGCAATGGTTGCATGACATGCCTTCGATTTTGAATATTTCAGTCATATCTGTTGATTTTGAGTGTGAGTGATTATGATGATGCCTGGTGGCAAAGAATGAATAAACAAGGAGGAAAAGGAGAAGGACTGTGCAGGAGGTCTCGAACCACCCGAACGAATGATGGCAGGCATGAGCCATCTCTCCGGTATTATGGCCCAACAAACCGAACCATTCCGCCGGAAGGAGGTAATCGACCATCAGTCCGAAGAAGAGGGCGGTGACCACGACCGACATCACATATATCGCTGTCGCTTTCTTACCGATAGCACGGCCAAGAACCATCATTGAAGCGAAATTCGCAGCAGGACCGGCCATCAGCAACACGAAAGCAGCCCCTGGATTGAGTCCTTTAAGCACCAATGACATGGCGATAGGTATCGAGCCTGTGGCACATACATACATCGGCACCGCAATGACAATCATCGCCAGCATCGCCAGCAATGGTCTGTCTCTCAACGAGACGAGGAATTGGTCAGGCACATAAACCGTAATCAATGCGGCGACAATCAGGCCTATCACAAGCCATTTGCCGACACTGGCGACCATATCGACCAGACCATATTTAACAGCCGCTCCCAGGCGGGATATTAAAGAAGCCCCTGCTCCTTTCGGTTCGGTATGACAACAGCTGTCGTCACAATGGATATCCTTGACAGGTTGTGAGGCGGATGAGGAGATTTGAGGTTCCCTTCCACTTCCATTGTCGGAAGCATTCACCCACACGCCACCGACAAAGCCACCGACAAGCGCGGCAATAGGGCGCAGTATGGCCATCGGAAGCCCCAACAGGGAATATGTGGCGGCAATGCTGTCTACACCTGTCTGAGGAGTTGCAATCAGGAATGATGTCGTGGCTCCTTTTGAAGCCCCCTGACGATGCAACCCGACGGCTGTCGGTAACACTCCACAGGAACAGAGGGGGAGAGGCACACCGAACATTGCGGCTTTCACCACCGGTTTCCACCCTTTTCCGGCCAAATGGCGGCTCATCGTCTCAGGTTTGACAAATTCGTGGAGAATCCCGGCAATCAGGAAGCCCAGAAGAATATATGGAGACATCTCATTCAGGATGTCAAGTAATGACGAAAAAAATACAGTGAAATCCATATTCCGTTATTGTTTTATGCAAAGTTAGCAACAAAATCCCTTTCGGGCGTTAAACAATTGCGGGATAAAATTGCATCATTCCCGATTCCACACTCCACGAAAAGAGCCGGGCTTATGCCCGGCTCAGGTATGATTTATGTTGTGGAAGTGTATGTCAGAACAGAAGACTGATACCTGTCGAGAACGCACCGAAGTCCATCCCCGTAGATTTTTTCAGCATATTCATCGGGGAATAGCGGGCATAAATCCCGACACCACTGTAATGAATGGCAAACAGCATATCTACCGTCACAGGCCGCTGTGAGATTTTTCCGGTTGTGATCTCATAGGATTTGTCTCCGATTTTGTATTGTGTCTTGAGATTGGCGGAAGTATTGAAATTAACCACCGGACCGGCGGTCACTCCCCATTGACGATGATGGCCGAAATTCAATGAACACAGCACCGGAATTTCGAGAGAGAACACATTGATTCTTGAACGCCGGTTGGTCATCTCCTCGGAATATGGCTCAAGGGTTATTCTGCCATCAGGATTCTTGGAGAAGAAACGGTCACCTTTTGTGACGAAATTCCGGGCATCGATGCCCAGACCGGTAGCGATAGAGAATGAACGGTAGGTCATCTGCACACCCATCACCATAATCCAGGAGAGTTCGACGCTGCGCCCCATCGACGGTTCGAAATGGGGTGAGGCATTGATCGGGGTAACCCATCCGAGCGAAAGTCCCATAGTGACTATCTGCCATTTGACCGGCCGCTCACCCGAAAGATTGATGGCGAAGTCGCTCCAACGATTCCCGATATATGATTTCTGAGAACGGTTTTCGGGGTCGGGAAACAGAAAATTGTAATTGCGCAGATTCCCTTCCGCGTCCTTATAGGAGACATTCACATCCTTCTCGCTCTCCACCACCAGCACATCGCTTATATCATTGCATTGAATCTGAAAACGAGAAAACGCGGTGGTCTTTTTCCTGGCCTGCGTGTCATAATAGAAGTTGTCTTCCGTGTCATCCAGGCTCCTGACAGTGATTTGAGTGGAAGAGCCATCCGAATTGATATCGATTGTCGATGCTTTGGAGACATTCAGCAATGTGTCGGCTGGCATAACGTTCACGGCAGGCACCGTGTCGGCAACTACACCGGATATACCGGCGGCAAATAGGGGAGTGGCAGAGAGGAGAAGTGAAGCGGAAATCAGAATCTTGCGTAACATAGGAGTGATGGATGTATGGGTCATTTTGATAATTTCTTTATAAGCTCTTCAGCCTGCATACGGGATAACGTACCGTCGAAATATATCACCATTACTGACGGATTGGCCGACTTGGTGTTATATATGTAATATAGATAGCGGTTAAGTTTCTGACCATCGACTGTCAGAGGTTTCAGCATCAGAAAGGCATATTGCAGCTTACCATCTTTGTAACGGACATTACGTCCTATCGCTTTCGTGCCGTCGGCCAGCACCAACGGCTGTATTATGGACGCATATGTTTTCGCGTCACCTTTGAATGTGGCGAAATTCGACAGTCGGTTGGCCCGGAGAAAGCGCTGCTCTCCGCTCATCATAGTTTCTGTTACCGATGGGTCATTGCCGTATTTGCCGCCGAAAATACGGTTTATCTGCAATCCGGTCTGGGCCGAAACTCCGATGGCGGTAATCAGCAACAGCAAGGTTATTGATAGGATACGTTTCATAATACCTATGGATTGGGTTGTTTAGTTTTCAGTCATAAAATCAGATTCATAGCTGTCAATCATCGGAAAGGCCTCGTCAATCTCCGCCTGGATATCCTGTCTGACATCCACCGCGCAATCGCCGAATTCACGCATGTCTGAGGTGAGCTGACGCAACACGGCATCTTCATCCGTAACCTTTTTCCCGTTGATGTATGCTATGCAGGTCGAGTCAACCGCCAGACGAGGGGACAGGAAATGACTAAACCCTATTGTAGCCATCACGGCAATCGCGGCAGCCACACCGGCTGCGGGCCACCAGAGTTTACGCGTATCACGGCTTTTCACAGCTACCGCCGGTTTTTTGAATCCCATCAAGGCCCGGGCTTCATCAATGGCAGGATGATGATAGCCGGTATGGGCAATCATATTCCTGAGCTGCAATTCCTCGCTATCGGAGAGCGAACAATCGAAATATCTGTCAATCAGCTCCAGCAGTCGGGGCAAAGTGGTGTTGCCGGTCTTCATAAGTTCAGACATGATTTGTTTTACGGTAAAGTTCACGAATTGCCTTCCGGGCGCGGCTGAGTGTCATCCTGACATTCTCCTGACTCATCCCCAGGGTGGCGGCGATTTCGGGATAACCAATTCCTTCGATGTCATGGAGACGGAAAACCTGATACTGGGTATCATTCAGCACCTGTCGGCTGAGCCTGACTACTGCCTCATATGTCTCCTGTTGTTCCCTCTCCGCGTCGGAATCATCGATATGGTCATATTCCACACAATCATCCATCACGACATTGGGATGGGCTCTTTTAGCCCGGAAGAAATCTATGGCATTGTTTCTGACAGCCGTGTAGCTCAGCTTCATCGCCTCAGATTCGTTCCTCACATCATGGTGTCTCGCCCATAGACGGCAGAATGCGTCGTGGAGTATATCCTCGGCATTGTCAGAACCGGCAATGCCGGCAGCAACGCCCCGTAGCGAAGCCCGGAAACGCATGAATGTCGATGTGAGGATGTCGGATTTCATTTCACCAATATAACGGGAGGACAGGCAATGTGTAACAGCCCAAGTATGTTTTTCTGTAAAAAATATCCCCCTCGACTTTATTAGCCTGGGGGATAAGCATTATCAGACTTGTGTTATGGGGGTGCGGTCGTTCTGTCCTTGGCGCAGGTATTGTGACGGAGTCAGGCCGGTGACCTCCTTGAACTGGCGTGACAGATGCGAGACGGAGGAGTAACCTGTAAGGTCTGCGATTTCACTGACGCTCATCTGGTTGTAGCTCATCAATTCCTTCACAAGCTCAATCTTTTGGGCGATGAAATATTTTTCAATCGTCCGGCCCTCCTGGGCGGAGAAAATGCGGCTGGCTGTGTCATAGGTAATGTCCATATGCTTCTCAAGACAGGCTGAGAGATTTAGCGGACAATCGCGTTCGATACGGACATGACGTATGATGGTCTTCTTGATATTCTCGACAATCATTGCGTTGCGGTCTGAAATCCTTTCGAAACCATCCGCCTCAAGTTCGCTGTCAAGTGCGTCAAGGGAAATTTTCTTGAACTCATCATCCGGAATCCTCACAGACCCGAGCATCACCTCGGCATTCTGAATTCCAAGTTTTTTCAAAATGGTTTCCACAGCCCTCATACAATGGCGGCACACCATATTCTTTATCATTATTTCCATAGTAACGGGAATGTGAATGGGTAAAATTCAGGGACATCGCCGGGCGCCCGGCGATGTCCCTGAAAAAAGGTTGACGGAAAAATCCCGACAGATTACATAGCACTCACGCGCTCAAGATTGGCTTCGTCACCAACCTTGTAGTAAATCGAGCGGAGAAGAGTCAGGCAATCAGTAAGATTCTCGTTGATTTGGTAAGCCTTTTCAAGATAACCTGCGGCCTCACGGTAGAGGGGGAAGGTACGTTCCTGACAGAACTTCTCATATTCGGCCTGCGAGACATTCGCGCCCTCGTTCTGGTCGATGGCATCAGCTTCCTGGCAAAGCTTGTAGGCATACTGGAAGAGAGCGTTGGCATTGTTGGCATCGAGGTCGATAGCTTTCTTGTAGAGAGCCTTGGCCTCGTCAGACTTGCTCTGCTGATCAAGTATGATACCCTTCAGGAAATAAACCTGGCCGTTGTTGGGATCCTTGGCGATGTATGGCTCAAGGAGTTCGGAAGCCTTGTCATATTCCTTCTTGTCGAGGTAGTTGTTGATCATAGTGCCGAGGTAGCTGTTCTCGGGATATACCTCATAAGCAGCCTGCGCGATTTCAGCCGCCTTGGCGAGGTCCTTCATCTGGGTCGCGGAAGTGATGGCGTAGTCATAGGCTTCTTTCTTGTTATAACCCAGCTTGATAGCCTCCAGGAAGCCGTCAAGGGCAGGCGCGGGATTGTTGGCCAGAGAGTAGGCGCAACCGGTGTAGAACTCATACATGCCGACGATGGTATCAGGCTGAGCCTTGAGGCCGGCTTTCGCGAAACGCTCATCCTTGGGGAGATTGATGAACAAAGTCCATGCCTCGGCAGCCTTGGCGTAATCGTGGGCATCATTGTAGAACCACTGGCCGGCATCTGCTGTCAGGGTATAGTTGTTGACAATCTGCTTGAGAATATCTTTGGAGTATTTGGTCTTGACCTTACCTTTGGCATCGGCCACAGAATCGAGAGGGAGAGCCTTCTGGAGGTACTCGAAACCGTCAAGCACGAACTGGGCAGCCTGGGGGGCATTGAGCTCGCCGGTAACGCGCTGCATCGCGGCTGCGTTGTTGACAAAATCCAGGGCGCCCTTTCCGGCCACATACCAGGTCTGGGCCTGATTGGCGGATTCCGGATTGGTGAATGCCGGTGTCAGGGTCTCGATAGCCTTCGGATACGAGGCCACATCTCCTTTGAGCTGATGCTCCACATCCTTGACAACCTGCATCTGGGCTGACATGGAACCCACTGCAAGACAGGCAAGACCTAAGATGCTTATTTTCTTCATGACGAAAAAGTTTTATGATATGTATAAGGTAATTTATTCTTCGTTGTCCTCGTCGTTAACAACATCGTCGGTGTCGTCAATGTTCTCATCCACCTCATCTTCATCGATATCGTCGATAGAATTGTCTACCGGCTCATCAAGAATCTCCGGATTCTCGATGGCTTCCAGAGCCTCCTCCTCGGGATCTGTATCGACGCAGCAAACTGAGGCAATCTCGTCGCCACGTTTGTCGAGGTTGATGATGCGGACACCCTGTGTGGCGCGACCCATCACACGGATATCGGCAACACGGATACGGAGAGTGATGCCCGAACGGTTGATAATCATCAGGTCGTTCTCGTCGGTCACGCTCTTGATGGCCACCAGTTTGCCGGTCTTTTCGGTGACATTCATCGTCTTGACACCCTTTCCGCCACGGTTTGTTATACGGTAGCCTTCGATGTCAGAACGTTTGCCATATCCGTTTTCTGAAACGACCATCACTGTATGGTTGTCATCGGGAGCCATGCAGACCATTCCGATCACTTCATCATCGCCGCCATCGAGACGCATGCCACGGACACCGCCGGTGACACGTCCCATCTGACGGACGGTAGACTCGTTGAAGCGGATGGCACGTCCGTTGCGGTTGGCCATCAGTATCTCGCAGTTGCCGTCGGTCAGCTCCACTCCGATAAGCTTGTCCTCTTCGCGGAGGATAATGGCTTTCTTACCCTTGATGTTGATGCGGGCATACTCGGTAAGCGAAGTCTTTTTGATTTGTCCGAGACGGGTGGCGAACACAAGGTTGTGGGACGCGGTGAACTCGGTATCGTCGAGATTCTTGATTTTGATGAATGCGTTGACCGAATCTCCCGGCTCGATATTGAGCAGATTCTGAATGGCACGTCCCTTGGTATTCTTGGCTCCTTCGGGAAGCTCGTAGACCTTCATCTTGTAGACCATACCCTTCTGGGTGAAGAAGAGCAGATTGTTGTGCATCGACGCAGGGTAGATGTACTCGATGAAATCCTCTTCGCGGGTGTTTGAGCCGCGTGAACCCACGCCGCCTCTGTTCTGGGCGCGGAATTCCGAGAGGGGAGTACGCTTGATATAGCCGAGGTGGGAGATGGTGATAATCATCTCGTCATCGGCATAGAAATCTTCCGCGTTGAAATCGCCGGCGGCATATTCGATTTTAGTGCGGCGTTCGTTGCCGAAGCGGTCACGGATTTCAAGCAGCTCATCCTTGATGACATTGCGGCATACGGAGTCGTCGCTGAGGATAAGCTCAAGGCGAGCGATGAGCTGCTTCAATTCTTCGTACTGGGCGTGGAGCTTGTCCTGCTCCAGGCCGGTAAGCTGACGAAGACGCATGTCGACGATTGCCTGGGTCTGGGGGTCGGTCAGTCCGAACCGTTCGGTAAGGGTCTGACGGGCCGCATCGGGGGATTCGGCATGACGGATTATACGGATAACCTCGTCTATGTTGTCACACGCGATGATGAGTCCTTCGAGGATATGAGCACGTTCCTGCGCCTTCCGAAGCTCGAACTGAGTGCGGCGAATCACCACATCGTGACGATGGTCGACAAACGCGCCGACAATCTCTTTGAGGTTGAGCAGACGGGGACGACCGTTAACCAACGCCACATTGTTGACCGAGAAGGTGGACTGCATCGGTGTCATCTTGTAGAGCTTGTTCAGGACAACATTTGCGTTGGCATCCTGACGGAGCTTGATGACGATACGCATCCCCTTGTAATCGCTCTCGTCATTGAGGTCGGCGATTCCTTCGAGTTTCTTCTCAGTTACAAGTTCGGCTATATATTTAATGAGTTCGGCCTTGTTGACACCATAGGGAATTTCGTGGACGACAATCACCTCGTGATCCTTCTCCTGCTCGATGTCAGCGTTGGCACGGATGACGATACGACCGCGACCGGTCTCATAAGCCTCTTTCACGCCATTCGTTCCGAAAATCGTTCCACCGGTAGGGAAATCCGGAGCCGGAATCACCTTCATGAGGTCGGCAATCGAGATTTCTGGATTATCGATGTAGGCGACGCAGGCGTTGATTGACTCGGAGAGATTGTGGGTCGGCATATTGGTGGCCATACCTACGGCGATACCCGACGCTCCGTTGACCAGGAGGTTGGGGATACGGGTGGGGAGCACCACCGGTTCCTTTCGGGCATTGTCATATGTCGGCTGGAAATCGACGGTCTCGCTGTCAATGTCGCGGAGCATCTCCTCTCCGATTTTCTGGAGACGTACCTCGGTATAACGCATGGCCGCAGGGCCGTCGCCGTCAATCGAGCCAAAGTTGCCATGGCCGTCAACGAGGCATTCGCGCATCGCCCACCACTGGGCCATACGGACGATTGTGCCATAAATTGAGGAGTCGCCGTGGGGATGATATTTACCCATTACCTCTCCGACAGCGTTGGCGGCCTTCTTGTGGGCCTTATCTGAAGTGTTGCCCATAACGTTCATACCGTAAAGCACACGGCGGTGTACAGGCTTGAGTCCGTCACGGACGTCGGGAAGGGCACGCGAAACGATGACCGACATCGAATAATCGATGTAGGCCGACTTCATTTCGTTTTCGATGTTAATCTTGATAATGCGGTCTTCGTCGAGCATAATAATGTTAAAGCTGTATGAATTAGCGCTTTGTCCCGTCACGCGGGAGAAGGGAGAGATTCCGGGGGATGCGCCGCTCCGCCGAAATAACTTACAAAGATAGTCATTTTTCGCGAAAGAATTGTTATATTTGCATCAGAAATCATTTCCGATAAGTACGACACGTTTCATTTAAGGATTTTTAAGCCCGCGGGCGACCAAGTGGAATACAATTTGGCACACTCTTTGCCGTTAAGAAGTAACATATCCACGAAACAAAGAATCCATTTTCAATTAAGAAAGGAGATAAATGGACATCAACTTCACCGAACAACTGAAAAACATCCTGGAACTCAGCCGTCAGGAGGCTGTGCGCCACAATAACGACATAATCAACCCGGAACATATGTTTCTGGCGATACTCGGCGACACCGGCTCCAAGGTGTTTTCCCTTCTGGAGAAAATATCCCGGAATGTCTCCGTCTACCAGCTACGCCAACAGCTCGACGACTCACTCTTCGACACCTCGTCAGGCCGTATCGGTGGGGATGTGACCGCCAGCGACCTCTGCAACAGGCTCATAAAGCTGTCTGTGCTTGAGGCCCGTATGCTCAAAAGCGAATCTGTCGACTCCATCCATCTGCTGCTTGCCATATTGCATAATCCCGAAGTACAGAGGATGACCTTCATCGTCCCCTTCCGTCAGGCCGGGATTGACTATCCTTCACTGCTCGCATTGCTCCAGAACAAGGCTGACGCACCGCGTGGGGGAGCAGCATTCCCCGACGACGATGATGACGAGGAGGAGGAACACAACTCGGAGCCGACACCCAGGCAGCGTCCGGCTGAAGACCGAAGCGCACGTCAGGCCGCCAAAGCACGCGGGAACAATGACACTCCCACACTTGACAAATTCGGCAACGACATGACCCGTGCCGCCGAGGATGGGAGACTTGACCCCGTGGTAGGCCGCGAGGTCGAAATCGAGCGTCTCGCCCAGATTCTCAGCCGCAGAAAGAAGAACAATCCGGTTCTTATCGGTGAGCCGGGGGTCGGCAAATCGGCCATTGTGGAGGGGCTGGCACTCCGTATCGTGCAGCGCAAGGTTTCACGCATCCTCTTCGACAAGAGGGTGGTATCGCTTGACATGGCCTCACTTGTGGCCGGCACAAAATACCGTGGCCAGTTTGAGGAACGCGTCAAGGCGATTCTCAACGAGCTTTCGAAGAATCCCGATGTGATACTCTTCATCGACGAGCTCCACACAATCGTCGGAGCGGGTAACTCAGCCGGACAGATGGATGCGGCCAATCTGCTCAAACCGGCTCTCGCACGCGGTGAAATCCAGTGCATCGGAGCCACCACCCTTGACGAATACCGCAAGAACATCGAGAAGGATGGCGCACTGGAGCGTCGTTTCCAGAAAGTGATGGTCGAGCCTACCACCCCCGAAGAGACCCTCCAGATTCTCAACAATATCAAGGACAAATATGAGGCTCACCATAATGTGAACTTCACCGATGACGCGCTAAAGGCTTGTGTAAGCCTGACGGAGCGTTATATTTCCGACCGCAATTTCCCCGACAAGGCCATTGACGCGCTTGACGAGGCTGGTTCACGCGCCCACATAACCAATATCGTGGTTCCGCAGGAAATCGAGCAGCTCGAAAAGGAAATTGTCGAGGCCGGGGCATCGAAACTCGCTGCCGCGCAGTCACAGAATTTCGAGAAAGCAGCATCTTTCCGTGACAAAGAACAGACCCTCAAACAGCAACTCGCAGAAGCCAACGAGCGTTGGGAGAAACAGCTTGAGGCGGACAAGGTGACAGTCGACGAGGAGAAAGTGGCAGAGGTGGTAGCCATGATGACCGGCGTGCCGGTTCAGCGCATAGCCCAGGCCGAAGGTTCGCGCCTGCGGGAGATGGCCCCCAAACTCAAAGGGGACATCATCGGCCAGGATGGCGCGATTGACAAGATTGTGAAAGCCATCCAGCGTAACAGGGTAGGGCTCAAAGACCCCAACAAGCCGATAGGAACCTTTATGTTCCTCGGGCCGACCGGTGTCGGCAAGACCCACCTCGCTAAAAAACTGGCTGAATACCTGTTTGACAGCGCAGACACCCTTATCCGTGTCGACATGAGCGAATACATGGAGAAATTCACGGTCAGCCGCCTTGTCGGCGCGCCTCCGGGATATGTCGGCTACGAGGAGGGAGGCCAGCTGACCGAGAAGGTGAGACGCAAGCCTTACTCTGTGGTGCTTCTGGATGAAATCGAGAAGGCTCACCCCGATGTGTTCAACCTCCTCCTGCAGGTATTGGATGAAGGCCGTCTGACCGACAGCCTCGGTCGTCATATCGACTTCAAGAACACCTTGATAATAATGACCTCCAATATCGGCACCCGCCAGCTCAAGGATTTCGGAGCGGGGGTAGGTTTCGCCACCCGCGACGCGGTCAAGGAGAAGGAGCACAACGAATCCGTGATACAGAAAGCTCTCAACAAGGCGTTCGCGCCCGAGTTCCTCAACCGTATCGATGACATCGTAATGTTTGACTCCCTTGACAAAGAAGCCATCTTCAAGATCATCGACATAGAGCTTCGTGGATTCCGCAACCGCCTTGAGATAATGGGCTACACCCTCGACATCTCCCCCGAGGCCAAGGAATTCATCGCCACCAAGGGCTATGACCAGCAATATGGCGCGCGTCCGCTGAAACGCTCTATCCAGAAATACCTTGAAGACCCGTTGGCCGAACTTATAATCAACTCCGAGCTTAAGCCCGGCGACACCATCAAGGTGGATTATGACAAGGAGACTGACAAAGTGCTGACCACAGTGGCAAAAGCGTTGCCCGCAGAAACCACTGCCACAGAGGACTCCACGACGGCTCCGGCTGAAGAGGAGACTCCCCGCGACTGACAGACCCACTGACACCGATTAACAATTATTATAGAAAAATGCCAATCTTCGCGATTGGCATTTTTTTTGCAGTTTGTTATTATGGAGGGGAGAAACCACTCCGCCCTTAATGACAAAACTAAAAACTCGACATACAAAATGGCAACAACAAAAGGCACTATCGGTGTAACAACCGAGAACATCTTTCCCGTCATCAAGAAATTTCTTTACAGCGACCACGAAATATTCCTGAGAGAATTGGTCTCAAACGCAGTGGACGCCACCCAGAAAATCCGCACACTCTCTTCGTTCGGAGAATTCAAGGGTGAACTTGGCGAACTGAAAGTCAAAGTGACAGTCGACAAAGAGGCCGGGACACTTACAGTATCAGACCATGGTATCGGAATGACCGCCGAAGATATCGACAAATACATCAACCAGATTGCCTTCTCAGGCGCAGAAGACTTCCTGGCGAAATACAAGGACAACACCAACGCCATCATCGGACATTTCGGACTCGGATTTTATTCGGCATTCATGGTGGCCAACAAGGTTGAGATTGTCTCCCTCTCATACAAGGATGGAGCTGAGGCTGTCCGCTGGGAATGCGACGGCTCTCCTGAGTTCACGATGGAAGGCGCCGACAAAAAGGAACGCGGCACAGACATCATCCTCCATATCGACCCTGAAAACGCCGAATTCCTTGAGCAGGCCCGCATCGATACCCTCCTGAAAAAGTATTGCCGTTTCCTTCCCGTCCCCGTCATCTCCGGCAAGGAGCAGGAATGGAAGGATGGCAAGATGGTTGATACCGACCGTGACAAAGTGGTCAACTCCACCGAGCCTCTGTGGATGAAGAAACCGGTGGATCTCACCGACAAGGATTACATCGACTTCTACCACGACCTGTATCCCGGCCAGGATGACCCGTTGTTCTGGATTCACCTCAATGTGGATTACCCGTTCAACCTGACCGGTGTACTCTTCTTCCCCAAAATCCACAATAATTTCGAGGTCACAAAGAACCGTATCCAGCTCTACTGCAACCAGGTATTTGTCACCGATTCCGTGGAGGGAGTGGTGCCTGAGTTCATGATGCTTCTCCAGGGAGTGATAGATTCCCCCGACATCCCCCTGAATGTCTCCCGCAGCTACCTCCAGAGCGATTCAGCCGTCAAGAAAATCTCCGGCTACATCACCAAGAAGGTGGCATCACGCCTTGAAGACCTCTTCAAGACAGACCGTAAGGACTTCGAGGGTAAGTGGGATGATATCCGCCTCTTCATCGAGTACGGTATGCTTACCGACGACAAGTTCCGCGACGCGGCAATGAAATTCTGCCTGCTCAAGGACACCGACGGCAAGTATTACACCATCGATGAATACAAGACCCTCATCGAGGCATCGCAGACTGACAAGGATGGCACATTGGTATTCCTCTACGCCACCAATCCGACCGAACAGTACACTTACATCCAGGCCGCCAATGAAAAGGGCTATTCGGTTTTGCTGATGGACGGCCAGCTTGACAGTCACTTCGTAGGGCTGCTCGAACAGAAAATCGAGAAGAGCCGTTTCGTCAGGGTTGACTCCGACGTCGTTGAAAACCTTATTCCCAAGGCTGACAAGAAGAGCGCCGACCTCTCGACAGAACAGCGTGACATGCTGACCACCCTGTTCAACTCCCAGTTACCGAAGGTAGAGAAGGCCCAGTTCTTCGTGACGTTCGAGGCATTGGGAGAAAACGGCGCGCCCATCGTCATCACCCAGAACGAATATATGCGTCGAATGAAGGAGATGGCCGCCATGCAGCCCGGTATGAACTTCTACGGAGAGATGCCCGACAGCTACAACCTGACCGTCAATGTGGACCAGCCTGTGGTAACCAAAATCACTGCTGCCGCAAAAGATGCACTGGAAAGCAAGCTGACTCCCCTCGCTACCGCTATCAACGAGTCAAATTCGAAGATAGAGGCGGTGAACAAGGAGGTCAAGGACAACAAACCCACCGCTGAACAGGAGAAGCAGATTCAGGAACTGATGAGCGTAGTGGAGAAAGACCGCAAGGAACAATCAGAACTGATTTCTGGCTATGCGGCTACCCAACCTGTTATCCGTCAGCTTGTAGACCTCGCGCTGCTTGGCAACGGTCTGTTGAAAGGTGCTGACCTGTCGGCATTCATCAGCCGTTCGGTCAAACTCCTATAATAATTTGTTTTATAGACCTTTCTGCTACAAATACCTCCCTTTCCGCGACACACGCCGGAAGGGAGGTGTTTGTATATTTTTCGCGAAATTAGTAACTTTGCCGCGAATTTGTCAACTTATCCATCGCATGATCTCAACGAAATCATTGAGAAAATTCGTCACAAGCGTCTCATTGTGTGTGTCTGCCTGCGCGGCTTTCGCAGACAATGATGTCATGGAGCTTGCCGACACATGCACGACAGCACCCGGCGATACCATACTGATGGATAACAAGACTCATAAAAGGAACATTGTCCAGAAAATAATCGATTACTTCGGTCAGACCAACGCCGAAAAACCTGAGAAGAAATTTGATATTTCTGTAATCGGAGGTCCGAGCTATTCCGCCGCCACATCTTTTGAAATCGCCGGACTTGTCTCAGGGCTGTACAAATCGCGATGCGACTCCCTTACCCCCCGAAGCGATATCTCTATCTACGCCGAAGGCTCCGTAACCGGATTCTACAATTTCGGCATCAAGGGTAACCACATTTTTCCCGCCGACAAGATGAGAATCGTATATGATGCGAACTTTTGTCATTTCCCGTTGAAATTCTGGGGGATAGGATACGAGAACGGCATCAATGAAGAAAACGAGAGCAAATACACCCTTCTGGAGTCGGCTGTGACCATGCAGTTCCTCTGGAAAGCTCCACACAGCATTTTCTTGGGACCATCAGTCAACTTCAATTACCAGAAAGCCACAAAAATAGAGCGTCCCGAATTATGGGAAGGGCAGGAGCTGAGGGTTTTCTGCTACGGACTTGGTATTGTGTTCTCAATCGATACCCGTGATTTGCCGACAAACGCCTCCAAGGGGTTTTATGTCGGAGTGCATCAACAATTCTTCCCCAAATTCATGGGCAACAAATATCCGTTTTCGATGACCGAAGTGTCAGCGATGTATTACCGGAAAGTGTGGCAGTCAGGGATTCTGGCATTCAGACTCCATGGAGCTGCCGCCTATGGTAATCCGCCATGGGGCATGTTGCCTACGCTTGACAACGGCAATGCCGTAAGAGGTTATTACGAGGGACGATACCGCGACAAGAATGAAGCCGACATTCTCGTGGAACTGCGTCAGCATGTGTGGAGACGAAACGGCATCGTCGTGTGGGGTGGAGCAGGAACTGTGTTCCGGAAATTCAACCAAATCGGTTGGCACACTCTTCTGCCGTCATATGGAGTAGGCTATCGCTGGGAATTCAAAAACAAAGTCAACGTCAGGGTAGATGTGGGTCTCGGTAAACATTCCAAATCCATAAGTTTTGGCATCAACGAGGCGTTCTGACCCCTGTATTACTATCACACATACCGAGTAAAGTAAAATCCAGTCCCGTGTCTTTAAAAAACAACATAATCTACCCGCTGAGAAAATTCTTCGGGGACGCAAGATGGCTTGCGATATGGATTCCGCTTGTCCTGATTGTTCCCAATATCGCCTTGAGCATAACCGAACCGGTTTCATGGCTCAGCGCGGTTGTCAACATATTGCTCCCATACGGAGTGTATATGTTAATCATGACCTTGTGGAAACGGACTGGAATTTCCGCTTTGATGACAATCCCCTTTATGTTTTTCGCGGGATTCCAGATTGTATTGCTATATCTCTACGGAGGGTCGGTCATCGCCGTCGATATGTTCCTCAATGTGGTGACAACAAATGTTTCGGAAGCGACCGAACTGCTTGGGAATCTGATGCTGGCTATGGGGGTGGTGATTATTCTGTATGTCCCGGCCATAATCTGGGGAGTATATGCCACTGTCAGGAAGTCGAAACTTCAGAAGTCATTTAGAAAGACACTCGCACAGACCGGCGGCATAATAACTGTGGTTGGCGGGTTACTGGCGGCTATCGCTGCGATGACAACAAGCGGATACAGCTTCATTCACGAGACATTTCCCTTGAATGCAATATCCAATATGATTGAAGCTTGCCACCGTTATGACGAGACTGAACGGCACGAAGAGTTGTCTTCCGGGTTCACCTATGACGCACGTTTCACCGGGAATCCCGACGAAAGGGAAGTCTATGTGTTTGTCGTAGGCGAGACTGCGCGAGGAGACAACTGGCAACTCGGGGGATATGAGCGCGAGACCAATCCGCTTCTCTCTAATGAGGAAGGGCTGGTATTCTTCAAAAAATCTATCTCGGAGTCAAACACGACGCATAAGAGCGTGCCGATGTTGATAAGCTTCGCTAATGCGGAGAATTTTGATTCCATCGCCCATTACAAAAGTATCATCACAGCTTTCAAGGAGGCCGGATTCTCGACAGCATTCATCTCAAACCAGCTGCGCAATCGCTCATTCACAGAGCATTTCGGCAATGAAGCCGACACCACAATATATGTGACTGACACGAAGGCCAAAAACCATCCCTATGATGAAGCGGTCCTCCAGCCATTAAGCCGTCTGCTGTCTGATTCATCTGCCCGCAAGCAGCTGATTGTCATCCATACATACGGGTCGCATTTCAAGTATCTCGACAGATACACCGAATCATTCTCTTTCTTCACTCCGGACCAGGCGATAGACGCGAGCCTATCAAATCGGGATCAGTTGATAAACGCGTATGACAACACCATACGTTACACCGACTTCATCCTCCATTCAATCATATCGACTCTGCGGGAGCAAGATTGCCGCGCCGCGCTGATTTATGCGTCTGACCATGGGGAAGACATCTTTGACGACGAGCGGCATCGTTTCCTCCACGCGTCGCCGGCCCCGACCTATTGGCAAATCCATCAGGCAAGTCTTGTATGGCTTTCACCCAAACTGACCCAGGATAATCCGGAGATGGCCATAGCGTTGAAGGATAATTCCCGCAAACGCATATCTCCCCAGAAATCGCTTTTCCCGACCGCAATGCAGCTGGCATCGATTTCCTCCCCGTTGGTAGTGGATTCCCTGTCTCTGGTGTCGTCTCATTACCATCCGGCCCCTCCGGTCTACCTCAACGACCTGAATCAGCCGTTGCCCATCAACTCCTGCGGTCTCAAAGAAACCGACCTGAAAAAATTAACCCCGCTATTAAATTGAGAAAATAACAACCGCGTCGCTGCAATCACTGCTGCGACGCGGTTAAGGTATTAGTGTATGATGTTATTTCTTTTTTAGTTCGATGCGGATGACGGTTTCGGCCTTGTTGGACTTGTCTATCGACATTGATTCGATGTCGGTGGCCGGGATGGACTTGAGGTCACCTTCATATCGTTCGCCGTTGACATAATAGACCACATTGTCGGGCATGCCGTCCGGACTTAACAGGAAATGGATTGTCTCACCATTCTGTTTCACCGAAACCCCAGACCAAGTGCTGGACTTCCCGGACTCATCTGTGCTTACAGAGGTTGAAACAGAGGTCGAGGTGGAGCCATCAGCGATTGCCTTGGTGTCATCCCCCACTGTACGGAAGTTGACCGGAAGCGCATACCAGACTGCGACAGGTTTCCCATTGGACATGCCGGGAGTCCATTTCGGGAAGGATTTCACCACTCTGATTGCTTCGGCGTCAAGACGGGAGTCAAGAGACCTGATAACCTGCACATCGCCGATTGATCCGTCTTTCTCGACCACGAATTTCAGCACCACGCATCCATTGATGTCATCGGTGCCTTCGGGACGCTCGATGTTTGCGATGATATAATCCATCATCGCCCGCATCCCTCCGGGATATTCAGGCATCTGCTGGACAGCACTGGCAGTCTCGTCTGCTTTGTCTTCCTTGTCTGAATCAGAAGAGGAGGATGCCATCTCAACCGTTGTCCCGGCTGCAGAGGAGCTTACAGTGGAGACAGTGACGGTATTCACTCGTCCCTTGACTGCCGGCAGAGGAATGACTGAGATTTGTCCGTCCGCAGGATTTTCATTAACTTTGTCAATGGATTCCAAGGAACCCAACTGCGTGGAGGATACGGCTGACAAAGCGGAGGCAACCGCCGGAAGCTGTGAAATCCAGAAAGCAGCCCCGAGAGCGGGGAGCAGAAGCAGGGGACGCAATGCCCTGCGACGCGATGTCTTTTGATTGTACATCATAGTGATACGTTTTTTAAGTTTACTGTGATTGAGGCTGTTGGCAAGTGACGGGAATCTCGCGCCGACAGCCTTTTTTATTAATAGCATCTGATATTCCTTAACATTCACGCCTGAAGAGATGACCCGGTCATCTGCCTGATACTCGTGGATGGTCTTGAGCTCCTCCCTCATCAGCCATGCGGCAGGATTGAACCACTGGAGCACGCATACGGCCTGGGCGAACAGCAAATCGAGCCAATGGCAGAATTCAACGTGACTCTTTTCGTGGAGCATTATCATCGGGCCATACTGCTCGAAATCCTTGCGGGGAATCACTATCGTGCGGCAAAAGCTGAACGGAGCAATCGATTCATCTTCCGTCAGTATCACATCCCTGCCATCTATACTTATCTTCTCTCCGTTATGGATGACCTTATGAAGCCGTATGAAATTAAATACTGTCATTATTGTGACAACCGCCATACCGGCCATATAAACCCATACCAGAATGGAGAGACACACATCCCAGGGGGAAGATTGTTCCTCGACAAATTCCAGGGGAAATGCTTCAAGATTTATGTCTATCGCCATTGCGGAATCAACGGATTTGACGGAAAGAATTCCCGAAAGCCATCTCCATAGAGAAGGAAAACCCATCGCGGCAATGTAAATCAACCACAACACAAGACGGTTGACCTTATGGTAATTTTCCGAAGACAAAACCCATTTGTAGGCGAGATACATACAAGCCAGCAATATGGATGATGTCAATGAATATGCGAGCAGCTGTCCCATTGAAGTGATTATTACAGATTGGAATCTTTGATATTGTCTGCGACTGAACGGCGTTCGACAATATCTATTATCTGACGCAACTCCTCGACTGAGATTTTCTCCTCCTCGACCAGTGCCGATACCGCCGACTTATATGAGTTATTGAAGAAATTGGCAACGAGGTCACGGAACGAGCGTTCACGGAATTGCTCCTGACGGGATATGGCGTAGTAACGATGTGACGCACCGATTACCTCGTGGCCGATATGTCCTTTCTCTTCAAGAATCCTGACGGTTGTGGATACGGTGTTGAAATGAGGTTTCGGTTCGGGATAAAATTCCAGCATCTCACGCACAAACAGAGAGCCATGAGTCCAGAGGATTTTCATGACGGCCATCTCCTTCTCAGTCAGAAGGGCCGGCTTGCGTCCGGGTTTATTTCCAGAATTAGACATAATCGTTGATTGACATTGATATTGATATGGCAAAGGTAAAACTAATTTTTTAGTTACGCAACTAAAAAATTAGTTTTGTTGTGATTTTTTTGAAGTGCGGGGTAAGACAGAGGGATGGAGCATTAACTACCCACCCTGAACTTTTACCCTATATAATATGTTTAATGGGTGAAACAAAATTTCATAACACACAACAACATGGAATCGATTATCAATACTCACATTCCCGAATTCAAGGTACAGGCCTTTCATAACGGGGAATTCAAGACTGTGACCGACAAGGATGTCCTCGGCAAATGGGCAATCTTCTTTTTCTATCCCGCAGACTTCACTTTCGTGTGTCCGACCGAACTTGAAGATATGGCCGAAAAATACGAAGACTTCAAGAAACTCGGCGTGGAAGTCTACTCTGTCAGCACTGACTCCCATTTCGTACACAAAGCTTGGCACGATACGTCAGAAAGCATCAAGAAAATCCAATATCCCATGCTGGCCGACCCGACAGGTCTTCTCAGCCGCGCATTCGGCGTGATGATTGAAGAGGACGGCATGGCATACCGAGGCACTTTCGTCAGCAATCCTGAAGGAATTATCAAACTCGTCGAGATTCAGGACAACAGCATCGGGCGTAATGCCGAGGAGCTGCTCAGAAGGGTAGAGGCCGCGCAGTTCGTGGCAAGCCACGATGGCGAGGTTTGCCCCGCAAAATGGAAACAGGGTCAGGCCACACTGAAACCCAACATCGACCTTGTGGGTAAGATTTAATTCTTCCGATGCGACCGGGTGTCGATAAACGCCCCCCGAGCATAAATGAATTAACCCGGATAATCAATCGTTTACGCGCACTGGATTATCCGGGTTATTTTCCATAATAAGCAAACCACACAACTATGTTAGACAAAGAGATACTTAACCAATTAAAGGGGATATTCGCCAATCTGGAATCTGACATCTCATTCCGTCTGGCGGTGAATGATTATTCATCTTTGGCAGAAGAGATGAAATCCTTTCTGGAAGATGTAGCCTCAACATCCTCAAAGCTTTCAGTGGAGACAGTCGTCGCAGATGTCAATGCTCCAATGTTCGAGATATTCAAAAATGGGGTTCCAACAGGTGTCAGCTTCTGCGGCATTCCAAACGGCCATGAATTCTCAACCCTTTTGCTGGCCATATTGAATGCCGACGGTCAAGGGAAAAATCTTCCAGACGACACCCTTCGCCGCAGGATAGAGGCGTTGAACGGTCCCATAAAGCTCCGGACATTCGTCTCGCTTACGTGCACCAATTGTCCGGATGTTGCTCAGGCATTGAATGTGATTGCCCTGTTGAATTCCGGAGTTGAAAATGAGGTAATCGACGGGGCTGTAGTTCCGGAACTCGTTGAGTCGCTCAATATACAATCCGTACCGACTGTCTATGCCGGTGACAATATTCTCAGTGTCGGCCGTTCGACATTGGGAGATCTGCTTGACAAGCTTGAATCCGCATATGGCTCCTCAAAGTCGGCCGGCGAGACTCCTGTGATGAGGGAATATGATGTGATTGTAGTCGGAGGTGGTCCTGCGGGCGCGACCGCCGCCATTTATTCCACAAGAAAGGGCTTCAATACGGCGGTTGTCGCGAAAGCCATCGGCGGTCAAGTCAGGGAAACCACGGGCATACAGAATATCACCTCCGTGCCTGAGACAACCGGCACAAAACTTGCCTCGGACATCAGGCAGCATATATCGTCGTATCCCATCGACATTTTCGAAAACCGTTCTGTGGATTCTGTGAAAATCGAGGATGGGAAGAAGACTATTTCCTGCGGAAACGAAATCTTCTCGGCCCGCGCCTTGATCATTGCCACAGGAGCCGGTTGGCGCAAGCTGAATATACCCGGCGAAGAGGAACACATCGGAAAGGGTGTGGCATTCTGCACCCACTGCGACGGACCATTTTACGCAGGGAAGAGGGTGGCAGTGGTCGGTGGAGGAAATTCAGGCATCGAAGCCGCCATAGACCTTGCGGGAATCTGTCCGTCTGTCGATGTTTTCGAATTTATGGATACCCTCAAAGCAGACGACGTATTGCGAGAAAAAGCAAAATCGCTGACCAATGTCACAATCCTCACATCCACACAAGTTCTGGAGGTATTGGGGGATGCCACTTCCGTCTCGGGTGTGAAGGTCAAGAATCGTCTGACGGATGAAGAGATAATTTATCCCGTCGAAGGGGTCTTCGTTCAGATTGGACTCAAGCCAAACAGTGTTCCCTTCAATGAGCTGTTACCGACGACCCCGGCAGGTGAAATCATCGTGGATGAACGATGCCGCACCTCAGTCAAGGGGGTCTATGCAGCCGGTGATGTCACCACTGTCCCATACAAGCAAATTGTGATTGCGATGGGAGAAGGCGGGAAAGCAGCATTATCGGCATTTGAGGATGCCATGCGTGGCGAAATTTAGCAGCCAAAGTTATTCCTTTATCATTCCATATGACCAAGACGCGGCGTTGCACTTCAATTTGCAAGCCGCGTCTTTCTATCTCATTTCAAGTAGATTTTATGAGGAAAGCCATCAAGCATCAAGACATAGACGCCGGAATCCAGATGTCTAAGTGATATATTTTCTGTATGTTCCGGAAGAAGCTTTCCGGCATAAACAGTCACTCCGCTCATTGTTAATATTTCGATTTCTATTGGATTTTTGACATATGAGACAGTCAATACTTTGTCTTGGACTATGAAATCAAATTGGGATGCGTTATCCATTCCGGGGACTATCCCTGACGCGATTGGTTCATCAGCAAGAGATATGCGGTAGACTCCAAGTATCGATCCGGGCATATAAGCATACACTGTGGTTGCTTGGGATTGAGCGGGTGTTTTGCTACCACCGGATGTCGCAGCTGTAGCCGGAACAGATATGATTTTCGGACGCAAGTTTTGGTATATTGCCGGAGGATAGGGATATTTATGCTCAGGAAACTGCCATAATGACTTGAGTGAGGAGAAATCTGAAATGTCATTCCAATGGGCCACTTTAAAGATTGTGCCGTCATAGGAATTATATTTGTAAGGCAGAACAAGGAATGTTTCATCCTCGACCTTCACAGGGAATGCCCCGAAACAGTGGGTGTCGGCATATGACAGGTCAGGATTGGACAACACGCTTGTTTGATTGAGCATTGGATATTCCCCTTGGGCTGATACTGTATGCAGTTCACCATTGTCTTTATATAATAGGAGAGGGGAGTGTTGCATCGGATTGTCAGTGGTGCCGAATCCTTGTGCGATATGATGGGTTTCATCAATCTCTGCCACATAGAACATCCCTTTCCAGGGAGAATTAGCGGAAGCGTACGTGCGGGTGTCAAACGTATAGTTCCCCGAATCATAACGGGTTATTTCAATTTCCGGCAGGGTTGCACCTTTCGAGAAAATCAATTTGCAACGTGAGGGGAAATAGGCATTCCCGGCGGTGTTTCCCCAGAAATGCCAGCAACCTATCGAAAACTGGAAGTCGCCCGACAGCAAATCTCCGGTCATTCCCAACCATTCGTAATCGGTCTGGAAGTGGTGACCAATCTCAGTGTCCTCAAATTCAGGGGCGATGGTAGTGATATATTCAAGATTCCGGTCATATACTTGTATAAACAGCGACATCTTTTTACCAGATGTTGTCGCCTTCAACCCGACCACCGCGATATGCCCTGCATCATCCGACATCACATAGCGTTGGAGCGACGAATCGACAAGATCACCGGAGAAATCAGATTGCAAATCGGGAAGTGCCTCACCTGTGGACGCGTTGAATCGTCTAAGGGTTATTGTTTCGCCGGGAGACTGATACTTCTCCACATATACATACACGATGTCATCTATGACAAAGATGTTATGATTGTTTTGATTTGGGTCGTTGATACCATCGCCGCCTCCGGCTTTTGACATATCCATCTCCCATAAAGCCGTCATAGAGGCATATTTTTCCGTGGCACCTGAATTGCCGGACAATTGCATTTCGTTGAATGTCGAAAGCTCGTCCGGAGCGGCAAGCCCTTCAGCCGACTGGGAATATGTAGCCAATGAGATGCTAAGCATAAATCCCATAAGGGTAACCCTTATGGCGCCAAAGGCGCCATAAGTTTTGCGGAAACCCTGCGATTGAAAAATTTTATTCATTGTGTGTAATTAAAATCTTAACTTGCCACGCGTAATTAATGTGAGGAAATGCCGCGTAGAAAATTCAGAATTGATTATTTCTGTAAATTTTCGATAAAATTAGGACAAATAATTGGTTCCACGAAATATTACACATTTTTTAACATTAAAAACAGGATGAAATGGGCGTTACCGTCTGTATGTGGCGAAATATTTGATTATTTAGAATTTTGTTTGTAATTTTGCAGTCGCCTTAACTCTCTCAAATGAGAGATTAATATTATCTCTTTGATTTGCTTATAGTTAAGGACAGATTGCCGACTGAGCCCATGTATTTGGAGATGACGGAAACCGGAATTTGACCATATGTGTCTTAAAGCCGGGTCAATCAAGATTACCCCTTCCTTGAGATAAAAGCCTCACTGGGAGGAACTTGAACATATTCAGTCGGCAACCGCAAAAATGATTCCCTTAAATGGATACCGCAGCTAATTGGTATGCTATAAAGACCCGAAGCGAGACCAACACTCAGGCTTTTCTCGAAAGTATCGGGGTGAAAGTATATGCTCCTCGCACGAATATGAGGAAAGCAGACCATAGCTCACAGATATCCAGACATTACATTATCCCACGGGTTTTGCTGATCGAAGCTTCTGAAGAGGAAGCCTTGCGCCTGGAGAAAGAAAGCAGGGGAGAGGAGCGTCCGGTTTCGCCATTCTGGATTTACCGCCTGCCCGGCTCAGACCATATTCAGCCTATATCGGCAGAGGAATTCAATCTTTTCCGGTTGCTAACAACCGATGATCCCGAAACCCAGTGTGAGATTTATTGTAAGACCGATTTCCATATCGGACAGCATGTCCGTGTGACCGCCGGGCCGTTCGCCGGCTACACAGGCTACACCCGACGCATCCGCAACAACAAACATGTGGTTGTCGAAATCGAAGGCCTCTGCGCCATCGCCCTCCCCTTCATCCATCCCTCACTCCTCCAGCCTCTCTGATTTGCCGCAGGATACAGTAATATATATCTAACTCTTAAATTGTCTTGATTATATAGTATGTTATTACAAATCCTGTTATTAATATTTCCTTGGTCTATCAGGAAACGAATTCTTCAGCGATTTTGCAATTTCGAAATCGGAAACGGAAGCACTATCGGGTTCTCTGTGATTAGAGCAAGAAAAGTAATAATAGGCACAAATTCACACATCGGTCATTTGAATTACTGTAAGGATATCGATAATTTAGAGATTGGTGACAATTCTGTAATCGGAAACAATAACAGAATAACAGGCTTTTCAGTTGAGTCACCGACCGTAAAGTTATATGGGCATTTTTTACACATTATAAATCGAAAATGTGAACTGGTCATAGGAGACAACGTCGGCATAACGTCAAATCATTATTTTGATTGTAATGGAGGTATTTATGTCGATGATTATGCGGAAATAGCTGGTCTGGACTCTATTTTTATGACCCATAGTATTGATTTAAAAGAATGTAGACAGGATGCCGAAGCGATTCATATTGGTAAATATTCATTTGTAGGCGCACGCGTTACTATGCTTAAAGGAAGTTCAGTAGGTCATTGCTGCATTATTGCTGCTGGAGCAGTAGTTGATAAAGAGTTCAATGAAAATTACAGACTAATTGGAGGAGTCCCGGCTCACGACATCAAATCGGTGGAGGGTTATAAATTCTTTGAGCGCAGGGAGGCTTATGTAAGATAAAAACGAAAGTGGCTATAACTTATGCGGTAAGCACCTCTGCAATTTTCATAAACAGCTTCAATATGTCAAATAATACGCAACCCACAAACGATTATAAGAATAATCTTAACGAATACTATAGCCGATACGGCGGCTTTTGGGTTTATCCCGAATTACTCGATTTCTGCTACCTTGTGAATCCATACTTCAAAAAATCAAAAATTATTGATGAAATGGAGGCTAATTTCAGAACTCTTGTATCTGAATATCCAGCCGGGATGACGGTAAACTCGGCTCTCGCTTCTGAGTGCTGGGGTATAAACTCCGAATATATAGTACCGGGGAACGGAGCAGCAGAGCTTATCAAAATCCTAATAGAGGACCTTGAGGGTAAATTAGGGATAATCCGACCAACGTTTGAAGAATATCCAAATAGGTTTGATAAAAACAGATTGGAGGTTTTCATTCCCAGCAACGAAGATTTCAGATATGATGAGAACGACCTAATAGATTATTTCGGCCGTCATCCCGTAGATACCATATTGTTAATCAATCCGGATAATCCAAGCGGAAATTTCGTTTCCAAATCAGGACTCCTGACGTTGGCTGACTGGTGTCTGGCAAAAGGAGTTAAACTGATACTTGATGAGAGTTTTGTCGATTTCAGCGTCGGATTTGAGCATAACTCATGTCTATCAAATAAAATATTGGAGCGATATCATAATCTGACAGTAATAAAATCCATATCAAAAAGTTATGGTGTCCCGGGACTGAGACTTGGCATTCTATGCAGCTCTGATACAGACCTCATACACTCTATGAAAAAAAGGGTAAGCATATGGAATATCAACTCATTTGCTGAATTTTTCATGCAAATATACCCTAAATATCGTCAGGACTATATATCGGCATGCAATCATTTCATAGAGACGCGTGACGAATTTGAACATAACTTAAAGAAAATACCCTTTATAAGGGTAATGCCATCGCAGGCCAATTATTTTTTTATAGAAGTGTTGCCTCCATATAGCCCCACAGAGCTATGTGGACGACTACTCAAAGAACACAATATCCTCGCCAGTGCCTGTCTAGCTAAAAAAGGGATTACCCCCGACAGGTACATGCGGATAGCCGTGCGGAATAAAGCGGACAACAATCGATTGGCACAGGCTCTTATGTCTTTCTTTAATCACAAACATCTTTAATATTGTGTAGCATTATCGCACAAGCTAAAAATATTCAATAACCCAAAAGATAAATCTACATCGATTATGAAAATTCCAAAACTCATACGAAACACATCGATTTATAAGATAGTACGACAACTTTATGTTGCCCGTATAATTGGTAATCAATTGATTAAAGCTGGAATTACAAAGTATTCGAAAATAAACCACCAATTGGTTCATTAAACGATTTTATCGATGCATCAGAAGAGACCTTGTGTCGTATGACGAATTTTTTCATCAGTATAATTTTTATGAACGAACAGAATCAGAAAGAAAAGAATTTGTGTCTGATGTAATAATGACATTTATTTACCACAGCTATCTCACTGATAACATAAAGAGGATTTTATGGAATAAGGTAAACACACTCAAAACATTTCATTATCTGATATCGCGTAGATGGCTTCATGCAGGAGAAGCTTCTTATGTAGATTTCAAAAATCTTATAATGTAAATGATGTTATTGTCAAACCGATAGAATCAAGTTGTGGACACTGGTTTGACATTCCGTGGATTTATAAATGTCTTTAAAGAAAGGGAATAAGACTAGATTACAACAGCTTTTAAGTTGAGATTGGTTTAGTTATATAAAGTACTCGAACATATATGTCTCATTCAAAAGTCTTTTCCGGAGTTATTTGGGCTTCTGTGCAAAGATTTGGGAATTTAGCAATCAGCTTTGTTTCCACAATGGTCATGGCAAGGCTCCTTTCGCCGAATGAATTTGGAGTAATAGGCATGCTCATGTTTTTCTTGGCATTAGCTCAGACTTTTGTTGATAGTGGACTGGGGGCTGCACTGGTGCAGAAAAAAGAACTTGATATATTAGATACGAGCACGGCATTTTATATCAACATAATATTATCATCTGTACTATATTGTATTTTATTCTTATGTGCCCCGGCAATCTCAAGATTTTATAATCTTGAGATTGTATGTCCTCTGCTTAGAGTGATGGGGCTGACACTATTTATTCAGGGGTTTACATTAGTCCAAACCTCACTATGTCAAAAGGAATTACAATTCAAAACGCTTTCAATATGCAACATGACCGGCTCAATCACATTAGCAATTATCGGTATATGTGCGGCTTTGGCAGGGTGTGGGGTCTGGAGTTTTGTCATCCGGTCTTTGTCCGGCTCTTTAATATCATCCATTTTATTGTGGAAAGCCTCGAATTGGAGACCAAAATTCATTTTCAGCAGGGATAGATTGAAGCATCTATTTAATTTTGGAGGCTTTATGCTTTTATCGAGTCTGTGCATAACGATTTCTAACAATGTTCAGTCATTGGTTATCGGGAAAATGTTTTCGCCATCAATTTTGGGCAAATTTACTCAGGCGAAAACATTAAGAAACATTCCTGCAGATAGCATCCAACAGGTAATCGGCCAAGTTTTGTTCCCTGAATTTTCCAAGCATCAAGATCATGATGAAATAATTAAAGACAAACTTAACAAAAGTGTTTATATCCTTTCTTTTCTCGTAATTCCGATGATGTTGCTCTGCATAATTATTGCAAAACCATTGATTTTGTTTTTTTATGGAGAAAAATGGATTGAAGCTGTCCCCTATTTTCAAATTCTCTGCATAGGTGGAATCCCTTATTGTATACAAGATGTAAATATAAACGTAATAAAAGCCAAAGGCAAAAGCAGGATCTTGTTTTATCTTAATCTTGTAAAAGCCTTTGTGTTTTGTGGAATGACAATTGTAGGCGGTATATATTATGGATTGCAAGGACTTTTGTATATGGCCGTAATTTATAATGTCTTAGCTTATTTGTGCTTTGCTATAGTGGGCACCGGTATTATAAAGACAAACATATGTGAACAACTAAAAGCTATTTCTAAATGCTTGTTTTACGCATGCATTCCATTTGTGGTATCAATGTATCTGAATAGCTATCTTGAAGCCTATATGGCATTTATCCGAATCACAGTCATAAGCTTTATATATATTTCAATCTATTTATGTGTTTCTTGGATGTGTAAATCCGAGGCATTGAAATATTTGTTGCATCAGGTCTCAATTACCCACAAAACATCAAATTGATTGTAAGATATAATATAATTTGTAATTCATATGAAGATTGTTGCCGTTGGTGATATAATGCCAGGAGGCATTTTAAATATCAAAAAAAATGAATTTATATCTGACGAGCTCAGATGCATACTTCAACAGGGAGATATTCGAGTTGGGACACTTGAGACTGCAGTAGGAAATCGCCCTGAATTCAACGAAGAGAAAATGCGTCGCAAGGCAGATGTGATTTATGTCCGAGATGAGGATTTGGTCAGACTAAAAGACCTGGATATAAACATCGTATCACTTGCTAATAATCATTTTACTGATTTAGGAGAGATAGGAGCAAAGCATACTATTCGATTGCTTGACGAGATGGGGATACTTCACTGCGGGGCTGGAGATAACATCGAGAGCGCAAGTAAGCCCGCGGTAATATCCAAAAATGGGAAAACGTATGCATTCCTCGCGTTCTGTGATTGGCGTGATGAGACCGTAGGTTGGTGTCCATTTGCGACAAATAACAGCTACGGAGTCAATCCTATGACAGATGAATATGTCGTCTCCGAGATACAAAAATATAAATTGCAATATGATTATGTAGTCGTGATTCCGCATTGGGGTATGGAATATATTATTCCTCCATCTCTAAACGCATATAGAATGGCTCAAAAGATGATTGAAGCTGGTGCTGATATTATTCTTGGCGGGCATACTCATTGTATCCAACCAATTTGGAAATATCGAAACAGGCCTGTTGTATTCAGTATGGGTAATTTCCTATTTCCTGACAGGTTACTTAACACCCCTCGTTCAACTTATTATCCTGATGGGGATATAAACATAGAGGAATTGCCCGTCACGTATGGCTATCCGAAATATGTCGACTGTATAACATTCAAGAAATGGAATATGATGGCTCGTTACGGACTAATTGTCACCATTGACTTACTTGACAATTCATATTCAGTCTCAACCAACGTTTCATACCTCAGTGATGATAATTATCTGACTTTATTCAATGAACAGATATATTATCATAAGAATATACGTCGAGCATCAAAGGCTCTTAACACAGGATTTTATCCTTTGATATATACTACGATAACAAATCTCCTCAAGCTTAAGAATCATACCAAGAATTTGTTAAAACTATGAGCATCTTTGATAAAATAAAACGCACTTACGATTGGGCTATATCCAATTTATATGTTAAACCATTGCTTCTTAAGAATTTACTTAGGAATAAGCATTTGTATGACTCTTCTTCATATTACCCTGATAAAGAAGCTCGAAGTAAACGTCAGAATTTTATTTTTCAGGTGGGACAAATCATAAAATACGGTCTTGCAAATGAATTTTATTTCATGTATGGTCTTGATGTCAAGTCAGATGAAGAGCGCAAGGAATATATGAATTACCAACCATTTATGATTCGACGGAATTATCTTAATTATGAGCATAATCCTCATAACAGCACATGTATACTCCGCAATAAATTATATTTTGATATTTTTGCGAACGCAATAGGCATAACGACACCAAAAATCAGAGCATATTACTCTAATGACACACTCTACATATGGAACGACGGATTTGTCAAAACATCATTTGATGAATTATTGAATTTTAATAATGTTGAGCTGTTTTGCAAGGAAACAGAAGGTGAATGCGGTGTAGGTATATTCAGACTTGTAATCCGCAATAATAAAGCGTATATTGAGGGGTTAGAAATATCTCCAAAAGATATCGAAACAAAAATAAAAGGATGTGAATATATTTTCCAAGAGACTGTGTGTCAGCACCCTGAAATGTCTCGTCTCTATTCGGGGAGTATCAATACAATGCGTCTCGTAACGGTAAGAAGTCTTAAAGACGGGGAAATTCACATTATGCCGTCAATACTCCGCATAGGTGCGCATGGCAGCTTTGTGGATAACACCTCACAAGGAGGACTTGCTGTTGGATTCGATTTGAATACCGGCCAACTTCATAAATATGGATTTTATAAGCCAAAATTCGGACTTAGAACAGAGGTCCACCCCGACAGTTTGGTGAGGCTGAATGAGTTCTACATACCGATGCTTAAAGATGCTGAAGAAAAGGCCATATATTTCCATACAATGCTTAAGGATGTCCACTCTATTGGTTGGGATATTGCAATTGGGAGAACCGGACCTATATTCATTGAAGGTAATGACAATTGGGAAATCAATGGCCCTCAGGTTGGCAATCATGGTTTGAAGAAAGAGTTTGAAGAGTATTTTTTTGAAAAATGAAGATAATAACGCATCAACAGATTAAATCTCTTGGCATAACGCCTCGTCAATGTGTCGAGTGGATTTATGAAAGTTTCTTTAATAAGAATCAGGCTCAGTTGCCGGCAAAAATAAGCGTCCACCCGAGCGACACCGATTTTTTCACATCGATGCCATGTCTGTTGCCGGAATCAGACAATCTTGAAAGCCCCCGGTATTTCGGCATCAAAGAAGTCCACCGCATAGCGGGTGCCACTCCAAGTCTCGGGAGCGATATGATGCTTTATAATGCGCGAAATGGCGAATTATTGGCCCTTGCGGATTGCGATTGGGTTACTACAATGCGTACAGGAGCCGTAGCTGCCGTGACAGCAAAGGCACTTCGCAAGGATGGTGCGGATGTATATGGTTTTATCGGGCTTGGCAATACTGCTCGTGCCACACTGTTATGTGTTTTGGAAGCGGAGACTCAGAAACACTTTAAAATAAAGCTTTTGAAGTATAAGAATCAGGCAGACATATTTATTGAAAGATTCCAAGCCTACAATAATGTCACATTTGATATTGTAGATACAAAGGAAGAACTTGCCGAAAAATCTGATGTACTAATAAGCTGTATCACAAGTGCTGACGGGCTGCTGTTTGAGGATGAAAGGATTTTCAAACCCGGCATAACTATAATTCCGGTTCACATGAGGGGATTTCAGAACTGTGACACGGTTTTTGATCGTGTGTTCGGTGATGACACTGACCATGTCAAAAATTTTAAGTATTTCGGACAATTCAAGGACTTCAATGAAATAGGAGAAGTGCTTGCCGGACGTGATAAAGGACGCAAATCTCAGCTACAAAGAATATTAGCCTACAATTACGGGCTCGCGTTACACGATGTAATATTTGTCTCAAAGATATATGAACTTGTATCTGACAGGTATGACATCAGAGACATCGAGACAAACAAGCCAACAGATAAATTTTGGATTTAGGATGGCGCATTTGAAAACCTCAAATGGTTTTATAAAGTATCATAACCATTTGCTCTATTTCGGCAAAAAGGTGATGAATACTAATATTATGATTGAGAATCTCAGGATTCTGTCGGTATATCTTGATAAGATAGACATCAACTGGGGTCCATGCTTCGGCACACTGATAGGGATTATCCGAAACGATGACTTCCAGCCATGGAAACCTGCATTTGACGTATATATACTCAAGGAGGACGAAGAACGTTTCAAAGACATTCTGTCGATGCTGAAAGACGAGGGGTTCAGCCTTATGCGCTATGAGCGCAGGGGACTATACTATCTCGAACGCAGGATGGAATACATCAAAGTATTTGTACTTCATAAGATAAGCAGCGACATAAGGCACACAGGAGGCTCGGATTTCATTCATGAGAAATATCTTCAGGACACGGTTAAATGGAATTTCAAAGGCATTGAACTGAATGTTCCGGCCGAAGTCGACGAATATCTGGAATTTCAATACGGAAGTGATTGGATCGTGCCTAAACAGACCGTGTTTTACCGGCTCAACACATTGTCAAAATGGCTACACTGGGGCGAAACATGGATTCAGGACCATCTTCCCGATAGCATATATTACAAGTGGCTACAATATCATCGAGGCAATGATTTAAGACGATTCAAAGTCAGATGTGCTGACAATGGTTTGCCACTGCCGTCAAACGTGCAGCTCGCCAATCAAAAACCACGGAAATACCGCAGAGTGCTGACTGTAGGAGTCTATGACTTGCTCCACAAAGGGCATGTCGAGCTTTACAGACGTGCGCGCGGGCTGGGCGATTATCTGATAGTGGCAGCCCAAGACAGTGATTATATCCTAAAGTATAAGCCAGATGCCAAAGTGCTCAACTCGACCGATGACCGTAAGTACATGATAAAAGCCATCCGGTATGTCGATGAGGTAATCACTTATGACGACGTGGATAAAATCGTAAAAGATGTTGATTTTGACGTATTCGTCACAGGTCCGGACCAATGCCATGCCGGATTTCAGCGTGCTATAGAATGGTGTGAAAGTCATGGACGTGAACATATAGTACTCTCTCGCACCGATGGCGTGAGCAGCAGCGAACTCAAAGCTAAAATAGCTGCCAAGACAGCAAAAAAATAAGCAACGACGATGAGACAGATAACAGATGTAGCCGAACTCAGAGAACTGCAGATGCAAGTACTTGATGCTATCGATGCATATTGCCATGACAACAATCTGACTTATTTCATATCAAGCGGCACATTACTCGGAGCCGTCCGTCATGGCGGATATATTCCGTGGGATGACGATATTGATATTTATATGCCACGAGAAAGTTATGAGCGCATACGCCGTGGCTTCAATGACGCAAACGGCCGATATAAGCTTATTGACGGATATAATACTCCCGGCTATCACTATACATTTACAAAAATCGTGGACACCGAGACCATTCTCATCGAAGGAGAACATCCCGACCGGCAAATAGGAATATATGTAGACATCTTTCCGATAGACTACGTGCCTGAGGATTATGCTCAGCTGGAAGCTATTTTCAAGAAAAAACAGAGGCTTGATCACCTGCTCATAGCACGCCAATGTCCCATATTATGCACCAAGAGTATCGGAGGGATACTATATCGGCTCTATTCTCGTCTAACCACCACTCGTCTCGGGCTACTGCGCAAATATGACTCATTAATCAAAAATAACAGACAGTCATCGCTGGTGTGCAACATGACCGATGCCGGGCCAAAATCGCCCAAATCGGCATTCCGGGCCGAAGCCATCGCATCGGATGTGGATATAAAATTCGAGAACAGGACTTACAAAACCATGGTAGGTTATATGGAATATCTCGAGCACACTTACGGCGACTATATGACGCTTCCTCCCGTTGACAAACGCGTACATCACTCATTTACCGCATACATCAAAAATGGACGATAATCCCCTTATATCCATAGTCATCCCTGTCTATAAGGTCGAGAAATATGTAGGCAAATGCATCGAAAGCGTCATTGCCCAGACCTTTGATGACTGGGAATTACTTCTCATTGATGACGGCTCTCCGGATTCAAGCGGAGATATATGTGACCACTATGCGGAAACAGACCATCGCATACGTGTGTTCCATATACCCAACGGAGGCGTAAGCGCCGCCCGCAATCTCGGAATTGACAACGCTCACGGCCGATGGATAACATTCATCGACAGTGACGATTGGGTGGAACCGGAGTATCTCGCAGATTTTATGAAACGAAATCCCACACCAAAATCTATAGTGGTGAGTGGATTAAAAACACATACTCCTCAAAGAATCTATGAGTCGTTCAGATACGAAGATCATAGTACCGTCAATGGTGTTAAAGCCTCTAATCTAATTGTTGTGTGTGACTTATTCCGAGATGGGGGTCCTGTAAATAAATTATTCGATTTGAATTTAATAAAACAAAACAATCTTAAATTTCGCAGAGACTTATCATTTCATGAAGACCACATTTTTGTGTACTCTTATTATTTGTTAATCGAAAATATAATTACTTCAAGATACTGCGGATACCATTATATGTATTATGGAGAGCAGTCAAAAGATTCGTTGTCCAGATTAGGGAAGATGAATATTAATGGTTTATTGAAGGCATCTGACATTTTTCTTGATCTTATGCCAAAATTATTTGGATACTTTAATATATCTGATAACGAGTACCAATCTAAGGCAATTACTCTGACCGGATATTCACAACGTATTTTGGCCATATATAACGCCTGTTTTATTTCTGATGACCGGACGTATAAAATCGTACTAAAAAATGAAAGGTCTAACATTCGGATTATACGGAAGAAATATTATAACCCGTCATTAAAGAGACGTGTGTTCATGTTTTTAGCTTCTCTTCCATTAGGATTGGGGAGATTTAGTATCGGCTCTATTAGATGTATTTTTAATTTATTAAAATAACTTATGGATACGGAATACACAAGGCGAGTAACATCGAAATCGTTGATTCGTTTCTTAGTTGGAATATTAATACGCGTTCCGTCTTTTATAAAATACAGGTATTCGGCTTGGATTGGTAGACGACGCGGTGCCAAGATTGGGAACAATGTAACCATACCTGTTTCAGTCGCTAAACAGATAGATGGAATGACCACGATTGAGAGCTACGTGTCAATAAGTCATAGCGTGGAGTTTACGTCGATGAAATATCCTTTTGTAATCAAAAATAATTCTATAATTGGAGAAAATGTGATGTTTATATTAAGCACACATGACATAGACTCTTCTGAATGGACTCACATTCAATCGCCAAGCAAAGAGGGGAATGGTTTAGTAATAGAACCGTATGTCTGGATATGTCCACATTCAATTATATTACCCTCGGTTAAGAAAATTGGATATGGTGCGGTAATTGGAGCCGGGAGTGTGGTTACCAAAGATGTGCCGCCAATGGCTGTTGTCGGTGGTAATCCGGCAAAATTTATTCGCGAAAGAAAGACAGTGCATAAAGATTTGTGCGTTGAGAGCCTGCTTGGAGGCGACCTAATAACATATATAAGGACATACCTGGATAAATGAAAATTGCGGTAGTTACTCCTGGCCGTGCACATCTGCTCGATATGGCAATTCAACTGCTTAATAACGGGCATGATGTGAAATTGTATACAATGGTATCCAAAAAGCGTTGTGAATCTTTTGGATTTCCTGCTGAAAGGGTTATCTCTTTTTTTGCCTTATGTGCGCCATTGATGCTCATTTTCAGGAAAGTAAAATTACCGGGGGACTATAATCGTCATCTCTACTACTACATAGTCAGACTTGTTGACAAACTGTCAAGTATCTTTCTGGATAAATGTGACCTACTTATAGGTATCAGTGGATGTGCCATAATAAGCGCTAAGAAAGCCCAAGATAAATATGGTGCACAATTCTTTTGTGATAGAGGGTGCCGTCACATATTGTCACAGGATGAGATATTAAAGGCAATACCTACCGCAGAGCAGGTATATACCAAGGATATAAAAAACGAATTAGAACAATATAGAATCGCAGATAAGATAATTTTGCCATCACAACACACGCAAGAGAGTTTTGAAGAAAAAGGATTTGTATCTGACAAGTTGTTTGTAAATCCATATGGGGTAAATATCTCGATGTTCCGGCCGACAATATTGTCACAGGATTCTTTTGATATTATTTTCGTAGGCAATTGGTCATATCAAAAAGGTGTGGATATATTGGTTGAAGCGTGTCGCAAAGGCGGTTTTTCGTTATTACACGTTGGAGCAATTGCTGATTGCCCGTTTCCGGCAAATGAGAGTTCACAGTTTTGCCATGTGGAGCCTGTAAATCAGCCTGAGCTAACTAAATACTACTCCAAGGCCAAAGTATTATGTCTGCCATCCCGGCAGGACGGTTTTGGACTAGTTCTTTTCCAAGCAATGGCCTGTGGTTTACCGCTGGTTTATTCGCACACGACAGGTGGACCTGATTTGAAAAAATTAGTCAATAACAGTGATTATCTGTTTGAGACGCCGTTAGAGACTGCTGATTCTGTACGCGAAACTTTGCAAAAGGCTTTACAAAAAGCAAGACAGCAGACTGTAGGGAAGCCGCGCAAATATCTTCCAGATGAATCTCTTGCCAATATTTCATGGGAAGCATATGGCAAGCGATATAATGATTTCCTCCAACAACAAATGTCATACAAATGAATCAGTGCTTGACTTTGTTTTTCGTTTATATTTTCCTTGAAGGTGTTTTAAGGAAATGGATTTTACCCGGAGTACCGGGTTCATTGCTTTATGGCATAAAATACCTGTTACTTTTAGCTATCATAGGAATCTATTTATCTAAGAACAAATCCGAATCACAACCGATTGTTACTCCTGCAAGCAGGGCTTACAAAATATATGCCTTCATTGTCATATTATCTGCACTTACAATAACAGGGGCGACAAACGGCTTTGCAGCGGGTATAATAACAATTGTTCAGTATACATCGCCAATAATACTTATAAGTGTTATACCAATATGGCTTGACTCTCCGAGGAAACTTAAGCAATTTTTGATATGTGGGTGTTTCATATCATTTATAGCCCTTATTCTTGCAGTGGTTCAGTATTCGAGCTCTCCGACAGCATTAATAAACAAGTATGCAACGGATATGGATACTGGCATTGCAACAGTAGGAGGTGCCGCTAGAGTGTGCAGTGTGTTTTCATATCTTACGCCATTTGGAGATTTATGCCTTGTCATTTTGTCTTTTTCGGCCATGCTACTGTCATTAAGGTGGGAAAAAATGACGAGGTGGGTGTTGATAACATTGTTGTTGCTGTCGTTGCTCGGATGTCTGATGACCGGCTCGCGAAGCGTAGTGCTTTTAGGTTGCGTCTATCTTGTTTGTATCGCGTTGTATCAAGGTTTTTATAAACAGAGATGGCATCTGATATATATCATAGCATTGGTTGCAGTAGGAGGATATTTTTATTATAATGCTTACGGTATTGAGGCAATTGATAATTTTATATCCCGGGTTAATCATGCTTCACATGATGTTGATACGCGCATAACACGTCAATTCGACATAACTCGAATGTTCGATTATTCAGGGGCGTTTGGGAATGGCGCCGGCATTGCAAACATCTCGACACAGCCGTTCCTGGTTCATAAATCCGAGGTCGACTGGGAAGAGGAAATAGGTCGGGTGATGATTGAATTCGGATTTGTGGGATTTCTTATTGTTACCGGTATTAGGATATTCGTGTGGTGTTATATGGTTAGACTCAGCAGGTCTATTAAGGACAGCTATCTGTCTGTCATTTCATGGGCATCGATTCTTGTAATAACCCCAATGACATTCTATGCGCAGCTGTGTCTCTACAATTGGTTTGCATATATAGTATACTTCACTATGATAGGCCTGAATATAGCGGTAGCACAAATGGATATGCGACGTAAATATCCAGCGAATCGTCCATAAAATTAAAGAAGTATTAACGATTATGAAGGTTGTTATATTTATTCGTAAAAAACGGGAGAATGATAATAGCATTGAGGAGATATTTCATCTCCTTATGCAATATATGGGCACAGATGTTGAGCTTGTAGAATTGCCGTATGGGGATGGGAGTTTCAGCTCAATTATAAAAAATATATTGTATGCACGCAGATTTCGCGGAGACGTGAATCATATATCGGGGGAAGTCCATTATATCGCGTTAGGAACCGGACGTAATACCGTGATAACAGTTCATGACGTATGGACAATTCTCAGAGGAGGCACATTGTCACGCTATTTGAAAAAATTGTTGTTCTTTACCCTGCCTATGAAAATTGCCAACAGAATAACTGTGATAAGTAACTTCACAAAAAGAGAAGTGCTTGCAGTCTGTCCATGGGCCTCTGATAAGATTCGAGTTATAGGCAATCCAATAGCCTTATCATTGACTACACAACCTTTTGCATCAAAACACAAGAATAAGACATCAATTGTCTTGCATGTAGGCACCCGGCCTCATAAGAATCTTGAAAGTGTGATGAAGGCCATACATAATTTAGATGTCAGGTTGGTAGTTATTGGACGAATGACACAAGAACAGATTGATATTGCAGAATCTTATGGGCTGAATCTGACGAATTATTATAATCTGGAGTATCAGGAAGTGCTGAACTGGTATAGAAAAGCAGATATTGTGACATTTCCATCTTTCAAAGAGGGCTTTGGAATGCCTCTATTGGAAGCAAACCTGATGGGGACACCAATTATCGCAAGTGATATTGACGTTCTGCATGAGGTGGCTGGTGATGCGGCTTATTATATTGATCCTAACTCGGCAGAAGACATAAGGGCAGGTATAATCAAGTTGCTCGGTGATAAAGAATTATACGTAAAACTGATAGGGAACGGATATAAAAACATTCGACGATTTGCTCCTGATTATATAGCAGGACAATACAAGACTGTATACAATGAGATTACTAACAGTTGATTTTTATTGATAATATGAAAGTCATCCAGACAATATCAGATTTTGGAAAACATAGCGGGGGCACCACCACAGCGACATATGATCTGCTATCGGCATTATCAAATCTTGAATCGGCCATAGATGTTGAGCTTATGTCTCCGGATGTCAGGGATAAGAGAGACACCGTAATAGGTAATGGTGAGAACTGGATTAATATTTCGTCTAATGACAGATTTTCGCCTCTTGAGTATACCATGGCATTCAAAACAGCCTTGAATGAATCTGATGCTGATATATACCATACTAATGGAGTATGGTTGTATGTCAATCATGTCACATGTTCTATTGCACGTGCCAAAAATAAACCATATGTGATAACCCCGCACGGAATGCTTTACCCTGAGACCATACACAGAAGCTATTGGAAAAAATGGCCTATGTGGAAACTATGGTTCAAAAAAGATATTATGGAGGCGTCATGTATACACGTCAATTGTCTGAAAGAAATGAACCACATCAGAGACCTCGGCTATAGTGGCCCAGTAGCTGTGATTGCCAATCCAGTACCTGTGTCAGATGATATAACTCGAATATATGAGAACCGAAGCCTAATTATACGTGATGATATAACCAAAGAACATTCAATAGGCTACCTCGGGCGACTCCATCCGCGTAAGCATGTTGAGCGAATAATTCAGGCATTGGCTATATCAAGCCACAAGGATGTGGTTCTAAAAATAATGGGCATCGGCTCAACTGACTATGAGGAGTTTCTGAATAAAGAGACTGAGAGGCTTAGCATTAGTGACCGGGTACACTTTCTCGGCTTTGTTTCCGGCAGGGATAAATATGAGAATCTTGCTAAATTATCAGCTCTATTTGTTGTTAGTGACATGGAAAACTTCGGTATGATTGTTCCGGAGGCGTTGTTGGTGGGAACACCCGTGATGGCAAGCTTAGGAACTCCTTGGAAAGATCTTGAGGATTATAAATGCGGCTGGTGGAGGGACAATTCTCCCGAATCAATCGCGCAGGTTATTGATGAGGTCGCGGAAACGTCGCCGGATGAATTGTTGCGGATGGGTATGCGTGGACGCGAGCTTGTGCTTGACAAATATGAGTCCTCCAAGGTCGCGGCCAAGATGCTTAAGCTTTATTCCTGGCTGCTCGGTCAAGGGCCGAAACCGGAATTTGTTTATTTGTCATGAAAAGACCTCAATTGAAAAGCCTCCAACCAATCCAATCGCGTATTTCTGTCACCCCTGACACCTTCCTATGACTGACTTAAGCAAATATGACAATTCCTGGTACAATCCGGGAGGGAATGCGTTGAAACGATTTCTGTGGTATTTCGTCAACGCGTTGGTCATCAAGAACCACCTTAACCCCATATCGGGGATAAGGGTCAAGGCTCTCCGGTTGTTCGGAGCGAAGATAGGCAGGGGAGTGGTAATCAAGCCGGGGGTCAATGTCAAATATCCCTGGTTGCTGACGGTGGGCGACTATTCCTGGATCGGTGAAGATGTATGGATTGACAATCTCGCAGAAGTCTCGATAGGTTCAAATTGCTGCCTGAGCCAGGGGGCAATGCTGCTTTGCGGCAATCATAACTATCGTCTCCCGACATTTGATCTTATGGTCAAACCCATCATTGTCGAGGATGGAGCCTGGGTAGGAGCGAAAAGCGTGGTATGCCCGGGGGTGACCGTGGGCCGCGATTCAATTCTGACCGTAGGCTCGATGGCAACCTCCAATCTTGAAACGGGGAAAATCTATCAGGGTATTCCTGCCGTGGTAAAATCTGTCAGATAAGAACACCCTTAAAACACAATGCAAGACCATCTAATTCCCGGCAAAGGAATCATCAGCGGAATCTCCTGGAGCGCGTTCGAGCGATTTTCGGTTCAGGGGATTCAGTTTGTGGTCTTCGTGTTGATGGCAAGAATATTGGTGCCGACCGATTACGGTCTGGTCAGTATGCTCGCCTTCTTCATTGTCATCGCCCAGCTCATAGCGGAGGGAGGCCTTTCCCAGGCCATCATCCGCAAACTTGACCGCACCGAGGAGGATTGCTCGACCGCTTTTTGGGTCAATCTTGCCATCGGTATCGGCCTATACCTGATTTTATTCGTCGCCGCCCCCTTGGTCTCATGGTTTTATGAGGAGGCTGCGCTCACCAACCTGTTGCGGGTTCTCGCGCTCTGCATTGTGATACAGTCCACATTGGTTGTCCACCGAGCGATACTGACTTCACGCCTCGATTTCAAAACACAGGCGAAATCGACTCTTGTCGGCGCATTGATGTCGGGACTTGTCGGGCTCATCATGGCTTACAATGGTTTCGGTGCATGGGCACTTGTCGGGTTGCAGCTCACCAATCAGGTAGCCACAGCTGCCACACTATGGATTGTCACCGACTGGCGTCCTAAATGGCAATTCTCCAGCTGCGCATTCCGCGATTTGTTCGGGCTCGGTTCAAAACTGCTTGCCTGCAACGTTCTCGACAGTCTGTTTCAGAGCCTCTACACACTCACTATCGGAAAAGTATTTTCCGCTTATGCTCTCGGATGTTACAGTAACGCGAGACAATTGGGAAGCATTACTTCGGAAAATCTCTCCCGCGTCGTTCAACGCGCCACATATCCGATGTTCTGCAATTTCCAGAACGACATAGAACGTCTGCGCAACGGTGTCAGGGCATATCTGCGTCTCGCTACATTCTTCATCGCTCCCCTGATGTTAGGGCTGGCGGCGATTGCCGAGCCTCTGACCTTGGCCTTGATTGGCCCACAATGGCTATATACCGCACGGCTGTTAAGGATTCTTTGTTTTTCTTTCCTGTTTTTCCCTTTGAATTCCATCAACTATATGATACTGGAAATAAAAGGGGAGGGAGGCACATATCTGAAGTTGCAGACCTTCAGTGTGGTCTCCGGACTCGTGATTCTGTTCGTGATGTTGCCTTTCGGACTGTCAGCGGTCTGCTGTGGCCTGTTCGCAAATTCAGCTATCGGATATATGGTCAACTCCCGAGTCGCAGGTGCAAAAATAAATCTCGGATTCATAAGACAAGTCAAAAGCATATTGCCAATATTAATCAACGCCACTATCATGGGAATAGTGGTGTATGGCGTGCAGACCATTCTTTTCGGAGAATGGCTCAGAGTGGGGGTGGGCATACTTGTAGGCCTCCTCTCATACATTGGTCTGTCTGTGGTTTTCCAGACCTCCACTTGTGAACTTGTCGTCGAGCTGTTGCGCAAGAAGAAATGATACAGCATAAGGTAAAAGCCGCATCTTTACCCAGCAAATTCAATTTTGCCCTGTGTGTCATGCTTTCTGCAGTGGTATGTCTCAGGCATGCTTTAGGCATCTCAATACCATTACCGGTCGTATCATTGCTCTCCATTATAGTCGTGGCGACATCACTTACGGCAAAAATATCCGTATGTATGCCGGTCATATGTTTCATCCTGATTTATGCACTAACCCTCATATTACATCCATCCCCGGAAACATGGCTGAGGACACAGCGATTCATAGCATTCGTCATCGGGATGACATGCTTTTCTCCGCTGATTATATCTGACACCCTAAAAAAATCACGGGAATGGATTGCGGCAAGCATGTATGTCATCCTCTCGCTGATGGTCATCCTGTCATTTGCGATATGGGGGATATGTCTCATAATTTCCGGGCATGAAGGCATCTGGACACCCATATTCCATAATTATGGATTTTGTGGGGTATTCGAAATGGGTATGGTTTTGTCACCAGTTGCAGCCATAACCGCCATCGTCACCGCATGGCTGCTTATTGACAAAACTCGGCGAATCAGTCCATTTTTGGGAAGCGTAATTCTCGGAATCAGCATAGTGATGTGTGCCGTCGGCGGTTCAAGGACAGCATTAGGTGGAATGGCTCTTTCGCTTCTTGTTCTCATGTATCTGAACAGCAAGGTAATAATGTCTCGCTTGACAAAAAAAACAGCTATTCTGACTGCAATAGCAGGAATCCTGGTTCTGATTGCCGTCGTGCCGCCCGCCATGGCAATCATAAAACATAAGACTGCCATCAGTGAAAGTCACGGTTCATTGTTCTACTCCCGCAAAGAGTTATGGGACAACCGCATAAGAGAGTTCAAGTCATCTCCGCTGCTCGGCATTGGTTATGCCAACGAATTGCCGTCCTCAAAAGATGCCCCGATAGACCTTACTGAAATAGAACCAGGATCGTCATGGCTGTCACTTCTCAGTTACGGCGGAGTAATAGGAACAGCCAGTTTCCTTGTGTTTGCAGCTGTTTTAATCAAACGTCTCGTAAATATCCGTCATAACCGCGACTTCCCCTTCTATCTCTCCCTCTTGCTTTTTATGACAGTCAATGCCTCGACCGAAGGCTGGCTGATGTTTGCCGGTTCGTTGATGTTCCCGATATTCTGGCTGACAGCCACTGCGATATGGACAACAGGAACACCTGTAGCTCCCAACCAATTCCACACAAAAAATGAATGAATTTTCCTTCAAAAAAAATCCTGTGAAGATTTCCGTGATCACTGCCGCATGGAATTCAGGCGAGACCATCGAAGATACCCTGCGGAGTGTATTAAACCAGACTTACGGGAATGTGGAGCATATCATCGTTGATGGAAACAGCGATGATCACACAATGGACATAGTAAAAAAATACGCCGACCATTATCGCCAACGCGGTTTCAGCCTTAAATGGATATCAGAAACCGACGATGGAATCTACGACGCAATGAACAAAGGGATTTCCGTCGCCTCAGGAGATGTTGTGGGGCTGCTTAATTCCGATGATTTTTTCACAACAACATCCGTTTTGGAAAAAGTCGCTTCCGAATTTGCCGATGTTGAAAATCCCGTTGATGCCGTATACGGTGACATTCATTATGTAAACCCAGACAGGCTTGACAAAACCGTCAGATATTATTGCTCGAAGAAATTCAAACGGGAATGGATGAGGATGGGCTTTATGCCCGCCCAACCCTCTTTCTATTGTCGACGTGACATATACAAGAAATACGGACTGTTCGACACCACATTTAAAATAGCAGCCGATTTCGAACAGCTGCTCAGGTTGCTTTACATCCATCAGATAAAGGCGAGGTATATATCTCTGGATTTTGTGACAATGCGCACCGGAGGAATTTCTACCTCTGGTTTCAGTTCTCACATACGCATATATTCAGAACATCGCAAAGCTTACAGAAAAAACAGAGTGTATTCAAATATCTTTCTTGAATCCGCACGCTATATATACAAGATTATTCAAGTCTGCAAATCCACATTCAGTTGACAGATTGTTTTACAATTCTCGTGTATGGCAACAATGCCGGCGGCTTTATTCAGCCCCGGCATTTTTCATATCACAACCACCGGAGCAAGACGCGCCATTTGCGCAACAGCAAATGCCCATAGTTGTCCAAAAAAAATCACAACTTCTTCGTTACTAAATTAGTAACATTTTAGCAATATCAAAAAGTTTCCCAAAACTGAAAACTTTTATCAAATTTTCGTGCTTAAATATTGCTCATTTATCAAATTCTGACTACCTTTGTCAGCGGTTTGAATGCCTGTTTTATGACATTCACCCCTTAATTGTTAACCTCCAGCTTATTACTCGGAAATCATGATTCAGACAGTCCTCAAACGCGATGGCCGCGTTGTCGGTTATAATGAAGAAAAAATAAAGGCCGCCATACGCAAAGCCATGCTCCAGACTCCTCTTGGCGAAGATGAGTCGTTGATTCACAAAATCACAGACCGCATCGGGGTCTCGGGCAAAGAGCAGATGACTGTGGAGGAAATCCAGGACCGTGTTGAGCTGGAACTTATGAAGTCAACCAGAAAAGAGGTGGCAAAAAAGTATATCGCGTATCGAGACCAGCGTAGCATAGCGCGCAGGGCAAAGACCCGCGACATTTTCCTTGAAATCATCGAGGCGAAAAACAACGACATAACCCGCGAGAACGCCAATATGAATACTGACTCCCCCGCCGGCATGATGATGAAGTTCGCCTCCGAGACAACCAAGCCATTCGTTGACGACTATCTCTTGTCGCCGGAAGCCCGTCAGGCTGTGAAAGACGGCTACCTCCATATCCACGACAAAGACTATTATCCCACGAAATCCCTCACCTGCGTACAGCATCCCCTTAACAACATCCTGCAACATGGATTCATCGCAGGTCACGGAGAGTCCCGCCCGGCGAAACGCATCGAGACCGCCAGCGTAATCGCATGCATATCCCTTGAGACCGCCCAAAACGAGATGCACGGCGGCCAGGCTATTCCCGCCTTCGACTTCTATCTCGCCCCCTTCGTGCGCTCCTCATATATAGAAGAGCTGAAAAAGGCTGAGGCCATTACCGGAGAAGACCTTTCGGATATGTATAACGGCCATATAGACGACTATATCAAGCGGCCGCTTGACGGCCTCAAGGGGAAAGAACGCGCCTTGCAGCATGCGATGAACTGTACCGTCAGCCGAGTCCATCAGGCAATGGAAGCATTCATCCACAATATGAATACAATCCACTCCCGTGGAGGCAACCAGGTTGTGTTCTCTTCCATAAACTACGGCACCGACACTTCCGCAGAAGGGCGCTGCGTGATTCGTGAATTGCTCCAGTCAACATACGAGGGTGTAGGCAATGGCGCCACCGCCATTTTCCCCATCCAGATTTGGAAGAAGAAGAGGGGTGTGAACTATGAAAAAGGTGATCCCAACTACGACCTCTACCATCAGGCCTGCAAAGTCACCGCACGCAGATTCTTCCCCAACTTCGTCAACCTTGACGCGACATTCAACCAGCACGAGAAGTGGAACGCCAACGATCCCGAACGCTACCTTTATGAAGTGGCAACAATGGGATGCCGCACCCGCGTCTTCGAAAACCGTTACGGCGAAAAGACCTCAATAGGCCGTGGCAACATCAGCTTCTCCACCATCAACATCGTCAGGATAGCAATCGAGTGCATGTCTATCCGCGACCAGAACGAACGTGTCGAGCGGTTCTTCAAAAAGCTCGATGACGTGATGGAAATCACAGCACGTCAGCTCAACGACAGATTCGACTTCCAGAAAACCGCCCTTGCCAAGCAGTTCCCGCTCCTTATGACACGCCTGTGGAACGGCTCCGAGAAGCTTGGCCGCAACGATACAATCGAACCGGTCATAAACCAAGGCACACTTGGTATCGGATTCATCGGATTGGCTGAATGCCTGGTGGCTCTGACAGGAAAGCATCACGGCGAATCCGACGATTCCCAAAAGCTCGGACTGCGCATCATATCTCACATGCGTTCGCGTGCCAACGAGTTCTCGGAGACGTATGGCCACAATTTCTCAATTCTTGCCACCCCGGCTGAAGGACTTTCCGGCAAGTTCACCGCCAAAGACCGCAAGACCTTCGGCATACTGCCTGGTATCACCGACAAAATCTACTACACCAACTCCAACCACGTTCCTGTCTATTACAAATGCTCACCCCGTCACAAAGCCAAAATCGAGGGCCCCTATCATGAGCTCACCCGTGGAGGCCATATCTTCTATGTGGAAATCGACGGCGACGCAACCCATAACCCCCAGGCGATAGCCGACATCGTAGACCTGATGGACAAGAATAACATCGGCTACTGCTCGGTCAACCACAACCGCAACCGGTGTATGGAGTGCGGCTATGAGGATGCCACTGAGAATCTTGATACTTGCCCCCACTGCGGCAGCCATGACATAGACAAGCTGCAGCGAATCACCGGTTACCTTGTCGGCACTACCGACAGATGGAATTCCGCCAAGCTTGCCGAACTGAAAGACCGCGTGATACACAAATAAACTATCCGTCTGACCACAGATGCACCAAAGCCAGAGATTGAGAGTGCTTGACATAATCCCCGGGACATCAGTTGATGGCCCGGGGTTACGCACCTCCATTTACTTCGCCGGATGCGCCCATAAATGCCCGGGATGCCATAATCCCAAGTCATGGGACTTTTCCGCAGGACGCGATATGACCATTGAGGAAATCGTTGAGGAAATCGACCGTCACGGTTTCAATGTGACATTTTCAGGTGGAGATCCGCTTTATCAGCTCGACACATTGATTCCTTTGGCTGAATCCCTGACAAAAAAAGGATACACAATCTGGTGTTACACAGGCTTCAGGTATGAAGAGATATTGACCTTTCCTGACATTCAACGATTCCTTGGTTTCGTGGAGGTAGTTGTGGATGGCCCCTTTGTCGAGAGCCAAAAAGACCTGTCGCTTCTTTTCCGTGGCTCGTCAAACCAACGCCTGATTGAAACAAAAACATCCCTTGCGGGTGACATACATCATTGGAATCCATCTTTTTAAACGCCTAATTGTCACAGGAATCATGCTTATACCATAATTTTCACCGAACCATTTCCGATACCCGGTTGTTTAAAATTCGTGTAGATATTTGAAAGAATTTAAATCTGATTTCAGATTTCAACCTAATTTTTCACAACTCAAAAATCTTACGGAAATGAAGAAGTATCTTTTATTGCTTGCCGTAGTAATCGCAACTGCCTTTGCCTCACAGGCTCAGAAGGCTGAACTCTACTTTGGATACGGCGGCTACACTCAAATGGATGCGACCAATATGCATGACGACTGGCATGGCGTCAACACCGCATGGGGTGCGGTCACAGTCGGTGTCAACTTCAATGTCGCCCCTAAATTCTGGCTTGGTCCCAGCTACTCAATATCCAGCACCACCACAAAAGGAGGTCCCGACCACTCATCGATTCTTTACAACGTCGTGATGCTTAACGGCCGGTATCAGTACTGGAGCAACCGAGTCGTCAAACTTTACGGTCATCTCGGACTCGGTGTCGAGATTTCCCATATGATGCCAAAGTATAACGATTCCTACAACAAAGCATATTTCGCATACCAGATTTCACCCCTGGGAGCCGAAGCGCAAATCGCAAGAAATGTAAGCCTCTACGGAGAACTCGGTTTCGGTGCTCAGGGCCTGTTGCAGGTCGGCTTCAGATTCGGACTCTGACCTCCGGCAGTAAGCAATCCCGCCTGGATTATCAGTTTGTAAAACTGGAAAAAAATATCTACCTTTGCAAGATGGAATGGGCTATCCCGTTCCATCTTGATTTTATGAAAGAAAGCATCCCCGAAATAAAAAACATAGCCATACTTGGCTCCACAGGCTCAATCGGGCGACAGACATTGGAGGTCTGTGGCGAATATCCCGACCGGTTGCGCCCCGTGGTGTTGGTGGCAGGCCATAAAGTCGAGGAACTTGCAATGCAGGCCCTCAGATGGAAGCCAATCATGGCAGTCATCGCCGACACCTCGCTCGAAGGGAAACTCCGCGACCTGCTGGCCGGTTCAGGCATAAATGTCGCCTCCGGAGATCAAGCAGTGAAAGATGCCATGACGCTCGACGAGGTAGACATTGTCGTTACCGCGACTGTCGGATACAGCGGACTCGCGCCGACGCTCTCAGCCATCGAAGCGGGCAAAGACATAGCCCTGGCCAACAAAGAGACGCTGGTTGTGGCCGGCGATCTCGTGACCCGGAAGCTGGCATCAAGTAAATCCAGAGTAATCCCTGTCGATTCCGAGCATTCCGCCATCTACCAATGTCTTGTCGGAGAAAGCCCTGAATCAATCAAAAAACTGATAATCACCGCTTCAGGAGGTCCATTCCGCACATGGTCACATGAGATGATAGCCTCGGCGACCCGTACAGATGCCCTGCGCCATCCCAACTGGTCCATGGGGGCGAAAATCACCATCGACTCCGCCACCATGGTCAACAAGGCATTCGAGATAATCGAAGCACGATGGCTATTCGGTGTGGCTCCTGAGAAAATCGAAGCCATAGTCCATCCCCAATCAATAGTCCATTCCATGGTGGAATTCGTCGATGGCTCGGTCAAAGCCCAGCTGGGCCAACCCGATATGCGCGGGCCTATCCGTTATGCTTTGGCCGGGGCCACACGCCCGGCGACCACCAATCCCGGCCTCGATTTCCGCACATTGTCAACCCTGACTTTCGAGCAGCCTGACGCAAGCCGGTTCCCCGGCATCACTCTGGCTCATATAGCATTGGAGAGGGGAGGGCTTATACCGTGTGTGATCAACGCGGCCAATGAGATAGCCGTGTCGGCGTTTCTTCATGACAAAATCAGGTTCACCGACATATTTCCCCTGATAATGAAAGCCGTCGACACCTTAGGAGAGAATGTGTCTTCACCATCTTATGAAGATTATGTGGAATGCAATCGTATGACAAGGGCCAAGACGGCCGAATTCATAGACCTCGGTTTGCCGTTCCACACTAAATAACCCACTACCACTGATTTAAATGGAATCATTTCTCATAAAAGCCTTGCAACTTATAGCGGCGTTATCGCTGCTCGTCATAATCCATGAGTTCGGACATTTCCTGTGGGCCCGTATATTCAAAATCAGAGTAGAGAAATTCTATCTCTTTTTCAACCCTTGGTTCTCCCTCTTTAAATGGAAACCGAAGAATAGCGACACGGAATATGGTATCGGCTGGCTTCCATTAGGCGGCTATGTGAAAATCGCCGGGATGATTGACGAGTCGATGGACAAAGAGCAGATGTCGCAACCCGCCAAGCCCGACGAATTCCGTGTGAAACCGGCATGGCAACGTCTTCTGGTGATGACCGGAGGTGTCCTAAACAATTTCATCCTGGCCATCATAATATACGCCGGGATAGCCTGGTACTGGGGGGAGAAGACAATCCCGTATGAAAACGCCTATGAGGGGATGGATTTCGCCCCTGCGGCAATCGAGATGGGTTTCCGGACGGGAGACATATTGCTGGCCGCAGACGGAGCTAAAATCGACCAGAAAGACCGCGCCCATCTTTTCAAACTGCTTGAATCCAAGAAAGTCACAGTGTTGCGCAATCATCGCGACACAATCGATATCCTACTCCCAAAAAACGCGATTGAGAAACTCGATCCCGAACAAGGCTTCATGGGATACCGCATTCCTGTGTTTGTGAAGAATGTGGTCCCAGGCGAACCCGCCGCCCACGCCGGCTTGCAGGCTGATGACCGCATAATCGCTGTCGGAGATTCCCTCACACCATCGTTCGGCGAACTCTCCCAAGCATTATACCTTAATGGAGGACGCAAGACCACCGTCACTGTGCTTCGCGGCAATGACACCATCACTCTCGCCGCCACTCCGACTGCCGACGGCAAACTCGGGTTCGAGCTCAAACGGCCTCTTGAGGTATTTGTGTGTGACACTACCCGTTACGGCTTCTTCCAGTCAATACCTGTTGGAGTCACAAACGGCACAGAAATGCTTGTCACCTATGTCGGCTCATTGAAACATATTTTCAGCAAGACCGGTGCTCAATCCATCGGTGGATTCGGGGCAATCGGCAACATGTTCCCGGCCAAATGGAACTGGCGCACCTTTTGGGAAATGACAGCATTCCTGTCAATAATCCTTGCATTTATGAACCTGCTGCCTATTCCCGCGCTTGATGGCGGCCATGTGGCATTCCTGCTTTGGGAGGTCATCACCCGTCGCAAGCCTTCGGAGAAATTCCTGGAGAGAGCCCAACTTGCGGGAATGCTGTTCCTTATAGCACTCCTGCTGTATGCTAATTTCAATGACATATACAGGTTCCTGATTAAATAAAGCATCCTTCATGAAGATACTCCGATTAAAAAAAGGAAAAGAAGAATCGCTCGACCGTTTCCACCCCTGGGTGTTTTCCGGAGCTTTGACCGAACCACTGCCTGAAAATCTTGAAGAGGGAGAGGTTGTCGGTGTGGAAAATTCAACAGGTCGTTTCATCGGCACCGGACATTTCCAGATTGGCTCCATCGCTGTCAGGATTCTGGACTTCTCAGAGCGTGAGATTGACGCGTCCTTTTTCGCTGAACGGCTTCGAGAGGCTCTTGCCGTAAGGGAAACTCTCGGCTTGAGCCGTCCTGACAACAATGCCTTCCGTCTCGTCCATGGCGAAGGGGACTTCCTGCCCGGACTTGTCGTAGACATATATGGGCCGACCGCAGTCGTGCAAGCCCATTCACCTGGTATGCACTACTGTCGCGACATAATTGCCCGGGAACTGGTGAATCTCAAGGACATCGACATAAAGAATGTCTATTACAAGTCTGAGACGACATTGCCTTTCAAAGCCAGGCTTGACCCACAGAATGACTACCTGATAGGGAACTTCGCCGGCAACGAGGCGATTGAGAACGGCTTGAAATTCAACATAGACTGGCTTCGAGGCCAGAAGACAGGCTTCTTTGTCGACCAAAGAGACAATCGTTCCCTGCTTGAACATTACTCAAAAGGGCGGAAAGTTCTTAATATGTTCTGTTATACCGGAGGATTCTCTGTCTACGCTATGAGGGGAGGAGCCAAACTGGTTCACTCGGTTGATTCTTCGGAAAAAGCCATCACATTGACAGATGCCAACATCAACCTGAATTTCCCCGGTGATGCCCGTCACAAGTCTTTCGCGGAAGATGCGTTCAAATATCTCGACCGGATGCAACCGGGAGATTACGACCTTGTGATTCTCGATCCTCCCGCGTTCGCCAAACACCGGAGCGCGTTAAGGAATGCCCTGCGTGGTTACCAGAAACTGAACTTCAAGGCTATGGAGAAGCTCGCACCGGGAAGCCTGTTGTTCACCTTCTCATGCTCACAGGCGGTCAGTCGTGAACAATTCCGTCTGGCGGTATTCTCAGCAGCCGCGCAATGCAGAAGGAAAATCCGAATCCTGCATCAGCTTACCCAACCGGCCGACCATCCCGTCAACATCTATCATCCGGAAGGGGAGTACCTCAAAGGTCTCGTCCTTTACGTCGAGTAAGCCACATCATCAAGAAATCAACTGATACAATATAAAATGAAACTCCATAAATCATTGGTCATTGCCACCGCATTGGCCACCGCCACAACAACAATGGCAAACACTCTTGACCCCAATAATCCTTCCGGCACCGTCGTAGACCGCTTCGCTGACATCGAGGTTCTTCGTTATGTGGTGCCCGGATTCCAGGATTTGACGCTCAATCAAAAGAAGCTCATCTACTTCCTGACAGAAGCCGCCATTCAGGGCCGTGACATCCTTTGGGATCAGAACGGCAAATACAACCTCCCCTTGCGCCAGCTGCTCGAAACAGTCTACACCAACTATGACGGTGACCGTGATTCGAAAGAATTCAAGGCTTTCGTGACCTATCTGAAACAGGTTGAATTCGGCAACGGTGTCTATCATCATTATTCGATGGACAAATTTGTTCCCGGTTTCTCCAAAGCGTGGTTTGCTAACGAAGTAGCGAAACTCGTAAAAGCAAAACAGCTTACGGTTGCCCCCGAAAAACTCGACATCCTTGAAAAGGTAATCTTTGACCCTGAATTCATGCCAAAGAGGGTCAACCAAGCTGCCGGAGAAGACCTCATCCTCACCTCCGCCTGCAACCTGTATGACAATATCTCGCAACCCGAGGTGGAAGCATATTACGCGGCTCTCAAAGACACGACAGACCTGACCCCGATTTCCTATGGACTGAACTCTCGCCTGGTCAAAACACCCGACGGCGTCATCAAAGAGGAGGTATACAAGCTCGGAGGATACTACAGCGATGCAATAGCCCGTATTATCGAGAATCTTGAGAAAGCTCGCAAATATGCCGAATCCCCTCAACAAACCGCTGTCATCGACGAACTTGTCAAGTTCTACCGCACAGGTGATCTCAAGCTGTTTGATTCTTATTCCATCCTGTGGACAGAGGACACCGATTCCCAGGTTGACTTCATCAATGGATTCATCGAGAGCTACGGTGACCCCCTCGGTATGACTGGTTCATGGGAGTCAATCGTCAATTTCCGTGACGAGAAAGCCTCGGCACGCACCAAGACGCTGGCCGCCAACGCTCAGTGGTTTGAAAACAATTCTCCGGTTGACCCCCGTTTCCGCAAACCGGAAGTCAAAGGTGTGAGCGCCAAAGTAATCAACGCCGCGATTCTCGCGGGGGACGCTTATCCATCGACACCCATTGGCATCAATCTCCCCAACGCCAACTGGATTCGCGCCGCACACGGCTCAAAATCCGTGACAATCGAGAATATCACCCGTGCATATGATGACGCGTCCCATGGCAACGGATTCAACGAGGAATTTGTCATCGACCAGCCCACCCGCGATCTTCTCGACAAATATCTCTTCATCACCGACAACCTCCATACCGACCTCCACGAATGTCTCGGCCATGGCTCAGGGCGTCTGTTGCCCGGGGTTGACCCTGACGCGCTGAAAGCTCACGGTTCGACCCTTGAAGAGACCCGTGCCGACCTGTTCGCCCTCTACTATCTCGCCGATCCCAAACTCATCGAACTTGGACTCCTCGACAACCCCGACGCGTACAAGGCCGAGTATTACAAATATATGCTCAATGGCCTGATGACCCAGCTCATGCGTATCGAACCGGGCAAAGATGTGGAGGAAGCACATATGCGCAACCGCAAACTGATAGCCGAATGGGCGTTTGAACATGGCAAGAAAGACAATGTCGTGGAATATGTCGTCAAGGATGGCAAAACCTTCGTGAAGATAAACGACTATGCCAAGCTTCGTGACCTCTTCGGCCAGCTGCTCAATGAAATCCAGCGCATCAAGAGCGAGGGAGATTACGCGGCAGGGGAAGCTCTGGTAGAAAAATACGCTGTCAAGGTTGACCAGCGTCTCCACAAGGAGGTACTTGACCGTTACGCCACTCTCGACATCGCTCCCTACAAAGGTTTTGTAAATCCTGTATATGTGGCAGTAGACGGCGACGGCAATCCCACATCGGATGAAGATAAAATCACCGACGTGATTGTTACCTACGAAGAGGGTTATATTCCCCAGATGCTCCGTTATTCCAAGGATTATTCCCCGCTCACAAAATAACAAGGAGCATAAGCTAACATTAATCAACACCTGAACAAGAAATGCTGACATACAATACTCGGCTCAAGCGACTCGCGATGCCGGAATATGGCCGGAATCTCCAGCAGATGGTCGACCATTGCCTGACAATAGAAGACCGGGAGGAGCGCAACCTCTGCGCCCGGTCTATCATACGAGCGATGGAGCAGCTGTTTCCTGAACTGAAGCTCCCGGAAAACGCCCACAAAGTATGGGACCATCTGGCCATAATGTCTGACTTCAAGCTCGACATCGACTATCCGGAAGATGTTGTAAAACCTGACGACCTGACCACAACTCCCGAAAAAGTACCCTATGACCAAGGGGTAATCCGTCAGCGCCATTACGGCAGAATCATCGAGCAGATGATTGCCAAGGCCGCGGCAATGGAACCGGGAGAGGAGCGTGACGATATCGTGATGCTCCTTGCCAACCATATGAAGAAACAGATGCTGGCCCTCAATCCCGACGGGGTGGATGACCGCAAGATTTTCGCGGATTTGGCCATGTACTCCAAAGGGGAACTGCGTCTCGACCCGGAGACCCACCGTCTGCATGAATTTCAGGAAATGCCCAAGCCTCAGAACGGGAAGAAAAAGAAAAAACGTAAATGATTTCCGTCAACGACATACAACCGGTAGGGAAATTTCTCAAACCTCACGGGGTAAATGGAGAAATCTCCATCTTGCGTGACAATGACATTGTAGATTTCAATGACTGTTCATGCATAATCGTCGATGTGGATGGCATCTTCGTGCCGTTCTTCCTCAATTCTGTCCGGCCGAAAGGTGCTGACACCGATCTGGTGACCATTGACGGCATCACAGACGACCGTCAAGTGGCACGTTTCACAAACAAAACTGTCTATCTCCTACGCTCTGAGCTTCCCGGCGAAGATGACGAGAATGAAGAAGATGGTTTTTATGCCGAGGACTTTGTAGGCTACGATGTACTGATTACCGGCAAAGGTAATATCGGGAAAATAACCGGAATAGAGGACTCGACGGCCAACTACCTGTTTATTGTCAAAACCCCTGACGGGAAAAATTTGTTGATACCAGTAGCGGATGAATTCGTGACAGATGTCAAGCCGGAACAGCGTTCCATCGAAATGGACTTGCCCGAAGGGCTGATTGAGATTCAGTAATGACATCCTATCGTTTCCGCGCTGACAAGATATTATAATTCAAAAAAACGCCTGATATGGAATTTGATGAACTCAGAGCAGTAGCTTTCATAAATGACCGGCTTAAAGAAGCAGGCCGCCAGCCATACCCCGAAGACGAGGTCTTGAACGTCATCGATATGATATGGGATTTTTATGAGGAGAACGGTCTTCTCGATGTCGATGCTGATGACGATGACACCGACGACGACATCGAGCCGGATATGATTGATTACGTTACACGTATGTTGCGCAAAGACAAAGGCGCATCTATTGACGTGGCTGATGTGCCATTGATGGTACGCGCCGAAGTCGATTACGAAGACTCCGTGCTTTAAAATCCTCATATCTCTCTATCCACATTTTTAAACAGTATCTTGATGAGGCCGATATACAAAAACATATTGGCGGCAGCAATTGTCGCGACAGGAAGCTGGCAGTTTGCTGCCGCTCAGGCAACCGCAGCCGCCACCCCTGCCCAAGAAGTTCCAGCCGAAGAGATGACCATTGAACAGACTCTCACTGTTCCGGAGGTCCCCGCGAAGCTCAATCCATTTGTAAAAGGATATATGAAGCGGGAGGCACTTGCTCTTCACAAGGCCGGCTACAAGGTGGAAACAATGAGAAAGGGGGAGATTGTCATCGCGACCATCCCCACTGACAAGCTGTTCGAGCCCAATGACACGGTGTTGTCAAAATCCGCGTCTCAACTCTTGAGGCCATTTCTCCCTTACTTCAAAGTCCCGGGAAAATTCAAGGTAGTGTTGGCCATTCATACCGATGATTCCGGCTCGGATTCCTATCTGTCCTCTTTGTCTGAAAAAAGAATCGTGGCATTGTATGACTATTTCGACAACAACGCGTCATCCACCGATGCGCTGACCGGATATCCGATGGCTGCCAATGAACCACTCAAAGAGAACAATTCTCGCGTAAACCGCGCGGAGAACCGCCGTCTTGAGATTTACATCGTTCCCGACACCGTTTTAATCGAGGAGATGAAAAAATCAAAGTGAGGCTTCCGAAGTCCGCAATCATTTGAAGATAAACCAATTTTTACTAACTTTGCGGTAAAATTCAACCGCAAATCATATTTTTGCAATGGCAAAAGAACTTAAAGACCTGACAAAACGTGCCGACAATTATTCCCAATGGTACAATGACCTGGTAATCAAAGCCGACCTGGCGGAGCAATCCCCCGTCAGAGGTTGTATGATTATCAAGCCTTATGGCTATGCCATATGGGAACGTATGCAGCATACCCTTGATGAAATGTTCAAGGCTACCGGTGTTCAGAACGCATATTTCCCCCTGCTTATCCCGAAATCATTCCTCTGCAAAGAAGCCGAGCATGTCGAAGGATTCGCAAAGGAGTGCGCCGTTGTCACCCATTACCGTCTCAAAAATGATCCTAACGGAACCGGTGTCGTGGTGGATCCCGAAGCCCGTCTTGAAGAGGAGCTGATTATCCGTCCCACCTCGGAGACCATCATCTGGAACACATACCGCAACTGGATCAACTCATACCGTGACCTTCCCATCCTCTGCAACCAGTGGGCAAACGTGATGCGTTGGGAAATGCGTACTCGTATGTTCCTTCGCACCAGTGAATTCCTCTGGCAGGAAGGCCACACAGCCCACGCCACACGCGAGGAAGCCGAGGCCAAGACAAAGGAGATGATTGAAGTTTACCGCGAGTTTGCCGAGAAATATCTCGGAATCCCCGTGATTACCGGTGTCAAGAGTGCCAACGAGCGTTTCGCTGGCGCGGTAGACACATATACAATCGAAGCGATGATGCAGGATGGCAAGGCGCTCCAGTCAGGAACCAGCCACTTCCTCGGCCAGAACTTCGCCAAGGCTTTCGACGTGACTTTTGTCAACCGCGACAATCAGCCTGAATATGTATGGGCCACCTCATGGGGTGTCTCAACCCGTCTGATGGGCGCGATGATTATGGCACATTCCGATGACAACGGTCTCGTGCTTCCTCCTCATATCGCCCCGATACATGTCGTAATCGTTCCCATTTACAAGAACAACGAACAGCGCGATGCCATCACCGCAGCCGTGAATCCCATTATCGACGAGCTCCGTGCTCTTGGCATCCGTGTCAAATATGATGACGCGGACAACCGACGCCCCGGCTTCAAATTCGCCGACTATGAGCTTAAAGGTGTGCCCGTCCGTCTCGCCATCGGTGCCCGTGACCTTGAGAACGGCACAGTGGAACTGATGCGCCGTGACACTCTTGAAAAGCAGGTCGAGCCTCTTGAAGGGATAGCCAAGTTCATCCAGGGCTTGCTTGAGGAAATCCAGCAGAACATATATGACAAGGCTCTCAAGCATCGTCAGGAGATGACACGCGAGGTAAACTCCTACGAGGAATTCAAGGAGGAAATCGAAAAAGGCGGCTTCCTGCTTTGCCACTGGGATGGCACCACTGAGACAGAGGAGAAAATCAAGGCTGAGACTAAAGCGACTATCCGCTGTATCCCCCTCAATGGCGACAAGACTCCCGGCAAGTGTATGGTGACCGGCAAACCGTCGGCCCAACGTGTAATCTTCGCCCGAAATTATTGATTCCAACTATGATTGTGGCCGTCGGGAATTACACTGACGGCCACAATCATCTTATCCCCCTGACATATGGCCAAACTGCTGTTCAATCTTGAGCGAACCCAACCGACAGCCACCGTGAAACGTCACGGAGGTGGAATATATGGCGAAATTGTGTTCAAACGGATTGTTGAACGCGGTCTCCCTGTCGAAGCCGTTTACGACTCCTCCAAATGGTTAAATCCGGAGATTGAGGTCCTCTGCCGCGACAATAAGATTCCCCTTCATAATCTGGCTTCCGGCAAGTCAATGCAGCAATTTGTCGACGAGACAAAGGCCGATGTCTTCTATACCCCCCTTCAGCTTCCGGAACTGGCACGACTTACCGGTTGCCGTATAGTCAGCACAATCCATGGCTTGCGCGACCTGGAACTTCCGGCTGACAAATTCGCATTCCGCTACAAGACCAATCTCCGAGGTACGGTGAAACAATTGCTTTTCACCCTTTTCCCAAAAAAATGGAAGAGGAGGAAATGGAATGGAGTTCAGAAATATTTCGAAAATGACGCCGTGAGATATGTCACCGTCTCCGAGCAGTCAAAATCCTCAATTCAACTGTTTTTCCCCCGACAGCGGAAGAGCCATATAAATGTGTATTACAGTCCTTGTACCGCCACAGTGGAGCCGGTTCCGGAAATCAGAAAAGACAAATATTTCCTGCTTGTCAGCGGTAACCGTTGGGAAAAGAACAATCTCCGTGCCATAATCGCACTCGACCGTCTTTACTCTGACGGGGTAATCTCCGACACCAAAACTGTCGTGACCGGTGTCAAGAATCCATCCGCATTCCGTTACAGATTCCGTAATCCCGATAAATTTGAATTCCCGGGATATGTTGACGACCATCAGCTGGCGGCATTGTATCGCGACGCGTTCTGTTTCATATATCCGACCCTCAACGAAGGATTCGGTTACCCGCCATTGGAGGCGATGAGATTCGGAGTACCGGTTCTCGCGTCCCCGGTCACTTCTGTGGCCGAAATCTGCGGGGATGGGGCATTGTATTTCAACCCATATGACATAGAGGAAATGCAGATGAGGATTCTCCGCGTGCTGAATCCGGAATACCACAAAGAGCTGGCAGAATTGGGACAGAAACGTTTCTGTATCGTGAAAGCCCGTCAGGAAGCGGATCTCGACTTGTTGATCGATTACATTTATAATTCCTGAAACAAAGCTGAACAAGACTCTGCCTTCCGAAACTACCGAAATCCATAACGCAACCGGTGGTTGCCGTAGAGGAAAACCTTGCCAGGTATTCCAAAACGGCAACCACCGGTTACTTTAACAGGGATTATGCAGGCAATGATTGACCTTTCAGTATGACTCGGGTAATCAAAGGCTCGGTATATGCGTATTGAAGATATGCAAGAGAGGGGAGTGGTGTGGTCAGAAACACTGATGCGTAGCTACCCGGAAAGATTGACCCGATATCCCGGCACCCAAGAGCCGCTGCCCCATTGACAGTAACGGCATTCAACGACTCCTCAGGTGTCAACTTCATTTTTATGCATCCGAGCGACGCGACGAACCGCATCGAACCGGATGGGGAGCTGCCAGGATTATAATCCGAGGCCAGCGCGAGAGGCAGACCCGCGTCAATCACCTCACGGGCTTTGCCATAGGGTATTCCCAAGAAGAATGACGCGCCGGGCAACATAGTCGGCATTGTAGATGATTCCGCAAGTGCCTGGATTTCAACATCAGTTATACGTTCCAGATGGTCGACAGACAATGCGCCATACTTGACTCCCACCTGTACACCCCCTGACACAGCAAGTTCATTGGCATGTATCTTCCCACGGATTCCGAATTTTGCAGCTTCGCTGAGAATCCGGGCTGTGTCATCGACTGTAAAGAAACCCTCGTCGCAGAAGACATCCACATAGTCAGCCAACCCTTCTGCGACAACCGCCGGGAGGAGCTCATCCACAAGCATATCGACATACTTATCCTGTCGGCCCGTATATGCACGTCCCACGGCATGGGCACCAAGGAATGTGGATTTGATTTCGACCATAGGATATGATTCCCGCAACCGCTTTATGACACGGAGCATTTTCAATTCTCCATCAAGGGTCAGACCATATCCGCTCTTGATTTCAATAGCCCCAGTTCCGGTCGCGGCACATTGTCTCAAGCGACGCGAGGCGGCATTAAACAAATCATCCTCGGAGGTATTGTTGAGCAGGTCGGCGGAATTAAGTATCCCGCCTCCGCGCCGGGCAATCTCCTCATAAGACAACCCAGCGATTTTATCTCTGAACTCACCTTCTCGGCTTCCGGCGTAGACAAGGTGAGTGTGGGAATCGCAGAAACAGGGGAAAAGCCATCCGTGACAGGCATCCACGACTTGCGAGAAACCATCTCCGTCGGGGACTTCTCCCATCAGCCCGAAATTCTCTATCCGTTCACCTTTGATGGCGACCCATGCGTCAGCCAACATCGGTACCCGGTTCATCTCAGACCCGCGAAGAACGCCGGGGGCACTTGGATAGCATCCCACGAGCATTCCTATGTTTTTTATCAGCAAACGATTATTCGCATCCATCACCATCAATTATGACGAATGAACTCCACTGACGCCTCAATCCAGGGGTGCATCACGCAGTCATTCTCGATAAACGGCACAACCTCCCTGTATTCCTTATGCCATTTGGCCAACACGGGGGACGCATCCGACGCTCCTCGGAAATCAAGAGCCTGGGCGGCATTGAACAGTTCTATCGCGAGGACACGCTCTGTGTTGTCAACCACGCGCAACAATTTAGTGGCAGCGTTCGCCCCCATCGAGACATGGTCTTCCTGTCCCTGGGATGAGGGGATTGAGTCGACACTATTGGGCCAGCAAAGCCCTTTTGACTGGCTCACAATCGAAGCGGCGGCATACTGAGGAATCATAAAGCCGCTGTTCAGCCCGGGCTTGGCGACCAGGAAAGAGGGCAAGCCCCTTACACCGGAAATCAGCCGGTATATTCGACGTTCGGAAATGTTTGAGATTTCCGCCATTGCCACTGCAAGGAAATCCATAGGCAACGCAATCGGTTCCCCGTGGAAATTTCCGGCAGAGACTATCAGGTCTTCCTCCGGGAAGATAGTGGGATTGTCGGTGGGGGCGTTAATCTCTTCCTGGAGTCTGTCCCATACGAAATGGAAGGTGTCCTTGGCCGCGCCATGTACCTGAGGGATGCATCTGAATGAATAAGGATCCTGAACATGTGCCTTTTTGCGTGAGGCGATGCGGCTGTCTTTCAACAGTTCGCGGAACACCTCAGCCGTCTCTATCTGGCCAGCATGGTTACGGACCTCATTCACCTCCTTGCCGAACGGTTCAGGGCGACCATCAAATGCCTCCAGCGACATAGCACCGATTTTATCGGCAAGACGCAACAGGCGCGAGCATTTAAGGAGCGCGTAAACTCCGTGGGCGCTCATAAACTGGGTGCCGTTGAGCAAAGCCAGCCCCTCTTTTGACTGGAGCGTCAGCGGTTTCCATCCCATCATCGCAAGCACTTCGGAAGCGTCGCGTTTCTCCCCTTTGTATCTGACTTGTCCCAGTCCCAGGAGGGGAAGAGAAAGATGGGCAAGGGGCGCCAAATCGCCCGACGCGCCCAGAGATCCCTGGGAATACACCACCGGCAAGATGTCCTCATTATAGAAGTCAAGAAGCCGCTTGACTGTGGCGAGCTGCACTCCGGAGTTGCCATAGCTCAATGATTGAGCCTTCAGCAGGAGCATAAGCCTGACAACATCGTCACAAACCTCTTCGCCTACTCCGCAGGAATGGCTCATGACAAGATTTTTCTGCAACTGGGAAAGCTGGTCGGAATCAATGGAGATATTGCATAATGAACCGAACCCGGTGGTAATCCCGTAAATCGGGTCCTTGGCGGTCTCCATTTTTTTGTCCAGGAAGTCACGGCATTTAGACACGCGTCTTTCCGCCTCCTCGCTCAACGCGAGCTTCATTTTTTTGTCAAGTATTTCGCCGACACGTTCTATTGTCAGCAACTCAGGGGATATGTAATGACAGGAATGATGATGATCGTCCATATCTGTGTTCTTTCGATTAGTGTTTGTCAGAATTCATTGGCAAGCGCGGCGGCAATCACTTCGTCGTCGGCTATATTGGGGATAGTGACCTGCAGACCGGGGGTACGCTTCATCTCGCGTCGGATTGCATCCATAGCGCCGGGATTGCGTCCCCAGGAGCGGCGTGCGATTCCATTGTTGACGTCCCAAAGCAACATATTGCGGATGCGGCGGTCAGCCTCTTCGGAACCATCAATCACCATACCGAAACCACCATTGATGACTTCGCCCCAGCCTACGCCGCCGCCATTATGAAGCGAAACCCAAGTGGCTCCACGGAAGGAATCGCCAATCACATTCTGCACAGCCATGTCAGCTGTGTATTGCGACCCGTCGGTGATGTTGGAGGTCTCGCGATAAGGTGAATCGGTTCCCGACACATCATGATGGTCACGTCCGAGGACAATCGGTGCGGAAATCTCACCATTACGAATAGCCTCATTGAACGCCAATGCTATGCGTGTGCGTCCTTCGGAATCGGCATATAGGATTCGAGCCTGCGACCCTACCACAAGATGGTTTTCGGCAGCCTCCTTTATCCAATGGAGATTGTCGGCAAGCTGGCCGCGAATATCTTCCGGGGCATCGGCAAGCATATCCTCAAGAACACGCGCCGCAATCTTGTCGGTCTTGGCCAGATCGGCAGGATCACACGAAGTGCATACCCATCGGAACGGCCCGAATCCATAGTCAAAGAATTTCGGACCCATGATATCCTGGACATACGACGGATAACGGAACGCGCCATCCGCGCCGACCACATCAGCTCCCGCGCGGGAGGATTCCAGTAAAAACGCATTACCGTAATCGAAGAAATACATCCCCTTCGCGGCGAGCTTATTGATAGCCGTCACCTGGCGACGCAATGATTCCTGAACCGCCTCGCGGAATTTTTCAGGTTCCTCGGCCATCATCCGGCGGGACTCCTCATAGGTGTAACCGACCGGATAATATCCTCCAGCCCAAGGGTTATGGAGAGATGTCTGATCTGAACCCAGATTCACAGTGACGCCCTCTTCGGCAAGTCGCTCCCAAAGGTCAACGACATTCCCCTGATAAGCCAGTGAGACAACCTCTTTGTCTGCGACAGCCTGACGGATTCTCGGAATCAATTCGTCAAGGGAGGTATGAACCTCATCAACCCATCCCTGGCGGAAACGTTTCTCCACGGCTGAGGGATTGATTTCAGCTGTCACACTCACCACGCCGGAGATATTTCCAGCCTTGGGCTGAGCGCCAGACATACCGCCAAGTCCGGCGGTGACAAATAGCATGCCTCTCAGGGAATCCTCTCCTGCGGGGAGATGGGCACGTCCGGCATTAAGGACTGTGATGGTTGTGCCATGCACGATACCCTGCGGTCCTATATACATATATGAGCCCGCAGTCATCTGTCCATACTGCGAGACTCCGAGGGCGTTGAAACGCTCCCAATCATCAGGCTTGGAATAGTTGGGGATGACCATACCATTGGTCACCACCACTCGCGGAGCATCAGGGTGAGACGGGAACAGCCCAAGAGGATGACCGGAATACATGACCAGCGTCTGATTGTCGGTCATCTCACTGAGATATTTCATCACCAGACGGTATTGGGCCCAATTCTGAAACACCGCACCATTGCCCCCATAGGTAATCAGTTCGTGGGGATGCTGCGCGACCGCCGGATCCAGATTGTTCTGAATCATCATCATGATTGCGGCTGCCTGACGCGAACGGGCCGGATACTCGTCGATATGCCGGGCCTTCATCTCGTAATGAGGGCGAAGGCGGTACATATATATACGGCCATAGTCTGCCAGTTCACGGGCGAACTCCGGAGCGAGTTCGGCATGGGTCTCCGGCGGGAAATAACGGAGGGCATTACGCAAGGCGAGCTCCTTCTCCGCCGGTGTCAGGATGTCTTTGCGCCGCGGCGCATGGTTGACATCCGGATCATAAGGACGAGGAGAGGGGAGAGGCGCAGGAATACCCGCCTGGATATCTTTTTTGAATTCTTCTGAGGTCATTTCTTTAGAATATTGAGGAGGTCATTCAATGACGGCATTAACGATATTGAGGATTCCTTGTTCGCGGGAAGAGGCATACGCGGCAATCTCCTCCGCGTCGTCAATCAACTGTTGGGCGACAGTACGGTCTTTGATTCCGGCAGCATTGATTTTCACATTAAGCTGTGCGCCGAGTATCGCCGACCTGACGGCAAGTGCGCCGACACCGACATCGCTCACCGAATTGGGATTGCCTTCGCGGGCCATAGCCTCCAGAAGGTCAAACGCCTCAAAAGCAGTCTTCATAGTCTGCAAAGGAATTTCCGCAGCATGTATTGTGGCAGCCTCAAGCGCAGCCGCCCTGGCCTCTTTTTCTTCAGAGGTGGCTTTGGGCATAGCGAAGACAGCCATTATCCGGTTGAACGCCTCAGTATCCTCATCGACAAGGCGCATTAGGCGTCCCAAAATGTCGCGTCCTTTCTCGGCGTAATCGGAAAACATCTCCCACTGGTCGTCCCATCCCGGTTTATGAGCGGAAAGGTTGGCGACCATCGTACCCAGCGCAGCTCCGAGGGCACCCATATATGCGGATATGGACCCTCCGCCTGGAGCGGGTGATTCGGATGCGGTCTCATCCGCGAAGTCGTTGCAGGTCATATCCACCAGTTTCTTTCCCTTGACTTCATCAGATGCCACCATGTCCTCGACGATTTTTTCCGACGGGATGAATGGTTTGAGTTCATCAAGCCCCATCGACTTGACGGCAATCTTGATTATTTCCTTTTCGGGGATACCAAGAGAACGCTGCTGCAAGCGCAGGTAGTGCTTGCCGGCCTCAATAATCGCTCTTTTTGGCACCAATCCGACAATCTCCGTGCCGGTCACCCTGACACCTCTCTCACGGGCAGCCCGAGACACTTCATCGAATGCCTTGTGGAGAGGAGTAAGCTTGGAGTCCGTGATATTCATCGACACTTGGGCGATTCCATATTCGTCGATATACCATCCGATGGCCTTGGTTCCTTTCAGGGTTCCGGGAATCATAATCGGATTCCCATCCGCGTCTTTCAGTGGCTTCCCGGTAAGTTTACCTCCCTCACGTTTGGGACGGCCCTTCTCGCGGACATCGAATGCGATGGCATTCGCACGACGTGTTGAAGTGGTGTTAAGATTGAAGTTCACCGCAATCAGGAAATCACGGGCACCAATGGCCGTCGCGCCGGTGCGAGCAACATTTTCATCCATCTGACGGTCACCGAAATCAGCGCCGTCTTCTGTTCCAAGGCGTGAGGCCAGACCTTCATATTCCCCTTTACGGCAGACGGCAAGATTTTTACGCTCGGACTTGAAAGCAGCAGCCTCGTAGGCATACACAGGGATACCCAACTCTTCAGCCACGCGGCGGCCAAGCTCACGCGACAACTCGGCACATTCCTCAAGCGTGATGCCTGAGACCGGTACCAGGGGACAAACATCCGTGGCTCCCATACGGGGGTGCGCGCCATGGTGTTTTGACATGTCGATAAGTTCGGCAGCTTTAGCGATTCCTCTGAATGCGGCTTCGACAACCGCCTCAGGCTCTCCGACAAAGGTGACGACAGTGCGGTTGGTGGCTTCTCCGGGATCGACATCAAGGAGTTTCACATTCTCTGCTTTGCCGTCCTGGGTAATCGCGGAAGTAATCGCGTTGATGACCTGTTGGTCACGTCCCTCGCTGAAATTCGGGACACATTCTATGATTCGTTTTTCCATGGGAAGATACGGATTGTTGTGCCACAAAAAGTTGGTGGATTAACACCGCAAATATAACGATAAATTTGTAATTTCCGGCATAACCGCTTCAAAAAAGACATAAAAAATAGGGAGAAACGACATCGCGTCGCACTCCCTAAAGAAAGATGTCTATATCACTATCTTTTATGAGTTGCTGTAATAAGCAAAGTAAATTGAGTTGAATTTGGTCAAGAGGGTCTCTCAGACTATCATCTGTAATCCTTGAGCATCTTCTGGAGACGCTGGCGGGCGAAGAAGATGCGACTCTTCACTGTGCCGAGGGGCAGATTCATCTTCTCCGCAATTTCGTTGTATTTGTAACCGGCCACATGCATAGTGAAGGGAATCCGGTAATCATCCGAGAATGAATTGATGGCGGTAGAGATTTCCCCGGCGGCCACAGTCCCTTCGGGAGTGTCAAGTCCCGACTCCTGAGGCAGGTTGAGATGATATAGGTCCTCAGTCTGGTCAATCACTGTCGCAGAACGGACAACCTTGCGGTAGTTGTTGATAAAGATGTTACGCATAATCGTGAACACCCATCCTTTGAAGTTCACGTTCTCGACATATTTGTCCTCATTGTCGAGTGCTTTGAGCGTGGTGTCTTGTAGGAGATCATAAGCATCATCCCTATTAGACGTAAGCAAGTAGGCGAAATTCAGGAGATTATCCTGAAGATCAAGAAGCTTGGTCTGAAAATTTTTAGAACTCATAATGAAAATAGTTTGATGTTTTACAATTGATATAGCTTTGTAACAGTCTTGTAACTACGACGCAAGGTTACTACAATATTTTGAAATGCCAAATTATTTTGGCATTTTTTTCATTAAAATTTCCAAATATTTTCAATAGCAATGCAACATTATGATTTTTAGCAAGTTGCAATAATGACCAAATTTACATTTTTATTACAATACGCACACAATTTCACACAACATCCCTCCGATTATGGCTGATTGCCCTTTTCTTTCAGGGGCAAATTGATAAGAATTTATCCCTTTAAGCCACTTTTATAAGCCAACCATACTCAATGGCCAATTTCTGCCAAATATGAGGCCAACTCTTCACCCAGATACCTGCGGAAATAACGTGAACCGGCCTTGGAATCCGCCAACAACGAGCCAAGACGCGTCAAAGTTTTGTCTGCCACATAATTGGCATTCGCCACATCTACAAGCCCCTTCATAATGGAGACGACACCACGCATAAGCGTGTCTGGAAAATGCAGATGACTCTCAGCAGCCAAAGCGTAGCTGATAGTGTAAAACATCAACTCGATTTCAGACTCAAATCCGGGCTGAAAGGAGGCAAATTCCTTAATCTGTTTCTTTATGAATGAAATCCGGGCCTTACCATATCCACCCCGCTTAGTGCGGTTAAGTTCCTTGGAAACAGCCAGTTCATATTTGTCAAGAAGCTTACCCACGTCGGGGTTAAGGAAGAATTCGAAATACTCTTTTGCATCCTTACGGGCAGCATATACCTCAAGAATCAACTCTATGAGCTGTTCCTTGTCCATATTGACAAGCTCCCGCTTCAGTGTGGTCTTGGACATATAAAAGAGCCGAGTATCAGAAGTCTACAGTAAGTCGCACATTAAACTGGCGGCGGGTAAGATAATTGGGGACCGCATACTGGATATTGTTCACATCCGTCACCCAATAATAGCTTGAGACATTTGAGATGTCGAGGAGGTTGAACACATCCACCCCGAGCCACACACTCTTCAGCCATTTGTGCAACCCGGAAGGGGTGTCATCCTCTTTAAGAGGGGAGAGGAGGGCGTAATTAAGCCCGACATCAAGTCTCTTATAAGCCGGAGCGCGGAAATACCCTTTATCGCGGGTAGAATGAGGCGCGGTGGTAGGCAAGCCGTCAGAGAAGATTCCCCTGAGTGAGAATTTCAATTTGGGAAATTTCGGGAAATAGTCGGTGAAATACAGCGCGAATGAGTAACGCTGATCGGTCGGACGCGGCACGGTCACACCATTGAGGTTCTCGGCCGTTTTCATCAACGAGAAACTTATCCATGAATCCGTGCCGGGCACGAACTGTCCGAACAGTTTGAAATCCACCCCCATCGTGTAGCCGTCAGTGAGATTGACACCCTCATAAACGATTTTCAGGTTGTCCACCTCATAGGGGATGAGCTTGTTGAGCTTTTTGTAATACGCCTCGCCAGACAGCTTGAATGGACGCCCCATAGCGCGGAAAGTGTAATCACCACCCAAGATGAAATGCAGACTCTGTTGAGATTTTATCTCATTGTTGAGTGAGATGACAGTGTTGCCATACTCATCCTCCTGGGGGCGGCGAAACTCCTTATAGAAAGGCTGCTGATAATACAGCCCGGTGGCAAAACGGAATGTCAGCGAATTGTTGCGCTCCGGAATGAAGGCCACATTCAGGCGTGGGGAAACAAGAAATTCCTTGTTAAAGTCCCAGTATGAGAAACGTACACCCCCGTTTAAAGCGAAGTAACCCGCCGAACTGTTGAGCCGGTAGGAATCGGCCACATAGAAAGCCATACGGTTGGTGGAGACATCATGGTTGGATGTCAGGTTGTATATCATCCGGATGTTCTGGCCGTCAGTCGGGAGGGTATAACCGGCGGAGTCGCGCAGCTCCCATTCACGGGTGCGTTCCATAATCGTCTGATGATTGAAATTCACCCCGTAGGAGAGGTTGTGATTGTTGATGGAAGTATGGCCGCTAAGTCCAAGACCGAACACAGAAATCTTCAAACGGTTACGAGCATGCTCATGGTAACGACCCACACCGAGTTCCCCTCCAATGGCATTGTCAGGATTGCCTTCCCCGGTCGTTCCTGCCCGATCAAGCCAATATTCACCGGAGATATCATACGCCACAAGTTCGTTGGTAAGATAGCCCGATGCCAGCAGATTGAAAGAGGTGGAGCGCGAAGGCTGATACTGCAAATTCAATGCCCCGAAATAGGTTTCGAAACGGTCTTTCTCACCGCCATCGAAGTAAACCTTGAAAGACTTGGCGTCAGTGGAAGTGCCGAAGTTAGTCTCACGGCTGACAGGGACGAATTTGTAATTGTTTACCGCGATATTCCCAAGAAAGGAGACTTTCCATTTCTTGTTCAGTTTCAAGACCATATTGGTCTGATAGTCGAAGAAATTAGGATCATATTCCCCTTTGGATTCAAGGGAGCTGAGCAAAGAGGCGTTCCTCTTGTAGCGTATACCGTGAAGCTGTGAGAACTTCCCTTTGCTCTGGCCGATGGTGAGCGAACCGCCCATCAGGGACAAGGACAAAGAGCCCTCGAATGCCTCAGGCTCACGATAGGTGATATCAAGAGCCGATGACATCTTATCGCCATATTCGACCCCGAAACCTCCGGTCGAGAACCCGATGGCCCCGACCATATCAGGATTGATTACGGAAAGGCCCTCCTGCTGACCCGAAGAGACAAGCTGTGGACGATAAACTTCGACCCCGTTGATATACACGGAGTTTTCATCGTAAGTACCACCTCGCACAGAATATTGGCTTGACATCTCATTCGACGAGTTGACCCCGGCGATTGTTGTCAGCATGGATTCAACCGAGCCACCGGTGGCATCTGCTGCGAATTTATATGAATCCTTGTCGATTGTCTGCATCTGGCCGGTCTGCTTCCGGAAATCGGTTACCTCAATCTCGGTCAAAGCGTGGTCTTTGGTCTTCATCCTGACTGTGAGCGCCATATCCCCGTGGGGCTTTATCAATTGACGGCGCAACTCGTCATATCCGATACAGGTGAAGACGACAGTTATCGTGTCTGACTGGGGTGCAGTCAGACGATAAGAACCATCCAGACCTGTGGAAGTGCCGATGGCAGTTCCGGCGATACGCACCGTGACAAACTCCAGCGGCTGGTTGTCCATATCCGACACCTTTCCATGAATCGACACCTGCCCGGAGACAATCACCGGACAAAACATAGTCAAAATCAGAGAAAGGAGGGAGAGGGAATATATTCTGTTGAATCTCATCGTGTTGTCGAAAAGGATGAATAAGAGGTCTCTTCGGCTTACGCCGCAGGCCGTCAGTTAATATAACGGAAAGATGCCACATTAATTATATAAACCGGGATATCACGGGGCGTTTTGTTTGCCATTGGAGAATAATTTCCATAACTTTGCACTGTCAAAATTACAGAACCGATGATTAAACTATCATTGCCCCATCTGGCAGGAAAAGAACAGGAATATGTGAGTGAAGCAATCGAATCGACATGGATTGTGCCTTTAGGCCCATATGTGGATGAATTCGAACATCGTCTTGACCAATATCTTGGCGCGGGGCATGCAGTCGCACTTTCAGCAGGTACCGCCGCCATCCATCTCGGACTCGTGATGGCGGGAGTGAAGCCTGGAGATGAGGTGATTTGCCAGTCATTGACCTTCGCGGCAAGCTGTAATCCAATTGTCTACCTTGGAGCCAAGCCGGTATTCATCGACAGCGAAAAGGAGACCTGGAATCTTGATCCGTCAGTTCTCGACAAAGCGATTGCAGACCGTCTCAAAGTTACCGGGAAACTTCCCGCCGCGATTGTCGTGGTCCATCTTTACGGAATGCCTGCCAAAATGGATGAGGTTCTGGAAATCGGACGCCGATATGGAATCCCGGTGGTGGAGGATGCGGCGGAAGCACTCGGATCGGAATACAATGGCCACAAATGTGGCACGCTCGGAAATTTCGGTGCACTGAGCTTCAACGGCAACAAAATCATAACCACATCGGGGGGTGGAGCCTTGATTTGTCATACTGAGAAGGAAGCTTCGCGGGTAAGATTCCTTGCCACACAGGCTAGGGAAAACCGTCCATACTACTACCACGAGTCATTGGGTTACAATTACAGACTCAGCAATGTTTCGGCAGCCATCGGATGCGCACAGATAGAAGAACTTGCTGAGAGAGTGGCACGTCGCCGGAAGATTCATAGCCTCTACAAAACCGGTCTGTCAGACCTCGATGGAGTTACCGTTCAGGACAATCCATCGGAAAATGTAAGTTCGAATTTCTGGCTTTCAACCATTTTGATTGACAAAGCCTTGACAGGCAAAACCCCGGATGAAGTGAGGTTAGCACTTCTCGACAGAGGAATAGAGACCCGCCTGTTATGGCGTCCCATGAACATGCAGCCAATATATGCCGACTGCCCATATTATTCCGAATCCACCCAAAAAGGAGACAACAGCGGAGTAGGGGAGTGGCTGTTTGACAGAGGGTTATGCCTGCCAAGCGGTTCATCTCTCACCGACGAGGAAATCATGACCGTCATCAATGCGTTGCGTGAAGTATTAAGCGGAAAGTGAACCTATCGGAGGTCACAGATTGTTATTCTGTTAAAGTAACCAACTAAATCCGTTACTTATGATAGTATTCGATCTCGATGATACCCTCTACAAGGAAGTCGCATATGTCGATTCCGGACTCCGGGCAGTCGCAGAGGATGCCGAAGATGCCGGCATAATGTCGGCGCCGCAAGCTTACGAGCTGATTAAGAACACCCCTGACACGGCCTCCGGCTTTGACCGTCTGGCAGCTATCGCGCTCGAAAAAGACAGTTACGAACTATTCGACATCCAACGTATGCTGGCAGTCTATCGATACCACAAACCGGACATCACATTGCCTGCCGAATCACGCCAAATCCTCGATAAACTGAAAGCCAAGGGGGTAAACCTGGGATTGATTACAGACGGACGTTTACAGACTCAACGTGCCAAAATTCAGGCCCTGGGGCTTGACAAATATATCGCAGCCGACAACATTCTCATTTCAGAAGAGGTCGGGTCAGACAAACATTGGCCGACGGCCTATGAACTGATGATGAAAAGGAATCCCCAAGAAACATCATTCACATACGTGGGTGACAATCCCGAGAAAGATTTCTACTGGCCTAACAAGCTCGGATGGAAAACTGTGATGCTGGCTGACACAAACCACCTCAATATCCATCCTCAAAATCTTGAAGGCTTCCGCGAAAGCCAATACAACCCCCAATACACCATTTCTTCATTAACCGAGCTTCCATTGGAAGGTTGAAGAATACCCCAAAATTAAATTACACGCATATATTGCCCCGTTTGTTACATAATGGGGATTATGTAAAATACAATTATGAGGAGAGGCGGGGCTATGTGCCCCGCCTCTCCTATTTAGCGTTTATGAGTCGGTGATTATCGCCAGATATTCATAATATTCCGAGATGCCGGAACATTTGGGCGTAATATTCCGCTTTCTGAGCGACCGGTAACGGATACGCCCTGCTTGTCGAAGGCATACGCCATATCTCAAGGCCGTCGGCGGCGGTCAACATTGTTCCCATCTTTGGAATTTCTGTACCGGTAATTTCCGCAATCACACCTGCGGCTTTCTCGCCGGTGGTAGCCACGGTATGACATTCAGGGATTTCTTTCAGGACATCATAAAGAGGCACCGGCTCTACTATTTCAAGGAATTTGTCTGAAGCGTTGCCTTTGAGCCTGCGTACGGCACGGCCCGTGTCATTCAACGCTATATGCTTATCTGTCATCAATTTGCGTATAGCATCAACATCAAAACATTTTGCAGTCTTGTCATAAAGAGCGTCCGGATTGCCAAGAAACAGTAGCCCACATATCTTCCAGAAATCGTTTGTGCGGTTGGGATAATAAAAATTCATACTCCAACGGTGGTTTCCCGGCGGGAATGTACCCATTATCAGCACCTTGGCACCTTCTGGCAAAAATGGAGGCCACGGATGACGCTCCAATGGCATATCCAGCTCTTTATCAATAGTTTCCATATCTTTCAAATTAAAGAATCAAATATTTAATCATTCACATATTAAACATTTAGGCGGTCAATGCTGTCTATATATTAAACGTTTCACACTCATTATTTGTATTACAAAATGAAAAAATTAGTTGCTGAGTGCGTTGGGACAATGTTCCTCGTGCTTTTAGCCTGCGGTAGCGCAGTGCTTGCCGGTCCAAGTATCGGCGGACTCGGAATCGGGCTATGTTTCGGTCTCGTGTTATTGTGTCTGGTCTATTGCATCGGCAACATATCCGGTTGCCATGTGAATCCGGCTGTGTCCCTCGCGATGTGGCTCAGCGGTCGAATGAAAGGTGGCGAGTTTGTCGGATATGTAATCGCACAGCTCATCGGAGCTGCCATCGGAGCCGGTTTCCTCTACTGGTTTGTCAATATGGCTCCAGAATTCACATTCGGCGGCACTACCCCCGCTTATGGTAGCCACGGCGCATGCCAGCTCGCGACTAATGTGATTCAGCCCGGAGCAAACGCCGGGATGGCGCTGTTGGCTGAATGCCTTCTCACCTTCTTCTTTGTGCTGATTGTACTCGGTGCGACCGATGAGAAGCATGGCTTCGGTAAATTTGCCGGTATTGCGATTGGTCTCGCTCTCGGGCTTGTCAACATCGTAGGCATCCCCGTCGACAACTGTTCGGTCAATCCCGCGCGTAGTTTTGGCCCGGCTCTCTGGGACAGCGCGGCGTGGCCTGATTTCTGGATAATGGTTGTCGGCCCGGTTATTGGCGCGGTAATCGCAGTAATCTGCTGGAAGGTGATTTCCAATTACCGTAATCCCAAGGCCATCGAAGGCTGACCCCTCCCCTAATCTAAAAAACGAGTTTCCCGGAATCGTGCGATTCCGGGAAACTCGTTTTTAATCAATTGGCAAATAGTGATTATGCTTTCACACGTTCGAGATAGTCACCGGAACGGGTGTCGACACGAATCTTGTCGCCGATGTTACAGAAGAGAGGAACGCGGACAGTAGCACCGGTCTCAACCTCAGCAGGCTTGAGAGTATTGGTAGCGGTGTCACCCTTGATGCCGGGCTCGGTATATTTGATTTCAAGGACAACGTTGGCAGGCATTTCACAAGTCAACACGGTCTCAGATGCCGCATGCACCATAGCCTCCACGATGTCCCCGTCTTTGAGGAATTCCACACCCTCGATGCTCTCGCCGGGAACGATAATCTCTTCCCAGGTCTCTGTGTGAAGGAAATGGTAGCCCATCTCATCCTTGTATGAGTACTGATAAGGGCGACGCTCGATACGTACCTCGTTAACCTTGACGCCGGAGTTCCAGGTCTTGTCAAGGATACGACCGGTCTTCACATTACGAAGCTTGGTGCGGACGAAGGCCGGGCCTTTGCCAGGCTTTACATGAAGGAATTCAACAATAAAGAAATAGTTGCCGTCGATATCGAGGCACATGCCGTTCTTAAAGTCAGCTGTTGTTGCCATAAAGTCTGTATGGTAGTTTAATTTGGATTATCAGGTGTAAAGAACCTTGCGGCGAGACCGCGTAATGACGTGCAAAATTACAACTTTTCTCACAGAATTCCAAATTTTGGTCAAAAAGTATTATTATTGGAATATTAGTCTAATTACACCCCTCTATTTAAGACTAATATGTTAATTTTGACGTTAAATGTTAAAAGCATTCTCCCGATTGGGATTTGACGATATCGTAAATTGAAAATTTACCTGATATTCTCCCCTGTGGAGACAACTATCCTTTAATACAATTGTTAAAATTGCCAAAGGGATGAGTCAAACCATCATACCAAGGAATACAACCCTGAGATTATGAAGAAATCCACAATATGGCTGCTGACAGTGCTGATGGCGCTGACTTTCATGGGACTGCTCTATATACAGATAATATATATGGAGAGCATGATCAGGATGCGCAACGACCAGTTCGCCGAAGGTGTGAAGCGCAGTCTTTACGCCGTGTCCTCGCTTCTTGAGCAGGATGAAACCAAATATTACCTGGAGGAGGATGTGGCCGAGGTGGAATCCTCGTCGGTTTACACCCAATACGGAGGCACCCCTCACCTGGGTGGAATAAAATACTCATTCACCACCCACAGCGGGCTTGTCGGGGATGTGACCGTGAAAGCCGATGCCGACAAGATTTACAAATTGCAGAGCGAGCAAAACAATGTGGCGACAAGCTACAACTCAATGCGCGAGGAGCTCAAAGGGCAGTATCTCTACCAGAAGGGCATCATAGATGATGTGATAATCAACATTATGAACAAGGCCGCCGATCGCCCCATACAGGAAAGGGCAGATTCGGTAGCTGTCCGTAATTACCTCAAGAAAGAGCTGGAAAACAATGGTCTCGATTTGCCGTTTGAATTTGCCGTTGTAAGCCGGAACGGCCATGTTTTCTATCATTCAAGTGGTTTCGGGAATGTCAACCCCGTGAATGTGGAAAATTCAATGTTCGTGCAGTCGCTATTCCATAATGACCCCGCCACGAAAAAGAATTACCTGAAGGTGTATTTCCCCTCAAAGGACAAGTACATCCTCAGTTCATTGAAATTCATGATTCCGTCGTTCATCTTCACCTTCATTCTATTGATCGTGTTTCTCTACACAATCATCCTGGCTTTCCGCCAGAAAAAGCTGACCGAGATGAAGAACGACTTCATCAACAACATGACCCACGAGTTCAAGACCCCCATCTCGACCATCTCACTGGCCGCACAGATGCTCAATGATCCGTCGGTAAGGAAATCCCCCACGATGCTGCAACATATATCCGGAGTAATCAACGACGAGACCAAACGACTCCGCTTCCAGGTTGAGAAGGTGTTGCAGATGTCGATGTTCGACAAGAAGAAGGGCACGTTGAGACTACAGGATGTCGATGCCAACACCCTTATCTCCAATGTGGTCAACACATTCAGACTCAAAGTCGAGAAATACGGCGGCCATATCACGGCAAGCTTTGACGCCGAAGACGCCATCGTGAATGTCGACGAGATGCATTTCACCAATGTCATCTTCAATCTCCTCGACAATGCAGTGAAATACCGCAAGGAGGATACTCCCCTCGAGCTGACAGTCTCCACCAAAAACATTCCCGGTGACAAGCTGCGAATCACCATTGCTGACAACGGCATCGGAATCAAGAAAGAAGACCTCAAGAAGATATTCGAGAAATTTTTCCGTGTGTCCACCGGCAACCGCCATGATGTCAAGGGGTTCGGCCTCGGGCTGGCCTATGTCTACAAGATGCTCGGCCTTATGGGTGGCACCATAACAGCAGAGAGCGACCTCGGGAAAGGCACCCGGTTCATAATCACGTTGCCGTTGCTTTCGTCCGAGGAGGAAAGCCATCCGAAGGAATAACCTCTTGTAATATTTACAAATTCACGTCACTCCGATGAACAAATCACAATAGTTAAATCTTATATAAATATAATAAAACTTTTCAGACTATGGATGACCGTATGAGAATCCTCCTTTGCGAGGATGATGAAAATCTGGGCATGCTGCTCCGCGAATACCTCCAGGCCAAAGGATTCAACGCCGACCTGTACGCCGACGGAGAGGCAGGCTACCGCGCGTTCCTGAAGGGGAAATACGACATCTGCGTCCTCGACGTGATGATGCCGAAAAAAGACGGCTTCACTCTCGCGCAGGAAATCAGGGCCGTCAACAGCGAAGTCCCCATCATCTTCCTGACCGCGAAGACAATCAAGGAAGACATCCTTGAAGGCTTCAAAATCGGAGCCGACGACTATATCACCAAGCCATTCTCGATGGAGGAACTCGTGTTCCGTATCGAGGCTATCCTGCGCCGCGTGAGAGGCAAAAAGGGGAAAGAGGTGACAATGTACAAAATCGGTATGTTCACTTTCGACACCCAGAAACAGGTGCTGATGATTGGCGACAAGGTAACAAAGCTGACCACCAAAGAATCGGAACTCCTCGGGCTGCTGTGTGCCCATGTGAATGAAATCCTCGAACGCAACTACGCGTTGAAGACCATCTGGATCGACGACAACTATTTCAATGCCCGTTCGATGGATGTATATATCACAAAGCTGCGCAAACACCTCAAGGATGATTCGTCAATCGAGATTATAAACATCCACGGCAAGGGCTACAAGCTCATCGCTCCCGAAGTGAAAGAGAACGCCTGACAGAAAGCAACTAGGAAATAACCCTGTTTTTCCTCAAGTTGACAAAAATATTCATTGAAATATCCGGCACGGGATTTTCCGTGTCGGATATTTTCCTTAAATTTGCAAGGAAAACCATTAATAAAAAGGTTACTTGACTACATCATGAAAAAACTTACATTCTCTTTGGCCGCGGCTTCTTTGTTTCTCGCCTTCCCCATGGGAGCGAAAGACCGCGTGACCCACAATCCTGACGCAACCAATACTGAAACCATACTCCATGCCTGGAGCTGGAATTTCCCGACAATCGCCGAGAATATGGCATTGATCGCGAAATCCGGCTACACGATGGTCCAGACCTCTCCGGTACAGCATTGTTACGATCCTTACGGCTCGACCAAGAAACTGTTCGACCAGGAGGGGAAGGAAGGTAACTGGTATTATTATTACCAGCCCACAGACTGGAAAATCGGCAATGCCATCGTCGGCACTAAGCAGGAGATGAAGCAGATGCTCGACTCCGCAGCCAAATACAACGTGAAAGTAATCGTGGATGTGCTGCCCAACCACACCGCCTTCGATATTGACGCCGTAAGTCCCGAATTCTACAAGGCTGTCGGTGGCCGTGACAAGATGTATCATTCCACCGGCCTGTCCCCTATCCGCGACTACAACGACCGTTACCAATGCACTCTCGAAGGCACCGGAGGACTGCCCGATGTCAACACCGAGAACCCCGACTTCCAGAAATATTACATGGATTTCGTCAACGAACTTCTCAATATGGGTGTGCGCGGATTCCGTTATGACACCGCCAAGCATATCGGAGTACATTCCGATCCAGTAGACAAGGCTTCAGGCGTTAAGGAAAATGATTTCTGGGATGTCGCAACCGGCCGCAAGGCAGTGAAAGGTGTGAAACTCGCCCTCCCCTATGACTCGCTGTTTGTGTATGGCGAAGTCCTGCAGGACCGCAATGTGCCTGAGGCCGAATATGCCGATTACTTCGGACAGACCGCTTCCGGCTATGGCTATCATCTCCGTGAAGCCCTTGAGAAGAAATCCGCCAAAGGGATAGACCTCACAAACTGGGATCATCAGGCAGCTCCCGAGTTCCTCACCACATGGGTGGAAAGCCACGACACATATTGCAACGCCCACGAAAGCGCAGGTCTGACAGACGAGCAGATCCGTACAGGCTGGGTATTCCTTACCGCACGTCAGAACGGTGTGCCTCTGTTCTTCTCTCGCCCGATGAACTCCACCCGTCAGAATTATTGGGGTGACAATCTTCTCGGAGCAAGAGGCAACGACGAGTTCTTCCATCCTGAAGTTGTGGCCGTAAACAAATTCCGCCATGACATGTCAGGGCAGAAAGAGGATATCCAGACAAGCGAGAACGGACAGATTCTTGTTGTCAACCGAGGCAAAAAAGGAGCCGCCATTGTCAATATTTCCGACTCCGCCAATTTCGTTGATGTTCCCACCGGACTCCCCAACGGAACCTATAAGGACAATGTATACGGTATCGAGTTCAAGGTGAAAAATGGCCGTCTTCATGGCGCAGCCGCTCCCCACCGCTCATACATCCTCCAACGCAAATAATGAAAGTACTTGTAAATCTTCCTGATTACAGACATATCCATGGGGGCGTGACCAACCATTTCGTTGGTCTGCGCCCCCATTGGTCTGAAAATGTAGTGTATAACCGTATCGGCAAACGCCGTGAAGGATGCAGCGGCTTATGGTGGCTGCCGTGGGATTATGCAAAATTCGCATTTCAATGCGTGTTCAGACGGCCTGACATAGTTCTGATTAATCCGTCATTCAACCGCAAGGCATATCCTCGCGACATGCTCTTCATGAGAATCGCCCGGCATCTCAATGTGCCTGTCGCGGTGATGTTCCACGGCTGGGACAACAACTACGTCAACAACCTTAACCGCCAAGAGATGGCCGACACCCTGAACCAGGCAAAAGGGATTTTCCTGCTATGCTCGGATTTCGAACGGCAGCTCAAAGAGGCAGGAGTGACATCCCCCATAATACTCACCACCACCAAAGTAGCCGATTCTCTGGTCGCAGGGGTCGCTCCTCCATCACCTTCGACACCACGCAAAATCAAGAACCTGCTTTTTCTGGCCCGTATCACCAAAGAGAAAGGTATCTTTACCACCATTGACACATTCAGGTTACTCCAAAAAAAGCATCCTGAGCTGACACTGACAGTGGCGGGAGACGGAGGAGCATTAGATGACGCGATTGCCTATGTCAAAGAAAATGGTCTTTCCGGAATCCGGTTCACGGGGCACATCAGCGGCAATGAAATCAGACAAGCATTCCTCGACAGCGACATATATATCCTGCCGACAGAGCATCCCGAAGGCATGGCAACTTCCGTCCTGGAAGCGATGGCATTCGGATTGCCTGTCATCAGCCGTCCCGTCGGTGGCGTGAAAGATTTCTTCCGTAACGGGGAAATGGGATACCTGACGGAATCGACAGATCCGGCTGAATTTTGCCGGTTGATAGAGAACCTCATCGACAATCCGACCCTGGCCGGAGAGAAGGCTGCGAACTGCGCGGATTATGCACGCAAACATTTCCTCGCCTCTAAAGTGGCGGCCCAGCTTGAAAAGGAGCTAAAGGCTCTTTCCTGATTAATCGCCACCAAGTCTTAAGGGAAACCTTCAACAGCAGCCGAACCAAGGGGGAGCTTTAATTGTTAAAATGACAAAACAACCCTTTTCAACTGCTACAATGAAAAAGACCGGCATATTCTACGGTACCGCCACCGGAACAACAGAAAAAATCGCCAAACGTATCGGCGAACTTCTTGGCGTAAGCTCTGAAGATATCTTGAATGTAGGTTCGACCGCCCCCTCCAAAGCCGGGGATTATGAGCTGATGATTCTCGGAACCTCGACATGGGGGAACGGAGACCTTGAAGATGATTGGTATGACTTCCTCGACGGACTTGAGGAACTGGATCTGAGAGGAAAGAAAATCGCACTCTTCGGGTGTGGCGACGAGACTATGCGTGACACATTCTGTTCGGGAGTAGGCGAACTTCATGACCGGTTGGTGAAAACCGGGGCACAGTTTATCGCCCCCTACGACACCATAGGTTATGATTTCGACCATTCGGCTGCCAAACCGGAGAATTCGCTGGAGGCATACGGCCTCCTCCTGGACGAAGTCAACCATCCGGAACTGACCGAAAGCCGTCTCCGGGGATGGACTCACCTTGTGACACGACAAGCCTGACATTGCGTAAAACCACGCGAAGGTGGGCGGGGAATCGTTCCCCGCCCACCTTCGCGTTTACCGGATTTCACTAGAATTATGTTTTCCGATATGAATTAACTTGAAAAGCACACAACTCATAGCTGCCGGATTTGGCAGAATCCTATAAAACACCTAACTTTGTAGCTGTAAGATTATATACTTACCTGTCTATCATATCTGACAGACCATATTTCTTGAATTTTTTCAACCTAAACATTCATACTTTCATTCATTTTCCCATGAAAAAACATCTTTTGCTATTCGTGGCAATGGTATGGCTTGCTATGACCGGGGTAAAAGCCGAGGTATTCTCTACCTCTCCTGTCCCCTTGCAGCAATCAAGCCAGAACGTGAAAATAATCTTCAATGCCCAGGAGAGCGGCGTCGCCAGTCTCATTTCAGCCACTGAGATTTACGCCCATATCGGCGTCTGCCCTGTCGGCACGTCAGACTGGACGCATGTCAAAACCGAGTGGAGTGAAAATACCGCCGCCAACAAATTCGTCAAGAATTCCGCCGGCCTTTGGGAACTCAACATCGGCAACATCAACACCTATTTCGGACTTGCTGCCGGAGAAAAAGTAGGGAAAATCGCAGTGATTGCCCGCACCGCCACCGGCTCGGCGCAGACCAAGGATTACTTCCTCGATATTGCCGAAGAGGGTTTCGCCATCAACTTCTCTTACAACACTGAGAATCTTGTAATCAGCGCCCCCACTACAATCACTTTCTCACTCTCGGCGACCCAGGCATCCAACCTTTCTATAAAGGTTGATGGCCAGACAATCGGCGAAGCGACTAATTCAATGAACCTCTCAAAGGCATACACATTCAACACCGAAGGGAAGTTCTATGAAGTGACCGCCACCGCCATCAACGGCAGCCAGACACTTTCCAAGACTGTCACAGTAGCCTATCCGACAGCCTCCGCCCAGGCCAATTACCCCGGCGGGGTACCCAAGATGGGTGCCATAAAGCAGGCCGACGGATCCGTAATATTCTGTCTGGCAGCCCCGTTGAAGAAGAGTGTCATTCTTGTTCCCTCCTGGGACAACTATGAGACCCTCAACAAAAATGTCATGAAATATCAGGACTACAATGGCAACCGTTATTTCTGGACACAGGTAAGCGGCCTCAAGGACAACCAGTATTATCCCTACTATTATCTTGTCGACGGTATGTATAAGGTCGCTGACCCTTGCGCCAAGCTGATGCTCGACTGCTACAGCGACAAATGGCTTCCCTCCGGCATCTGGAAGGAGGAAATGCCCAAGTATCCTTACGACAAGTTTGACGATGTGATGCTGGCCGTATACCGTGGCGACATCGACAACTACAACTGGAGCGATGCCACCAAGAACTTCAAGATTCCCAACCACACCTCAATGGTGGTATACGAGATGCTTCTTCGTGACTTCACCGGTGACGGGTCCGACCAGAACGGCAAACATTTCGGCACACTCCGTACCGCGATGCCCAAGCTCCAGTATCTGGCCGATCTTGGCGTGAATGTCATCGAGCTGATGCCCGTGATGGAATTCAACGGCAACAATTCCTGGGGTTACAACACCAACGGCTATATGGCCCTCGACAAGGCATACGGCTCCCCCAACGACCTCAAGGAGTTTGTGGACTGGTGTCACCGCCTCGGCATGGCTGTTGTCCTTGACATAGTGTTCAACCAGTCAGACGGCAACCATCCCTGGTATCAGATGTATCCCATCTCAAGCAATCCTTTCTACAACGAGACCTCACCCCACGCATACAACGTGCTGAACGACTTCAAGCAGGACAACCCTGTACTGCAGCAGCATTGGGATGATGTGCTTCGTTTCTGGATGGAAATATACAAGGTCGACGGTTATCGTTTCGACCTCGTGAAAGGTCTCGGCGACAATGCGTCCTACGGTAACACCGACGCTTACAACCAGAGCCGTGTCAACCGCATGAAACGCCTGAATGATGTAATCAGGTCAGTGAACCCTGACGGAATCCACATCAACGAGCTGCTTGGCGCCGCTCAGGAGGACAATGCCAACTACACCAACGGCAAACAGATGGGCTGGAACAATGTCAATTACGGTGCAGGCCAATACGCTATGGGCTGGGCTGAAAAATGCGACGACACCAAAGGCTTCTACTCATCTACCTGGGGCAAGACTGTCGGCGGCACCGTTGACTACGCAGAAAGCCACGACGAACCCCGTGTGGCCAACAAAGTGAAGAAAAATGGTCACGCCTCTGTAAAATACACCAGCGCTCATCCCAAGAAAACATCAATACAGCGTCTCGGCTCCCTGGCCGCACAGATGCTTCTCTCACCCGGAGCCAAGATGATCTGGCAGTTTGGCGAAATAGCAGCCGATGACGACCAGGGTTCAGAACTTGACAAGCTTCGTGCCATCGCTCCGAAATGGGACCAGTTCTCCAATGAAGGCCGCAGCGCCCTCCACAAGAACTATCAGGCTCTTTGCTGGCTGCGCCGCGACAACGCAGATATGTTCGATGGAACCGCAACCTTCTCAACCGGAGGTTTCACCGCGTCGCTCACCTCTCCCCGCTACATCCGCATCCTCAAGGGCAACCGCGAAATCATCGGCGTGTTCAACCCCAATGTTACCGGTTCGAACGCCACAGTTACCGTTCCGGTGCAGTACCTTTCCAGCTCAAACAGCCAGCTTATCACATCGGCTTATGGCTTCACTCCTCAGTTGACTGTCAATGGCACCAACGCGACCGTCTCCGTGCCTGCTCACAGCTTCGCCGTATTTGCGACATCTAATGTATCTGATGTCGAGGGAATCGGTTCTGACCTGGATATGACTACAGTCAATGTCCGTGGCGGCAATGGCCTCATCGACATTGAAGGGGACTACACTGCTGCCGAGGTATATGACCTGCAAGGCCGTATGGTAGCCGCATCCAACGGTGACGCTACTGTCGAGGTTCCCGCCGGAATCTATGTAGTGAAGGTGGATGGAAACACATTCAAGGTAGCCGTACGCTGACATATGCATTGAAATCCTTGTCGTAAATTCACGACAAAGACATACTTTTTGACTGACGGGCTTGCGCAAGCGAGCCCGTTTTGTTACTTTTGCAGTAAGGAAAGAATTAACATGAGAATCGCAGCATTGATTTCTGGAGGAGTGGATTCGGCTGTGGCCGTACACCGCCTTGTCGAGCAAGGCCACGACCTCACTCTTTTTTATATCCGCATCGGGCTTGATGACGGCCGTGGAGACTGCTCGGCCGAGGAAGACCTGGAGATGTGTCGTGCAATCGCCCGAAAATACAATCTCCCCCTTGAGGAGGTGTCGCTCCATGAGGAATACTGGGAGAATGTGATGGAATACGCCTTGAAAACAGTCAAGGCGGGTCTCACCCCCAATCCGGACATGATGTGTAACCGGGTTATCAAATTCGGTTACTTCGAGGAGCGATGGGGCCATCAGTTTGATCTCACAGCCACCGGCCACTACGCTACGACCGTAGTAGGGAATGATGGCCTTAAATATCTCGCTACGGCTGTCGATCCGGTAAAAGACCAGACTGACTTCCTCGCCCGAATCACCTATCCTCAGCTAAGCCACCTCATTTTCCCGATTGGCGATTTGCCGAAATCGGAAGTAAGGGAAGTAGCCATACGCGAACATCTTCCGAATGCTTACCGCAAGGATTCCCAAGGGATATGTTTCCTCGGCAAGATAAATTACAATGATTTCCTTCGCCGTCATCTCGGAGAGCGCAAGGGGCCAATCATAGAGATTGAGACCGGGAGGAAAATCGGGGAACACAGCGGTTACTGGTTCCATACGATTGGTCAGCGCAAAGGTCTCGGCCTAAGCGGAGGGCCATGGTATGTGGTGAAGAAAAACATTCGTGACAATGCCATATATGTCTCGCGAGGATATGACACGGAGAAACAATACGGCAACCGAATCCACCTGTCGGAGACCCTCTTCATAACCCGAGATCCGTGGGCCGGCAAACCATGCGATCATGAACCGATAGCTTTCAAGAACCGTCATTCACCCGAATTCTTCAAAGCCACCATCACGAGGTTGCCTGAGACTGACGGGACTCCCGGAGGCTTCATTGTCGAGACCGAGAAGCCGGTACAGGGGATTGCCCCCGGTCAATTCGGCGTGATATACGACAAGGACGCGCACATATGCCATGGCTCGGGAATCATAATTCCCGGCATCCAATAAATCCGGTCTTTTGGCGTTTATAATACATAACGCCAACCACACGCGTCAATTCGCCCAAATCAACAAATGAACCACAACCCCAACATATCTTCATCAGGTACGGACAGAGTAGAATTAAAAGTCCTCGGTATCAGTTACAGCCAGATACAGTCAGGAGCATATGCCCTGATTCTGGCAGAGGCCAACGGGCCAATGCGCCTTCCAGTCGTAGTCGGCGGCATGGAAGCGCAATCCATCGCGATAAAACTCGAAGGGATAATACCTCCACGACCGATGACTCATGACCTGTTCGCGTCCCTGATGCATGCTTATGGACTGCAATTGCTCGAAGTGTATATTTACAATTTCGAGGATGGGATTTTCTCCTCAGAGCTGACATTCATTGACCGTGAAGGCAATGAGGTGAAACTTGACGCCAGAACCTCCGACGCGATAGCTATATCAATGCGCACCGGTGCGCCTATTTTCACCACCCGCGAGATTCTTATGGAGACCGGCTTCACGATGGAATCTATCTCTCATAACGAAGATGAATCTCCACGCGAGAATAACGATACCTCCGACAATAACGAAGAGGAATCGACCATATCCCGGCTTAACCGCCTCAAAGAAGCACTTGCAAAAGCTATCGAGGATGAGGCTTATGAGGAAGCTTCACGCATAACAAGGGAAATAAACGATATAGAAAACCGACAAACACCCGACCATGAATGAATCTCAGAACTCCATTCTAACATTATCAGACAAAGAGCTAATCATAAAGGAAGCAGTCGCGTTGAAATCCTCTGGGAAATACAATTGTGCCCAGGCTGTAGCTTGCGCATTCGCTCCCATAATCGGCGCTGACAAGAATCACATTTACACCATCAGCCACGCATTCGGCAATGGAATGGGATGCCTTGAAGCCACATGCGGCTCACTGACTGGTGCCGGAATGATAGTAGGACTGGCCTCAGGTGACCGTGTGAAAGCGATGCGGACAATGGCCGGAATACTTAAGAAATTCCAGGACAGAAATGGCGCGACTGTCTGCAAAATGCTGAAAGGAATATCCACAAATCCTGAAACAGGAGAGAAAGTGATTGGCAAACCGCTGCGTGCTTGCAATCTGTGTGTCGCCGACACATCCGAATTCCTGGCAGAAGCTTTGGCGACTGAGATATGATCGCATCCAATCTTTAAAACCATAAACGACGAATGCGGCCAATCCTTTTATGAAGGGCTGGCCGCATTCGTTGTTTATGACCGGAACTTATCTGAGATTGGATGTTGTAGAGGTATCAGTATCGGGAGCCTTGTCAATCAAATCCATAAACTGATCCAGACTCGGTGTGATTATAATCTGGGTACGGCGGTTGAGCTGGCGTCCTTCTGGTGTGGCATTCGTAGCAATCGGGTTGTATTCACCACGACCACCTGCGGTCAGACGCTGCGGGTCTACCCCAAATTTGTTCTGCAACACCTGTACAACTGATGAAGCTCGCAGAGCCGACAAATCCCAGTTGTTTCGTATGTTGGTACGGTTGATAGGCACATTGTCGGTGTTGCCTTCGACCAGCACACTGTAATTTTTATAATCCTTGATAATCTTTGCGATTTTGTCGAGTATATCCATAGCCTTCGGCGAGATGTCATAGCTACCTGACTTGAACAGCATATTGTCAGCCAATGAGATATACACAACCCCCTTGAGAACTTTGACATCCACATCCTTGAGTTCCGAGGTATCGAGCGAACGGGTCAGATTGTTTGACAAAACCATCAGCAGTGAATCGCTCTTGGATTTCGCCTCCACAAGTCTCTTGATATAGTTGTTGGAAGCATTTATCTCGTCGACAAGCTTGGAAATGTTCACATTGCCCGACTGGTTGGTCATAATACTCTGGTCGAGGGTACGCTGCAATGCGGCATAATTATCTTTGAGTTCCTTGTTGTCGTTGCGGGCCTGTTCAAGCAGAGTCTCAAGACTCGACACCTTGGTACGACTTTCTGCAAGGGCAACCTGCGAGGCATTATAGTCAGCATGAAGTAAGTTATATTTCTTATGGCTGACACATCCACTAAAGGCGATCATCATCGCCGCAGTGGCCATCATAAGTATTGCTTTAGCTTTCATTATAGTTGAATTTGGTTGATGTTGTGAGACATACGAGTCTTATGCCGTATATGATTATAAACATTCAAGCCTTATGAGAGGTTTAATAGCAAGGGTGCGGCAAGACAACACTCAGTCATCGTGATGATGATGTTTATGGTGTTTCTTATGATGTTTCATACGATGCTCCCATTCCTTTTTCTGCCTCTTGCTATATTTCTTAATGTGCTTCCTGACATGCTTGTAGTAATCTTCATAGAAATCCTCCACATCATCATCGTCATAAAAGAATCCACCATAAGGCATCGCGTACACGACAGGTACCACACCACTGCGATGATGGCGGACATCACGATGTTTCCTTACGGCTTTACGATAACTACGCCCGTAGTCATAATCAGGCACATACCCCGGCATAAGTGGGACATGTACATAGGGCCTTGGAGCTGGAGGCACGACCACCACCGGAAAATAAGGCGACACATTCGACACATCCACTCCGATCCCGTCAGTACCTGCATGTAGGGAGAAATAAGTCTGTGCGGAAAGTGTCGGCGCGCTGATGGCCGCGACTGCCAGACAAGTGATAAGCGAGAGTCTCATACTACTTAAATTATGTTTTAGCCTCAAACGCCAAGCGTCTCTTAGTTTCCTCTTTTCACACAAGGCGTCACTTTATATTAAATACAAACACCCCGGAGGGTTTGTTCTCCAACTCAGCTAACATACCCTATTCATATGCTGTAATATATGGCAGAAAGCCAAAACAGAAACATCCAGCAGGCAACCAAACACTTTTTGTCCTCAAAATTTGGTTTATTCCACAGAAAATGTTAATTTTGCACCTCGAATTGTGTAAACAATAAAAAACAACATAGCGCTATGAAAAGAACTTATCAGCCTTCCAACCGCAAGAGAGTTAACAAGCACGGTTTCCGTGAAAGAATGTCGACCGCTGATGGCCGCAAGGTCCTCGCTCGCCGTCGCGCCAAAGGCCGTGCCCGTCTCACCGTGTCCGACTCAATCGGCGGCAAGTAATTCTCTTTAGCTTCAAGGCCACGCATCCGGAGCCAAGCCTTGTAAAAAGCAACCGGCAATTCCTCCCTGGTCTGTCAGGCGAAAGTTGCCGGTTGCTTTTTATTTACCCCTGAATTTCCGAACCGGGAGGATGCTACATTGTTTTTATTAATAAAAGTCTTCACTTGACAAGCAACCCAATAAACATTTACATATTATGGAAATAGGAGAAATCATCCCCAACCACCTGGGAATCGACGGAGAAGGACGTATGGTGACCGCTTCAGGCGACTACGCCCACACCCCGCTCATCATTTATTTTTATCCGAAAGACAACACTCCCGGTTGCACTGCGGAATCATGCGCCTTGCGTGACGGATATCAGAGATTACAGGAACTTGGTTACCAAGTGATTGGCATAAACCGCGACACTCCGGCCTCCCATCAGAAGTTCGCGACCAAACACAACCTGCCATTCCCGCTCCTGACAGATGTCACCGGAGAAGTCTGCGAGGCATTTGGCGTATGGCAGATGAAAAAAATGTGTGGACGTGAATATATGGGACTTGTCCGCACGACTTTCATCACGGATGCGAATCATGTTATCACGCATATCATCAACAAAGTCAACACCAAACAGGCTGCCGAGCAGATTCTTGAAATTCTCGGCAAATAACGACACGCGCCTCACCTTCACGGACAACGACAATAAAAAAATCCGGTCTCGAATCGAGACCGGATTTTTTATTGTCGTTGAACCGGAATTAGATCCAGCGTGTGTATGCGAAATCCATACGGTGGGGCAGCGCGGGGTTAACGGGATAAAGACGATAACCGTAGCGGAACACACCAGCATCCTTGAGCTTGGCATTGAGCTGATATGTCAGGACATTGCCCTCCTCTTTGATGACATCGAAAGGCTGGGTGTAGCAGAATTTCTCCTCTCCGTCCATCGTCTTATAAACGACGAGTTCAAGACCGAGATCCTTGCCGAGGCCGTTGGTGTCAACGATGGCACGAACTGTGAAGTCGGTACCTGTAACCGAATTCGAGATGTCTGAAGTCTCGATATCGAACACCTTTATGCCATCCCAAGCGGCAGCGACCTTCTCCTTCCATGCGGCGATTTCCTTTGCCTTGGCGTAGTTGTCGGCAGTGAGGAGCTTTGTGCGGTCAGCCTCTTTGAGATAGAAACGATCGATATAATCGTTGATCATTCGGGTCATTGTGAAGTGGGGAGCAATCTTGGCGATGGAGCGCTTGATGTACTGAACCCATTCGGGGGAGTAACCCTTGGAATTCTTGGCGTAGTAAAGAGGAACGATCTCGTTTTCGAGCATTGAATAGATAGTAGCGGCATCGAGCTTGTCTTGCTGACCCTGATCGGTGTAGGTGCGCTTGTCGGTAAGAGCCCAACCGGCATCCTCAGCGAAACGATAACCCTCATACCACCATCCGTCGAGAACGGAGAAGTTGAGCACACCGTTCATCTCGGCCTTTTCGCCGGAGGTACCGGAAGCCTCGAGGGGACGAGTCGGGGTGTTGAGCCAGATGTCCACGCCGGTGACAAGACGCTTGGCCACAATCATATTGTAGTCCTCCAGGAAGATAATCTTGCCGAGGAATTCGGGCATACGGGAGATTTCCATGATGCGCTTGATCAGCCCCTGACCTGCGGCATCAGCGGGGTGAGCCTTTCCGGAGAAGACGAACTGAACGGGGAACTGTTCGTTGTTGACAATCTTTGACAGACGCTCAAGGTCTGTGAAGAGAAGGTGGGCACGCTTGTATGTAGCAAAACGGCGAGCGAAACCGATGATCAGGGCGTTGGGGTTGATTTTGTCAACAATCTTCATCACAGAGGAGGGATCACCCTGGTTTGCAAGCCACTTGGCCTTGAAATCTTTCTTTACGAAGTTGATGAACTTGTTCTTCATCGTCATTCGCATGTTCCAGATTTCCTGGTCGGAACATTTCAGGATACCTTTCCAGTTAGCAGGATCAGCCTGGTTGTCGAAGACCTCCTGGCCGAGTTTGTCGCCATAGAATTCTTTCCATTCGGAAGCAGCCCAGGTAGGCATATGCACACCGTTGGTGACATAACCAACGTGGCTTTCCTGCCAGTTGTAACCTTTCCAGATACCGGCGAACATCTTCTTGGAAACTTCACCGTGGAGCCAGCTTACGCCATTTGCCTCCTGGCAGGTGTTGAGCGCGAACACACTCATCGAGAAACGTTCGTTGGTGTTGGGATTCTCACGACCCATATTCATAAGGTCATTCCAGGAGATACCGAGCTTAGCGGGGAAGCCGCCCATGTACTTGCCGAAGAGACCCTCGTCGAAGTAGTCATGGCCAGCGGGCACGGGGGTATGTACGGTATAGAGGCTGGAGGCACGGACGAGTTCGAGGGCAACCTGGAAGTCGAGGTGCTTTTCCTGAACGAAATCAACGAGACGCTGGAGGTTGAGCAGAGCGGCGTGGCCTTCGTTGCAGTGGAAAAGGTCGCTCTTGATGCCAAGTTTCTTGAGCATCAGGACACCACCGATACCGAGGAGATACTCCTGCTTGATACGGTTTTCCCAGTCGCCGCCATAGAGTTTGTGAGTGATAGGACGGTCAAACTCCGAGTTCATCTCGAAGTCGGTATCCATGAGGTAGAGGTTCATACGACCCACATTGACACGCCATACATGGCTGTAAATGATTCGGTCGTGGTAGGGCACCTCGAGAATCATAGGACGGCCGGATTCCTCCATCACCTGCTCGATGGGAAGCTGATTGAAGTTCTGGGGTTCGTAGTTGGCAATCTGCTGACCATCAACGCTAAGGGTCTGCGAGAAATAGCCGTAACGATAAAGGAAGCCGACAGCGGTCATAGGCACACGCGAGTCGGAGGCTTCCTTGATATAGTCACCGGCGAGTACTCCGAGACCGCCGGAATATATCTTCAAAGCATTGCAAAGACCATACTCCATCGAGAAGTATGCCACCGAGGGGAGATCATCGCGCATGGGCTTGGCCATGTACTCCTTGAACATGGTATGCACATGCTCGATACGCTCCATCATTTTTTTGTCGGCGATGACTTCCTCAAGACGTTCGGAAGACAATTGCTGGAGGAGCATGACGGGATTTTCACCGGTCGCACGCCAAAGATCCACATCGAGATCGTGGAAGACGGCCTTGGCTTCGCTGTTCCAAACCCACCAAAGGTTTTTAGCGATCTCTTCAAGAGACTTGAGTTTCGAAGGGAGGTCGGATTTCACTGTGATGTCGCGCCATACGGGGACATTAGTGTTGCTGACTTGGAGTTTCATGTAGTGAAATGGTGTATAGTTTGTGTGATTGTTTTATATAGAGATGAATGTAATGTCTCATTGGCTACCATCTTATCGGCTTCAGCCATGGATCTGCTCGTCACGCCGTTTGTCAGCAGCGGCGAGAGCCATGCGGAATGCCTCGACATAATAGGTAATGAAATAATTCCATTCTGCTTTGTCTGCTGTCGTTCTGGCTGCTGCCGAATCGGCGGCAATAACCTCGGGGGAGGCGGTAGCCATTGACAACATGGAATCGGCAAGAGCTTTCACAACATCGTGATAGTTCGAGTCATTGCGCTGAATCACCAACACACCGCTCTTGTCAAACCCGTTCTTCCCGGAGGAAAGCACCCACTGGCCAAATCCTGACAAAGAGGTTGTCACGGTAGGCACTCCGAACGCCACGCTCTCAAGAGGGGTGTAGCCCCACGGTTCATAATATGAGGGGAAAGCTGTGAGATCCAGTCCCGCGAGCATATCATAATAGGTCATATCGAGGATGCCGTCGTTGCCGGTAAGATAACAAGGGACATAGACCACCTGCACTTTGTCTGACGAACCGGAGTTGAAACCAAGCTGCCGGATACGGTTGAGAATTGCATCCTGGTCGGGATTGTTGAGCGAGTGAGTAATCACGGGTTCAGGCAACGCCGAAGAGGTAGTCTCTGAATCCAAAGCCTCCTTCAAATCGGCGCGGGGAGCTTTGGGCCACGCAGGCACCAATATATATAGGAGGAGATTCCTCGTCGGATCCATCGTCCGGAGCATTTCGGCAGCATCAAGGAATACATCAATGCCTTTGTTGCGGAATTCACAACGGCCCGATGTCGCCACGATGAAGGTGTCTTCCGGGAGCGTACGCCCCGACAGTTTTGAACCGACATTGAGCATAGCCTGGCGAGCGGCCTGACGAGCGCGTTTCTGGCGGATTTTTGTAGGAGCCCACTCAGCAGGGAATCCGTTAGGTGTGACAATATCTGGACGACGCTCAAGGAGCTGTTCGCATTCGGCAGCTGTCACATCACTTACAGTGGTGAAACAATCTGCGGCATGGGCGGCGGCTTTTTCAAGGGAATGCTTGGATTCCATATTCAGCTCACGGGCCATCTGGTCTCCGTTATATCCGGGCAGGTAGTCATACAGCGGCTTACCGTTGCCACAGATGCTGCGGCCTATCGAGGTGGCATGGGTTGTGAAAATGGTGCCCACGAACGGCACTTTCCATTTCGTGTAAAGCAATCCCATACCTGTGGTCCATTCGTCAAAATGGGCAAGGACATTCTTATGGCGCATCCGCTTGTATGAACAGATGCTTTCAATGACCACTCCGGCGGCAAGCGCAAACGCGCATCCTTCATCATAGTCACCGTAAGCATGCAGGGAATCCACGCCGAAGCGTTCCCACATCTCACCATAATAATAATCCTTGAGTTTATACATACCCTGGAAGTTCACCAGAATGACAATAGGCTTGCCCGGTATGTTCCATCTTCCCACTCTCACAGACACACCTTCAGGCAGAAGGGCTTTGTCACGCCATGGCTTTAGAAGGGAAGGCACCTCCGAAAAATAGGGGGAGGGATTGTCGTCGGTCCAGACATCCGGACCGATAAAGATCGTTTTATCTTTATATAAGTTCTGAAGAGTCTGGGCTTTTGTAGATAAAACGGTATAAATACCGCCTATTTTATTACAAACCTCCCAGCTTGTCTCGAAAATCATATCAAGATTCACGGGGTCAAACTTCATAACCAAAATTCAGTTTGTTTGAAATTGTCCTGTTTAGGGTGCAAAGGTAATCATTTTTTTCTCATTAATGCAAATTTTATCCACAAAAATCCCAATCGTGTAATAAAATAATGCTATTGAAATTCATCAAATATTCCGATTTATTTGTTTTTTCGGGCTAATTTAGCTAATTTTGGGGGTGAAATCATAAAGATATGCGGAGGAAATAAAAAATATTTTCATTTTGTCCGCAACGATTTATCTTTTTGGATTTTTCACGACAACAGACAGAGCCACCGGCTTCATCATATAATATATATGAGCAACGACAGAGTCTATTATCTCGACACATATGTCGCAGGACGTCTCTACGGAGACGCAGACCTGGCGTGGCCAGACCTGTCAATCGGGCAGCCCTTGCTCCTTGTGAGGGAAAACGACAACGGGAAAGACCCTTGGGCTGTCGCCGTATATGTCACTATTGACAACAGAAGGATGAAGCTGGGTTACATACCGTTAAGAAAGAACCAGCCCTTGGCGCTGTTTCTTGACATGGGATGGGGGGAAGCTTTCGCCGCCACCATATCACGTCTTGATCCAACCGCCACTTATGACCGCCAAATCGGTGTCACAATCCGCATACTTAGGAAAAACAAAGATGGACAACCTTAACAACACCTACCGTCCGACCCAGACGATGCGTTCCATAATTTCAGACAACTCATTGCTTCTCATGGCATTGAGTCGCTTCAGCATACCACTGGGATTCGGGGATAAAACCGTTGAGGAGGTGTGTCGGGAACAAGGAATCGACTGCCAGACCTTCCTGACTGTGGCAAACTACATCTCGGGACATCCATACTCCCCGGATAACATAGACCTGGAACAGCTTATGGCTTATCTGAAGAAAGCCCATAACTATTTCCTTGATTTCCAACTCCCGATGATACGCCGGAAGCTGCTTGAGGCCATCGACATATCCGGCGTTGACTCTATCGGATTCCTCATCCTGAGATTTTATGACGATTACGCGACCGAGGTCAGAACACATATGGAGGTGGAAAATGACCATGTGTTTCCATATGTCACCGCATTGCTGGATGGCACCCTCGACAAGAGCTTCTCGATAGAATCATACGCCAAGGGGCATGTCCATATCGACCCCAAACTCCAGGAGCTGAAAGATATCATCGTAAGGTATTATCCGGAAAACACCAACGACCTGCTCACGTCTGCGTTGTTCGACATAATAACCTGCGAGCAAGACCTCAACGCCCACTGTATGGCCGAGGATGACCTGTTTATCCCCGCAGTCAGACGTCTTGAGAAGAAAATAGAGACCGAAGAAATAAAACGCCAGAATGAAGAAACCCTTGGCTCGGATAACGAGGGAGGGACGAACAACATTCAGGCAAACAACTCAGACACCTCGACTGACGCTGAGAAAATCAGCTCCTTGTCGGAAAGGGAAAAAGAAATCGTATGCCTTATCGCCAAGGGGATGACCAACAAGGAGATAGCCAACCAGCTTTACTTATCGGTTCATACCGTGGCCACTCATCGGCGCAACATAAGCGGCAAGCTGCACATCCATTCACCCGCTGGTCTCACCATTTTCGCCATAGTCAACGGACTGCTGCCCATCGACAAGATTCCTCGTTCAAAATTTCAATGATCTTGAAGGCAACGAGCCATCACGGCACCCACCCTCCAACCATAGACGCCAATGAAATTCTCTGATATAATCGGCAATGAATCTGTCAAAGACCGCTTAAAGGCAATGGCGGACAATGACCGCATGCCCCATGCCTTGGTTATCGAAGGGCCTGCCGGAATAGGAAAATTCGCGATGGCCCGTGCGCTTGCCCAATATATCCATTGCCCCAATCGATCCGGCGGAGATTCATGCGGTCACTGCCCTTCATGTATACAGCACCAATCTTTCAACCATATCGACACGGTATATTCATTTCCTGTGTTGAAATCGGCAGGAGGAGCCACAAGCGATGACTTCATGCCGTTATGGAAAGAATTCTTACAGGGAAGTCCGTATATGGATTTCGAGACATGGCAGCGAATGTTGGGGAATCCAAATGGCCAGCCAGTGATATATGTGGATGAGTCGCAGGAAATAATCCGGAAACTGTCATTCACTTCACATGGAGCGACTTGCAAAATCGTGATGATGTGGTTGCCAGAGAAAATGAATGTGCAGTGTGCCAATAAGCTGCTCAAGCTCATCGAAGAACCCCTCCCCGGGGTAAAACTGATATTGGTCTCAAACACACCCGGCGAAATACTCCCGACCATATACTCCCGCCTGCAACGAATCGAGATGAGACGTCTTTCTGACAGCGACATTGCCGCCCATCTGCAATCCAGACATTCCTTGTCTCCTGAGGACGCGATGTCAATCGCGCATCTTTCGGGAGGCAGCCTGCTCTCTGCGGAAAAAGTTTTGTCAAGCAACGACGAGAACAAAGATTTCCTTGAGCTGTTTCAAAAACTCATGCGTCTCGCCTATCAGCGCAAGATAGGCCTGTTGAAAAAATGGAGCCAGGATGTCGCCGCCCTCGGTAGAGAGCAGGCAGCCCGTTTTTGCGGGTATTGCCAGCGTCAGGTACGCGAAAATTTCATCGCCAATTTAAAAATCGCCCAGCTCAACTATCTCAACAAGGAGGAGATGGCTTTCAGCCGAAATTTCTCTCCATTCATAAACGAGCGGAATGTCGAACAGCTTTCTTCGCTGTTCAATGAAGCGCGGGAAGACATTCTCGCCAACGGCAACGGCAAAATAATATTTTTCGACATAGCTGTCAAAGTCATTTTGTTGTTGAAAAAATGAAACCATTTCTTTACAGCGTAGCCGAAGCATACATCAAAAATGAAGCTTCGAATCTCGCGGAATATTGTTTTGTGTTTCCCAACAAGCGTAGTGGAATATTCTTTCACCACGCTTTCGCCCGTGCATCCCGAGAGCTGAAAACAGATGTGGTCCATCCGGCCTCAACCACGATTTCCAGTTTCATAGAGGAACTGGTCCCGGGCAAGCCTGCCGAACGTCTGGAAATGATTCTGATTCTATATCAGGCATACCGCGAAGTCATATTCAGACACGCCGGTGGCAACCGAGAGGCCCAGGGAATCGCCGAGATGGTTGATTTCAACAAGTTCCAACGGTGGGCCGACATGATTATAGGGGATTTCAACGATGTCGACATGTATATGGTCGATGCGGAACAGCTTTTCCCAAACCTGGAACATTATCGAGAAATCTCTTCCAACTATCTCGACGCGGAAGTAATCGAGGAAATAAAACGCCACTGGCGCGTAGAGCGTATTCCTGAATATAATGACTCATTCTGGAACCATATCCTGCACAACAGCCCGGATGACACAGAGCAAACGGAGGAGGGAAACGCCAAAGGAAGTGCTTTGCGTTTTTTCCGTCTCTGGCAAGTCATGCTCGACCTGTACGAGACTTTCCGCAGAAAAATGAATGAGGCCGGGCTGTTCTATCCGGGAATGGCCTACCGCGAAGCTACCCGCATAATAAAAAAACGCCAGAGAAACGACTTCGACCACAAAAGGTATATATTTGTGGGATTCAATATGCTTTCCAAGGCGGAAGAGACCATCTTTCTTGAAATGAAAGACAAACATGGCGACACCCTGTTTGCGGGAGATTTCGCCGATTTTTACTTTGATGACGCGTCACCGGCATTTCTGATGCCCGGAAACACGACATCTGCTTTCCTTACTCGTTATGCCCGGTTGTTTCCTCCTTTATATGAATGCGTGGAGCCTATCGCCACATTCCCGAAAATCGAGATTTCCGGCATAGCGTCGAACTCCGGCCAAGCCAAACTTGCCGGGGCAATCGTCAGCCATCTCTATCCAGACGGGGGGGAATGGAACCCGGAATCGCTCCGTCGCACCGCGATTATACTCCCGCAGGAGACCCTTGCGCGCGGGGTCGTCGCCGCGTTACCGGAATGGATAAATCCGGTCAATCTAACGATGGGGTACCGGTTACGCGACAGCAAAGCAGCCGATTTGGTCAGAAGTATTGTCTCCATGCATCTGCGCTCAAGAAAAAACAGGACAGGAGGACATACTTTCTTCTATGAGGACCTGCTGAAAGTCCTCACACACCCCTTGATTCGGCAGATATATCCGACCGAATGCAGCCGCATCGTGTATGACATCAATGTAAACAGATGGTATAACATCGATGGTGCTTATCTTTCGGATCATTACCCGGAGTTGCATACACTTTTCAATTATATTGAGAATCTGACCGACCGAGAAAAAGTTTTCCAATATTTTGAGAATCTTTTTGTCTGGATTCTGTCTCATATGGAGAATGAGCAGACATCCGGTGAGATAACCGACATTGACGGCACCGAGATTGAGAGGGCAGCAACTATGCCAGCCGGCGCGTTGGTAGACAGGATGCTTGTGCGGGCTTACCTGAGAGCCATCGGCCGACTGCGCGAACTCTCGGCCCGATATCTCGGCCCGCAAGACATCTACCTTTCCGATTCAACAATGTTTCATCTTGTCGAAAGATTGGTAGGAGGCGAGACCGTCAACTTTGAAGGACGTCCTTTGAACGGGTTACAGATAATGGGAGTCCTCGAAGCGCGAGGACTTGATTTCGAGAATGTCATAATCCCATCGATGAATGAGAAGGTGTTTCCCAGAAAACACTATCAGAAATCATTCATTCCTCCTCATCTGCGACGGGCCTACGGAATGTCAACCCAGGACCATCAGGAAAGCATATATTCATATTATTTTTATCGCATGATATCCCGGGCATCAAGGGTTTTCCTGTTGTATGATGCCCGGACGCAAGGTGTAGGCGGAGGTCAGATGTCGAGGTATCTGAGTCAGTTGCTGCATCTTTACAAGCCGTCCGGAATATCCTCCCGAATCCTCGGATATGGGGTCGAGTCAAGGGAACCTGCACAAATCTGCGTCAGGAAAACTCCGGAAATAATGGCGGAAATCAGACGTTATCAGGCAGTGGAAAACCCGAGGTATTTATCGGCGAGTGCCATAAACCTGTATATCAATTGCCCGCTGTCCTTCTACCTGACTTATATCGCCGGATACAAGCGTGAGGATGAATTCCATGACTATATGGATGAGGGCACCTATGGAACAATCATCCATGGGGTGCTGGAAGACCTGTATGAGGCTGAGCGGAAAAGCCTTCCACGAGGACTCTTCACACGGCAGGCCATCGAGGCCCTGATGAAAAAGGAGGTCTCCATAGAGCAGGCCATCACCAGACGTATAAACAATCATTACAACAATCTCGGCCCTGACAGTCTCGCCCCATTGAAAGGTGACGCGGAACTGTTCGGGGAGATTATGAAAAAATATATCCTGCTGGTCTTCAAACGCGAAATCCAGGCAGGTGAATTTGAATATCAGGCCGGAGAATTCGGCCATCCGGGACGATTACGGTTAGAGGGGAGCAATTCCGTGACTGAAATAAATTTCAGGTATTCCATAGACCGTATCGACCGGCTTATCACTCCGGACGGGAACTCAATCCTCAGGATAATCGACTATAAGACCGGCGAGGACGAGACGTCGATTGTGGAGGTGAAAGACATGTTCCATGAACGAGGGGCATCGGGCAAGAGAGCCAAGGCGATGCTGCAATTGTTTCTCTATTGCCAGGCCCTTACCCAGGAAAAGAATCTCAACGAACCGATACAGCCTTGGATATATTCCATCCGTAAGGTGGCGACAATGCCGTTCTCGCCATTGAGGATTTCGCAATCACAACCGGGCGAGGCAAAGGGACGCAAGAAACTTGAGATTACCGATTACAGGGAATATGTCACAGAATTCAACGACATGATGCTTGATGTGCTTGACGATCTTTTCAATCCGGAGGTTCCATTTGTGTCCGCACAGAACGACCATGCATGCACATTCTGCAAGTTCACCGAGATATGCCGCAAACGACAGAAATAACTGCTTGAAAAGCCCCTTAATCAACAACCGATGGCCGGACTATACATCCACATACCGTTCTGCAGGAGCAAATGCGCCTATTGCGATTTCTTCTCCATACCCGTCAACAGCGTCCTAAAGAAGGACACGGATTGTTTTGCCAAATATATCGTAGCGATACAACAGGAAATGGCCATACGCATATCTGAAATAAAGGGGCCGATTGACACAATATATGTCGGTGGCGGGACGCCCACTGCCATCCCGTTGCCTTTGCTATCGGAATTTCTGTCCTCCATACATCGGTATGTCATCAGATATAACAAGGGATACGGCGGTGAAGACATCTCGGAATTCACCGTGGAAGCCAATCCCGAAGACATTTCCCGCAGCCTGATAGACACCTTGCGCAATTCAGGCGTGAATCGAATAAGTATCGGCATTCAATCGTTTGACACTTGTCAGCTAAACGCGATTATGCGCCGCCACGACTCAACATCTTCCCGGGATGCACTGACAATCCTCACAGAATCGGGGATAAACTACTCGGCAGACCTCATATACGGACTCCCCGGCCAGAGCGTTGACAGCTGGTCATATCAGTTGGACTCCCTTCTGGATTTCGAGCCTCCGCATTTTTCGGCATACCTGCTTTCATACGAACCCGGCACGAGGTTGTACGCCCGTAAAGAACGAGGATTGGTGACAGAAGCAGACGAACAGACCGCATGTCGTATGTATGACGCCCTTATGGAGGCTGCCGCAGCCAGAGGGTACAACCATTACGAAATATCAAACTTTTCCAAACCAGGACTGGAGGCCAGGCATAATTCTTCTTACTGGAATTTAACCCCATACCTCGGACTCGGATGCAGCGCCCACAGCTTCGACGGTGAAATCAGACGCATTAATCCGTGTAATCTTGGAGTATATATGGAAGCCCTCTTGAAAAAGATTCCGGAAACCGCTTTCCAGGAAGAACCAGAGACGACAATCAACAAAGTCAACGATTACATCATAACTTCGCTCCGCACCTCCTCAGGGCTTTCACGTTCCCTATTAAAAAGCAAATGGAGCAGGGAAACCGCATCATTGGTGGAAGCAAACCTATCGCACCTACGAGCAACCGGGCATATTGTGCTGAACGGAGAAGCCAACTACAGGATTCCCGAGAAGTATTGGCTGACATCCGACTCCATACTCCGTGACATAATCCTCGAATGAGGGATAATATGGAATTACAAGGGCCATCCTGCCGGAAAATGCGGGAGGATGGACTCATACTCGTGAGAAAAGTTTACCGATCATTTTTCTCATCCAATTTGCGGGGAGGTAACACCTCTACTGTTTACGCCTGTTAAATTTCTACTTTTCAGTAAATTAAATGTTAAAACAGGCCTCTATGACCAACATTTTGAGGGGCTGAGAATGTTATATTTGTAAACTGACCTAACATCAGTCGAGAATATTGAAATTATTCTTCTACCAAAATTCAAATCGCACACTTTTGGATCAATTTTAGACTTTGACTCATATATCAATTTATATAGTCAAATGTGCGCCGAACCAAAATTTGAGATTGCAAACGCGACGCGGTTTCAATTGCAACACATACTCAAAAACATAACCAAAATAAATCTTCGTTGCATTTGAAAACAGCGTTTATAGATACAAAATACCAGCATTATAAAATGTAAATTAACGTTTGCATCAATCCAAATTTGCGATGCCATTATCAAAATTTACATTCGCACCTAGGATTTTTTGCTCAAATTTGGAAATTTCGACATCGGGATTTGCTGTTCCCGTATGCAATTTTACATTTGCATAATTCACGAATCCACCTCTTTGATTTACAAGGATAAAAAATCACCCCATTTTCGCCATTAACATCCATTCACAATAATCATAACTCTCTAAAAATCATACTCATTATAAATTAAACTTAAACATTTTGTTTAGCATAGCGGCTTATATATGCTGTTTCCCCACAGAAAACACAATAGAATTCTCCCAATTGCTTTTGCACCACCCGACCTAAAAAATAAAGCCAACATTTGGTTTAAATCCCTCAAATAAATAACAGTTCTCATATGCAACGCTCCGGCCTTTTAGTTGCATTTGAGAGCCCGCTTGCAATTTTCGATTCAATTTTTAAAATTTCGTTTTGCAACTCGACAATTTGCGATTTCGTGCGTTTTATTTCTAATTGTAAATCACAAAATTGGATTTACATTTACATACTCCATCCTCAAAATCGCCTATTTGCATTTCCCCTATGTAAATTTGCGTTTTTCAATTATTATTATTAAATTTGCAACGACAAAATAATTCAGGAATTTGCTAATTCCTGTTTACGTTTCACAATTCTAACCTATCACCTCTATGGATTTGGTAAATCGCTTAAAGCATTATATGGATACCACCCAACTTACCATATCTCAGTTTGCTGACAGATGTGGCATTCCCCGCCCTACGATGTCACAACTGATAAACGGGAGGAACAAACGAATCTCTGATGAGGTGATAAACAAAATTCACAACGCATTCCCCGGTCTATCCATCTTATGGTTGATGTTTGGCGAGGGAGAGATGGATGCGAATGCAAATATTAGAATCTCAGAGCCTCAAAACGGGCAAAATCCGGGCATCATCGCGGCACAACGACCTGACAATCAATCCACAACCGACAATAATATTGAAAACGAAACCATCACGATTGAAGAGTCATCCAGCGATGTTTTCGAAAACCTGCTCTTTGAGACTCCTCAACCACCCCATTTCGCCACTCCATCCCCCCAAGATGACACATCATTGAAGGAGAACATCATGTTTGACACAGCCTCCATAAAAGAAGATACCACCCCATCACCATCCATCCCTTCTCAAGAACCGGCAAACACCCCTAATTCCCTCGGCAGAGGGCGAGATGTGACAAATACCATCAATGCGCAACGGATGGCCTCACAAGCCCTCGGAAATGCCCCACAGCCAATCCTTGCCGAAGAGGGCAAACGCATCTCGATTTCTCCCGATGCCCACAAAAAAATCACCAATATAGTCGTGTTCTATTCCGACAATTCTTTCCAATCATTCCTACCAGACGCGTAACCCCGCAACCATAAAATAAAGACAGCCCTGGAAAGCTTTTGAAGCCATTCCAGGGCTGTCTATTATATTTGGCAAGAAGATACCTCAATCAGACATATCCCCTCACGATTCCACGCTTGGAATTGCGTATGAATTCAATAATCTCATCACGCTCTTTGGTGGCAGGGAGCTCAGCTTCTATGCGGTCAACCGCATCGGTGACATTGAGACGCGAAAGGTACAGATAACGATATATCTCCTGAATCTCACGAATCTGGTCATTGGTGAAGTTGCGACGACGCAGGCCGATGGAGTTGATACCGGTGTAAGCGATAGGATCACGACCAGCCTTTACAAACGGAGGAATATCCTTGTTGATTCTCGAGCCCCCCTGAATCATCACATGTGTGCCCAGATGGCTGAACTGATGAATCAAAGTCCCACCGCCAATCACAGCAAAGTCATCGACCTGTACCTCTCCGGCAAGCTGCGACGAATTGGAAATGATGACGTTGTTGCCGACAATACAATCGTGGGCCACATGAGAGTACGCCATTATGAGGCAATTGTTGCCCACAACGGTCTTGCCCTTGGCGACAGTGCCACGGTTTACAGTCACGCATTCGCGAATCGTAGTGTTGTCTCCGATGATTGCAACAGTGTCTTCCCCCTTGAACTTGAGATCCTGGGGGATGCCGGAAATCACGGCACCGGGAAATATATTGCAGTGTTTACCAATCCTGGCACCCTCCATAATCGTCACATTGCTGCAGATATGCGAACCCTCTCCAATCTCGACATTCTGGTCGATGGTCACGAAAGGATCTATGACGACGCTGGGATGGATTTTTGCCGCCGGATGAATATAGGCAAATGGCTGTTTCATGCTTGAAGCGTCTTGATTACTTGTTCTTAACTATCTGGGCCATGAACTCACATTCACAAACCACCTTGTCGCCCACAAACGCCACACCCTTCATAAGGGCACAGCCGCGACGCAACGGAGTCATGAAAGACACATGGAACAACAGAGTGTCACCCGGGACGACCTTCTGACGGAATTTCACATTGTCAATCTTCATGAAATATGTGGAGTAGGTCTCAGGTTCCTCGACAGTGGCAAGCACCAGGAGGCCTCCGGTCTGCGCCATAGCTTCAATCAGCAGCACTCCGGGCATAACCGGCTCCTGGGGGAAGTGTCCTTGGAAGAACGGTTCGTTGACAGTGACATTCTTCACGCCGACGATGAATGTCTCGCCACGGTCGATAATCTTGTCGACAAGCAGCATAGGATAACGGTGAGGCAGATGCTCACGGATATCATTGATATCCATCAAAGGTGCCTGCGAAGGATTGTAAGAAGGAGCCTGGAGTTCCTGACGCTGAATCTCCTTGCGGATCTGCTTGGCAAATGTGGTGTTGATCTTATGACCGGGACGGCAAGCAATGATACGACCCTTGAGGGGACGCCCGATAAGAGCAGTGTCGCCAAGCACATCAAGCAGTTTATGGCGGGCCGGCTCGTTCTCGAATTCCAGAGGACGGTTGTTGATGAAACCAAGCTCATCGACCTGCTTGTGTTCAACACCCATAAGGTCTGAAATATGGTCGAGCTTCTCCTGAGCCATTTCCTTATCATAAATCACAATGGCATTGTCGAGATCACCCCCCTTGATGAGGTTAGCGTTAAGGAGCGGTTCGATTTCACGCACAAAGACGAAAGTTCGGCTACCGCTGATTTCCTGCCTGAATTCCGACATATTCTCAAGACGGGCGAACTGGTTGGCCAGCACCGGAGAGTCGTAGGAAATCATCACATCCACCGAGAAGTCGCTATCGGGCAAAACGGTAAGGTGAGCGCCTGTCTGCGGGTCACGCACCTCTATCTTACGTTTTACAACGTAGAAATTCTTGTCGGCGCTTTGCTCCACAACCCCGACGCGCTCTATCGCCTCGCTGAACTGACGCGCGCTTCCATCAAGGATAGGAATTTCAGGGCCTGTCACTTTGATGAGACAGTTGTCTACCCCGGCGGCATAGAGCGCGGCCAAGGCATGTTCAACGGTGGAGACCCTCACATCGCCACGCGCAAGCACAGTGCCACGGTCTGTGTCTGTCACATTCTCAGCCAGTGCGTCAATTATAGGTTCTCCTTCGAGATCAACGCGCTGAATCTTGTAGCCATGGTTTTCAGGAGCAGGCAGAAATGTGGCCTCTATTTCCAAGCCGGTATGGAGGCCCTTCCCCTTTACGGAGAATTCGCCGTTAAGAGTAAGCTGTTTCATTATTCTTGTTTAGTGATATTTTCAAGTTTCTTCACTCGGTCGAAAAGCTCGCCAAGATTTTTTTGATAAACTACATTGCGGGCGTATTTCTTACTATCCACCGCAGGAGCTCCCATCACACGAGAATCAGAGGGGATGCTGGACGGCACACCCGACTGCGCCCCTATCTGAACCCGGTCTCCGACCGAGATATGTCCGGCAAGACCTACCTGACCTCCGAACATGCATCGGCTTCCCACCTTGGTGGAGCCGGCAATGCCTACCTGGGCGGCCATTACCGTATGCTCTCCGATACGGCAATTATGGGCGACCTGTACCAGATTGTCAAGCTTTGTGCCACGGCATATCAAAGTCGAACCCATCATTGCCCTGTCAACTGTAGTGTTTGCCCCAAGCTCCACATCATCTTCCAAGACAACATTTCCAAGCTGGGGAATCTTCTTGTAACCATCCGGAGTCGGGGCGAATCCGAATCCGTCAGCACCAATCACGCAACCGGAATGAAGCACACACCGCTCCCCTATCCGGCAATTATGATATACTTTGACACCGGGCTTCAACACTGAGCCGTCGCCGATCTCAACATTGTCGCCGAGATATACCTGAGGGAATATCTTGACGCCACGGCCCAATTTCACGCCACGACCGATATAAGCGAACGCCCCTATGTAGGCATCGTCAGGTATTTCAACTCCTTCTGCCACATAACAAGGCTGTTCCATCCCATTATATTTAGGCTCAATGACCTCGGCGGCGATATCAAGCAATTTCGCGATTGTGGCATATGGATCCTCCACCCTTATCAGCGTGGCCTTTACAGGATGTTCAACGACAAAATCTTTTTTGACCAACACGATTGACGATTCTGTCTCATAAATATAATGGTCGTATTTCGGATTGGCGAGAAACGACAATGCGCCGGGACGACCTTCTTCAATTTTAGCGAATGTCGACACGGCGATGTTGCCGTCTCCTTCGACAGTGCCGCCAACCATGGCGGCTATTTGCTCTGCTGTGAATTGCATTTTATGGTATGATTCTTGCGCGTCTGTCCCTCGTGGAGAGTCACAACCGGCTTTTGACAAACCACATCTCACATAAGACCTGTCCGACAAAAACCGGTCAAACAGGCTGATGCGCCCGTTGACACGCACACTTTTACAATTTGCAAAGTTGGCAAAATTTTTCGACATATCCAAAAATAGGTGAAAGGTTTTGCCGACACAGCTTTTTATCCTAATTTTGCAGCATGGAAATCCCTAATGAAGCAACTACTCCGATGCCCTCCGCGGCAGACATCATATTCCGGTATTTCCCGGAGTTAAACGATAGGCAACGAACCCAGCTCAACCAGCTTGGAGAGCTTTACACCGAATGGAACGAGAAAATCAATGTCATTTCCCGCAAAGACATCGACAACCTCTACCCCCATCATGTCCTCCACAGTCTCGCCATCGCCAAATTCCTGACCCCCGTTGAAGGATCCGAAATCCTCGATTTCGGTTGTGGCGGAGGATTCCCCGGAATCCCCCTCGCCATCATATGGCCGCATTGCAAATTCCACCTCATAGACCGGGTTGGGAAAAAAATTAAGGTAGCCAGCGAGGTAGCCCAGTCAATCGGGTTGTCGAACGTGACCCTGCAACATGGAGATGCAGGGGAATGCCACCGGAAATTCGACTTTGTTGTAAGCCGGGCCGTGATGCGCCTTGAGACCCTGGCACCATTGGCCAAACGCAACATTTCCTCAAAATCGCGCAACAAACTTCCCAATGGCCTGATTTGTTTAAAAGGCGGAGACCTGACATCAGAGGTCGAGGCCTCGAAAGGAGACATATTGGAAGTACCTCTGTCCGACTATTTCAAAGAGCCTTTCTTTGAAACAAAAAAGTTAATCTACAAGCCGCTTTGACAACGGCCTGAACAAATATCATAAAAATGGTCAATATCAAACCTTTCGTATTCAATCCATTCCAGGAGAACACCTACCTGGTATGGGATTCGACGACACTCGAAACAGCCATCGTCGACCCGGGCATGTCGAACAAAAGAGAGGAGGAGTTTCTTGACCGGTTCATCACCGAGGGGAAACTCAAGGTCAAGGCCATATTGCTCACTCACGCCCATATCGACCACACCTTCGGGGTTGACCACCTGCGCGAACGCTACAACATCCCCGTCTTGCTCCACAAGTCAGACGAGCCGCTTGGCCGACAGCGAATGGAGCAAGCAAGGAAATTCCATCTTCCGGTAGAAATCACGCCGCTTGTGGTAGACCGTTTCATCGATGAGGGTGAAGTCCTCACCTTAGGTGACAACAAGGTTATGGCTCTTCACGCGCCCGGTCATTCACCCGGCAGCCTGTTGTATTACATTCCCTCAGCGAACTCCCTTATTTCCGGTGATGTGCTGTTCCAAGGGAGCATCGGACGCACTGACCTGCCAGGCGGTAATTACGGACAACTAATCGCAAGCATAAACGGAAAGATTGTCACGCTTCCTCCCTCCACCATAGTATACCCGGGCCATGGCCCTTCAACCACGATAGCCCGGGAAATGAGATCCAACCCATATTTCTAAAAACATATGTAGGAGATTTCTATTTCAGACAAATCATTCCTATAAAATAAAACGCCTCGCCTGCAATTCAACAGCAGACGAGACGTTTTTATTTTAGAAAAGGCAGTATCGCAATCACAAACGCACTTTGCGGCTTGTTGTGTTGACTCTTACCACATATACCCCTGCGGGAAGTTCAGCTGTGATTGAGTAATCATCTGAAACAATCGCTTGAGTAAGAATGAGCGAACCGGACAAGCTATATACCTCAGCCAACTGACCATTGCCGTTGAGCACCCGCAGAGCACCTCCTGCGACAGCAGAAATTTCTATATCGCTTTCGGAAGACATGCTTACTGACTCGACACCCGACTGAGACGAAGACTGGGCGAACACCGGCAATGACGGGAACCAATAGTTCTCGATCATAGGGTATTCCTGCAACTTCTCACCGTTAGCCGAGTAGCGCCTTACCATATAAGTCTGGCTACCGAATCCCTGGAACAACGACATATAAAGCTCTCCGCTTACAGGATGTACTCGCATCGAGCATCCATAAAGTTGCCATCCTTCATTGTCGGCATTCAGGTCTATTATCTTTTCGAATGTGCGGTTGTCGATATCAAATTTGAAAATCTCGGAACCGGAGAACCAGCTGCTCGCGCCTCCATTCCAAAACAGGGTATTGCTTGAAGCGGATGCGCAGAATCCATCCGGAGTCCATGCATACCAGGAATTGGCAGGAGCATATGCCGAGGATGGAACTTCCACAACTTCGGTCGCAAGGGTTTCAGGGTCAACCCGCAGGAGATAAGGCAGCGTGCCTCCACTACCGTTTGATGCCACGCTACACCATAATGAACCATCCTTGGCCACTACCACGGAACCGATTCCGGCACCCTCCTTCACAATATCTAAAGAGATGGTCTCGACAACTTTGTCTTCTGCCGGGTCAACAACCAGGAGACCGAGTTTCTGATGCGCGATAAAAACTTTCCCTGCGGCTCTGACCATTGTGCCGCACTGTCCTGAGTAGAGGGATTCGCTTTCGTTTTCCGTGCCGGAAACTATCCCGGTAACTTCCCGGGCATCCAGGTCAAGAATCCAGACCCCATTGCTTGAAGATACATAACCTTTGTGTTCATCCACCCCTACGAAACCGCGTCCATCTGCCTGGATGTCTCCTGTACCGATTTCCTCAAGCTGATACTCGACCTTCATAGTCTTCGCGTCAACCACATTGATGCGGCCTCCCACAATATCAGCTCCCGGGTCTTTGGCCTGCTTGCAGATGACATAGAACTTTCCGTTCCAGATTTCTCCATACTGCGCGGTCGCCCCAAGCTGTTTGTCCTCATTGTTGGCTTGTATGACCCTGTAATGCCAGTAGTCACCCCCTTCTGCGTCCGGAAGGAGATAATTGACCGTGGAGTTGTTGTGGCCATACCAATCTTCATTGACGATGAACACACCTTTAGAGAAATCGACCTCCTCCTGTGCCCTCGTCGCAGGGGTCGATAAGAGCGTGGCGAGGGCTGCGGTTGCCCCGGCGAGGCAACCGTAAAAGGTAAATTTTGCCATAGTTTTTTTAGTGTTTAGTTTGTTGAAAGATAATCTTTCGCTTTTCCGGACAAGATGATTATACTATTATTCTTATTATTGAGTTTTTATCATTGTAATTCACAACGGGTCAGGAATCGACTGGTCGGCAGAAATTATATGCAAATCCTGCGCGCGACATATCTCAGTAGAGGTCTCCCCTATCCATCCGCAATACTGGTTGACTCCTGTGTAGACCTTCACGAAATCCACACCCGGAAGCACTACCGGCATACCATCTTTATCAACCGCCCACGATATGTCGAAACTGTTCAGGTCGGCATACTCATTGGGATGATTGTCTGCATAACCCCAATCATAACAGTAAAGGATGTAATATGCTCCGGTACCACTTGCGTCAACACCATTGGCAGGCAACCGGCTTCCGCTGAACGTCAGCTGGTCGGCATCAACCCATGCGGGAAAATATTCCTGACGATGAAAGCTGTTTTTGGGCATAAATCCTTTTACTCCTTCCGAATCCTCCCAGGCGATGTAATTGACATCCGACAGGTTCCCCGACATGATTATCTCTCGGTCTGGATCAGGTCGATTATATGTTATGGAGTAACCATGAAGAGTGGCAGGATTATGATATTCACTTCCCGCCAGTTCATACCACTCGTCATCAGGGACTCCGTTGCAATTACGGTCATAGCTTACCATCACAATCCCTGGTTCCGACGAACCACCTTTGCGGTTATTGTCTGTCAGTTCATAGAAACTGTTGCCGTGAATCATAAAATCCATTTCTCCAGGGGTATTGATGACCGTATGGTCGAAACCGAATACGACATATCCGCCAAAACCTCCAAGCGAGACCATGACATCATTGGTGCCGGAGATGGATTCCTCCACCTTTTTCAATATGTCGGAATAGTTCTCACCGGCTTCATACTGAGGCATGACATTTATGAATTGCCCCGGAGCCGGATTGTATTCATATACTTTGGATATGTACGGGCTGTAATCAATCTCTTCGTGAAGCACAGTCACCCGGAACTCGAAATGATAAGGGGTTTCCTCATCCACAATATCGAGGACAAGGTCATATGTTCCCTCCTTCTCAGCCAGGAATATGTAGTCGCGCTCTGTCGACAACACTTCACCCGATGCCAGAGACCACCGGTAAGAAGCCCCCGTCAGCGCAGGAGTCAAGGGGAGTTTCTGCATCCTGTATATGTAGTAACTGTCATCGATTCCCAGGTTGAGCATCGGAGCGTCATCCGAACACGCCGAGAACACTCCCAGCGCACCCAATGGCAACAGTTTTATGATGTATGGCTTCTTCATCTGTCAATCTATTATGTCAGGTTCTCAACATCTATATGATTCATATCATCGTGGAAGAAAACACATATGCGCGGGAATATCACCGGTGCGGACACTCCATTTTTTCCGGCCATTACGGTCAAAGCAATGCAATGTCCCCGAGGATACATAATTTTTCGCATCCGTTACGAAGATGTCTCCAGTCTCAGGATGCACTGCTATCCCATAAGGAATAGTGATCTCTTTCTCCGTACCATCAGTAATGAAATTCGTCGAAATCACCTCCTGGGTCCGGACATCAATTATACCGTAAGATATGGCATTTTCAGAAGTGTATTCATTCCATTCCGTCGCGTAATAATACAGTGAGTCCCCCTTTATGGCCATATTCGAGCAGGGTATATCAAGCTTGCTCTCTACGGACAATCGGCTTTGGCCGGGCTTTTTTGAAAGCACATACAAGGCTGATGGACGTGACCGGTAGTCACCCCTTGAATTCACCCACAGTTTGTTGTATTTGTCCTTTTTCACCCTGTGGAGATTAATGTCGACCGGAATCTGCTGTACCTGTTTGAAATCAATCATCTGAATCACTGAGACCGTGTTGTCATATTGTGGGGCACGGTAACCGCCGGAATTGGCGACATACATATAGTCATCGACGATCTCCATCTCCTCCGGTTGATAACCGACAGTAACCTTCGCCGTCACGGCAAGCGAAAGGGTATCCACTTCATATACCGCTCCCTTGGGTGCATTGATGTCTATCAATACCGGGCCGACATAGCTGCTGACGTATGCCTTCCCCCTGTGGAACCGTATATAACGGCAATTGGGGATATCCACCTGCCCTATCCTCACGCCGCTATGGCTGTCAAGAACCTCCACCTTATGGGAGCAGTTGACCACCACATAGAGTTTCGAGCCATAAATGCCTATGTCATTGCCGACATCTCCAAGTTCCTTTACGACATTCGGATTGCGTTCGGCATATATGTTTCTGGAATAAAGTCCGGTGAAATAATCGAAATAATCGAGACTGCATTTGTTAGAGCCCATATTCCCTTCATTGACGAGATATAGACCTCGTATGGCGGTGTTTGGTGAAGGAGTCTCAGGTATGATGTCATACTCCGTGGGCACCACGAGCTCGTCTTCACGACAGCTCGTGACGCACAACAGGAGCGGCAGAAAATAAATAAATATGTTCTTTTGAATTCTGGTCATTATATTTCAACGGTTAATGTAACCCTGTAATTACGCTTTGGCATCGGATAATTGAGAATCACATCGTAATCCTGGCTGAGAAGGTTGTTGACCTCAAGCAGCCCGCGAAGGTTCACACGTCCGAGAGTGAAATCTTTGCTCAGGGAGATATCGCTCGTGTACCAGGGTTGAGTGTAGTTGTATCGTATGTTTTCTTGCTGGTTATACCTTTCTCCGACATAAATCCAGGAGTAATTCAGCCCCCATCCGCGCCATTGGGCGTTGATGACAGCCGAGCCGGAATGACGGGGAATGTAGGGAATCTGGTCGCGGTAATAGTTGTCAGCCGGATTGGTGACATCTATCGCCCTCTGGAAGGTATATTGCAGGCGGGCCGTCACAAACAGCTTCGGGAGAGGATTTACCGTAATCAGTCCGCTGACATCCACTCCTTTTATATCCACCAGTCCAAGGTTGAGCATAGTCCATCTGAACTGTTGTCCCTTAGGATAAGCGACAATTTTGTCTTTGACCTTATTGTAATATATGTCAGCTGTCATCTTGACGGCAGAAATGACCCCATGGGAAGAGTGGTCATAGACCAGGCCGAAATTGTATTGGGTCACCCGTTCGGGAGTCAGCTTTGAATTACCCATATCCGCATAATACAGGTCATTGAAAGTCGGCATCCTGAATGATTTCTTGTAGAAAAACCTGACGGAGAAATCCCGCTTGCGCAACGGATTGAAAGTGACAAAAAACGCCGGTGTCAATACCTTCTGGTCATCCGGAGCCTGTTGACCGTCCAGAGAGTCATGGATGAATGTGCCCAACAGACTTCCCTGCATCCTCAGCCTCCCGAAGTCCATCGATGTGGCAACCGACAGGTAATTGCTGATTCTGTCAGGTCTGGCAAACCCATACATATCGGCATCGAGGGAATTCCACATGAAATCGTAGCTTGCCGACACCTCCCACCATTCTGCGATTCCGAATTCGTGAGCCGTCGAGACATAGATCTCTTTCTGCTTGTACAGGTTGTCGATTTTTACCTGCTTGTCATCATTGTTGACATAGTGGGTGCGGTAAAAAGCGTATTTGACATTGTTGAGCATCGTCCATCGTCCGAAATGCCCTGTGTAACGTCCCTGCACAAAGGAATTGGTGTCCCAGATTCTCTCGCCACGACGCCATACGTTATTGACAATCGCGCCCGGTACACCTCGCTCCGAATTGTAATTATAGGCCTTGAAATGCCAGGATCCACGAGCCAGAGTCCCGTTTAGGTTCAGTTCAAGACGCGTGGCGTTTATGTCACCATTCTGCCTTACGGCTATAGTGTCATATGCAAGCTCCCCCGCAGGATTGACCCGTCGGTAACGGAATTTGTATTTTCCGCTTGAATTGACCCACTCGGCGCTCAACTGAGCGTTCACTCTGTCGGAAAGCTTCAGCTCGACAAGTGCCGAGGGGTTGATGAGGTCAAATGAACCGAACCTGACTGTGGCCCGGGCATGATAAATCTCATCCTCATCGAATCGCGGCGCACGGGTGCGCATATATATGGTACCGGCGGCGCCGAAATCTTTAGCCGGCTGGAGGATGCGGCTTTTCTGCCCGTTATACAGCGATATTTCCTCCATATTGTCAAGGGAGAACTGTCCGAGGTCTATCTGACCGTTCTGGGCGTTTCCAAGCTCAACGCCGTCATATACCACTCCCGTATGGTTGGTCCCCATCGAGCGGATGTTGACGGTCTTTATGCCACCGACACCTCCATAATCCTTTACCTGAACACCGGAAAAATATCGTAATGCGTCAGCCACACTGTTGGAGTTGAGCCGATGCAGTTCCTCTCCGGACAGGGTCTGGGCAGGTATGATGTCATCAGCCGGACGGCGGGCGGTGACCATAATCTCTTTAAGGTTCAACACCGTATCCATCTTCTCCAAAGGTTCAGCCGAAAAAAGAGACAACGGAATCAGCATCGCAGCCTGCAAGGCCACGACGCGCAAGGGTCTTGTTTCCACAATTTCTGCTATGAAATGGGCCTGTCGGCCCGTTTTGCATAATTTACCCATGATCCCGTAGGCTTATAATTGATACCGAAACGGGAGGTCTTCTGACTCATCCTGACTTTCCGCGCCTTCTCGGAGTATCTCTTACTCCAATGGCATTGAGCGAAAAGCCGTGTCACCCCACACGGGCGTAGGACTCACAGCAGCGGGTACTGTCCCCGAATCTCACGGGGTTCCCTTTTCCGTTTCGGCCACAAAGTTAATGAAATTTCGCCACAATCCGAAATTCATGAGAGAAAATCGACTGTCAGCGGATCGAAATCCTGAAGATTCACCGGAAGATTGTCGGTAGTGGCGAGCGTGTGTATCAGCCGTGCGGTGAATCTTATCCCTCTCCACCGGAAATGGTCATCGACAGAATGACATTCCTCCTTGGCTTTCTCTATCGCGTCGCTCAGGCTTGCGGCCTCTTCCTTCCGTCCCAGACGAAGATATACCGACGCAAGGAGTATGTAGTCAGTCATCGTGAAGAAACCGGGTTTGGATGCCGGGCTCGACATGTCGTCCGACACCTCCTCGAAAACTTCAGCATACCTCTCGAACATACGCGCATCATACAGGGTATGAAGATAGAAATCCACCCAAGTCGTGATTCCGATTTTGCGGTGATAAAAATCCAAGGCTTTCGCGGCAGGAATGAATTTCTCCTTGTTAAGCAATCCTACCGCCATCATACGCCAGTCATTGCCATCTGTCTTCCCCTTGTCGAGGGCCATCTGAAGATAATCCTCCAGGTTATCCGGTTCAAGTTCAAGTATCACCATCAATGGGTCTCCCGATCCGGCAGTGGCGACATCGTTACGAAGCATCGTGGCATACACCTCGCATGCTTCTTTTATGCGGTTTTCCCTGGCATAGGCCTCTGCCAGGCCTTCAAGCGCGAAACTATTGAGAGGATCGGAAGACAATATTTCCGACAACACCTCAATCGATTCCTTGCGCTTTTCGGGGATGACCACCATGATTACTCCTCGGGTGAGCCTTGCATTGAAATGCTCCGGATCTATGGCCAACGCGTAGTCCACCGCCGCCAAAGCATCTTCGGAATGTTCGAGCCCGAACTCTATCCTCGCCAACAAAAGCCACGCCTCGATATTGAACGGCTCCATCCTGGTAAGCTCCTCGGCGATTTTTCTGGCCTCCTCCTGGAATCCGGCACCTTCCTTAAGCGTCTCGGCTGCTTCGAAAGCAAAACCACGCGGGTCCTCCGCCCGCTGGCTTATCTCCGGATAATATCTCACCAGCAGATTCCTCTGGTCTGTCTCCCTGAGGAAATCTATTATTTTCAGTACCGTCTCACAATCAAGCGAGTCATATTTCCTGATTATTTCATCAAGATATGGAGCGGCATCTCCGGTCGGATAGCACCTGACACACATCTGCAACACATCCCACAAAGCGGTATCTCTGCGGCCTTTACGGGATACCATATCATTGGCCGCATCCTGGGATACATAAGAGAGGAAAAACGCCATACGTTCGTCGAACTCCCTGCTTTCAGGATACAACCGCGCAACGGTCAGAAACACGAACATCTGAACCAACGCGTCACCCTCATCCTGAGCATAATCATAGATATCGAGCAACTCGTTGATTTCGTAGTAGTCTATGACAGCGCCGCTCTCCACTTCCTGGCGGAAGCGGTCATAGAGCGAGCGCATGTATTCTTCGTCAGATTTTCGTGATTCGTCGTCGTTATACATTCTTCTTCTGAGCCTTCTCCCAACTGTCTTTCAACGCGATTGTGCGGTTGAAAATCAGTTTCTCGGGAGTTGAGTCCAAGTCAGGAGTAAAGTAACCGATTCGCTGGAACTGGAATTTCTCACCGGGACGGGCATTCTCGGCGATGAACGGCTCTACCTTGATGCCCTCCACAACCTTCAATGAGTCAGGATTCAGGAGGTCACGGAAGTCCCCATCCTCTGCCGAAGGATTTTCGACATTGAACAGACGGTCATAGATTCGGGCTGTGGCATCAACAGCATGGGTAGCGGATACCCAGTGGAGAGTACCTTTCACCTTTCGTGACGCTCCGGCCATACCGCTTCTGCTCTCGGGATCGTATGTGCAGTGGATTTCCACAATCCGTCCGTCGGCATCCTTTACGACATCCGTGCATTTAATAATGTAAGCACCCTTCAGGCGCACCTCCCCGCCGGGAGCGAGACGGAAGAACTTCTTGGGAGGATTCTCCATAAAGTCATCAGCCTCGATGAAAATCTCTCTGGAGAAAGGCATGGAGTGAGTGCCGGCAGTGGCATCCTCGGGATTGTTTTCCATCTCGACCATTTCGGTCTTCCCTTCCGAATAGTTGGTGATGACAACCTTGACCGGATTCATGACTGCCATAGCACGGGTGGCGATGGCGTTCAGGTCCTCGCGGACAGCGTGTTCGAGCAATGACACGGAAATCATCGCCTCCTCTATCTTGGTGTAACCGATGCGGTCAATGAAATTCCTGACGGCCTTTGGTGTGAAACCACGGCGGCGCATACCTGAAATTGTCGGCATACGGGGATCATCCCATCCGGCCACAAGCCCTTCCTTGACGAGCTGCAATAGCTTGCGCTTGCTCATCACGGTATAGGTGAGGTTGAGTCTGTTGAACTCGATCTGTCGCGGACGATACGACCCGTCGCTCAGGAAATCCACGAAATAGTCATACAGCGGACGGTGAGGCACAAATTCAAGGGTACAGATTGAATGGGTCACACCCTCGAAAAAGTCGCTTTGGCCATGGGCGAAGTCATACATAGGATAGACCTTCCACTGGGTCCCTGTACGGTGGTGGGGGGTCTTGATTATGCGGTACATGATGGGGTCACGGAAGTGCATATTTGAAGATGCCATATCGATTTTGGCCCTCAACACTCGCGCTCCCTCTTCAAACTCACCCTTGTTCATTCTCTCGAACAGGTCGAGGTTCTCCTCCACCGAACGATTACGGTAGGGGCTGTCTGTACCCGGAGTGGTGGGCGTTCCTTTCTGTGCTGCGATTTCCTCGGAGGTCTGATCGTCCACATAAGCTTTTCCCTCCTTAATCAGCCTTACGGCCAAATCATAAAGCTGGGGGAAATAATCAGACGCGTAACGTTCATTCTCTCCCCAGTCAAAGCCAAGCCAATGTATGTCATCACGGATGGCATCCACATACTCAGTGTCCTCTTTGATAGGGTTAGTGTCGTCGAAACGCAGGAAGCATTTTCCTCCGAATTTCTCGGCAGCTCCGAAGTCCATGCAGATGGCTTTCGCATGACCGATATGCAGGTAACCGTTGGGCTCGGGCGGGAAACGGGTCTGGAGACGGCCTCCGTTCTTTCCCTCCTTGAGATCATCAACTATCATCTGCTCTACAAAACTCAGCCCTTTTATTTCTTCGGGCATTTCTGCTTCGATTTTTTCAGCCATAATGGAACGAGTAAATTTTAGGGTGCAAATATACGCAGTTTTTTTCATTCCGCTTGCAGGTTTCCGGATTTATTTCGAAATTTGCGCCAGCATAACGTAAAAACAACCACTAAAAATAATGTTGCAATTCGCCACAGATGATTCAAGCCGCCACCCTGTCGGAAAACAGGTCGAGCTCGCCCTTCAGGCGGGATGTCGATGGATTCGTGTCACAGGCACTCCGGCCGACGAGATAGTGGAAGGACTCATCCCTCCTTGTCAGGATAATGATGCCATATTGGTGCTTGACAACAACATCGAACTGGTAGACAAGCTGCGAATCCACGGGCTGCATCTCACCGAGTGGACCCGGGGAAGCCTGATCGCGGCCCGAGAGAAGCTCGGGCCGCATGCCATCATCGGAGTTTCATGTGCCGATTCCGCGCAATTGAAAGAACTGTCCGGGCTGGATGTGGATTATGTCGTGACCCAAGCTCCCGCCAATGACAATATCGTCGAATACTTCACTGATTTTGTCAAGTTTCTGAGGGAAGTCCACACCGAGATTCATCCTGTGGCTGCGGGAGAGATTCCGGTCTCTCTTTACCCATCAATACTTGCCACAGGCATTGAAGGATTCGAGATTTCAGGCAGTGTGCTCGACGCGCCTGATCCCTTGGCCCTCATTCAGCTCGCGATGAATTCACTGCAATAAGTAAAACTTCAAAATGAAATTCATAGGTATTATCCCGGCGCGTTACGCCTCCACCCGTTTCGAGGGGAAACCTCTCGCCGACCTTGGAGGGAAACGCGTTATTGAGCATGTGTGTCTTCGTGTCTCATCAGTGCTTGACGATTTTGCTGTGGCCACGGATGACCGACGGATTTTCGACGCGGTGACCGCCTTCGGCGCAAAAGCGGTAATGACATCGCCAAACCACCGCAGCGGGACAGACCGTTGCCTGGAGGCATATGACAATCTCGGAAGTGATGCCGACGTGGTAATAAACATCCAGGGTGACGAACCTTTTGTGGCTCCGGAGCAGATACGCCAGATTATGAGCTGCTTTGATGATCCCGGAACGGACATCGCGACCCTGGCACTCCCCTATCCCCACGATGGCTCCTTTGCCGGGCTGGAAAACCCAAACAAGCCCAAGGTCGTTATGGATTCACGCAACAACGCGTTGATGTTCAGCCGGTCAGTTATCCCATATCTGAGAGGTGTCGAGAAAGAGCAATGGCCAGCATCTGCCGATTATTTCACCCACATAGGGATGTACGCCTTCCGTATCGACACTCTCCGTAAAGTCACCCGCCTCCCACAATCCACGCTTGAGAAAGCGGAGTCGCTTGAACAGCTGAGGTGGCTGGAAAACGGCTACAACATAAAGGTAGCCATCACCGACACGCAAACGATAGGAATCGACACCCCCGCCGACCTTGAGGCCGCAAAAGCCTTCCTCTCAAATCTTAACTGAAATAGATTTTCCGAAAAGATGCTTGACCGTTTGACAGCCCCGCCACTCTCCGCTTTTCCGCAGTTATCTCTTCCCGCATTTGATGAAAAAATATTGCCGAACGGAGTCAAAGTAAGGATACTGGACTCCGGGGAGGAGGCCGTAAGCAGGTTATCCGTCATTTGGCCGGCCGGGCTTATTGATTCCGGTCATCAGGCAGCTTATAGCCTGACAGCCAATATGCTTCCGGAAGGATGTGGAGGGATGTCGGGCAAAGAGGTATCTGACATCCTCGAATCAAACGGAGCCTGGTTCAAGGTTTATCCAACTCAACACAGCACTCTTCTCACCCTCCACTCACTCAATCACACTGCAAAGACAGTTTTCCCTCTGGTGGGGAAAATAATCACATTCCCCGATTTCCCGGCAGAGACTTTCGATGCCTTAAAGAAAAAAGGAGCGGCCGAAAAAGAAATCGCATCAAGGAAACCATCATATCAAGCCTCTTTGATAGCCCGTGAGACATTGTATGGAATCGGCCATCCATTGGCCAATTCCGTCACTCCCGATGACATCCTCGCTGTTGACAAGACGCAATTAAGTCGTCTCCACTCCGGGATAATGCTGGCGAACAAACCGGTGGTATTCCTTTCAGGCAAAATAACCTCTGAAGTAGAACGCTTGTGTGAGGATGTATTATATGCGATTCCGTTTGACGAATCAGCCCCCGACAGAATAAAGCGCGAAATCGCGTCAATACCTCTGCTTTCCGACAGCAAAGTTTGTCGCAGAGAGATGCCCGATTCACTCCAGACCGCCATCCGCATCCAGATTCCCACTATCCACCGGCTCCACCCCGATTATGAAGCCCTGCGATTCGCCGTGGTTGCCCTGGGAGGTTATTTCGGAAGCAGGCTTATGACAAACATCCGCGAAGAGAAGGGTTACACCTACGGCATCGGAGCAAATCTCGTTCCATGGCTTGAAGGAACCAGCATTGTCATCAGCTGTGAATGCGACAACAGGTATACCGACGCGGTAATCAAGGAGATAAACCGGGAAATCACAAGATTGGCCAATGAAGAGATGAGCCAGGAGGAGGTTGAAACCGTGCGAAATGTGATAATTTCCAATCATGCCGGAATACTCGACTCCCCGTTTTCTATCTCCGGTTTCGCCGAACAGGCCGAAACCCTCCGGCTAACCCCGGAAGTTTACACCGGGCAATTCGCCCAAGCCCAGACCATGACCGCTGAAAAAATCAGGGAGATGGCATCAAAATACCTCCTTTCATCACCATCGGTCACCGCTCTCGCCGGAGGCAAGCCCGGTTAGCATCTTTTAACAACACTGATTGCATATTATTTTGTAACTTTGTATTGTAGAATACAATAACCCAACAGATATACCTAAAATAATGAAGAAAAGCGCTTTGCAGAAAGCCCGTGCTGCTTACCAGCCCAAGCTCCCCATCGTGCTGACCGGTCCCGTGAAAGCGGTTGAAGGCCATCCCACACAGTCGGTTGCCGACCAGGAAGACATCAAGAACCTCTTCCCCAACACCTACGGCTTACCTGAACTCAAATTTGAGAAGACCACATCCTCCGCTCCCTCCAAACCCATCCATGTAGGTGTCATTCTCTCCGGCGGTCAAGCTCCTGGCGGTCACAACGTAATCAGCGGTCTCTTCGACGGCATCAAGAAAATCAACAAAGAGTCAAAGCTCTACGGTTTCCTTATGGGACCCGGCGGCTTCGTTGACCATCAGTATATCGAGCTCACCTCAGAAATCATCAACGACTTCCGCAACACCGGTGGTTTTGACATCATCGGCTCCGGACGTACCAAGCTTGAGACAAAAGAGCAGTTCGACAAGGGTCTTGAAATCCTGAAAGAACTCAAAATCTCCGCCCTCGTGATTATCGGTGGTGACGACTCCAACACCAATGCCGCCGTCCTCGCTGAATACTACAAGGAAATCAATGCAGGCGTACAGGTAATCGGTTGCCCCAAGACCATCGACGGAGACCTCAAGAATGATGTCATCGAGACATCTTTCGGTTTCGACACAGCTACCAAGGTTTACTCCGAAGTCATCGGTAACATCCAGCGCGACTGCAACTCGGCAAAGAAATACTGGCACTTCATCAAACTGATGGGCCGCTCCGCAAGCCATATCGCCCTTGAGTGCGCACTCCAGACCCAGCCCAATGTCTGCATCATCTCAGAAGAGGTTGAGGCCAAAGACATGAGCCTCCAGCAGGTGGTCGACTACATCGCCGACATCGTGGCAAAACGCGCAGCCGCCGGTATGAACTTCGGTACCGTCCTCATTCCCGAAGGACTCATCGAGTTCATCCCCGCCATGAAGCGTCTCATCGCCGAGCTCAACGACCTTCTCGCCAAGAACGCTGAAGAGTTCGCCAAGATTGACGCAGCAGATCAGCGCGCATACATCATCAAGAACCTTTCTGCCGAGAACGCCGCTGTTTATGAGTCACTTCCCCTCGGTGTGGCCCGTCAGCTCAGCCTCGACCGCGACCCCCACGGCAACGTGCAGGTTTCTCTCATCGAGACCGAAAAGCTCCTCTCGGAGATGGTCGGCAAGCGTCTGGCAGAATGGGCTGCCGAAGGCAAATTCACCGGCAAGTTCTCTCCCCTCCACCACTTCTTCGGATACGAAGGACGTTGCGCCGATCCCTCCAACTTCGACGCTGACTACTGCTATGCCCTCGGTTTCAACGCCGCTTGTCTTATCAAGGCCGGTGTTACAGGATATATGTCATCCGTACGCAACCTGACCAAGCCCTCAGTACAGTGGATTGCCGGCGGTATACCTATCACCATGATGATGAACATGGAACGTCGTCACGGCAAGATGAAACCCGTTATCCAGAAGGCTCTCGTTCATCTCGATGGCGCACCCTTCCTCAAATACGCATCCAAGCGTGACGACTGGGCGGTCAACACATCTTATGTATATCCCGGCCCCATCCAGTACTTCGGCCCCGCCGAAGTCTGCGACCAGCCGACTATGACCCTCAAATACGAGCATCAGGGAAAATAATCTCTGACCCGGATACTTCCCAACGGAGATATCCATCCTACACAAGACCTTATTCACAGCTTGCATAGAAGAATGGAGCTGCCGCCGGAAAATCCGGCGACGGCTCCATTTGTATAAGACAGCCCGACAAACATTACCTATCAACATTTGTTTATTTTATAATCATATGAAAAAACTAACCTTACTGCCGGCTTTCGCAGCCGCAATGATGACTTTTATGACATCCTGCACATCATCAACCACAAATCCTCCGGCAACAAATAGCAACACTACCACTACTAATGTTGCCCTTGAAAACATAATGACCCGCACAAGCGTGCGCCAATATGTCGCGGACAAGACCATTCCGCGTGACACAATAGAATTGCTTTTACGGGCTGCCATGGCAGCCCCTACAGCGGTCAACAAGCAGCCGTGGCAATTCATTGTGATTGACAATCGCGAATCGCTTGATTCCCTGGCACAAGTCTTACCGTATGCCAAGATGCTCGAACACGCCTCAATCGCCATTGTACCTTGCGGTGACCTGTCAAAAGCTTTTGAGGGTGAACCGGAATATTGGATACAAGATGTCTCAGCCGCCACCGAAAACCTGCTTCTCGCAGCCCATTCTCTTGGACTGGGAGCAGTGTGGACCGGTGTCTATCCCACCAAAGAACGTGTTGAAGCGGTCTCACAGCGCCTTAATCTCCCTTCAAATGTGATACCACTCGCGGTCGTGCCAATCGGTTATCCTGATGGACAGCACACCCCAAAAGATAAATGGAATCCGGAAGCAATCCACTTCAACCAGTGGTAAAAACAGATTTCCGCTGACCATATCGACCTCACCGGCCTCAATCCCTATGATTCGAGATTGAGGCCGGTTTAATTTTTATTAACTATTTATTTGTGCTGGAATTTGTTCAATATTGAAAGTAATTACTACCTTTGTAATCGTTACAAGAAAGTTAAACAATATGATTGACCACAAGACATTCTCAGACAACGAATTGACTGGAATGATGCATTCCGCCGGACTAAGGCCATCATTACAGCGCATCGCGGTATTCAATCTTGTCGCCAATTCTAAAAAGCATCCCACGGCAGATGAGATTTTCTCCAATCTGACAAATATTTATCCATCCTTGTCAAGAACGACAGTTTATAATTCACTCCACGCGCTTGTGGAAGCTGGCCTGATAAGGGAATTGGAAATCGATAGCGGAAACAAGCATTACGACCTTGCCCCGCAGGCTCCTCACAGCCATTTCATCTGCAAGACATGCGGCAGAATCTTCGACATGGCCATTCCCTCTGGAATCAAATCATATGCCGAACCGGGATTCTGTGTCGATAGCGTGGATGTATATTATAAAGGAGTTTGTCCTGATTGCTCACTTTCTGCCACCAAATCCGAATAATAACTCATACACTAAAAATAATATGAAAGATCTCAAAGGAACCAAAACCGAGCGCAATCTTCAGCAGGCTTTCGCCGGCGAATCTGAAGCCCGCAACAAATACACCTATTATGCAGCCAAAGCCCGCGAGGATGGCTACGAGCAAATCGCGTCTATCTTCGAGGAGACTGCCCGCAACGAACGTGAGCATGCCAAGTTGTGGTACAAATATCTCCATGGAGGTGAAATAGCCGACACGATGACCAATCTGCGCGATGCCGCCGAAGGTGAACACTTCGAATGGACAGATATGTATGACCGTATGGCCAAGGAAGCCGAGGAGGAAGGATTTCCCCAGATTGCTTTCCGTTTCCGCGCGGTGGCAGCCATCGAACGTCATCATGAGGAGCGCTATCGCCGTCTTCTCGCAAACATAGAAGAAGGCATAGTATTCTCCCGCGAAGGAGACACCATCTGGGTATGTCGCAACTGCGGCCACATCGTAATCGGCAAAAAAGCCCCTGCTGTATGCGCCGTATGCTCTGAGCCCCAGAGTTTCTTCGAAATCGAAGCCAAAAACTACTAATCTACATATCTACATAAGACACGTTCCAAAACTGTCTATACTTGCAAAACTACAAAAACAGCGCCACTACGGTGACGCTGTTTTTTTGTGCAAGTCAGGCATAAATCGGCAAACGATATCACATATCGGTGTTGCGCGGATTGTTGTTCAGCATTCTTGTTTCTTGCTTCACAAGACAGGGATCAACTTTCTCATCATCCGCCACGCCTGTTGAAGCTCCTGGAATATGGTCAATGGCATCAGCCAGCTTCTTGGCTTTTTCGCCGACCTTTCCGGCTACAGATTTGACACAATCGACATTGATGCTCTCCCCTATCTGTTCTGCTTTTTCCGCGACAGTATGGGCTACATCCTCGACCTTGTTTTTCAAGGCTGATGCTTTGTCAGTCAGTTCTGATATTTTTTCGCTTGATGCCAGATTTTTGATATCGTTGAGATCCATAGGTTTGGTGTTTAGAAATTCTGTTCTTTTCAATAAAACACCCAAACCCGACCGTATGTTTAACGGCACCCCATGACAAAAATCATCAGCCCCCACTCATTCCTCCAGCTCCAGAGGGAGTTTGAGAAGCTGGTCTATGTAGTCAAGAATCTCAGAACGCCCTCGCTTGTCTACCGAGCTGCTCTTGAAGACAGGGGGAAGCTCTTCCCATTCCTCCAACAGTTGCGCGCAATAATCGCCGGTGACCTTTTTAGCGGCCGACGACGACATCTTGTCAAGCTTCGTGAAGACGATACAGAACGGGATGCCATTCTCTCCCAGCCACCTCATAAACTCCATATCTATCTTCTGAGGCATATGCCGACCGTCAATCAGCAAAAACAGGCAAGTCATCTGACGACGCGTCAGGATGTATTCCTTGATGATACGGGCGATTTCCTCACGCCCCTCTTTGCTTCGACGGGCGAACCCATAACCGGGAAGATCGACCAGATACCACTGGTCATTCACCAGAAAATGGTTTATCAGCAATGTCTTCCCGGGAGTGGAAGATGTCATCGCCAATCCTTTATGGTTGGTGAGCATATTTATAAGTGATGATTTGCCGACATTCGAACGACCGATAAAGGCAAATTCATGACGCATATCATCGGGGCAGCTCTTCGCAGTTGAATTGCTGACCACAAACCTCGCGGTATTTACTATCATATCTCTTGTCCTTTTATTTTTTTCAAAATTAACAAAACTCATAGTAAAAAACAAATTTCCGCCTTTTTTGACTAACTTTGCAAACGACTTTTCCCAATCCGGACTGGTATATGAGGAATCCCGACAGAGAGAAAGTATTCAGGTTCAAGCAATTCGAAGTGGCCAACCATCTGAGTGCGATGAAGGTTGGCACTGACGGGGTGTTATTGGGCGCATGGGCTTTCACCGCTTCCGGAGAAGAGAGTGCGTCATCCGGCATCATCACCCCCCGCAAGATACTTGATGTCGGCTGTGGCACAGGTCTGATTACCCTTATGTTGGCACAACGTTTTCCCGGTGCCGTCATCACAGGCATTGAAATAGACCCGACAGCCGCGTCGGAAGCTTCCGGGAATTTCAGCAATTCCCCTTGGTCTTCTCGATTGAGACTTGTCGAAGGGGATTTCGCAACGATCCCCACAGCCGATGGGGATGAAAGCTATGACCTTATAGTCAGCAATCCCCCCTTCTTCACCAACGGAGAGTTATCGCCTCAGGACAACCGACAGATTGCCCGCCATGAACAATCACTGACCCTCAAAGCCTTGCTGTCGAACTCACGCAGGTTGTTGTCACCGCAAGGATGCCTCTCATTGATTTTACCTGCGGACAGAGAAGACGATTTGAAATTCCAGGCTATGGCCAACCATTTCCATATCTCACGCCTGACAAGAGTGACCACAGTTCCGACAAAGATGCCTCGTAGAATTCTCGCCGAGCTGTCACCGGATGGTCATCCCATCCCTCCCTGCCATACCGACGGCCTATCAATCCACGACGAGAAAGGGGGATTCACTGAAGAATATTCCATTTTGGTAAAAGATTTTTACCTGCATTTTTAATCAAATATCGAACCCCAATGACCCACCAACCTCCCGTGGCGAATAGCAACGCCAACCAATTCAGACTGCAACGTTCCGCGACAGCTTTGGGGCTGCTCGGGTGTATGTTCTTGTTCTGCCTGGTGATATCCGGAGTATTACTCCCATTCATTCCGAAAATCATAAGCCGTCCGGAAGCGGCAATAAAAATCACAGTGGTCATCCAGGACCTGCTTGTCTTCATAGTTCCGGCAGTAGCTACCGCGATGATTGTCACAAGACTACCGGCACGACTGCTGTGTGTCGACAAATGGCCCTCATTGGCTGCCACATTACTCTCTTGCGCCGTACTGCTCTGCTCGATTCCGGCAATGAATGCCATAATCGAATGGAACAAAAGCTGGCATCTTTCGGAATCTTTCCAAAGCCTGGAGCAATTCTTCAGACAGCTTGAGGATGGTGCCGAAGCGACCACCAACATTCTGATGAACGGAGCTTCGATTCCGTCACTTATCGTTTCTGTTCTGATCGTGGGGGTATTGGCAGGCTTCAGCGAAGAGCTGTTCTTCCGTGGGGCACTCCAGCGGATTCTCGGGCAGACCCGGCTCAACATACATGTCACCATATGGTTCGTGGCATTCATATTCAGTGCCTTCCATTTCCAACTCTTCGGGTTGGTGCCACGAATGCTTTTAGGGGCGTTTTTCGGCTATCTGTTATGGTGGAGCAAATCATTGTGGCTCCCAATCACTCTGCATGTCCTCAACAACTCAATCGTGGTAATCGCCACATATCTCGACACTGAGAGCACCAACACCAGCGATGCCAACGGGCTTAACCATATCGGCACAGATTTCTCATCAACAGCAGATATGTTGATTGTAATCGCCAGTGTGGCCATCACCACCGCCGGTATAATTCTTCTCCATCGCTACTTTCATAACAAAAAGCATCAATGACACCTCTGAAACATCACCCCGAATGGATCAAAATGCTGAACGGCGAGATTTATGAAGCCACCAACAGCGAATTTCTCGAAGGCCTGCTTGAGACGAGAGCCAAGTTATGGGAGTTCAACAATCTGAATCCGCGCGAAATCGAGAAACAACATTCAATCATAAGGAATCTTCTCGGGAGCCACAGAGAGAACTTTACAATCAACCAGCCTTTCAGGTGTGATTATGGATGCAATATCCATATCGGGGAAAATTTCTTCGCCAATTTCAACCTCACCATCCTTGATGAAGCTCGCGTTGAAATCGGAGACAACGCTTTCATAGGTCCGAACGTCAGCATCTTCACAGCGTGTCATCCATTGGATCCTCAGCAAAGAAACACCGGGGTTGAATGGGCCGAGCCGGTAAAAATCGGCGACAATGTTTGGATTGGAGGATGCGTCACCATCCTGCCAGGAGTATCGGTCGGCGACAACGTGGTCATTGGTGCAGGCTCGGTGGTAACCCGTGATATTCCATCAGACGTTGTTGTCGGCGGCAATCCTGCCCGCATAATCAAGCATCTCTGATTCGTTCAAGATACGCTCTCCTATATTTCTACAATTTTCCTCAAAATTAAAAATCCGCAGGTCAGCCTTCTTTCGGCTGCCTGCGGATTTCACTTATGTTGACTGGTAAGAATAATCAGTCTTCCTTGTTCTTCTCAGCGTACTCCTTGAGCAACTTCTCCTGAACATCGCCGGGAGTCAGCTCATAGCTTGAGAACTGCATCGTGAATGAGGAACGGCCTCCAGTGATGGAGCTGAGAGCGGTGGAGTAGCTCGACATCTCTTTAAGAGGTACTTTTGCCGAGATTTTCTCAAAACCATTTTCCGACGACATTCCCATGATGATGGCACGGCGTCCCTGCAGGTCGCTCATCACATCACCCATAACATCAGATGGAACCATCACCTCCACATCGTAGACAGGCTCAAGCACCTTTGGATTGGCTGCGCGGAATGCTTCCGAGAAGGCGTTGCGGGCTGCAAGGCGGAAAGAGATTTCGTTTGAGTCAACCGGATGCATCTTTCCGTCATAGATGCATACCCGGACATCACGGGCATATGAGCCGGTAAGCGGGCCTTGCTCCATACGGTCCATCAGACCCTTGATGATTGCCGGGATGAAACGGGCGTCAATCGCACCGCCGACGATACAGTTGTGTACCACCAGCTTGCCACCCCACTGCAAGGGAATCTCCTGGGTATCCCTGACACTCATCTTGTATTCCTGGTTGCCGAAACGGTAAGTATCGGGCATAGGAGCATCCTCGCTGTAAGGTTCGATGATGATATGCACTTCACCAAACTGACCGGCACCACCCGATTGTTTCTTATGGCGGTAATCAGCTCTGGCAGCCTTTGTGATTGTCTCGCGGTACGGTATTTTGGGCTCTTCAAAGACGATAGGCAGCTTGTCATTGTTCTCGACACGCCATTTGAGGGTGCGGAGATGGAATTCGCCCTGACCTTTCAGCAGAACCTGTTTCAGCTCTTTTGACTGCTCGACAACCCATGTCGGATCCTCCTCGTGCATACGGGTAAGGATGCCTGCGAGTTTCTCCGCATCGCTCTCTGTCACGGGACGGATAGCACGCTGATACTTCGGGGCAGGATACTTGATGAAATCAAAAGCGATTTCACATCCCTTCTCATCGAGGGTATTGCCTGTGCGGACATCTTTGAGTTTCACGGTCGCGCCGATATCTCCGGCACACAGTTTGTCCACCGGGGTCTTTATCTGGCCGCATACACAGAATATCTGTGCCATACGTTCTTTCCCGCCACGGGTGACATTGTCAAGATCCACACCGGTTGTGAGAGTCCCGGACATCACCTTGAAGTACTGTACTTCACCGATATGCGGTTCGACAGTAGTCTTGAACATGAACACACTCAGCGGCCCGTTGCTGTCAGGCTTGACTTCATTTCCGGCAGTATCAATGGGCGCGGGCATATCCTCCACGAAAGGCACGACATTGCCGAGGAATTCCATCATACGGCGCACACCCATATCCTTGAGTGCGCTGACACAGAACACAGGATAAATGGAGCGGTCAACGAGTCCCTTACGGATTCCTTCACGCATCTCATCTTCGGTCAGGTGGCCCTGTTCGAAGAATTTCTCCATCAATGTCTCATCGTTCTCGGCTGCAGCCTCTACCAGCGCCTGGTGCATCTCCTGGGCTTTTTCCATCTCTTCGGCAGGGATATCCTCGATGGTGGGAACACCGCCGTCCGGGCCCCAGGAGTATTTCTTCATAAGAAGGACATCTATCATGGCGTTGAAGCCCGGGCCACACTGGAGCGGATACTGGATAGGCACTACGCGCGGACCGAAGATTTCCTTCATCTGCTCGATGCAGTTGTCATAATCGGCCTTTTCCCCGTCAAGCTGGTTGAGGGCGAAAATCACCGGTTTCTTGAGCTGGGCGGTCGTGCGGAAAATGTTCTGCGTACCGACCTCCACTCCATATTGGGCGTCAATGACGATAACGCCGGTGTCGGTCACGTTCAGGGCTGTGATGGCATTGCCCACGAAGTCATCTGCTCCGGGGCAGTCGATGACGTTGAGTTTCTTGTTGAGGAACTCAGCGTAGAAGATCGTGGAGAAAACCGAGTAACCATACTCTTTTTCTACCGGGAAATAGTCAGATACAGTGTTCTTGGCATCAATTGTGCCACGGCGTTTTATTACTCCACACTCGTAAAGCATAGCTTCAGCGAGTGTGGTTTTCCCGGCTCCCTTGCTGCCGAGCAAGGAGATGTTTTTGATTTCGTTGGTTTGATAGACCTTCATGGCAATCAGGTATTATGTTGAGGTAAGAATTTTTTACGGTCTAAATTTAGTAAGAAACTTCTGCCTGACAATAACTTTTTATATGTTACACAACACATTTTCGCAAAAAATTGCCATATTCGCCCAAATTTTGCCAAAAGGTGGATTTTTCGTAACTTTGCACCCGATTTTTGCCCCTCGGGGGCTTTCCCTGCCTGTATTTATGAAAAAAGAGCCCAAAATCATAACGATGGGTCAGATTGACCTATCCCGTGCCGGAGGCTTCAAAGCCCCCGACCTCGATTGCCTCCCCGTCATCGCTACCCGTAATCTTGTCCTCTTTCCAGGTGTGGCCATCCCCATCGCTCTGGTAAGGGAATCATCACTGACTGTGGCCCGCAATGCACAGGAGGGAAAACTGACAATCGGACTCTGCTGTCAGGTTGACCCCCGTATGGAAAATCCCACCACCCATGCCGATGTCGCCCCATACGGCGTTTTCGTCGAGGTGTTGCAGATTTTCGACCTGCCCGACGGCACCCGTTCGGCATTCCTGCGGGCGACAGGGAAATTCAAGGTCAAGGGGGATTCTGCGGAACCCCATATGTCCGGCTCGACGCTCAATCTGGCCGTAAGCCGCGTCAGCGAAAACAAATCGGGCATCACTGAGAACCTCAAGACTTTGGCCGACCTCATATCAAAGGCGTACAAGGAACTGGTGGCTCACACTGATTCAGAACAGATACAGGCCATCAATCCCGACCTCCTGAGCGACCCGGCAGAAATCATCAATACCATCTCCACCCATCTCGCAGCTCCTGCGGAAGCGAAGATTGAACTTCTTGCGACATTCCGCTTGCTCAACCGTGGGGAAAAACTCCTCAGGATTCTCAATGACGAGTTGCAAAAACTCTCTATCGCCCGGGATATAATGGAACGCGCGCGTGAGGAGCTTACCCAGGAGCAACGAGAGACCTTCATCCGCCGGCAGATGGATGTCATGCAGCGCGAATTGTACGGCGACCTTGACGATGTCGAGCAACTTTCCGAGAAAGCAGCCGCCATTCATATGACTCCACAGGCAGAAGAGGCTTTCAACAAAGGGATATCACAACTGCGCCGACTCAATCCCTCCTCTCCAGATTATTCCGTCACATATAATTACCTGACAACGCTGCTTGATCTTCCATGGACAGAGGAGAGCCAACTCAACACCTCCTTGCCAAAAGCCAAGGATGAGCTGGAGGCCCACCATTTCGGTATGCAGAAGGTGAAGGAGAGGATTCTGGAGCAAGTGGCCGTGACAATGGCCAACCCTACCGGAAAGGCACCGATTCTCTGCCTGGTCGGCGCGCCCGGTGTCGGCAAGACATCTCTGGGGAAATCCATAGCCGAAGCTCTCGGTAGAAACTACCAGCGCGTGTCGCTCGGCGGCGTTTCAGACGAAGCGGAAATCCGAGGTCACAGGCGCACATATATCGGGGCAATGCCCGGGCGTATAATCGACGCGATCCGCCGCGCCAAAAGTGCCAATCCCCTGCTGCTCCTTGACGAGATAGACAAGCTGTCACGTGATATCAAGGGAGACCCCTCCTCGGCGTTGCTCGAAGTCCTCGACCCGGAGCAGAACCATAAGTTCCATGACAATTTCGTGGATGTGGATTTTGACCTTTCAAAGGTGTTGTTCATTGCCACAGCCAACACCCTTGACACCATTCCCCGTCCCCTTCTCGACAGAATGGAGGTTGTGGAAGTTCCGGGCTATCTCCTTGAAGAGAAAATTGAAATCGCCCGCCGTCATCTCGTTCCCCGTATAATCGAGATGGCCGGAGGTATGCTTGACAACCTTACCTTCTCAGATGAAGCCCTGGCGGCCATCGTCGAAGGTTACACCTCGGAGAGCGGTGTGCGTCAGCTTGAAAAGAGCTTGTCATCTGTCGGCAGGAAACTGCTTGTCAAAGCAATGTCCGGCGATAATCCGTCGCTCGACATCAAATCCGCGGAGGATGTCAAGGCCATCCTTGGCCCCGAGCGTTACTCTCCCCAACGCTACGAGACATTGTCTCAGCCGGGAGTCGTGACCGGACTCGCGTGGACAGCCCATGGCGGCGAGATTCTTTTCATAGAGTCATCCCTATCGAAAGGCAAAGGTGAAAAACTCACCCTTACCGGAAACCTCGGGGATGTCATGAAGGAGTCGGCGGTGATAGCGCTCCAATATGTGCGCTCGCATGCCGTAGAACTTGGCATTCCTGTCGAGAAATTCGAGGAGAACAACCTCCATATCCATGTTCCGGAAGGCGCTGTTCCCAAGGATGGGCCGTCGGCCGGTATCACAATGGCGGTATCAATCGCATCCACCTTCACTGGCCGTATGGTCAGACCCAGGCTTGCAATGACCGGAGAGATAACACTGCGCGGACGCGTTATGCCGGTAGGAGGAATCAAGGAGAAAATCCTTGCCGCAAAACGTGCCGGCATCACTGACATCATAATCTGTGAGGAAAACCGCAAGGATATCGGACAAATCGAACAAGCCTATCTTGAGGGAGTGACTTTTCATTATGTCAGGAATGTGGATGAAGTGCTTGCCATCGCCCTTCAATAAAATTCCGGGTCCACGTAACTTCTAAACCATTCCTCGCGTCTGATAAATAAAAACAATGATTAGCAACAGAGTAAAGCGCAATATATGGCTCACTCTTACCATTATGGGAGGAGCCATTATGACTTCCCGAGCGATAGATGCAGCCACCGGAGGGAAATGGTGGAAATTATTGCCAGCCATCTGCATATTCCTTGTCGCACTCAAATGTTTCCTCTCATACCGCAAAGCGGTAAAACAGGGGAATCTGTTCGGTCACATCGACCCGTTAGGTCGCGACAGACAATAAACAGCGACTATAAAATCAATTATTGTTCGATGCTCCACGGGCATCGAATTTTTTACGGTAGAATATGAAGCTGCGTCCGAGATATTTCTCCCTGACCACAGGGTTCTCGGCCAGCTCTTCCGATGTCCCCTGAAACAGGATTTTACCCTCAAAGAGAAGATAAGCACGGTCTGTGATACGCAATGTCTCCTGAGCGTTGTGGTCTGTAATCAGAATGCCGATATTCTTCTCCTTTAGACGATAGACCACTTCCTGGATATCTTCCACTGCGATGGGGTCTACACCGGCGAATGGCTCGTCAAGCATTATGAATTTAGGGTTGATTGCCAGGCATCGGGCAATCTCTGTACGGCGGCGCTCCCCTCCCGACAACTGGTCGCCGAGATTCTTCCTCACCTTCTGCAACCTGAATTCCGATATGAGGCTTTCAAGCTTGTCGCGTTGCTCCTCTTTAGACAACTTTGTCATCTCAAGGATTGACTTGATATTGTTCTCAACCGACAGCTTGCGGAAGACCGAAGCTTCCTGGGCAAGATAACCGATGCCGTTCTGGGCACGACGATACACAGGAAATTTGGTGATATCCTTGTCATTGAGAAATATTTTCCCCTCGTTCGGGGTGATAAGGCCGGTGGTCATATAGAACGTGGTGGTCTTCCCGGCTCCATTAGGACCGAGCAGTCCCACGATCTCACCCTGAGTGACATCTATCGACACATGGTTGGCCACGGTACGGCTACCATATTTCTTGACAAGGTTCTCGGTGCGAAGCACCATCTTTTCATCCTTCTCTTCCTGCATCTCCACGTCTGTTACTTGCTGGCTGCTTTTTTAAGACGACCGTCGATATAATCCGTGAGCAATCCGATGGCGACAGAGTTTGTGCCTCCCTGGGGGATGATAAGGTCGGCGAAACGCTTGCAAGGCTCGATATACTGGCAATGCATCGGCTTCAAGACATCCTCATACCGGTCTATCACCATCTGGGGTGTACGTCCACGCTCTATGCAGTCGCGGGCGATAACCCTTATGAGACGGTCATCAGCGTCTGCGTCTACGAAACATTTGACATCCATCATCTGACGCAGCACCGGATCGGTCAGCACCAGGATGCCCTCGACAATCACGACATCGCGAGGCTCCACTCTCACAGTCTCCTCCTGACGGGTGCAGGTCAGGTAACTGTATGTCGGCATATCCACCGCTTTGCCGGCCTTCAATTGCCGGAGATGCTCCACCAGAAGACTCCACTCGATGGCGTTCGGCTCGTCGAAGTTTATCTTGCTGCGCTCCTCGGGGGGGATATGCGAGGAATCCTTGTAATAAGAATCCTGCGGTATGACGGCAACCTCTCCGGCAGGGAAGCTCGAGAGTATCTTGTTGACCACAGTCGTTTTGCCTGAGCCGGTGCCCCCGGCGATACCGATGATAAGCATTGTTCTTCTGGGATAAAAGGATTATTTTGAGGGCGAAATTACGAAAATTTCACGGTATATTAATAGCCGAATGGCATTTTTGTGGAAAAATTCTTACCTTTGTGGTAGGAAAACATATTCGGATTCAATCTCCGGAACGTTTATAAGCTATATCAACAGACTTATATCCAACTGATTATGATAATCACGACATCCCTGAGCCAATTTGGCAAATACTGCCTCTTCATTGCCAAGGCTTTCTCAATACCTGACAAATGGAAAGTCTTTTCCAGGCGTACCCTGCAGGAAGTGACCAAACTCGGTGTTGACTCCATTCCCTTGGTGATAGTGATTTCAGTCTTTATCGGTGCGGTATGTACCATACAGATGAAACTCAACACCTCCAACCCGCTGATGCCGGCATACTCGGTCGGACTGGCAACCCGCGACATCGTGCTTCTCGAATTCTCCAACTCGATTTTATGCCTGATTCTCGCCGGAAAGGTCGGCTCCAACATCGCCTCTGAAATCGGGACAATGAGAGTGACCGAGCAGATAGACGCGTTGGAAATCATGGGTGTCAATTCGATAAACTATCTTGTGCTTCCCAAAATCGTGGCATTCGTCGGATTTATGCCTGTATTGAGCGTTTTCTGTATCGGCACTTCAATCCTCGGCGGTTATCTTGTCACCATCTTCACCGACTTGATTTCAACAGCCCGTTACACCTACGGAATCCAGGCGTTTTTCAACGAATGGTATGTCTGGTACGGACTCATCAAGAGCCTTGTGTTCGCATATATCATAGCCTCCGTGGCCGCGTTCTTCGGATACTATGTGAAAGGGGGCGCACTCCAGGTCGGCAAGGCGTCGACCAACGCGGTTGTCTCCTCCTCCATCCTGATTCTCCTTTTCGATGTCATACTGACAAAAGTGCTGTTGCAATGATTGAAGTCAAGAACCTTACGAAATCATTTGACGGGAAGACCATCCTTCACGATGTCTCCGCCAAGTTCTATACCGGTAAGACAAACCTGATTATCGGGCAGAGCGGCTCGGGCAAGACAGTGCTGATGAAGTCTATTGTCGGTCTGGTCACACCCGAGGAGGGAGAAATCCTTTACGATGGCCGTGACTTCCTAAAAATGAATCAGCGTCAGGTCAAAGACCTGCGCAAGGAAATCGGAATGCTTTTCCAGGGGTCTGCGCTGTTTGACTCCGAGACCGTGCTTGGCAATGTCATGTTCCCGCTGACGATGTTCACATCGATGACCCGGGGGGAAATGCTTGACCGCGCACGTTTCTGTCTTGAGCGTGTCAATCTTCAAGGAGCCGAGAAGAAATATCCCTCCGAAATCTCCGGAGGTATGCAGAAACGCGTGGCGATTGCCCGCGCGATAGCCCTGAACCCTAAATACCTCTTCTGCGACGAGCCCAACTCCGGTCTTGACCCGAGAACCTCGATTCTTATCGATGAGCTTCTCCACGATATCACCCATGAATACGGTATCACCACCATCATCAACACCCACGATATGAACTCCGTGCTGGGAATCGGTGAGAACATCATTTTCATCAACAAGGGTTATCGTGAATGGGTCGGTGACAAAGAACGCATCTTCACGACCACAAATGAGGCCCTCAATGATTTCGTCTTCGCCACCCGCCTTTTCCAGAAGGTAAAGCACTACATCATTTCCGAGGGTCACAAAGAGGAGTGACCTTCCCGACCTGCCAATACTAAAAATCAAATTCTATGGAATCACTACGCCAACTTTACAAGATAGGCAATGGCCCCTCCAGCTCCCATACAATGGGGCCGAGAAAAGCCGCCCAGATGTTTCTTGAAGAGATGCCTGAGGGCGCAGAACGAATCGAAGTGACCTTGTACGGCTCATTGGCCGCCACAGGCAAAGGTCACCTCACCGACAAAGCCGTCCTTGAAATCATCACCCCGGTAGCGCCGGCCGCAATCATCTGGAAACCTGAAACCGTATTGCCTTTCCACACCAACGGAATCCGTTTCGAGGCATTCAATACGGATGGCAAATCCATTGCCGCCCAGACCTACTACTCCATCGGTGGAGGTGACATAGTCCGCGAAGGGGAAAGCCGACAACCTGCCGATTCGATATATTCCATGACCAAAATCAAGGACATCCTGGAATGGTGTGAGCGTACAGGCCTGAGCTACTGGGAATATGTCGGTCAGACCGAAGGGCCCGAAATATGGGAATATCTGCGAAAAGTGTGGCATGTGATGAAAGCCGCGGTGGAACGTGGCATCGAGGCGGAGGGTGTGCTTCCGGGCGGTCTCGGAGTACGACGCAAGGCCGTGAGCTACCATGTCCATGCCGCAGGCTACAGCTCCTCCCTTAAGAGCCGTGGTTTGGTCTATGCCTACGCGTTGGCTGTCAGTGAGGAGAATGCCGCCGGAGGGGAAATCGTCACCGCCCCGACCTGCGGGTCTTGCGGCATCGTCCCCGCCGTGTTATACCATCTGCACACCTCAAAAGGGTTCTCGGAAGACCGAATCCTCCGGGCCCTTGCCACAGCCGGCCTGTTCGGCAATGTCGTCAAATTCAACGCTTCAGTTTCAGGAGCCGAAGTCGGTTGTCAGGGGGAAGTCGGAGTTGCATGCGCGATGGCTGCTGCAGCGGCCTCCCAGCTGTTCGGCGGCACACCGGCTCAGATAGAATACTCTGCGGAAATGGGTCTTGAACACCATCTTGGCCTTACATGCGACCCGGTATGCGGTCTGGTACAGATTCCCTGTATCGAGCGTAACGCTTACGCCGCAGCCCGTGCATTGGACGCGAACTTGTATGCCGCCTTCTCCGACGGCCATCACCGCGTGGATTTCGACCGTATCGTCGAGGTTATGAAGCAGACCGGCCATGACCTTCCCTCCCTATACAAAGAGACCTCTCAAGGAGGACTTGCCGTCATCTAATCCGCCCTCTCGTTGTTCATCATACTTGAGAAATCCCCATCCCCCCTACACCTCATTAAACAAATAGGATGACAAAATAAAACAACGGGATGTAAAACAAACGGAATGCCGCGATTGCGGCATTCCGTCGTTCCGGCATCATCGCCGGTGATTATTGCTTTCAAGCTTTGGCTTAAGCCTTCACCTTGTCAACAACGGCCTTGAATGCGGCGGGGTTGTTGAGGGCCAGGTCGGCGAGCACCTTACGGTTGATCTCGATGCCGGCCTTGTGGATAAGACCCATAAGCTGAGAGTAGGAAAGACCCTCCATACGGGCGGCTGCGTTGATACGCTGAATCCAGAGCGAACGGAAGTTACGCTTCTTGTTCTTGCGGTCGCGGTAAGCGTAGGTAAGACCTTTTTCCCAGCTGTTCTTGGCTACGGTCCATACGTTACGGCGGCAACCAAAGTAACCGCGGGTTAATTTGAGGATTTTCTTACGACGTGCGCGTGATGCAACGTGGTTGACTGATCTTGGCATTGTTTTGACAAGTTTTGAATGTCAGCGGCAACGACATATGGCGGCGTTGCTCTTGCGGCATGACATCCGGTTAGTAGATTTCGGACCACTTGGGATTGCTCAGGCCGGTCCGGTTGCCTTCGCCCTAACATCCGGCGTCAAGAGCAGCGCGGAAAGTCGGGGATTGTTGCGGGGGTAAACCTTCAGGTTCTTCGGGTTGAAGAATCTAACGTCAGGATATGACGCTGATTACTTCAGGCCAAGTAATGCCTTTACGTTGGCTTCGTCCACCTTGTTGACTGTGCCGAAGTGGGTGAGGTTTCTCTTCTGCTTCTTGGTCTTCTTCGTCAGAATGTGACTCTTGTAAGCATGTTTTCTCTTGATCTTTCCTGTTCCGGTAAGGGCGAACCTCTTTTTGGCACCGGAATTAGTCTTAATCTTTGGCATTTTTGTTAAATTATGATTTGATTAGTTTGGTGTCATAGACACCATCATATACAACGTCACATCAGGCTTATTATTGCCTTACGGGACGTTTTTTCAAGCTTTTTTCTTCGGGGAAAGCATAATTGTCATACGCTTTCCTTCCAGCACCGGCATCTGTTCTACCTTGCCAAGCTCCTCAAGGTCGTTGGCAAAGCGGAGCAACAATACCTCTCCCTGCTCCTTGAAAAGAATCGAGCGGCCTTTGAAGAACACATAAGCCTTGACCTTCGAACCCTCCTGGAGGAAGCTCTGGGCATGCTTGAGCTTGAAGTTGTAGTCATGGTCATCAGTCTGTGGACCGAAACGGATCTCCTTGACAACAACCTTCGTGGCCTTGGCCTTCTGCTCCTTCTGGCGCTTCTTCTGCTGGTAGAGGAACTTGGAATAGTCGAGAATCTTGCAGACAGGGGGCTGGGCGGTGGGAGAGATTTCCACCAAGTCAAGCTCCATCTCGTCGGCAAGCTTCAGGGCCTGCTGGAGAGACACCACGCCATTTTCAACGTTGTCGCCGACAAGGCGCACTTCCTTGGCGTGGATGCGTTCATTGATATTGTACGGTTCCTCTTTCCGGGGAGGACGCGGGCCGGTTAACGGAGGGCGCACTCCTGCAGGACGAGGACCGCCAAAACCTCCGGGGCGGGGACCACCGAAACCTCCCGGACGCGGTGCGCCGGGGCGGGGGCCTGAAAATCCTCCCGGACGTCCGGTGCCGGAACCGGCAGGACGAGGTGTGGAAGCGCCTGCAGGACGAGGTGCGCCCTGACTGCGCTGGCCGTAGCCACCCTGGGAAGATGAGGAGTGCTGGCCGCTTCCGGCCTGTCTTGAAGCGCCGCCGCTATGGCTCGGGCTTCCGAAGTTGGAGGGACGTGATCCTCCGGAGTTACTGGGTTTCTTATCCATTCAGTATTGGTTGGTAATTCTTTCTTAGGTGAACATCCGTTACTCGGATTCTGTTCGCTTGACCTACGGATTACTGGAGTTCCTTCACAAGACGGTTGATTTCTTCGGCAAACTCGGCGACCTTCATTGTCCCCTTGTCACCCTCACCCTGCTTGCGGACGGCCACTTCGCCGTTTTCAGCCTCTTTCTCTCCGACAACAAGCATATAAGGAATACGCTTAAGCTCATTGTCACGAATCTTGCGACCGATTTTCTCATTGCGGTCATCCACGGTCACGCGGACATCAAGTTCGTTGAGCTGACGTGCCACCTCATACGCGTAGTCGTTGAACTTCTCCGAAATCGGCAGGATGATGGCCTGCTCGGGAGAAAGCCAGAGGGGGAACTTCCCGGCGGTATGCTCCAACAACACTGCCACGAAACGCTCGAGTGAGCCGAAGGGTGCGCGGTGAATCATCACCGGACGATGTTTCTGGTTGTCCGCACCGGTATATTCAAGCTGGAAACGCTCCGGCAGGTTGTAGTCGACCTGGATAGTTCCGAGCTGCCAGCGGCGGCCGATGGCATCCTTTACCATAAAGTCGAGTTTCGGGCCATAGAACGCGGCTTCCCCGAGTTCCTTGCGGGCCTTGAGGCCCTTCTCCTCACAGGCCTCGATGATAGCCTGCTCGGCGAGATGCCAGTTCTCGTCGGAACCGATATATTTCTCTTTGTTCTTGGGATCACGAAGAGAAATCTGCGCCTCGTAGTTGTCAAACTTGAGAGCATTGAAGATATACAGGATGATATCCATCACTTTGAGGAACTCATCCTTGATTTGCTCGGGAGCACAGAAGATATGGGCGTCATCCTGGGTGAATCCGCGCACACGGGTAAGGCCGTGGAGCTCACCGGTCTGCTCATAACGGTACACAGTTCCGAACTCTGCGAGTCGGAGGGGCAGCTCACGGTATGAACGCGGCGAGGTCTTGAAAATCTCGCAGTGGTGAGGGCAGTTCATCGGCTTGAGCATGTACTCCTCCCCTTCCTGCGGGGTGTGGATGGGCTGGAATGAATCCTTGCCATACTTGGCGTAGTGACCGGAGGTCACATACAGCTGCTTGTTACCGATATGGGGAGTGATTACCTGGAGGTAACCATATTTCTTCTGAATCTTGCGCAGGAACTGCTCAAGGCGGTCACGCAACGCCGCTCCCTTGGGAAGCCAGAGAGGAAGACCCGCGCCGACATTTGTCGAGAATGCAAACAGCTCCATCTCCTTGCCGAGCTTGCGGTGGTCGCGCTTCTTGGCCTCCTCCAGGAGAACGAGATACTCGTCAAGCATCTTCTTCTTGGGGAAGGTGATACCATAGACGCGGACAAGCTGGTTACGCTTCTCGTCGCCACGCCAGTAAGCACCGGCAAGCGACATCACCTTGCAAGCCTTGATGACTCCAGTAGAGGGAAGATGCGGGCCGCGGCAAAGATCGGTGAAGCTTCCCTGGGTATAGGTTGTGATGGAACCATCCTCCAGCTCGGAGATAAGCTCGCACTTGTATTCCTCGTTGCGGTCGCCGAACATCTTCAGGGCATCAGCCTTGGAGATGTCTGCCCTGACAATCTGCTCGTCGCGACGGGCGAGTTCGAGCATCTTGGCCTCAATAGCGGGGAAATCCGCCGCGGTGATGTTGTGACCGTTGGGGTCTATGTCGTAATAGAAGCCATTCTCGATTGCCGGGCCGATACCGAATTTCACCCCGGGATAAAGTTCCTGGAGCGCTTCGGCGAGGAGGTGGGCGGAAGAATGCCAGAAAGCGTGCTTGCCTTCAGGATCATCCCATTTGAAGAGTTTTACAGTGGCATCTTCATTGACCGGACGACTCAGATCCCATTCCTGATCATTTACAGATGCGGCCAGCACTTCGCGCGCGAGCTGCGGCGAAAGGCTACGGGCGATTTCGAGGGGTGTAACCCCAGCTTCGTACTGTTTTACCGAATTATCGGGAAACGTAATGTTAATCATTATTATATCTTTGTTTATCAAGCAATTGCCACCAACAACGTGGCAACCAAACAACAATAACATCTGCGCCCGGACGCCTCCCGATTCTCCTCAAAAACAACAAGGGAGGGGTATATCAGGGGGGTAAGGCGCAAAAATCGTGACAAAGTTAACATTTTTTTTTGATTATTGCTCGTTTTCGAGATAAATAATTGCAGGTACTTGCCGTATCAATGGCGCGTCAGACGAATTTACAGCCAAAAAATCCTGCCACCCATTGCTCCATTGGAATATTTGTCCTGAAAATTTGTAATTTTGCAAAAAAATTAAGTATGCCCCGTTCCCTTATATCAGTTATAATTTGCAGCATAAACCCCGATCTGGCATCCAAGACAATCGACAACCTCACACAGACAGCCGGATTGCCTCTGGAGGTGCATGTCATTGACAACCGCCACAATAACCGCCCGATATCGCAGGTCTACAACGAAGGAGCCCAAGCGAGTGAAGCCCCCTACTTGCTGTTCATCCATGAAGATGTCCTCATAGAGACCGAGAACTGGGGGGTAGTGTTGACCTCCAAACTTAAAGAACCGTCATGCGGTGTCATCGGGTTTGCGGGCAGTACCCTCTGGCTTCCCGGACCTTACGCATGGTGGAATGTGCCTGAGGAATATCATCGCTGCAATTACCGTCATATTGAAAACGGCCAAACGCAGACATATATATTACCGGCCGGTCATACCGGAGATTTTCTGCCTGTGATATCCCTTGACGGTGTGGCCATGGCTGTGCGAAGAGAGGTATGGGCCAAGTTTCCGTTCGACGAGAAGATTCTTACCGGATTCCATTGTTACGACATTGATTTCTCTGTCGAGATTTCCAGGCATTACACTAATTATGTCAACTACGACATCCGGCTTCTCCATTTGTCAAGCGGGAAATATGATCAACGCTGGCTTGAGATTTCAGAAAAAGTATTCATTGACAAATGGAAAAATCTTTCCCCTTTGGCAGTGGACTGCCTTCCTTCGAACCTACAAGAAATCAAAGACAGCGCGATGTACAGGTATGTGTTCCGAAAAATCAGGACTTCCGCGCCAAAATCCCTGCTTAAGAAGCTCATACGCATATACGCCACACGCGACACCATCACCGGAATCCGTTTGAAACGATCAGCGACCCTGTATTGGCATTATCTGACCCACAAGGCCTTCAAAAAGGATTGCTGACACAATCACAGACGGTCGCACTCTTTAAGCAAACGATAAAGCGGACGGCAAAAAATTCGCGACCAACGTTTTGTCATTTTTGACCTGTCAATAGCGTAATGACACGCCCGGCGGGTATACCAATTGAGATTTTTGAGAGTCAAAAGCTGAGAGAACACCTCCACATACCGCTTCCTGAACTTGTCAGGATTCTCAAGCCGTTCCATATGCATATACAACCTCGCCATTTCCGACACAGCCTTCCCTTGCTCATCCGGCCTGTCCATAGAGGGGAGGAACTCGGAATATATCTCAAGCAAAGACATATAGCTTCGGTCCTTATATCGGTTCTCCATAATTGAATCACTATTGAGATGATAGATGTAGGTAGGTGTATAACAAAACGCCATCGAGCGTATATCCCTATACATCTGCAACATCCAGTGATTGTCTTCGTGGATTATCCCCTCTTTGAATCTCAAGCCGTTCTCCTTGATAAAACCAAGCCGGGTAAGCTTGTTCCACGCCGTCACCGGAAGATTATGAAACATATTGCGTCTCAGCCATTCCCGGTCATCAGTATATTCTATATCGCAATACTGCGATAGTTCCAGGGTCTGATATTTCTCATGCGGAATTTCGATATTGCCCTGCACTATGTCCACTCCGGGATATTTTTTGGCAAGAGCCACAAGCCGATTTATCCCTCCGGGCGCAATTTCATCATCTCCGTCCAGGAAGAACACATAGTCACCCGAGGCATTGTCCAGCCCTGTGTTACGCGCTGCCGACAGCCCAGTATTAACACGATGCCTTTCGATTCTGAAACAGACCGGGCCATGATAATCCCTGACATATCGTTCGGCGATTTCCAGACTTTTGTCCTTCCCCGCATCATCCACAATTATACACTCACACTCTGTGGTTTCCCAACCTTGTGAAACCACAGAGTCAAGACACCTTACGATATATCGCTCAATATTATATATGGGAATAATAATAGAAATTCTCATAACTGGATGGGGATTCGGTATGGCGTAATATATTTGCAAAATTAAAAAAAAAAAAAGAACTTTGCAGTCGTTATACACAATAAGCCCCGTATGGAACCTGTCCCGGTATTATCAGTTATAATCCCCGTCCATAATTCCGAAGCCACATTACAACGATGCGTGGAGTCCGTCGTGAACCAGACCGCTCCTTTCAATATCGAAATCCTGCTGGTGGAAAACGGCAGCACGGACAATTCATTGTCAATATGCAGGCAACTCGCGGCGGAAAACCCGGAAATCAGACTTATCGTGTCTCCGAAAATCGGTGTGTCGGAAGCCCGCAACATCGGAATCGCCGAAGCCAAAGCCGGAAGCGTTACTTTCGTCGACGCTGACGATTACGTCGAGCCTGATATGTATCAGCGCATGATGGAGGTCAAAGAGCAATATGGAGTCGGGATTGTTTCCTGCAATTTCATCAATGAATTCCCCGACGGCTCTACCCGGCGTCAATTCCCGGACACCGGTGAGATAATCCTGAAAAACGAGGCGGAAGCGGCATATGACGTGTTGATGGACAGCTCCTCTTCCGCTCCCGGGATACGTATTTTCGACAAAAAATTTCTGTCCACACGCAAATTCCCCGAAAAGGTCCGTTTTGAAGACCACGCGGTCATGTTTGAATGGGTAGGAAATGGCGGACAGGCCGTCCATATCGACGCGCCGCTGTATCATTATTGCCACCATCCGGCAAGCTACACCTCCGACGCAGAGCGTAATCCGGAAAAAATCCGGGACTATTTCAATGCTGAATTGAAACGCATACGATTCATCAGAAAATACCCCTATTTCTCCCGCCGTCAGCGTGTGACAACATTGCGCAAGACTGTAGGACAGGCGGTGTTAGCCCTCAAAAGACTGGCCGGGCTGTTTCATGGGGATCAAAAGGAAAGCAGATTGCTTAAATTCAGGGATGAGCTTCTCGACGAATTGTCTCAGTTCTCCCCTCTCTCGATAGGCCTTTCAAATTATCTTCAGTATATGCGCATCAAAAATTGTTGGCCAAGTTTCATAAGAAAACAGCGACAAAAGATGCGTTCAATCAATAATTGATTGTCTGTTTGGCCACCAGTTTTACACTTGAGTCATCCTTGCTCAGACGGCGCGTCCATCTGAAAAGATGCTTGTATGTCCAATAAACCGGATATAACGACGGATTAAGGCCGCTTTTCCTTAACTCCTGGGGAGACAGTTTTCCATCATTGTCTCGCAGATACTTGTATTTGAACATAAACCGGCGGTCAAAGCTATTCACTGCCGGAATCGCGAGAAGCAAATTCTGAATGGTCAGAATCTCAATCAGCGAATTGACATTGACAAGCCCCTCATCCGACACGCTGCTGCCATGCTTCCTGAACATATTGAGTTTTTCCCTAACTACCGCGATGCTCCCCTGCCTCATGAGCTCAACCCAAAAAAGCCAGTCGCCACAATATCTCATCTTCCGGTAACGACGTGACGACATATTGCGCCAAGCCTCAATGCTGAACAACGCCATGGACGCATTATACACTCCGTTGCCCACAAACATCTTGTGGCGGATGTAATCCACCCCATTGTAAACTTCTATGCTTCTCGCGGAATCAAATGTGTCAAATCCGGTCTTGTCGGTGATTACGCCATTCTCATCTATAATATAGGAGAGCGAACATGCCACGACAACATCCGAATCAGCATTTATGGCTTTGACAAGGCGCTCAAGGAATGTAGGCTCTGCCAAATCGTCAGCCTCGGCAATCCAGGCGTACTTTCCACGGGCAGCTGTCAACCCCTTGTCCCATTGCACGAATGGGGAACCGGAATTTTTCTCGTTGAATATTATCCTGGCTATTTTTGGATTCGAGGAATACCTCTCTATCACCTCCCTTGAATTGTCGGTCGAACAATCGTCAAGGATGATTACCTCGAAATCCTGGAATGTCTGTCCTAACACGGATTCTATACGCTCCGGAAGGTATCTGGCGTAATTGTAATTCGGGATGATGACAGAAATCAAAGGGTTACCCATAAAAACACCTGTTAAAAGGAGGAAAAAACAAACCCGGAAGCACTCAGACAGAGCCCCTCCGGGAATGTTAATTGTTAAGCAAGTTGTCAGCCGGAGTAGATTATTCGGCGGGAGCCTCTTCGGCAGCGGGAGCTTCCTCTGCGGGAGCCTCAGCAGCAGCCTTGGCAGCCTCCTCAGCGGCCTTGGCGGCAGCGATTTCAGCCTTCTTCTTGGCTACTTCCTCAGCCTTGGCGGCGTTCTTGGCCTGCTCGGCAGCAAGACGCTCCTTGGCGGCGGCAGCTTTCTTGTCGGCGTCGGAAGCCTTGACAGCCTCTACAGCCTTCTCTTTGTTTGCCTTCCAGGCATCGAAACGACGCTGTGCTTCAGCCTCGTCAAAAGCGCCCTTCTTGACTCCACCCTGGAGGTGCTTCATCAGCAGCACACCTTCCTTGGAAAGGATGCTACGGACAGTGTCGGTAGGCTGTGCGCCCACGTTGACCCAATACAAAGCTCGCTCGAAGTTGAGTGTGATTGTAGCAGGATTAGTGTTGGGATTGTAAGAACCAATCCTTTCAATAAACCTACCATCTCGTGGTGCCCTGCTATTGGCGATTACAATAGGATAGAACGCATAGTTCTTGCGACCATGGCGTTGCAGTCTGATTTTTGTTGCCATTAAAAAATATTGTTAATGAGTTTGTATTGCGTCTCCCCGCCAGCTCGTGACCGGGAAATGCGACCGCAAAGTTACTAAATCCCACCGACATATCCAAATATCCGGCGACTTTCAGGCAAAAAACATTTAAAACAACCATCAGACCGAACCACTGCCGACTTTTACCGGCAGATTGGCAATTGCAGTCCTTTACCGCCACATCCTAAATAAAACGACTCTGACAGATTATTTCTCCTTTTTACGCCGATTCTTTTTATAGATGACGCCTCCGATAATCCCTCCGATAATTCCCGCGACTACCGGCAGATATGAATAGAATGGAAGATTCATAATATCTGAATTTTAATGTTTGTTTGCCGACCTATCTCAGCAGGCCGTTTACGATTTGACCGACAGGCAGACCGATACCGATTTTGCCGACCTTGACATATGGGGTGACAATCGGCTCGAAACGATAGTTGGAAGTACCGACTTTCTGAACCATCTGCCCCCCGACATCCAGCCCGAAATTTTCATTAAACTGGTAATGGAGCGAACCGCCGAACCGACCCACCGCATAATACCCCATCATCGACGGGGGCATTGGCAATCCTCCGCCCAATACCGGCGGGGTTCCGAAATAATATGAACCGAACGCCGTGAAATTAATCCCGGGAGAGAACCGATATGTCACACTGCCGTTTATCCCGTATTGAGTATGCACACCCTGAAAATATCCATACTTGTTCGCGACCCCTCCTCCATAAACGGAGAAATTACCGAACCGCTGGTATATACCGATGGAGCCGGTATCAACACGCATCAAGCCAGGCATAGTCATCGACTCTCCATCGACAACAACGCCACCATTGCGCCACAACGGGAAACCGACCTGCTGCTGCATTCCGGCAAAACCGGTCACCATCCCGACATCGACAAAACTCAAAATCGGAGTTCCGAAAACGGGTCCAACAACTGGGATATAATCCACCGCAGCTTCCGGGGCATCAACGTCACATCCCGTCACAGAACCGGCAGGCAAATGGCTTCCGGCGACACTATCAGCCACATTAAAGCCATCGCCTACTGGATGCCCTATTTCGTATTGCCCCGCACACACAAACGGCAATCCCACAAATAATATAAACAAAAGTTCCCTCATACTGCAAATTTAATTTTTTTCCTAATCCTCACAAACCCCAACAAATATCAATCGACTAACATCAAACTTAATCATATTTCATGTATGGAGTACATTCGGATGGAGTATACCATATTATGCCATATTTTTCTTTGAGTAATCTTTTTTTAACATTCCAATATGTATAGCAGCTACCGAGACCTGACGTCCACATTATCTGAGACTGTATCGGTGACTGTTCTCCAAACATATCGTCCTCAACAGATGTCAATTCCTCTGGATGCATGATTGCATTTATTTGCTGTTCCAAATCAGGTATACGATTTATGGCATTGATTACTTCATCAGTGTTTTTTGGTGCAATTTCATACAAAACCTCATAATACATTTGCCATAAAGAATCATCTTTGTTAAAATAGCATTTAATGATTTTAAGTATAAACGTTTTAATATCTTTTTTAAGCCCTTCAACCATCTCTTCTGCTGATAAAAATCCTCTTTTAGACATATTATCTTGAAGAATTGATTTAATATCATTAAATTGTCTGAGTTTTGTAAGCAACTCTACAATCTCATCCCTACGGAATGGGCTAAATTTATTTTCCATATCATTCGTTACCTGATTAATTTAGCGCTATTTTGTAAGCATACCAATAAACGACTTTAAACAACGTAATTTAAACAATTGCAGATCATTTTCAAAGCTTGAGCAACCCAATTCGATATGCTAATTGTTCAAGCGTTCTGATATCTTCCTTGTTTTCTGATATGTATTCGGAAGCCCAACTGCACGCGACCAGTTTATCTTTATCAAAAGAAGAATCAATGTAATTATTAGGATTAAACAAGTCTCTCATATATGCATACATTTTTTACTATTGAGTTTTATATTTAATTCTTCATCAGCAATTTTTCTTCTACATAACGCTTGTTGTTTATCACCAGGCAGATTTAATTTACTTATAATTTACCTATATGTACACTATCAATGTAAACAATCAAGCCCATTAATATCAAATTTCCACAAAACCACTATGATAGATTTAATCATAACAGGTAAAGGGGTCACATTCATGGGGTGTATACCATATTATGCCGTACTTTTCTTTTAACAATGACTTCTTTATACCCCAATAGTGATGACAACGCCCTAACATACTTTTATAAGTTTCATAACTAATTGGATTAGGCTTATACAGAGCAGGAACGTCAGAATCGCCAAAATAGTCAAATAGACCACGCAGCCTCTCTTCCTCTTTAATGAACTCCTCATACATTATCTCATCAATCTCTTTTTCCAAATGAGGGATTTGCTCTATAGCCTTCATAGTTTCAATTGAGTTCTTTGGGTACCGGTCAACATTCGCGTAACACAGAGTTTCTATCAGGGTATTATTCATTGCTAAGCCATTATAGTAAAAATTAAATGCCTTCTGTATTTCTACAACTATGGAGGCTGAATATTCTTCACTAGCCAAACTCAAACTCAAGAATAAATTCTGATGATAAAGCTTAAGCCATTTAAGCTCTCTTAATGCTTTTTCTTTTTCTAAGCGTGAACTCATAAGTGATTGTGTTTTCAATATGTCATCTAACCATTGTCTTGGCGTTAAAGGTAAACACGTTATATGATAAAAACAGCCAATAATAATTCTGAATGCTATTCTTCACCTAAAAGAAGAACGACTTCTTCTTTCAACTTTGGTATATCATTGATGACAATACCCCATATAGTATATGGCTGCAAAGAATCATAAGCATGAACGATATAATTTCTAGTTCCTTTAATATTCTTGGCATTTGTAATGGCTATGTTGGGATCTAATGATAAGACTTTCGACATAGCTTCTCCTATTATTCCGACCTGACGTTCCAATGCACTTCTAAACATATGATCATCAAGAAATACTTGATATTGCCTTGGCCTTTGACTTAAGAATAATTCAATTTCATTAATAGCAAGCACAATATCTTCAAGATACTTTTTGATTTTTCTATCCATAAACCAGCTTTTTAGTTTCGTTGAGTTCTTCTCTGAAATATTTATTCTTTATAAATTCCTCATCAACCAAATCTATCTTACGACCCATTAAATTTTCAAGATCCATATAAAAATTCATAAAATTTTCGCCGGCGACCAAGGGGTCGGAATCATGATTAAATGTGGCAGAGAAGTCCACATCACTTTTATCATTGAAACGAGAAGTAAGAATTGAGCCGAATACATAAAGCGTTCTGACCTTATACTTTTTGCATAAAGCTATAATATTCTGCAGGTTGTCAGTAATTAAATGCATACGCAATAATCCTGATTTATAAAATAAAAGGCTGTGAAGAATCAATTAATCACAACAATTACTTCACAGCCTTTCATTTTCAGTTATTAAATTCAGAGAAGATTAATCTTCGATGGCAGCCTGCGCCGCGGCGACACGGGCGATGGGCACGCGGAATGGGGAGCAGCTGACGTAGTTCATGCCAAGCTTGGCGCAGAACTTGACGGAGCTGGGCTCGCCACCGTGCTCGCCACAGATGCCGACTTTGAGTTCGGGACGGGCTGAGCGGCCTTTCTTGACACCCATTTCAACGAGCTGGCCTACACCTTCCTGGTCGAGGACTTCGAAGGGATCGGTCTTGATGATGCCGTGTTCCTTGTAGAACTTGAGGAACTTGGGAGCGTCGTCACGAGAGAAGCCGAAGGTCATCTGAGTGAGGTCGTTGGTACCGAACGAGAAGAACTCAGCCACGGTAGCAATCTGGTCGGCTACGAGAGCCGCACGGGGAACCTCAATCATTGTACCTACGAGGTAGGGCAGTGAGCGGCCCTGCTCCTCAAACACCTTGGCGGCAGTGATATGGATGATGTCGGCCTGGTTCTGGATTTCTTTGAGGGAGCCAACCAGAGGAATCATGATTTCGGGCTTCACATCGATGCCACGGGCCTTGACGGCGAGAGCGGCCTCGATAATGGCGCGGGTCTGCATCTCGGTAATCTCGGGATATGTGATACCAAGACGGCAACCACGGTGACCGAGCATGGGGTTGAATTCCTCGAGAGCGTCAACCTTTGCCTTCACTTCAGCGAGGGTGATACCCATCTCATCAGCCAGTTCCTTCTGAGTAGCGGTCTGATGAGGCACGAACTCGTGCAGAGGGGGATCGAGCAGACGGATGGTCACTCCGTAGCCGTCCATAGCGGTGAAGATTCCTTCGAAGTCGCCACGCTGCATCGGGAGGAGCTTGGCGAGGGCTGTCTTGCGGCCTTCAACATCGGAAGCAAGAATCATCTCACGGACAGCCTTGATACGGTCACCTTCGAAGAACATATGTTCTGTACGGCAGAGACCGATACCCTGGGCACCGAAATGACGGGCCTGCTTGGCGTCGCGGGGGGTGTCCGCGTTGGTGCGTACAAGGGTCTTGGTGTATTTGGCGGCAAGGTTCATGATTGCGCCGAAGTCACCGTCGAGTTCAGGCTCAACTGTGGGCACCTGGCCATCGTAAACGTCACCGGTAGAACCGTTGAGTGAAATCCAGTCACCTTCCTTGTAGGTCTTGCCACCCATTTCAACGGTGCGGGCCTCATAGTCAACCTTGATTTCACCGGCACCGGAAACGCAGCACTTACCCATACCACGGGCAACCACTGCGGCGTGGCTGGTCATACCGCCGCGCATTGTGAGGATACCCTGAGCCACAGCCATACCGCGGAGGTCTTCGGGAGATGTCTCGATACGGACGAGGACAACTTTCTTTTTCTTCTCGGCCCAAGCCTCAGCGTCATCTGCGAAGAAGACAATCTGACCTGTTGCGGCACCGGGAGATGCGGGAAGACCCTTGGCCACCACGAGGGCACGCTTGAGAGCGTCCTTGTCGAAGACGGGGTGGAGAAGCTCATCGAGTTTTTGGGGTTCCATACGGAGCAGGGCGGTCTTCTCGTCGATTTCACCGGCACGAAGCAGCTCCATGGCGATGCGGACCATAGCCGCACCTGTGCGCTTACCGTTACGGGTCTGGAGCATCCAGAGCTTGCCGTCCTGGATTGTGAACTCCATATCCTGCATGTCCTTGAAGTAATCCTCCAGCTTGTTCGCGATGGCGATAAGCTCGGCGGCACACACAGGCATTGACTCCTCAAGCGAGGGATATTTGGCAGCGCGCTCCTCCTCTGAGATGCCCTGGAGAGCAGCCCAGCGGCGCGAACCCTCGACAGTGATCTGCTGGGGGGTACGGATACCGGCAACCACATCCTCGCCCTGAGCGTTGATGAGGTACTCACCATTGAATATGTTCTCGCCGGTGGCAGCGTCACGTGAGAAAGCCACACCGGTAGCGGAGTTGTTACCCATATTACCGTAAACCATAGCCTGAACGTTGACGGCAGTTCCCCATTCCTCGGGAATCTGGTTCATACGGCGGTAAAGGATGGCACGCTCGTTCATCCATGAATCAAACACGGCACAGATACCTCCCCAGAGCTGATCCCATGCGGAATCGGGGAAATCCTTGCCGGTATAATCCTTGACAGCGGCCTTGAAACGCTTAACGAGTTCCTGAAGGTCCTCAACGGTGAGTTCGGTGTCGAATTTCACACCCTTCTCCTCCTTCACCTTGTCGATGATGGCCTCGAAGGGATCGGTTTCGGTCTTGGTCTTGGGCTTCATACCAAGAACAACGTCGCCGTACATCTGGACGAAACGACGGTAGCTGTCCCAGGCGAAGCGGGGATTGCCACTCTTTTCAGCGAGAGCCTGAACAGTGGCGTCATTCATACCGAGGTTCAGGACGGTATCCATCATACCCGGCATGGAAGCACGGGCGCCGGAGCGCACCGACACAAGCAACGGGTTGGCAGGGTCATTGAATTTCTTTCCTGTGAGGGATTCAACATGGGCGATGGCTTTTTCGACATCGGCTTTGATATCCTTAACCACATAATCGCGGCCATACTGAGTGTACTCGGTGCAGACTTCGGTTGTGATTGTGAAACCGGGAGGCACGGGCATCCCCAGGAGATTCATTTCAGCGAGGTTGGCACCTTTGCCGCCGAGGAGGTTGCGCATCGAGGCATCTCCTTCAGCCTTGCCGTCGCCGAAAGTGTAGATTTTTTTTGCCATGGGTTGGTTGACTTGTTTAGATTAAAGTTATTAACCGTTCTGGTCAAATATTTGATTTATTGTTATTATGTGCGGTTGTATGGGGCTTATTCGGAACAGTCGTGCAAACCGACCGTCAGAATCGCCCCGAGCGTTTTGCAAAGTTACGAAAATTCAACGATAAACGCCAAACCGACATATATTTTTTTCATTCCCGTAAGTTAAAAACGGCCGGAAAATCGTAACTTTGCAGCCTGTAAACTGTATAACACCATGCCGGAACATGGTGTTATCTGCTTTTCGCTTTTTTCCATATTATTCGATTTAATTGACATTGCCACTATAGACATGGGCAGAAAAAGAAAAGAACTACCCTTGCTGGAAGGGCTTGAGATAACAGCCGTGGCCGCGGAAGGCAACGCCATCGCCCGACACGGCGAGATGGTGGTGTTCATCCCCTACGGCGCACCCGGAGACATTGCCGACATCAAGATAGACCGCAAGAAACACTCCTACGCGGAAGGCCACATCGAACGGCTTGTGAAGCCCTCCCCCCTCCGCACCGAGCCGTTCTGCAGCCATTTCGGAGTATGTGGAGGATGCCGCTGGCAACATCTCCCCTATTCCGAACAACTGAAAGCCAAGCAGCAACAGGTGGAGGACGCGCTGCGCAGAATCGCTAAAGTCGAGCTGCCGCCAATAACGCCGATACTTGGCTCGGAAGCCACACGCGAATACCGCAACAAGATGGAATACACCTTTTCTAACAAGAAATGGCTCACATGGGAGCAGATGCGTTCCCAGGAGGAGTTCCCCGACCGCGATGCCGCAGGATTCCACATTCCCGGAGCGTTCGACAAGGTGCTTGACATCGACCGCTGCCATCTCCAGGATGATCTTGGCAACCGTCTGCGTCTCCATGTCAAGGCTTTCGCCAAAAAACATGGACTTACATTCTTTGACCTCCGCGCCCAGACCGGGCTGCTGCGCACGATGATGATACGCATCGCTTCCACAGGCGAGACAATGGTGGTGCTGTCGTTCGGCGAGGACGCCCCCGTCGAAATCAAGTCTGTTCTCGACGACCTTCGCGCCTCATTCCCCGAGCTGACATCCCTTATGTATGTAGTCAACACCAAGGCCAACGACACCATCGCTGACCTTGACATACAACTCCACTCCGGCAAATCATATATCGAAGAGGAGATGGAGGGATTGCGTTTCCGCATCGGTCCGAAATCTTTCTACCAGACTAACTCGCGCCAGGCCTACAACTTATACAAAGTGGCCCGCGAGTTTGCCGCGCTGACAGGTGACGAGCTTGTGTATGACCTCTACACCGGCACCGGCACAATCGCCAATTTCATTGCCCGTCAAGCACGCAAAGTAATCGGTATCGAGTATGTGGAGGATGCCATCCGCGACGCCAAGCTCAATGCCCAGGTCAACGGACTTGACAACACAGACTTCTACGCCGGCGACATGAAGGATGTGCTGACAGCTGAATTCATCGAGGCTCACGGGCGCCCCGACGTGATGATTGTGGATCCACCCCGCGCCGGAATGCATACCGACGTCGTGAATGTCATCCTGCAGGCCGAGCCGAAACGAATCGTGTATGTCAGCTGCAATCCGGCCACCCAGGCCCGCGACCTCGCGTTGCTCGATGAGAAATACCGGGTTACCGCCGTGCGTCCGGTCGACATGTTTCCCCACACCCATCATGTCGAGAATGTCGTCAGACTCGAACGCCGCGAGCCGACCGAACCGACATCTCAGTCATAAGCACAAAACAGAAAATCAAACCAATCATTACGGGGAGCGAGCATGACCGGCCGCTCCCCCTTTTTTATGCCGGCGGCTCCCACAGGAGCAATCGACATAACCCCTTCCAGGCCGAGTTTCTTCCATACACCTTTGGCCACGAATCCCATGGTGTACCTAAGGTTAATCTCCACGCAAGGATCAATCCAAGGCGCGGCATCCTTATCTCCACACACCATCATATCAACTCCCAACGGCCCTTCATAACCATCTCCCAACACCATCGGCAGAATTCCCATCACCTCATTCCTTACCGATTCGACATAATCGCGCGGCACCAGACGGGCGAGCTTTTCCAGAATCATATCATCAGACCCTATGTAATTTCCCCCATAGTTAGTGTCCGTGGAATTGAAAAACAGTGAATACCCCTCAAAACGCACGATTCCGTCCTTATAATAGAACAGCATTGCGAAATCCTGCGACTTTGGCAACATCGGCTCCATGACCACCGATCCCTGTCGCCTTATTATCCCCCCAATCAGTGACAGCGATGCAGCCACAGTCGATGAGGACACCGGAAACACCCCACGTCCGCTTGACGACCACGGCGACTTGACCACGACTGTTCCGACGGTCTCAACAAACCGCATGACATCCTCCTTAGAAAACGCAAGTCGTGGCATAGTAAACGGGAGACGGTTGCCTCGTTTCACCCAGCAATCAAGAAACCTCAAAGCTGACTTCCTATGCGAGAGGTCGCGTCTGACATCCATATGAGCCATAATCTGCTCCATGGATTCCTCCTTCACCCCCGCTTTCATAAATTGCCAGGCGGCATCCCGGCTCCACCCCCACGGAGACGGCGTCAGCTCTTCCCCGGGGCTACATTCAGCAACCGGCCAAGGGCCGGTCACTCCAGTAATCTCCGCGATTTCTTTCCGCCATGCTGTGGCTACTGTCAAATCCTCGGGGGCGACAATCACGCTGTCCCTCTCTTCCCCAAGCCAGAAAGGGAGCATTGCGCCAGCCCTATGAAGCAACCCGGCCTGACGGGGAGGGGTAATCCGTGGTAACCCTGATCCAAGGGCAATGTCATTCTCCGGGTTAAACAGAAATAGTCGTCTCATAGCGCAAAATTACCGATTTTTTCTATCTCGGCAAATTGTCTGATTGCAGGGGCGACATGGGAGCCGACATAAAACCATAGCAATCATATTTTAGATTTCTGGCTGCGGACATAATTTTTAACTGCCGTCGGTCACCTGCCTCCATCCGCGGCGGATACTGAAAGGGGGGACAACTGAGCGCCCCCCTTAAAAAAGATGAGCATCTGTCTTACCTCTCTCAGCTCACTGTATCTGCCTGCAAGCCGAGAGGGAGTCCGCTCATCCATGAGCGGCGATATTATAAACCTGAAATCGACATCGGAAGCCCTCAACTCGAATTTCTCCATTACATCAGGGCCACAGCTGGCATTCCCAATCGGACGGTTGAACGCATCAAGATTGACTATGGTCTTGCACGCTTTCCGGATTTCATGAGGATGCATCGCTCTATGGTCACGGTCAGTATATTGTTCCTCCGGACGATAGTCGCTTACCGAAGCCGACATCATCGAAGGGGCGGCAAACATGACCCCTTTCCCCTCCTTGTCGGTGACAGCGAGCCAACGGACATCCTCTTTGTTCCCGTTTTCCTGCGGGAGCACATAGGGAGGACGCTGGTCAGTCACTGCCGCCTGATAGACACCTTCATAGCAGGCCTCCTTACGATCCCCATAACTTTCCCAGGGTCCCCTCCCGAACCAGCTGACATCAGTGAAATCCTCAGGCATCTCGAGACTGAAGCCTATTCTCGGGAGGATGACATCCTTCTGAGCCGGAACTATTCTCATATCGGCGAGGATTATTCCATCCCCCACGACATCAAAACTCTTGGCGACGGTGAAACTGTCTCCTCCGGCAGTACGGTAGACATCGGTGATGGAGAGATTCAAGGTCGCGTTCCTCATGTCAGTATTTATTTTCCATTCTCCCGGAGCGACCGTCAGGCGCGAGAGCCCGGCCTTGTCCCAGCCCTCGGTATGAGGTTTGTCATTGTCTGTCGGCAATCTGAACAAGTTTAATCTCAGCGGGGTATCGATGGTCTGCCGTCCACCGACCTCATAACCGCATAGCGAACCGGCAGATTTCGAGAATATAGCGGTCACATTCCCGGCTCTGACCACTATACTGTCGCCCGATTCCTCCATAACAGGCGCAGATGTGGCTGCTGCTCCCTGGACATATCGGCCTTTTTTTAGCTGGAATTGTTCCGAAGCGACCTCATCCCCGGCGTCCGCCCAGGGTGTTTCCGTTTTCCTGGTAGCCGAAAGTCGAAGATGATATTCGACCCCCTCCTTGTCCGGTGAAGGGAAAAATCCAATCGCCAGGGGGAGCGTATCGCCTGGAGACGGACACGGGTTTTCCACTCGTCCCGAGGCTACCTCGATTCCGTCCGCCAAAAGTATCCAACCGATTTCCAGGTCATCCACCTCCTTGAAGACAAGTTTGTTGGTCATCGATATGTTGCCGACGGAATCAATACTGAAATCAACCGGCTGGTATATTTTCTTGGTATTGTATGTCTTGGCAGATGGTGACAAATCTGATGCCAGCAGACCGTTACAGCAAAAATTGCCGCTGTTGGGCTTGTCTCCGAAATCACCTCCATATGCCCGGTAAAACTCTCCGGGATTTCCGTCCACAGGCATTTTCAATCCCTGGTCTTTGAAATCCCATATGAATTCCCCGGTCAGGGCCGGATATCTCTCATAGAGATTCCATAACTCCCTGACAGCTCCCATGGAATTACCCATAGCGTGACTACTCTCACACTGAATATGCGGGCGGGGCGTTCTCCCCGAGGCCGCCTCTGCCTGACGGCGGCGACCTATCACCGCAATCGAATCGACATCAGCATACATCGAACTAGTCACATCTGCCCAACGGCTGTTACCCTCGTAATGGGTCAGGCGCGAGGAATCAAGAGACTTTATGACGGAATCCACCGCAGCGAAGTTATCGCCATGGCCCGACTCATTGCCGTAACTCCACATGAATATCGACGGATGGTTACGGAAACGCAGCACATGGTTGCGCGAACGCTCCACCATCGCGTCCCTGAACTGCGGACGTTCAGAAAGGCTCCAGTCACCATGACATTCGACGTTAGCCTCGGCAAGCACATACAGGCCATATTTGTCGCAAAGGTCATAGAAAAACGGATTATTTGGATAATGAGACGTCCTGACAGCATTTATGTTGAGCCTCTTCATCGCCAGAATTTCCCGCTCGGTCTCATCACGGGAAATCGTGCGTCCGGTCTCCTCACTGAAATCATGACGGTTGACACCTTTGAAAAGCACACGCCTGCCATTTATTATCAGCGCTCCGTCAGGACGTATCCCTATCTGGCGGAAACCGACTTTGCAACCTCTCCGGTCAACAAGCTCGCCATCCTCTTCAAGACTCACCACAAGGTCATACAACTCGGGGGTCTCAGCCGTCCATTTGCGCGGACTGTCGACATCCATCACAAGCCGGTATTCACCCGGAGAAGTCATTTTGCCCGATGCCTCGGCGATGATTTCATCCTTGTCGCGGATTTCAGCCCTCACCACACCTCTCTTCAAATCCCGGCCATCGGTTTTCACCTCTACCGTGGCCTTGGCGTCGTCATATCCGGAATCAAAAGATGTAGTGAAGAAATAATCGCGTATCCGGGTCTGCGGAGCCGACCAGAGCATCACATCACGCATGATTCCCGTCAGCCGCCAATAATCCTGGCATTCGAGGAAAGAACCGCTCGTGAAGCGATAAACCTGGACAGCCATCATGTTCTCCCCGTCGCGCAGCATATCCGTTATGTCAAACTCGGCCGGAAGATAGCTGTCCTCACTGTAACCGACATACTTCCCGTTAACCCACAGGTACATGCCATGTCCCACGCCGTTGAACCTCACATAGACTCGTCTCCCTTTCCAGTCGGGCGGCACCGAGAAATCACGGCGGTAACTGCCCACGGGATTCTTCATCGAGTCATTGTAGGTCCAGTCGTCAGGACGAGGGGCCATCACGCTGAATGTCTCCCTGTCATATGTAAAAGGATATTCCGTGTTGCAATACAGCGGTTTGTCCCACTCTTTGCCATTGCGGGCCGCGTAGACCTGCCAGGGGCAAGGAACGGTAATATCATCCCAGTCGGAGACATCGTAGCCGTCATCCTCAAATCCCGACGGAGCCTGAGACGGCAACGGAACCCACCGGAATTTCCACACACCGTTAAGCGATTTGCAATATGGAGAAGCCTCTCCGACACTTCCCGACACAGACATGTCCGGGGGCAAAGGAAGCGATAGAGCGCACGCTTCCTGGCGGTTGACGGAGGTCACCCCGACGTCGTCCCATTCCGACATGCTCTGACCCGAAAGGCCGACAGCCGGCAACACGGCCATCAAAAATAATGAAAACGTATTCTTCATGGTTGTACCCTCTCTGTTGTTTTGATGATTGTTGTTCCAGTCGAGACGCCGGGCGGTCATTTCGAGGCGACGTTGACTTCCGTCCCGTCAGCTTCGGTCAGGTGTATCACCCGGCTCGCGTAATCAAGCTGTTCCCAATAAGGGAGAATATGGTTGTATGGAAAATCAAGGCCATGACCCATAAGGTACTTCCCACTGTAGACTTTCCCTTCACATTCGAGTGGTTGACTGTCTATGCGGTTGATTTCCCTGATTTTGTAATATTTTCCGGCATCGAGTCCGGCCATCCTGACCACAGGCAGATGCTGGTTGCAGAAATGTTCGGTCTTGTACCAGTAGAAGACAGCCTCATCCTTTTCGGGAGAGACATACATCAGCGACGCGAGCCCTTTACCGTCATATGGCGACTGCAGACGGTAAAGGTCTCCCATCTGTATGACATCACTCAACTTCTTGTACTCCGATATGGCATTGCGGCAGAACTCTTTCTCCTGCGCGGTCATCTTCTCGGGATGGATTTCCACACCGAGCCGTCCGCTCATGGCGACATCCACCCTGTATTTCATCGGAATCGACCGGAATGTCTGGAGGTTTGGGGCCGCGCTGATATGACACGCCATCGCTATCGCCGGGAAGAAATAAGATGTACCCCACTGGATGTAGACTCTTTGCAACGCGTCAGTGTTGTCACTCGTCCAGAATTCGTCAAACCAGGGAAGCATACCGTAATTCACCCGGCCTCCTCCGCTGCAACACAACTGCATGATCAAATCGGGATATTTATCCCTCACGCGCCGACACACCTCCTCCAGGCCTCTCTGATACTCCACCCATAGATGCGACTGACAATCGGGTCCCAGATAAAGCGATCCATGGTTCCTTACCGGCATGTTGGCGTCCCATTTCACATATTTTATCGCAGGATATTTGCCGACGATACTATCGAACACACCGGCCACATAATCCCTCACTTCTGGATTTGTCAGGTCAAGCACCATCTGCGTGCCCCCTCGCCCGGTGGCAGGCTGACGTCCCTGCGGGACAAGCACCCAGTCGGGATGACGCTCGTAAAGCTCGCTCCTGGAATTGACCATTTCCGGTTCCACCCATATGCCGAAGTCGAGCCCGCGCCGGGAGGCAGCGTCAAGAAGCCCTTCTATCCCCCCGGGGAGTTTCCGGCGGTCAACCGTCCAGTCTCCGAGAGCCGAACTGTCATCACGCTGATACTTCGAGCCGAACCATCCGTCATCCATTACAAACAGGTCACCACCCAGGGCCGCGATATCATCCATCATTTTCTCCATAGTGGCCTGCTCAACATCCATATAGACCCCTTCCCAGCTGTTGAGCAGGACCGGCCTTGTTCTGTCGCCATGGGCAAGCTTGTGGTCTCTCGCCCACCTGTGATAGACGCGGCTCACACCCGATGTGCCATCCTCACTGTAGACAAATGCGACTGCGGGAGTACGCAATACCTCCCCTCTGGTCAATCTGTATGGAGCGTCTGTCCAGTTCATCCCGGCAAAGAAATGATGATACTCGTCATCCACCGTATTCACATCAAGCCTGTAATTCCCTCCGTAACACAAAGCCGCGCCGACAACGCGACCTTCGTTCTCGCGAGGTTTCCCGTCAAGGGCGAACATCACTTCCCCATGACTGGCATGGCTGATGTTTATGGTGTGGCTGCTGGATATCGTCTTCATTCCCGGGGAATCCTCCAGGGACTCCTGCGCAAGCTGCGACTCGTTGTTGCCCGACCCGTGGAGATGACAAAGCCACACGTCACCCCTGCGGACAGGAAGATATGCCGAAGCATACCGCCGCAACTCCACGGGGGAATCCTCCTGATGACTTATCTCAACCCAGCTCTCAATAACATCATGGTCATCATACGAGCGGTAAAACAAGTCGACAAAAAACGGATAAATTTCATCCCTGAGCCTGATCCGGGTCAGCGACGACTCATCCGAGCGGGTTGTATTGCAGGTGTCAACCACCATCTTCAATGTCATGTTGCCGTCGGCATGGGTAACAGCCAGGGCGGCTTCCGCCGGGCATTCCATACCATACACAGGATAAGCCTGCATCTTATGTCCTGATGCAGCTATCGACCCTACATCGCTGTCGGTAAGGCGTCCGCCATAATGCAGCAGTCTAAACTCCCCTCCGACAGGAGCGGAAATCACCATCGAGGTAGCGGGTGTCGCGATGGTGATGACATCGTTAGCCGCAGCCAGGCCGGCCACCGGAAAAAGCGCCCCCGCGATATAGCATAAAGTTTGTCTTAACATTGTACTCTACGTTTTTTCATTCAGTCAAAGATATCCGAATCGTCTCATGGATTATGTATGATATGGTTGGCTGTCTTTTACTGGGATATTCAATTGCGACACGAGAATCTGAAGATACAGGTGGAGGCATATTTTTCTCCGGGTCGGAGCACCGCCGAGGGCCATTGTGGTTTATTTGGAGTGTCGGGGAATTTCTGGGTCTCCAGACAGACAGACGCACGCTTCCCGTAAGTCTTGCCCCCTTTCCCACGGACAGAACCGTCAAGGAAATTCCCGGCATACACCTGGATGCCCGGCTCGGAAGTGAACACCTCCAGGGTTATGCCTGTCTTCGGAGAATGCAGCCTGGCGGCGCAGACCGCCGGATTCCCTCCGGTCGACAACACCCAGTTATGGTCGTATCCTTGTCCATTTCCCAGCTGGATGTCATCTCCGGGGTCTGTGATGCCGACCTGACGAGCCACGCGGAAATCCATCGGAGTACCCGCCACCGGGACAATCTCCCCCGTGGTCAAGAATGTGCTGTCAATCGGAGTGAAGCTGTCGGCATTGACATAAAGCAGATGTGAGGCGTTGCTTCCCGCGTCGCCGTCGAGATTGAAATAGGAATGGTTGGTGAAATTCACCACCGTCGGGCGGTCAGTATCGGCCTCATACCTTATGACAAGCGAATTGTCATCCTCAAGAGCCATCCACACATCACATCTCAAAGTACCCGGGAATCCTTCCTCGCCGTCGGGCGACACGTATGACATATGCAGATTCCGGGAATCAACCTGCTCCGCGTCAAACACCTGATACTGGAATCCATTGTGTCCTCCATGCAGGCAATGTCCGAAATTGTTTCTCGGCAACCGGTATTCCTTGCCGTCCAACGCGAAACGTCCGTTCCCAATACGGTTGGCATACCGTCCGATTGTCGCTCCGAAATCCGTGGGATATCTCCGGTAATCAGCTATCGAGTCGAAACCGAGCACGACATCCCGCATGACATTATCGCGGTCGGGGACCGCGACTGACACTATACGTCCGCCGTAATTGGTCACACAGACTTCCATCGAGCCATTCGACAGCACATACAGCCTAACCGGCTTACCATCGACCTCGGCCTCAAACCGGGATGGCATCAGACCCGAACGGGTCAGACGGCAAGGTTTGTCCTCCGAAAAGAAATCCTCCATACGTTCTGGTGAAAGCATCGTCCATAATGACGCGACAGTCCATCCCGGAGCGAACAGGTCATTGCAGAATCCCTTCCCGTTGCGGCCGTAATCCCATGTGGTATGCTGCACCACCTCAGGATAGAAACCCTTCTTGGCGATATCGAACATCCCGTCTTTCCCGGGGAGGAGCTGCAGGACTGATGTCTTGATTACCCGGGAGAAATCCGAAAAACGTTTCTCCCCGTAATGGCATGCCAGTCGGTCGAGAATCGTAGCGAACTCGAAGACATAGACATCGACATGGTTGTTCTCGACCGAAACATTCCCCCACCCACGCGACTTGAATCCGGTCTCGCCGAGCATCTGGCCGGCCGAGAAGGGGACATCCCAGAGATAATACCATGACAGGGCGAAATATGCCGCCCGTCTGCACAACTCCATATAACGTCCCGCCTCCTTTTCCGGGACGACCAGTGACAGGAAGTACATCGCGGTGGCGGAATAGATGGCCGACTCCTTGTCCTCACAATTGGCGTCAATGGTCGCAGAGAAATATTCCCCCTTGCGAATCAGCTCATCCTCTATGTAACGCGCACTGCGCACTGCGCTCTCAAGATAAGCCGAGTCATTGAAGAACTCATAGGCCATGGCCAGCACCATCGTGGCGGAGGGGGAGCTGCCGCCCCAGGCGTCAGTGACTGTGCCGTCCCCCAGGAACTTGCGAGGAAAGCTGCCATCCTGATTCTGAATCCCAACGAGATTGTCGGCTGTTTTCTTCACAGCCCTCTCCCATTCAGCCGACACCTCTCCCCGGCGACGTCGCGCGTCAAGATAATACAGCATGGCGTATATCGCCTCTGACTGGATACGGAGATTCAGCACATCTCTCTCCCCGCCATCGGGATATGTCACGGCTTCCTTGAAAAAGCCATCCTTGGTGAATCCGCCGCGCAACACGCTTTCAAGTATGGAGTCACCCATAGCGACAAGCGTCCCGTCGCGCTGCTCTATGCCATACTCTCGGGCATTGAACGCGTTGAGCAATGTCCGGCCGATGAAACCGACCTCATAAAAATCAGTATTCTCACAATCCGCCGTCCGGAGGCCTACACCTGAGAAGAATTTCAAAGGATACCTGTCGACAAAGCTTTCAAGAAAATAGTTTGAAAGAACCCTCTTGACAGTCGCCGCGTCCGCCACGCCGTCGACCGGCCGGGGGGAAAGCGTGTCGTAAGCATAATTCCATACCCCGGTCACGAATCCGGGATAATCCTGCGCGTCGAAATCGCGCAATTGCCAGCGGATGGTCTCGGTGCGGCCAGAGTCAAGTCTCTCAAAGGCGATGGCCGGCTCAATCAGAGTCAGCTTGCTGACGTATCGTCTGGGAGCCTCGACATAGGGAAAACCGAACTGGAGCGCCGCTTCCCCCCCGCGGTTGACAAATCCGGTGAAACCGACAGAGGTGTGTGACGGCAACATCAGCTCTCCCGACATATTCTGCACCATGCAGTCGGCAGCCTCATCTTCAAGGCGCAACACTGTCTTGCCCCTCTTTCCGGCAGGGTCATAGACCCCTGTCAGCGGAGCGCTGAGCCTGTCTTCCCTCACAAGCCAGCTGTCGGATGTATGGAATGAAGGGGCACTTGCCGGAGAATACTGGTTATGATGATACCAGAAGCCGGGCATATAGAACTGACATTCCTTATGGTCGGTGCCAGGCATCACAACAGTCTCCGCGATGTTGAACCAGCAGTCAGCAAGCGCCCTGACAGCAAGTGATATATTTGTAACATCACCCGACTTTTCAACAGTCCGCAGGATTTCCACCGGCAGGCTGGTGTCATCCTCTGCCACCAACCTCCCCCCGGCAGCTTCCTTGAGCTCATAAACGACCGCCTTCTCTCCGGGGGGCTTGAGCATCAGACGGGTATCTCCCATGGCGTGACAGCCCATAAACTGCCCCATACAGGCTGCCAAGAAGACTGTGTTCTTGAAAGTGTCCATATCGGATAAATCTGCTTGGTTATTCTGAAAGGATGAATGGAACGGTTGCCCGAATGTCTGTGGATGAAGACCCTATGTATGCCTTGAACCCCCCAGGCTCCGAACGCCAGCCGGGCAATGCCGGATCATAGAAACAGAGGTCTTCGGGATTTATGACGAACTCCACGGAGCGTGTCTCCCCGGGCGCAAGCTCGATTTTCCGGAACCCTTTGAGTTCCTTGACCGGACGCGGCAGAGAACAGGCATCATCGCCGACATACAACTGCACGACCTCTTTGCCGGCCACTGTGCCTGTATTGGTCACATCCACAGAGATTCGGAGCTGTTCACCCCGGCTGACTTGTCTGGCTGACTGTGAGGGCTTTCCATACGCGAAAGCAGTGTAGCTCAGGCCATGACCGAAGGGGAACAATGCTTTCCTCCCCTTTGTGTCATGCCATCTGTATCCGACAAAAATATCCTCCTTGTAAACGACCTGGTCTCCGTCTCCGGGATAACACAGGGCTCCGAAAGAATGGGCCGCGCAATCCTCAAGTCTCACAGGGAAAGAGAAGGGAAGTTTTCCACTGGGGGAGACAGCCCCAGACAGGACATCGGCGAGCGCATAGCCCCCCATACTCCCGAGATACCATCCCTGAATCACCGCAGGCAACTTGTCAATCCATGGCAGCTCGACAGCGTTGCCGCTGATGAGCACCAATACCACATGGGGATTCACCTCCAGCAACGACTCGACAAGCTCATCCTGCCCGAACGGCAATCCGTAACTTTTACGGTCGCCATCCTCGCAGTCCTGAAAGCGATTTTTATTCAATCCTCCGACGAATATGACCATATCTGCCTCGCGGGCCTTGGCCACGGCGTCGGCCCGCAACGAGTCTGACATCGCGGCAGACACATTCTCAACATCGGTGTAGCTCGCTTTCCCTGACATATATCCCCGCGCATACGACACACGGTCTCCATACAGTTCCTTAAGCCCGCGGAAGGGTGTTACCATATCCTTCACCTTCAATTCAGAAGAGCCGCCCCCGTCAGCAAGATTACGGGTAGCGTTCTCCCCCACCACCAGAATCTTACGGTACCTGACGGTATCAATCGGCAGCAAAGGGCGCATTCCTTTCCCGACAGGAGAATTTTTCAACAGCACAATCCCCTCACGGCCTATCTCACGAGCCACAGCGTAATGGGCCGAATCGGCCACGCATCCGAATCCCTTGCCGGGATTCATAGCTGTCCGGAATATAAGTTTCAGCACACGGCCGGCCTTGTCGTCAATGGTCTCCATCGACACCTTCCCCTGACGCAGGAGCGCGAGGTATGGAGCCGCGAGATAATAGTTGTCAAACGGAATATCGCTTTCAGTGGTGAGACCATTGGTATAGGATCCCATCTCCACATCCAGACCGTTGGCAGCCGCCTCCTGAGTATCATGGGCGCCACCCCAGTCCGAGACCACAACCCCGTCGAAATTCCAGTCGCCCTTGAGGATTTCGTTGAGCATACGGGCGTTGTGTGACGCATGCTGTCCGTCGATTCTGTTGTACGCCCCCATCACCGTCCAGGCTCCACCATCGCTCACGGCGGCCTTGAAAGCCGGGAGATATATCTCGTTCAATGCGCGGTCGCTGCACTTCACATCTATGTGCATGCGGTCTTGCTCCTGGTTGTTGAGAGCGAAATGCTTTACACTTGCAGCCACTCCGTTTGACTGCACACCCCTTATGTAAGGCACAGCCATACGCGAGGCCAGCAACGGGTCTTCACCCAAGTATTCAAAATTCCTGCCATTCATAGGGGTGCGGTAAATGTTTACACCCGGTCCAAGTATCACATCCTTGTTGCGGTACAAAGCCTCCTCGCCAAGTGCCTTGCCGTAATCCATCGCCAGACCAGGATTCCAGGTGGCAGCAAGGCAGGTCAGAGCCGGGAAAGCGGTGATGCTGTCATTGGTCCATCCGGCGTAATCCCAGTTGCCCCAGTTAAGTTCGGCGCGGACTCCGTGAGGGCCGTCGCTCCACCATAATTCCGGGATACCGAGCCGTGGGACTCCGGGACTTGAGAACTTGCTCTGGGCGTGACACAAGGCCACTTTCTCTTCGAGCGTCATACGGCCAAGGGCATCGGCCACACGCAGGTCTATATCTTTGGTGTCATCAAGGTATGCCGGCAACGCCGCGTGACTGAAGCAAACGCATATCAAGGCCAGAACCATAAGCAGAATCTTTTTCATGATTGTCAAGTGTCTTCTAGTAATGTTTTCCCACAGGAATCAGAATCTCGGGGAACGCTGTGCTACCACCGAGGCATGGTATTTCCCCATCACAGGCCAGCCGTTGTCCCACATTATCTTGTCAAGCATCAACACCGGCTGGCGGTCTCCATTGAGATTGGCACAGGCATGGTAGAGGATCCAGTCCTCGTTGTTGGCGTCAGTGATGATTCCGGATCCGTGGGATATGTCGGTGAATTCGGAATTGGGCAATATGGTCGGCGTGACTCCCTCGGCAGCTTTCATCGGGATGCCTTCCGAGGTGTAATATGGGCCTTCAATATCCTTGGAGCGGCCTACTACAAGCCCACCCTGATTTCCTCGCCGGGTCGTCCAGAGGTAATACATCCCTCCTTTCTCGACCAGTCTGGGGGCGGAAAAGCCTGACGCGGCGATAATGATCGGCTCCGAGACAGCGGGTGAGTCCCCGTCCCAGTTGAATTTCCCCATGTAAATCCCATGCGGGGTATCCCATAGGAGCCATCGCAATCCCTTGGCGGTGAAGAATGACGGATTGCAGCAAAATTCCTTCATGTCAGCAGGCGGCATCAATGCACGGCTCTCGCTGTAAGGGCCGCGGAGCCTGGATGACTCAGCCACGCATATGCCACCCTCGGGAGCCACATACGCCATCAGGTATTTTTCTCCGATTCTGACTATATCGAGCCCCGAGGAATCAGCTACCGGGAAATCATCGGTGGCGAATGTCCGTTTCCCCATTTTGACCCAATGGATCAAATCGGAAGATTCTATCATTCGGTTCCCGGATATACCGAAAATCCAGTCATCGGAATGGAATACGGAATAGATATGCCCATCGGTCTTGAACACCCCGTTCTTGTAATATTTCGTTTCCCTGACATCCTCATCCATAAGGGCATCCGACCCGCCGCCCTGAAAAGAGTTCATATTGCCTATATGCCAGCAGCCTCCCAGCAGCAAAGCACCTGACAAAAATAATGTGATAATGACGCGTTTCATATTCTACTGAAGAAATGTTATCGAATGCCATCAGAAAGGTATCACCGGCACACGCGGTATTGTATTGCACACCGGGCACACCGATGATACCGTGATAGCTGTCATGGCTTGGCGATGGCCGTCACCAACCGGGATTCTGAGTCAGGTTGTGGTTCTTGACCCGCTCGTCGTTGGGGATGGGATAGAGCCAGTAATGGTCGCCACCCCAAGTGTAATGATAGGTGTACTCACCCCATACCTGGCTCATACCATTCACTTCACCCCATTTGTCGACAAAAAACTTGTCATCCTTCCAAGTGCGCCAGCGAAGCTCGTGCATGTAGACGATGTCCTCCGCGAACAGTTCCCACTTGAACTCGTTGCGCAGTCGCTTGCGCATATCGTCCTGACCCTTGACCATAGTCGGAGCCGTGGTGTTAAGCTCGATGGCTCCCGCGCGGCGACGGATGCGGTTGACAGTCTTCACCGCGTCATCCAGACGGCCAAGCTCGTTGTAGCACTCAGCCAGACAGAGCAATGTCTCTCCGAAACGCATCAGGGGGATGTCGATATCGTTGCAGCCGAGATGGTCGGCATGCTCCAGACCAGTGGTGACGAACTTGCGGCAGAAGTAATAGAACTTGTCAGCGGTGTCGATTCGCAGGTCGAACGGCTTCTTCGCCGAGTTGCGGAAGGGGAAACGGCTGGTGAAGGTCCTGGCCACACCCGCCGAACCTCCAAGGAATGTGGAGTAGGGAGTGATGACCGACATAGCCAGTCGGGGGTCGCGGTTCTCGTAAGCTTTCAGTATGCGCTCCTCATTCCCCTTGGGGAGATAAAGGCTCATATCGGCTCCGGCCTCGGCCTGGAATTCCTTCTCGGATTCAGTCATGTCATTGCGCAGGAAGAACACGCGACGCGCTGTCGGTTTCATATCATTGTAACCGGGGATTACATCGTCCCAGTTGAAGGGGGTGCCGTCGGCATTCTCGTAACTGTCGACAAAGCGGGGATTAGGCACATAGTTGCTCCATCCCCAGCCGGTGGCCTCACGGGTTCCGTAACCACGCTGGCGGCGGTTGCCCCACCAGTCGTTCTCAAGGTCACACAGGACAGAGAATATCATCTCGTCGCAGTCTTCATTCTCGGTCAGGAACAAATCCTGGTAAGGCTTGCTCCCTTTATCGAACAGCTTGTAACCACACTTCTCCACCTGTTCGAAGTCTTCAGCAGCTTCTTTCCATTTCTCGAGCCACATATAGCATTTGCCCCTGAGCATATAGGCGGCGCCCTTTGTGGCACGTCCGTGGTTAGCCGTCCCCTGGTTGTATTTCGCAGGGAGCGCGGGCTCATCGATGGCTTTGGACAGGTCGTCAATGATAAGCTGGAAAGTCTCATCCTGGGTGCCGCGTCCCATCTGCGCATCCTCGATGCTCTCGACGATATTCTCATACCAGGGCACACCGCCGTAGACACAATTGAGCTGGTAATAGTAGTAACACCGGATCCAGCGGGCCTCGGCAATCAGACGGCCACGAAGCTCCTCTTCCATACCGGGGACCTGGGGCATATGCTGTATCACGTCGTTGCATTGGAAGATGTAATGGTAATACCGTCCCCAATAGGCATGGATGTTGTCATCCTGCACCGATTGGGTGCCTTTGAGCATACCGATGAAAAACCAATTGGGATCACGGTCCATCTGGCTGCCCATGACTTCGGGCCAAAGGTTGGCCGGATCGACATAAAGGGATTTGAATGAGGAATAGCAGGAGACAACCGCTGCCTCGGCCGACACGGGATCGGTCCATATGGTTTCGGAGGAGAGAGCCGAATGCGACTCCAGGTCCATGTCCACACACGACACACCCAGTCCGCCGGCCGCCATCACAAGCGCGGGCCCGAGAATGAGGCGCGAGGGTTTCAATATGTTGAGTTTCATTTGTATTTATTGTTTTTGAGAGGATTTTTGTCAGAAGGTAACATTAAGACCGAAAGAATAAGTGCGCATGGGAGCGTAGCCGTCACCTGTCATCATCTCGGGGTCGAGACCTTTGAACTTGGTGATGGTGCAGAGATTCTCAAGCGACGCGTAGACTCTGACCTGCTTCATGAAAACTTTGTTGGTCCATTTGGTCGGGAGGGTATAACCCAGGGTGATATTCTTGAGCTTGAGATAATTGCCGTTCTGGAGCTTCCATGAGGCGTTGGCCGAGTTCTGTCCGGTGTCGTTCATCACGAAGCGTGGATTGGAGGCGTCGATATTGGTACGGGGGTCAGAGGGATTCTCGGGGTCATAGAAGTAATGGTCCGAGGCTACTTCCCGTCCGATACCGTAACCGGCGGTCATCGATGTAGAGTTGAGCGACTGGGCGTAATAATAGATTTTGAATCCGGTGGCGCCTGACCAGCTCATCGAGAAGTCAAATCCTTTCCAGCTGGCGTATGCCTGAAGGCCGAAATAACATTTGGGCATGCTTGAGGTTCCCTGGAACTCGCGGTCGTCGGGATCACCATACCTGCCGTCGCCATTGACATCCGCGTAGATGTAGTCGCCATACCAGATATGCTCCTTGTCGGCTGAATTGCCCGGCATGAACTCATAGCCCGCGGCCATCATCGCACGCAGCCACGCCATGTCTCCTTCTGTGCGTATCATGCCGTCCCGCGGACCGCCATTGACATTCACGCTGCCGTCGGGATTGAATCCCTGGCCGTTGCCCGAGTAAGTCGACAGCATATAATACTCGTTGATCATGTGTCCGTCGACGATTATGTTGCTGCCGTTGACATTCGCCACATCCCCGATGTTGGTGTACCAGTAGGGATTACCGTTGTCGTCAACACGCCATTCAGTTACAAGGGCGCCCTTGTATTTGACCACTCGGTTGCGGTTGAACGACACGTTGGCGCCGATTCCGTAGCTGACATCACCGATGCGGTCGTTCCAGTTCAAAGTCAGCTCGACACCCTTGTTGTTGACCTCGGCGAGGTTCTGCATCGGAGCGATGAAATCGCCCAAGGTCGGCTGGAGGGTCGGACGGTAGAGGATTCCGTCGGTGTTCTTGTCATAAAGCTCCAGGGTTCCGCTCAGACGATTGTTGAACACACCGAAATCAAGACCGATGTTGGTCACCGTGGTGGCCTCCCACTTGAGGTTGGTGTTGGCAAACGTGTTGAGTCCGTAACCTATCACATGCAGTCCGTTGAACCCGTAATAATAGGGTGAGTAGGTTGGCTGCCACTCGTAGTTGCTGATGGAGTTGTTTCCGAGCTTACCCCATGACACACGGAGCTTGAGATTGTTGAGCCAGTCGATATCCTGCATGAACTTCTCCTGGGTGACACGCCATCCGGCCGACACCGAGGGGAAGAAGCCCCAGCGGTTGCCGGGAGCGAAACGCGATGAACCGTCGTAGCGGGCGTTGACCTCCACAAGGTATCTGTCGTCGAAAGCGTAATTAACCCTGCCGAACCATGAACGGGAAGAATATTCTCCGGTGTTGCCAGACACCTCCTTGGCGGTGATCATCGCATCGAAGTCCCATAGGTTGAAGTTGATCAGACCCTGCTTGGAGGCATACACATAGTCTGACCAGTGGCGCGATTCCTCGTAACCGGCCATTACCCCGAGGTCATGCACCCCGAAGCTCCTGTCATAGCGGAGCATGTTGGTGAACTTCCATTCCTGGAACTGGTAACGGCTGTCGGAATTGGTGTTGTTCTTCATCGTCTCCGCGTTGGGAGGTGTGCTGAGGACCATGTCGCGCGAGAAACTCTTCTCTTCCGGGGGCATCGGAGTGATCATCTTGTCATGAGTCTCATAATCGGAGTAGAAGAACTGTGACTGGAATTTGAAGTCATTGAGGAACCGGACCTCGAGATATGGGTTGACGTTGTACTTCGACTGCTTGTAGCTGCCCCAGTCGAGACTCAGCATCTTGACCGGGTTATGCACGGTGCCTTCCTCCTCGGTGGTCTCGATGCCACCGTAGTAACCGTCATAATAGGGATAGACCCCGGGGACTGTCTTCTGCATGTCCTGTCCCCAGATAATGCCTATGTCATTGCGTTCCTGGTCGGAATGATAGCCCCAGGCCTTCATCCCGACAGTGATGTACTTGCCTATTTCCGTCTCGACGCTGCTTCGGAGGTAATATTTGTTGAGGCCGGAATTGTCAACCACCCCCGGATTGTTTAGGTAAGTGCCTGAGAGGGAGAAGTTGGTGCGCTTCTCGCGGCCTACCACCGAAACGGTGTGTTCCTGCATCCATGCCGGCTTGTAGATTTCGTGATACCAGTCAGTGTTGGGATAGGCCACATAGTTGGGATAACCGGATTCGGCGATGCCATCGGGATTGGCGGCCGCATCGCGCCATGTCTGTATGGTGATGGGGCTGAACCGGCGTGCCTGGTTGCTGTTGTCGGCTGCCTCGTTCATAAGATCCATGTACTCGGCGTAATCGGTCACCTGCTTGTGGTATTTCTGGGCTGTCTGGTAAGCGAACTTGCCGGAGTATGTGACATTCACACGCCCCTCTTCCCCACCCTTGGTGGTGACCAGGATGACACCGTTGGCGCCACGGTTACCGTATATGGCGCAGGAGGCGGCATCCTTGAGGACTGATATCGAGGCGACATCATTGGGGTTGACATCATTGAGGCTCATCTCCATACCGTCGACAAGGATAAGGGGAGACGCATCGTTGAGTGTGCCGATTCCTCGGATCAGGACCTTGGTGTTCTCGGCGTTGGGCTGCCCACCCTGCTGCATCACGTTAAGGCCGGCCGCCGCGCCGGAAAGCGCCTGGGAGATGGTGGTCATCGGACGCGACTTTGACTGCTCCTCCATATTGACCGTCGCCACAGCGCCGGTGAGGTTGACCTTCTTCTGGGCGCCGTAACCGATCACGACCACCTCGTCGAGCATAGACGACTGCTCGGACAGCGCGACATCCACTGTCCCCTCCTTGCCGATTTTCACCTTCTTGCCGGCATATCCGACATAGCTGACATCAATCATCTGACCGGGCTTGGCCGTCAGACTCCACTTGCCGTCGATGTCGGTGGTCGTTGCCCGTCCGGTGCCGGAGAGGGCGACTGTGGCTCCTATCAACGGCTCCCCGTTCTCATCCGTCACTGTGCCGGTCACCGTACGTCCTTCCGGCGCAGCCTGTGGAGTTGGCGACGCGGTGTCTGATGAGGCCGCGACGGGGGTGATCACAATGTTTTTCCCATGAATAGAATAGCTGACATTCTGTCCGTTGAGAATCTGGGAGATTGCCTGTTTTACATCTGAGGCATCGATGTTTACCTTACGCGACGTGTCTATGTCACCGACTTTGTAGACGAATGAATACCCGCTGGCATTCTTCAACTCCTCCATCGCGTCCTTGACAGTGGCTCCCGACAGTTTCAACGAAACCGCCTGGGCTAACGCTGACATCCCCAACAGGGAGGACAACGTGGCTGTGATTAGGATTCTTTTTAGAAACATGATATTAAAATTGGCTGATTTTCAATTGATTGGTTCGTATCGGGGTATCAGTATATGGTAATCTGGTTACCCTCGATTCTGTATTTCATATTGCCGGTGGAGGCGATGTTGCTTATGACATCCTCCACAGACTGGTTTTCCCTGATGAAATTACCGTAGAAACGGGTACACATAAGTTCTTCGTTCTCGATCACGATACTTATGTTGTAACTGCGCTCAAGCCGCTTGGCAATATCGGGCAACAGCTCCTCGTCAAAGAACAGGTAACCGTAAATCCACTGGTGGGCATTGGTGGCGTTGGTCTCCTCCACCTTCATACGGCCATTGCGTTTGTCGACGACCGCCCGCTGGCCGGGCACCAGAGTGCGCCGCGAGGAATTCTTGGCGATGAGGTTGTCAATCGACACCGAGCCTTCCGACAAGGTCACGACCACCTCCTCGTCATCGGCGAAGTCGCGGAGATTGAACCGTGTGCCGAGAACAGTGACACACATGTCCTTTGACTCTACCTTGAAAGGCTTGTCCTTGTCATGGGCCACCTCGAAATATCCTTCACCGTCGAGTCTGACCACACGCTTGTCGATTCCGAAACCTTGGGAATAAGCCAGTGTGCTGCCGGCATTGAGCCATACCCTGGTGCTGTCGGGCAATGTCACGCTGGTACGAGACCCCACTGGAGCCTCGACCACAATCTCGGCGAAACTGTCGTTGACCCGCAGCTCTCCGAAGCGGTAGCCGCAGACCACACAGATCGCCGCGACCGCCGCGACAATGCCCCCGCGCCAGAGAAACCGGCTGATTCTGGCCGTCCACGGAAGGATTTCCGGAGCATCTCCGCCGATATGTGACCGGTACATAAAATCATCGAAAGCCTTGGACTCATCGAAGGATTCCATAGCGTAGCCAGAGGAGAACCATATTTCCCGCTGTTCGAGATAATACCGCTTGTTCTCATCGTCTTCAGCTATCCACTGGAGCAACCTCTCATCCTCCCGGGCTGACGAATTTCCCGAAAGTCTGGCGATAATCAAATCATCTATCTGACCTTTGTCCTCTTTCATGGTTGTTGGGTAGAATTTTATATGATCCTTTGTAATTTCATTTAAAGATATTTGCCCAGGCATGACCTCAGAGGTGACAGCGCCCGTTTCATATGATATTTGACAGTGTTGACGCTTATGCCTGTCTCCTTGGCGATCTCCTCATAACTTTTCCCGTAAAAGCGGCTCAGGGCGAAAACACGCCGGGAATCAGGAGGGATGGTCGCCACAGCCATCCTGATTTCCCTCTCGAGTTCCTTGTCGAGCAGGACTCCGAGCGGGGTCGAATCAGACAGCAGGGAGTCTTTTCCGCAACACTCCGCCTCAAGCGAATAAATCGACACCTCGCTGCGGGCTCTGCGGGTGTTGAGAAAATTCATGCACGCGTTACGCACGGCTGTAAGCAGATATGACCTCAGGAAACCGTGAAGCTCAATGGTCTCACGGATTTCCCACAGGTGGACGATGACATCCCCGGCAATCATCTCGGCCATAAGCCTGTCGCCGACGTAATTGTACGCCAGGGCACACATAGCCTGGTAATGGAGATCGTAGAGCATTTTCCACGCCCGCTCATTACCTTGCTTGAGGGAATGTATGAGTCGCTGCTCCTTCATCATACCGGGAATCAATAATCTCTGCCGACGGCAATCTTGACCACATGGTTGCCGCTTCTGCACAGGTATATGCCAGGCTGCAGCGAGATGGTGTCAAGGGCGTTCCCCGCTGTGCGGGCCACACATCTCCCCGACATCGAGATGACCTCCATCCCGTTTTCACGCGATGTCAGCATATGTCCGTCAAAGCTTATCACCTCTGTCTCTGAGTCGCAGACCACACCTTCCACTCCGCTGATTTCAGCCGGAGTATAAAGATAGAAGGCATCAATAGATAAATTGGAGTCCTTGAGTCTGCCTGCCTGAATCCTGAGGTAGTCGCCGGTCCATTTTTTCGATGCGAGCGAGGAGGGATTGAATCCCGGACAAAGCTCTGCGAGACGGCTGAACGGGATGTCGATGCCCATCCATCCATTGCCCACCGGCCAATGGGCTATCACGGGATACCCCATGCCGAAACCGTTGACCGCGCATGAGAAGGAGGCTTTCTCCCCTTCGGCGAAGAAATCCATACCGAAAAGCTCAGGCTCGGCATCAGTGCGCAAGGTGATATGCAGCCGGGTATCGGAGTTGACATGCGAAAGGTCAAGGCCGTTGTCGCCGGTGTTGAACACAGCCGAGCTCGGCCCGTTGCCTGTGACGAAATATGAGAGATAGTCCTCATCGCCGTCCACACCTGTGACCGGACGCGGGGTATATTTGCGCATCAGCAACCGTTTTATGGTGCGGCCATCGGCCTCGGGGGCATAATGGGCCACCCGGTTGCGCGGATTAGAGGCAAGCATCTCGATGGCGGCGCGGGACATCTGGAAGATATCATAATACCCGTAGGAGCCTGACATGGACGAGGTGGTCGGATCGGCCACAATCCACTGGCTCGGGAATGCGGGAGCCGCCTGTTCGGCATGGGCCGGGGAACCGGTCTTGAGATATGGCCAGCCATCCTCATCCCAGTAAAGACGGTCAAGCAGCGGCATACGCTTCTCGAACGCTTCGTTTTTCACATGTCCGTGGCATATTAACCAGGTGTTGCCCTCCCCGTCAGTGAGTATCGGGGCGTTGTGGCCGTTGCCTGTGAACTTGTAATTGTTGTTAGTCAGGGTGTTGGTGCTGTTCAAGGCATCCCCTCCCTGCAGGAAAGAGACACCGTTGCGGTCGACATAGGGGCCAAAGATGTCTTTGGACCGCCCGACAGCCACACGGTATGTCGTCCAGGCATAACTTCCTATCGAGGCGAACATATAATACCATCCGTCGCGCTTGTAGATTTCTGTCCCCTCCACATTCGGGCCTGCGGTCTGCACCTTCTTGGAAAGATCGAAGGTGATGTCGATATTGTCATCCACATTTATCTCCATGGCCCACATGTTCGTGGTGGAACCCCAGAAAAGGTAATGGCGGCCATCCTCCTGGAAATAGAAAGGGTCTATGGTGTTGTCGTTTCCTGTGTCATGGCCGTCAAACAGCTTCCCGCGGTTTTCCCAGGGACCGGCGGGATGATCGGCCACAGCGTAACCGAGATACATCGAGAAGGTATCCTCTTCGGGGATATTCACGCTGTAAAACATCACATACTTGCCGTTTATGCGGCAAAGCTCCGGCGCCCATACCTGTCCCTTCGGGGGGCGTGTGTCCTGGGTGAAGACAGTCCCGACCTGGGTCCAGCCAACCAGGTCGGCCGACCTGAATACCGGGACATTCCAGATATCCTCGGTTCCCATCAGGTAATAGAAACCGTCATCCGCCCTCATGACTGTCGGATCAGGGACTGATTCATGTATGACTGGGTTACGGTATGTCGCGGGCAACGCGACCGCCTGAAGGCATCCCGTGACGGCTATCAGAATCAAAATCATATGTTTCATAGCTTCCTGTTTTTAAGGTATCGAATCTTTCGGTCATATATGTTTTCTTCAAAGTTGGTTGCCGACCAACACTTTCTTCACGGCAACGGGAGTCCTCACCACATATATCCCCGCCGGCACACCGGCAAGCGACAAAGTCGAGCCGACCGAGCAGGCAGCCATACGTCCGTCAATGGAATAAAGCTCAATCGGGGATGCGTTCCGGCTCGTGGCCACAATCCGGTCGGAGCAAATCTCAATCCCCTGATTGTCAGCCAAGGTTTCTTCGACAGCGGAAGTAACCTCTTTGGGGGTATAGACATACACGCCGTCGAAACAGGCTGCCGCGCCGTGGCCGTTGGCCACGCTCGCCGCGTCGCCGTCCTGACCAGACGGGAGGCTGATTTCCAGCACCTGGCCTGTCCATCCGGCCTTGAAGCGGGAATAGTCGAGCGCCGACACACCGTCACGCGCCATCCTCTTGCTGTCCATCAGCCCGGCAAGTTCTCCCAGGGAGATGTCAACCCCCGACCAGCCTGTCGCGGGGAGGGCGCCCACGACAGGGGAGTCTCCATTCCTGGCGGCATCGGCTAATGTGAATTTCGGGTAGCCATCATCCGAGTCCTGTTTGAACCAGCGAACTTCCACAAAGGGGAAGCGCACCCCACCCAAGGAATAAAATGAGATATGGAAACGGCTGTCTGCATTGATATGGGAAAGGTCTATCGAGGAATCGATATTTGAATCCTCCGCCTTTTTCCGGGCGACATAGAAGCCTCCCCACCAGTTATGCCAGTCTCCGTGGATTTCAAAACTCTGCAGGTCTCGGCCGTCGGTTCTCGATGGCACCTGAGAGGTGACTTCATCGGCGGCCCACCAGGCGTTGCCCAGAGCGTAATGCGCCGTGTATTCATTATTGTTGCGATAATCGTTGACTGTGATGCCGGGGGTTGAACGGAGCTTGGCCATTCCCTCGTCGCCAAGTAGGTAAACATCATAGATGCCACCCTTCTCGCACACGGGCAATGTCGACTCCACCCCGTCGTCTGCGCCTGTGGCGTTATGCTCGGGGAAGAAGGGAGCCGGATTGGAATCTTCAGGCGTCATCGAGCCTCCATCAAGATATGGCCAGCCATCCCCGTCCCAGAACAGACGTCCAAGCAGCGGCACTCGGAAAAGAGCAAGCTCGTTCCCTTTGTAATGGCCGTGACACATGAGCCATGTGTTCCCCACCCCGTCTGTGATAATCGGCGCGTTATGGCCGGTGCCCGTGAAACGGTCATTGTTGGAGGTCAGAGGCTCGGCCTTTGCAAGGTTGTAGTCCGAGGTGTCAAGCTGGCCTCCGGCCAGAAAAGAAATCCCCTCTTTGGTGTGATAGGGGCCGAATAGATTATCAGACCGTCCGACAACAACCGAGTAGGTAGTCCAGGCGTAGCTTCCTCGCGACGCGAACAGGTAATACCAATCCCCGCGTTTGTAGACCGCCGTCCCCTCCATGTTGATTCCGGCGGTCTGGACCTTCCTCGAGAGGTCGAACGAGATGTCCAGATTGTCATCCACGTTTATTTCCATAGCCCACATCTTGTTGGTGCTTCCCCAGAAAAGATAGTGTCGGCCATCCTCACAGAAATAGAACGGGTCGATGGTGTCGCGGCATTGCGCCGCGTATCCGTCAAACAATATCCCCCTGTCACGCCAGGGGCCGAGGATATTGTCGGCCACAGCGTAACCGATATACGCTTTATAGGTGTCTCCCGGGTCGGGATTAGAGCAATAGAACAATACATACTTGCCGTTTATGCGGCAAAGCTCCGGCGCCCACAGCTGAGTAGAGGGACGGGAGTCGCCATCCTTGAATATGGTCCCGACCTGATGCCATTCGACAAGGTCGGCTGACCGGTATAGAGGGAGATTGGCCATGTTCTCCGTCCCGGTCATGTAATACATCCCGTCATCATCGCGCATCACCGTCGGATCAGGCAGGTTGACATCAAGGATTGGATTCTTGTATGTGTCAGCCCCGGACACGGTCTGCAATCCGAGGAATGTCGATAACAATATGATGGCAAGATTTTTCACGATATCATTTTTATTTTACAGGTATGGAGGTTTTGTATCCGTGACGGATCCGTCCGGACCCGCCACGGAGTTTATAACCGGACGATGATTTATTTGATGATTACTTTCTTGACTGTCGACGCGGTCTTGACGAGGTAGACGCCTGGCTGCACACCGTCGATGCCGACAACAGGAGACCGGGATGACCTCACAAGCTGCCCGTTTACGCTGTAGAGCGCCACAGGGGTGTTACCCTCTCCGAGAACGGTTATATGGTCAGGGGCAACGACCAGTTCCACACCGTCGGAGGCTGCTGACACGTTTTCCACGGAGCTTACCACTACGTGGGGAGTGTAGACATATGCCCCGTCGACATAAATGTTGGCTCCGTAGCCTCGGCTGGAGACCGGCTTGTCGTCAATCGAATAACCCGAGGGGAGGGTAATCTCCAGCGCGTGGCCTTTCCAGGCGGTGGCATTCTCAAAGCGGCTATAGTCCATGTCCAGGCCGTAATCAGTCTTCATCTTGTCGGCGATTTCAGGGAGGGACATATCGATGGCCACCCATCCGTCATTTCCGGAGGCCGAGGTGTCAGAGTCGTTCTCGCGGGGAGCCTGTGCGGGGACATCCGATGACACTCCCTTGACAAGCGAGCCGACAATCGGCGCCCACTCCTGGATTTTGTAGTCCCTGACCTTGTAATCCGAGAGGGAGAACTGCGGACAGGTCCTGTCTTCCGAACCCTGGCTGAACCAGCGGATGTTGACATAAGGAGGTACAATGTCGTTCTGTAGTTTCAGTACGATATGGACACGACTGTCTTTCCCGACATGGGAGATGTCCTTGCCATCCTTGACATCCACATAGAAGGCACTCCATCCGGCATTGTCCTTGTCTCCATTGCCGATGCGGTCATTGTTGTCCCGGAGGGTGAAACCATTGAAATTGGCTCCGTCGCCTGTCGGGATGACGGTGTTGCTAACCTCGTCCGATGCCCAGTTGAGGTTTCCTCCGGCCCATTGCGATATGTCCGCGCGGTCCTGGGAAACATCTGCGCCTTTTGTCCTGTAATCATTCAATTTCAGTTTCAGGGCATTCTTCCTCTCATTCAGCTTCCCCATACCGGTCTCGCCAAGGAGGAACACATCGAAGATAGACCCTTCCTGGATTTTATCATTGGCCAGAGGTGTGGCCACAGTGACATCCGATATGCCGTGGGGGTAATCGATGTCAGGCACAGCAGGGACAGTGTTTCTTTCAGTGAGAGGATAATGGCTGGAAAGTTCGGGCCACATGTCGCCGGTATCAGGATCGGGAATCCACAAGACCTTGCACAGGAACGGCATACGGACGTCCATATCGAAATCGGTCTTGTCCGAGCCATGGCAGAAAAACCAAGTGTCGCCATTCTCATCCGTGATGATTCGTGAGGGATGACCGCAACCGATATACTCATATTTGTCGGGATTCTCCTTGTCGAAAGATATCACTTTCGAGGCCACCGTGACTGTGCCCCCGGCAAGGAAACTGTTGCCTTTGGAACCACGATATGTGCCAAGCGGGGTTTCCGAACGGCCCACCACGACGGCGCTGCTGTTCCATCCCTGCTCCCCCTGCGACGCCAGCATGTAATACCATGTCTTTCCGGCGGTGTCTATATGTTTGTAGAGGGTCACACTCGCCATGTATATTCCTCCGAGCTTTTTCTTTTTCGCGAGGTCATACGAAACGGCAAAATCATCGGAAATCGAAATCTCCATTCCGTAGAGGTTATGGTTGTTACCCCAGAATAGATATTCCTGGCCCTTGTCATCCTCGAAATAAAACGGGTCGACAGTGCGGCTTCCCGGTTCGATGACGGTCATCAGGCTGCCGTTTTCATCATATACCTCGTTGCCCTCCTCATCCTTTACCGGCTCTACATTCTCGTAGTCGTATCCGTCGAAAAGCTTGCCCTTGTCTTCCCACGGCCCGGCAGGATGGTCGGCGATGGCATAACCTATGTATTTCCCGCGTTCATCAAACCTGGGTTTGTACTGACCATCGGTCGTGTCTTCCGGGCCGGATGTGTCTGGATCTGTTATTCCGGTCTCTGTCTCGGTCTCGCCTGCCCTGCGCGGAACGCCGGCGGCTTCCTGACCTAAGTTGTCTTTACCAGGGTCATTGGCGGCATTGACGCTGTAGAACATAAGGTATTTCCCGTTCTTTTCAAACAGTTTCGGAGACCAGATGTCATAACCCTGCTCTTTCACGGTGGAAAGAGTCATGTCGCCGACCTTTGTCCAGTCGACAAGGTTGGTCGAACGGTAAAGGGGGACAGTACCCTTCTCACCTGTGGTAGTCGACATCATGTACCAGAAACCATCATTGGCTTTTATCACCGAGGGGTCGGGGACATTCTGTCTCATGACAGGATTCATATGTGAGACAGGCCGTTTCCCATCTGTCACAGACACACATAACATTGTGGTCAGAGCCGCCATTAAAATCTTGGCTTTCATAAATCAGAATGATTGAATGATTGATTTGTCTGTTGATTAATCTGACGAATTCCAACCCAGACCAAACCCGCTGAAAGAGACATCCCAAGGATTCCTTCGGACTCATACCTTCAACGGGTTTGCCGCAGGTTGTTTGATTTACCTATTGGAACTGTTTACTAACCTTACTCTATTTTGCCTAACTATAATACTTTTTACCTGATTATCACCTTCTTGGCAACATTGAGGGTCTTTACCACATACACCCCTGCGACGAGATCTTCAAGACCGATGACAGAAGTGGCGGATGCCTTTACCAGTGAACCGGCCAGGTTGTAAAGCTCGACAGGAGCGTTACCGCCGCCAAGCACATTGATTGTCTTGTCTGACACAATCACCTGGATATTGTCGGAGTCATTGACGATTTCACCCACGCCCGAGTCCCCGGTGGGGGTGTAGACGTAGACACCATCGAAGAATGCCTTGCCGCCATTTCCACGAGCCACGTCAGGCTCACCACCGTCGGCCTTCTGGCCGGTGGGGAGGGAGAACATTACCACTTCACCCTGCCAGTCATCCACAAAGCGGGAGTAATCCATTTCGACGTCGAACTCATCCTTCATAAGTTCGGCCAGTTCGCCGAGGGTGATGTCAACGGCTACCCACTCATCTTTTTTCAGGGAGCCGACAACCGGGTATGAGTTGTTGATGAAGTCATCTGTGAGGGAGAAGGAGGGAGCTGTACCGTCATTGCCGTCAGCCTTAAACCACTGCACATCCACATAGGGAAGGGTAACATCCCCTATCATGCAGACTGCGGCGTGGAGATGGCTGTTCTCATTAAGGTGACGGAGATCGGTGTCTGCCTTCCGTGCCAGGAAGAAACCGCTCCACCACTGCCACCAGTCTCCGTGAATTTCAGCGCCGTCGAAACCACGGCCGTCAGCGGGAACCGTCACCGAGTTGTAATCCTGGTCGGAAGCCCAGCCGACATTGCCACCGGGATAATGGGCGTTCTCGGGATCAGTATCATTTTTGACGCGGTAATCATTCACCGTGATTTTGGAATTGGCGGCGAGCTTAGCCATAGCGGCGTCACCGAGGGAGAACACATCGTAGACACCGCCTTGACCGCATACGGCAATCGTAGGATCAATCGATGGGTCTTCAACGACGAATGACTCCTGGGCGTTGACACTGGGAGAGGCGCCGAGAGCGCACATAGCAGCAATTGCAAGTGTAAAATTTTTCATGATAGCTTATTATTAGGTACATATCAAGGCGCTTGTGTCGCCCTGCATAATTATGACAAAAAAGTCGCCACCGAGGGTAGTGTTGTTACTGCTTTTTTTCCCCCAGATTAACACGGCTCGATATTGTTTTCCGTCTTTTCTTTTATCAACACACGGTCTGTCAATCCTTTACGGTATCAGAAAAGAATTTGCGTCCTCACCCCCAAAATCCCATTTGCCGCTTAATCCCCTTGTCGGATGGTAGTCTCGTCTCCTCGGCTTTGTCGGACAGTCACTGTCGGTCCTTTCCTATGTATTTTTGTTCTGCCATTACTAATATTGACTGGTGATTTGATATTGTACACACCCGCTGGACGGGGCGCTTTGCTTCGGCAACTGCAAAGTTATAAAATTTCATCCATTAGACCCGCATATTTTCAAGGGGGCAAAAAGCATACTTTTGAGAGAATCATCCCATTCACTGGCAACTTCCGGGAAAACAGGCCATTGCAGACCGGTTGGTATTCTTGCTCTTAATTTCATCCCTGTTTTTACTTATTCATCGCGGAGTATTACCGATTTTTGAGTAATTTTGCATTATAAACATACAAAACCACAGAGCCAAAATGAGCGATGTAATCCAACTCCTCCCCGATTCCGTTGCCAACCAGATAGCAGCCGGGGAGGTAATCCAACGTCCCGCCTCAGTAATCAAGGAATTGGTGGAGAACTCCATCGATGCCGGAGCCACACAGGTAAAAATCATCCTGCGCGACGCCGGGAAGACCCTCATACAGGTGGTGGACAATGGATGCGGAATGTCAGACACAGACGCAAGGCTCGCGTTTGAACGCCACGCCACATCCAAAATCCGACAGGCCTCTGACCTGTTCGAACTTCACACGATGGGATTCCGTGGCGAGGCTCTTCCATCCATCGCCGCTGTGGCTCAGATTGACTTGCGCACGATGCGGCGCGACAGCCAGATTGGCACCCACCTCGAACTGGCCGCTTCTAAATTTGTCAGCCAGTCACCGGAAGCCTGTACTCCCGGAAGCAATCTTGCTGTCAAAAATCTATTCTTCAACTTCCCGGCGCGTCGCAAGTTCCTGAAAAAAGATGCGGTGGAACTGGGCCACATCACCCGTGAATTCGAGCGTCTGGCCCTGGTCAACCCGACCGTGGAGTTCGAGCTGTATCACAACGATGTCAACCTCTACCAGCTTCTTCCCGGCACACTGCGCCAACGTATCGCGGGACTCTTCGGCAAGTCGATAGACAAGCAGCTCATCCCGGTCGAGACCGAGACACCGCTTGTCAAAATCAATGGCTTCGTCTCCTTGCCGGAATTCGCCCGCAAGCGCAATGCCCAGCAGTTCTTCTTTGTCAATGGCCGTAATATGCGCCACCCCTATTTCCACAAGGCGGTGATGAATTGCTATGAGGAACTGATAGCCGCGGAACATCAGCCCAACTACTTCCTGAATTTCGCAGTTGACCCACAGACCATAGATGTCAACATCCATCCCACAAAAAGCGAGATAAAGTTTGAAAACGAGCAGCCCATATGGCAGATTCTTTCTGCTGCCATCCGTGAGGCACTCGGCAAATTCAACGCCATCCCCTCTCTTGATTTCGACCAGGAGGATGCCCCCGAGATTCCGGTTTTCGACCCCAGTCTGTCGGGTCGTCTCGAATTGGGTGGATTGGATGACTCCTACAACCCCTTCGCCGCAGACAGCCGTAAAAGCGCTCCGGCCCAATCCAGAATCAACAACGTCAATTCCACTGGTGAGAAAAGTGAGGCTTCGCGCCTTAACACCTCAACTCCTGATCCGGGGATTTTATCGTCGCGCCTGAGTCATATGAATGACTGGGACAGACTTTATGCCGATTTCCAGAATGCCACGGGAGCCAACTCCCCACTCCCCCCGACACCGGAAAGTTTCCTGACCGACGAGACCGAACTCCCCCCTTCGATAGAGGCCAGTGTCCTCAACTCCCTCCCAGGCATAGAGATTGCCGGCCATGCCGGGGGACTGCTCCAACTTGCCGACAGGTATATCGTGACCGTCGGCAACGACAATCTGATACTCGTCGACCGCCACAGGGCACATGTGAAGATTTTGTTTGAAAGATTCATCACCGACGCGGAATCCTCCATCGGAAAATCCCAGCAGGTATTGTTCGCCGACCTGATTGAACTGACACCGCGTCAGAAAGGGATACTCGACAGCATAGCCGCCGAGGTCAAATCACTTGGATATGATCTTGAGTTCAGCCACGCGGCTGATGAAGGGATATTCCGTTGCGAGATGCGAGGGGTTCCGGCGATTCTTGGCAACACAAATCCTGGTGAAGCACTGACAAAAATAATCTCCGACGCGGAGGAGGGTCTCGAGTCCCCGGGAGAAGACATGCGCCGCAAAGTCGCGCTCTCCCTCGCGCAGTCAGCCGCCATCCGGGCGAATGAAGGGATGGGCAACTCCGACGCGGAAAGGCTGCTGGCCGACCTGTTCTCTATGCCAGACCCCTCCTACACCCCTGACGGCAAACCTGTGATTCTGCAGATTCCGGTAGCGGAAATATCCCGCAGACTGTAAGTCCCCGGGGGAGACTCAACGGTTGCCGCTTTTCCTGAATCCGTTCGCCATGTTGACAAGGCGGGTGTAAAGGGCGTGGAGCGGAAGCCCCATCACATTGTAATAATCCCCCCGGATGCCCGATATACCGATATAACCTATCCATTCCTGGATACCGTAGGCTCCGGCTTTGTCCATCGGACGATATTTCGCCACATAATAATCAATCTCCTCATGGGTCAGTGGAGCGAAATCCACTTCGGTGATTTCCGAGAAAGTTACAGTCCGGGTCTTGGTGGCCAAGGTGACACCTGTCACAACCTTGTGGGTATGACCGCTCAGCAACCGTAACATAAGGGCCGCGTCTTCGGCATCAGTCGGTTTGCCAAGCACCTCCCCACGATTTATGACCACAGTGTCTGCGGTGAGCAGTATCTCCCGGTCTTTAAGCTGCGCCATATATGGATGGGCCTTCTTACGGGATATATAAGGGGCGACCTCCTCAGGAGCCATCTTGGCCGGGAATGCTTCATTGACCTCAATCAAAGGCAATATTTCAACATCCACATCAAGCTTGCCAAGCAGCTCCCGACGGCGGGGAGAATGGGATGCCAGCAGAATCTTGCAACTTTCCAATGGCTTGTAACGGGTTTCTGTTTCTGTCATCTTGAACTTTCTTTTAAGAGTTACCATCCGAACGCTTTGTCGGAAAGCGCCCATATCCCTTTTGCCCGCATCACCTCCTCAAGGATGTCCCGGGCCACACCATAACCTCCGGTCACCGGAGAGACATAACCCGCAATCTCAAGGATATCCACGGCGGCATCGACAGGGGCCACGGCCAGTCCGGCGTAACGCATACATTCATAATCCGGAATGTCATCCCCCACATAGACGACCTCTTCGGGACTCAGACCGTTGCGCTCAATCCATTCCTTGAACACAGGCAATTTCATCCCTACCCCGGTGAAAATTTCGGTCACTCCAAGTCCCTCAAACCGCTCGGTGATTCCGGGAGAGACCGCCCCGGTGATTATCGCGAGTTTCAGGCCTCGTTTCACGGCAAGCTGCATCGCGAACCCATCCTTGGTGTTCACCGTCCGGCGTGGCACGCCGTTGTCTCCCAACGGAATCGTAGACGTGGCCAACACCCCGTCCACATCAAAAACTATGGCTTTTATCTTTGAAAGGTCGTATGAAACTTTACTCATAACCTAAGTCATTGGCTTTGTTTCGGTAATGGTTCAGGATTGTGTCAGTCAGCATGGAATACACCGGCTTGAGGTCGGCAGGCAGATATGCGACATGCTTGTCTATTACGGCCACATCACCCCTACGCGCCGGCCCCGTCATCGCCTCGAAAGGGGACTTGACCGTAAGCTTGTCGAGAGTGGCCTGCAACAATGGCATCATAAACCGGATATCAAGATTCTGCGGACGGAGCAGGCGATCAGCCTCAGCCCACATCAGATTGGCAAAATTGCATGCGAATACGGCGGCGACATGTATCGCCTCGCGTGTATTGCTGTCAGCCATCCTGACGGTGCCTGACACCTCTTCCGCAATCTTGAAGAGACTGTCCGCGACCTCAGGTGACGAGCCCTCTATGAGCATAGGGATATTGCTGAACTCCACCGCCACATCCTTAGAAAAGGTCTGCAACGGATAAAACACCCCATAGTTACTCTTCTTGCCCTGAAAGACATCCATACCCACACTCCCTGATGTATGCGCCCATATTCCCTGGAAATCAGGAGTGGAGGCTACGACATCCTTCACTGAATCATCATTGACAGCTATGAGGTAGAGATCCATATCATCCCTGAGCATGTCAAGACCGACAAGTGGCTCGCAACGGTTACCTTCCACCTCTGCCAGACCGGCATCGGCGTTTATCTTCTCTGCGAGTTCTGATGAGGACTTCTCCGTGCGGGCGGCAATCTGGCATATCTCGTTGAATCCACTCAACGCACGCGCCAGATGTGTGGCGACATTACCCGCTCCGATTATGGCGATTTTCATTCCGCCCCTTGTTTCCAGCTTCCGATATGAACCTTCTCCCACAACAACTTCTCGGGATTGATTGGCTTGCGCTCCTCATCCTTGTGACCGATGGTAATCACACAGAGGACAGCGAACTGTTCGGGGATGCCCAATACTTCACGGACATATTCCTCAGCCGGTTCTCCATCCTCGCGGAATCTTTCGCGGATTTCCACCCAGCAACTGCCAAGACCGAAATCCGCGGCCTGGAGCTGCATAAAGACTGCCGCGATAGACGCATCTTCAATCCAAGCATCAGACTTGGTGATATCAGCGGTGACCACGATGGCCAGCGGAGCCGAAGCGATGGAGGTTGCGTAATTGGGCTTACAGTGGCTCAGCCTTTCAAGCATCTCCTTATCCTCGACAACGACAAACTGCCAGGGACGCACGCTTTTTGAAGATGGCGACATCAGGGCAGCTTCCATTATCAGCCTTACCTGGTCAGCGTCGACCGGCTCCGAGGTATAACGACGTATGCTCCGTCGGTTGATTAATAGTTCGTGGAAGTTTTCCATATCAAGGTGTCTTTTGTTTTCTCTTGTTTTTCCCTAAGGAAACACCATCTTCCGACAACCGGGAATCAACGGCGACAAATCCAGGCTCCGGATTCCCCGGCTTTGGACTTCTGTGTGGCCGCTTCTTCATAAGATGCTCCGGTGGCAGCGTAAACACGGTATTTCCCATCCTGATGTAAAACGCCCAATGTCTTGCGATGGTTTTCCGAGAGATATTTCATCGCCTGTGATTCTGTCGGGAAAGATGCGATGACAACACAATACGGATCTGATTCATTGAAGCGGACAGACGCTTTGGAAGCGGTAACGGTTGATGAATGTCCGGCGCTTCCCTCTTCCGTTTTCGCAACCACTTCCGACGTTGTCTTCATTACTGCGTCATCATGATTCACGGCCACATTCTCCGAAAACGCATCGTTTTCCATTTCTGCGTCGCCCGGATTAGCAACATCCATATCAGAAGAAACAGCAGTCTCGCTTATTTCCTCATTAGACATACCAATAGCCTCAGTCGGAGCAATCGATGCTTTCAACGGCTCATTCTCGACTTTGACCGGATTCAGGAAGAACAACGCCAATGTCACGATTACAGCCAACGATGCGGCTATACCTACCACATTCCGCGCCAGTCTTCCACGTGTCACATCCTTACTCGACCTATTCTCCTCCTCCAAAGAGTCATCAGAATAAGCTGCACTTTGGGCAGTGGCGGTTTCATATCCGACCTCTGCGCCTACATACGATGTCCTGAGTGTGGAATCGGCATTCTTCAGGTAAATAGGACGCAACCCATACTGACAGAAATCCCACCCGGAAACTTTATATGGATAAAACAGAATTGTCTCGTGATCGGAAAAAATCAATTCCCCCAGTCGTCCGAGGACAATGGAACCGAATTTCTTCAGTTGTTCCAGCAGACTCTCCGTCTCCTCCTTCACAATCCGGCTCGCCGCCTCGAAAGAGATACCGTTCTTGCGGGCGACTGAATTCTCCAACAAGCCGTCTGACTCGACAAGCGCACCGTTGAAGGCGATTTCCCGTGATGGCGGCAACAACACAAGAGGATTGCGGCTGTCGAATCTCGCCGGACGATAACGGACCATCAAGGCACCTATTCCAGGCACCGTCACGCAATCATATCGACGCAAAAGACATTCAAGATGGTCAATGACGAGATTCACGGCTCTATTAAAATATGATGTGAGGAACTTCGGGGTTAATCACTCTTTATCAAACATCCCTTAAAGAGTGTTTGATACTGCAAAGTTAATAAAAAATAAACATATTGGCAAAAGATTTCAACAGCTATATCATCATATTAATCCCTCTGTGATTTCAATATTTTTATAAAATAGCATCTATACAAAACAGAAATGCGAAACGGCAGGCACTTGAATATGGCGGTTTGGATGGAATAGGCCTGCCGTCCGCATTTTTATCATCTAAACTATCATCTTTTCAGCATGATACAACATTTTTCGCTTGACAACACTCCAGGATGACAGCGTTCTGTTTTTGCAAATATAGACCAAAGATTCGCAACGAATATGTTAACTAATCATAAAACAGCGAGATTGTCCTAAATTTAGGACGATCTCGCATCTATAAAATTTTAGCAGTGTGGTGATTACGGCTACAAAACAAAGCTGTTACGTTGTTACATTGCGGTTACGATATTTTTCGCAACTCTATCAGCATCAGCAAGAACCGAGACTTGGCAACCGCCATCTCCACAATCGTCGGAGAGGTCAGTCGGCTTAATCAAGCTCAACAACTTTTGTAGCCTGGTCGATGGAATCAACCGGCATCGAAGCTTCAAGAACTGTCTCAGCACACGCCGGTTGCTTTGCAAGCTGTTCATATTTTGCGGTCAGAGCCTGCTGAATCTGCATTGACAGCACGGTAAGTTCCTCTTTCTGTGTAGGATCAAGTTTCACTCCGAGCTGTTCAAACGCTTCTGCCTTCATTGCCAAGGAGTCCAGATAGACAGCATACGAGGCAGGTGAGGAAATGGTGTCAATCACGGCGGTCTGCGATTTTAAGCTGGCCACATAATCGTCGTAATCCCCATGTGCGGAACAAGAAGCAAAGCCAATCATCCCCACACAAGCGAGACATAAAGAATATATTGTTTTTTTCATTCTTTTCTGATTTAAAAACATATCAAGACTATCGCCTCCGTCAGGCTTTGGCTTCTGATGAATGCTCCTTGATGAAATAGACTGCGACGGCTCCAAGGAACAGCGAGATACCGGCAATCACCATCATCATATACTGGGGCGCGAGTTCATCGGGATTACCGATGGCCGAAAGGATGACACCACCGAGGAGCGCGCCAACAATCTGCGGAATACAGATGGAGCAGTTGAACAGTCCAAGGTATGCACCAATGTTACCACCCTTGAGCGAATTGGTGAGAATCGTGAAAGGCCACGCCAGCATAGCCGCCCACGCGCAACCGATAAGCGCGAAGGAAACGAAAAGCAGGTAAGGATCGGTGAAGTAACCGGCGGAAACGAAACCGACAGCTCCGAGAATCAGACTGAGAGCATATGAGAACTTGCGGCTGCGGAACTGAGGCAGAACGATGGCCCACAGAACGGAACCGATAGCCTGGATGGCGAACAGGATTCCTACCCAGTTACCGGCGTCGTTATACTGGGATGACTCTGTGTTAAGCACAACAGATGTCTCGAAAGCAGCTTTCGAAGGATCCGAGATGGTTGCCTCTTTCGTGCCGTCAACAAAAAGTTCACCTGTCTTGGGGTCATGGGTATAGATGTCTGCCAGGATGACTTTAGTCTCCCCCTCCATACGCGACAGATAATCGACAAGCTTGAATGAGGGGGTCTCGACACGGCGTCCATCGACGAGCACTACTACATCACCCGAAGGAATCTCCTCATTGAATCCATATGAAGCCACACCGCCTACCGAGCTTATGATACCATCCTTGGCCACGGGAGACACGACCTCAATGCCCTCAGTCGGCACCTGAATGTCGAGGTTGCCGGATTTAATCGAGATAGCGTCTACATTCGTGTCGGCGATAGAGATGTCACGTCCTTCGACAAACTGGCCGTCGGCCGTGACTATACCGGCCACACAAGCCTTGCCATGGTCAATGATGACCTTGTTGTCAGCTGTCAGGATATATTTGGCGGAAAGCACTTCGGCTCCCTTGCCGTCTGCTCCGGCGACAGACAGACCAGTGACGGTGGTTGTCTCCGGACAATCGAATGCATTCTTGGCGATAGTACCGTTGGTGTAGGTCCACATGAACAGGAAGGCGAACCAGCAGAAGAACTGCACGAGGCCGACAGTCCAGAAGGTCTTGGGTGCATTGACAAGAAGTTTGAGGAGGTTGGTCTTCTCCTTCTTCCCGTCAGCCTTCACTTCGGGGCCACCGTTGTATTCGCGATACAGCTCGGGGGGCCATTCCTTGACCTTCATCAGGGTGTATATCACGCATACAAGGAGTATGGCCGCTCCGAAGTAGAACGAAAACACCACTGTCTGGGGAATCACACCGGATGCGGCGGTGTTACGGAAACCAATCCATGTCAACAGGAAGGGGAACACATATCCCACAATCGAGCCGGCGTTGCAAAGGAAGCTCTGGATGGAATAGGCAAGCCCCTTCTGCTTCTCGTTCACCATGTCGCCGACAAGCATCTTGAACGGCTGCATTGCCATATTGATGGAGGTATCGAGCAGCATCAGTGCAACAAGACCGATGAGGATGGCCGACGAAACCGCCAGGCCGAAACTACCGGCATTGGGAAGGAGGCACATCACGATTACCGCCACTACTGCCCCGAAAATCAGGTACGGGAGACGGCGGCCTATCTTGTTCCATGTCTTGTCTGAGGCTGTACCCACAATAGGCTGCACAACAAGCCCCATCAGAGGGGGAAGAATCCAGAAATAACTCAGGTCGTGGGGGTCAGCGCCGAGCGTGGCGAAGATTCGGCTCACATTCGCGCTCTGCAGGGCATAGGCTATCTGCACACCGAAGAACCCAAAGCTGAGATTCCAAAGTTTCCAGAAACTTAGGTCGGGTTTAGTTTTCATGATAGTTGACTGTTTGTCTTATGTGAATGTAAATAAGATGGTTTATCTGGGGAAATAATCCTTTCAATCTGATACCTGGCTGTAAAGCCATTCTATTTCATTATGCCAAAGCGACTCGTCGGGGGTCTCAAGAATCAGTGGAATACCATCCATACGCGGGTCACGCATAAGCATACTGAAAAAGTCCCGGCCCAACGCGCCCTCTCCAATCGACGCGTGTCGGTCAACTTTTGAGCCGACACCCTTTTTGGAATCGTTAAGATGCATGCCTCGCAGATAGGAGAAGCCGATCACGTCGTCAAACTCCTTCCATGAAGCCTCATACGACTCCGGTGTGGTGAAATCATAACCGGCCGCGAACGAGTGGCAGGTGTCCACGCATACTCCGACCCGAGCCTTGTCATCGACAAGATCTATTATCCGGGCGAGATGCTCAAACCTGAAACCGAGGTTGGAGCCTTGACCGGCGGTAGACTCGATGACGGCGGTGACACCTTTGGTATCAGCCAAAACCAGGTTGACAGATTCGGCGATACGTTTCAGGCAGTCATCCTCATCCATAAGGTTGAGGTGGGAGCCCGGGTGGAAATTCAACATAGTCAGCCCGAGCTGCTCACACCGGCGGAATTCATCAAGGAACGCTGTCCTCGACATGGCAAGCTTCTGAGCGTCCGGCGAACCGAGGTTGATCAAAAAGCTGTCATGCGGCAATATAAAATCAGGTGCGAAGCCATAGCGGGCGCAATTCTCACGAAACAGCGCGGCTTCCGAATCAGGAATGGCCGGAGACTTCCATCGCGACGGATTACGGGTGAACAACGCGAACGCTTTCGCGCCAAGTTCGTGGGCAAGCGCCGGAGTGGCAGCTACCCCACCCTGGGTGGAGACATGTGCGCCTATATGCTTCATCTATATTGATATACGTTAATACACAAGTCAATCCGGGGCACACAAAGGCAAGCGCGCCTTTCTGTCCCTGGAGAGAAAAAACTCTTTGAAAGTCTTCTGCCAACAAAGTTACAAAATTTTCCCTAAACAAGAAAAATTCTATTGCAATAAAAAATCACGTTTCGTAGCAATGAGCCATTGCGAAACGTGATTGAAGGTTTTGATGTCATCCGGGGAAGCCAGACACAGCCTTCCTGATGTCAATCCTCGCCGGGATTGGGCTTCAGGCCATCTCCATCTCCGGTAGTACGGGCATGCTGCACGACCTGAAAGGATATGGAGTTGGTCGGGGAACTCACCACGACCACGGCATAGCGGTCAGCCTCTCCGTTATTGGGGATGGCATACAGCGATGCCCTGATTTCCCCCGGGCCTCCCTGGAAAGGCAGCACTTCGAGCCAGTCGGCATCCTGGTTTTCCAGAATCTCATATGAAGAGTTCGCCGCGCGAACCTCCGCGCCCCAGTCGCCTGTGGAATTGAACACCAGCGCGTTTGCCACCACAGAACCCCAGGGATTGATTTCTATGTGGGTCGAGGCTCCGGCAGAGACATACACGGTAGGGGTCACATCGGGTTCGTCACTGCCGCAAGATGACAACGCCACTCCGGAAAACAACATCGAAATGGCAATAACAATAGTTTTGAGATATCTCATTTTATGAATTTAAGAGAGGTAAAAAACAGTCTTGGAGAGGTCTCTCCTTTTGCAAAGTTACAAAACTTTTCCTTATCAGCCAAAATCCATCGAATTTACGTCCCTCAATTTGCGGAATAACAGGATTTTTTCGTATCTTTGCAAGCTGTTTTCAAGGACTGAAATGGAACAATCCCACAAACAAGAGACTCTCGACCGCAGGTATCTGAGAATGGCCGCCATATGGGCGGAAAATTCCTATTGCCAACGCAGGAAGGTCGGTGCCATCATAGTAAAGGACTCAATGATTATCTCCGACGGATTCAACGGGACCCCTTCGGGTTTCGAGAATGTATGCGAGGATGAGTCTGGTGTCACCAAGCCCTATGTGCTCCATGCAGAAGCCAACGCGATAACCAAAGTGGCGCGGAGCAACAACTCATCAGACGGGGCCACACTTTACATCACGGCCTCACCCTGCATGGAATGTTCCAAGCTCATAATCCAGGCCGGAATCAAGAGGGTCGTCTACAATGAGCTTTACCGAATCACCGACGGCCTCGACCTCTTGCGCAGGGCCGGAATAGAATGCGTCCATATTCCGGACATCACACAACCTTGACCGACAGATTTCAAGACTTTCCGCAATCATGTCACAACCCAACAGATTATCAGCGTGGACTCCACTGATCGCCGCCGCGATGTTCATACTCGGCTTTCTTGCCGGAGACCTTGTGAACAAGGAGAATGGCCCCACTGCTGCCCAGAAAAAATTCCAGACAATCCTCAACCTCGTCAGGAACGAATATGTCGACGAAGTTGACCTTGACAGCCTGATAGAGAAAACCATCCCGAGTCTGCTGACCAACCTCGACCCTCACTCCGCCTACATCCCGGCGAGCGACCTCCAGGCGGTCAACGAAGACCTGGACGGCTCTTTCAGCGGGGTCGGCATACAGTTTATGATCGACAACGACACTATCAAGGTGCTTGAGGTCATTCCCGGCGGACCTGCCGAAAAGGTCGGAGTCCTCCCTGGCGACAGGATTGTTAAGGTAGACGGCGAGGATGTCGCCGGAATCGGCATCACCCAGGAGAAAGTGCTCCACACCTTGCGCGGAGAGAAAAACACCAAGGTGCAGCTCCAGATAAAACGAGCCAACTCCAAAAAGCCGCTGAGCTACACCGTGGTCAGAGGAGACATTCCCGTCAACACAATCGACGCCACATATATGGCCTCCCCCGGAATCGGCTATGTGAAGGTCAACAAATTCGGCCGCACCACCTACGACGAGTTCTTCCAGGGGCTGTCGAAGCTGCGTCGCGAGGGAGCTGAGGATTTCATCATCGACCTTCGCGGCAATACCGGCGGCTATATGGAAATCGCCTACATGATGGCCAACGAGTTCCTCGAACCGGGCCAGACTATCGTCAGCACCAAGGGACGCGACTTCAATTCCGGCACCCACATCACCGCCGACGGTACAGGGTCGTTCCGCGAAAGCCAGGTGGTGGTTCTCCTCGACGAGTTCTCAGCCTCCTCCTCCGAGATTTTCGCCGGTGCGCTGCAGGACAATGACCGCGCACTGATAATCGGTCGCCGTTCATTCGGCAAAGGGCTTATACAGCGGCAGTCGGTGCTTCCCGACAGTTCCGCGATTCGCCTGACCGTCGGAAGGTATTACACACCCTCGGGCCGCAGTATCCAGAAAGATTACTCCAACCTCTCCGTCTACGAGCATGACATCCTCGACCGCTATCAGCGCGGCGAGATGTTCTCAGCCGACTCCATCAAGCTCAACACCGACCTGAAGTACACCACCCTCCATGGCCGCACGGTTTATGGCGGCGGCGGTATCATGCCGGACATCTTTGTCCCCAACGACACATCCGGCATCAGTTCCTATTATATAAATGTGGCCAACGCCGGGCTGCTCCAGCGGTATGCCTTCGACTATGTGGATGACAACCGCGAGGTGCTCCGCAAGGCATCCAACGTCAAGGAGCTTCTCGAGTTGCTACCCAATGATGATGCCCTGCTGCGTCAGTTTGTGTTGTTCGCCTCGCGCAACGGCATCCCCGCACGGTGGTATTACATCAACATTTCCCATGACTTGATTGTTAATCAACTGAAAGCCCTGATTGCGCGTGACGCGCTCGGATATGGCGCGTATTTCGAGATTTCCAACTCCGACGACATCAACGTCAGACGCGCGATAGACGAGCTTCTCAAAGGAAACGCCGCTTTCCCGATCATGCCGGCGCAACAGCCGGTAACGAAACCGGAAGGTGAAGCCTCGCGATAAGGACTTCTTTGACAAGCATAACAATTAGCCATGAACAAGGAAGATATACGCAGCCGCGTCAAGGCACGCAAAAGCCTGTTGTCGGCATCGGAAAAAATGAGTGCGGCGGCCTCTGTTTTCAGCCGTCTGGAGCAGTCGGCGGCATTCACCCTCGCCGAGAACATCCTGCTTTACCACTCCCTGCCCGACGAACTGTCGACCCACGAGTTTCTTGAGCGCTGGTGTGGCCGCAAACATTTCTTCCTTCCCCGTGTCAACGGCCTGAATCTCGAGATTCTCCCCTATGACAGGTCACGGATGGCCTTGGGGGCGTTCCATATCGAGGAACCGACAGGCAACGACACAGCCGACATCTCCCAGATAGAATTGGTTGTCGTCCCCGCCGTCGCATATGACAGGCGTGGCAACCGCGTCGGACGCGGCAAGGGATATTACGACCGCCTTCTCGCCGAGACTAAGGCCACAAAGGTCGGTGTCGGCTACGATTTCCAGCTCCTTGAGGAGGAAATACCGTCAGAGCCACACGATGTCGCCGTAGACATTGTCATCACCGAGAGCCGCCGCCTCGTCATTCATCACCTCAAAAAGAAAAAGTAAACAGCCTTGATTTCCGTACAGAACCTCTCAGTAGAATTCAGCGCAAAATCATTATTCGACAACATCAGCTATGTGATTAACCGCCGCGACAGGATTGCCCTGGTCGGCAAGAACGGCGCCGGCAAATCAACCATGCTGAAAATCATTGCAGGACTCCAGCGGCCGACATCGGGTCAGGTGGCTGTCCCGCCCGACACGACCATAGGCTATCTTCCCCAGCAGATGAAACTCACCGACACCCGCACGGTGGTCGAGGAGGTTCGCGAGGCGTTTTCCCATGTCGACAAGATGGAGGAACGCCTTGACCGTATGAACGCGGAGCTGGCGGAACGCACCGATTACGAGTCGGCCGACTACCAGAGGCTGATTGATGACATCGCCGACCTGTCGGAACGTCTGGCAATGGAGCAGAGCGAGAACGCTGAAGCGGAGATGGAAAAGACCCTTATCGGTCTTGGATTCCTCAGAAGCGACTTCAACCGCCTTACCTCGGAGTTCTCCGGGGGCTGGCGTATGCGAATCGAGCTGGCCAAACTCCTGTTGAGACGTCCCGACGTGCTGTTGCTCGACGAGCCGACCAACCACCTCGACATCGAGTCGATTCAATGGCTTGAACAGTTTCTCTCCACCAAGGCCAACGCCGTGGTGCTTGTCAGCCATGACCGGGCATTCATCGACAATGTGACCAACCGCACAATCGAAATTTCCTGCGGAAAGATTTACGACTATTCGGTCAACTACTCCAAGTTTGTGGAGCTACGCAAAGAACGTGTCGAACAGCAGATGCGCGCATACCTCAACCAGCAGAAAGAAATCGCCGACACCGAGGCATTCATCGAGCGTTTCCGATACAAGGCCACGAAAGCTGTCCAGGTACAGAGCCGTATGAAGCAGCTCGCCAAAATCGAACGTATCGAGGTTGACGAGGTTGACAACTCCCGCTTGAACCTTCGCTTCCCTCCCGCGCCCCGCTCGGGCGACTATCCGGTAATCGCCGACAATGTAGGCAAAGCGTATGGTGACCATCAGGTTTTCGACCACGCTACATTCACAATCAAACGTGGCGAGAAAGTGGCATTCGTCGGGAAAAACGGCAAGGGAAAATCCACTCTGGTAAAATGTATAATGAACGAGATACCTTTCACAGGCGAACTCAAAATCGGCCACAATGTGAAAATAGGGTATTTCGCCCAGAACCAGGCTCAGCTCCTTGACGAGGACATAACGGTTTTCGACACCATCGACAGGGTCGCCGTCGGTGACATCCGCACCAAAATCCGTGACATCCTCGGGGCGTTCATGTTCGGTGGAGAGGCATCCGACAAGAAAGTCAAAGTATTGTCGGGCGGGGAGAAAACCCGTCTGGCGATGATACGCCTGCTGCTCGAACCGGTCAATCTCCTCATCCTCGACGAGCCGACCAACCATCTCGACATGGCCACTAAAGATATACTCAAACAGGCCATCAAGGATTTCACCGGAACCGTGATTGTGGTCAGCCATGACCGTGAGTTCCTCGATGGACTGGTGGAGAAGGTCTACGAGTTCGGTGGTGGCAAAGTCAGGGAATGTCTTGGAGGGATATATGAGTTCCTTGAAAAGAAGAAGCTCGACAACCTTCGCGAACTGGAGCGTAACCGCCCCGCCGCGACAGCTCCGGCAAAACAAACCGACAAGCCTGCTCCGACAACCAACCAGGCGGCTTCCCCCCAATCAGACGGCAACAGTCACCCCCAACGCAAACTGACCTATGCCGAACAGCGCGAGCGCGACAAGATGCTCAAACGGTCGGCAAAGAAGGTCGAGGAAGCTGAATCCGAAATCACCCGAATTGAATCGGAAATCGCGGCTTTGGAAGCCAAGATTGCCGCCGGGGAAATCGAAGGCGACATCTTTGACCGCCACGCCAAGCTCAACCGCGACCTCGAAAACGCGATGTCCCTCTGGGAAATCGCCTCGCAAGACCACGACGAGCTATCGACGCGTCTCTCCCGCTGACTGATTTGACCAGGATAGTTTTGTTGAACTTACTAATGAATAATATTATGGCAACATAAAGTGGTTCCTTATGTCTTCGCAGTTCAACTCATATATCGACTGTTTAGATCTCTCGGCAGCAACTGATTTTTGCCGTAAAAATGGTGTGCCGTGCCACTATAAGAAAGGAGAGCGTTTTGTCCAGCAAGGAACAGTAGCACGTTATGCAGCATTGGTTGTATCGGGCTATTTCAAAGTAGTCACACTTAAGGATTCGGGAGATGAGGCAGTGATAAATTTCGCCTTTCCGGGTCAGTTCATTACAGATTTCCATTCCTCACTACACGGAGCTCCCTCCCAGACATCAATGATTGCCGGGACTGATTGCGAGATACTGCGTGTGCCGTTAAAAACTTTCAAGGAATTTCTTTCCCCCTCGCTGCTCGACGAATACACGTCGCTGTTCAATATGGTATTCATGCGGTTGCTCAATCTCTACCGCAAGTCGCCCCGGCAGCGTTATGTGGCATTGTGTGAACAATATCCCCAAATTGTCGAGACCGTTACATTGAAAGATTTGTCCTCCTTCCTGTTAATTACTCCCAACCATCTCAGCCGTATCAGACGAGAACTCGCAAAAAATCCGAACAAAAACATCGAAAAATAAGGCAGCCTATACATTTGTCAAGACTAAATCCATATCCCCCTGCTAACTTTGCAGTCGGTAAGGATTCGACCTCACCACGAGATTTTGGAAAACAAGAATAGGCTATATGAAGAAGTTAATTTTAGTTTCATCGATTATCATTCAGTCGTGCATAGCATTCGCGCAGAATTACTGTGAGAACGATACAATTGTAAGAGAAATTCAGTTCCCACTGACTGAACAGGACACCGAAACCATATTCTTCTATTTCAATAATGAATGGATTCCAGGGGCATATCCTGATATGGTACCGACTGACTCCATTCAAAAGATGGAAATAAAAAACGATGAGTATGGAAATCGCGCTGTCTTTTTAACCGTATCGCCCGAAACTCTTGCTCAATTAAAAACAGAAGCGCGAAAAATCTGGGTAAACCTTGACACTCGCTGTGAGTTTCCAGGGGGCAACGGTAAATTAAAAGAGTGGATTGAGGAAAATATCCGTATTCCCGAAGGCTTCAAAGGTAGCGAACGAGTATTGGTTAGATTTACCGTTCATCCTGACGGCTCAATCAGTGACCCGACGATTATTCGTCGACCGAGCAAAAACGAGGCTGTCAATCAAGAAGCATTAAGGCTTGTGAATGCGTTACCCAAATTCCGCGTTAAATACTATACTCCCCAAAAGAAAAGCTTTAGCTCCTTCATTTCCATTACTTTCAAAGAGCCGGGTGCGATATTTATAAGAGGAGGCGAAAGCTCCTTCATTAATCAATTTCCAACAATTGAAGCAGAAATCAAGCAATTATATGAAAATTTGGTCTTTGGCACTACTAAGAATCCGGATTTCAATATTGCCGACATTTGTACTGCCGATTTTATCCAGCGTCTGGAGAAAGCCAATGGTTTCGACTTCAAAGGTTACGCGACGTGGATTTTAAGGTCAGGTATGCAAGATGGCGATGACACCCCTTCACATATCATATCTATCATCCCCGGCGCTTACAACACAGTTATTGTTAATTGGTCAGATATGGGGCATATAGGGTCTACAACATTCTATATGATAGAATCTGATGGTGAGTGGAGAATCAACAACGCGTCAGTTCCGGAGGGATATGATCCATTATAATATCTTACCGCACGGGCATCTCTGACAATAATGCCAGAGTCCAAGGCAACAAAATAAAATTGCAGTTAGTTGACAATCAGCTAACTGCAATTTTATTTTGTTGCCTTGGAAGGGAATTCGTGTCAATTGCCCATTTCGGACAGGAATTTGATACGCATCAGGCGTATTTCCTCCTCGGAGTAATCATTGCCCAACTCCTTGATTGCCTCGTTGAGCGAGTCTGAGTCAGCCTCCTTGAAGTATTCGAAGATGTCCTCCTGATGGTCGTCGTCGATAACCTCGTTGATGAAATAGTTGATGTTGATTTTCGTGCCGGCATAGACGATGGCCTCGATTTCGTCGAGAAGCTCACCAAATTCCATACATTTCGAGTTGGCCAGCTCGTCAAGGTCAATCTTGCGGTCAATGGCCTGGATGATGGAGATTTTGATGCGGCTCTTGTTGGCAACCGAGCGTACACGGAGGTCTTCCGGACGTTCGATTTCATTCTCCTCCACATGGGTCTTGATTACCTTGATGAATTCCTCGCCGTAACGTTTGGCCTTCCCTGCACCTACACCGGTGATGTTGGCAAGCTCCTCGATGGTGATGGGATATGTGGTCGCCATCGCCTCAAGCGAAGGATCCTGGAAAATCACATATGGAGGCAGGTTGAGATGCTTGGCAATCTTCTTGCGCAGGTCTTTCAGAATCGAATACAACTCCGGATCGACCGCGCATGAGGCGCCACTCTTCACTACAATCTCCTCTTCTGCTTCGGAAAAGTCATTGTCCTCGACAACCTTGAAGGCGGTCGGTTTCTTGTAATACTTCTTCCCTTTGTCTGTAAGGCGTATCAGGCCGAAATTCTCCACATCCCGGTCAAGATAGCCGGCGATGGTTGCCTGGCGGATGACAGAGTTGAGAAACTTGCGGTCGGTTCCCTGGCCGCAGCCAAACACCTCCAGCTCGTTATGTTTATAAGTCTTGACGTCGTTGGTTTCCCGTCCGACAACGACATCGATAATGTGTTCAGCCTTAAATTTCTCTTTCAGGGCCATGATGGTTTCCATCACGGCGCATAAGTCTTCTTTAGCGTCCACTTGTTTCTTAGGATTTAGGCAGTTGTCACAGTTCCCGCAGTTCTCTTCGCTGTATTCCTCCCCGAAATAATGGAGGAGGGTCTTGCGGCGACAGACCGACGACTCGGCATAGCTGGCCGTTTCCTGCAGCAGATGACGGCCGATTTCCTGCTCGGCCACTGGCTTTCCTTGCATGAATTTCTCAAGCTTCTTCAGGTCCTTGGCGGAATAGAACGTCAGGCACGCCCCTTCCCCGCCGTCACGGCCTGCGCGGCCGGTCTCCTGATAATAGCCTTCTAGCGACTTGGGCATATCATAGTGGATGACATATCTGACATCCGGCTTGTCTATGCCCATTCCGAAAGCTATGGTGGCAACGATGACATCCACCTGCTCAAGCAGGAAAGCGTCTTGGTTGGCCGAACGCGTGGCGGAATCCATACCGGCATGGTATGGGAGCGCTCGTATGTTGTTAACCTTCAGAAGCTCGGCCAGCTCCTCCACTTTCTTTCGGCTCAGACAGTATATGATACCCGACTTCCCTTCGCGGGCCTTGATATACTTTATGATGTCACGGTCGATTGTCGATGTCTTGGGGCGAATCTCGTAGTAAAGATTGGCCCTGTTGAACGACGATTTGAAGACCACGGCATCAGTCATGCCGAGGTTCTTCTGTATGTCGTGTTGCACTTTCGGTGTGGCCGTGGCGGTCAGGGCAATCACGGGGCGCTGCTGGATTTCATTTATAATCGGGCGTATGCGCCGGTATTCCGGACGGAAATCGTGGCCCCATTCCGAAATGCAATGGGCCTCGTCGACCGCATAGAACGATATGGGAACTGTCTTTAAAAATTCAATATTCTCTTCTTTGGTGAGTGATTCCGGAGCGACATACAGAAGCTTGGTCTTGCCGGAAACGACATCGGCCTTTACCTGATCCACCGCCGATTTGTTGAGCGACGAGTTCAAGAAATGGGCCACACCGTCGTCAGCCGAGAAGTTGCGCATGGCATCGACCTGGTTTTTCATCAAGGCTATCAGGGGAGAAATCACAATAGCCGTCCCACCCATCAGTAACGAGGGGAGCTGGTAGCACAGCGATTTTCCCCCGCCCGTGGGCATAAGGACGAAAACGTCGTTGCCCTCAAGGAGCGACAACATGATTTCCTCTTGGTTGCCTTTGAATTTGTCGAAGCCGAAGTGCTGCTTCAGGGCATTGGCAAGTTGTTGCTTTGTAGTCATGGGAATCTTAAGGTTAGAGAGAAAGACTAATTTTCGGAGAGAAAACCGGGGGCCATGCCAGGGACAAACCGGTTACGGCCCACGGATTCAGAGGTTATCCATTTTCAGGCCTCCTTAACCGCTCCCTTGTTAAGCTCGAAATGAGACTTGCGGAGCTTTTCGACCACATAATCGCCGGTCACCTCGAAGCTCTTGGCCTCGGCTGACGGCAGCTCATACATGGCGTCAATCATGACCGTCTCGACGATAGCCCTAAGGCCACGCGCGCCAAGCTTGTACTCTATCGCTTTGTCGACAATCATGTCAAGCGCGTCGGGAGTGAAAGTCAGCTCCACTCCGTCCATCGCGAAGAGCTTGCGGTATTGGCGGGTAATGGCGTTCTTAGGCTCTGTCAGCACCCGCCGGAGCGCGTCGCGGTCGAGAGGATCGAGATGGGTAAGAATCGGCAGACGGCCAATGATTTCAGGAATCAGGCCGAACGACTTCAAATCCTGAGGGGCGACATACGCCAGATAGTTGTCGCGGTCAATCTTCCGGCGCTCGGCATCAGTCGAGTAACCGACGACATGGGTGTTGAGGCGCTGGGCAATCTTCCTTTCGATTCCGTCGAAAGCCCCTCCGCAGATGAAGAGGATATCTTTGGTGTCGACCGGAATCATCTTCTGCTCGGGATGCTTGCGCCCTCCCTGAGGGGGGACGTTCACCACTGATCCCTCAAGAAGTTTAAGAAGTCCCTGCTGCACACCCTCGCCGGAAACGTCGCGGGTAATCGACGGATTGTCACCCTTGCGGGCAATCTTGTCTATCTCGTCGATGAAGACGATACCACGCTGAGCCTTGGCCACATCATAATCGGCTACCTGGAGCAAGCGTGTCAGCAGGCTCTCGATATCCTCGCCGACATAACCGGCCTGGGTAAGCACGGTCGCGTCAACAATGGTGAAGGGTACATCAAGCATCCTCGCGATGGTCTTGGCGAGGAGAGTCTTGCCGGTGCCGGTGGGGCCGACCAGGATGATGTTGCTCTTCTCGATGTCAACATCCCCAAGCTCCCCTTCGCCACCTTTCTCCTGGGCGAGACGCTTGTAATGGTTATAGACCGCGACAGAAAGGTAACGCTTGGCGCTGTCCTGCCCTATCACATACTGGTCAAGGAAGTCACAGATTTCTTTGGGCTTGGGCAGCTTGGCCAAATCGAGACCGGAATCTCCATTGCCTCCCAGACTGCCGGTAGACTGGCCGGAACCTACCTGATGGCGGTAGTCGGCCAGCAGCTGATGAATCTGGTCGGCGCATTCGGCGCAGAGATACACCCCGGGCTGGATGCCTGACGGTATCAGCACCTCTGACGAGGAACCGGGGCGGCCGCAAAACGCGCATGTCTCTTCTTTCTTCTTTGCCATATCAATGTTTAGCCTTGATCAGCACATCGTCGATCATTCCGTAGTCCTTGGCTTCCTGGGCGGTCATCCAGTAGTCGCGGTCGGAGTCACGCTCCACCTTCTCGATGGGTTGTCCGGAATGGTCGGCTATTATCTGGTAAAGCTCCTTTTTCAGCTTGAGTATCTCGCGGGCGGTAATCTCGATGTCGGATGCCTGTCCCTGGGCGCCACCCATCGGCTGATGAATCATGACGCGCGAATGGCGCAGGGCGAAACGCTTGCCGGCGGTTCCGCTCACAAGCAGCACGGCGGCCATCGAGGCGGCCATACCGGTGCAGATGGTGGCGACATCGCTGGATATATACTGCATGGTGTCATAGATGCCAAGTCCGGCATACACCGACCCGCCGGGAGAGTTGATGTAAATCGACACATCCTTACCGGGGTCGGCAGAATCGAGATACAGCAGCTGGGCCTGTATCACGTTGGCGGTGTAGTCATTGACATCGGTGCCGAGAAAGATGATGCGGTCCATCATAAGACGGGAGAACACATCCATCTGAGCCACATTGAGCTGGCGTTCCTCGATGATGGTGGGTGAGATATAGCTTGAACGGATGGCCGCGTCGGAGGCAGAGATGTATTTGTCAAGCGCCAGGGAATTCATTCCGAGGTGCTTTACGGCATAATTGCGGAAATCGTTATTCATATTCCTTAGAAGTCTTGTTTGTTTTCTAATTCAAAGATACGAATTTTTTCCCGTCTGTCAACAATCTTGCGGTAAAAAAATCATACCATATGTAAAATTTCACTTATCGGCCACAGGACAAAACAGACCGCGGACCCGGGTGTCCCGGATCCGCGGCTATGAGTATGGGGAGGAAATCCCCTATACGCCGTGATTATTCGGCACCGACGAGTTTCTTGAACTCATCGAGGCTGACAGTCTTGTCTTCGGTGTCAACGAGTGCGCGAAGAGCGTTGAAGAGCTTCATGTCGGCGGTCTGCTCATGGAGCTGACGGGCGAACTTGCGGTCTTCGAGCATACGCTTTGCGTAGTCGGTGATCACGTCGTCGGTCATGTTCATCATTCCATACTGGGCGAACTGACGCAGGGCGGTAGCCTTGGCGAAACCGAGGAGGTCTTCGTCGGTAACCTTGATGTCCTGCTTCTCGGCGATCTTGCCCTTGATGAGCTCCCACTTGATGGAGGGAATCATAGACTCGAATTCAGCATCGGCCTTCTCGGCGGTCAGCTCGGGATTGCGGGCAACGAGCCATTTCTTGAGGAACTCGGCGGGAAGCTCGAAGTTGCCGAACTTGTCGACGAGAGCTTTCTGCACATCCATGTTGAACTTGAAGTTGGAGTTAGGGGCGAGTTCGCGGGCGATGATTTCCTTCAGGCCGTCGAAGTATTCCTCTTCCGACTTGATTTCCTTGCCGGCAAAAACCTCTTTGTAGAATTCCTCGCCGAGTTCGGCAGGCTTGAGGACGATGATTTCAGAGATGGCCATCTCGAAATCGGAAGTGAGGTCTTCAACGCGGGATTTCTCCACATTGAGCATCGAAGCGAGGGCGACCTTGTTGTCACCTTCGGCCTTGGCAGGGTTGAAGACCACCTTGTCGCCGACCTTCTTGCCGAGGAACTTGGCAGCCTCATCCTTGTCCTGGAAATGCTGGGGAGAAACGATGCCGGCAACGACCTGGATAGCGTCTTCCGAGGTCATAACATTGCCTTCGGCGTCAAGCTGCATGATAGCACCCTTGACAAGGGCGGTCTCATTGACCTCTTCGCCGGGAATCTGTGCGCCGAAACGGTTGCGCAGGGCCTTGTCCTGCTCGTCAAGCATCTCTTTCGACACCTCGATGGTGTAGAAGGGAACCTTGATGTCCTTGTTGACCTCCACGTCGATGGCAGGAGCCAGACCCACCTCATATTCAAAGGTGTAATCGGTCTGCTTCAGGTCGATTTCCTCAACCTTCTTGGGAAGAGGTTCGCCGAGTATGTCGATTTTGTTTTCGCGGAGATATTCGATGACTGCCTTGAAGACCTCGTCATTGAGCACATGGCTCTTCACGTCGCGGCCAAACAGGCGGCGGAGATGCTCGATGGAAACATGGCCTTTGCGGAATCCGGGGATCTGGCGGGTGCGGCCAAGTTCGCGAAGGTCGCTGTCAACCTTCTTTGCGTAGTCTGCTTCAACCACCTCAACCTTGATGGTTGCGTCGAGGTCGTTGGTCTTTTCAAGTGTGACTTGCATTTCTTGTGTTGGGCTTATATAGTTTTATATGATTTTTCAAACTGCAAAATTACACTGAAAAATCTGACCACACAACACCACGGCATTCAAAAGTGTTAAAATATTGTTAATATTCTCATCCTCCGCCATCGTAATGTATGATATGGTGTAATTTTGCAAACAAAGCTGGCGGCCTGACGCAACGGCTGGCGGCCCTATCAACAACCATAGAAAAGAAATGAGCATACTTAAATATTCCGACGTCGAAATCCTGCGCAAGGAGCTTGTCGTGCTGAAACATGTGAGCTTCTCGCTCGAGGAGGGTGAGTTCGCCTATCTCATCGGACGCGTGGGTAGCGGCAAGTCGAGCCTGATGAAATCCATTTACGCCGAGATACCCCTCTTCACGGGAAACGCCGAAGTGATGGGCACCCAGCTTGTCGGAATAAAACGGAAAGAAATCCCCGCCCTGCGACGCAACATCGGAATCGTATTCCAGGATTTCCAGCTGCTCACCGACCGCACGGTCTACGACAACCTCCGGTTCGTGCTTGATGCCACCGGATGGCGCGACCGTGTGGAAATCGACGACCGCATCGAACAGGTGTTGCGACAGGTTGGTATGCACAACAAAAGCTACAAGATGCCCCACGAGCTGTCAGGCGGCGAACAGCAGCGAATCGTCATCGCCCGCGCCCTGCTCAACAGGCCGAAACTGATTCTTGCCGACGAGCCTACCGGCAACCTCGACCCCGAGACCGGCCAGCTCATTGTCGACCACCTGCGGGAAATCTCCCATCAGGGTACAGCCGTCTTGATGGCCACCCACAACATGCAGCTCGTCGAGCAATATCCGGCGCGCGTTCTCCGCTGTGAGAACAAACAGCTCGTAGCAGACAACCACACCACTGACTGACAATGAAAGTACTCAAATTCGGAGGAACCTCCGTCGGGTCGGCCGACCGTATCCGCAATGTCGCCGACCTCATAACCGGTAGAGGTCAAAACATAGTAGTATTGTCGGCAATGGCCGGCACCACCAATACCCTGGTGGAAATCTCCGACTACCTCTACAAGCACAACGTCAACGGTGCCAAGGAGATAATCAACGACCTTGAGCGCAATTACCGCCGCGTGGTGGCGTTGTTGTTCACCCAGGTCGAAATCCGTATGGAAGCCGACGAGGAGGTGGAGGCGGTGTTTTCAAGCATCCGGGCCTTGGCCCGCGACAGCTTCACATCCTTCGAGGAGAAGGAGATTCTCGCCCAAGGCGAGATGTTGTCGACAAAACTGATGCACCTCTACCTGCGCCAGTGTGGCGTAAACTCCGGATTCCTCCCCGCATTGGAATTCATGCGCACCGACAAGAACGGCGAGGCAGATATGGACTACATCAAGGAGCATCTTCAGGCACTCCTCGACGAGAATCCCAATGCCGACCTCTACATAACCCAGGGCTACATCTGCCGCAACGCCTATGGTGAGGTCGACAACCTGCGCCGAGGCGGCTCCGACCTGACGGCATCAATCATCGGTGCGGCTCTTATGGCTAAGGAAATCGAAATCTGGACCGACATCGACGGGATGCACAACAATGACCCGCGCTTTGTCGAAGGCACCACTCCGGTGGCCGAACTCCATTTCGACGAGGCCGCCGAGCTGGCCTATTTCGGGGCGAAGATCCTTCATCCCACCTGTGTGCTTCCCGCCAAGGTGAACAACATCCCCGTCAGGTTACTCAACACCATGGAGCCTTCCGCCAGGGGTACACTCATATACAACACCGAACTGTCACAAGGCATCAAGGCCGTGGCCGCCAAGGATGACATCATCGCCATCAAGATAAGGTCGTCGCGCATGATGCTCGCGTCAAGCTTCATGCACCGTGTGTTCGAGATTTTCGACAACTACAGCCGCCCCATCGACATGATCGCGACAAGCGAGGTCGGGGTGTCGGTCACCATCGACAATCCGCTTAAGCTCGAACATATCGTGGATGAACTGAAGGAGATAGGCACCGTCTCGATTGACCGCGATATGGTAATCATATGTGTGGTCGGCGACCTCGAGTGGCACAACCGTGGTTTCGAGGCCGAGGCCCTCGACGCTCTCCATGACATCCCTGTCAGGATGATTTCCTATGGCGGCAGCAACTACAACATCTCTTTCCTTGTCAGCAAGGAGGACAAGGTGGCAGCCCTGCGGGCACTTCAACAGCGTCTGTTCAAGGACAACCACTGATTGCCGCAACAATATTGAATAGTTTCCAATAATCGCAAGAACCATGAATACTACAAAAAAGAGTTTCACCACCCCTGCCGGTGAAGTGACATATCTGACCCTGACCAATTCCAGAGGCAACCAGGTCGTGCTCTCCTCTCTCGGAGCCGGCATTGTCGCCATCACTGTGCCTGACCGCGACGGCAACCGCGCCGACGTGGTAATCGGCTATCCCGAGGCGGCCGACTACATAGCCGACGGCCCTTGCGCCGGGAAAACGCCCGGCCGCTACGCCAACCGTATAGCCAACGGACGCTTCACTCTCGAAGGCAACACCTATACCCTACCCGTCAACAATGGTCCCAACCACCTACACGGAGGCCCCGACGGCTACCAGAACCGTGTATGGAATGTAGAGGAGACAGCCGTGGGGAAAGTCCGCTTCACTATTGAAAGCAAGGATGGGGACGCAGGTTATCCCGCCAACCTAAAAGCATCCGTCACATACACCTGGGATGACGATAATAACCTCACCATCGAATATGAGGCGGAATCAGACAGCCCCACTGTCGTAAACCTCACAAACCACAGCTACTTCAACCTCGGAGGACATGATGCCGGTGCCGAGAGAGCCATGGCCCAGCTGTTGAAACTCAGCTGCTCGCGCTGGCTCCCGACTGACGACACTCTCGTGCCTACCGGAGAATTCGCCCCGGTGGAAGGCACCCCTATGGACTTCCGTGAATTCCGCAAAGTAGGCGAACGGATTTTCAAGGCCGGAGAGGTTCCCTCGACCGAATCACTCATATCCGACTTCGACGCTATCCGTTTCGGCAAAGGTTACGACAATTGCTGGATGGCAGACGTGACCGACGGCAATGTCAACACAATCGCCGTACTGGAGGACACGGTCAGCGGACGCAGACTGACAGTGGCAACCGACCAGCCTGCCGTGCAGGTGTATGGAGGCAACTGGGTATCAGGATGCCCCAAAGGGAAGGATGGCGCGATCTACCCCGACTATTGCGCCGTGGCTATAGAATGCCAAGGGTGTCCCGACGCTCCCAACAAGCCCGGTTTCCCCTCTCAGACAGTAAGCCCGGCACTCCCCTATCGCCGCACCATCCGCTTCTCTTTCAGCGCGGATTAAGCTCCTGACGAAGGTATGGGGCGGTGGGAGAATCCGACGCGGCCACCTCTTCGGGGGTGCCCGTCGCGATGATCCTGCCGCCATTCCTGCCGCCGTCAGGCCCCATATCTATCACATGGTCGGCCGCCTTGACGACATCAAGGTTATGCTCGATGACCAATACAGTGTTGCCCCGGTCTACAAGCCGGTTCAGCACAGTCATCAGTGTGTTTATATCCTCGAAGTGAAGTCCGGTTGTCGGTTCGTCAAGGATGAAGAGAGTGCGGCCTGTGTCACGCTTGGCAAGTTCGGTCGCCAGCTTCACGCGCTGGTTCTCACCTCCCGAGAGGGTCGATGATGGTTGGCCGAGCTTTATGTAACCAAGACCGACATCCTGGAGCACCTTTATCTTTTTCAGAATCGAAGGCTGGAACTCGAAAAACTCGACCCCCTGGTTGATGGTCATGTCAAGCACATCGGCTATCGACTTCCCTTTGAACCTCACCTCAAGAGTCTCGCGATTGTAACGGCGGCCTCCACACTCCTCACAGGGAACAAGCACGTCAGGGAGGAAATTCATCTCGATTGTCTTGTAACCGTTCCCTTTGCATGCCTCACACCGGCCACCGGCCACATTGAATGAGAACCGTCCCGGTTTGTAGCCTCTGATTTTGGCCTCGGGCAATCCGACAAAGAGATTCCTTATATCGGAAAAGACCCCGGTGTATGTCGCCGGATTAGACCTCGGGGTGCGGCCAAGCGGGGTCTGGTCTACGGTCACCACTTTGTCGATATTCTCGATTCCCTCTATTTCCCGGTAAGGAAGAGGCTCCTGCGACGACCGGTAAAATTTCTGGGACAGAATCGGCTGCAACGTTCCATTGACAAGAGAGGACTTACCGCTTCCCGACACACCGCACACACAGGTCAGCGTGCCCAACGGAAGTGTGAAATCCACATCTTTCAGATTATGGCCGGAGCATCCTTTAAGACGCAACACTTTGCCGTTACCCTCGCGGCGGGAGTCGGGAATGGCAATCTCACGGGTACCGTTCAGGTAACCTGCGGTCAATGTGTCTGTCTTAAGCATCTCCTGAGGGGTGCCTTCAAACACTACCTTCCCACCCTTTCGACCCGCTTTCGGGCCTATGTCGACTATGTAATCAGCCTCAAGCATCATATCTTTGTCATGCTCGACAACGATAATCGAGTTGCGGGCGTCGCGCAACCGTTTCAATGAACCGATCAGCTTATGGTTGTCGCGCTGATGGAGACCGATGGAAGGCTCATCAAGGATATACAGCACATTCACCAACTCTGACCCGAGCTGGGTGGCCAGCCTTATACGCTGGCTCTCGCCGCCCGACAAGGTGGCCGACGCGCGGTTGAGCGACAGGTAACCCAGCCCGACATCGACAAGAAAACTCAGGCGCGAACGTATCTCCTTTATGATTTCGGAAGCGATCACACGCTGACGCGGAGCCAGACGCTCCTCGACAGTCCGCGACCATTCGAGCAGTTCGGCGATGTCGAGACGCGACAGTTCGGCGATGTTTTTACCGTCGATGAAGAAATGCAACGCCTCCTTGTTAAGGCGGTCGCCGCCACACTCCGGACAGGTCTTGCGGGAGAAGAACTGCCCGCTCCAGCGTTGGGCGGCGGAGGTGGCATCCTCACTCTGCTGCATCTCGATATATTTCAGCAGCCCGTCATAACTCAGGAAGTAGTTCGAGATTGAGCTCCCCTCGGAATGCAGGTTAAGCCGCTCGTCGGTGCCGTTGAGTATATCCTCCATGGCCTCGGCGGGAAGATCGCGTATGGGGGTTTTCAATGTCGCTCCATATTTCTCGCAGATGGCCTGCACCTGCCAGAAAATCGTCGTGTTCTGGTATTTTCCCAACGGGGCTATCCCCCCCGCATGAATCGAAACCGAATCATCGGGTATTACCTTGTCACGATCGATGATATTGACCGTCCCCAACCCCTTGCAGCAACGGCAGGCTCCCAGAGGGGAGTTGAACGAAAAATTGTGAGGAGCCGGTTCGCGGTATGAAAGGCCGCTGACCGGATCCATCAGTGACTGTGAGTAATGACGTGCTTTGCCGGATTCAAGGTCGTAGACCATCATCTGCTTGTCGCCATGTTTCAGGGTCTTGACAACGGAGTCAAGCAGCCGTTTGTCATCCTTGTCCGACACTTTCAGCTTGTCAATCACCAGCTCGATAGAGTGGTTGCGGTAACGGTCGAGCCTCATTCCCGGAGACAGTTCCATTATCTCGCCGTCAACCCTGACGGTGAGATACCCCTTCTTCATCAGGTTCTCGAAAAGCTCCTTGTAATGCCCCTTACGGTTATGCACCAGCGGGGACAACAGGTAAATCTTCTTGCCGTCATATTCCGAAAGAATCAGCTCCACAATCTTTTCCGGGGAATATTTGACCATCGGTTCGCCTGACAGATAACTGCGGGCTTCCCCGGCGCGGGCAAACAGCAGTCGCAGATAGTCATAGACCTCGGTGGTGGTGCCTATCGTACTTCGCGGATTACGGTTTATGGTTTTCTGCTCGATGGCAATCACAGGGGAAAGTCCCGAAATCTTGTCGACATCGGGGCGCTCCATATTGCCGAGCATATTACGGGCGTAGGATGAGAATGTCTCTATATAGCGTCGCTGTCCTTCGGCGAAGATGGTGTCGAAGGCAAGGGATGATTTTCCCGAACCGCTCAGGCCGGTAATCACGGCGAGAGTCCCGTGGGGAATATCGACATCTATGTTCTTGAGGTTGTTGACCCTCGCTCCGACAACCGAAAGGGTGCCGGGCAACCTGACTGCCCGGGGTGAAGATTTTATGTTTGTTGCGTTTTCCTTGTTCATCATTAATATCCCTTGTTGTAATTGGCGTGGATGATGTTTATGTCACCCGAAAGCTTGTATTGCTTTCCATCCGCGCCTTCCGCCTGGATGACATAAAAGAACACTCCCGACTTTACAAGTTTGCCATTATGCCGTCCGTCCCAGCCTTGGGAGGGATCGGTGAGATGGGCCACTTCCACCCCCCAGCGGTTGAATATATGGCAATCGAAACTGATTATGGATTTATATGAGACCTTCCATTCGTCGTTGCTCCCCTCGGAAGCACCCGGTGAGAAGGCATTGGGACATTCAAGCTTCGACTCCCCGATATTAACGGTGTAGGTCTCCGAAGTCCAGTCACACGCACCGGAGGCATCTCCGGCGACGAACCGCACATAGACCGTGCCATACTCATTGAAAACACGCGTCGACTCGGTGGAGTTTACCCTCATGTCAATGACATCAAACTGGGGGTCGGCGGAATATTGCCATTCGTGGTATATCGCCGCGTCGGTGACAACAGCCGAGAATGTAATCTCAACCGGGGCCGAGCCGCCCAACGCGCCGGAGGCCGAACCGTCGGAGTCCTTCTGCTCATTGTCCACCGTGCGCGAGGTCTGGACGGCTGACGTGACTGCCTCTACCGCACGCGGCTCAAAGACCGGGCTTGAAATTGTCTTCCCTCCACCCCAAGCCATCTGGAATCGGTCGCCTGTGAGAAGGAAATCGGTCTGACACAAAGGTGACTCCACATGTATCTCTCCGGAAAGATATTCCAGTTCCTGGGTTGTGGCAACCTGTTCATAAACATTCCTGTCGGCGTTGAATGAGAGGTTGGTATATTCCAGCGTGAGTCCGCGCGACAATGTGCGGGGCACACCGTTTATCGTGTAATACACAATCCGGTCAGCATTTCCCGAAAAATTCAGCGAGGCCGACATACAGTCCTGTTCGGGAGCAATCGACAGTTCCCGCAAATTGCAGGTATGGTTGGCGTAATTGACCACCCAATAGCATTTCCTCGTGGTTCCTTCCTCCACGATATACCCCATGTCATCCCCGGTAAGGGTCACCGAACTGACATTCCCGTTGCGGACCGGGGTTATCTCTTCGGCATACCCTCCCCCGAGCGAACTGAACCTCATCCATCTCACAGGAGCCGCCGATGTCGCAGCAGTATAGCTGGCCGTCACCCCTGCAGTGCCGTCAATCACATAAATTGCCGAAAGTCCCGAAGAAGCTTCCGGAGTGTCGGTGACAGGGGGAAGAGCATTGCCGGAAAATGTCAACTGGGCCTTGCAAACCACGGTTGACAAGGCCGACATCAAAACGAAATGGAATAATGGTTGAAGTCTCATATCCAGGAGGTCTGTTAACTTGCAAAGTTACGAAAAAACCTCCATTCAGGCAAGCGCAACCACCCGCCTCCAACTTAAAAATTGCAAACGCGTCGGCGTTTCAAATCACTTACTTCTTCCAGTCGTATGTCGGGGGGGCAAGATAATAAACACTTTCGCCATACTCATCATATTGCGCATTATGGCCTACCACACGGATTTCATAAGGTTTTTGATTGTGGTTATATATCGTCAGAAGTCATTCCCTCAACCGGGAATCGATGATTATGGTTACGGGGCCATCGTTAATGAGGGAGACTTTCATATCCGCGCCGAAACGGCCACGGCCGACCGGTCGGCCAGTCAGGGATTCCAGGCGGCGGCAAAACTCCTCATACATCGGCACCGCCACATCCGGAGCGGCGGCGCGTATATAGCTCGGGCGGTTGCCTTTGCGCGTGCCGGCGACAAGGGTGAACTGGCTGACGGCAAGAATGTCCCCGCCGACAGCCTTAACATCAAGGTTCATCACACCGGATTTATCCTCGAATATCCTCAACCCGACTATCTTCTTCGTCAGCCAATCGACATCCGCCTCCTGGTCGCCGGTCTCCACACATACCAGCACCATCAGGCCTCGCCCGATAGCACTGATTTCCTCTCCGTCAACAGCCACAGAGGCGTTGCTGACACGTTGCACGACCACCCTCATACGGCGGCACTCTTCTTCATTTCCGATGCAAGCTCCTCTGCAAGGACACGCAACCCTTGCTCCGAAGCTTCATCGAGGCGTGTGCGAATCGTGACAGGTGTCCCCACCAAGGTCACATTCTTCATCTCCGCCAGTTCCTCCTTCATCAGTTTTCCTGCTATCGGCGCCCAGCTTCCGTTCTCGACAACTCCGGCGAGACGTTTCTGCCAGTTCTTGGATTTCAGGCGCGACAGGAAAGCCTTCATCGACGGGACAAGCGACGCGTCATATGTAGAGGACATGAACACGGTTGCCCCGCATGCAAACGCCCTGCTTACCGCCTCTGACAAATCGGTTTCTGACAAATCAAAGACACGCGCCGCAACACCATTCTCTTTCATCATATCGGCAAACCTGCGGGCTGCAGCCAAAGTGTTGCCATGAAGTGAAGCGGCCACCACAAGGCATTCCCCGGGAATCTCAGTCTCATATGAGGCCCAGCAATCATATAAATCCACAGGATTGAACAGTTCAAGGTCAATAACAGGTCCATGGAGAGGACAGAGATAACGAATGTCGAGGGAAGCGGCCTTTTTCAGCAACGCCTTGACCTGCGCCCCATACTTTCCACATATATTAATAAAGTAGCGACGTGCCTCATCGGGCCATTCCTCAGCAAGACAGGAAGAGTCCTTCTCCCCCGACACCACCGAGGCCGCAAGTTCGCCGCCGAATGTGCCGAACGCATCGGCAGAAAAAAGAATGCGGGTCTTAGGGTCGTATGTCACCATCACCTCCGGCCAATGCACCATCGGAGCCATGGCGAAATGAAGCTCCCTCGACCCGATAGGCAATGTGTCCCCCTCCTTGACCGCCACGATTCGGTCGGCGTTGATGCCGGAGGCGAACTGGCTGAGCATCGCGGCCGCCTTGACCGAGCAAACGAGCTTGCACGCCGGATAAGCCTCCATGAAACCCTCGATAGCGGCGGAATGATCAGGCTCAAGATGCTGCACAATCAGGAAGTCAGGACACATTCCCCCACGGAAAGTGAAGAAGGCATCCAGTTTCTCCCTCCAGGATTTCTCCACAGCATGGTCAACCGTGTCGACCACCACTGTTTTTTCATCCTCTATTATATAGGAGTCATAGCTCATCCCCTCCGAAAGGGGGTATTGCTTCTCAAAAAGTCTGATTTGCCTGTCGACGCAACAGAACCAAGTGACATCACTCTCCTGTCCTCCCACTCTCGACTGATATATTTCCACCGGAACCAAACCGGGCTGTTGTTGACATCGCTCAATCATATTCGTTTTTGTCGTCGTTTTATGGTTGAAACTGTGCCGGGACTCAAATCGCAGCTCATAACGCATACTATTGCCCTGACAATGCAAAATTACAAAATTTTCGGGAGTCAGGGCCAGCTCCTCCCAAAAACATTGTCCCGACCTCAAAATTTTTCATATTTACAAATTACTGAAAATCAAACAACTAAACTACTTTGCCAAATTTTACTTCAATTTTTTATTAAATTTTTCTCAAAAACTTTTGGCCAGTTCAGAAATAATGCCTAACTTTGCAACGCAAACGGGAAAAACGACCTCCACTAAGGCTCAGAAATCCCTATAGAACATTAAAAATCTTGCGAAAATAGCTCAGTTGGTAGAGCACGACCTTGCCAAGGTCGGGGTCGCGGGTTCGAGTCCCGTTTTTCGCTCAATAAACCACTCCTCGGAATCTCGGGAGAAAAGTCACAAAAGGTTTAAAAATGTCCGGATGGCGGAATTGGTAGACGCGCTACTTTGAGGGGGTAGTGATCATTGGATCGTGTGAGTTCGAGTCTCATTTCGGACACTTGGAAAATCCGCAAGTGATTAATCACTTGCGGATTTTTCTTTTATGCCATATCTAACTTTACCTCAGACGACAGCGTTATTTATCCATACCCTGTCATCTCATACGGCAATGACCGACTATACCTCCCCACTCAGCAGCGCCGCCGACCTCGAAGACCGCGTCAGACAGATTGGCTTTCTCCCCTATTTCCGCAACCGCATCCCGGGACTCTCCGTCGAGGAGATGACCCCGTCCAACATACTCTGGGATGAGAACGGCCCCTGGGAATGGAAAGGAGACATCGCCCGTGGCATGACATCGGCATACGGGAAGTTCTTCCACGGCAAAGCCGGTTATGTGAGCCGGGAATGGCTCGCCGACTTCACTAATTACCGACGTTGGTGCGCCCCGCTCGAAAACGCCATCCCCGACTCCTTAGGAAACAATGTCGACAGGATGATACTCGACATACTTTCACTCAACGGACCGATGCGCTCGACCGACCTCCGCAACGCCACAGGATTCCAACGCATCCCGCGCAAACAATATCTTGAGATGCAGGAAGCAGCCAAAGCGTCAGCCGATAAGGCGCACCCCGGGAAACGCGGAAAAGCAACCTCTTCAAGGAAGGATGTCGGATTTGACACACGAATGACACGCCTGCAGATGGCCGGCCGCGTCGTGATAACAGATTTCACCCACAACATTGACCGCCACGGCAACCCCTACGGATTCGGCATCGCCTGCTATGACACCCCCGAAAACCGATTCGGCCCGGAAATCCTCGACTGCCAGGGACGCAGCCCTATGGAATCCTTCTCAAGGATGCTCTCCCATTTACGTCAGCAACTCCCCTATATCCCAGCCAGCCTTCTCTCCTCCCTGCTCGGCGTACCCCGTCACGACGGCCGTCTGCGCCTGTCATAATCCCAACCACAGGCGCGGATGTCTCCTGCCACGAAGGCTACTGTTTGTTTTTTCGTGGATTTTTAGATACTTTTGTCAGGGAGTTTGTTTAATAAGCATATCAACACGTTTCAACCATGGCAGAGACTTTCTGGACAAAACTGAAATCCCTGACGGGAAATTATTTTGCGCTGACCCCATATCTTGTGACACAGCAGGAGGCCGAGGCCTCCATTCGCGAGGGTGTGTCGTTTCGCGGCACCAACCTCATAATCCTCGTACTGGCCATTTTCATAGCATCACTCGGCCTGAACACCAACTCGACCGCCGTAATCATCGGCGCGATGTTGATATCCCCTCTCATGGGACCGATTATCGGCATCGGCCTCGGGATAGGGATAACCGATTTCGAGCTGCTCAAACGCTCTTTGCGGAACCTGGTGGTCGCAGCTTTGTTCTCGATGCTCGCCTCCTCCCTTTACTTTCTGATTTCCCCGGTGGCCGAAGGACACAGTGAATTGCTGGCACGCACCTCTCCCACCATTTATGACGTGCTTATAGGATTCTTCGGTGGAGGTGCGGGGATTGTCGCCATATGCTCGCGCAGCAAAGGAAATGTTATCCCGGGTGTGGCGATCGCGACCGCCCTCATGCCTCCGCTCTGTACCGCCGGGTATGGGCTCGCAACCTTGCAGATGCATTATTTCATCGGAGCGTCATACCTCTTCATAATCAATTCGATATTCATTTGCCTGGCCACCTTCATCGGTGTGAAGCTCCTGAAATTCAAGCCGGTGGCAGCCGCCGACCCCGAACGTGTCAAACGCATACGCCGGATAACCTACACTGTCGCGCTGCTTACGCTGCTCCCAAGCATATACCTCACCTACTCGATGTTGCGTATGAACCGGTTTGAGCTGAACGCCGGGAAATTCATCGCCCATGAATGCCAGTGGCCCGACACCCATGTGCTGTCATCCTCCGAGACCTGGGGAAAAGACGGGCGGCAAATCAACCTCACCCTTATCGGAAAAGCCATGCCACAGGACTCATTGATGATAGCCCTGTCGTCGCGTCTGAGGTTCTACAACCTCGAAGGAACCCGCCTGAAAATCTTCCAGGGTGACCGCCCGGTATCTGTCGACGAGGTGAAGAACGCCGCTGTCAGCGACATTTACCATATCTCACAGAACGCCATCCAGTCAAAACAATCGGAAATAGACTCATTGAGCAACATAATCGCATCAGACCGCGCATCATTCGGCGCGGCTGCCGAGATTCTTCCCGAGCTGCGGGTGGTCTTCCCGAAAGTCAATGAAATCGCGATAACCAAAGCGGTGTTCGCCGACCCGTCAGACGGTCATACCGACACCCTCAACATAGCCCTCGTCCACACCTCCTCAGGCATTTCACCCGCCGCGAAGACCGAACTGCAACGCTATCTCGAAGCCCGGCTGAAACTATCAGAGATAAAGGTTGTCGAGATTCCGCGCATTATCCGCTGAATCAATATAAGACTAAAAAGAATCGGTGTGTCAACCAAAATGAATGTTGACACACCGATTCTATTTTATTGTATCGAGTACGTTACTGCATGCGGATGAATGCCGGAACCCAAGCCGAGACATTCACCGACCCATTGACAGTGCCGCCGTTGATGAGATCTTCACCTGTGCCGCCGATAGACACCGTCTGGTTGGTCTGGGAGAAAATCACCACTACCTTGTTGCCGGTCTCGGCATCAGTCTTGGTGATTACCTCAAGGCCGTTGTTACGCTGGTCACGGCTTACAGTTCCACGCCAGAGGGCAGGATTGGCGGCGCGGGCATTGAACACCTTGGCCACATAATCATGGAGACGCTGCTCATTGGCGTTGAACCCGTCCAGACGCCCCGAAGTACGCGCCCAGTTGTCAGGATTTCCGTTGCCTCTCTTGTCTCCGATTTCATCGCCGTAATAGGTGCAAGTCGGGCCAGAATAGCAGGCGACAGCAGCATGACGGGCCATCAGCCCCTCAACATCGCTGTTGATGTCGACAAAATCACCAACACGCGAAGTGTCATGGTTGCTCAGGAAGATAGTGGGGTTGACACCCGCGTCTCTATAACCGCGAGCTGCGGCATCCGACGACAGGAACCAACCGATTGAGCCAACACCAGCGTTGAGACCGACAAGATTGTCCTTGCCGTCAAAATCCATAACACTCTTCAGACCGTCTTGCTGGGTAACCGTGATATTTCCGGCACTTGTCCAGTCCTCACCGACCATATATCCGAGAGTACCCCATTGCTCGCCACGGTTCTTACGTTCCTGGCATACAGCCTCAACTTCCTTGCGGAGGTCATTCCAGTAGTTATGTCCTCCCTGGTAAGCCTGGTAGCACTGGTCGAGACGCCAGCCGTCTACTCCACGGTTCATCCAGTAACGGATTACCTCCTTGAAATATTCGAGGGATCCGGGATAAGCGATATTTCCAGCGTCTGAGCCACGCACATTGGCCGTTCCGGGGCGGGTGTCGATGGAGTGTCCTTCGGGAGAAGCAGCTGTCACACCGCCGTGATGGCCGAACACACCGTCAAGTATCACATAGATGCCACGGTTGTGGGCTTCCTCAACAAGTTCATCGAACTCAGCCTCGGAGCCGAACTTCGGATCAATCTTGAAGTAGTTGGTACAGAAATATCCGGTCGCCTGTAACTTCTCGCCACCCTGCCCATTGGTTGAATCAAACACAGGGGTCATCCAGATAGCGTTCATTCCAAGTTCCTTGATATAGTCAAGCGCGTTGATGATACCTCTCAGGTTACCGTTCTTGCGATGTCCTTCCGGGCCCCACATATCGGAATAACCTGTGGCACCACCTTCGCCATGCTGGAACGAGCCAACCATGACCTGATATATCGACAATTCGCGGAAATCTCCGGTCAAGGTGGTCACCGGCTGGGAATCGTCACGGTTATAAGTGGCTGAGAAGGTAGTCTCACCCTCATCATTGGATGCGGATACCGACAGTTGGGCACTCTCGCCGTCGTTAAGATAATCGGCGACATTGAGGGTGGTGACCGAGGTCGCGGAGAGATTCAGCTGACGGCCATTGAAGCTTCCGGAAACCGATGTCGGGTCGTTGGAGAAACTGATTGAAATCACGGAACTGCCTTTCACTCGTCCTCCGGCAGGTGAAACGGTGATAGCCGGTTTCTGCGGGCCGTCGGGATTGGAATCATACCATTTCTTCTCTGAAAGGAGATACCAACCCTGCTTGCCGGGGAAATCGAGCAACATACCCGGCTGCTGATCGGCGGGATAACGCTCGCTGCCACCATCCCCTGTGTTGAAAATCACACGGGCTGAGGCATCAGCTTCTTCAGGGAGCTGATAGTCATACCATCCATTCCCATAGTCGCTCATCTGAGTGCCGGGCCATGCGCCAGCATGCATTGTCGTCGATGTCCCCTCGGAATAGATGTAGACATAGGGAGTCTTAGACCATCCACCCTTGAAATATACGGTGCGTCCATTTGAGGCCGGTGAAATCTTTACGTTGTATGTCTTTGTGGCGTTTCCGCTGGTGACCTTGAAAGCCACATTGTTGTCACCCTTTACAAGCTGGGCCACCGAATGGTTGTTTAAGGTCGAACCGTTGACAGTGATGTCAACGGTGGCGTCTGACGCCACGGGAGCGGCAGAGAATGACGCCAAAGTGGGAAGCTGATTCTCAGCCTCCACTGTATAAACCACAGTCTCCGGAGAGAAACTTGCAACAATGTTCTGGCCGTCGACCTTTATCTCAAGCGCGTCGAGCGAAGCGTTGCCGCTGTCTGTTGTGGCGGAGGAAACAAATGCCGAACCGCCGAGAAGCACCCCCGCACAAAGCGACCTCAAGGTGCCGGATATTGAATATGAAATTTTCATCTTTGTTACTGATGTTGGATTACTTCTTGATTACCTTGATGATGACAGGAGCAGTACCCGCCATTTCGACATGCAGCAGGTACACACCGGCCGCACAGTCCGTCATATCGAGTGTGACATCCTTGCTCTCGCCGCCGTCCACATTCGCCACCAATTGTCCTCCCAGAGAGAAAACCTGGGCGGAGGTCACAGGAGCGGGAGCAGAGACAGTGAGCAATCCATCCGTCGGGTTAGGAGAGACGGAAACCTTCACGCCGTCTGATTCCACAACCTCTACTCCGGAAATCGTGTTGAAAAGCTCCTCGGGGAAGATATAAGGCTGACTTTCACCAAATGAACGCAGAACCGGACCTTGAGCCGCGATTGATGCTCTTACAGGTTCGACACGCCATACCCAGACATTGTCGAAATCCCAACCTGTGATGGACTTGTAAGTGCTTTCCGATGCCAGCTCATTGGACTTCTTGGCTGTCGCATGATCGCCATGTCGAGTCCAGCTGCCATTTTCGGGTGCAATCAAATCCCATACAAAATTACCTTGGGATATATTACGTCCATTGTTGTTTCCACCAAAACGGGCGACATAATTGTTTGAGGAGGCAATCGAACCGTTGACGGCTACCGAATTGCTCACCCTTCCATAGTTAGCGCCTACCAGACCGCCGACATAATCATATCCGGCGACATCTCCCGACGCGATGGTGCGGGCAATCGAGCCGGTATTCTTTCCGACCAGGCCTCCGACAGCGTAATCTGTCCGGGCATCGACATTAGCGACAGAATAACAGTCGGATATCGTTCCGCCATTCTCTCCTACCAGACCACCCACACAAATCGAGGTCGCCTTGACGGTTCCGGTAGAATAACAGCGGGATATTGTACCCCCATTGACATATCCGGCAAGTATTCCGGTGAAGCACATTCCGTTGATGGTCGCGTCGATGACTCCGAGATCACGGATTTCCGCACCCTCGCCGACAGTTCCGAACAACCCGGTACCTTCCCCGAAAGTGGTGGAAGTGAGGTTCAGGCTGCTGATGTTCTTGCCATTGCCGTCAAACACACCTTTGAAAGGATTAGCCTTGTCTCCGACAGGTTTGGTGATACCGGCAGCCACGATGTCAGCCTCCATTTTGAAACATTTGTCCCAATCAGACATTGCGGTTGATAAGTCCTTTAGATCAGCTGTTCTGGCCAGAATATAGGGGTCGGCCGCTGTTCCTGAACCTCCCGAATATTTTTGCACAGGAGCCTGAATGACATTCACGAAACAGTCTTCAGTCTGTTTGCCATTTTTGGTCTTGGCGATAAAACCGATTTTCGCCAGATCTGACACCTCACTGTCGCTGAGCGAATAAAACGACTTGATGTCCTGGATGGTATAGGAATAGACACCATTCGAACCGGACATCCTGTATTTCTCCACATTGGCATTGCTCCAGGAGGCAGCTTCTTTGGAACCTCCGCTGCCGGTCACAGCCCATGTGTAAAGATATACCTCGCTTCCGAAATCGGAAGTCGTGATTGTGATAGACACCGGTCGCGTCGCCACGACCGGGGATGGATCCGAGACGATGGATACCCCATCACCTGCGGCCCACGAAGAGAAGGCGACTCCCGCCGCCATCAAACATAAAACAATTTTCCTCATTATGAAAAATGATGAATGATGAATGAATAGTAAGTAAGATAAGACTGGCCAGGACGCGATTGTCCTCAACCAATCACAAAACATATCGTAAATTTAATGTGCAAAATTACGCATCTTTATCTACAAAGACACGAATCAAAAAGATGTTTTTAAACATATGGTTATTTCCCACGAACGGCTGTGGACGCATTCTCCACATCCGGAGCAGCTTCGGCGGATTTGGTGGCGACGTGGGTATCATCTGTCACAGGAGTGAACCACGCAGGCATCCCGACGACAAGGCGGTAGAGGTTGCACCCCAGGAAATTACCAACCACGGTCGGTAGATAGGCAGCAAGAAGGCTCCAACCGTTGGAAAGCAGGAAATCCCGTCCGCAGGACGCGTAATAGAATGAGTCGGCCACACAGTGTGGGAAACCACATATAATAAATGCCGGCACTCCGAAAAGCAACGGGAGCCAGTTGTTTTTCATACCCGCACCACGGACAGCCGCCGTCATTATGAATCCGCAAGGGATTGAAAGTAGCCCACACATCAGAGGACCTTTCGCCAGCCGGGCGTTTATGATTGCCTGCGAAGCCTCGGTCATTTCAGGTGTACAAGTCAACGCCGAGAGTATGAAACAGCCTGCAAGGTTAAGCAACAGCATCAGTCCCAACAGGGAGTATTCCCGTCCATCGCGACTCCATACATGCTGCGCCTGCCCGGTGAAAAGCGGCAGTTTCATCGCCACCACGACAATCAGCCCGAAGGCAAACATCGCCGCGCCGACTACCCCGCCGATTTTAAGATATACCGTGGCGGCGATGCCGATACATCCCCCTGCCATCAATGCTCCACTGAGAAATTTGACTGCGTTTTCTTTGTTCATATGACGATAATGGATTGGCTTCAGAGTGCAAATTTACGGATTTTTTCGTAGTTTTGCATAAAACTTACCTTACACTCATGAAAACTGAAAGATTCGCCTTACGTGGCATGCTCGCCGCCGCACTCCTTTTTGGAGCCGCACTCCACTCCGACGCAAAGAAACCTCGTGAACTATGGTTGGGGGCTGACATCAGCGGCACTACCCATGATGAAGCGCGGGGAGTCTACTCCACCGACACCCTCGGCAACGAACGGGAAAACACCCGGCTGATGAAAGACTACGGGATGAACGCCGTCCGCCTGCGTGTCTGGGTGAATCCCCACGGAGGCTGGAGCGGGAAAGAGGATGTCCTTGAAATGGCACGACGGGCCAAGCAGCTCGGGATGGAAATCATGATTGACTTCCATTACTCCGACTGGTGGGCTGACCCCGAGAAGCAGAACATCCCCGAGGCATGGAAAAATTTCAACCTCGAAGAGATGAAGACCGCCCTGGCCGACCATACCGCTTCAACATTGCGATACCTGAAAGAGAATGGAATTGATGTCAAGTGGGTACAGGTCGGTAACGAGACCCGCAACGGTTTCCTCTGGCCAATGGGGAAAATCGATGTCAGCGACATGTCAAACATCGCCAATTATGCCGCGCTGACCACTGCCGGATATGACGCCGTAAAGAGCGTTTATCCCGAGGCCGAAGTGATAGTCCATCTCGACAACGGTTTTGACAATCCGACCTACGAGACGATTTTCGACGGACTGAAAGCCAATGACGGGAAATGGGACATCATCGGCATGAGCGTATACCCCTACTGGGCCATCAAGTATGACCACGAACCTGATGCCGCATCAACCCTCCGCGACGCCATCAACAACATCCGCCGTCTCAACCAGCGATATGGCTGCGACGTGATGATTGTCGAGACCGGCGTTGACTCCTCCAAACCTGCCGAAGGGCTGGAGTTCATGAATTCCCTCTTCGACGCCGTGATAAACGACGCTGACGGAGCCTGCACAGGCGTGTTCTACTGGGCCCCCGAGACTTTCCAGGTCGAATGTCCCGACGGGACCATGGAGGGGTATGCGCTCGGCGCTTTCCGCAACCGCCGCCCGACAGCCATACTCGACTCCTATCCCCGTGCCGCTGCCCTTTATTCCTCCGACAAGCAATAATCCTCAGCCGGTGAATTTTATTTCACAGGGCTGAGAAGATTGGAGCGGATATACTTGCGGGGGCAGGAATAATTTTGTAACTTTGCGGCGGTTTTTGGAGGAATGGCGGAAACGCTCTCCGAAGGAAGCCTTCCGGCTCTGCCGGAAATCCCGTGTGATGGGAAATTATTAGTTTAATTTTGAGTAACACAAAAAATCTCAATCGAATGAAATCTTACGAACTGAAGGCTGCTCCCCGTGTAGACCTGGGCAAGAAAGCCGCCAAGGCGCTCCGCGCAGAAGGCAAAATCCCCGCTGTCCTCAATGGCGGTGAAATCGTAGAACTTCCCTTCAAGGGCACCCTCAAAGAGGGTGAGAAGCTCGTTGAAATCGAAAACGGCCGTGGCATCATCACCACCGACCTGATTCTTTCCAACGACTCTGTCCGCAAGCTCATCTACACCCCCGACATCTTCGCTATCGACCTCGACATCAACGGCGAGAAGAAAGTGGCTGTGCTCCGCGAAGTGCAGTTCCACCCCGTGAAGGACAACATCCTCCACATCGACCTTCTCGAAGTGAAGAAAGACAAACCCGTCGTTATGTCTGTTCCCGTGAAGCTCGAAGGCCACGCAGAAGGTGTGAAAGCCGGTGGTAAGCTGACCCTCTCGATGAAGAAAATCAAAGTTCGTGCTCCCTACACCGAAATCCCCGAACGTCTGGTCATCAATGTTGACCACCTCGGTCTGGGCAAGACACTCCAGGTTGGCGAGCTCCACTTTGAAGGTCTCGAAATGGTTACCCCCAAGGAAGCAGTTGTCTGCGCCGTTCAGCTGACCCGCGCCGCCCGTGGTGCCGCCGCAGCCGAGGCCGCCGCAGCCAAGAAGTAATCTTCCCTGCAAAACCTACCGAGAGGATGCCCCTCCCGGCGCTCCCCGCGCCGGCAGGCATCCTCTCTGATTTTAATTCGTTGAGGGGAAACAAACAGACTCAATCTCGCTGACAATGAAATACCTGATAGTCGGTCTGGGCAATATCGGACCGGAATATGTAGGCACCCGCCACAATATCGGCTTCCGTATCGCCGACACCCTCGCCGAGGATCTCAACCTCAGCTTCTCCACCGAACGCTACGGCGACGTGGCCCGCGGAAGGCTGAAAAACAAACAGGTGGTGATACTTAAACCATCCACCTTCATGAACCTTTCGGGCAACGCCGTGCGTTATTGGAAAGAGAAAGAGAAAATCGAGAATGACCACATACTCGTGCTTGTCGATGACATAGCCCTCCCATTCGGAGCCATCCGCATAAAACCCTCCGGAAGCGACGCCGGCCACAACGGACTTAAAAACATAGCCCAGATGCTCGGCACACAGGCTTACCCGCGCCTGCGTTTCGGAATCGGCAACGACTTCCCTCGCGGATGCCAGATTGACTATGTGCTGGGGCATTTCACCCTCGACCAGCGCCAGCAGTTGCCAGTAAGGACAGAGGTGGCCGTGGATGCCATAAAGACCTATGTACTTGCCGGGCTGCAGACAGCCATGTGTGATTTCAACAATAAATAATCCGTTATGAAAAGTGAAGTCAGGATAGACAAATGGCTTTGGGCGATGAGGATATTCAAGACCCGCACCGTGGCCACCGACTCCTGCAAGAAGGGACGTGTGGCCATCTCCACCCCGGGCGGGGAGGTAATCGCCAAACCTTCGAGGATGATTCATGTCGGAGACGTGATTCTTGTTCGGAAACCACCGATCACCTACTCATTCAAGGTGCTTGCGCTTACCGAAAACCGTCTCGGCGCGAAGCTCGTGCCGGAATATCTCGAGAACATCACACCCAAAGAGCAATATGACCTCCTGGATGTCATCCGCATCTCGGGATTCATCGACCGCCGAAAAGGGCTTGGCCGTCCGACTAAACGCGAAGGACGCGAGCTGGCCCGTTTCACTGACGACATCTACACCGGTCCCTCCTCCCAGTCATGGCAGGCCGAGGATGGTTGGGATTTCGATTTCGATGAGGAGGATTTCGACGACTGACACTACACACCTGCAAGATGGAAGTAATCTACGAAGACAACCACATCATTGTGGTCAACAAGGCTCCCGGAGAGATTGTGCAGGGAGACAAGACCGGTGACGAACCGCTGGTCGAGACCCTTCGCAAATGGATAAAAGAGAAGTACGCCAAACCCGGGAATGTCTTTTGCGGGGTTGTCCACCGTCTCGACCGTCCGGTCGGGGGACTTGTGGTGTTCGCCAAGACCTCGAAAGCCCTGGCTCGTCTCAATGAGATGTTCCGCGACGGAAATGTCCACAAGACCTACTGGGCCTTGTCGCGCAATCTTCCCCCCCAGCCGTCCGGTGAACTCAAAGGCTACATCAAGACCATCGAGAAAACCAACAAGTCGCTATATTCCCTCACCCCCAAAGATGGCTACAAGGAGGCTCGCCTGCGTTACAGGCTTCTCGGCTCACTCGACCGCTATCATCTGATTGAGGTAGAACTTCTGACCGGACGGAAACACCAGATAAGGGTGCAGCTCGCCTCAATCGGCTGTCCGATAAAGGGTGACCTCAAATATGGCGACAAGCGGTCGAATCCCGACGGCTCCATATCCCTTATGGCGCGTCACATAGAGTTCATACACCCGGTCAGCAAAGAGAAAATCTCTCTGACAGCTCCCGTGCCCGACGATCCGTTGTGGCAAGCCGCCGGGGCTATCGCCGAATGACCGGCAGACAGCCCCTGAAACCTCAATTCCCAAAGAAGAGCAATGAAAAAAGAAGATCTCAGAATAGTGTTTCTCGGCACACCCGAATTTGCCGTCGAGAGCCTCGACCTTCTCGTCAAGGAGGGTTTCAACATAGTCGGAGTGGTCACGATGCCTGACAAACCTGCCGGCCGTGGCCATCGGATGTTTGAATCCCCTGTGAAACTTTACGCCAAGGAGCATAGCTTGCATCTCATGCAGCCCGTCAAGCTCAAAGACCCTGAATTTGTCAGCGAACTGCAAAGTCTCCGGGCCGACCTGTTCATTGTCATCGCGTTCAGGATGCTCCCCGAAGTGGTTTGGCAGATGCCCCGGCTCGGAACATTCAACCTCCACGCCGCCCTGCTGCCCCGTTACCGTGGAGCCGCCCCCATAAACTGGGCGGTAATCAACGGCGACACCGAGACGGGAGTCACCACCTTCTTCCTCAAGCATGAGATAGACACCGGCGACATCATATCCCAGGAACGGGTGGAAATCCTACCCACCGACAATGTCGGGGATGTGCATGACAAACTTATGCACCTTGGAGCGCGGCTGACACTCGACACAGTGAACCACATCCTCAAAGGTGACCTGGTGACAATCCCGCAAGAGGAACTGCTGGCTCAGGGAGAGGAGGCCACCCCGGCCCCGAAGATTTTCAAGGAGACCTGTCATATCGACTGGTCGCGTCCCGCTGTCGGAATCCACAACCTTGTCCGTGGTCTTTCCCCCTACCCCTGCGCGTGGTCAGAACTGTATGACGCGACTGCCGCAGAGTCACCTGCAGTCTACAATCTCAAAATACTTGAGACACGCGTCCTCCAGGAGGAAGCACCGGACGGCTCGACTCCGGGCACTATTATCGGCGACAACCGTCGGCTGGCAATCGTCGCCGGTGACCGCCGTCTCATTGAGATTCTCCGTCTGCAGCCTGCCGGAAAGAAAGCTATGACCGCGTCGGAATTCCTGCGTGGGGCGCATCTTCCTGTGTCAGCCCTCCTCAGGTGATTCCTTATGATGGCTGAATGCTCCGAGGTCATTGTTGTCGGGCTGTCTTGAGGGCTGAATCAGCAGTCTCAAGGATGTGGAGTAATTGAAATAAGCCCATATCCAGTTGACCAACACCGTGATTTTGTTTCTCATTCCGAGAATCGAAATCAGATGGATGAACATCCATACCATCCAGGCCACGAATCCGTGGAAATGGAGATGTCGCAGGTCAACCACCGCCCGGTTACGCCCCACTGTGGCCATCGAACCCTTGTCGTTGTATCTGAACGGCTTCACACCAGACATTTTCCCTCGGGCTGCGGCGTTGAGATTGCGGGCAAGAAGTTTCCCCTGCTGCAATGCCACCTGAGCCAACTGGGGATGACCTGTCGGGAATGCCGGATCGCCTGACATAAGAGATATGTCACCGAGGGCATAGACATCAGCCAATCCCTCCACGCGGCAATGGTCATCAGTCTTCAACCGTCCTCCATGTCCCACAAAACCAGGAGCGGCTGTCGCGTCATCCTTCGTGGTGTCCCTGTCGGGAATGACCCATTTGAATGAGGTCGAAGTCACTCCCGCCGTCCATATCACCATCGAGGCGGGAAGTTCGGAACCGTCGGCAAGCACCACCCTGTTTTTGTCAGGCTGGTAATCCTTCATATTGGTTCCGAGCCTGACATTTACCATCAGGGACTGCAACGAATCGAGTGCGGCCGCCGATGCATCCTCAGACATTGTGCGCAGTAACCGGTCAGATCCCTCAACAATGGTTATCGACATCTCATCCTGCGATATGAGCGGATATTCGCGGGGAAGGACATAACGTTTCATCTCCCCTATCGCCCCGGCGATTTCCACCCCCGTGGGGCCACCGCCGATAACCACGAAATCCAGAAGGCTCTTTCGCTCCTCGTGGGTCTTGGCGACCGATGCCCGTTCGAGCAACGCGAGTATGTCATTGCGGCAACGCAAAGCCTCGGCGGTGGATTTCATCGTGTAGACCTTGTCGGCGAGACTATCCATATTGAAGAAATTGTTGGTGGTGCCGGCGGCGACCACCAGTATGTCATATGGAATCTGTTCGAGCGGAGTGACAACCCGGCGGTTTACGGTGTCGATCTCCTCCACCATCCCCATGCTGAACCGTATTCGTCCTCCATGGCGTTTGCGCAGTTCGCGACGCAAAGGGAAACAGATGCTGGCCGGGTCAAGGCCTGATGACGCGACCTGATAGAACAGCGGGGGAAAACTATGGTAATTGTTACGGTCGACCAGTGTGACATCAAACATGTCGGAGTCGAGATGTTTCACGAAATTAAGACCGGCGAATCCTCCGCCGATCACTACAACCCTTCTTTTGCGGGCAGGATTTTCTTTGTCATACATATTCATAATGGATGTTTTTATGACAGGACAATCATCCCTCGATTGATTGAATTGTTTTAGAATCTAACATTCGGCACCCCGGATGTGTTTTCAGAAAAAATTAGTAACTTTGCATCACTTATGTTTAAATTCCTGGGCAATATCATACAGCTGGTTTTCTCTCCGCAGAAAGGATGGGAAGACCTTGAAGAGGATGACTACCGCAGCGACGGACGCCGTGGCCGGATAGACATACGCCGGCTTTATACCCGATGTTTCCTGCCGCTGATTGCCATATGCTCGGCGACATCGTTCACGAGGATGCTGTTTGAGGGAGGACCTGACTTTCTCGGGGCGTTGCAGATGGCAATAATCGAGTTTTTCTCCCTCTTCCTGTCATACCATCTCGCTGTGTATGTCTTTTCATGGATGATGCCCCGGCTGCTTGACGACGGCCAGCAACCCGACCAACGACGGGATGCCATCATGGTATTGTATTGCATCTCGGTCATTGCTCTGATATTCCTCCTGGGCAACATAATAAAGGTAAGGCTCGCTCTGATCCAGTTTCTTCCTTTTTATGTTATATTCATTATATGGAAAGGGGGAGACTTCATCGGAGTTCCCGAACGCAGCGTCGGTCCCTTTATGCTGATGGCGTCGGCCTCAGTCCTCGGTGCCGTCTATGGCCTGAGTTTCCTTTTCCATATTCTTGTCTGACCTGCAACAGGTCAACCATTAACGCCTTTTGCCTCCTATGAAATTCAAGGAAGTCAACATAAAAAACCGCCGTGCGACATTCGATTACGCCATCGGCGACACCTTCACCGCCGGACTCGTATTGACCGGCACGGAGATAAAATCGATACGCCAGGGGAAAGCCTCGCTGGTCGATACCTTCTGTTACGTCAACAACGGGGAGGTGTGGATCAAAAACATGTATATCGCCGAATATTTCTACGGCACATACAACAACCATTCCGAACGCCGCGACCGCAAACTCCTGCTCAACAAGAAGGAGATTCGCCAGATTGAGAAAAATGGCAAGGAGAGCGGTTTCACCATCGTTCCCCTGAGGTTGTTCATTAATGACCGGGGCTATGCCAAACTCGTCATCGGCATCGGACGTGGTAAGAAGGAGTATGACAAACGCCAGTCGATAAAAGAGCGGGAGGATAACCGCTCGATGGCCCGTTTTTTCCAGAAATAATGGAATTCAACCAGGAATACCTCGATTTTGTCAGGGAAAACGCCGCTGCCGACCCCGCCACTCTGAGACTTCGTTTCCACAAAGACCCTCGTCCCTGGCTACCTCTGGCAATCAACAACATCGCGGCCTTGAAAAAAAGCCGCAAGTTCAGGCTCACCGACGAGGCCGACTTGACTCCCGAGGTGATACCCTTCGAGGTATCGGCCCAGCAGGCGACCTCGGCCCGCATCGCTCTCCTCCACGCCAATCTCGCCGGCAACGCATCAACCGTGCTTGATATGACATTCGGACTCGGCATGGACGCGAGACTTCTGGCGATGAATCCTGGGCGTAAAATCCTCGGTTTCGACTTGCGTGAGGAACTCGCCGATGCAGCGAAAGTAAATTTCCGGAACTTCCCGGGAGTGGAGGTAAGGTGTGGCGATTCAGTGGCTTTCCTTGAAAACTATTCCGGCCAATCATTTGACCTTATCTTCATCGACCCCGCGCGGCGTGGGAATGAAGGGGAACGGCTCTACAACCTCCACGATTGCCAGCCTGACCTTATCAGAATACTTCCCATCATAAAGCGGCACTCACGCCGACTGATGGCGAAGCTGTCCCCTATGCTCGATGTTACCCAGACCCTGCGCGACCTTCCCGGTATCACAAGCCTGCATATCGTGGAGGAGGGGAATGAATGCAAAGAATTATTGGCGATAGTCGATTTCACCAAAGAGATCGCAGTCCCGGAAATCATCATCGACCGTTTTTCCAAAGGGGAACATCACCGGTTCTCATTCACTCTGTCCGAGGAAAAAGATTGCCAGTCATCGAAAGGCAATGAGAAGCCGTCTGCGGTATTGAACCGTATGCCTGCCATCGGGGAGTATCTGCTTGAACCCTCCGCAGCGACAATGAAAGCAGCCCCATTCAATCTATTGGCCCGACGTTTCGCCGCTCCAATGCTGCATCCCAATACTCATCTGTATATCTCTCCGGCTGATTCCGACGGTCAACTGCCGACGGCTGTCAGGGACTTCCCCGGAAACGCATATGAGATTGTGAAAGCGCTCCCGTTCACATCATCCAATCTCAAGAAGACTGCGCGGACAGTGGAAAAAGCCGACATCGTTGTCCGCAACCTCAAAGGTTTCACCTCCGAGGAGCTTCGCCGCCGGCTCAAGACAAAACCGGGAGGGGAGTTGAGGATTTACGCCGTCAACATCGCCACTCCGCAAGGTGACACCCCGGTGTTACTTCTCGTAAGACCAGCGGGCAAGTGAGGCAAGTATCAGGGCATACTCCAATCGGGCAGCGTTGTATTCCCGCGCCGCATCGACAAAATAGCTTGTCTCCTGAAGATATTCCAGCAAGGAGATTTCTCCCCCTTCGAGAGCCATCTTGAGCAATCTTGTATTATTGGTGTTCTCCACCGCCGGGCCCAGCATCGCCAGCTGACGCTGGAGCGTGTGGGCGCGGGCACAATCGGCATTCGCCGTGGCAATCATCTCTTGGGTTTTCATCATGTTCCCGCTCTTCACCGCATATTCCTCAGCCTCGGCGGCGAGCTTTGACGATTTGCGCGAGAATACAGGCAATGTCAGTCCGGCCGACAGACCGTTGAAATGATTTCCATCCTCATAGGCATGCACATATCCCAGTGTGAGTTTCGGGAAACGCTCCTTTGAGGCGAGTCCGGATTTCTCGGCGGAGACCCTTTCCTGAGCGGCCAACACTTTGAATTGCGGCGAATCGCGCACCACCTTCTCCATCATACCATCCTCAGGCCGACAGCCATGGCCGGATTCCGGAAGATGATACATCGGGTAATCCACAAGTGACACGAGTTCGTCAGCAGAGATGTCGCCCCCCGAAAGAGCCACGATTTCAGCCGTCAACGCCGCCACCTTCCCTTGCGCGTCACGGTCAGCGGCGGATGCCCTCGCATGCTCGATTTTTATTTTGTTGAGGTCAAGTATTGTCACCTCCCCTTTCTCCCATGCGCGTGTGTAGGACACGGTCAGCGAATCGAAATTCTCATGAATCTCCTGCAACATCATCAGTTCACGCCTGGCCCCGATAAGATTGATAAGCCGCTGTTCGGCCTCATATGTCGCTTCCGCAGCAGCAGCGCGTCGCTGAATGATGTCAAGGGAGTCAATGGCCCTGATGACCCGGCGGGTAGCTGACATCTTCCTGAAATCTGGCAGTTCCTGGCTGATTCCTGCCGACCAGCGGTTGGCCTCCCCGGCCGAGGAGGGCCACAGATATTCGAAATCAACCTCCGGATCAGAAGGAGCCACTTCGGCGTTAAGCTCCGATTTCTCAGCAGCCAATGTGGCGGATTCAGCCTGACCGCCATTCAGGCGCGAGGCGAGCCTGGAGGCAATCTCGGTGTACTCGGGAGTGGTGGCAGACATCATCCCGGCCATCACCAATGCGACGGAACCTACGAAAAACGGTCTGATACGGTCAGTGAGTGAAATCATCTGTGAGCGGTTTTATGTTTGTTGACTGACTTATGTTTCGGGGTGCAAAGTCACGCTTTTTTCTCCTGTTTATGAAACGGTAGAGAATCGGCACCACGAAAATGTTGAGGGCTGTGGAGGAGACCAGTCCCCCAAGAATCACAATCGCCAGCGGACTCTGAATCTCATTGCCCGGCTCACTGCCACGCAAGGCAAGGGGAATCAGGGCGAGAGCCGAGGTCAACGCGGTCATCACAATCGGAGTCAGACGGTCAGCAGACCCGACGGCGATACGCTCCTCAAGCCCCATGCCTTCGTCGCGCAGATGATTGTATCGCGAGATGAGCAACATTCCGTTGCGGGTGGAGATACCCAGCAAGGAAATGAAACCGATAATCGCAGGGATATTCAGTTCTCCTCCGGTCAACACGAGTATCACCACTCCCCCAATCATCGCCAACGGCATATTGATGAGAATGACAAGCGATTCGCGGAAGTCACGGAACTCGCCATACAGCAACATCAGGATAATTGCCAGCGCCAGCAGAGAGGTCAGGGCGAGTGTGCGCGAAGCGGCGGCCTCACTCTCAAACTGGCCACTGTAATTGATATGATAACCGGCCGGCATCTCCACTTCTCCGGCCACTTTGTCGCTGATTTCATTCACGACACCACGCAAGTCACGTCCGTCTACATTGGCCGACACCACCAGCCGACGGGTCGCATTCTCTCTGTTGATGGTGTTGGGACCGGTGACCGACTTGATATCGGCCAAATGCCCCAGAGGCACCTTCCCCTCGCGGGTATCAACCGGGAGCTGACGCAATTCATCAACGGATATGTCAGCCGGAGTCTCGAACCTGACGGTCAGGGGCGCGGGGTAACCATCCTCATAGACCTGAGATACCTGCTTGCCGGCCATAGCGACATCAATGAATTCTGAGAAGCGATTCATCGCCACTCCGTAACGGGCAAGTATCTCACGCCGGGGGATAATCTCAATCTGCGGACGTTCTATCTGCTGCTCGATATTGACATCCACCACCCCGTCTACACCGTTGACGACTTCGCGGACAGACTGCCCGATGGAGTAAAGACGGTTGAGGTCAGGGCCGAAAATCTTGATGGCTATCTGAGCCTCGGTTCCTGACAACATCGCGTCGATACGGTGGGAAATCGGCTGGCCGATCTCGATGCTCGCGCCGGGAATCACCGACAACTTCTCTCGCAACTCGGCCACCATCTCCCGGCGGCTACGTCCGTCAAGCTTGTAAGGTGCTTCGATTTCCGAGACATTCACCCCGAGGGAATGCTCGTCAAGTTCCGCACGTCCGGTCTTTCTGGCTACCGTGTTGACCTCGGGAACAGACAGGATTATCTCCTCGGCCAAACGTCCGATACGGTCACTCTCCTCCAGGGATATACCCGGCAATGTCGAGACATTGATGGTCAGTGACCCTTCATTGAAGTTCGGCAGGAAGCTGCGTCCGAGATTGAAAAACAAAATCAGCGACCCGACAAACAGCACCCCGACCGATGACAGCACCAGCGCAGGCCGTTTCATACACCAGGCGAGTGATTTGCCGTAACCCTCCTTCATTTTGGCGGCAAGTTTCGGTTCCTTTGACAGCGCGGCATCCTCTTTTTTAGAGCCGAGCAAATATGAGCAGAGTACCGGGGTCAGGGTCAACGCCACCACTGTCGATGCGGCCAACGCCACGATGAACGCCACTCCAAGGGGTATCAGCATACGCCCCTCCATTCCGGAGAGGAAAAACAGTGGCAGGAAACTGGCTATGATAATCAGCGATGAGTTGAAGATTGGCTTCCTGACCTCCTTTGAGGCATCATAGACAACCTGGATGACACTCCGGCGCTCATTCTCAGGCAACCGGCTGTTCTCACGCAGCCGTTTGTAGACATTCTCCACATCGACAATCGCGTCATCCACCAGCGAGCCGATGGCGATGGCGATACCTCCCAAGCTCATTGTGTTGATGGTCACACCCATCCCGCGCAGTATGATGACCGAGATGATGATGGACAGCGGGAGAGCCACAAGGGAGACCAGTGTGGTGCGGAGATTCATCAGGAAGAAGAACAGCACAATCACCACCATCAATGCCCCTTCAAGCAATGAGGCCTGCAGATTGCTGATTGAGTTGGCGATGAACTCAGACTGGCGGAAAATGTCAGCCGACACTGTGACATCCGGGGGAAGGGTCTTGCGAAGCTCCTCAACCTGCCTGTCAAGCTCCTCTGTCAGCCCGATTGTCCCGGTATGGGGTTGCTTGGTTATTGTAAGTATCACAGACTCGCGTCCTTTGACCGAAGCTGTCCCTATCCTGGGAAGGCTTCCCCCGAATTTCACTGTCGCAACATCCCCGAGCCGCAGATTGCGTCCCGACTCCGAGGGGATAGCCAACGCCGCCACCTCTTCGGGAGATGCGGAGTTGACAGCCCCCTTGACAAGATACTCATTGCCGTGGGCATACATCACACTTCCGGTGGCATTGTCGTTGCTCCCTTCGAGAGCTTCCAGCACTTCGGCGAGGGTGACCCCGTGGAATTTCATCTTTTCAGGAGACAGAAGCACCTGCATCTCCCTCTCCTCTCCACCGATTACCGATACCTGGGCCACACCGGGCGTTGCCAGCAGCTGACGGCTTATCTGTCTGTCCACGATGTTTCGCAAGTCAAGTACCGAAGTCGAATCAGGGGTCAATCCGATTATCATAATCTCCCCGAGGATGGATGACTGGGGCCCCATCACTGGAGTACCGACTCCCGGAGGAAGGCTCTCCCCTACCGTGGCGAGACGTTCGGCGACTGTCTGACGGGCACGGTAGATGTCGGTGCCCCAGTCAAACTCCACCCATACCACAGAGAATCCTGTCGAACTGGCTGAGCGGGTGCGCCTGACTCCGTTCGAGCCGGTCATAGCGGTCTCCACCGGGAATGTCACAAGTTTCTCCACCTCTTCGGGAGCCAATCCGGGAGCTTCGGTCATGACCACGACCGTGGGAGCGTTGAGGTCAGGGAATATGTCTATTTCGGAGCGGGTCAGCACCACGCATCCGGCGATAGTGATGACGGCGGCAAGCACCAGCACCACTACCCTGTTGAGCAATGAGAATCTGATTATGCGGTTAAGCATCAGTGTATGTTTTTTCTTGGGGAATTACGGATGGATTCAATGGGAATGGGAATGCCCTTCAGGGACCGCACCGGAAGTCTCGGCGAGCTTGACGAATGTCATGCCCTTGCTGACCACATGCTCTCCCGGCTGCAATCCGGCAAGAATCTCACGGCGTTCACCATCAGTAAGCCCGATGGTCACGGGTCGTTTTTCATAGTGGCCCGGGGATTTCTCGACATACACGAAATATTTTCCCTGCTGCTCGCTCACGGCTTTTTCCGCAACGGTGATGACCTCCTGGCGCGTGGAACCAAGCAGGTAAACCTCGCAGTAAGTGCCGTTGATGATTTCACGGCTACCCTTCGGGAGAGTGAAATAAACCGGGATATATCCTCCGGAGGCGGAAGATGCCGACGGTCTGGAGACCATCTTCCCCCCTGCGGCAGTCACATCAATCACCACATCGGAATATGTCGGGCGGAAACGTGCGCCTGAGATTCCCGGGAGCCATCCGGCCCTGCTTTCGGGAAGGTCGGCCCGCAGAGTCAACGCATTGTTGGAGGATATGGTGGCTATGGTCTGCCCGGCCTCCACAAACTGGCCGTCGACCACATCTATCGAGGTTATTACCCCGCTGACTGGCGCAGTGGCAGCGGATGCCCCACTTCCGGAGACTGTACCCATAGCCACGCGAGTCTCCTCCACCCTCTGCAACACGGCGTTGTAATCGCGGGTGGAGACAATCCCCTCCTTATGTAAGGGAGTCAGACGGTCAAGCTCCCTCTTGGCGGCCTGATATGCTACCCGGGCTGCCTCGTTGGGATCACCTCCGCTCATACCCCGCGCGGTCACTGTGGCTATGGTTCTACCGGCATTGACCGACACACCTGCGGATATGCCCGACGCGAGTTTCACAATCCCCGCCTGACGGGCAGCCACAGCCCCCTCGGAACCCGGCATAGCCGATATCTCCCCGGAGACCTTGATCACCTCGGAGAACTCACCACGGGCAACCGTCTCGGCTTCCACTCCAAGCGTTTTCAACTGCTCTGAAGAAAGGACTATCAGCCCTTCGTCGTCATGGTCAGCGGCCTTTGACGGCTGATGGGCGTGATGTTCGTGGTCGTGATCCTCATGCCCCGAATGGTCTTCTGAACATGAGCCAAAGAAAAAGAGCAGACCTAACGCGGGCAGCATCCTGCGGAGAGAGCGTAACCTATAATACATTTCAGCTATATCCATTGAATCAGTCAAGTTGTTACAGTCAAGTTGTTAACTGTGCAAAGTTAGCGAGTATGCCGCGTTCTCGGATTAAATTATTTCGGGATAAAATTGCATCTTTCCGAGAGGTTGAGTAATTTTGTATGAGACATCACTCTTTTTTATCCGATAAATCCGATTATGACCTCAATAATAGCAATCATAGCCTTGACAGCCGCGATTGTGCTGCTTGTCATGTTCCTGAAAACCCGCGACAATCTTGCCCGAAAGGAGAACGAGATCGTCACCCGCCTTTCGGCCCAGAAGGAGGAAGCGGCGATGCGCGAGGCGACATTGCGCCAGGAATCCACCCAACGCGAGACACAGTTGCGGGAAGCCGCCACCCGGCGAGAGACTGAACTGATCGCAGAAAATTCCCGTCTCACAGCCGAAATCTCCTCACTACGCACAGCCGCCGCGGCTCTCCGCGAACAGATCGAGTCGAAGGACAAACAGCTGGAGGAGAACCGCCAGCAGAACGCGACGTTGCTCCGTCAGCAGGAGGAACGCTTCAAAAACCTCGCCAACGAGATAATGGAATCCAATGCGCGACGTTTCAACGAGACCTCCTCGCAACGGCTCAACGACCTGCTGTCACCCCTCAAAGAGAACATCGAGAACTTCCGCAAGGCTGTCGGGGACGCATATAACAATGAGTCTCGCGAACGTTTTTCCCTCCAGAAGGAGCTGCGCGAACTTCTTGAGCTCAACAAAACCATAGGCCGTGAGGCACGCGACCTTACCCGCGCACTACGTTCCGACTCCAAGATGCAGGGTGACTGGGGGGAGATGATTCTCGAGAAGCTGCTTGAGAAATCCGGATTGCAGAAGGGTGTGCATTTCGACACCCAGGTAACCCGCGACACCGACGGCACGCGTCTCACCGACTCCGAGGGGAAAAGCCTGCGTGCGGATGTCGTGATATATTACCCCGATGACCGTTGTCTTGTCATCGACTCCAAAGTATCACTGACAAGCTTCATCGACTACATCAATCTCGCCGACGACACCGAGGACATCGGAGGTGAACGCCGCAAACAAGCCGCCGCCCATCATCTCGCCTCGGTGAAGGCACATATCAACGAGCTCTCCCGTAAGAACTATCAAGACCTCATCGGCAAGAAAAGGATGGATTTCGTGATGATGTTCATTCCCAACGAGGCAGCATACATCGCCGCCATGCAAATAGAGCCGGGACTCTGGCAGGAAGCCTACGACAAACGGGTGCTGATGGTCTCACCGACCCAGCTCATCTCCGTGTTGCGTATGCTGCGGCAACTCTGGAAACAGGACGCCGTAAACCGCAATGTCGAGGAAATAGCCCGTCTCTCGGGACGTCTTCTCGACAAATTCACAGGGATGATGGAAGCCTTCGACGATGTGGAGCGTCATATCTCCAACACCCAGAAAGCATACACCACCCTCCGCTCACGCCTCTCCGACGGCCCGGGCAACGTCTTCGTCACCGCCCGAAAGATCCTCGACCTCGGAGCCAAATCGACAAAGCAACTCCCCGAGAAATAAGCTTGCGCCATTCCCTCGGGGAGCATACCACGACAGAAGTCGGTATCAATCGGTCACTGTCAGACCACTCTCACTTCCACCCTGCGGTCAAGCGCGGGGGGTGCAAAGGCATCCGTCTCGCCGCGACCTTGGACGGTGATATGGTCACGGGGTACCCCGTGGGCAACCAGATAATCACCAATCGCCTGGGCGCGACGTGTGCTGAGTTGCTGGTTGTACGCGGCGTTTCCCGACTCATCGGTATAACCGGTCACCACCACGTCGGATCCGTCAGCCACAGCCTCCTCTGCAAGGTCATTCAACTGGGGATTCTCCTGTATCGCGGCACCGTCAACAGGGAAAAGGCATATCACATCAGGTGTTGTGGCGGCATACGCCAGGTTTTCTCCGGAATAAGAGGATGTCGCCATACCGGCAGTATCGGAATTCTCCTGATTGGCAGTCGCGGCATCGACTTGCTGACCGGTTGTGTCAACCGTCGCCGCGGCCTGCGCCATATCAGCAGACTCTTTTCCGGAAAGATTCTGCGCGATATCCTCACTGCTGATTTCAACCACCTCGATTACTCCGGATTTCGACGGCGAAGATGTCTCCGTCCGGTTTGCGGCAGTCTGTTTCCCCCCGTCCCTGAAATACCAGGCATCGGAGAAAAAGAAAACCAGCGCGGCCAATGCCACCGCACCTATTCCGGCAATGATACTTCCAGTATTGAACCCACCGCCATGCGCTCCCGCCATCGCGGCTGTCTGTCTGCTGCGACCTCTTCTGCCCGTCGCAGCGACCGGCTTGTAGCTATCGAAGCTTTCAGGGATTTCTTTCATCTGCTCATGTCCCTCAAGCCTTTTCATTTCGTTGTTGTAATCCATAACTATTACGATTAAGAGGCATATAATTTACATTAAAACACCTGCCGTAATTGCATTGTTAGCAACCAAAACGTTAAAATAAAAATAAAGCACAAAAAAAGAAAATCGACAGAACTCCCTACCAATCGGTATGAGGCTGCACCGTAATTCTAAATTACGACACAGCCTCTTAGCGCGTTAAATCCCAAAACACTGTCCTGCATCAATCTGTTCATTGCGGCAGCTCTTTGGCTTATATGATTGCTTATCACAAGCATAATAAGCTGACTTCTCCAAATCAGAGCATCTGAACACATTGTTTCAGATGTCCTGATTCTTTTTTATGCTGAAAAACATCGTCACGAATAGCCCCACCAATAACATTTTTTCGTAACTTTGCTCTCGATGACAGAGCCATAGAGTTGGCTGACAGAATCAACAACTTTATAAAAAAAGGTGTTATTGAAATTTTATCTTTCATTATCGAACTTGGCGGTTTGAATTGTAGCAAAGGTAAGATTGGCAATAGCACCTGCATCGGTTGCTTATACCCTGCCGTGACTGGCAGCTTATATGGCATATCGGTGTGGGGCTATTGTTTTATCTGCTACAAAGGTACGCCAAGACCTGATAATGAGATAAGACAAGATACAATCCTCACACCTTTTTTATGTCTAATAACCAGGCCGTTTCAATGGAGGATGAGAAACACAAAAGTATCGTATGATAAGGGTAACTCATGAATACCATTATATTAAAGCAGACAGCAAATTGAGACATCGTTGGGCGATTCTTATGTTCAAAGCTGCATCTGCACACGCTATGGGTGATTATGCTTCATATAATCAGTTGTACCAAACCGTTTATTTGGAGTTCTCCCAGTGGAAAGAAACTGCTGAAAAAGAATGTAATCAAAAATCTAAAAAGAATTGGCTTGGTGGTGGAGAAACATACATTGTTTCTGAATCAGATCCAACCGAGAACGGAAAGCGTTTTTTTGATATTTTACAAGGTCGGTCTGCGCAAGAGATAATGCAAACGCTTATGGATTTGGAGCGAAATAATTGGCTTCAACTATATTCACCCGTCTAAATTTAATGATTATGAAACGGCAATTAGTTATTCTTCTATGCGTGTTTTCGGTGATACCGATATTTGCACAGCCTAAAAGCATTCATTATAAGAAAGAAAATGACTTCTTTATGAATGTAATCTACAATCCTGATATGAGTCTTTATGAATTTCTTATAGTTGGGTTATCCTCTAAAAACACAGAGCTGAGAGACTTAAATGTCTATGTCAACTCAAAGATTGTTCAAGATAAGTGTCGTGGACTCAATGTGAGCATATCTGAATCATATTATAAAATAAAGGCTTCTTGGAAAGTCTTTTTAGAAATAGAGAATACCGATTTAAGCTATGATGGATTTGGTAAATATATGATTGTGACGCATCCGCATAATATTTTTATGCCAAAGAACTGCCCCAATCCGGAACTGAAGCATAAACTAAGCATCGTACCACTCAAATTGGAAGAATACTGATATGGATAATCAGCAAATGTTTTTCAATCGCATAGGCTCTATTTGTAGCCATGCAGAGGAAGTGATTGGTACAGACTTATTCATAAAAATCACATTGAATAAGGCAACGGTTAATCCCTTGCTAACCTTTCCTTCAAAAGTCTTGTACCTCAATTCAAATGGGAAACTCAAAATGTTCCCCACCTATACATTTCAACTTGCTCAACTTAGAAATGATGATTGGGCAGACCAATTCATAGATGGATTCATTGCCATTAAACCAGATTGTAAAGAAATGGTTGGAGTTATCACATCCTCTAATAATCTGAATTGGTACATTGAATTTGTAAGCTCTATCTATGGAAGTCAGGCGATAGAACGTAACGGACAGCAAATTTTACTCTGATATGTCAGAATTAAGTTATATCATTGCAACCATTGTGGGCACATAGAGAGCCAATGTAAGGGAATCTATCTTTTTCAGATAAATGCTACACAATGCTCCAATGTTCACAATGCAAAAGAGTGAGTACAATCTTGCTGTCAGAGAGCGCATCTGAGACAAAAGATTATACTCTATACCCTGATTGCAAAATTCAGATGGAGTTTAACGAAACAATTCGCAACTAATATATGGATTTAATATTAGACCAACTTGCTGGGAGGGTAAAACTTATATGGAAATGAATAATGGAGGATGGCTGTAAGCTAATTAATAATCTTATCCACATGTTTTATAGGAACGGTTTAATAGTAAAATGGCATCAAAATTAAAATGTTTCAACAATAGAAATATTAATTTATACTATAACAGATAAAATATAACATCATAATGAATATGAAAAGAATACGAAAATTCTGCCTGTGGATTATCGGTTTAATCACGGTAGTGATAATAATAAAAGTGGCAATTTATTTTAGCGACATCGCATTTGTCAGAGACAGTGTAAAGAATGCGATAAATATCGATTTACCTGATTTTGAGATTATTCAACAACATGATGCTGGGTTCCCAGATCACGATTGTAAATATCAGATAAAATTTAATAGTGATGTCACTTATTTATATGATTACCTGACAAAACACGAGCCGTCTACTTATGAAGTTTTAAAATATAGAGAATTTATGAGCCCCAATGACACTCTTTGGACTCAGAAATTTGATTATAGTAGGTCAGATATTGACCCCGAAAACATAGAAAAGCGGGTGAAAATAATGATAAATTCAAATTCTGATACTGCCACGGTACAGATAATCTATTGAATATAATACTGAGAACTAATTAATAATCTTATCCACACGTTTGACAGGAACGGTTTAATAGTAGGATGGTGCCTAAATTAAATATTTCAATGAAATATTAATTTACACCATAATGAATGAAATATAACATCATAATGAATATGAAAAGAATACGAAAATTCTGCCTGTGGATTATCTGTTTAATCACGGTAGTGATTATAATAAAGGTGGCAATTTATTTTTATGACATCGCATTTGTCAGAGACAGCGTAAAGAATGCGCTAAATATCGATTTGCCTGATTTTGAGATTATTCAACAACATGAAACTGGATTCGGGGATCTCGATTATAGATATCAGATAAAATTTAATGAGGACTTCACTTATCTGTTTGACCACCTGATAAAACACGAGCCATCTACTTATGAAGTCTTAAAATATAGAGATTTTACAAGCCCCAATGACACTCTTTGGACTCAGAAATTTGATTATAGTAGGTCAGATGGTGACCCCGAAAACATAGAAAAGTGGGTGACAATAATGATAAATTCAAATTCTGACACTGCCACGGTACGGATAGCCTATTGATGACTGATTGATGTCTTGCATCTCACGGTTATTCCTGTCACACTCGGGAGCGGCATCCCCCTTTTCAAGGAAGGTCACTCGTTTGCGAGATTCTCTTTAAAGACTCTTAATCAATATGACGATATTGTAGAACTGATATACACAGCCAATCGAGAATAAAACGCGTCCAACCTGCCTGATACGCTCCGGCATAGGAGAGGACCGGATAAAGAAAGAGCCGCAGCCCTGAGGACTGCGGCTATTTGTCGAAGCGGAAGGGACGAGATTCGAACTCGTGGTAGGATTGCTCCTACGTCAGTTTAGCAAACTGGTGGTTTCAGCCACTCACCCACCCTTCCGGGTCAAATGCGGTGCAAAGTTAAAAAGAATGTTTGAATTCTGCAAGTCTTTGATGATTTTTTTCTTCCACTGAACCTGAAATCCTCTGGCGGCGTTAAAAGTCTGTAATCTTCATTTCAACTATTTAACCCAAAGTTCAATGAATCGAACCCAATTTCGTCCCCACCAGAGATTTCTCGTATTACCGGTCTTGACCATCTTGGCGGTATCCTCCATGACTTCGGAAGCCCATGACCCGGCCACCCACGGCAAGGACACGCAGCCCGCCGTCGGCGACACTATCACCGGTATATCACTGAAAGAGGTGTCGGTGGTGGCAAACCGCCGCAACCCCTTTATCGAGGTGGCCAAGATAGATATTGACAAAAATCCGGTGAAATCCTCACAGGAGATATTGCGCACCGTCCCCGGACTTTTCATCGCCCAACACGCCGGAGGAGGAAAGGCCGAGCAGATGTTTCTGCGTGGATTCGATCTCGACCACGGCACAGACATCAGCCTTTGGGTTGACGGTATGCCTGTCAATATGGTGAGCCATGCCCACGGCCAAGGATATGCCGACCTCCATTTCCTGCAGCCCGAGCTTATCGAGAATGTGGAGTTTGAAAAGGGTAATTACAATATGATGTATGGCGACCTGGCAAATGCGGGATATGTGGCCTTCAAGACTAAAGACCGGATGCCGAATGCCGTCGGGGTTGAAATCGGGATGCACGATTACCAGCGGTATGCCGCTTCGTTGTCATTCATCAACAAACGCGACATGTCGTTTTACGCCTCGGGGGCATTCCTGACCGACAAGGGATTTTTCGACAATCCCCAGAACTTCAAACGTTTCAATTTCCTGTCGAAGTTTACCCGCTGGACCGATGCCAGCTCCTATTCGATAAGCCTCTGGCACTTCAACAGCTCCTGGAACGCGTCGGGACAGATTCCGGAACGCGCTGTCGACAAACATATCATCGGCTGGTTCGGGTCGCTCGACCCATCGGAGGGTGGCTCGACCTCCCGTTCAAGCCTGAACTTCCAGCACCACGTCCATCTTGACGACGGCGCGGAGGTAAAATCCAACCTCTACCTCTCATATTACACCTTCGACCTGCATTCCAACTTCACCTTCTATCTCAATGACCCGGAAAACGGTGATGAGATTCATCAGAAAGAACGCCGTTTCATCGCCGGAGGCAACTCGCAGTACAGCAATCATTTTTTTGTTGGAAGCGAAAAATGGAAATGGGCCGGAGGTGTGGGATTCAGGTATGACCGCATAAATGACATCGGGTTGTACCACACACGCCAGAGAACCGAACTGGGTACCTACGCCCTGGGAGACATCAGCGAAAGTGCCTTGTGGGCATACGCCGGAATAGAGATGAACCTTGGCAAGTGGATGATAAATCCTGCGGTCAGGGTAGACTGGTTCCAGTTCAGTTACGCCGACAAGACCGCCACGGAATATTCAGACCCAAACAAGGCGCAGGCGGCTGTTTCCCCGAAACTCAATATCATCTACAACCCCTCCGACGTGGTTCAAATCTTCCTCAAGGGGGGCAAAGGATTCCACAGCAATGACGCGCGTGTGGTTGTGGTCAATGATGGCCACAGGGTACTCCCCTCCTCATATGGTGTAGACCTCGGCCTACACTGGAAACCGTTCAAGACCGTGATGCTCTATGCCACCGGATGGTATCAGTATCTCGAGGATGAGCTTGTTTATGTCGGTGACGAGGCCATTGTCGAGCCCTCCGGCAAAAGCCGCAGGTTTGGGGCTGACGCAGGAGTGCGTTGGGAGTTCCTGAAAAACTTCTATTTCCAGTTTGACTACACATACTCCCACGGGCGTTTCATCAACGAACCTGAAGGTGAGAATTACATTCCCCTTGCGCCCGTCCACACATTCCTCACCGGCCTGACTTTCCAGAACGGCCCGTGGAAAGCGGGCATCACGGGGCGATACCTGGGACGTCGCCCGGCCAATGAAGACAATTCACTGACCACCTCCCCCTATTTCATCGTTGATATGAGCGGGTCATTCACCTGGAAGAAGTTTACTTTCGGACTGGCCATCGAAAACCTTTTCAACACGAAATGGCGCGAAGCGCAGTTCGCTACCGAGACGTTGATTCCGGGAGATTCCGCGCCGGTGACCGACATCTGTTTCACCCCCGGCACCCCGTTTTCCCTGCGAGGTTCGGTGGCTTTCAAATTCTGAAAATATGTTGTAAAACATATGACTCTCCCCATCAGCCAATCCTAATTAACCCATTTTAACAAAGAGCCGAAAATCGCCTTTCTGGGCTTTCTGGAGGGCGATTTTCTTCACTAAAAATGCGTAATGAGGTGATAGCTAACGAACTAAATTTTGTCATCTCGCGTTATTTTCGTAACTTTGCAAGCGAAAGAGTAAATAAGAGGATGTCACAGAGGTGACATCCATGCCGAAAATCGGCAAGGAAACCGAAGGCCACCGTGCCGTCGAAAATATGTTTTACAACATAAAAAGTTTCCTTAATTATGAACCTCAACAAGATGTAATGAAGAAGACAATGATTCTCATTGCCGCCTTCGCCATTTTGTTTACCTCGCTATCAGCCGCAGTTGATGACCGCCGTGTGGCGGCATACGGCAAAGAAGCTCCAGCCGTAGTTGTAGAACGGAACGGAGCGCGTCAGGCTCTCGAAGCCTTGCGGGGCAAATGGGTTGTGCTGTCTTTCTGGTCTACCACCGACCCCGTGTCGCGTCTCACCCAGAACAGAATCGCCTCGATTGTGAAATCAGGCAACAGCCACGATGGCAACAACGGCAATGACGCTGAAATTGAATTCAAGACTCCTGCCGGAGTCTATTCTCTCGGCAACAAAACCAAAGTAGAAGTATTATCGGTCAATTTCGACCAATCCGAACCGCTGATGAAAGAGATTATCAGTATCGACAATCTTCTTGAAAGCTCGCAGACGAGGGTTAATTCCAAAGAGGAAATCAAACGCCTTTGTGACGCTTTTGAAATGAACAGCGGCCTGCGGTCATTCATAATCGACCCCGAAGGGAAACTTGTGATGGCCGACCCCGACGAGGAAGCCTTGCGCCAACTGCTTGCCTCTCGCTGACAAAATCTGACATTCATTCCCCCAATGTAAAAACCTGCCGCCCGGGTAACACCTCGCGGCAGGTTGTTTTTTTGCCTTTACTCAGACGAGTAGACAATGTAGCCTGGAAACCATTTGCCATCTACAAAGGTTATAGATATAAGTGCCCCGGTCGGGACACCATCACGTCTGCCTATCCAAAATGAGGGAAGAAAACGAGACAAGGCAAGTTTCCGGCTCATCAGACCGGATTAAACGTGGAGGACGCTCAATCGGGAGATTCCTCCAGGACTTCCTGTATCCCCCTTTAAGAAGAAACGACCTTCAATCATACGGGCAGACCCTCGCCGAACGTTCCCCTTCCCTGACCAAAGCTGAAAAAGAACGTATCATCACAAGGAACATCGGGCCGGCGCCGCTTATGGTAGCGGCCCTCTTCGCGGGCATACTGGCCGGAGGAGCGGCCTCGTTGCTGAAATGGGGCATCGCGTCATTCAGCAGGTTCGTGACCGGGTTCTTTCACGAAGGAAGCCTGAACTGGTGGTTCCTGCTACTCCCGGTCGTGGGATTGATATTGGTGGGACTTTACCAGCGTCATGTAATCCATCGAGAGATTTCCCACGGCGACAACCGCCTGCGCAATGATTTCATCCTAAACCGCTGTTATCTCCCCACCTCCACTATCTATAATCCCATAATAGCTTGTATCCTGACCCTTGGTTTCGGAGGGTCAGCCGGATCGGAAGGCCCGATAGCATTTTCAGGGGCAGCGATCGGCAGCAATGTCGGAGCATTCCTGAGAATCTCCCCTTCCAAGGTGAGAATGCTGACGGCAATAGGCGCGGGAGCGGGCATCGCCGGTATTTTCAAAGCACCTGTGGGAGGTGTGTTGTTCACCATCGAGGTACTCGGTATCGAGCTCACCACTGCCGCCGTCGCCGCGCTGTTCCTGGCCTGTGTGGCGGCCTCCACTGTCGCGTATCTGTTATCGGGATGCACCTCTGACATTTCATTTCCCGATGCCATACATATCTCATACGACAACATCCCGATGCTGATTCTCTTCGGGGTGATATGCGGAATTTACTCGACCTATTACTCCTCCACAATGGGACTGGTCGGCACTTGGCTTGGCAGAATCCGCCGCCCCCTGATAAAGAACATCACGGCAGGTATCGCTGTCGGATGTCTCGTGTTCCTTTTCCCGCCGCTTTACGGTGAGGGTTACGGTCTCGGCACATCCCTCCTTGACGGGAAATGGGACAGTCTTGTGGCCGGTGGCATTTTAGGTGGGGTCGCCTCAAGCCCGTGGGTTTTCCTGCTCGGAGCATTCGCGATAATGGCGGTCAAGAGCTTCGCGACAGCCGCCACAAACGATGGCGGAGGTGTCGCCGGAGACTTCGCCCCGACAATCATGATAGGCAGCGTGGCCGGATTCTTTTACGCCGGAGTCCTGAACGACTGCTTCGGGATGTCGCTCCCTGTGGCCGACTATGTGTTCATAGGGATGGCCGGAATTCTGGCGGGAGCTGTCAGGGCCCCGCTGATGGCCATGTTTCTGGTGACAGAAATGGCGACCACGGGCTACGGGCAGTTCGTGCCCGTAGCCATAGTCGCCAGTTTGTCTTACCTTACGGTATGTCTGTTCAGGTTTATCGGCCGGAAGAGGTCACAAGGTTCTCCACACGGCGGTTGTAAAGCTCCTCACCGAGAAGGTCCTCCAAAGTGAGATGCATGCGGTAACGCCAGTAATGGGGGTTCTTGGCCGGCTCATTGATCTGCTCCTTGTAGGGGTTCTCGCGACGCACGGTGCCGTCAATCGACAGCCAGTCCTGAAGCGGGAGTATGCAGAGCATGGCGGGAGAGTTGAGATGACTCTCGACAATCTTCTCGCAAATCCAAGGCTCGGCGAAGAAGGGTGCCGCTCCCCCCTCGTGGAGGATGTTGTTATAGAAACGCTGGGTGGCCGCACGGTCAGATTCCCACCACTGACGGATACCTGACATGTCGTGGGTCGAGGTGGTGCAGACAGTGTAGTAGGGATAATGGGCCGGATTGCCGAACTCCTCGCGGGGATTCTTGGGCATACGCTGGATGTCAAGTGTCAGAATCTCCAAAGCGCTCATCACCGCAGGCACGCAGTCGGGAATCATTCCGAGGTCTTCGGCACAGGTGAGCATGTCGGTAGCGTCGATGATGGGGGGCAGTTTCCACATGGCCTTTCCATACCAGAAGTCGTTGTGACGATGGTAGTAGAAATCGTTGTAGAGACGGTCGAAGCACCAGCGCTCATAGTCGGTCAGCGAACGGTAGATGTAGGTGTACTGAGCCGAGATACGAGGATGATACTTACCCTTTTCATAGGGATCCTCGATGAAGAGCACCTGGTCGATAAGCCCCTGGAGGGCGTTGCACAGACGGGCGTTCTTCTCGTCGTCAGGCTGAGTGGCGAAGTAATCGGCAACCTGACGCTGGGTGGCGAACTCGGGACGCAGGCGGTAACGGCCATATCCGGCATCCACCAGGAAGCGCTCGCGGGCCTCGTCGGTGTACTCCCCGAAGAAGTCATTCAGGAAGTAATCCATTATGTAAGGTGTGGTCTGCAGGTCAACATCCAACCAGAAGTCATAGTTGTTGCGGAGCTCGTCGGGGTGGAACGGCAGAGCCGGGTTGAACACACCGAGCAGACCGTGGAGCTGATTCATAGGAATCTGCCAGATGCGGAAGAATCCAAGCACATGGTCGATACGGTAGACATCGAAATATTCGGCCATCTTGCGGAAACGAGCCTTCCACCAAGCGAAACCGTCGCGGTTCATCTCCTCCCAGTTGTAGGTCGGGAAGCCCCAGTTCTGACCAAGCACGGAGAAATCATCCGGGGGAGCGCCGGCCTGGCAGTCGAGGTTGAACAGGCGGGGAGAAATCCAGGCATCCACGCTGTTGCGCGAGATACCGATAGGTATGTCACCCTTGATGGCCACTCCGTGGGCGTGGGCATAGTCGCGGACAGCCCTCATCTGCTTGTCCAGATGATACTGAATCCAGTAGACATAATTGATGTCAGCCTGGTTTTCCTTGACGAACTTGTCGACAGCGGCTTCATCATACTGGGCATATTCACCCCACTTCGAGAAATCGGCTGAGCCGTTGCGGTCACGCAGCACGCAGAACGCGGCGTAAGGAGTGAGCCAGGAAGCGTTGTCCTTGACGAATTTGCGGAATACCGGAGCCTTGCAAGCCTTCTCACCTACCTCGGCGAAGAGTTCGCGGGTATAGGCGTTCTTGGCATTGTTGACCCTTTCATAGTCGACCTCCTCAAGGGCGTTGAGTTCCTTGGCGAGGTTGTCGTAGTAAGCCTGACGCTCCTTGTCGGCCAATGTGCCCAGCTCTGAGAGACGCAGATACATCGGATGAAGGGCGAAAGTGGAGTTGGCGTTGTAGGGATATGAGTCGGTCCAGGTGTGGGTCATCGTCGTGTCGTTGATGGGGAGCATCTGGATAAACCGCTGACCAGTCTTGGCCGCCCAGTCCACGAGCAGTTTGATATCGAAGAATTCACCGACACCGAAATCCTCATCGGAACGTAGCGAGAAAACGGGGATTGCCACACCCGCGCCGCGCCAGGGGGCTTTGGGATTGACAAACCTCACACCGGCCACAACCATGTTCTCCCCCTTGGTGGCGGGAGCGACAGTCATATGGCGGTTGTCACAGCCTTCCCAGCATACAACGTCTCCGTTGTTCTTTTTCAGGATAAGGAACTTGTATTCGAGGTCTTCGGGGAGTTTGTCAAGAGGCAGGGCGCAGCTCCAGGTGGGGAACGAAGCGTCGCTCATGACAACAGCCTTCGCGGGGTCCCAGTTGCCAAGCGCATCGCATCCTCCGGAGACGGCAAGCACCTCATCGGGAGCGACCATAGGAGCATCGCACGACAGCAGCATTCCGGCAGCCTCCACCTTGGGGGGAAGCGCACGGCCCTCACGACGGCATACACAGTCGGTGAACACCACTGAGTAGAAGGGCTTGTCCCAGGGCTGGTCTTGCCAACGGTCAAAAATCTCATAAGACTTCACACCTTCTCCGCGACGGAAAAGATGTCCGTGGCCCCACTCGTTTTTCTCATACCCGTTTTCATGCTTCACGAAGTAAGCATACTTGAAATCGGGAGTGTCATCGGGGAGCTCGACCTGGGCTTTCCAGCTCTGCTCACCGTATAATTCAAGCTTGATGGCTTTCGCGTGGTCGCCATTTCCGAGCTGGGGGATGTCAGCCGTCAGATAGATGGCCTCGCCCCAGTTGGTGCGGTAGTCGACGTTAAATGAAAGGATCATAGGTATCGATTATTGGTCGGTATTATGTGAGTAAGATATATTTTCCGGAGGATGGAGCGGCGACGGCTCAAAGCAGCTTGATGGAGATATAGCGCTTGGGATTGCGTTTCACATCAATGAGCAGCGAGTCGAGAGAGGCGGAAGCCGCGTTGAGGTTGTCGTAAAGCTGACGGTCATGGGTGAGCGCCCCGAGGGTGGAGTTGGGGTTGTTAAGCTCGGCGGAGAGAGCCTTGAGGTTCTCCGACACGACCATCATATTGTCGAGAAGAGAGTCGACCGGGAGGGTCTTGAGCTGGCCTGACAGTTCGGCCAGGTCGGCAGTGATGGTGTTGACATTTGAGGTGATGCCCTCCACGTTCTTGACCACCGGGGGGAGCTGGCGCACAGTGCCGTTGATTGAGCGCATTGTGCCGTCGAGCTGGAGAGTGATGTCATCCAGACGGGATATGGAGGTCTGCAGGGCGGGATTGGCCACCAGCGTATTGATATTTGTCAGCAGTGTGTCAACTTTAGGCAGGATAGCGTTGATTTTAGGCATCAGGTCACCCGAAACGCCGTCGAGCATACCGGCTGCGGTCTCACCGATAAGCTGGTTGCCTACTTTGTGGAAATCTTTCGAATCAGAGAGATGGAGAGCAACGGTGGAGGTGCCGAGGAGGTCCTGCTCGATGACAGCCTTTGAACCTACGGGGATGCGGAGTTCCTTGTCGAGGCTAAGCTCCACGGCCACATGTCCGGGATTGTCATATTCATAGCGGATATCCCTGACCTGGCCTATTTTCAGGCCGTTGAGGGTAACGGGGGCAGATACTTGCAAACCGGCGACATTGGTGTAAGAGGCCGTGTAGAAATTTGCAGGCTTGAACACGTTCACGCCCTTGAGAAACTCGATTCCGAAAAAGAGGACGGCGAGCGCCACTACCGCGCACAGGCCGATTATCACTTCTTTCTTTACGTTGTTCATTTCTTTTCTGCTTGTTCGTTTTAATTCTGCCGGGACTGAGGACTGGAAGCCCGGTGGTTTCAGATTGTGTGGGCTTTCACCTCCCGGTCGAGGAGGGCCGGCCCGTAGGTATTGAGATAACAGCTGAAAGCATTGTAAATCGCCTTTGCCATCTGGTCGCAACCCTTGTCAGAGTTGAGGTATGCCTCGCTGTCAGGATTGCATATGAAGTCAAGCTCGACGAGCACGGCAGGCATCGATGTCGCCCACAGCACCCAGAATCCGGCCTGTCTGACCCCCATCTGCTTCCTTGAGGCTGTCTCCGAGAGATTCTGATGAATCGCGTCAGCCAGTTCGATGCTCTGATCCATACGCCGGCTTTGGGTAAGCTCGAAGAGAATGTCACCTTCCAGTGAATTGGGGTCAAACCCGGCATATTTCTTCTTGTTGTCAGGCTCGAACTCCATTGCGGCGTTCTCACGTTTGGCCACCGCGAGGTTCTCGGCGGTCTTGTGAAGGCCGAGAGTATAGACCTGACATCCGGCAATCGTCTTGCGGCGCTTGTTGCTTTTGGCCACAGAGTTGACATGAATCGAGACGAAGAGATCACTGTGAGACTGGTTGGCGATGTCGGCACGTCCCTGGAGAGTCACGAAGTAATCACCGTCGCGGGTCATGACAACATCGGCATAGTCGGCGAGATGTTTCTCCACAAGTTTCTTGACCTTGGTCGCGACCTTCAGCACGATTGTCTTCTCATTGGTCTTGGTTCCGATACAGCCGAAGTCCTTCCCCCCGTGCCCGGGATCCAGGCATAGGGTAAATTTCTTTTCACCCGACGAAGCGGCCCCTTTAGCCGTCATATCGCACGGCGAGACAGCCCCGGCGAGTGTTACCGCCGCAGCCAGAAGAAACCGCTTCAATCCAGATACTTTCATCGTCGGAGACAAATATGCCACAAAATTAACAAATTCAAGCAAAATATCCCACTTCACCACGAAAAAAAGAGCCATCCATCCCAACTTTTTTCGGGCATGCGTCCCATTGTTTAAAGACGTAGGGGCATCACTGCGGGTCCACATCGTAATACAACGTAGTCTGGCGCATCGCCGGATCGGAATGGAGGTCCAGATAGGTCTGGCGAAGCAAATCCTTTATTTTGGAGACAGAGGCGTTTACTTCGATTTTCAACATGATTCGCCGGATATAGAGATTCTGGACACGGGCGACTGAAGGTTCGTCCGGCCCGAAGACGCGCCCACCGAGCAACTGCCGCAGACGAGCTGCGTAATTGTCGGCAAGCCGTGACAGCACTGCCCGGTCGCGATGTTTCATATAGACATAGATAACCCTCACAAAGGGGGGATAGAAATACTTCCGGCGTTGCTCTATCTCGTCGTTGTAGAATCCCTCATAATCATGGACAGCCACATAGCTCAGAATCGGATGGGCCGGTTCATAGGTCTGCACCACCACTCGGCCACGGCGACCGTCGCTGCGTCCTGCCCGTCCGGAAACCTGCTCCAGCATATTGAACCCTCGTTCCCCTGACCGGAAGTCGGGATAGTTTATCACCGAATCGGCGTTGAGCACACCCACCACCTCGACATCTTTGAAGTCCAACCCCTTGGTCACCATCTGGGTACCGACCAGGACATTGGCTTTCCCCTCCGAGAAGGCTTCTATAATATGCTCGTGGGAATGCTTGTTGCGGGTAGAGTCTAAATCCATCCTGAGCATCGTCACCCCGGGGAGCAGCCCTGTAAGCTCATCCTCGACACGTTCTGTGCCATATCCGATTTCCTCTATGGCCGGTTCCTTGCATTGGGGGCAAATCTGCGGAAGGGGGTACACCGAGCCGCAGTAATGACACTGGAGCTGACGGAGCGCCCGGTGATAGGTCAATGACACATCGCAATGCTCGCATCGCGGAACCCAGGCACACTGGCGGCACCTCACCATCGGGGCATACCCGCGCCTGTTCTGGAAAAATATCACCTGCTTCCCCTCATTCAGGGCTTCCCGCGCACGGCGCACGGTGACACGGGCGAACGCCCCTTCAAGCTCTTTGGCGTCGCGGGCGCGGCGCATGTCGACAATCTCTATCTCGGGGAGCGCGACATCACGATAACGTTTATCGAGCGTCACAAGCCCGAATTTACCCTGTTTGGCCTTGTAATAGGTCTCCACCGAAGGTGTAGCCGAACCAAGCAAAGTCTTCGCGCCATGGAAACGGGCAAGCACCATCGCGACATCACGCGCATTGTAACGCGGAGCCGGGTCAAACTGTTTGTAAGAACTCTCATGCTCCTCGTCGACAATCACGAGTCCAAGCCTGGCGAACGGGAGGAAGACCGCCGACCTCGCCCCGAGAATCAACAACGGTTCATTGGTGGTGAGCAGTTTCTTCCATATATCCACACGCTCATTGTCGGAGAACTTGGAGTGATAGACCACCACCCTCTCGCCGAAGACCTCCTGAAGGCGGCGTGTGAGCTGCGCCGTCAAGGCAATCTCAGGCACGAGATACAACACCTGGTCACCCCGGCCAAGCACATGGTTGATCAGATGTATGTAAATCTCGGTCTTCCCCGAGGATGTGACCCCGTGGAGGAGGTTGACATCCTTCTCTTTCCACAGCAGGTGAATCTTCTCCAACGCCTTCTGCTGAGGTTCGGAAAGCAGAGGGAGATGTTTCAGAGGACGGCCGTCATATCGGAAGCGGTTGATTTCAATCGTGTATTGCTCCACGATTCCTTTCTTTACCATCGCCGAAAGGATTGCCGGACTTACCCCTCCCCTCTCAAGGAGCCTCTCCTTGGAGATGTCCGCTCCGGTTTCATCAGGTTCTTTCCCTTGCCCGGCCTGACGGTTCAGGTCAAGCAGCGCGAGAAGCAGCGTCTCCTGCTTGCGGGCGGAGCCGACAAGAGTGAACGCCTCACTCTCCGACAAACCGGGAGCAAGCCTGACGCAAGTCTGTTTCTTGGTTACATACCGCTCGACGAGTTTTTCCGCCACAATCAGCACACCCCGCGAGACGAGCCGGTTGACAGTGGCCGTTGTGCCTCGGCGATCAAATTTCTTCACAATCTCCGAGATGGATGTCTGCTCCTCATGCTCGACAAACTGGTAAATCTCATTCTCCAGGTCATTCTTGAGGGGAAACACCGCGAAATCAAAATCAGGGTTCACCTCCACAAAGGTCTCACTCTCGATTTTCATTCCCGATGGGACTGCGGCCCGGTAGACATCTCCCGAGGAACAGAGGTAATAGTCGGCCACCCAGTCCCAAAGTTTCAACTGCGGATTCCTCAGAACAGGCGAGTCGTCGATAATCATCGCCAGGTCCTTTATCTCATACCCGGATGGCGCGGTCAGGGGCAAGCCGACCACTATCCCGGTATAGAATTTCTTTCGTCCGAACGGCACAATCACCCTGAAGCCCACCCCTATCGGGAGGGCTCGCATCTCGGGTGGAATATGGTAAGTGAAGGTGGTCTGGAGCGGAAGGGGCAAAACCACTTCTACAAATTCATTGGCCATCTGGAATATGGATTTTCAAGTCATCGACAGCGAGGAACACATTTTCAGGGAGGGTCGGAGCCACTTCGGCATAGCGCCCCATATCGTGGCTCATATGTGTCAGGTAAGCAACTCTCGGCTTTATCCGGGATATCAGCTCCAAAGCTTCATCGAGAGTTATGTGGGATATATGAGGTTTGTGACGCAATGCGTTTATGACAAGCGTGTCAACCCCCTTCATCGCCACGACAGTATCATCAGGCACAACCTTGGCATCGGTGATATATCCCAGTCCGCCTATACGGAAGCCAAGGATATCAAGCAGGTAATGGTTGACCCTGACCGGCAGCACCTCCAGACCGGCGACCTCGAAACTCTTTCCGGCCTCAATCTCACGGAGGTCGAAACGGGGTGCGCCCGGATAAGGATCTGCCTTGAATGAATACGGAAGACGTTCACGCAGGTCGCGGGCCACATCAGCCTGGCAATAGACCGGGAAGCCGCTCTCTTTCATCTCCTCCTGATAGCAATACGGGCGCAGGTCGTCGATACCGCCGACATGGTCATAATGCTGATGGGTGACCAGCAACGCGTCAAGCCTATCCTGTCGCGAACGTTCGCCGTGACGGAGCATCTGTTGATGGAAATCAGGCCCGCAGTCAATTAGTATCCGTTTCCCTGCCACCTCAAGAAGAGCCGACGCGCGTAACCTATGGTCACGCTGATCAGTTGATGTGCAGGTAGGACAGCCGCATCTGAGCTGCGGCACACCAGTCGATGTCCCTGTTCCTAAAAATGTCAGTTCCATATCCTTCACAACAATTATCTGACAGAAAAGTCTTATTGATTATATCTCACCAGCAATCCGTTCTCGAAAATCACATAGACACCTCCGGGATAGCTCCACCGCTCATACATCAACGACTGGTCATGACGGCGGTCGACATCGCGAGGTGCGCCCAAGGCCAGCGAGACCTCCGGGGTGGTCATCCCCTCGGCAACCTTTCCCTGACGTATCAGTTCCCAGTTAGCGTCGGTGATTTGCGGATAACTGTCTCTCGGGTCAGTCAGCATGAACAGGTTCTCGAATCCGCGCAAAGCGGGTTCACCCTCATTCACCGTTGTCGACATAGCCAACGCACCGGTCTCCCCTTCATCTTCCGTCGATGAAAAACAGATGAGGAACGGGTAATCCTCACTGCCGGCCCTGACTTCGGTAACACGGACTTTCAAGAACTTCCGGCCCCTTCGTTGTGAACCGTCCGGTGAAATCCAACGGCCTGTACGGGTCACCAGTTTTTTTCCGACAAGTATCTCTCCCGCACTCCTGACCAGCTCCAGATCGACAAGGAATGGGAGCTTGAGATTGTCGCGTTTCTCCAGAGTGGCCGCATCCCCTCCAGGGCGGTAAAGCAGCGAGTCAGAGGGTGAGACGACCGATGTGAAAATAAGTTCGGCCACCTCTCCACCGGTGATTGACGGCACCTCGCGCACACCACGGTAGACCAGCGTGTCACCAAGGGAAATCCCGACCGACTTCCCGGCGGGAGCGGAATAGGTGTAGGTTGCCCTCGCATCGGCCACAAGAAATTGACGGCCCGGACGCCACCCGCTGAAAGGAACCGCCTGGAAATGTCCGGCGAACTCCTGTTCTGGTGATTCCCCGGCATTCTGCCGCCTGACATCCTTGTAAGTAATCTTGGGGGTGGATTCAATCCCGGTGAAACAGCTTTGAAGGAGCACCGAGGGGGCGAAAAGCAAAATGGCCGCAAGGACTCCGGCGGGAGTCCTTGTCAGCCATCTATTTTGACAGATATTTCTTTTCAACTTCATTCAGCCTTGGGAGTGATGCCCAAGTTGTGGAAAATAAATGAGTATATGTCGGCATATTCATCAACCACCTTGGCGACCGGCTTGCCTGCTCCGTGACCTGCCTTCGAGTCGATACGGATAAGCTTGGGAGCGTCACCGGTCGAGGCGGCCTGCAAAGTGGCGGCGTATTTGAAAGAGTGAGCCGGAACCACACGGTCGTCATGATCGGCGGTGGTCACCATGATAGCCGGATAGGGGGTGCCGTCGTTGCGGATGGTATGGAGGGGGGAATACTCCACCAGATATTTCGCCATCTCGGGAGAATCGGCGGATGTGCCGTAATCCGATGCCCAGTTCCAACCGATTGTGAACAGATGATAGCGCATCATGTCCATCACTCCCACACGGGGAATGGCCACCTTGAAGAGGTCGGGACGCATGTTGGTCACCGCTCCCACGAGCAGGCCGCCATTGCTACCCCCCTCGATAACGAGATGTTCGGGTTTGGTCCAACCCTCCTTTATCATATACTCGGCGGCGGCGATGAAATCATTGAAGACATTGAGCTTCTTCATCTTCGTGCCTGCCTCATGCCAAGCCTCGCCATACTCCGAGCCGCCACGCAGGTTGGCCTGGGCGTATATGCCGCCATTCTCCAGCCAGACCAGACGGTTGGGTGAGAACCCGGGTGTAAGCGAAACATTGAAACCACCGTAACCATAGAGGTAGACCGGATTAGTGCCGTCACGTTTCAGGTCCTTGCGGTAGGTAAGGAACATAGGTATCTTTGTCCCGTCAGCCGAGGGATAGAACACCTGTTCGGTCACATAGTCGTCGGGGTTGAAGCCCTTGATGTCGGGGGAGAAATACAGCTTGCTCTCATCCGTGTCGAGGTCATATGAGAAGACAGTGGCCGGATAGAGGAAAGAGGTGAAGGTATAGAACGCGTCGGGATATTCTTTCGAAAGGCTGAAACCGGCCGAACCGAAAGTGGGAAGCTTTATGTCACGGATTTTTGTGCCGTCAAGCTTGTAAAGCGCGGGGTGGTCGGCGGCATCCTTCTCGTAGTTGACGAAAAGACGGTCGTCATAAATAAGCCCACATCCGGTAAGCACCGCGTCGGGAGATTCGGGAATAAGGTCTTTCCAGTTCTCCTTGCCGGGGGCTGAGAGCGGAGCAGTCACGATACGGTTCTTGGGGGCGTTGTATGATGTCTGGATCATCAGGGAGTCGCCGACAACATCAATTATGCCCACCTCATAATCCTGGGAGGGTTCCACAACAACCCAGTCGCTGCCGGGTGTCTCAAGGTCTTTCAGCATCAGACCGTTTCCAAATCCCTGACCACCGACAGAAATCATCATATACCGTTCATCATCGGTCAGGCCGACAGAATGGAAATGAAGAGGATGCTCCTTGTCGGTGAAGACAAGGGTGTCTTCGCTCTGGGGTGTCCCGAGCTTATGGAAATAGATGTTATGGTATTCGTTGGCGTTGGAGAACTCCTTTCCAGCCTCGGGGCGGGGATATGCGCTGTAAAAGAACCCTTTACTGCCGTCAATACCCTTTTCACGCCATTCAGCTCCGGTGAACTTCGCCCACTCGATATGGTCATCGAGGGGCTTGAGGGTCTCCGCGTCAAGCACATAGATTTCAGTCCAGTCCGAGCCGCTTCTTGAAATCGTGTAGGCGATGTGCTTGCCGTCCTTAGACATCGAGATGCCGGTGAGGGCCACTGTGCCGTCATCGGACAGAGCGTTGGGGTCAAGCACGACAACCGGCTCTCCACCGAGGGTGTCCATACGGTAAAGCACCGACTGGTTCTTCAACCCGTCATTGCGGTAGAAATAATATTTGCCATCCTTCCAGCGGAAAGGCGCACCCTGCTTGGTGTAGTTGTTGAACGCCTCGATCTGCTTGCGCAGCATCGGGCGGAAAGGAATCTTGGAGAGATATGAGTTGGTGACGGCGTTCTCAGCCTCCACCCAGGCGAGGGTGGCTGCAGCCGTGTCATTTTCGAGAGGTCGGTAGGGGTCGGCGACCTTCATTCCGAAGTAATCGTCAACCACAGTCTCAGTCGGGGCCTGCGGGTAATTCAGCTTACCGGAGGCAACAATGTCAGATGATGTCGCCATAGCTATGGAAAACAATGCCAGCGAGGCTGCGGGCAGTTTTGATAGTTTTTTCATAATGGTTTATATGAAGGTTATCGACTGTCTTTCGATTTAGACTCACGCTTTTTCAAGTGGAAGTGGAGAAGAATGATACAGAGAGCCACGACCACGATTCCACCGAAATACAATACCGGGGATGTGAGTCCGGCCATGAATGAGTCCCATCCCATCACAACCATCACAACCAGATATATGGCCAAGATTGCCGGGATGATGATAGACCTGCGTAAAATCTGTCTCATACCTCAGGTTGTTTTGCGGTTTTACGCGTGACCGGCTTCTTTTTAGGTGCGGTTGACGGCTTCACCGTTTTTGCGTCAGCCTTTTTGGCGACAGCTTTTTTAGAGGCAGTTTTCTTCGCAGCGGCCTTCTTGGGCTTGGTCTCATCCTTCTTTTCAGCCACCGCCTTTGTCTTTTTCGGTTTGGTGGCTTTGACCTTAGGTTCGGCGGTCTCCTTTACCGCCTTGGATTTTACCTTGGCGGCCTTCGTCACTTTTGCCTCCTTTGGTTTGACGGTGTCAGCCTTTTTGGCGGTTTTCTTCGTAGCCTTAGGTTTGGCGGTCTTCTCTTTGGCCGCATCATCCGAAGCCTTGGATTTACGCGGTTTCCTCACAGATGGCTTTGCAGCCCGTGGTTCACCTCCCCTTTTCCGTTTTACCGGCTTACCGTTGAGAGCCGTTGATTCCGCGATGGCCGGAGAAATCTCATCCGAAGGCTGTTCCCCGTCGGCATTTTTAAGGGGAAGATGGATGCCGACAGAATTCTGGAGCATCTTGGCGGTCTCGTCATCAATCTTGTATGGGCATTCCTCAGGATGGAAGCGTCCTGCCATAAGGTGATTGTAGATTTCCACACAGGCCCACGCGTCTATGGCCGCGTAACTTTGCTGGCCAGGCGTAAGCTCAGCGGCCTCCCAGTTGGTAAGCCGCTGATTCTTGGATATGCGCTGCCCGAAAATAAGGGCGAAAATCTTTTGCAGGCTGTTGTCGGCGATTTCATATTCCTTGACGAAGGTCTGCAGCTCCACGAAACCGGCCGGGGTGAACTCACAGAGCTTGGCCAGCGAGTGGAAGTCATCCTTCAGGGAAAGACCGATTTTCTGGATGGCCGGATTCTCAAAAATCGACATCAGGCCGTCCAGGCTTCCTATTTGCTTCAGGCGGAAAAGAAAACATTCCCCAGGGACGGACAGCTGCACGAGCGAAACCTTGTACCGGTGGTTTTTCTGGAAACTCGGTCTGGTCTCGGTGTCGAATCCGATCTGGGGTTGTTTCAACAAGTAGGCGACGGCATCGCGTGCCTTGGCTGCGGAATCTATAAGAATGACTTTCCCGGGATAATGCACCTCGGGAAGAGTATGGACTGTTTCCTTAGATATTCCTAACATTCCGCAAAGTTACCAAAAGTTTTTCAAATCCCTACCATCCCCTGCGGGGAAATAGAGCTGAAAACTCTCCCGGCATCAGTCGCGGATGATGATTTTTCCGGACCCGGCGGGAGTGGCCCATATGTAGAGACCGGCAGGAAGGGAGAGCGAGATGGATCCGGCCCGGTTGGAGAGATATTTCTGATAAACCAGCCGCCCGTCGGGGGAGCAGATGACCATCATACCGGGAGCTCCGGAGAGATTCCAGGAGATGTCACGGCCTGAAATAGAGAATGAAGCGGCATCTGCCATTATGCGTCCTACCGATGCATTTTCGTCGTTGGTGACAAATATCGAGAACTCCTTCAAAGTCTGGCCCGAGGAGGCGATGTTGACATCAATCTTGTATGTGCGGACAACATCAGGAGTCCAAGGCTCAGAGAAGACACCGGCCGGTTCGACAGACATCGTGAACGGGTTGCCCGGGCCTATCGACTTGGAGACACTGGCGGAATTGCCAACGGCGACAGGTGCGCAGAAATCAAAGCATATACCATATTTCTCGAAACCGGAAACAAGAGTGGCGGTCACATCCACTGCCAACGGCTGGTCTGACTCGACGTTCAACGAGCCTGAAATCCACACCTCACCATCCTGCAACCATTCCGGGTCGGGAGTATTGAACAGCACATTGCCATCCGGCATAAGTGTGCCGGAATGAGGAACGACAGTCAGCTCTACGGCAGACGCTGACATCGCGACAACCGCCGCAGAAAGCAGAGTAAAAATTTTATTCATATGATTCAGTTTTGTTCGTTTGTCTGATTAACGTAAGCCTGGGTGGTCTGGAGATACTCCCCTGTCGCCATATCGGTAACAAACGCCACCACCGAGATGTTTTCAGGATTCCAGGCCGGGTCGATTGCCACGGAGAAATCCCTGACGGTTTCCTCCTCGCGGCCAAGGGTGACGTGGTCACCCCAGACCGTTGAAGTCGCGTAACCGCGCAACACATGGTCGTGGACATACTTGCGGTCCCAGGTATGGTCTCCGTTGACATTGTATTGACGAGCCACGATTCCATCCTCAAGAATCCAGATTCCAAGAGCGCCCTCGACCGACTTGCCCGGGAGCAAACTCACACTGCCGTCAAGACGGCGGGTAGCATCGTCATAGCTCAAATCCGTCACCTCTATCTCACAGAGGGCCGGACGCTGCAACGCGTTGTAGACAGCCGTCGCCCAGCCGGTATGAAGCGTGGGGACGCTGCCATCCACGATTCCGGAGGGGAACACATCTATCCCTCGGTCGGCGCACATCGCATCACCAAACTCTGGTTTCAACCCGACATATGTGGGATTCGAGACCGGTATGGCGAACTCACCGCCGTGGATACTGACGGCCACCACCTTGCCGGGATACTGCTGTTCCAGCTGATGGATGACACGATGTCCTTCCGGACAGTTGGGACAACTCTGGCCGGTATAATCCTCAAGCAGCACTACCCGATTCCCCTCAATCGGCGGAAGCGGGATGAAGCGTTCATCATCATCGATGTCGTTGCAACCCGAAAGGGCCACCGCGACAACAGCCGACAGCAATGAAATCTTATGATGTTTTACGATTTCCATATGGTATAGCGGGAGGATTTACAAATCAGAAAGAATAGTTATAGGAGAGTGTGAAGCCACGGGTGGCGGGAACCCAGCGACACACCCCTCCAGAGCAATTGTAACCGGCCCTGGTTCGTCCGTAAGAGACATTGAAACGGTTGGCGCCGTAAGAGCCGGTCACCCCGGCCTGATAATAATGGGTGTCGGTGCGCCCGCAGTTCCACAGGTCGCTGACAGCGAAAGACCAGTGAGGGGTAAGTGTGAGCTCCGCCATGGCGTAGAGCCAATCGCCGTCATCATCCTTTGTGGTGAGATACTGAAGTTCCCCGCGCAGGATGGTGCGCGGTGTGATTGTCCATCGGCCCTCGGCGACAAAGATGTTGGCATTTACCTTGTCCCCCTCACCCTGAATGGCGGCTTTGTCAAAGAACTGGTTCATATACATCAGTGTCAGGGTGAACGGCTTCGACAACCTTTTCTCCATCATCACGTTTATGTCGCGATAAAGGAGTTTCCCAGCCTTGAAGAACGGACACGACACCCCGTCGGAACCCATCGGCATCGATTTGTCGGCTTTGGGAAGGGCGTAAGAGAGGGAGGCGTTGACGCGGAAGCGGGTGCCATACCGGCCACCAAGGGAGGTGCCACGTTTGAAATTGACCGCCGCCTCAGCCTGGTATGCCCATTCCCCGGCCAACTGTGTGGCGTAGGGATAAAATGATGGGAGGGTGTAGGAGTGCTGAGTTGTGAATGGCGCGAGGTTGTTGATGAAACCGGAGTTGCCGCTGATGGTGCGGTCCTGACGGAAAACCATATTGTCGGCACGTCTGGCCTGAATCATCACACTCTTGCCGGATTTCATCCAGGAGAGTGACAACATAGCCGCATTGCCATGCTTGTAGGTATAACCGTTGTCGAAACTCGGATCTTGTCCTTTCCAGGCAAATTCACCATAGAGGGCGAATGACTTATAGCTCAAGCGGGTACGCGCATCGACAGCGTTGACAGTGCGCGGTAGGTTGAGCCTGAGGTCTTTTCCCGGCACCATTATGTCGTGGTCTTCCTCGCGGTGAAGAATCCAACCGGCCCCGAGCTGCCACCCCCAGCCGGACTGACGCAGACGCGGCCACCAGCGGGCGATATCACCCTCAACATCGGCCCCGGTAATCCATGAACCGGTGTTCCAATGCCAGTAACGACGCTGCACACCACCGAGTGCCTTTAGGGTCAGCCCTTCCACAGATGTCCAGCGCACCCTGCCACCCCTGACGGCATTGTCGATACCGAGGGCGCGGTCCTCATAGGCACGGAAAATAAGGCCGGAACCGAATTGCTCGTAGAAATCCCCGGCGGTAAGCTCCAGCCCCTTGACAGGCTCACCTTTGGCGTAGAAGTAAGGCACACCCCATCCCTTGAAGTCAGGCTCGAATCCCGGAAGGGGATGGTCGAGGTATTCAAACCTTGCCCCGGCTGAAAAGCGTTCCCCTTGCAGCCAGAGGTCAAGATAAGTATTGGTGTTGAATTTGCCATCCTCTGTGGTCGAACCGATTTTCTCGTCGGTCTCGGGGAAGAGCATATCGGTCTGGAACGATCCGTGGAGGGCCAGCTTGCCGGGCCAAAGGTCAATCGCCCCGGCCTCCCACAACGGGGAAGCCAGCGCGACGCATCCGGCAGCGGCAACAATATGCTTAATCAGTCTCGCCTTGGCGTAACTCATCATCATGCTATCAGTGGATTATTGACAGACAGGTTATTTCGCAACAGACTTCACCTTCTCGAAAAGCTCGGTCTCGGCTCCGTCATGATAACCGGAATGGGAATACACCACATTCCCGGCTCCGTCGAGGAGAAGGACGTGGGGAACGACCTGCACACCCACCCCGCGGGCGAGTTCACTGTTGGAGTCGAGCAAGACGGTGTAAGGCCAGTCATGCGAGGCGACCAGGGAGCGTACCTTGTCGGCATCCTGCGCCTTGTCAATCGACACTGCCACCAGTTCCACGCCGGTCTCCGCCTGCCAGTCTTCATAGACCTGCTCGATAGCAGCGAGTTCCCTCATACACGGTTTGCACCATGTGGCGAAGAAGCTTACGATGACAGGCTTGCCGTCTGTCCCGATAGCGGAAGCATTGACAGCTTCCCCGTCGAGATTCTGCAGCGACACCGACGGCAACGCCGCCGACACCGACATGGATGACGCGGCCAACGCGACAGCCGCGAATATTGTCTTTAGTCTCATAATCTGCGATTAACGGATTACAACTTTGGATGTCTGTTTACCCTGACGGACGATATACAGTCCGGGGACAAGGTTGTCGGAGGAGACCTTCACACCCTGAAGGGTGAAATATTCCTTCTCGGATGACGCCTCATTGACAGCATCAGTTGTGATGTCGAGAATGCCGGAGGCCTCTGCCACGGGTGCCCAGTCGCAGTTGATGGCAGCTTTGGAGGTGCGGTTGGAGAGGATGGCGACTATACGGCATTTGTCAGGATTCTGAAGAATGTATTTTGACGGCGAACCGGCCTCCTTGATTTTGTCGACATCCTTGAAGGTATGCTCAAATGTCACCTTCGTGCGCCCGGCTGTCTGAGGGATAGAACCGGTAAAACCGCTGCCGGCTTTCAAAGTATTGGCGATGCAGACATCATTGAACTCAACTTTCACATAGGAGCCCCCCTTTGTGAATATATCCCAAAGAGGATCGCTCCAAGGAGCGGTAGCTCCGGCATAATTGTTTTTCTGTTTCCAGGAGCTGGAGGTTCCCGTCAAGCCATCCTCAAGCAGGAGAAATTCAATCTGGCATTCCCCGTCAGACACTTGATTGGCAAACTCGACAGTGGCTTTGGCATATGCCTGGGTATGTTCCTTGTCAAGCCATTCCGAAGCCTCCATGGTCACGGCTGCCGAGGCAAGCGCGTTGGCTGTTCGTATGGCGGAAGACCCGGCGTTGGCTGACGAGCCAGTATTGTTGGGGTCATTCGTGTTGCGGTTGACCCTGATAGTCGGCGCATAATTGGTCTGTTGCGGGACTGCGAAAGTAGACACCCCCATCGGATCACTGCTATGGTAGGCTATTCCTATCACTCGCTGGGGATAATCGCGACGGATACCCTCAAGCGCCACAAATCCTTGCGGACACCAAGGACACCAAGTCCCGGTGTAATCTTCCACCAATGCGCGATGTATGGGGACAAAGTCTGAAATCACAACCTTTCCGGACACAGGATTCTTGGTCAGAGACTGTCCGTTGGCTGCCGTCACCCGGATTTTCATCGAGACTGTAGCTCCAAGCTCGTCGGGAGCGACAGCCTTGAAGGCGATATAACGTTTGCCGCTTTCACCGATGGGATCAAACTCGATTGTGAAGCTCTTGTCCTCGTACCCTTCAATAATCTGGGTATAGGTGAGCGATGTCAACGGCTCGGTACCTTTGTTGGTAATCTGGTCATAGAATTCAAACTCCTGACCCGGTTCGGCATAGGTCGTGCCGAACGCCATAAGGGACATGTCCACTGAAGCCAGAGCTGTCGGAGCAGCGAGGGCGGTCAGACCGAGAATTGTGATGCCGGGTAAAAATCTTTTCATATAAGCACCTTTTATAAGATTATAGAATATAATTCAACACCATACCGTTGAATTATTTGAATTGTCAGTCAAAATTATGTTTAACCTGTGGAAGAGCCGTGATGCTGGAGCGCTTCACGCCGCAAATATAGCAATTACTTTTAACATACGCAAAAATCACTGACAAAATGTTTAGCAATATTAATCAATGGCAGCATTTTGCCAGACAATACAGTCTTGCCTTTTCTGTTTGCCATCATCCATATAGAGTAAAAGCCATTAACAGAAAGTCGGTGTGTCAACATTTATTTCTGTTGACACACCGACTTTCATATGTTTCCCGTTAAGTCTCTTATCAGTCAGTCTTGATGATAAGGAAGTTTGACTGGTTCCAGAAGCGAGTGGGGTTGGTAATCTTGAGAATCTTCATACCGTTTGCGCCATCCACGATCTCGTAGGAATCGGCAGGCTGATTGGTCATGACTTTAGCCTTCTTCGAGCCAAGATTGATGGTGCGGAGCGAACGCTTGTCACCGGTTGTGAAATAGCTCTGGTCGAAATTCGCAGGCATTACTTTTGTCTTGCGGAGGAAACCGGATTCCATCAGATTGTGGGCCTTGAGTTCCTTGCCCGTGCCAATGGCATAATAGCAGGTGTTCATCTCATTGTTAAGCTCGACAGCTCTACGTTCAGCGTCCTGACGGGCAGTCGATTCCACTTCCACCACTGTGGTGAGAGAATCCTTCTCATGACCGAGCTGGTCTACCGAGCGATTGAGACCTTCAATCTGGATATTTGCGTCGGCGAGCTGTGAGCGCAGGCCGTCGATAGTCTTCTCCTGATCGGCAATCTGGGTTTTCAGGTTGGCAACCGCGCGCTGGAGGGTGGCGTTGTTCTGGTTGCTGGCGGCAAGCTGCTGCTCCAGCTGCTCCAGACGCTGGCGACGCTGCTCAAGAGCATTCTGAATCTGCTCCATATCCTCGCGAATCTGACGACGCTTGTCGGGAGTCTCGGCTCCAAGCGCACCGGAATTGAGGATATTCTCCATCTGCTTAATCTGGTTCATACCTTCGGTGATGTCATTGAGAATGACGAGAAGTGAATCCTGGTTTGCAAGAGCGACATGAAGGGAATCAGAAGTGGTAGGACCCCCGGCCTGGTTCCCATTCTTGTTCTGACAAGCGGTCAACATAGCCAATGCTGCGAACGCTGCAAAGCCTAATTTCTTGATTTTCATAATTGAACAGTTAAAACGTAGATTAATTTCTTTTTTAATACAGTCACTTAATTGAGCTATTGCTCAGGCGTGTCAGGGCGGTATTTGTTGCGGTGTATCTTACGTTCCTCGCGAGCAGACCGGTTGCCTGATACTACAATAACGATTTCCCCTTTCGGATTGTTCTGAGTGAAATAATCGGCAAGCTCTCCGAGAGTGGCATTATGCGTCGTGTTGTGCAATTTTGATATTTCCCGGGAGACCGACGCATCACGGTCATCTCCACAGACCTCGGCAAGATCGCGCAAGGTTTTCACCAGTCGCAACGGTGACTCATATATTATGAATGTACGTTCGTCGGCGGCAAGCTGAGCCAGCCGGGTAGCCCTCCCCTTCTTAGATGGAAGGAAGCCTTCGAAACAGAACCGCACACATGGCAAACCGGAATTTACCAACGCCGGCACGAATGCTGTCGGCCCCGGCAAGGTCTCGACCTCCACACCCGCCTGACGGCACTCCCTCACAAGCATGAATCCCGGATCGGATATGGCCGGGGTTCCTGCATCGGAAATCAACGCCATCACCTCTCCGCCGAGAAGACGCTCCACAAGTGGACGCACCGTCTCATGCTCGTTAAACTTATGATGTGATGCCAGGGGGGTAGTAATGCCGAAATGACGGGTCACCACAGCCGATGTGCGGGTGTCTTCAGCCAGAATCAGATTCACCGTCTTGAGAGTCTCGACAGCCCTGGGAGCCATATCCCCGAGGTTTCCGACCGGAGTGGGAACCACATATAGTTTTCCCGCGCCTTTGATTTTTTCTGCCATAGTAATTACAATAAAGCTTCAAGAGACTGGTAAAATTCCTTTCCGGGGGTCTCGTCGAGATTCAGGCCAAGACGTTCGACAAGATACTCCCGCAAAGCGGCCCGGTCAGGCAACATTGAAATCTGAACCAGCGACTCCATCATCTGCTGTCTTGAGCCGCCGAAAATCTCGCGGCGATAGAAAAACGCGTCATTGATGGAGAATGTCCGGTATATGTCGGTGGGAGAGATATTCCGTCTGGGAGTCTCAACCCCCTCCACAATGGCCGGGGTTGAAGTGTCCTCCGGCGCAGGTTCAGGTTCAGACGCAGTTTCAGGTTCTTCAACCGGGTCAGGTTCTTCAACCGGTTCACAATCAGATTCCGGAGTAATCTCAGGCATGGAATCCGGCATCTCCTCATCCTCCTCATAAAGTTCCTTTTCCTCCTGTACTGTGGGAGTCTCCTCTGTTTCCGGTTGTTCCTCGGCTAAATTCACATCAGCATCAGCCTCCTCCTCAAACTCGGCGTTCTCGATTTCAGCTGCGTCATCTTCAGTGACGGCGACATTCTCCTCAACCGCAGTATCTTCCTGAGGCTGCACCCTGTCAGAAGCGGCGGCAAGCTCGGCGAGGGATATGATTTTCAGTTTAAGTCCGTCAGGAAGGGTGTCTCGTTCGGCATCCTTTATAAGGAGCAGCTCCTCGGCGATGTCTGCCGTCAGAGCGAGCATCTGGTCAATTACAGGATTCATCGTAGTTGTCATTTATCGGGAGAGGAATCAGAATTGTTGTCTCAGGAAACTGGCGATAGCGTCACGCACCTCTGCCCTCTTGCAGAAGAAATCATTGACGAGTATCACCACGGCGTGGGTCGGCTTGCCGTCGCTGTCGAGCTTGTAACCGGCATAACAATGCACACCGTTCATACTGCCGCTTTTCAAGGCGAGCTGTCCCTGGAGGGAGGTGCCTTTGAGAAGCGACTTGACAGTGCCCTCTTTGCCGACCAGTGGGAAAAGCGACACATAAGACACTCCGCTCCCTTTCCGGTCGGCCATCTTCTCAAGCAGGTCGGCCATAAACCGGGCGGTTACGCGGTTGTTTCGCGATAGTCCCGACCCGTCGTGGATGTCGGTGATGTCGAAATCTATGCCACATCCGGAAAGAAGGCGACGTTCGCGGGCAATCGCCGAAGACCGGGACTGTCCGGGAGCCAGCATCCTCAACATCCCTTCGGCGAAAAGATTGTCCGAACGGGTCATCATATTGTCGAGAATCTCAGCCCCGCGTGGAGAACGGTGGAGTAGTATTTCAGTCATCGGCTCATCTGAGGTGTCGATTGTCTGCCAGCAGACAGCTATCCCGTTTTCAAGCAATCGGTTCTCAAGGGCTTCCCCGAAAGCTTCCGAGGGGGACTCCATCGCCTTGTCGCCAATCTTGTTGTCTCGGTAATTCAGGGCGTAAAGTCCGGCTCCGTACTCATATCTGACATCGGAAAGCTCCCAGCGGTCGCAAGGGCCATTGTCGGGAAACGCCGAGGTATCGACAAGAATCTCCCCTTCGATGAAACTGATTCCGGCTTTCTTAACGGCATTGACAATACCATTCACAAAGGACGGATTGCCCGGAAACTGCCCGCTCTCTATCGTCGGGTCGCCGTTCCCGGCAATCACAAGGTCGCCGTTCAACACCCCGTTGTCGATTTTGCCACGGGTATAGACTCGCGTCTCGAAACGGGCGGTGTCCAGCCCCGCCTCCAACGCCGCGGCTGCCGTCAGGCATTTCATTGTGCTGGCAGGCAGCATGGCCTTGTAAGGATTCTGGCTGACCACATCCTCCCCGGTGGAGAGGTCGCGCACGACCACGGCGACAGAAGATGCCCTGTCGCGGGAAAATGGTATTACAGACTTTCCCACTACCGGCAGGGTCACCGCGATGGCCAGCGCCAGGCCAAGTGTCCTCAACAGACTGCTGCGCTTGTTTCCGTCAGATGATATGTTGTCGTTTTTTATCCTCATTTCAGCCCACGAATTTACTAAACAATCCATCTTTAAACAAACTTTTAAGGGCAAAACACTGCTGCCGTCACCAAAATCCGCGTTTTTTTACCTCTTAGTTCCTTTTTCTCCCATTTTTTTCGTAACTTCGCCGATTGAATCACCCTCTCTTCCACTCACATCCTCTCCATTCATCGTCAATCCCATACAACCGTCCGTCAAGGCCTCTGAAAGCATGGCACTCAAAACCCGAGACAAACTCATCGAAGTCGCCCGGCAGCTCTTCGCCCACAAGGGGGTGGAGAACACCACCATGCTCGACATCGCCAACGCGTCGGAAAAAGGACGCCGCACAATCTACACCTACTTCAAAAACAAACGCGAGATTCACCAGGCGGTGATTGAGCGTGAAAGCGAGCAGATTGTCAGCCGTGAACGCCAGATTCTCGAATCAGACGAGAGCTGTTCGCGCAAGTTGCGCCAGTTCATGGAGGCGAGGTTCCAGATTCTGATATGTCCCACCGGACGGCGCGAACGCCAGGACACCGTCCCCCTGCTCATGCGCCTCGATGTCACCCGCGCCGAAAAGACGCGCCGTCTGGCCGCCCGTAAGGAAATCGAAATCCTGAAAGAGATTCTTGAGGAGGGGAAACGCAGCGGGGAATTCTCGGCCACCCAGGCCGACCGCGCACTGTCGATGATAATAATATTGATGAAAGGGGCTGACGCTCCGGGTCTCGCGCTCAATCTCGACGACGCGCATACCGACCTCGATCAGGCGCGACGCGACATCATCGATTTCGTGATAGCGGGAATCACCCCACGCGTCACCACCTGACCGGACATAAATTTACACCGAACTCAAAACGACAAACTTTCATATATCAACATCATGAAATTACTCGAAGGAAAAACCGCGCTTATCACCGGTGCCGCCCGCGGAATCGGTAAGGAAATCGCGCTCCGCTTTGCCAAGGAAGGCGCCAATATAGCATTCACCGACCTCGTAATCGACGAGAACGGCAAGAAGACCGAGGAGGAAATCGCCGCCCTCGGTGTGAAAGTCAAGGGTTACGCTTCCAACGCCGCTGACTTCGCCCAGACTGAAGAGGTAGTCAAGGAGGTACACAAGGATTTCGGCTCGATTGACATCCTGGTCAACAACGCCGGTATCACCAAGGATGGCCTCATGATGCGTATGACCGAAGCACAGTGGGACGCTGTGATCGCGGTCAACCTCAAGAGCGCGTTCAACTTCATCCACGCCGTTCTGCCCATCATGCTCCGTCAGCGCAGCGGCTCCATCATCAATATGGCATCCGTTGTCGGCGTACACGGTAACGCAGGCCAGAGCAACTATGCCGCTTCCAAGGCTGGCCTCATCGCCCTCGCCAAGAGTATCGCCCAGGAGGTAGGCTCACGCGGAATCCGCGCCAACGCCATCGCCCCCGGTTTCATCGAGACAGCCATGACCGCCGCCCTCCCCGAGGAGGTACGCAAGGAATGGGCTATGAAGATACCTCTGCGTCGCGCCGGAAAGGTAGACGACATCGCGGATGTGGCAACCTTCCTCGCCTCAGACATGTCTTCCTACGTCACCGGTCAGGTAATCCAGGTTGACGGCGGTATGAACATGTAATCCCCGACATCAACAGGACATAACAGCCAGCGAGGCAATCCCGGTCAGGAATTGCCTCGCTGATTTTTTTGAAAAAAATTCCGACAGCGATGTCACCTTTCGAAGCGCGGATGTGTCTATATTACGAGATGTCTCAGAAACAACGTTTGACAATAACAACAATAAAACCGAATAAACAATTATGACTGAACTCATCATTATCGTTTCCGTATGTGTCATACTCCCGGTTCTCGTAGTATGGATTGTTTTCCGCGCATCAATGAACAGCGACAACAAACGCGCCGAAGTGCTGACCAAGGCAATCGAGACCAACAACGGAATAAACGCCGAGGAGCTGATTGAGGCGTTCGGCGAACGCAAGCGGACACCCCTTGAGGTATTGAACCTGCGGCTTCTCCGTGGTTGCATCTTCTCATTAATCGGCATAGGCTTCATCGTCACCGCATTGGTGTCCTATGCCGACGGAACAGAATTCAGTGCCGATCCGGTCACCCTCCCTATGCTTCTGGGTAGCGCGTCACTGGCTGTAGGGGCAAGCTACCTGATAGTCTATTTCGCGACCCGCAAACAGGTTACAGACAACACCGGAAAGTAAACCATGGACCGCGAGCAATTCATTTCACATGTGGAGGGTTCACAGAGGGGGCTTCGCCGTTTCCTTGTGGCCCTTTGCTGCGGAGACTCCGCGCTCGCCGACGACATCGCCCAGGAAACCCTTATCAAGGCTTACCTCTCCTGTGAGGGATTCGGTTCACCGGAAAAGTTCAACGCCTGGATTCACCGGATAGCCTACAACACATTCCTCAACCATAAAAGGTCAGAGAGATTCACCCTCGACTATGAGGAAGCAGCCACCATACCCGCCGGTGAGAGCGCGGATGCCTCATTCAGGTACCAGCATCTATATGCCGCCCTCAACCGTCTCCCCGACAAAGAGCGCACATCAGTGTTGCTGTATTACATGGAGGGATATTCAATCAAAGAGGTGGCCGCCATCACCGAGGTTTCCGCAGATGCGGTCAGGCAACATCTGGCACGCGGACGTGTCCATCTTCGCGGCTTGCTGGGTTCACCACGTTCATAACCATCTAACGGATTTATTATGGAAGAGGATAACTTCAAAGAGATATTCAACAGTTTCAATCCCGACCTGTCGTCAGACGCGGATTTCATGTCAACACTTCAGCGGAGTATGAACGCGGTCGAAATCGTCAGGAAGCGGAATGCCGAGCTCCACCGTCGCGGCAAGCGGGCGATAGTGATTGCCTCACTGGCCGGATTTGTCGCGGGGGTAATAATGACGATACTCCAGCCCTACATCATAGCGTGGTTCGGAGAAATTCATTTCAGTCTGTCGATTCCCTCCTCACAGTCAGTCAATATAGATTACACCCTCATAAGCTGGATGGCCACAGCGATAATCTCATTGACAATCGCCCTCAACACATATCATATGGCGATGTCACATCATCGGTTGGCCGATAAGGCTGGTTCATAAAAAATAAAAAAGCCGGTGTGTCAACAAAGATGAATTTTGACACACCGGCTTTTCCGTGTTTATGTAAGGAGGGGGTCAGTTAACATAAATCTTGGTTGCCGATTGCCCTTGCCTACGGATATACAGACCCGGGGGGAGCGGCGACGACACCTTTCGGCCATCAATCGAGAAATACTCCACTGTAGCCGAGGAATCGGCATCCATTGCCGGGACATCCTCGATTCCGGAGGCAACCGGAGGCCTCACGGTCAGCAAAGCGGTTGGCGACTTGACATCATATTCCAGAATCAGTTCTGTGTTTGACAATGTCTGGGCAACATCAGAAGTGGGATTGGTTGTCATCGGGAAAATTCGTTTGTCTTCCGCCGAAGTGATTTCTGTCAGGAGATATGTACCCGCTCCGACATAGCCTGTGTTCATAGCTCTGGAAACGGCGGGGGAAGGATGGGCGGAATCTTCTGCGATTCCAAATTTTATACCTTTGTTCCAGTCAATTTTGAAAGAAGGGGAATCATTCACTTCAGCTTCCACAATCACGAACTGACCGGAAAGTTGGTTGACGTTAGCCTTGTATGTTTTTCCATCCTCTGTGACAAGTCTCTCTCCCACGCCGTTCCAGGAGTCGATTCCTTCTCCGGCGATATATAAGGCAGGGGCTTTGGTATCGAATTCTATCGTGGCTGTAGCAGAGTTCCATATGATGTCATATGTGCCACGCAACGGAGTCCACGCCCATTGTGAATCCTTGTTCAGCGTGAGGGTGAGCGACTGGCATGCCAGGTCAAGGTTCCAGCCGTTAATGTCACCCCCGCCATACACATTAGTCCAGTCAATGTCGGCGACATCCTCTGAAGAAGACTTCACGACTCCGAAACGATTGCCATAACGGAAGCCTGAAGCATCATCTTGCTGGAACTGCTCGATGTCTACATCAAAAGCCTTGAACAGCGAGGAATCATCAGTCGCGCCGAGAAGTAGCGGCTCAGCCCAGTCGTTCAACCCGACAAGAAACCAATAGGTCGGCTGGGGATTGACGATTACGGAATGAGTGAATAACAATGTCTTTTCGGCATCGTTCCATACCACGTCATACACTCCCGGAGCAGGAAGAATCGCATCGCCGTCAATGCTGCTCTGCCATACATCCTTCATCTTGAAAGGCATACCCGGCTCGACATTGAATCCATCAGGATTAGCGGCGTGGTCGGCGTAATACCAGCTACCGGTGGTATTGTCAACACGGTCTACCACGGTCACCCTCGGGGTGGAATCCGCGTCAGCAGGGTCACCAATAATGACACTCCCGAGTGTGAACACATGCGGGTTGTCAGTCGTCATAAAAAGATGGTCGGTATTGGTCAGCTCCCATTCCTTCTCGACCTGGAGGAAGTAGTTTGACCGAGCAGGCTCGACAGGCCTGTCAGGTTCGGGAATCTCGGGAAGGTCACCGGAAATTTCAGGATAATCGACATTGGCCAGGATGAAACCTGGCTGCTGATTGTCGCGCATCGCATCCCAGGCTCCATTGGGTTTCCCCTCATATGTCATTGCTCCCTTATTGTAATTGTTGAAATTATATGACTGGGGTTCCCAATAAAATATTCCGTCACAGGTGGAGTCTTTAAGTCTCGGGATGAGATAGTCGAGACAAGCCTTGACATCCTTGCTACACTGCGCGGCGACAGCGGCCTCACCCTTCTGGTCTACACCATCGACCTTGCTCCAGGCGGTAGGCATACCGATTTCACAAAGAATCGTACGTTTGCCATAACGCTTGTAGATTTCCTTTATGGTGTTGAGGGTTTTGTCGGCATTTTCCTGCCAGGCATCGGTCATAAAGGTCTGCTCGTTGACCGGATAAAGCGACATTCCGACATAGTCGAAATCGAAATCAGTTCCGGTGGAGCCGAGGAATGCGGTATATCTCGACAGATTGGGAGCATCGTCGAGCATTATCATAGTCTTGATCTCGGGATATATGCTCTTGGCGGCAGCAGCGGCGGCGGAGAAGATAGTGACGAAGTTCTTGGCTCCGGTAGGGTTCTTCAGCACCTTGGCCGTATGGGCGGAAGATGAGATGTCCGTGCCGTTGGGTTTCTGATAGAGCATGCCGCTTCGGGTCTCGTTACCGAGCTGCACCCATTCGACATGCACACCCGCGTTGCGCAACGCGCCGAGAGCGGCGGTAACATGTGCGGAGGCTGCGGCAGCCATCTCATCCGTTGTGGTGAAACCACTCCATGACTGGGGCAAACGCTGCTTGGAGGGATCGGCCCAGTTATCACTGAAGTGTACACAGAGCATGACTCTCTGCTTACGCTCCTTAGCCGCCAGGCCTTTGGCTACGAGATCGTTGATGTCGCAATAACTTTTGCCGGAGGACGCACCCATCTCCCGGTCATAGCCGTTAGAGGTAGTGGGGTCGACAAACACACGCAATCGCACAGCATCCATGTTATAGCTGGCCATAAGGTCTGGAGCTGTAGTCGGATTGCCTTGGGCGTCAAGCATTCTGACATTTTGGTCTGCCATCTGTGTACACCATGATATGTCAGCTCCGATGGCAAAGTCAGGATAACCATATTTGTCGGCCATAGCGGGCATAGACACGGCAAACAAGGCGGTCATCACGCCTATACATCTGATCGTCTTGTGAAGTCTCATTAAAAAGATGTGGGGATTAAAGGGGGTAAAAGAATTAAGGTTACGATTTTTCACCACAAAGGTATCAAGAATATGTGTCCCGGCAAACCTGATTGCCAGGTTATTAACTAAAATCCTGTTGATTTGATTTTAATTCACAAAAATCAAATTTATATTTACATTATTTTTTCAAAAATATGTATACGGCAATCAAATATAATTAATCATCTATGTGCCCCCGCTCATGGTATTCCGTTTACACAAAATGCGACAGGGACATCCGGAATGGATGTCCCTGTCATTATTCTTATTCGATTCTTATTCGTATCCGGAGAGAATCGGAGTCCTGCAGACAGATTCCGCCTTCCGTCAGAAGAAGGGGAAGAAGGAATTGGTTGCGACAAACTTGCGGTCGAACTCCTCGTTCGTCATTGTCCAGAAGGCGAGGATGCCCTGGATGATGGGGAGGATAGCCCATGCGCCGCAGGTGATGCATACTAGCAGGATAGTGAGGATTCCCGCGCCGACCTTGTTGATGTAAAAATAATGGAGGCCTATTGAGCCTAACATCAAGGCGAAGATGGCGTAGACACCACGGCATTTACCCTCAGGGCCACAATTGAAGGCATTATTTGATGTCGTCTCAACATAAGGACGCATCGGCTGCTGGTAAGGACGCTGCTGATAGCCTTGTTGCTGATAACCTTGGTAACCCTGCTGCTGGTAACCCTGCTGCTGATAGCCTTGCTGCTGGTTGTAACCCTGGTTGTAATTCTGCTGGCCGTAGCCCTGCTGTTGCTGGTAGCCCTGACCAGGCTGCTGGTCGGACTGGTATGGTTGATTGGGATTCATAATCTGTTTTGCTTTTACTCTTTGACTGCAAAAATAGATGTTTGGTTGCAATCCGCCAAAAAAATCACAATAAAAAAAGACATCCGATTGGATGTCTTTCTGTTTTGGCGGCTATTTTCAGGAATCCTGACAGCCTTCAGGGTGAAATGTGGGTCTCGAACCCACGACCTTCGGAACCACAATCCGACGCTCTAACCAACTGAGCTAATCTCACCATTTGTTATCTTTCGGAGTAACGCTGAATCCGTTTGTTCCTTAAGACGGTGCAAAGGTACAACAATTTTTTGATTCCGCAAGCGTTCAGGCCATATTTTTTACATCGGCGGGGATTTTTCTTCATTCTTCGGCGACCTCACCGACATTTGAAGCCCGGAACAGCTCCCTGGCGGCACGGGCGAAATTGCGGGCACGTCCTTTCCATGCCTCGGGCACAGAATCGACAGGCATCACTATGTAATTCTCCCTGGCGAATCCATACCGCTCCCCTACCGGAGCCATCCCGGCGGATGGAGATGGTTTGAAAGCTCCGTTTACCGGCGGAACGGTGAATATGAGCTTATATGCCGCATCCTTGACATATGCGTTTCCGACACTGTCGCGGGCAATCGTGACACGGGTCATAAGGCCTCCACGGGTGTCGCGGGTCATCATATTGGATATGAAATTTCCGTGGGAATAGGCAAGGAACATCGGCTTGCGGGAAGCTGAGCCTTCACGCAGCTCCATGGGCTGGATAACATGTGGATGCCCTCCCATGATTATATCCACTCCTTCATCCTCGAGGAAACGCGCCCACTGTCTCTCATACCTGACCGGGGTCAGTGTATATTCCTCCCCCCAGTGCATGGCGGCCACAATGATTTCAGCCCCGGCATTGCGGGCCTTGGCTATATCCTGCCGGATGATATCCGGTGAGATGTAATCCACGACCGCGTCGCCGGTTACGGTGAAACCATTCGTACCGTAGGTGTAATTGACGAATCCGATTTTGAAGCCGCTGACATCAACAACCAACGGCATACGGCTCTCACGCTCGGCCGCGTCGGTATATGTCCCTATGTGGGTAAGCCCGAGAGAATCAAGCACGGCCACGGTCTGTTTCAGTCCCCATTCACGACGGTCAAGGGTATGGTTATTGGCTGTCAGAAACAGGTCGAAACCCGCATCCGCGAGAGCCTCGACGTAACTTACCGGCGCGTTGAACTGGGGATAACCCGAACATTGCCCTTTGGCCACCGGGGTCTCAAGGTTGACTATCGCGTAATCAGCCTCACGGACATAAGGGGCAATCGCCGAGAAGCAATATGAGTAGTCATATCCTTTCTCTCCACGTTTTGCCGCCTCAAGCTGGCCGGTGTGCATCATGGCATCCCCGGCAAACACAAGGTCAATCTCCCCTGCAGACGCTAGGGAGAGGACAAAAGCCGCCGCTGCCGCCACAAGGCTGTTCATGGTATCCCTCAGGCCTCAGACACAAGGCCGTAACTCAATAGTAAATGTGGCTTACTTGTAGATGGCTTTCTTTCCGGCGAGGAGAGTGTTGCGCATCAACGACACGATTGTCATCGGGCCGACACCTCCGGGAACGGGAGTGATATAGGCGCATTTGGGAGCGACCTCATCGAACTCCACATCGCCGCGCAGACGGAAACCGCTCTTGCGTGTCGCGTCAGGCACACGGGTGGTGCCGACATCTATCACGGTGGCTCCATCCTTTACCATATCAGCGGTAACGAATCCGGGCACACCCATAGCGGCGATTATTATGTCGGCCTTGCGGCAGATTTCCTTGAGGTCGCGGGTGGCGCGGTGACATACGGTCACGGTGGCATCCCCGGGGTAACCCTTCTGCATCATCAGGGTGGCGACAGGTTTGCCTACGATATTGCTTCGGCCGAGGACAACGCAATTAGCCCCCTTTGTCGGAATCTCGTAACGTTCGAGCAGCGTAAGGATTCCGGCAGGGGTCGCGCTGTGGAAACAGGGAAGCCCGATTGACTGACGGCCGACATTGATGGGATGGAAACCGTCGACATCCTTGCGGTAATCTATGGCCTCGATGACCTTCTGCTCCGAGATATGCTTAGGCAAGGGGAGCTGGACGATGAAACCGTCAACATCCTCGTCGCGGTTGAGATTGTCTACGGCATCAAGGAGGGTGGCCTCGTCGATGTCATCCTCAAAGCGGATGAGGGTGGACTTGAATCCGCATTCCTCACAGGCTTTCACCTTGGAGGCGACATAGGTCTCACTGCCGCCGTCGTGGCCGACAAGAATAGCGGCCAGATGGGGACGTTTCTCTCCACGGGCCACCATTTCGGCAACCTCGGCGGCTATCTCGGCCTTGATTTTGGCGGCCGTCTCTTTTCCGTCAATCTTTATCATCGGTTGGGGCTTAATTCGGTTGGGCTTGATATTGTTTACCGGCGGCCACGCATGGCCCGCATCATCTTCATGGGGTTCTTCATCGCCGTGGCGGCCTTCATCATCTTGCGGGTCTGCTCAAACTGGGTCAGAAGGCGGTTGACCTCCTGGAGAGAGGTGCCGGAACCGGCGGCGATACGCTTGCGGCGGCTACCGTTGATGATTTCGGGATTGGTGCGCTCCTTGGCCGTCATCGAGCTGATGATAGCCTCGATGCTCTTGAAGGCGTTGTCATCGATGTCGACATCCTTGATGGCCTTTCCGAGACCGGGAATCATCGAAGCGAGGTCTTTGAGGTTACCCATCTTCTTGATTTGCTGAATCTGGGCAAGGAAATCGTTGAAGTTAAACTGGTTGCGGGCCAGTTTGCGCTGGATTTCAAGAGCCTGCTTCTCGTCGAACTGAGCCTGGGCCTTCTCGACGAGTGACACGATGTCACCCATACCGAGGATACGGTCGGCCATACGGGAGGGGTGGAACAGGTCGAGCGCATCGAGCTTCTCGCCGGTACCGACAAACTTGATGGGCTTGGTCACGACGGTACGGATAGAAAGGGCCGCACCGCCACGGGTGTCACCGTCGAGCTTGGTCAGCACCACGCCGTCGAAATCGAGACGGTCGTTGAACTCCTTGGCGGTGTTCACTGCATCCTGACCGGTCATCGAGTCGACCACGAAAAGGGTCTCCTGAGGCTTGATGGCGTTCTTGATGGCCTCAATCTCATCCATCATCTGCTCATCGACAGCCAGACGGCCGGCGGTATCGACAATCACCAGGTCGAGATGGTTCTGCTTGGCATACGCGATGGCGTTCTTGGCAATCTCGACGGGGTTCTTGTTCCCCTCCTCGGTGTAGACGGGAACCTCAATCTGCGAGGCCAGCACCTTCAGCTGCTCGATGGCGGCGGGACGGTAGACGTCGCATGCGACAAGCAGCGGACGTTTCCCTTTCTCGCTCTTGAGCTTGCGGGCGAGCTTGCCGGAGAATGTGGTCTTACCCGAACCCTGGAGACCCGACATCAGTATGACTGTCGGATTGCCTGACAGATTGACCTGGGCGGTCTCGCCTCCCATCAGGGTGGCCAGCTCGTCATGTACAATCTTGACCATCAGCTCCTGGGGCTTGATGGCGTTTATCACGTTCTGGCCCAGAGCCTTCTGTTTCACCGTGTCGGTGAAGCTCTTGGCCACCTTGTAGTTGACGTCGGCATCAAGGAGGGCGCGACGCACATCCTTGAGGGTTTCGGCCACATTGATTTCGGTAATCTTACCTTGGCCTTTCAGTATTTTGAAACTTCTTTCAAGTTTCTCGCTAAGATTCTCAAACATATGTCGGGGAGGGATTTTCCTTTAAACTTCAAAAACGTCAGACAAGCCTGTTGGTGGCTGTCTCGGGGAAAACAATCGAGGGCTTGAAACCACGGGCTTCCTCATAGGGCATCGAGGCGTAGGCCATGATGATCACGATGTCGCCGGGCTGCACCTTTCGGGCGGCTGCCCCGTTGAGGCATATCACACCCGAACCGCGTTCGCCGGGGATGGCATATGTCTCCAGGCGCTCTCCGTTGTTGTTGTCCACGATATAGACATGTTCGCCGGGAAGGATGTTCGCCGCGTCCATAAGGTCCTCGTCGATGGTGATGCTCCCGATATAGTCAAGGTTCGCCTCAGTGACGGTGACCCGGTGGATTTTCGATTTCAGTATTTCAACATTCATGTCAACGTTCATATTTGATGTTGTCGATCAGGCGCACATCACCGCAATAGCAGGTGATACACCCGACGGCGTTGCCGTTATGGGGAGTAGACCATTCCTTGAGCGGCTGCATGGTCAGCGGATCGACGATTTCATAATACTCCACCTCCATCTGGGGATAGGCGTTCAGCTCATCAATCACCAGGCGGCGCGTGTCGTCGAGACTGTGGTCACGGGCCCATTCGACGCTTTTTTTGAGGATGCGGTGGATGGCCGGAGCCACGGCGCGGTTCTCAGGGGTGAGTCTCACATTACGGCTGCTCAGGGCAAGTCCGTCATCCTCGCGGCAGATGGGGCAGTCGATGATTTCAATCGGGAATTTCTCCAGTTCCACCATCCGGCGTATTACGGCAATCTGCTGAAAATCCTTCTCGCCGAAATATGCGCGGTCAGGCTCGACAAAACTGAAAAGCTTGCTGACCACCTGGGCGACACCGTTGAAATGGCCGGGACGCATCGGTCCCTCCATGACAGCGGCCACCTCTCCGAGGTCGAAGACACGGGTGTCTTCCTGAGGATACATCTCCTCCACGGTAGGTATGAAAGCGATGTCGACACCGGCTTCGCGGAGTTTGGCGCAATCAGCCTCCTCGGTGCGGGGATATGTGGCCAAGTCGGCAGCGTTGTTGAACTGGGTGGGATTCACGAAGACACTGACCACCACCGCCCCGTTCTCTCGGCGCGCGCGGTCGACCAGTGAGATATGTCCGGCATGGAGGGCACCCATCGTGGGGACAAGCCCCACCGAACAGCCCTCGGCCTTGAAGCGGGCCACAGCTTCTTTGAGGCCGCTGACACTTCTTATTATTTCCATTTGCTAACAGTCAGGAATTTTTACGGGTGCAAAGTTACATTTTTTTTCAACATCTACCGCCAAAAATCCCGACAAATCCCGTAACTTTGCAGCTCTTTCAGCCAACTACGCCATCGAGACATTGATATGAGACAGGAATTCGAATCGACACTGCTTGAAAACTGCGTCACCGAAATCTCCCGCCTGCCGGGAATAGGACGCAAGACCGCCTTGCGCCTTGCCCTCCACCTTCTCCGCCAGGATGAAGGGACAGCCAATGCCCTCGGCAACGCCATCATCGACATGCGCAAGGGGATAACCTACTGCAAGGTCTGCCATAACATCTCGGAGACGGAGTTGTGTCCCATCTGCGCCGACCAGCGCCGTGACCGTGCGACAATCTGTGTGGTCGAGACAGTCAAGGATGTGATGATTCTCGAAAGCACCGGCCAGTTCAACGGTCTCTACCATGTACTCGGAGGGGTAATCTCCCCTATCGACGGTGTCAGTCCCGACCAGCTTGAGATAGACTCCCTGATTGCCCGTGTGGCCGAAGGAGGCATCGAGGAGGTAATCCTTGCCCTGGGGGCGACAATGGAGGGAGACACCACAGGTTACTATATCTATCGCCGTCTCTCCCCATATTCCGGAGTCAAAATCACCCAGCTCGCCCGTGGCGTAGCCCTCGGCAACGAAATCGAGTACACCGACGAGTTGACCCTCGGCCGCTCCCTCACCAACCGCACCCTCTTCGCCGACTCCATCAAAGCCTGACCCCGCGCAATTATCTATAAATATCCATACCCCTCATGTAGGGACGCGCCGCGGCGCGTCCGCATCATCAATTCATTTCTTACAAAAACAATCTGAAATCCAATTATCAACATTACGGTCGATATATTCCATAATGTTGACATAATCACACGAATTTCGTATTATGTGTTCATGATACCGCGGTTGCCATTCAAATCCATATCCTGATTTTCGCGCAAATTTTGTAACGGCTCCCTTAATGTGATTTACAGCTACCGCGAGAGGGGAATTATGATGAAAAAACTCACAAGAGCTTCCATGATTGGAAGAACGCAGGCAACCCAGAGGGCTGTCTTTTGAAATACCGTCATTTTGACGGCGTGAAATGTTTACCACCATATGGATATGATTTGGCATTATCACATAATTCCACAATTCCATCCACGGATATCTTGATGGAGCTTCCAAAATAATCTTGTCGACAATCTTGCCGATTTCTGTCAACATCATCTTTTTCTCCTCTATTTTTCCAAGATTACAAACATGCCCTTTTGTTGCAATCGTGACAAAATACACGCCATCTTCATATTTATGCCATTCGGCCCGGATTCTATGGCGGTCATTCATACGCTAAAAAATTAACAGCAGTTCTGGTTACAAAAATACGAAAAAACTGTATTTTTGCAAACCGGTATCGGTTGTGAGAAATTACATTCGATGACGCGGACGCGCCACGGCGCGTCCCTACAAGGTTGATTAATGAACATCTAATATAAAAGAATGGAGAGAGGAGAGGTAAGGCTGCGGGCGTTGGAGCCGGAGGATGTTGACAGGCTGTATATCTGGGAGAATGACCGGGATATGTGGCCTTTCGGGGGAACCCGTGCGCCGCTGTCAAGACATCAGCTTTGGGAATATGCCACCGATTATGACGCGAACCCTTTCGCCGCCGGCCAACTCAGGCTAATCATCGAGCTTGCAACAGCTCCCGACAATGCAATCCCGCAATCTTCCCAATCCTCCCAATCTTCCCAAAATTCCCAAAATTCCCAGTCCTCCCCCATCCCCTGCGGGATAATCGACCTCTATGACATCGACCCCGTCAATTCCCGGGCTATGGTGGGAATTATGGTCGCGCCGCAATGGCGCAGCCGGGGAATCGCCACCCGAGCCCTCGAACTTGTCGGGGAATATTGCCGCGACATACTCGGGCTTGCGACAATCGCCTCGGAAGTCGCCTCCGACAACCTGCCGTCAATAAGGCTTTTCGGAGGAAAAGCGGGCTACCGACAAGTGGGTGAACGTCCGTCATGGTATCGCCGGAGAGAGCGCTTTGTTTCCGCCCTTCTGTTTCAGAAACAGTTACGCTGACAGTCATCCATATAATCCCGCCAAGCAAAGCAACCAAAAGTATGGTCAGATTGTTGTAACATAAATAAGTAACAGTTACAACTATGAAAAAATTTTTGTTCGCCGTGATTGCAATTATGGGGATTGCAGTATGCACTCAGGCAAGAGACACTTACGCCCACGACGCGTCGGTTCTTCCCAAAGCCGCACAGACCACGATTGCCGACAATTTCAAGGCCAAAGTCAGTGTGGTGAAGATTGACAAGGATTTCGGACGTGTGAGCGACTACGAGGCAATTCTGACCGACGGCACAGAAATCAGTTTCGACCGTGACGGCAACTGGGAGAATGTCGAAGTCAGCAATTCCAAATCGGTTCCTTCAGCATTTGTTCCAAAAGCCATTCAGGATTATGTCAGCAAAAACCAGAAAGGCACCCGCATCGTCGGTATCGACAAAGAGAGAAACGGATTTGATGTCGAACTCTCCAACGGTGTCGAGATGAAATTTGACAAGTCCGGAAATTTCCAGCGTTACGATGACTGACAACCATCCGACAACATCATCTGAAAACATCAAGGCCGCCGGGAACAATTCCCGGCGGCCTTGATGTTTCCGCGTATATCCACTTATATGGCGGCGATATCCACAAGACGTGAGATAGCCTCGGATGTCGGTCCATCGAAAAGCACCCGCCCTTGGTCAAGCAGAATGGCCCGGGGACAAATATCGCGGGCCAGGTCGAGATTATGGGTAGCCAGCAACATAGCGTGAGGAAGCTGCTGAAGAAGACGGGTCAGGGCATTCTTTGCCCTCAGATCGAGGTAAGAGGTCGGTTCGTCCAGGACGAGTATGTAGGGATTCATTGAAAGCACTGTCGCGATGGCCACCATACGGCGTTCGCCACCGGAGAGCCGTGTGGTAGGGCGGTCAATAAGATGAATGGCACCGATGGCCTCCAAGGCCTCGCGCACACGCCGGTCAACTTCCTGCCGGGGAAGTTTCATCATCTGTGGGCCGAAAGCGACATCAGCATATACCGTCGGGGAAAACAGCTGGTCATCGGCATTCTGGAACACCATTCCCACCTTGCGCCTCGCCTCAGCGAGGTTTTTCTTTGTAAGTGGAATACCGGCAACCTCGACTGTGCCCGAGGTGGGCAGCAACAGCCCGTTTGTCTGTAACAGCAAGGTCGACTTCCCCGCCCCGTTCAGGCCAAGCAACGCCACCTTCTCCCCCTCCCCGATTGAGAAGGAGACACCGCGCAAAGCCTCCTCCCCCTCAGCGGCAGGATAGGCATAATGCAGATTGGAAAATTTCAGTGCTTCAGCCATATGTGACGTTTTTTTGGGTGGCTCATCCAAAAAAGATAGCCGAGAGGTCGAAATATCTGAGGCAGAATATCACCCCTCCCCATATTAACAGAAAAACTGTGGAATTGGTTTCCCAGCTCATCGAAGAGTTGCCTCGGATGAATGACTGGGGGAATGTCCCGTCGAAACCACGAGCCACCATAGCCCTGTTGACCCGTTCGCCACGCTCCACAGTGCGCAACAGCAATTGCCCGATGAAAGGCCCCCATTCCCTGACCGGATAGTTCTTGCGTCCATATCCCCTGGCTTGACGCGCGCGCTGCATCGTGATAGCCTCCTCCCCGAGGGTACGCATGTAACGGCTTACCATCATCAGCTGCGTGACCATTACCGACGGCAACCCCAAACGCCCCATCGCCCGGCAGACCCCGTCGAAACCGCACACATAAACAAGCAGCAGCGCGGCCTGGACCGACAATAATCCACGGATGATGATTGAAACGAACGAAATCCATCCGGCGGAAACATCCACCCCGCAGACGGTCATCGCCACCCGCTGGTCAAACAACGGGTTCATAACCCCTATCAGCAGGATAAACGGGAGGGTCACCAACGACTTGCGGAACACGCGGGAATATGTGACATGGCTTAACGGAGCCATGACGACGGGGTAAGCCGCGAACCATATCAGCATGCCCAGGTTAAGCACAGGGACAGAGAGCATCGTCACGACATACCCGACTGCCACAAGCAGCAACGCCCGTGGGTCGATGTCACTGAGATGGTTTCGTGTCGCAGAACCATCTCCGAGCAACGGGTTTGCCAGATGCACGCTCATCTCCTGTCAGATTGTCATTTATCCTTTGCCCTGACCTTCTCGGCGACCGGCTGGCGTTTGTCAGCCCGACGCGCCACCAGAGATGTCAGTGTCCACAGAAGTATTATCACCATCGTAGCTCCGAGAATCCCCGAAAAGGAATTCTCATAATCGGGCATGACAGCCGTGGGGGGAGTGAAGGAACCCATATCTACATTGCCGGCCACATTCGCTATCGACCATTCGAGACCATCGGGATCGCCGCTCGCAATCCAGGCATAGCAGACACCAAGCACGAGAGCCGCGCCACCGAACCACGCAAGCACCGGCCAAAGGCGTTTGCCATGTGAAGCGGAGCTTTTCGCGCCGACTGACCGCTCCCCGAGCAGGTCGGGCCGTGACGCGCCGACAAACGAAAGGACAGCCCCGGTGGCAAGGCCTTCCCCAAGACCGATCACGAGATGTATCGGCAACATGAACATCAGGAATGTCGACATCGGCAACGCCGTGATACCGGAAGCCTCAGTCTCGACTGTCACCAGAAAAGCTCCCAGCTCCAGACCGGCGACGCAAGCCACCGTGGATGCCAGCATCAGCCTCCAAGGCTTGGTTGACTTCCCTGCGATGGGTTTATATACAAATGGATAGGCCAGCAATGTCGAGATCGCAGCCATATTTATGATGTTGCATCCCAAAGCCAGCATTCCACCGTCGGCAAACACCAGACACTGGATTATCAGCACCGAGCATATCGTCAGGAAGGCCGCCCATGGACCGACAAGCGCGGCGACGAGGACACCTCCGATTATGTGGCCGCTCGACCCTGTGCCCGGAATGGCAAAGTTTATCATCTGGGCGGCGAACACAAAGGCCCCCAGCACCCCCATGAGTGGTATAAGCGAGGGACGCGAGTCTTTCCTTACCTGGCGGGAGGCGACGGCGAGCAACGCCACAGCCGCCACACCTGCGGTTATCGCTACTGGAGGAGAGACAAGAGCATCAGCCATGTGCATAAGGCAGGATTATTTAAATTCGGTATTTGACATTAGAAGTTTAGAATTAAACATCCGATGGACGCTGTTGGTTTTTCGGACGGAAGAGAATCGCCACCAACGCTCCCACAATCTGGACGGCGATGGAAACCCACAGCAACACCACGATTCCGCCCCATTTGAGCAGCATCGGCATGAAGAACACGCCCAACACCGCCCCGATTTTACCAAGCATCGCCGCGATTCCGGCGCCGGTGCTTCTGACCTCGACAGGAAACACCTGCGACGGCAGGATGAATGTAATCAGGTGAGGGCCGGCATTCAGAAACACCTCGAAGATGATGAAGCCTACCACCGAAACCCATACCGGAAGATGCAGGCAATAAGCCGCAAGCAGCATCCCAAGGCCGCAAGCGCAGATTATGAATCCCCCCGCAAGCATACCTATATGGTTTAGTTTCCTGAGCAGCAACAGGCCGACGGCGAATCCCGGCAGGATGAAGAAATTGATGATCGCTGTCATCTCCACCGAGTTCATAACCCGTGCTATCCCGGTCTCGTTTCCGCGTTCTATCCCGAGAGCCATCACAAGCACCGGCAGGAACACCCCAAACCCGTAGACCCCAAGTCCCTCACAGGCCCAGGGGATTCCGGTCAGAATCACACGGCGGAGATTCGCCCCCTTGAACATATCGAAATATGAGACCTTGGCCACATCGGTTTTCGGGGCAGGAGGGACGGGAACCGTCACCGCCTGACCCAGCAGCTTGCGGGCGGCCGCGGCGGCTTCCTTGGTTCTCCCCTTCTCCATCAGCCATTCGGGAGACTGGGTGAAGTTGAGCCTCAGCAGGAAGGTGATACCACCCATCGCGGTCACAATCCACATCATCCGGTTCCATATTCCGGCATGGGGATACCCTTTCAGCACCGCCCAGCAAATGACAGCGGCAAGGATGAACCCAACGGCGCAAGTGCCTTTGGCGACACCCACCATAAAAATCTTCCACCTATCAGGCATTATTTCCGAAATGTATGAGGAGTCGAGACTGTAGCCTCCACCCACTCCGAACCCCGCAAGGAAAAGCCCGAGCAGAATCCAGGGCTGGGTCGGAAACATTATCACCATAAGGCTTCCGGCGACGATAATCAGCGGACATGCACGAAACCACCATAGATACCCCTCCCTGTCGGCGAGATACCCTATCAGCGTGGAGCCGACCGCGATGCCTATCAAGGCAATCGCGCCCATAATACCCTGCATGAAAGAGGACAATCCGGAAGTCGACGCAAGCTGAATCATCGGAATCATCACACCGACCACGGTCGAGAGCGCGGCCCCGATAACCTGCTCCATGGAGCCGGCCACCAACACCTTGTAATGTCCCTTGGTCAACGGCATAGTAGCCATGTCCGGGAGGGAGGAGTTATGAATCTGATTCGTCTGTCCCATAGATTTGTCGTATTAAATCATCATCGGGGTGTCAGGGGCTTTCCTGCCCGTGGCACCCCGTATTAGAGCAGTCAGTCATTGCCATCCTGCGGAGCATCGTCACCGACAGATTCCTCATAGTCGCGCCATGCGGTCTTGACCGAGATATCGCGGTTGTCGAAATGATAGAGGGGAAGCAGGAAGAGCCATGTGGCGATACAGAAGGGGCCGGTAAGGGTAGGTATGCCCCAGTTCTTGAACATCACATCCATCGCGGCCTGGATAAAGAATGTCGCGATCACAGCGGTGACAGTCCAGAGGGCCGATTTCCATCCCGGCTTTAGGAATGTGCAGCCAAACGCGATACCGGTCAGCACAGGTGAGAATCCGAAAAGGCCCGAAGAGATATTGGTCGGATCAGCTTGGAAAAGTAACGCGAGAGCGAGAGATATCGCCGATGCCACCATCGCCCAGAAAGCGGCCCAACGGCTGCATACGGCCAATGCGACAATAAAGAACACCCCGGTCACCCACGAATCAATCAGGAATACCTGAGAGATACCTTTGAGCCAGTACACGACCAGGTCGCCGAATCTGGTATCAATGGTGTAGGAAAAATCCTCCCTCATTATCGGAGCGGATAGACCCGGCGCGTCAAGTCCGTGGAGAATCCCGGCAGCCAGGAGGAAAATCCATGTGGTGAAGACAAAGGGGAATGTCAGGGAATTGACCTTCCAGGGAGCCATGACATTGTTGAAGGCCCGGCGCACCCATGTCGAGAACAATGAGCAGAACACCAGACAGGCCCACATCAGCCATGTGTCAGCGAGAAATGTCGGGAAAGCACATCCGACAAGCACGCCGTTGAATCCCCACAGTCCGGCGGCTCCGTCAGAGGGCTTCTCCCCCATTATGTAACCACCCAACACCGAGGCGGCTGCACCAACCACACCGCCCCAAGCTACCTGGGGTGAATGACATTCATATGCCCCCCAGAAAATACCTGCAAGGAAAAGCAGTCCGGTCCAGGCCGATTCCTGGAACATCACCTGTCCGATACCCCTGAAATAGGTACGGACAGTATCTTTCAACAATGTCAGACTCATAATATACTGAATTATACTGAATTTCGGATTGAATTATCTCCAGGGGAATTCCGCCGGAAGGGGAACCCCTTTGACGGCCTTGCGGACATTGGAGCAGAACTCCCTGACAACGGTCTTGACCGGCCCGGTCTCCCGGCCCAGCACCTTGAACAGAAGTCCGGCCTGGTTGGGGAGATGAGTGATGCCGGCCGAGACATGGGCTTCGCGATCGATGAATGCCCGGGTCTCGTCATAAATCTCCTTGCTCTTTTCCTCGGGGGTCAGCACCACCACATTCGCAAAGATATCGTAGCCGTGCATCGTCCCGACATCACGCAAATTGGCGGTAGATGGGTCGATGATGAACTTCTCCCGGAACAGCTGCTTACCATCGGGCCGTTCGCCGTGGGTACACACCGAAAGGATGTCGTAACAGAACATCTCCCCATCCTTGTAATACTTGCGCCCACCCATGAATATCTCCGAATAAAACACCGTGGCCGAGGGATGAATCACCATCTTCGTGTCGGAGATGAAACGGGTATGGCGGCAAGGAATCACCGGCTCGGGGAGGAATTCAAGGTACCCACCCTCGTCGACCGTGATAACCTGAGACAGCCCGGAATAATTGTCTTTCATCTCCGCCAGTTTAGTGGCGGCTCCGGTGGAGACGAATGCCATCGCGTCCTTGCCGACGGTGATATTCTGAGTGTAACGGTCACCGTCGATGTTAGGCCCTCCCGACGAAAGGATGTAGACACATGGCATTCCCGGCAACTCCTCATCGAAATACAGTTCCTGCTGCACGATAAGGGGCGCACGCCGGTCAAGCTCACGCAGTATTGATTTCCCGGACGCGTCAAGTTCGAATCCGAGATTGAGGTAGCCATGTTTGCCCGGTGCGCCCACATACATCGCTCTCGGAGGGGTGAGATATGGAGCCATCTCCGGCGCGTCATCAAAGCTGACAACCGGAATGTCGGAATATTCGCGTTTCACTTCCTTCATCGGACGAAAGTTTTTCAGGTTATAACTTATTCAGATTACTTTTTGTCAAACAGAGCCATCTTGTGGATAAGGTCGATAAGCTCGTCGATACCCTCTCCGGTCATAGAATTGGTGAACACAAAGGGCTTGCCGGGACGCATCAGTTTGGAATCATGGTCCATCACTTCCAGAGACGCGCCTACATACGGGGCGAGGTCGGTCTTGTTGATTACCAGGATGTCGCTCTGCGATATGCCGGGGCCATCCTTGCGGGGAATCTTGTCACCGGCAGCGACATCGATCACATAGATGAAGAAATCGACCAATGCCGGGGAGAATGTCAGGGTCAGGTTGTCACCCCCCGACTCGATGAACACGATGTCGGCATCAGGGAACTTCGCCTCCATCTCCTCGACGGCCGCGATGTTCATCGACGGGTCTTCACGAACAGCAGTATGGGGGCACGCGCCGGTCTCCACGCCGATGATGCGGTCTTCGGCCAACACCCCCTTGAGGATTTTGCGGACATGCTTGGCATCCTCAGTGGTGACGATGTCGTTGGTTATAATCAACACCTTGTAACCCTTGTCGATTAGACGCGGGGTAATTGCCTCAATCAGGGAGGTCTTTCCCGATCCTACCGGGCCTCCGATACCGATTCTACAAGTACTCATATATTCTGATATATTTTTGACGATTGGAAAAAATCAGACAACTCTTCCACAGGGTTGTCAGCTCATAAACATTCTCATATTCCCCTTTTCATGGAGCGAGGCGAAGATGTCAGACTCAGGGACGAACGCGTTCATGTCATCCACCCTCATCACACGCGCCTTCTCATACAGACGGGGCACATCCTCGGAGAGCTTGAAGAGGATTTCCTGGGTGTCGAAATGGGAAACCCTCACGCAGCGCAACGCCGCGCCCAGCACCATGTTTATCACCCCGTACTGATGGGAGGCGAACAGCTCCTCCTCCCCCAGCCCTTCGGCGGCGAATGCGAGTCCCTGAGCCACAGGGAAACTTCCCGGAGTCAGTTCCTCCTTGATATCGCGGTGCCAGAGGGAGACCATGCGGTTGCCGGGATAGAACCGTTCGGTAAGCTCGGCCATCTTGCGCCCCATACGCTGGAGCATCGTGCGGGCCTCGTCATTCATCTTGAACAACATCAGCTGACTGTCTACCTCCTCGATTCCGCGAAGGTTGTTTCTCATAGCCTCGCGATAAGCCAGCAGAGCCGCCACCCCGTCTGAAAACGCTCCCTGGAGAGCTACCGACCTGGCATATTGCTCAAGTGAGGCGGCATCATGAACCAGCCCCTCATAAGCGGCGGTCTCAAGTCCGTTGGAGAACGAGAAGGTGCCGACAGGAAAAGCAGAGTCGGTCATCTGCAGTAAGCGCATTATCTTCATAACTCATAATTTGTAATTCATAATTCATAATCCCCGATGTAATAAATTACAAAGGCAATTCACAGTTTGATTCCGGCGCTGATTATGAATTATGAATTGTGAATCAATGGTGGTGATGATGGTGGTGTTCGAGATTGGTGTTGTCATGACCTGCTCCGCCGAAAAGACGTCGTAGCTCACCGGGGGCGAGGAAAGGAATGATATCCTTCCCCTCCTGGAAATCATAAGTAATCTTGTCGATGTTATGGGTCTCCATCACCGCAAGCATCACCTTCTTGTCGACAGTCAGGGGGACATAGACCTTGGTGCCTTTCACCACGGCCGGCCAATGCTGGTTGCCGATCGCGTGGCCAAGCTCGACACTGATGCGGATTATATCCTCAGCGGGCAGCCCTGAAAGTTTCGAGAGGTCTATGACCAGCACATTGTTTAGGTCGAGGCGCAAGACGGCGGCCTCCCCTTTCTCGGGATCATAGGCTATAATGTCTCCGTCTGTAATACGCGACCCACGCTTGAGAGCCACGGGATATTCCGTGCCATGGTCCCCTTTCGCGAGGAAACGGCTTTTCTGGGCCGTCCACTGGTCGAGGAAAACAGTCTCGACATGGCAATCATCAAGGCGTTCAGCCCATTCCGGCTGATGAACATTGCCTATTATCTCTGTAATGACATCCATTTCTTATCTATTTGTTTAAATAAACAGTTGAAAATCGTTGCTGTGAACCAACTGGTTCAATATTAAAACAAACTCACGCCAAAATAGTTGAACTTCCGATTCTCAAAAGACTTTTGCCGGTGCCAATCATTTCCCCTCAGACACAACGCGGCCACGATTCCAAAATAGACTCGTGGCCGCGTTGACAGGTATTATCACTTCATATGCAATCAGCTGAACCAGTAGAGCTGACCGAGGGAAAGCTCCTTGGCGGGGGGCACGGTGGCCAGTACGCCGTCGACATACACATTGAATGTCTCGGGATCGACCTCTATCTGAGGCGTGGCACCGTTGAGAACCATGTCGGCCTTGGTAATCTGGCGTGTGCCATGGACGGGATAGAAGATGTTGTCGGTGCCTACTCGTTTCTGCACGCCGTTCTCATATCCGGCTCTTGAGACGAAACGCAGGCAGGTCTCGGGCATCGCCTTGCCGAAGGCTCCATACATCGGGCGCATAATCTTAGGCTGCGGGGTAGGCAGCGACGCGTTGGGGTCACCCATATTGGCCCAGTTGATGAAACCGCCCTTGATGACCATCTTGGGCTTGGTGCCGAAGAAGGCGGGTTCCCAGAGGACAAGGTCTGCCATCTTGCCGACGGCGATTGAACCAAGCACGTCGGAGATACCGTAGGTGATGGCGGGGTTGAGGGTAATCTGGGCAAGGTAACGGAGTACACGGAAGTTATCATTCTCGGTGGAGTCCTCGGGAAGCTTGCCTCTTACCTGCTTCATATAGGAAGCCATCTGGAAGGTACGCATGAATGACTCACCCACACGTCCCATGGCCTGGGAGTCGGAGGATACCATGGAGATGATACCGAGGTCATGGAAGATGTTCTCTGCGGCCTGGGTCTCGGGACGCACACGGCTTTCGGCGAATGCCACATCCGAAGGAATCGAGGGATTGAGGTTGTGGCAGACCATAATCATGTCGAACAGCTCGGCCTGGGAGTTGATACCGTAAGGAAGTGTGGGGTTGGTGGAGGAGGGAAGCACGTTGCTCATCGAAGCGACCTTCATAAGGTCGGGGGCATGGCCACCGCCCGCACCCTCTGTGTGATAAGTGTGGATGGTACGTCCGTCGATGGCGGCGATGGTGTCCTCGACATATCCCGCCTCATTCAGGGTATCGGTATGGATGGCCACCTGGACATCATACTGCTCGGCTGAATCCATACAGGCTCGGATGGCACCCATTGTCGAGCCCCAGTCCTCATGAACCTTGAAACCGCAGAGACCGGCTTCAATCTGCTCGTCGAGAGTTTTGCGGCATGATGTGTTGCCCTTGCCGAGGAAACCCATGTTGATAGGAAGTCCTTCGGTACTCTTGAGCATCATATCGCTGTTCCACTTGCCTGAGGTGATGGTTGTACCGTTGGAACCGTCGGTCGGGCCGATACCGCCACCGATAAGGGTGGTGATACCGTTGCTCAGACAGTCATAGGCCTGCTGCGGGCAAATCATATGGACATGGCCGTCGATACCGGCGGCTGTCAGAATCAGATGCTCGCCCGAGATGGCGTCGGTCGATGGACCTGTACACAGGGTCGGAGTCACCCCTTCCATAATATTGGGGTTACCGGCTTTACCGATACCTGCGATTTTGCCATCCTTTACGCCGACATCAGCCTTGATGACACCCAGCAGGGGGTCCAGGATGGTGACATTGGTGATCACCAGGTCAAGCGAACCAGCCTCCGAGGTTATCTCGTTGGCTGTCCCCATGCCGTCACGCAGAGTCTTGCCTCCGCCATATACGGTCTCGTCGCCGTAGACGCGGAGATCTTTCTCAATCTGTATGTAGAGGTCGGTGTTGGCAAGTCGGATCTTGTCACCCACGGTCGGGCCGAACAGATTGTTGTTTTCTTGTCTTGATATAGTTGCCATTTCGTTTTCTGGTTTGAGGTTGGTGTGAAGCGGTCTGACGACCTGCCGGGGTTATTGCTTGGGGCTGTCACCTGATGTGAACTGCGGAGCGTCGCTCTCTTCGGGAGATGACTTGAACTGGTATTCCTTCATCAGGTCGAGCGCACGCAGATACTTGGGATAATAGGTCGGGAAGTCCTCGCCGCCGGTGTAACCGTCGACAAGGTTATTGAAACCGATCACGCGACGCTTGCCCCAGTAGGTGACCAGCTCTACCTCCTTCTCGTCGCCGGGTTCGAAACGGATGGCCGTTGTGGCAGGGATGTTGAGATGGTAGCCGTAAGCTTTCGGACGGTCGAACTCAAGATAACGGTTGACCTCGAAGAAATGATAGTGAGAACCCACCTGTATGGGTCGGTCGCCTGTGTTGCGCACCTTGAGGGTCACTGTACGTCGGCCGGTGTTGTACTCGATGGGGGTGTCGGCGAGAATCACGCCGCCGACAGGGACATACTCTTTCGGGGTGAAGCCGGGGGTGTTTGGATATGCAATCTGGGGTTTCCCTAGGAAAACACCCATAGGGGTACCGTAACTGTCGGTGTTGTTCGGAGCGGTTGCGGGAGCCTTTGCAGCGGGGTTGTCGTTGTTGCTCATTGCTTTTTTGAATCTTAGTTACTTTTTAAAGGTCTGATGCGGAGAATCGCCCCGTGTCACTTGATAGGATGGTGGATGCTGACAAGGCGAGAGCCATCGGTGAAGACAGCCTCGACCTGCAGCAGGTCAATCATGTCGGCCACACCCTCCATGACCTGTTCCTTGGTCAGGACGTTGGCGGCGTCATGCATGACCTCCTCCACGGTCTTACCTTCACGCGCGCCTTCGAGCGCACAGGATGTGATATACGCTACCGATTCTGGATAATTCAGTTTCAGTCCTTTGTTGAGTCTGCGTTCGGCAATCATTCCGAGCGACAGCAGTTTGAGCTTGTCAAGCTCCTTAGGTGTAAGATGCATAGTTCAGGCGTTTTGGATGTTCCGTAAAACTTAACATCTTTTTAACGCCCTGATTGCGCCTAAAGTTCTTTCGATATGGGGTTATTTTCCGATAACCATTCAATCGGCATGATTCAGACCGAGGGCAAGGAGGTCGGCCACGATGAATGTCGAACCGCCCACAAACACAAGCGGAGACTCTTCCCGGGAATCATCACCGGCCAGCTCGGCAGCCCGGCGACGGGCCAGTTCCAGAGCGGCAGCGACTGTGGGGGCTGTCTGGCCGGGACGTCCGGCGAGACGCCCTGTCTCAGCCAAGGTCTCCTCGGGCAATGCGCGAGGCACTGACGCACGGGTGTAGATTATCTCGGCACGTTCAGGCACCATCGGCAGTATATGGCTGATATCCTTGTCATTGACAAAACCGAGAATCATAATCAGCGGCCCGCGATGCGCCTCAAGCTGACGCGACAGATAGCGCCAACCACCCTCATTGTGGCCGGTGTCACAAATCACATCGGGATTCTCCCCTACCCTCATCCATCGGCCTGAAAGCCCGGTAAGGGGAACAACGTCACGCAACCCGACACGGACTGACTCGTCGGGGAATTCCACTCCGAGGTCACGCAATCTGAGCAGCGCGGTCACTATTGTCTGGAGGTTCTTCTCCTGACACAGTCCCGTCAAGCCATACTCTACGGCCCCGAAGGGAGTGTCAGCGGCAATCACCTCTTCTCTCCTATCGGGATTTCCGGCGGGACGCAGGTCATCGGCAAACAGTAGCTCACACCCAGTCTCAAGGCCTTTATGCTCGAAGACCTCACGCACCTCTCCGGCTGACTCACCGATGACACAGGGGACTCCCGGTTTCATGATTCCCGCCTTTTCGGAAGCGATGGAAGCAAGCGAGTCGCCCAACTGCGCCATATGGTCGAAAGAGATGTTGGTGATTACCGACAACAACGGGGTTATGATATTGGTGGAGTCGAGCCGTCCTCCGAGTCCGACCTCTATCACCGCGTAATCAACCGCCTCGCGGGCAAACCAATCGAAAGCCATCACTGTGGTCAGCTCGAAAAATGATGGTTCCAGCGGTTTTCCATCGGTCTTCTGCGAGTCAGCGAGTTGGCGGAACCTCTCCACGAAACCGGTCACCTCATTCTCGGGTATCATCGCGCCGTTGATTTTCATCCGTTCGCGGAAATCGAGGAGGTGGGGCGACGTGAAAAGCCCTACCCTGTAACCTGCCGACTGGAGGACTGCCGCGATGGAATGGGCTGTTGAACCTTTACCGTTTGTCCCGGCCACATGGATTGTGCGCAGCCTCCGGTGGGGATTGCCGAACGCTTCCGAAAGGCGTATGACTGTGTGAAGTCCCGGTTTATAGGCCGCGGCTCCGATTTGCTGGAACTGAGGTGTCTGGCTATAAAGAAAGTCGATGGTTTCCCGATAGGTTGACATAAGGCAATCAATAATATATAATGAGTCCGGCGATACCGGCGGCGATGATTACAAGGATGGGGTGGATTCGGGTGAAAAGCACGGTGGCCAACGCAGCTACCGCGATGGCCGTCGAAATCAGTATGTCTGACATCTCTGTGCCGAAATTCTCACCGTTCATCAGCAACAAGGCAGCTGACGCGATAAGTCCGATTACCACCGGACGCAACCCGGCGAATATCCCTCGGATTGCCACACTCTCTTTGTGGCGCGAGATGAAATGGCTCGTGTAGGAGACCAGCAGGAATGAAGGCAACACCACGACGAGGGTGCAGACCAATGAGCCAAGCACACCCCAGAGGGGATTGTCATACCCGGCATGAAGCGGGGCGACATATCCTATATATGTGGCGGAATTGATACCGATAGGGCCGGGAGTCATCTGGGAGATGGCCACAATATCGGTGAACATCTTAGGGGTAATCCATCCGGGGCCGACGATTTCCCTCTCAATCAGCGAGAGCATCGCGTATCCTCCGCCGAAACCGAAGAGTCCGATTTTCAAATAACTCCAGATAAGTCTGAGATATATCATAATCCTTCCTCCTTCTCCTGCTTGTCAAGTTTCTCAATCTTTTCCTCTGACGCTGAATCGAGCTTCGCGATATGCAGCCGCTTCTCCTGACGGCGTAGCCACAGGTACCCTCCGAGTCCACCGAGAATCACGAACAGGATGGGATTGGAAATCACTGGCCATTTCGACCATATCAGCAACGCCGCCACCACCGGAATCCAGACTGTCTTCCATCCGATTTTCGCCGCTTTGCCGGATGTAATCACCGGGGCGACAATCAGGGCTACCACAGCCGGGCGTATCCCCTTGAATATCGCCGACACTATATGGTTGTTCTGAATCAAATCGGGGGTGAGGAAGATGGCGATAGCAAGAATTATAAGGAAACAGGGCATTATTGTCCCGAGAGCGGCGGCGACGCTTCCACGCATCCCTCTCATACGGTCGCCGACCGCCACCGAGATGTTCACCGCCAAAATTCCAGGCAACGACTGGGCCACGGCAAGCAAATCCAGGAACTCCTCGCGGGGAATCCATTGCCGTTTCTCGACAACCTCCCGCTCTATCAGGGATATCATCGCCCATCCACCGCCAAAGGTGAACGCGCCTATCCTCGCGAATGTGCTGAACAGTTTCCGGTAAATCCCTTTTTCTCTCCCGGGCTCCGCAGCTTTTTTCAAATCTTCACTACCTTTTCTTTTCTCGCGTGACATCGTTTGAAAATGAAATATGGAGATAAAATGCTGATACACAAAAAAAAGAGACACCGGTGTGGTGTCTCTTTTGTAGCGAATCCGGGAATCGAACCCGGGTCTCCACCGTGAGAGGGTGGCGTGCTAGGCCACTACACTAAATCGCCGTTAGCGGTCGTTCAGGAGGTGTTTCCCTTTCGACGATGCAAAGGTACGCACTTTTTCCGAACTACCAAAATTTTTCGCGGTTTTTTTTAAAAAAAATTCAAATTTTGATGTGCTCGGTGCAATTCGCGCCCCTATGTTCCTGCACGACACGATAACAGAGGCATAAAAGAGAGACCATGCTACGGCATAGTCTCTCTTTAAATGTCAGGAGAGACGACGAAGCGTCTCCCCGTGTCCGGGAAATATTATTCGGGCTGAGTTACCGATGTGGCGGTATTGCCTGCCAGCACACCTTTTACATTGCCTACGGTATCGCCGAAAGGAACATTGCCAATCGAACCGAAACCCTTGTAGTCGTTGGTGCCATCCCAAAGAAGGGTGACATTAGTGGCGGTGTTGTCTGTGACATTGGCCGTCTTGGAGGCAAAGCCCACGATGGGGGCAAAATGGCGGTAAGCCTTTATGGTGAGGTTCTCGACGGTGCAGCCGGTAACCTTGTCGTTACCGACGCATCCATAGCCGAGGATACCGCCTACCTTGTCGCCATTGTCCCAGCTGCCGCCAACCATTTCAGTGGTGGAGGTGATGGAGCCGCCGATAACCTGGCAGTTGGTGATTCGCGAACCGGTCTCGTTGTCGACATATCCGGCGATACCACCCGCATAGTGGGTGCTGGTGATGTTGACATTGCGCAACACCAAGTCTTTGACATGTCCTACAAGACCACCGAAAAGACCGGCGGCGGCATAGTTGGGGGTGTTGTCAGAAGCGGTGAGGTTGCTGATAGTGTGGTTCTGTCCGTCGAAAGTCCCTGCGAAGTGCTTGCTGGGATAGGAGGTGATGGCCACACCGATGGGTGTGAAGGCAACGCCTGCCATATCAATGTCAGCGGCAAGTTTCACGGTGCAGCCCGACATACGGTCGGCAGCGAACACACCGTCACGCCAATAACCTTCGTTGACCATCTTGGCAATCAGGCCGAGAGCCGCCGGGGAATAAAGAGTGAAGGTCTTGCGGTCGAGCGAGCTTACGATAGGCTGTACCTGCTCCACACCGTCAATGGTCACGGAGAGCATCTTGCCGGTCTTGGCAGCCCAAAGCTTGCTGTCGGAGAGGTAATGGCCGAGGAAGCCGGTCTGGCTGCAGTTGTTGAGGGCAAGCGTGTGCTTGAACTCACCCGTGGGCTGGGCGTTGGCGTAAACGATTGCCGACTGGGCATCCTTGAGGGCATCTCCATTGAAGGCGTTGGTGAAGCGGCATCCCTCAAAGGTCAGGTCGGTGGCGCAGTTGTATGCCGTCACAGCGGTACCCATATGGGTGATGAACTCAGTGTTGGTGATTGTACCCTTCTGCACCTTTCCACCGTTGCGGTAACGGAAGCTGAGGGCATACTTGTACTGGGTGTCAAGGTTGGCCTGGGGATTCACAGTGAAGGTGGAGTTGGAGATGACCAGTTCCTCACAGAGAGGAGCAAGACATCCGTCGACAAAGTTGACGTTGTCATAGGTCTCGGTCTTCGCACCATTGAAGCCGGGGAAGTTGGAGCCTGCGATGACGGGAGTGCTGAAAGTGACATTCTTCAGTGTCACGGCTGCACCGGCGGCATCAATGTTGGCCACACCTTCGGGATAAACCACCTTTGCATCCCCCGAACCATCAATGGAGACAGCAGTAAGACCATTCAAAGTGGAGGGAAGGGTAAAAGTGCCTACGCCCAGTGTCAGCTCAGCCGAACCGGATGCAGCTCCCAGAGCGTCGGCGATAGTCTCGAAAAGTTCAGCACCCATCATAACCTTTCCGGCAGGGATGTCGATAACCTCGTGGTCGAAACCGGGTTCATTGAAACCGGGCTTGATTTCGACAGTGTAGTCAACCTGCGACGAAAGAAGCGCACCATAAATATTGGTACGGTAATTGCGCTGAATCGGGAGGTTGCTAAGGGTAACGGTGTTGACAGGCTTGCCATTGGCGTCCACAACCTCGAACGAGCAGTTGACCAGCTCCTTCTGGGTGGTGTTGACGTTCCCGTCAAGCACCTCCGTGCCTGAGAGGATATAATTCATCGACAGGTATTCATATCCTGCCACGGGGAAAGTCTCTCCGGAAGGAATCTCGGCGAAATCATATACCACCTGGGTCGGCTTGGAAGCTTCACCGGTGAAGAGATTGAGCTTGGTGTAGACATTGTCAACAGTGAGCTTGGTCTGGCCGAGGGAAACACCGGCGGCAGCGAGGTCGTTGGTGCCGACATTCACCTGGGCGAACGGACGGTAGAGGCTGATGGTCTTCTGGACAGGTCCATTCACCTCAAGGTTCTTTTCCACCTGGAAGAACGCGTCGCGACTCTCGTCGTTACTCTTGAGACCGTCGTAGTTGACGGTCACCGTCTGGGTGGTAGCCTCGAAAGTATAGGCGGTGTTGCCGGGCTGGTCGGCCCAGAAAACGATGTCATAGCTTTTCCCCTTGGCAAGATTGAGCGAAAGACGTGCCTGAAGTCCGGTGAAGGTTGCCGCAGGAGCACCCGGGTCGCCACTTTTGAGGAGCGGGGCAGTAGAACCGGCTTCATAGACGGCATAAGACAGCTGGGTCGCTGTGGTACCGTCGGCAAAGCTTCGGGAGTTGATACCCCCGGGCAGCTGGGCCACGAATGTCACATTGCCCTCGGAGGATGATTCCATCGAAATCGGCTCCTCATTCGAACAAGACATAGCCACCAATGCCGGCAATGCCAGGATTGCAAATAGGTTTTTCTTCATAAAGATCTGTTTTTGATTGGTTAAATGAATTGATTGTTGGTTATTGTTGATTATTTTGGTTATCTTATTTCAATGTTGAAGTCCCCGTCGAAACCGGGATGGATGCCAATGCCCCCTCCGGCCTCTGTGGTCAGAAACGGCCCACGGATTTCAGTCAGCTTGCCTCTCACCAACGGCACATCTATCGGCGATGTGGAGGCGATTTTCGAATTGTCGCGCAAGGAATAGATGTCAAGGGCCACCTGCACTGATGTTTCGTTGCCATTGACAAACACATGGTCGAATGCCAGTTCGGCAGTGGAGCCGTCAAGCCCTCTGACCACACCGTCGAACCATCTCCCAACAGCCGAATCAATAGGTTTGTCCGTGAGAGCGTTGTAGACCGAGGGCATATAGCCGGTATAACGGACAACAATACGGTAATCCCCCAATGCGGCGGTGACACCTTCGGGACGCACCGGCAAACCGGCGGCATGTTGCCCACCTTCCCGTCGGGTCAGGAACTCGCTGACATCCGTGGTGACAAACCTGAAACGCGCCATCGGGCGTTTCATCTCGACATACGCGTTGCCACCTCCCGAATTGCCACCTGATGGAGCCACTACTGTCAAGGGAGCCTCTCCCCTGAAAGCATCCCTGGCCTCCAGATTGCCGGGATGGCAACCGTCGGCTCCGGCTGTCAGACTTATATGCCGGAAATCTGACACTATATAATATAGGTCGGAAACCGAACCCGGCTCGACATAATCGCCCCAGGCGAGAATCCGGTAGTTCCCTGCCGGGAGCCGGGTCTCAATGGTGGTGTCGAGACAGTCAAGCTGGGATGTGGTCAACACCATCGAGCGCACAAGCCCGGGAGCCTCCCCACGCGATTCAGCCGACGAGGCGGAGTATATGTTCACATTGTAACGGAAATCATGATCATTGCCGACATTGCCTCGCGCCTGTATGCCACCCGGTGCGGCGGGGTCATAGATGACAGTAGTGTAGAGGGGCATATCTCCGGTAAGGAAATGCAAGTCTATGACACATTCCATCTCCTCCCGGGAGGGTGGCACGGGATTATCTTCCGGAAACTCATGCACATCGCATCCGGTCGCCACGGCAAGCAACAGGCAGACGCATGCTTTTCCCAATCTCCCGACGAGACGACGGCCACAAATTTCAAATTCCATAGTCTTCATCCCGTTTAAAGGTTAAGTGTGTAAACCAATGACAGGGCGACATTGTCAATGCCGACCCACACTTTGCTGACCGTGTCGTGGAAAGCTCCACCCCGTCGGTTCTCAAACCTGTCATATCTGAGGGCATAGACTCCGCCACCCACCGCGCATTCCATATGCCAGCGCCCCGTATGACCCAACGGAAACCGGTAACCGAAACCGAAGCCGCCACCCAGGGCAGGATGAGTGCCGGCTGCGTCCTGAATGCGCCATTTCCAGTCAGGAAGGGCGACATTGTATGAAATCATTGCGAGATGCCCCTCAGCGAACCATCCTTTATGGCCGTCGGAAAACCAGTATCGAGCCTCGGGCCGGAAAAGGAAAGTGCGGAATTTACGGGTGCTTTTCCCGTAGTCCCACGCCGAATACCCCAAATCAAGAGCCAAAGACCAACGGTCGGCGCAATCCCACTCTCCGGCCACATTGACGATGGCCGCGCCCCAGGCGGGAAGCGAGGTTTTCAGATACCAGCTACCCTTGTTTCCTACATGAGACAATGAATCTTCCTTTACGCCGGATGCTGACACCCCCTGATAACCAACCCACATAAACAACATTACAGCCACCAAAATCCTGACAGGTTTTGGCAGGCACAAACGACCTGAATCAAGGTTGAGAGAGACAGACATATAAAGGTTTCGACGAAAGATTAAAGACAGGCCACGGGAATCATAGTGGCATATATAACATCACAAATATGTCGTAAAGCTAATTAATAACCATTTGATTACAAAATTTATTGTGACATATTCGCTACATTTAACCAATTTTAACCATAACGCTTATGTATATATATATGCATCTTCCGGCCACCAATTCATTGACTCATACCCCTCCCCTCTCATTAAGCCGGAGTCTTCTCAACCATTTGGCACGGAGTTTGTTTTAAAATTAGATAAAAGAAATAAAAACAGATTCAATCCATATATATGAATTTCAACAGTTTCACTATCAAGTCGCAGGAGGCTATCCAGAAGGCGCTCGAACTGACTCGCGGAGCCGGACAGCAGCAGATCGAACCCGTACATCTGCTGAAAGCCATAATGCTTGAGGGAGAATCCCTTGTGAAGTTCATCTTCCAGAAGGTCGGGGCCAACCAGAACCTCGCCATGCAGCAGGTAGACCGCGAGATTTCGACCCTGCCGAAAGTGTCGGGAGGTGAACCGTATCTGAGCCGCACATCCAACGATGTCCTGCAGAAGGCTCTCGACATAGCCAAGAAACGCGGGGATGAGTATGTCACCTTGGAAGCCATGCTCCTCGCCCTCTTCCAGATCAGCTCCCCGGCATCGACCATCCTGAAAGATGCCGGACTCAGCGAGAAGGAGCTGGAAAGCGCCATCGACGAACTCCGCAAGGGGAAGAAAGCCACCGACCAGAGCGCGGAAGACACCTACAACTCGCTCAACAAATATGCCATAAACCTCAACGAACGGGCCCGCAGCGGCAAGCTCGACCCGGTAATCGGCCGTGACGACGAAATCCGCCGCGTGCTGCAGATTCTGAGCCGACGCACCAAGAACAACCCAATGCTCATTGGTGAACCGGGAACCGGAAAGACTGCCATCGCCGAGGGTCTGGCACAGCGTATCGTCCGTGGAGATGTGCCTGAGAACCTGCGCACCAAGCAGATTTTCTCACTCGATATGGGTGCGCTGGTCGCCGGTGCGAAATACAAGGGTGAATTCGAGGAACGCCTGAAGGCCATCGTCAACGAGGTGACTCAGAGCGACGGCGAAATCATCCTCTTCATCGATGAAATCCATACTCTTGTCGGAGCCGGAAAGGGTGAAGGCGCGATGGATGCCGCCAACATCCTCAAACCGGCCCTGGCCCGTGGCGAACTCCGCTCCATCGGTGCCACCACTCTCGATGAATACCAGAAATATTTTGAGAAAGACAAAGCCCTCGAACGCCGTTTCCAGAAGGTGATGGTCAACGAGCCTGACGAGGCTTCGGCAATCGCAATCCTCCGTGGTCTTAAAGAGCGTTACGAGAACCATCACAAGGTACGGATTCGTGATGAGGCGATTATCGCCGCCGTCACTCTCTCCGAACGTTACATCACCGACCGTTTCCTCCCCGACAAGGCCATCGACCTTGTGGATGAGGCAGCTTCGAAGCTCCGTCTGGAGATGGACTCCGTGCCTCAGGCCCTCGACGAGATTTCCCGTATGATTGCCCAGAAGGAAATCGAGCGTGAGGCCATCAAGCGCGAGGGTGACAAGGAGAAGGTGAAGGAAATCGAGAAGGACCTCGCCCAGATGCGTGAGGAGGAGAAGGAATTCACCGCCAAATGGAAAGCCGAGAAGGAGCTTATCGACAAGGTACAGCAAAACAAAATCGACATCGAACAGCTCAACTTCGAGGCTGACAAAGCCGAACGCGAGGGTGACTACGCAAAGGTAGCTGAAATCCGCTACTCCCGCATCCAGCAGAAAGAGAATGAGAACAAGACCATCCAGGAACAGCTCAAGATGATGCAGGGGGAGAAAGCCTTAATCAAGGAGGAGGTTGATTCGGAGGATATCGCCGATGTTGTTTCCCGCTGGACCGGGATTCCCGTCAACAAGATGGTGCAGAGCGAGAAGGAGAAGCTGCTCCACCTCGAAGAGGAGCTACACGACCGTGTGGTAGGTCAGGATGAAGCCATACGCGCGATAGCCGACGCCGTGCGCCGTTCACGCGCCGGGCTTAACGACCCGCGCCGTCCTATCGGCTCATTCATCTTCCTCGGCACCACCGGTGTCGGAAAGACCGAACTTGCCAAGGCGCTTGCCGAATACCTCTTCGACGACGAGAACATGATGACCCGTATCGACATGAGCGAATATCAGGAGAAACATGCCGTCAGCCGTCTGGTCGGAGCGCCTCCGGGATATGTCGGTTACGACGAGGGTGGCCAGCTCACCGAAGCCGTGCGCCGCAAACCATATTCCGTGGTGCTGTTCGATGAAATCGAGAAAGCCCATCCCGACGTGTTCAATATCCTCCTGCAGGTGCTCGATGATGGCCGTCTGACCGACAACAAGGGTCGTATGGTCAACTTCAAGAACACCATCATAATCATGACCTCCAACATGGGTTCGTCAGTCATCCGCGACAATTTCTCCAAGATGACACCCGACACCAAGGATGAAGTCGTCGAGAAGACCAAACAGGAGGTACTCGACATGCTCAAGCAGACCATCCGCCCCGAATTCCTCAACCGTATCGACGAGACCATAATGTTCACGCCTCTCAACGAGAAGGAAATCGAAGAAATCGTGGGGCTGCAGGTCAAGAGTGTCAAGAAGATGCTGTCGGCCAACGGCATCACCCTCGAGGTGACACCCGCCGCACTTCATTTCCTCGCCGAGGAGGGTTACGATCCGGAGTTTGGCGCACGACCCGTCAAGAGGGTAATCCACCGTCTGGTGCTTAACCGGTTGTCAAAAGACATCCTCGCTCAGACCGTCGACAAGACCCGTCCCATCATAATTGATGTCAAGGATGGCGACCTGGTATTCACCAACTGAACCGACTACTAACTCACCAAAAAGGATAATTATGAAAAAGTTTCTTTACTTGCTTTTGCTGCTCCCGCTGGGACTTCTGCCGACATCATGCGATGATGATGACGACAAGGTACCCGATGTAGGGGTTCAGGCCACCGTCTCAGGAGGCGTGGTGGACAACAACACCATTTATGTCGTCCAGGGCGAGCCGCTCGTCATCGAACAGATGCAGATTGTCAACCACACAGGCAAGGATGCCGCCATCGGCGTGGTCAACTATTATATAGACGGCGTGGGCGCAGGTCAGTCTCTTGTAGCCCCCTACCGTTTCGAGTTCTTCACCGACAACCTCCCTGTCGGCAATCATGTCCTTACGGCTGAAATGCCTGTCTATGTTGTCGATTACCCGATTTGTTTCGGAGCATTCAGCTTCCCCCTCCAGGTTGTCGAAGACGCGTCGGCACTTCCCGGCGAGCCCTCCACCGCCACCTTCAACGGAGTAATCCGCGAGAAGTAAAATCCTTCTCACGGCCATAAGAATGCCGCAGGTGATAAACACACCTGCGGCATTCTTATGGCCGTTTACCAGACGATTCCGAAGGAATCATTCAGGTAATTTGACTTGTAGGGAGAAGAAGGATGTATTCGGTCAGCGGCGACGGCGCAGGCGGGGAAACATCTTCCGGACATGGGTGAGCGGCGTCGCGATGCCGGGGCCGGCTATCACGAGAATCACCGCCACGATTATCATCACCAGTCCGCAGATGATGCGCGGGGTCAGCACTTCTCCGAATGCGAATACCCCGATAATGACCGCCGTAACAGGCTCAAACGCACCGAGGATGGCGGTAGGTGTCGAACCGATTGACTGGATTGCGCCGTTGGTGCAGCCGAATGACAATGCTGTCGGGAATATTGCAAGACCGGCCACGCATCCCCACAATTTCCAATCGGGAAGCGTCGGGAAAAGTGGCTGTCCGGAAGCAAGAAGCCTGACAAGAAACAGGCTCAGCCCGAACAACAGCACATAGAAGGTGACCGTCAGTGTGGCGACCTTCGCCAGGGAGGTCTTGTTTACCGCGACGATATAGACGGCATATGTGAGAGCCGAGGCCACGACGAGTATCGTACCGGTGATGCTTACGAATCCTCCGTCAGGATTCCCCATCAGCAAACCGATGCCGACCGTAGCCAGGGCTATGCAGACGATAGTCATCCATCCCGCTTTCTCTTTGTAGACAGCCGCCATTATGACCGCCACCATAATCGGGTAGACAAACAGTATGGTGGAAGCGATACCGACATCCATATAGTTGTAGCTCATGAACAGCGTCAGGGAGGAGACCGCCACAAGCAACCCCAACACGACAAGCGTCAGCAATTCGCGCCTTGTCACCCTGAAGCCACGTCCACGCAACAAAATCATTGCGGCCACCACCGGCAACGCCACAAGATAGCGCAGGAACAACACCGAATCAGGGGTCAGACCGGCCCCGTAGAGAGGTATGGCGAAAAGTGGGTTTGTGCCGTAGCTGGCGGCGGCGATTATGCCGAGAGCATATCCTTTTATGCTATTTTTCATGACTCAACTGGTTAAAATTCCCGGTCTGTGGGAAAAACAGACACGGAAGATAATTGTTTTATGCAAAGGTAATCTTTCCTGACACAACACCACCCCTAAAGTCAAGATTTTTTTGGAAGCTTGGGGCAGTTTAGTTAACTTTGCAAGTCGGATGGATACATTGTTCCACATATTGACCAGCGGACTTCTCATCGGCATATTCGTTTCCGCACCTATGGGGCCGATCGGGATGCTCGTCATACAGCGCACCCTGAACAAAGGACGACGCCCGGCGTTGTTCACCGGAATCGGAGCGGCGCTGTCTGACCTCACATACAGTCTGCTGACCGGTCTTGGACTGTCATTCGTCACCGACTTCATCACCGCCAACGAGATGCTGCTCCAGATTCTGGGAAGCCTCGTGCTGCTGGCATTCGCCTTCTATCTTTTCAAGAAGAACCCGACAATCGCCCTGCGTAAACCTGAGGATGTCCCCAACAGCTTCTGGAAAGATTTCGCCACGGGCTTCCTCTTCACCTTCGCCAACCCCCTGATTCTCTTCTTCATAATCGGCCTGTTCGCCCGTTTCAACTTCATTCTGCCCGAATTCAGGTATTACCACTACATCCTCGGGTATGTGTCGATATTTGCCGGCGCACTCCTGTGGTGGTGGCTGATCACCTACTTCGTCAACAAAGTCAGGACACATTTCAACATGCGTTCGCTCTGGATATTCAACCGCATCATATCCGGCATCCTTACCATAATGGCGCTTTACGGGCTTTACAACGGTCTTGAGACATATCTGAACCTTCCTCAGATTTGACCCGACATATACCAGGCCCCCTTCCTCAAACCAATAAAAGCAAACCCGACAATGAAAAAAGAAATATCGGCATCCCTCCCCTGCGCTCCCAACCTCGAAGACCATTCCCTGTCTGAAACAGCCGGGATTCTCGAAGAGGTAGGCACACGCCTATCGGTGGAGTCGCTCAACTGGCCGGACGAGTTTCCATACCGTCCGCTGACAGTGGTCTCGGCGGCCCATTCCGGCAAACACATATTCCTGGATTTCTTTGTCAGATGCAACTACCTGCGGGCAGAGAACTACACCCCCAATTCACCCGTAAGCGAGGACTCATGTGTAGAGTTTTTCGTATCCACTCCCGGCAATCCGGAAGCATATTGGAGCTTCTGTTTCAACTGCATAGGCACTATCAGGGCAAAATGGCGCGACCGTGACAACTGCCGCTTCCTCTCCACCGACGAGCTGTCGCGGATAAAAGTCCACGCCTCGGTTGGCAACCGTCCGTTCCAGGAGGTTGAAGGGTCATTCATCTGGAGTGTCACCGTTGCCATCCCCGTCGACCTGCTCGGCATCAGCTACAACGGTGAGCCTGTCGGGTTGCGTGCCAATTTCAACAAATGCGCGTCATCGACCTCCCAGCCCCACTACCTCTCCTGGGCTCCAATCGACTCCCCTCATCCCGACTTCCACCGTCCCGACTGTTTCGCGCCTCTCACGCTGGAATAACCGCTGCAGGAAACGGCTGTCTTTCACCCTCCCCGCGACCTATCCCGCCCCTACTCTTTCGCCGGGAAGCTCACATCTCAAAAAAAATCGGCAGCGCAGGAATTTAGCGGCATTGTTGTTAGAGGAATGTCGAAAAAAAACGCTAACTTTGCAGTCTAAAAATGGCGGCTTCGGTAACCGGAAGCCTTTCAGCCGTTTAGCCGCGTCCTGTCGATTCCGCGCCGGAAACCGACGATGCGGCGGCTCAGTCATTTTCCATTTTTAAGGAATCTGTAAACGCGTTTTTAGCACAATGTCAGACATCAAGGAAATCAAAACTGCTCTGGTATCGGTCTTCCACAAAGACGGCCTGGAAGAAATCCTCAGCCTGCTCGACAAGTCAGGCGTGAAGTTCATCTCGACGGGAGGAACCCGCGAGTTCATCAAGAGCCTCGGCTATGACTGCGAGGCCGTTGAAGACCTGACGGGCTATCCATCGATTCTGGGAGGCCGAGTGAAGACCCTCCATCCCAAGGTGTTCGGTGGCATCCTCAACCGCCGCGACAACGCCCAGGACCAGGAGCAGACCAAACAATATGAAATCCCGGCAATCGACCTGGTGATTGTCGACCTCTACCCCTTCAGCCAGACCGTAGCCTCGGGCGCGTCACAGGCCGATATCATCGAGAAAATCGACATAGGCGGCATCTCCCTCATCCGTGGCGCCGCCAAGAATTTCAACGACGTGGTCATCGTGGCCTCCAAAGGTCAGTATGAGCCCCTCCGTAAGATGCTTGAGCGCGAAGGCAAAGCCCAGTCGACACTGACCGACCGTCTCTTCTTCGCCAAAGAGGCATTCGCTGTCTCATCCGAATATGACTCGGCCATCTTCAACTACTTTGACTCACTGGCCGAGCATCCCACCGCCCTGCGCGTGGCAATCGACGGCGAGAAGACAATGCGCTACGGCGAGAATCCCCATCAGAAGGGATATTTCTTCGGGGAATTCGACAAACTTTTCGAACAGCTCCACGGCAAGGAGATTTCCTACAACAACCTGCTCGACATCGACGCTGCCGTAAGCCTCATCGCCGAGTTCTCCGAACCCACCTTCGCCATCCTCAAGCACAACAACGCCTGCGGAGTGGCTTCGCGTGACAATATCCTCGACGCATGGAAAGACGCCCTTGCCGGCGACCCCGTGTCAGCCTTCGGTGGTGTCCTCGTGGCAAATCGCGAAATCGACGGCGCGGCCGCCGAGGAAATCAACAAGATTTTCTTCGAGGTGGTAATCGCTCCCTCCTTCACACCCGATGCCCTCGGCATACTTGAGCAGAAGAAGAACCGCATCATCCTCCTGCAGAAAGAGAACCTTAAGACCACCCGCCAGTTCCGCTCGATTCTCAACGGAGCCTTGGTCCAGGAACGCGACCTCAAGGTGGAGACCCCCGAAGACCTCCGTCAGGTGACTGTCAAGGCTGTCGACCCCTCCCAGGTTGAAGACCTACTCTTCGCCAACAAGCTGGTCAAGCACTGCAAGAGCAACGCCATCGTCCTGGCCAAGAACCGCCAGCTCTGCGCTGCCGGTGTGGGTCAGACCTCGCGTGTCGACGCTCTTCGCCAGGCCATCGACAAGGCCAAGAACTTCGGGTTCGACCTCAACGGAGCAGTGATGGCTTCCGACGCGTTCTTCCCCTTCGCCGACTGTGTGGAGATAGCCCACAACGCCGGTGTGGATGCCGTGATTCAGCCCGGCGGTTCCATCCGCGACAACGACTCTGTCAAGTATTGCGATGAAAACGGCATCGCGATGGTCATGACCGGGTTCCGTCACTTCAAACATTGACAAACTTTTCCCTTATAATAAATCAATGAGATTCTTTTCTCTCACAAAAGAAATCGCCATCGACCTGGGCACGGCCAACACCGTGATCATCCACAACGATAAAATCGTCATCGATGAGCCTTCAATCGTGGCTCTCGACCGACGCACCGATAAGCTGATTGCCGTCGGCAAAGAGGCCCAGCTGATGCAGGGCAAGGAACCGGAAGGCATACGCACCGTCCGCCCCCTGCGCAAGGGTGTCATCGCCGACTTCAACGCCGCCGAGCTTATGATTCGCGGTCTGGTGAAGAAGGCATCGGCCAAGAGCAACTGGTTCTCACCATCGCTCCGCATGGTTGTCGGCATCCCCTCCGGCTCGACCGAAGTGGAAATCCGCGCCGTGCGTGACTCCTCGGAGCATGCCAACGGACGCGATGTCTACATGATTTACGAGCCGATGGCCGCAGCCCTCGGTATCGGTCTTGATGTGGAGGCCCCGGAAGGCAACATGATTGTCGACATAGGTGGCGGCACAACTGAAATCGCCGTCATCTCCCTCGGTGGCATCGTCTCCAACAAATCAATCCAGATTGCAGGCGACGACCTCACCGAAGACATCATGAACCATATGCGCCGCGCCCACAATGTCAAGGTTGGCGAACGTACAGCCGAGCTTATCAAGATGAAAGTCGGCTCTGCCCTGACCGAACTGGAGAATCCCCCGGAGGATTACGTCGTACACGGCCCTAACCAGATGACAGCCCTCCCGATGGAGATTCCAGTGTCTTACCAGGAGATTTCCCACTGTATCGAGAAGTCGATTTCGAAAATCGAGACCGCTGTTCTCGGCGCGCTTGAGCAGACCCCTCCCGAACTTTACGCCGACATCGTGCGCAACGGCATATGGCTGGCCGGCGGAGGTGCCCTCATCCGAGGCCTTGACAAACGACTCACCGACAAAATCGGCATCCAGTTCCATGTGGCCGAGGATCCCCTCCTGGCCGTGGCCAAAGGTACAGGCGTGGCCCTGAAGAACATCCAGAATTTCTCGTTCCTCATCAAATAAGGAGTGTCCACCACCATAACGGCTGACGGGATTTGAGAAACCTGCTGAACTTCCTTATCAGATATAGTTCGTGGTTTGTGTTCGCGTTCTATGTCGTGGTGTCGTGTGGACTGCTGTTCAACCGCAATCCATACCAGCACTATGTGTTCCTGACCTCGGCCGGAGCCGTGGCCGCGGGACTCCACGACGTGTCGAGCAACATCACCGGCTATTTCAGCCTGCGCGATATCAATGACGACCTGCAACGCCAGACGGCAACCCTCCAGGCGGAGGTGCTGACCCTGCGCGAGCAGGTTCGCCGTTATCGCGAGGCAGAGTTGCAGGACTCCCTGCGGGGCCTCGACTCTATCGGCAAGTTCAACTTCATCATCGCCACTGTCATCAACAACTCCATAACCCGTCCCTACAATTATGTCACCATAAACAAGGGACGGCTCGACGGTGTACGTCCCGAGATGGGTGTGATGGACCAGAACGGTGTCGTCGGGGTGGTGAATGTGGTGTCAGACCACTATGCGCGTATCATCTCGCTTCTCAACCCCAACTTCCGTCTCTCATGCAAGCTTCGCGGCTCAGACACCTTCGGCTCGCTGGTATGGGACGGCAACGACCCTCAGAGAGCCATCCTGGAGGAGTTGCCCAAGCACACGATTTTCCACAAGGGTGACACTATCGTAACCTCGGGCTACTCCGCAGTGTTCCCCGAAGGACTCCCTGTCGGGACAATCGAAGGCACCGCTCGCGGGGCTGATGACAACTTCTTCACCCTGAGGATAAAGCTGCTCACCGACTTCACCGCCCTCTCCACCGTCAAGGTGATTTCCAACACCGACCTGCAGGAGATTCAGTCAATCGAGACTGACCCGACAACCCAGACCGAACAATAGCATTGGCGCATTATGGCAAAGGAAATACTCAAATATCTGTTGCTGTTTGTGGTGCTTGTGGTGGCACAGGTGGTGGTGTTCAACCATCTCTGTCTCTTCAATGTGGCTGTTCCGCTGGTGTTCATCTACTTCATCGTCAAGCTTCCGGTAAACCTCCCGGTCAACTGGGCGATGACTGTCTCTTTCCTGCTTGGGCTGATGGTCGACATCTTCTCGAACACCCAGGGGATGAACGCGCTGGCCTGCACTGTGCTGGCCGCGATACGTCTGCCAATGCTTCGGCTCTATTTCCCGCGTGAAGAGGACATGTCGAATCCAGAGCCATCATTGCGTACCCTCGGACCGGCGGTCTATATGAAGTATCTGCTGACAGCCGTCGCCCTCTATTGCGCGATGTTCTTCCTCATCGAGGCGTTCACCTTCTACAACTGGGGACTGATGCTGCTCCGCATCGGGGCATCCACCTTGCTGACCTTCATCATCCTGCTCGCGTTCGACTCCCTGACAGCCAAGACCCGCTGACATTCCTCCTCCCCCCTTCAGCTTCCTCTCCCTTATGCGCAAAGACTACAGACTCGAAAAAAGGAAATACGTCATCGGCGGTTTCATCGTCGTCATTGCCGTCATATACCTTATCCGTCTCTTCGGGCTGCAGATTTCCGACTCGAAATACAAAGACTACGCGGACAACAACGCTTTCCTGCGCAAGACCGTGTACCCCTCGCGTGGACTTATCTATGACCGCAACGACTCGCTGGTGGTTTTCAACCAGCCGGCCTACGACGTGATGATGATTCCGCGCGATGTCCACGATTTCGACACCATAGATTTCTGCAACACCCTCCAGATTACCCCCGAGACATTCAACAAACGTCTGGCGGCGATGAAAAACTCCCCCAACTATTCGTCATATACCCCCCAGACTCTCATCACCCACCTCTCGGCCAAAGATTACGGACGTCTCCAGGAAAAGCTATACCGCTATCCGGGATTCTTCATCCAGAAACGTATCCTGCGCCAATACAACTATCACACTGCCGGAAACATTCTCGGCAACATCCGCGAGGTGTCACAGACCGACATAGAGCGTGATCCGTATTACGAGCCGGGAGACTATTGCGGCGACCTCGGTATCGAGAAAAGTTATGATCATCATCTGAGAGGAATCAAAGGGAAGGAAATCCTCATCCGCGACGCCCGTGGCCGAATCCGTGGCCGTTACGACAACGGGGCACGAGATATCGCGCCGGTATCGGGACGCAACCTGAAACTGAGCATCGACATCGGCCTGCAGCAATACGCGGAGTCCCTGATGGTCAACAAAATCGGTGCGGTAGTGGCTATCGAGCCGGCCACCGGTGAAATCCTCGCCATGGTCTCCTCCCCCACATATGACCCCACATTGCTGATAGGGCGTGAACGCGGAAAGAACTACAAGGCTCTGGTCAACGACCCGTTGAAACCGCTCTTCGACCGTGCGCTCCAGGGAGCCTATCCCCCCGGCTCGACCTTCAAGCCGTCGCAAGGTCTTATCTTCCTCCAGGAGGGTATCGTCAACCTGGCCACCCCATATCCATGCTATCACGGCTTCATCAACGGACGTCTCAAGGTAGGCTGTCACGGCCACGCCTCCCCCATCACCCTGAAACCGGCATTGCAGACATCATGCAACGCCTATTTCTGCTGGGGATTCAAGGCAATGGTCGACAACAAGCGGTCGAAATATGGCTCATCGGCGAATGCCTTCGAGGTATGGAAGAAGCACCTTGTGTCGCTCGGCTACGGATACAAGCTCGGCGTTGACCTCCCCCACGAAGGACGAGGTTTCATCCCCAACGAGAAATTTTACAACAAAATCTATGGCGAGGGGCATTGGAGCGCCAACACCATCATCTCCGTCTCGATCGGTCAGGGTGAGATTCTCGCCACCCCTCTCCAGATTGCCAACCTCTGCGCCACGGTGGCCAACCGGGGATGGTTCATCACCCCCCACGTCGTGAAAGAGATTCAGGATACCGTGCTTGCTCCCGAGTATCTTGAAAAACGCCTGCCGACAATCGACGCCAAATATTTCGAGAATGTCGCCGAGGGCATGAGGATGGCTGTCACGGGTGGCACCTGCCGTCTGGCCAACCTCCCCGACATCGAGGTTTGCGGAAAGACCGGAACAGCCCAGAACCCCCACGGACGCGACCACTCGGCATTCATCGGTTTCGCCCCCTATCGCGACCCCAAGATTGCCGTCTGCGTCTATGTCGAGAATGCCGGTTTCGGCGCGACCTACGGTGTGCCGATAGGCTCCCTCGTGATAGAGAAATACCTCACGGGGCATATCTCCCCTGCACGAAAATACCTCGAAGAGCGTATGCTCGAATCCAACACCATTATTTACAGCGGAGTAAAGAAACACTGACGTGAGAGACTACAGAAACCCAAATGCCGGAACACTGAAACATCTCGACTGGTTCACAGTCGTGCTCTACCTCCTGCTTGTAATCGCGGGAGTAGTCAGCATCTACGCCGCCAGCTACGATTTCGACCACGCCTCCATCTTCGCCTTCGACGAGTTCTCGGGCAAACAGATACGATGGATCGGTCTGTCACTCCTGTTGGGGGTGTTCCTGCTTGTCATAGACGCGAGGATGTATGAGACCTATGCCTACCCGATATACTTCGCGTTGCTGTTGTTGCTGCTGGTCACGATATTCATAGCCCCCGACATAAAAGGCTCCCGCTCATGGCTTGTCTTCGGGCCTATGAGCCTTCAGCCGGCGGAGTTCGCAAAATTCGCCACAGCCCTCGCTCTGGCCAAGCTGTTCTCGTCATACAACTTCAACCTCAACGCCAAAGGCTCCAATTATGTCAAGGCGCTGGCCATAATCTTCGTGCCAGTGCTGCTCATTCTTGCCCAGAAAGAGACAGGTTCGGCACTGGTCTACCTCTCCCTCTTCTTCGTCCTTTATCGCGAGGGGATGAGCTGGCTGGTATTGTTCGCGGCCCTGGTGGCAGTGGTGATATTCGTGGTGGCCATCAAGTTCACCGACTCGGCGGTCATCGGAATGCCTGCCGGAGAATTTGCCGTGATGGTGATGGTGATGGCCCTGATGACGGGGATGCTCACCCTCTATGTCCGACGGTTTGAAATCGCCCGGAATGTATTCCTCTGGTTTGTCGGGACAGCCATAATAGAGGCTGTGTTGGCCCATTGGGATCTCCATCTTACCGGCTACGCCTATTTCCTGAGCGTCATCGGCGTGGCGGTCGGATATTGCCTGTTCGAGATGCTGAGGGTCGAGGCCAAGAAACTCGCCATAACCGTACTGACTGTCGTGTTGTCAGTCACCTTCCTCTTCTCGGTCAATTTCGTGTTCTCGCATATGATGCCCCATCAGCAGAAGCGAATCCAGGTTGCCCTCGGTGTGGTCGACGACCCCCGTGGCGACGGCTACAACGTCAACCAGGCCAAAATCGCCATCGGTTCGGGGGGCGCCACCGGGAAGGGATTCCTGAAAGGCACCCAGACAAAACTCAAATATGTCCCCGAGCAACATACCGACTTCATCTTCTGCACCATCGGTGAGGAGGAGGGATATGTCGGGACCTCTGTTGTCATCCTGCTCTTCCTGATGCTGATTCTGCGGGTCATAGCTCTGGCCGAACGCCAGCCGACCATATTCGGCCGTGTCTATGCCTACTGTGTGGCCTCTTATCTCATATTCCATTTCTGCATAAACATCGGCATGGTCATCGGTGTCTGCCCCGTGATCGGCATACCGCTCCCCTTCTTCAGCTACGGCGGGTCATCGCTGTGGGGATTCACGATTCTGCTGGCCATACTGTTGCGTCTCGACGCGTCACGCACCTCACGTCACGGCCAGTAACACCCGGTTGACAACGTTCCAAACGGTATCTGACCCGGATTCATCCCGAAGCACCAGTTATTTTGCCGAAAGGGATGGTAATGCGGGGATTTTTGCGTAAATTTGCAGGGAAATTGAAACGCATCATGGCTGAACATTCATCTTCCACGAAGCCTTACAGACTCGGCATCGCCCTCAGTGGCGGAGGCGCGCGCGGGTTCGCCCATATCGGCGCGTTAAAAGCCATAGAGGAAGCGGGTCTGAAACCTGATGTCATCGCCGGAGTGTCGGCAGGCGCGATTGCCGGAGTGCTGTATGCTTCCGGCAAGCCCCTTGATGATATTCTGCCTTTGTTCTCCGACCTGAAATTCTCCGACTTCTGCAAGCTCTCCATCCGCGACGGCGGAGGGCTGTTCAATCTCTCCGGACTTAAAAAGTTCATAGTCAAGCAGACCGGGGTAGAGAATCTCGAAGACCTGCCGATTCCGACATATCTCGGTGCTACCGACTTCGACAACGGTGTGGCGGCTGAATTCCATGAAGGGCCGATAGGCGACCGCGTGATAGCCTCCTGCTCCATCCCCATCGTGTTCCAGCCGGTGAGAATCAACGACGTAAATTATGTTGACGGAGGGGTATTGCGCAATCTTCCCGCGTGGATAATCCGCGATAAATGCGAGAAACTCATCGGCATCAATTGCTCCCCGCTGACCAACTACCGCTACAAGAAATCGATTTATGACGTGGCCCTGCGGAGCTACAACCTCATGGCCAAGTCAAACCAGGCGGTTGACATGGACATGTGTGACCTCGTGATAAAGACCCCCGACATAGCGGCCTACCAGGTATTCAACCTGAAGGATATCCGCAAGGTCTACCTGAGCGGATATTCCGCCGCCCACAAGGCGGTAAAGGAATGGCTGAAATCAAACCAAACCTGAATCCCCTCTCCCAACCAATCCAAAATGGCAAAGGAAAAGACAACCGTGAAAAAAGCCCCGGCAAAGGCTGGGAAAACAATCGAGACCAAAGGGCTGGAAAATACCCTCATACAGAACCGGCGCCCGGTAATCTACCAGATGTTCCCGCGTCTGTTCTCCAACACGACAGCCGACTGCATCCCTGACGGCGACATCTCCCGCAACGGTTGCGGCAAGATGAACGACATCACCCCCAAAGTGCTCAAGGCCATCAGCGGGCTCGGAATCACCCACGTCTGGTATACCGGCGTGATAGAACACGCCCACGCCACCGACTACTCAGCCTACGGCATCACCCCCGACAACCCCTATGTGGTCAAAGGGAAAGCCGGCTCACCATACGCGATAAGCGATTATTACGACATCGACCCCGACATAGCGGTCAGTGTTCCTGAGCGCATGAAGGAATTCGAGGCTCTTGTGGAGCGCACTCACGCCGCCGGCATGAAGGTGCTTATCGACTTCGTTCCCAACCATGTTGCCCGTCGATACCATTCGGATGTGGCTCCTGCCGGAATCGAGGATTTCGGACAAGGTGATGACCCGACATATTTCTTCTCCCCCCGCAACAACTTCTACTACATTCCCCGACAGCTGTTCCAGCCCGGGTTCGACATCGGTGACTACACCGAATTTCCCTCCAAAGCATCAGGCAATGACTGCTTCAACGCCTTCCCGTCGCGCAACGACTGGTATGAGACCGTGAAGCTCAACTACGGAGTGGACTACGGCGACGGCTCACGTCATTTCGACCCGGTGCCTCCGACATGGTTCAAGATGCTTCACATACTCCGTTACTGGGCATCCAAGGGGGTTGACGGATTCCGGTGTGACATGGTGTTCATGGTCCCGGTGGAGTTCTGGGAATGGGCGATACCTCAGGTAAAGGCCCATTATCCCGACATCACCTTCATCGCCGAGATTTACGATGTCGGCCAGTATCGCGAATTTCTCGAAAGAGGGCATTTCGATTACCTCTACGACAAGGTAAACCTCTATGACACCTTACGCGCCGTCCAGTGTTACCATCACTCCGCCGCCACCATCACAGACTGCTGGCAGCGCGTGGACGGCATAGGCGGCAAGATGCTAAACTTCCTGGAGAATCACGACGAACAGCGTTTCGCCTCGGAGCAATATGCAGGTGATGCCGCCAAGGTGTTGCCGTCGCTTGTCGTCAGCTCGATGATTTCCACCGGCCCATTCATGCTTTATGCGGGTCAGGAACTCGGCGAGAAGGCCGAGGATGCCGAAGGATTCTCAGGGAAGGATGGTCGCACCACAATCTTCGATTACTGGTCTGTGCCGACACTTCGCCGATGGTTCAACAACGGCAAGGCCGACGGCGGACAGCTTTCAACAGTCGAGAAAGACCTGCGCGGAGTCTACGCCCATGTGCTTGGTCTGCTCAACTCCGAGAAAGCCCTCGCCGAAGGGGAATTCTTCGACCTGATGTATGTCAACTTCAATAATCCTGATTTCAATCCCCACCGTCATTACGCGTTCCTGCGCCGCCATGGCGACGATGTGATACTGATTGCCGTCAACTTCTCTGACGTTGCGGCCCAGCTCGCCATAAACATCCCTGCCCTCGCCCTCGGAATGTATGGCATAAAGGAGGGGACCAAAAAGGGGAAAGAGCTGATTTCCGGGAGGGAGGCAGACCTCACCGTCAGCCGTGACGAGCCATTCACCACCCATATCGCACCCTGGGGAGCCGTGGCGTGGAAATTCTCCGCGTCACGCAACCGACGCAAAAATATTTGCCGTTCCAAGGAATAATTTTTACCTTTGCACCACCATTTCCAAGCTCATATTCGATTTTATGAATCCTATGTTACCGCCAATCAAGGTTTTCGCAGGCACAAAGTCACGTTACATGGCTGAAGAAATCTGCGCTGACCTTGGAATCGAACTCGGCAAGATGAACATCCTCCATTTTGCCGACGGGGAATTTGAAGTCTCCTATGAAGAATCAATCCGTGGCTGCGAGGTCTACCTCGTGCAGTCCACTTTCCCCAATTGCGACAACCTTATGGAACTGCTGTTGATGATCGACGCGGCCAAGCGTGCTTCGGCCAAATCGGTCATTGCTGTTATTCCTTATTTCGGCTGGGCCCGTCAGGACCGCAAGGACAAGCCCCGTGTGTCTATCGCCGCCAAGCTTGTCAGCGACCTGCTTGTGGCTGCCGGTGTAGACCGTGTCATCACCATGGATCTCCACGCCGACCAGATCCAAGGCTTCTTCAACGTCCCCGTAGACCACCTCTACGCCTCGACTGTGTTCCTGCCCTACATCAAACAGCTCAACCTTCCCGACCTGGTGATTGCCACCCCCGATGTCGGCGGAGCAAAACGCGCCAACAATTACGCCAAATACCTCAATGTGCCCCTGGTACTCTGCCACAAGCAACGCGCCAAAGCCAATGTGGTGGCCAATATGACTGTCATCGGTGATGTCAAAGACAAGAATGTCATCCTGGTAGACGATATGGTGGACACCGCCGGAACAATCACCAAGGCCGCCGACCTGATGCTCGCCGAAGGAGCCAAGTCGGTACGCGCCCTCGCCTCCCACGCCATCATGAGCGACCCCGCCACAGAGCGTGTCGAGAAATGCGGCCTGACTGAAATCATCTTCACAAACTCCATCCCCTTCAACAAGGAGTCGAAGAAGGCCACGATACTCTCTGTCGCCAAGATGTTTGCAGACACCATCCGCCGTGTCCACAACAACGAGTCGATTTCATCGCAATACCTCATCTGATAGAAATTCCCAATTGCTTAGACATACCTCTCCCACAAGCATTTCACGCATTCTGCTCATGGCCGTCTTTGTGACGGCCATGGGTTTTGCATTCCATACCGGAGCCCGTCAGCCCCAGCTCGCCCCGTCATATTCCTGGAAGCTTCTCCCTCCTCTCGGACTCAGGGAACCGGCTGAGATGGATACCCTTTACACTGACTATTCTCTCCGTTTCGTGCCGCAGACCGTGTCGCCCGCATACGCCGCCACCGGCAACTATTGCGCCGAAGGCTACAATATGATTTACTTCGACCGCAAGCCGATAAGCGACTTCATGTTCCGCGACGCGATTTCCCATTGGGTGCCTGACGAGGAGAAAATCCGCTTCTTCAACACCCGCATACCTATGACCCTTATGGGTTACAGCTTCGGTGGCGGTAAAGACAACGGCCAGGATGACCTCTCGCTGGTCTTCTCGGGCAACGCCAACAAGCGGCTCCAGTTCGGGGCCATGCTCGACTATCTCTACTCCAAAGGCATGTATGCCAACCAGGCGGCCAAAGACCTGACCTGGGGACTTTCCGGCTCATACATCGGCGAACGGGTCGAGGCACAGGCCTACGGCTACCACTTCGCGCTGACCGCCCTGGAAAACGGGGGTATCACAGATGACCTCTACATCACCGACCCGGCAGAAGTGCAGGGAGGCCAGAACTCCGTCGAGGCCAAACAGATTCCCACCCGTCTCACCGCCGCGCAGAACCGCATAACCGGAGGTGAGTTCTACCTCAACGGGCGATACAAACTCGGCTTCTATGAGGAGGAGCAAATCAACGACACAACGACGGTAAAACACCTCGTGCCGGTGACATCCATTATCTGGACACTGAAATACCGCGAGGGTCGCCGTCGGTTCAAAAACAATGACGCGACCCAGAATCTCGAATTCTGGGACAACACATATTTCAATCCCGACCTGACCAACGACCTCCAGAGCTACTGGAGCCTGCGGAACACTGTCGGGGTCTCACTCCTCGAAGGGTTCAACAAATACGCCAAGGCCGGTCTGTCGGCCTATGCCACCCACGAAATCCGCAATTACAGTATGGAGACCCTGATCGCGGAACCCGTCGATATACCTGAAGGTGAGACCGATCCGCTCGCCCCGAATCCATTCCCCAACGTCAGAGACCACGAGAAGCAGAACCTCCTCTGGGTAGGCGCACAGCTGACCAAACAGCAGGGCCGCATACTAAACTATGATGTCACCGGAGAAATCGGCCTTGTAGGCCCGGCAGCCGGGGAAATCAAGGTGGACGGGGGCATCACCACCCGTATTCCCCTCTTAGGCGACACGGTCAACATCTCCGCCAACGGTAAATTCACCAACCTCTCAGCCCCATGGCTGATGCAGCACTATCTCTCCAACCATTTCATCTGGGACAACGATTTCTCCAAGACACGCACATTCCGCGCTGGAGGTGAAATCACCATACCCTGGACATGGACGCGCCTGTCAGCAGGGGTGGAGAACATTCAGAATGCCCTCTATTTTGACGGGCAGGCACTCCCCCGCCAGCATGGCGGCAGTGTGCAGATTTTCTCTGCTACCCTACATCAGGACCTCCACGCCGGATGTTTCCATTGGGAGAACCGGATAACATACCAGACATCATCCAATCAGGATGTAATTCCCCTGCCTCAGCTGGCGGTGAACTCAAACATGTATGTCACATTCCGTGTGGCCACACTGCGTGTGCAGTTCGGCCTTGACTGCGACTACTTCACCCGCTACAAGCCGGTCAGTTTCCAGCCGGCGACGATGCAGTTCTACAACACCGACGGGGCCTGGATTGGCAACTATCCTTTCATGAGCCTGTATGTCAATTGCCGCCTTTCAAAGACCCGCTTCTACCTGATGATGTCACACATCAACCAGGGACTTACCGGCGACAACTACTTCTCCATGCCACACTACCCTATGAATCCGCGCCGTTTCCAGCTCGGACTGTCGGTGGACTTCGCCAACTGACCTGTCCCCCCAGGTAAAGCATAACACTCCACATCTTACTATGAGTCATAGGAAGGAGTTCCTTATCAAACAATCTTCAATCTCCTGAATTATGAAAAGAAGCCTGATTGCGTTGGCTTTCGGCACATTCGCCCTCGGTATAGCCGAGTTCGGAATGATGGGAATCCTCGGCGAGGTCGCCACCGGCATCGACGTTGACATCGTGAAAGCCGGCCATCTCATAGCGGCCTACTCCCTCGGGGTGGCCATCGGAGCCCCGTTGTTGATACTCCTCCGCAAAATGCCGCTCAAAAAAGTGATGCTCCTGCTGGCGGCCACCATATTCCTCGGCAACCTTGGAGCCGCCCTCTCGCCCAACTTCGTCACCCTGCTCTGCGCCCGACTCCTGTCAGGGCTTCCGCACGGCGCATACTTCGGCGCGGGAGCAATCGTATGTTCACGGCTCGCCGACAAAGGACACGGAGCCCAGGCAGTAGCCGTGATGGTTGGAGGGATGACCATCGCTAATGTCTTCGGTGTGCCACTCGCGACATGGATTACCGACACCTTCAACTGGCGCATCGCTTTCGGAGGGATATCTTTGTTCGGTCTGCTCGCATTCCTGTTCATCAAGATATGGGTGCCTTACCTCCAGCCCCTCCCCGACACCGGGCTAAAAGGACAGTTCCGTTTCCTGCGTGCTCCTGCGCCTTGGCTGATATATGCCGGTGTGTTTTTCGGGCAGGCCAGCGTTTACTGCTGGTTCAGTTACATAAACCCGGTAATGACCGAGGTTACACATTTCTCAACCGCCGACATGACATGGATAATGATGTTGGCCGGAACCGGAATGGTAATCGGCAACGCTGTGGCCGGAAAACTTGCCGACCGCTATCAGGCATCACTCGTGACAGGTTGCATAGCCGCGTCACTGATAGTCATCATGCCTTTGATTTACATCTGCGCGACCATGAAACTTCCCTCACTCCTGCTGATGTTCCTCGCCACTGGAGGGCTGTTCGGCATCGGAGGGCCGCTTCAATATCTCATCGTGAAATACGCCAAAGGTGGGGAAATGCTCGGCGGTGCCGGCATCCAGATCGCATTCAATGTCTCAAACGCCATGTCAGCCTCACTTGGCGGAGTCGTCATACAGCACGGCCTGGGTCTTGCCTCACCGGCTTTGGTCGGCATCCCCTTCGCCGCCATCGGAGCCACAGCCCTCTTCATCCTCTACCGCCTCACCAACCGGCCATCCGCTGCCAGAAAGACCTCCTGACAGGGATGGGAAATACGCTGAACTGGTCTATTGTTCCGCTCTGTCTTCCTCAAACGGAATCATCGGAATAGAAAAAAATCGATAAAGGTACACAAACAAAAAGCAAGCCGAAATGACTTGCTTTTCTGTGCGGAAGGAGAGGGATTCGAACCCCCGGAGGTGTGACCCTCAACGGTTTTCAAGACCGCCGCAATCGACCACTCTGCCATCCTTCCAGGCAATTTTCAATATGTCAGAGGGAACTCTCAAGGAGCATTTCCTCCGTTTGCGGTGCAAAGTTACGAATTTTTTTCGTAATTGCAAAGATGTAATGAAATTTCCGGTAATTTTCTGAAAAATTATCCCACGGAGACACCCCGAATGAATCCTCATCCCACTCCGAGGTAGTCAACGTAACGGCTCGTAGACCCGTTCACCGATTTTAGTGGCGAGGTCGGCACAGAATTGCTGCCACCTGCGCTGCTGCCCCATCAGTTCGAGTATCGCGTCAAGGTCATAATCGGGCTGCTGCTGCATCTGCTGAATCTTCTGGGAAAGGTCATAGAAAAAACAGCGGGCAATGTCATATTTCAGTTCCAGCAACGCACGGGGAACAAGCTCGTCAAGACGGTCCTCCTCGGTCTCTACCTTCGTGTTGTTCTTGAAATAGATTTTGCTCAGCTGATGACGCTCGACCACAAGGTCAGTAGCAACCTTACGGATAGTGTCGTCAGGATGAGAAAGCAACCGTCGCTGGAAAAAATCCTTCGAGAACTCGATGATTGAACGGCCATAAGCCTCCTCCACCCTCTCCTTCAGCAGAACCTCACGCTGACGAATTTCCTCAAGGTTCGACGCGTCACGCGCTATCGCGTCAATCCCCTCCTTCATCTCGCGCTCTTTCTCCAGATTCGCCTTTTCGAGGAAAGCAGCGTAGTCCTCCTCCCAATGACGCGCACGGAGGTCAACCACACATTCATACACCTTGAGCAAATCCGGATTCTCGAATGTCAGGCCATCCTGGTCAAGGTCTTCGACAACATAGTCTATCACCTTTATCAGCCGTCCGGCCTCATCCGTACCGTAATCCTCACCGAGGTCGAGCATACCATATTTCAGCACAAGTCTCAACAACGACTTTTCCTGAGGGGCGAGTATCATGGCACGGTGGGAGCGGCCCGTCTTACCGATAAACGCGGAGTAATCAGACTCGGTAAGTCCGTCGGAATTTTCAGCCGGTGCGACGGCTGAAGAGGAATCAGCGGCAACCTCTCCGCTCTGAGCCTGCGCGGGAACAGCAGGAGTTTCCCCCTCATGGCTGTCAATCGGAGGTTCTACCGGAGGAAAATCATCCGCGCCCCCCTGAGCCTGAACAACGGGGGGAGCAGTCACCCCGGCCGGAGTGCCCCCCGGAGGATTCTGGATACTGTCGCGGGCAGCCTGCCGTCGAGCCTCGTCGGCCTGCTGTTCGATGCGCTTGGTGCGGGCGACCGCCACCTGCCTTGTGAGCAACGCCTCATCCATAGCGAACCGTTGGGAACATTCACGGACATACACGTTGCGCGTAATATCGTCAGGTATCACCGCGATCGACCTCACAATGTCAGCCACCGCCCTTGCGCGGGCGATAGGGTCATTGGCCGAATCCTTCAGGAGGATGTCGGTCTTGAAGCGGATGAAGTCGACCTCATTCTCAGCCAGGTATTGCTCCACCTCCCCTGTGGTATGGGACTGGGCGAAGGAATCAGGGTCATCCCCCTGCGGCAGCAGACAGACCTTGATGTTGAGCCCCTCGGCAAGCAGAAGGTCGATCCCCCTGAGCGAGGCCTTTATTCCCGCCGGGTCGGAGTCATAGATGACGGTGACATTCTCGGTGAAACGATGGATGAGCCTGACCTGGCCGGTTGTCAGGGAGGTACCCGAGGAGGCCACGACATTCTCGATACCGCTCTGGCTCATGGATATGACATCCATATACCCCTCGACAAGGATACATTTGTTGTTCCTGACTATCGACTGCTTCGCCTGGTAAAGTCCGTAAAGCTCGCGGCTCTTGGAGTAGACCACACTTTCGGGAGAGTTGACATACTTGGCCAGCTTCTTGTCGTTGGTCAGTATTCGGCCACCGAAAGCCACCACCTTCCCGGCGATAGTGAACACCGGGTATATCACGCGGCCACGGAAACGGTCGCGCAGCTCACCACGGTCGGTGGCGAAACAGAGCCCGGTTTTCTCCAACGCCTCGCGGGTATATCCGGCCTTCAAGGCTGCCTGCGCGAGGTCATCGCGCTTGTCGAGGGCGAACCCGAGATGGAAACGGCTGATGGCGGCCTCATTGATGCCGCGATGGCGGAAATAGCTCAGTCCAATCTCGCGCCCCTCCTCGGTCGAAGCCATCCGCTCCTCGAAATGCTTCATCGCAAACTCGTTGAGCGACAGCAGCGTCTGGCGTTCACCCTGCTGGCGGCGTTCTTCATCGGTCAGCTCATGTTCCTTGATCTCGATATGGTATTTACGGGCAAGGTAACGCAACGCCTCCCAATAGGTCATCTGCTCATGCTCCATGATGAAGTTGACCGGACTGCCACCCTTTCCGCAGCTGAAACATTTGCATATGCCCTTGGCGGGGGAGACGGAGAAGGAGGGGGTACGCTCGTTATGGAACGGGCAGAGGCCTATGTAATTGGCTCCGCGACGTTTGAGGCTCACGAAATCAGAGACCACCTCCACGATGTTGGCGGTGTCTATGATGCGCTGGACAGTCTCACGGTCTATGACAGATTTCTTCATCATTGCAGATGCAAAGTTACGCTTTTTCCCCGTATCCACCGCCCCCCTCCCGGTTGTCGAATGTTAAAAATAACATCTGTGACTAAACGTCATCACTTCCGCGGATGTTATATTTCCAAACCATTTGCCTGCGGAGATTCCCCTGCCGGGCGATATCGGCGTTTTCAACTATCAACCAAAAGAGATTTGCCCATAACATGACTACGACAACCGAGAGGATGACACTCACCACATTGGCGACAATCATAATGATAGTAATGGTCTCTTTCACCGCCCATGGCGACGAACCCTTGCAGGCCGACAGCCTGCCGCAAACATGGAGCTACACCCCTGACACATACCAGGAGATACCCGGAGGCCCGGAGGACAAATGGTGGAGCCGCTTCTCCGACCCGCTGCTCGACTCCCTGATTGTGCTTGGTGTGGAGCGCAACTACGACCTGCGCATCGCCCACCGCCGTCAGGAAATCGCCCGTGCGGCCATGAACCAGGCCCGCGCCGGATGGTTCCCCACAATCGGCCTGAGCGCGGGATGGACAGCCGCCAAGGAATCGGGGGCGACCACCCGGGGAGCCTCCACCTCCATACCCACGGAGTCTTATTTCAACGCCGGACTGAGCGCGACCTGGGAGATTGACATTTTCGGCAAGGTGGCTGCCGGGGTCAAGGAGAAGAAAGCCCAGTATAACGCCACCCGCGCCGAGTATGCCGGCTCGATGGTGTCGCTGACCGCCCAGATAGCCTCTACCTATTTCACCCTCCGATGCCAGCAACGCCTGCTCCAGGTTGCCCGTGCCCATTGCGAGAGCCAGATGAAGATAGTCAACATCGCCCGCGCACGATTCGAGGCCACCCTCGCCTCGAAACTCGACGTGGCCGAGGCATGGCAGACCTACTACTCCACAGCCGCATCCATTCCGATGCTTGAAAACTCGATACAGGCCTCAATCAACTCACTGGGAATCCTCATCGGGGAATTTCCGTCCGAGGCCGCCCGTCTCCTCTCCGAACCGGGGCCACTCCCCAACTGGAAGACCGAAATATCGGCCGGTGTGCCTGCCGACCTACTCAGACGCCGCCCCGACATCGTCGAGGCTGAGATGGAACTGGCCGTGGCCGCCGCCGGGGTCGGCATCGCCAAAAAGGATTTCCTCCCCACCCTGACCATCGAAGGGAATGTCGGCACTTCGTCCCGGCGGCTCGGTGACCTCTTTTCGCGCCACTCATTCACTTGGTCGGTGGCCCCCACCCTCTCCTGGACCCTTTTCGACGGCTTCGCGAGGAAATATCAGCTTGTCTCAGCCCGCGAGCAGATGCAGTCAGCCATAGACAGCTACAACCTCACGATACTCAACGCCGTCGGGGAAACCGAGAACGCCCTCTCATCTTATGACGCGTCGCTGCGCCATATCCAACTTGTCGAACAGCTCTGTGTCCAGAACGAGGAAGCCCTCGAACTGGCCATCAAACGTTACAAAGACTCCCTGTCGCCTATGACCGATGTGGTCAATGCCCAGCTCAACGCCCTGGCCGGTGAAAGCGAACTGGTGCAGGCCCAGGAGTCAGCCCTGACCTCACTGGTGTCGCTCTACGAAGCCCTCGGCGGTGGTGTCACTCTGGATGAATAGCAACAACCCCCCTCACAATTTCATATCCTCAACACAATTACCCACAACCCACATAAAGAATTCACCATGACACGGAAACATCTCATACTGCCAGTCGCCTGCGCCGCTTGCGTGTTGCTCGGACTTTTTTCAGGATGCGGCAAGAAGACCGCCGCGACAGAGACCGAACCGGAGGTGTCGGTAGCCACCCCGGAAGTGGACTCGGTCGTTCTCCGTCAATCCTACCCCGCCACCCTCTCGGCCACACAGTCGGCAGACGTGGTTGCGAGGGTCAACGGCCAGATTCTCCAGATACTCTTCACCGAAGGGGATTTCGTCACCGCCGGACAGCCACTGTTCACCATCGAATCGACCACATACCGCGACGCGGTAGAGCAGGCGCAGGCAGCCTTGCAGACAGCCATCGCCGAGAATGAATACGCGTCGAAACAGAGTGTGGCCATGCAGAAAGCCCTTGAGGCAGACGCGGTCTCGAAGATGGATGTCATACAGGCCGAGAGCAACCTGCGCCAGAGCGAGGCCGCCATCAAACAGGCCCGCGCCCAACTGGAGACAGCAAAGACAAACATGAGCTACTGCACCGTCCGCGCCCCATTCTCCGGGATGATCACCGAGTCGGTCTACAGTGCCGGGGCATACGTCGGTGGAGGTGCCGCGCCTGTCACCCTCGCCACCATTTATTCCACCAAGACGATTTACGCCATGTTCTCGGTCAGCACCGAGAGATACATGCAGATAGCCTACACAAACAACGGCAAGAAGCTCGACCTCGACCATGTGCCGGTAGTGATTGGCGACACCACATCGACGGTCACCTACACCGGGAAACTCGACTACGCTTCCCCCGATGTCAGCAAATCGACCGGAACCGTCACCCTGCGCCTGATTCTCGACAACCCCAAGGGTGAGCTGCGCGACGGCATGTTCGCCACAGTCAAACTCCCCTACGCCACTGAGTCCCACGCCCTTCTGGTGAAGGATGCATCAATCAGCACCGACCAGCTGGGAAAATATCTCTACACCCTCAACGATTCCGACAAAATCGTCTACACCCCCATCCAGGTCGGTGACCTCTATGACGACACCCTCAGGATTGTCACCAAGGGGCTCCGTCCCGACGACCGTTACGTCACCACCGCCCTGCTAAAGGTACGCGACGGAATGAAGGTGAAACCTGTCGAATAATTCATCCGCCACGCCTATGTTCTCAAGATTTTTCATCGACCGTCCGATTTTCGCGACGGTACTCGCCATTATAATGATACTCGTGGGGGTCATCACAGTAAAGACCCTCCCTATCGCCCAGTATCCCGACATCACCCCTCCGACCGTGATGGTGAAAGCCACCTATCCCGGCGCCGACGCGAAGACCGTGGCCGAGACTGTCGGAGTGCCTATCGAGGAGAGTGTCAACGGAGTGGAAGGCATGATGTACATGAGCTCCAACTCCGGCTCCGACGGCTCATACAGCCTGACGGTGACCTTCCAGAACGGCACCGACGTTGACGACGCGACAATCAAGGTGCAGAACCTTGTAAACCAGGCCGAGCCGCAGTTGCCCTCGGCGGTCACCCAGCAGGGTGTGGATGTGATGTCGGAGTCGACCAGCATCCTCCTCTTCGTGGCCCTGGAGGGTGACGAGCGTTACGACGCGCTTTACCTGACCAATTACGCCCAGCTCCATATCGTCGATGCCCTCAGCCGTCTTGAAGGTGTCGGCGGGGCGAGCGCGTTCGGCGGGGGCGACTACTCGATGCGCGTCTGGCTCGACCCTGACGCCATGATGGCCCGTGGGATAACCCCCGCCGACGTGATTTCAGCCATCGAGGCCCAGAACATGGAGGTGTCGGCCGGTGCGGTCGGCGCACAGCCCGCGTCTACCCCCTCGGCGTTCCAGTTCACACTTTCCTCCCAAGGTCGTCTGACCTCCGCCGAGGAGTTCGGCGACATTATCCTGCGCAGCGGAGCAAACGGAGCAATCCTGAGGCTCAAGGATGTGGCCAAAGTGGAGCTTGGCAGCAATTCCTACACCAGCATCAGCCGCGTCTCGGGGAAACCCGCAGGTTTGATCGGTATCTATCAGCGTCCGCAGGCCAACGCCCTCCAGGTGGCAAACGAGGTTGAGAAGGAGCTTGAATCGCTCGCACCATATTTCCCTCCGGGAGTCCATTACCGTGTGCTGATGAACACCACCGACTTCATCTCCGCCTCGGTCGACGAGGTGCTTGTAACCTTCGTCGAGACCACGTTGATTGTGATGGTGGTGATTCTCTTCTTCCTCCAGAGCTGGAGGGCCGTCATAATCCCGATGCTCACCATTCCGGTCTCGCTGATTGCCACATTCGCGGTGATGAAGCTGATGGGATTCACCCTCAACACCCTTACCCTCTTCGGACTCGTGCTGGCGATCGCCATTGTGGTCGATGACGCGATAGTGGTGGTGGAGGACTGCGCCCGACTGGTTCAGGAGGGCACGATGTCGCCCCGCGACGCCGCCCGCAAGGCGATGGTCGAGCTTCAGGGGCCGGTCGTCGGCGAGGTGCTGGTACTGCTGTCGGTGTTCATCCCGACCGCCTTCATCTCCGGCATCACCGGTGAGCTTTACAAACAGTTCGCCCTAACCATCGCCGTGTCGACCGCTTTCTCGGGATTCAACGCCCTGACCTTTACCCCAGCCATGTGTGCGCTTTTCCTCCGCAAGCAGACCAAACCCACGAGCTTCATCCTCTTCAAATGGTGGAACACCGCGTGGGGCAAGACCGTCAAGCTCTACACTGATATGATAGGCCGGTTGCTGAAACGTCCCTGGGTGGCCATCGGCATATACGCCGTCCTCTGTATCGCCGCGTTCTGGGGCTTCGCCAAATGGCCCACGAGCTACCTGCCCGAGGAGGACATGGGATATTTCATGGCCTCCGTGCAGTTGCCGACTGGGGCGTCGCTCGAACGCACCGACAAGATGGTCAGCCAGGTTTCTTCCATCATCAAGGAGATGCCCGAGGTCGATGATGTCATAGAGATGTCGGGATTCTCCTTCATGGCCGGAGGATCGGGGAGCAACCTCGGTTCGATGTTCGTGATGCTCAAGCCATGGAAAGAGCGCAAGGGTAAAGACCATTCGGTGGAGGCGGTCATCGACCGCATCAACGAGCGGTGCGCGGCGCTCCAGCAAGGGGTTGTATTCGCCATCAATCCCCCCGCCATCCCCGGACTCGGCACCACCTCCGGCCTGTCGATGCAGCTTCTTGACATAAATTCCCTCGGGGCTGGCCAGATGGACCAGGCACTGAAAGATATCGAGGAGGCTGCCGCGAAAGACCCGCGCATAGCGTCGGTGCAGTCGCTCTACGAAGGACTTGTGCCGCAATACAGCATCATCATGCAGCGCGACCGTATAGAGATGCTGGGAATCAACTTGGACGCTGTGTATACCACCCTCAGCAGCTATATCGGCGGCTCGTATGTCAACGACTTCGTGAAGTTCGGCAACGTCTACCAGGTGAATGTCGGCTCTACCGACAATGCCCGAGCCGACATCAACGATGTCCTCAAGCTTTCGGTCAGGAACTCCCAGGGCGACATGGTTCCCTTCTCGGCGTTCGCCACGGTGAAGCCGGTGATGGGTTCCGCCTCGGTAGGCCGCTACAATATGTATGAGACCGCCGCGCTGACAGCGAATCCCGCCAAGGGTGTAAGCTCCTCGGAAGGCATCAAGGCCATGGAGGAGATTGTCAAGAAAGCCACCGGCGACCGATACAGCTACGCGTGGACGGGCGAGGCATATCAGGAGAGCCGCGCGGGCACTACCGTCTCGGCGGTGCTGCTCTTCGCCGTGGTCATCACCATCCTCGTGCTGGCGGCACAGTATGAGAGCTGGACCGATCCGTTGGCCGTCGTCATCTCGATGCCTACCGCGATTCTCGGCACTGTCTTCGGATGTATCTGCATGAGCCAGTCGATAAGCATCTACACCCAGATCGGTATCATCCTCTTGCTCGGCCTATCGGCCAAGAATGCCATCCTTATCGTGGAATATGCGATGGACTACCGAAAGCAAGGAATGTCGATACGGCAGGCCGCCTACCAGGGTGGTATCGTCCGCTTCCGCCCGATTATGATGACTGCGCTGGCATTCGTCTTCGGTGTGATGCCGATGCTCTTCGCCACCGGAGCGGGCGCGGCAAGCCGTGTCAGCCTTGGAGCGGCGGTTGTGTTCGGTATGGCAATAAACGCCATCATCGGCACCCTCTTCGTCCCCAACTTCTGGGAACTCTTCCAGACCTTCCAGGAGAAATACCTCTCGAAGATGTTCGCCTCTGCCGACAAGACCGCTACCTCTACTCCCGAGCCTGAAACCAAGAAACAATCCACTCCCTGAAATAATCTCTCGCAGATTACACAGATTACACAGAGGCCATCCGGTTTGCCCATTTAGAGCCTTCCGGATGGCCTCTGTGTAATCTGCGAGAGATTTTTATATCTGCTGATTAACGCAATCAGCGACGGATTTCAGTCAAATATGTCAACGGGCGATGGAAACCTTCTCCACCTTGCTGCCCTGGCGACGGATATAGATTCCAGGCTGGTCAGCGGCAACGCGCACACCCTGCAGGTTGAAATACTCGACCGGAGCGTTGGCATCGTCGGCCACAACACCCTCCACACCGGAAAACACATTACCGGAGGCATCAACATTCTTCACAAGCTCTTCGGAATGTATGCCGTTGAGGACAGACTTGGCACGGATTGTCATATAATTTCCTGCGGTGGTTGGAACGTCGATTACATATTCCTTTCCCTCATCAGCAACCCAATTGGTCCATGTCTTGTCATCAGCAGCGGGAGCCTTTGCCATAACAGAAGCGGCAACATCTTCGCCATTTTCTTTCACAGCATTTCCATCTTTGTCATATTCGACAGTCCAGACATGAAGCTCACCCTTGGTTGATGTCACAGAAACCTTTGTGGCAACCTTTTCCATCTGGTCAAATGTGGGAACTTCGGGCTGCGAAACCACTTCTCCCTCTTTATAATAAAGAGCTACTGAATTTTGACCAGATGCGACATAGCAGCCAAAAATCGGGCCCGAACTATTGGCAGAATTAAATCGCAGATATGCACGCGATGTCTCTTTCCCATTTAGGAATTGTATTGTCGCATTCTTCTGCGTTGTTAATGAAATGGCAACATCCTGAGGAGTCTCTTCCGTCAACAGCTTATTTTTGTTCGCTTCATCTGAATTATTAAGATACATTCCTGTGCCAGTTTTTATATACCAGTTATCTCCATTCTTGACCAAACTGAATACATCAACTTTATCAAGATCAACGGTAGCTTTGTCATTGGCAACAGACACCACATATGCCTGACGGTTATTACCAGAAGCATCTGCAGCATTCAAGGAATTTTTACCTGCGCCATAAAAAACTCCACCTGAAGTGCCGATAATCACATATGTATTAGCCTCATTAAGTTGGTCGAGAGAGGTCACTTTCACGAATTCATTTGCCGGCTTGACTGGCTCTGTTACAGTCAGGAGGAATGTCAAGGTTTTGCTGTCGGTTCCATCAGTTGCGGTAACGGTGAAACCATCCTGCTCAAATGCAGACTCAGGAGTCCAGGTTGCGGAATTTGCATTTTCATTCACCACAACCAAAGATTCCATAAAACTCTCGACTTTGATGTTTGTGGCATTTTCAGCTGAGAAGGTGAATGTCGTACCAACCTCTACCGAAATCTCATCATCTTCGTTCACTTGAATTCCGTCACCATAAGTAACAACGAGGTTACCGAGTTCAGGTTTAGGAGCTTCGGTTATCTCCAATAAGAATTCAAAGGTCTTGGTATCGACTCCGTTTGTAGCGGTAATAGTCAATCCCTCCATCTCTTGAACTTCATTGAAAGTCCAGGATGCATTATCTGAATCCACATCTACTACAATCGTTTCGTCTGAACAACGTTCTGCGCTGATATGAGTGGCATTTGTGGCGGAAATATAGAACGTAGTTCCTGTCTGAACTGAAAGCCCCTCCAAGGTCCCATTTTCCACATTGATTCCATCACCATAGGTGACAACAATATCACCGAGAACAGGTTTAGGAGCCTCAACAACTTCCACCATAAAGGAGAAGGTTTTCTGTGCATCTCCCAGTTTTGCAGTTACTGTCAGTTCTTCACCCTCGGTCACTGTAGCAGTCCATTCAGCAGTGGTGAAACCCTGTGCAATGGTAGTATTTTCAGAATTTGTCACAATAATTGATTCTGCATTTTCAGCAGAGAATGTAAAGACAGTGCCCTCTACAATACCTTCAAGAGTTTCATCCTGAACAACGGGGGTCGCATTCGCCCCGTAGGTGACAGTGATGTCACCTAAAGTAGGAATTACAAAGGATTCTTCATAGACAACTTCCAATCCAGTAAATCCTATGTATTTACCATTTGCATTATCAGATAATATTATCTCTATTTTACCAGAACCATTTCCAGTAAATTCACAGTCAGCCGCTGTAGTTAATAATGTTTTTGATTGGGAATCGTTGATTGTAAATTCAGACTCACCAACTTTCACTGAAATTTTCGCAGAGCCGTTAGACTTTGCTCCTTTCAACGTAACCTTAGAAATTGTACCTGAAAAGTCTTCGGAAGAAATCGTCATTCCTTTCACTCCTGCACTTCCAGAACCAAACTGAAGTCCATTTTTACCTCTTGAATAATAAACTTTGCCATCCGTCTGCCATGTGTAATCTAAAGACCAAGCGACATCAGGAGAGGCGGACGAGTCCTTCCAGGTCGTAGGGGCAATTGTAGTTGTACTGGAACTGGGACTCATAACAGCATCCCATCCCGAAGCACTCGTAGGTGCAGATGACCAGGTGGCGGCGGATGACGTCATCACAGCCATAACACCTGCAACCATTAAGAGTAGCAGTTTTTTCATAAGTTGTTTGATTTGAAAGTTTTAGTATAATTGGTTAAAGATTGTTTCGCCCTCTGGGAAACATAGAAGTTTTAGTGATGGCAAAGTTACGGAAAATGAGGGTAAACACAATGGTTGCAGTGTTAAATTTTTGCGAACTGTCATTGCCGAAATTCTCCGTAATTTAAGCCGTCTTTTGAACTCTTGACATAGTTTTAGCATTAAACAATAAGGACAGTTAACATTTGACTGTCAAAATTCCGCAACTATATAAATTCATTTTATTATGCTGATGAAAATTTACCTGAAATGCGATTCGCCATCGCTGGCAACACTCCTTAAAGCAAAGATTTTATCTAATGTGAAGAATGGGAAATTCAAGACCTGGGACGCCAAGCAGATTGCGACCCCAAACAATACTCACAATACGGTCATTTTCCACACCCCATCTTCAGGTCAGTATGACGAAGAGGGAAAAGATGTCTGTTTCGGATTATATGTGGATGGAAACACCGTAGTTGTTATACCGGGCATGTTGTCAAACTGGTGCGCCGCCCCTGATTTCGAGCAACAGCAATTACATCTGGGTCGCCTGACCTCCCTGCTCCTCTCCTACCGCCCCTACTACCACTCCCTGACCATCAGCTGACCCCAAAATAAGACCGCCGTTTTTACCCAAAGGTATCAACGGCGGTTATCTTATGTCATCAAAACTTATTATTTTTCATTAACAATTGGCTCAATGCATCTTTAATCTGCCGCAGGATATTCACCACAAGGGGATTACTGGAAAATGACGATTCCATCTCGATCAATTTCTCCTTTTAAAAATGGGTTCATATGTTTATGCAACCTGACAACATCGACTGAGGTTCCAAGAACAGCTTCAAGATAGCGTTTGAGACGTATGACCAGGAACATCTTCGGAGACATATCAACACACACATCAACATCGCTGTTGGTGGTCTGCTCTCCCCGCGCCACAGAACCGAACAGGCGTAAGCTTTTTACGCCAAATTCATCTCGTAGTGTCACGGATTCACGAGATAATATCTCCAAACAATCCTGTTTTGTTCGCATAGCTTCATAAATATCTGCAAAATTACAACAATTTACAGACTACGCAAGTTTTTACGTTGCTTTCTTTACTGTTGTTTGCCGAGCCAGAGGTTGAGGGAGTCGCGCAGGAGGGAGTCGCGGGGGGCGAGGGCCCAGGACTGGAACTGGTTGAATGAGATGTTGACCGAGAGGTCGAGGGACGGGTAGCGGTCGCGGAACGACTCGGCGGTGGCGCGGTTGACAACGGCGCGGGGAATTTCTCCGAGGGCGGTGAGTATCACGAGTTGTTCGGGGGAATATTCGGCGTTTTCGATGATATAGATTGTGTCACCGATTTCGTGGGAGAGGTTGCGGAGACGCTGTATGTAGGGTGACTCTTTAGGTACATAGACTGTCTTTCCGGCAAGGTCAATCTGGGTTCTGACGGCGTTTCCGGTGGTGTCGGCAAGTTGCACCAGCACCTGTTTGTCTACCCCTACAGGGTTTACGAATATGAGACGGTCGCGCATCTCGGCGGTCACGGGAAGGTCGCCGACAATGAGGCGGCAACGCCCCTCGTCAAGCCATTGGAGCGCGTCTTCAAGACGGGTGTAAGGATGGAACTTCACGGGTTGGTTGTGACGACGGCAGATGTCCCGCAATAGGTCGTAATATGTGCCCGACAATGTATCCCCCGCCAGTGATAGCCCTGTAGGGGAGATTTCGATGGCGACATTCAGTGTGTCTCCACCGGCAATGTCATCGGGGCGTTCACCGATTCTTTTGGTGGAACATTGCCTGGCGGTCAGCATAAGGCCGAGGGCCACTGCCAGCAATATGACATACATCGCCATGGCTCCTTTCTTCACTTCAAGTTTCCTGTATCCCATAATGTCGCAAAGTTACAGAAAAGATTCCACAGAGTCAACAGATTGGCCCCGAAAGGTCTCACGCAGATTCCGCAGATACGCAGATTACTCGCGGATTGTTTTGATTGGGGGAGATTGATGTGAATTGGAGGAGACGGTCTCGCAGATTACACAGATTACGCAGAGGCCATCCGGATTCTATGTGGGGGCGGAAAGGTTTCTGTGTAATCTGTGTAATCTGTGAGACCTTTGATTAGAGGAGGGGCTCACGCAGATTACGCGGATTCGCAGATTTCCCGCGGATTGTTTTGATTGGGAGAGATTGATGCGGATTGGATGGAGAAAGTCTCGCAGATTACACAGATTACGCAGAGGCCATCCGGATTCCATTTAGGAGGGGCCGGATGGCCTCTGCGTAATCTGTGTAATCTGCGAGACTTTTGATTAGAAATACGAGGATTAAAGTTTAATCTGTCGAATCGCTATAATCATTGAATCGCTATATATCTGCGGGAAATCTGCGTATCTGCGGAATCTGCGTGAGACAGTTTCCGTGAGACGGGGGGTTGCGGAATCTTATTCTCCTTCGAGGATTTCCAGCATGCGGATGGCTGAGGCGGGGATGCGTGTGCCGGGGCCGAAGATGGCGGCGACACCTGCGCGGTAGAGGAAGTCATAGTCCTGGGCGGGGATGACACCTCCGGCGGTAACCATGATGTCGTCACGGCCAAGCTTCTTGAGTTCCTCGATTACCTGGGGGATAAGGGTCTTGTGACCGGCGGCAAGCGAGGAGACTCCGAGGATATGCACGTCATTCTCGACAGCCTGACGGGCAGCCTCAGCGGGAGTCTGGAACAGCGGGCCCATGTCGACGTCGAATCCGCAGTCGGCATAACCGGTGGCAACAACCTTCGCGCCACGGTCATGGCCGTCCTGACCCATCTTGGCAATCATGATACGGGGCTGACGGCCCTCACGTTTTGCGAATTCCTCGACCATCTTGCGGGCACGGAGGAAGTCGGGATCATTCTTGGTTTCGTTGGAGTACACGCCTGAAATTGTTCTGATGACAGCTTTGTAACGGCCCACGACCTCTTCGCAGGCATCGGAAATCTCGCCGAGAGACGCACGGACTCCGGCAGCCTTGACAGCGAGGTCAAGGAGATTGCCTTCACCGGTGCGGACACATTCGGTGATTGCGGCGAGGGCCTTCTTGACGGCCTCTTCGTCGCGGTCTTTGCGCAGCTCTACCAGACGGGCAACCTGCTCGTTGCGCACCTCGGTGTTGTCAATCTCAAGGATGTCGATGGGATCCTCATGGTCGAGGCGGTATTTGTTGATACCGACGATGGTCTGACGGCCTGAGTCGATGCGGGCCTGAGTGCGGGCGGCAGCCTCCTCGATACGGAGCTTGGGCAGACCGGTCTCGATAGCCTTGGCCATACCGCCCAGCTTCTCGATTTCCTGGATATGCTCCCATGCGCGGTGGGCGATTTCATTGGTGAGCGACTCCACATAGTAGGAACCTGCCCAGGGGTCGATTTCCTTGCAGACCTTGGTCTCCTCCTGGATGTAAATCTGGGTGTTACGGGCAATACGTGCCGAGAAGTCGGTAGGCAGGGCGATAGCCTCGTCAAGCGCGTTAGTGTGGAGCGACTGGGTATGTCCCAGGGCTGCACCCATGGCCTCGATACATGTACGGCCGACGTTGTTGAAGGGATCCTGCTCGGTGAGCGACCATCCGGAAGTCTGGGAGTGGGTACGCAGAGCGAGAGATTTGGGGTTCTTGGGGTTGAACTGGCTGACAATCTTGGCCCAGAGCATACGGGCGGCGCGCATCTTGGCAACCTCCATGAAGAAGTTCATACCGATGGCCCAGAAGAAGCTCAGACGGGGAGCGAAGGTGTCGATGTCCATACCCGCGTTCACACCTGCGCGGAGGTATTCAAGACCGTCGGCGAGGGTGTATGCAAGCTCGATGTCGCATGTCGCACCAGCCTCCTGCATATGGTAGCCGGAGATTGAAATCGAGTTGAACTTGGGCATGTTCTGCGAGGTGTACTCGAAGATGTCGGCGATGATACGCATCGAGAACTCAGGAGGATATATGTAGGTGTTACGCACCATGAACTCCTTGAGGATGTCGTTCTGGATGGTACCGGCCATCTCTTCGAGTTTCGCGCCCTGCTCGAGACCGGCGTTGATGTAGAAGGCGAGCACGGGAAGCACCGCGCCGTTCATTGTCATCGAGACGGACATCTTGTTCAGGGGGATTCCGTCGAAGAGCACCTTCATATCCTCTATCGAGCAGATCGACACACCGGCCTTGCCGACATCACCGACAACGCGGGGATGGTCAGCGTCATATCCACGGTGTGTGGCGAGGTCGAAGGCCACGGAGAGACCCTTCTGACCCGACGCGAGGTTGCGGCGGTAGAAGGCATTTGACTCGGCGGCGGTTGAGAATCCGGCGTACTGGCGGATGGTCCAGGGACGGATGGCGTACATACCGCTGTACGGGCCACGGAGGAAGGGGGGAAGACCGGCAACATAGTCGAGGTGTTCCATTCCCTCAAGATCCTCCTTGGTGTAAACCGGCTTGACGGGGATAAGCTCAGGGGTCAGCCAGTCCTGCTCGGGATCGCGGGCGGGAGCCGCAGCCGGCGCACCGAAGGCGTCGGCCATTATATCTATCTTTTTGAAATCGGGTTTCATAGCTGGAAGTTACTTTTTGAGAAGACGGCTGTTGAATTCCTGGAGGGTCTGGAGGACGTTGCTCTTGACATGGATGAAGTTCTGTATTCCGACTGCCTTGAGGTCTTCGGTGCAGGCGGGAGCACCGGCAACCACGAACTCGGCGCGTCCGTCGAGGAGCTTGAACGCCTCGGGAGCGAATCCGGCATACTCATCATCAGAGGAGCAGAGGACAACAATGTCGGCCTTCGCTTCGAGGGCGGCGTTGATACCCTCCTCTACACTCTTGAAGCCGATGTTGTCGATAATCTCATAACCGGCACAGCCGAAGAAGTTGGAGGAGAACTGGGCGCGGGCGAGACGCATGGCAAGATTGCCGATGGTCAGCATAAACACCTTCGGACGGTTCGAAGCGGCCTCCGTTGCGAGACGCAGCAGCTCGAAGTCGCTGGCCATACGGGCGGTGTTGAGGGCCTTCTCGGGGTTGGTCTGGCAATTGCCGCCGCAGCCGCAAGAATGCTCCTTGACCTCACCTTTGACCTCGCCATCCTCAGCGGCAGCCGACGAGCCGACCTCGATCTTGGCCTGGGCAAATTCGTTGAAGTTGGGGAACTGGTTGGTTCCGAGAAGGATTTCCTTACGACGGGCCATGTCATCATGACGTTTCACGGCGGAGGCATTGACAGCCTTCTGCACGTCGCCTTCGTTGACACAGGCGAAGAAGCCACCTTTGTCCTCGACTTCGAGGAAGAGCTTCCAGGCCTCCTTGGCGATGGAAACGGTAAGGGTCTCCACATAATATGAACCGCCGGCAGGGTCGGCCACCTTGTCGAGATGGCTCTCCTCCTTTAGCAGCAGCTGCTGGTTGCGGGCGATGCGCTCCGAGAATTCATCGGGAGTCTTGTAGGGAACGTCAAACGGAGTTACGGTCAGGGAGTCGACACCGGCCAGGGCGGCAGACATCGCTTCGGTCTGGCTGCGCAGCAGGTTTACGTGGGCATCGTAAAGGGTCTGGTTGAAACGGGAGGTGACGGCGTGGAGGGCCATCTTGCAATCCTCCTTCTCGATGGGCTTGTATTGTTCGGCAATCTGGGCCCAGAGCATACGGGCGGCGCGGAACTTGGCAAGCTCCATAAAGTAGTTGGAGCTTACACCCATATTGAACTTCACGCGGTCAGCGACCACGGCGGGTTTCACCCCGGCCTCGGTCAGCAGGGTCATCCACTGCGCACCCCACGCGAGGGCGTAACCAAGTTCCTGGAAGATATAGCATCCGGCGTTGTTGAACACGACCGAGTTGACAGCCAGACAGCGCAACCCGGGGACATCGGCAACGATGCCAAGCATCCCGACAGCCTCGGCTGCGACAGCCTTGGCGTCGATATCGGCTCCGTGACGGAACGCACGTTTCAGGGGGTCATAGTTGATCGAGCCTTTGAAGACCTTCTCAAGCTTGCGGGCCTTGAGCCATTCCACGATGGCGGCGGCCAGGTCGAGGGCCTTGCGGGGGCAGGTGTTGAAGTTAAGCTCCACCTCCTCGACATTGATATCCTTCAGGAGGATGTCGAGAGTGGCTACGGTCGGTTCCTTCACGGTGAAGCCGAGAGAGTTGACACCCTTTCCGAGCACGTCGAGGGCGACACGGTTAGCCTCGGCGGCATCTGTGGGGAGAATCTCCTGGCGGGTCAGCCAGTGGTTGTTGTCGCGGGTACCTCTGACATAGGGGAACTCGCCGGGTAGGGAGCCGGTTGTCTTGAAATCGGCGATGTCCTCGCGGCGGTACATCGGCTGCACCGAGAAACCCTCATTGGTTCTCCACACCAGTTTCTTTTCGAAGGGGACACCTTTGAGGTCGGCGTCAACCTTAGCCTTCCAGGTCTCGTAGGAGACGGGAGGGAACTGGGTGAACAGTTTTTCTTTATTTTCTGCCATGATATATAAAGAGGTTAACAATATTTACATATTTATATGAAAGTCAGTTTCCCGGAAATTTCCGGAAAACCGTATGGTCAGCAGTTTCAGAAAGTCACGGATCTTTTCATGGTAACAGATTCCGAAAATATCCTTTCCCTGGCGGGGCGGTTATAACCCAAATCCGCCCGGGTGATATTAAAATTTCCAAAAACAGTTCAATGCCACAAATTTACTAAACTTTTTGGAATCCCCAATATTTTGCCGCAAAAATTTCATTCCCTCCCCTAAATCCCACCGGCGGTGACGAATTCGGGTTGGCGGCGGAGCCAGCGGAACATGGATTCGTAGACGGCGCGGCGCACGCGGGGACGCGACAGGACGAGGTCGTGGAGACCGCTGTCGACAATCGCCTCGGTCACATTGTAGCCCAGACGACGGCCACGGGCCGAGATGGAATCGACATTCAGGACGGCGTCGCCGCTGTTGGCCAACGGACTCCATCCGTCGGGATGCACACTGCGACGCGAACGCATCAGAAACACCGGCACCTTGATGGCACGGCCATTCTTCATCAGCCGCTTATGCCCCTGATCGATGGCCCTCACCCACCCCAAGGATATCGGCGCGGGGTGAAGCAGCTTCAGGGTGGTGTCAAACTCCCATTCCCCGTGCTTCGATTTCAGCAGGCTTTCTCCATATGCGGAATCGTCGCCCTGCGACATCTCTATGTCGGGGAACCACTTCCCGGCGGCAGCCGCGAGAGGAATAGCGGCGTTGCGCATAAATCCAGTGAAATTCCAGTCAAGGAAAGGGCTGTTCAATATCAGAGCCTTTATCTCCGGGGCGGGATGGTCTTCCATATATAATGATGTGATGAGACCTCCGGTGGAATGCCCCATCAGTACGATATCGGTGACGCTGTCGCGACGCATCCGGGCGATGGCCGAATCTATGTCGGCGAAATACTCGCTCATATCACGCGCCTCGTAGCGACGCTGTCCCGGCAGAAGCGAACGGCCATACTTGCGCAGGTCTACGGCATAGAAGCCATAACCTGAGTCGTTGAACTCGCGTCCCATTGAGTCCTGGAAAAAATAGTCATTGTAGCCGTGGACATACAATACCGCCTTGCGGGGCCTTTTCCCCTCCGGGAGCCGCCGGATGACAGTAGACACCACTTCCCCCGAATAATCATCGGGCTGGCTGACGGTCTCCATCTCATACCCCTCCTTGCCAAGCAACGGATCGGCAATCCACGAGACAAGAAGCGGGGCGAGAAGCAGGGAAAGCAGAGTAAATATCGAGTTGCGTTTCATTTCCGAGGTTTTTACCATAAAACAATGATGGGAGGCGGATTGGTTTGCAAAGTTAAGAAATGTTTTTAAGTCGGCAAATTTGGTGTGGTTTTCAAAAAAATCATTATCTTTGCCCCAACAAGCCAGAATAAAGCAATGCAACGGGGCGCCCCCTCTCTCCTGACGCCCCCCAACCATGACAGACAATGGATTTTCAAGACATCACAGAAGTATTCCATCAAGTAATCCAGCAGGCCGGAAGCATCGACATGGCCGAAGCCGAATTCAAAAAGATGGTCGGAGAGGATGACGAGCTGCACAAGCTCTACCGCCAGTGGTGCCACGAGGTCGGAAGTTCTGAGCGGCGTGGTTTCCTCGACTTCTGTGAGGAATATCTCGACAATCAGGAATCCATCTGGGACACCCTTGACAACGACTACGACCGATGACCAATACCCAAACCCCTTCCAACGCAAGGAGAATGCCTGCCGAATGGGATGCCCGCTTCGACGCGACCCTTCTGGCATGGCCTCATCGCGACACCGACTGGGCCGACATGCTCGACGAGGTGGACCGATGCTATATCGCCCTGACAGCCGCACTTGTGTGCGCCGGTCAGAAGGTGATTATCGCCACACCCGAGCCTGACCGCGTCGCCTCGCTGCTACCCGACGATGACACGCGCAAGCAGATACTTGTCGTCACCTGCAAGACCAACGACACATGGACCCGCGATTACGGTCCATTGACTATCGAGGACATGGGGAACGGCGCATTATCGGCGGTCGCATACAAATTCAACGGCTGGGGACTGAAATTCCCCTCCGACAAAGACAACCTTGCCTTCCTCTCATTGGTAGCCGACAAAGCGATACAGGCCCCGGTGGTCCTGCGCAAACGATATGTCCTCGAAGGAGGGTCAATCGAGAGTGACGGCGCGGGCACAATCCTGACCACATCTGAGTGCATGCTGTCGGTCAACCGCAACGGTTTCATCAAAAAGGAGGAGGTGGAGCGCGAACTCGCCGCCGGACTTGGGGCGACGCGTGTGTTATGGCTCGACCATGGCGCGTTGAAGGGTGACGACACCGACAGCCATGTCGACACCATCGCCCGTCTCGCCCCCGATGACACGATTCTATATGTGAAATCCTATAACCCGGCCGACTCCCACACAGCCGCGCTGGAACGGATGGAGGAACAGCTAAAGGAGTTCCGCACCGCCGACGGCAATCCATACAATCTCATCGGCCTTCCTCTCCCCTCCCCGATTCATGACGACAACGGTGACCGCCTCCCGGCCACCTACGCCAATTTCCTGATTACCCCCCGCGCGGTGGTGATGCCTGTCTACGGACAGCCCCGCAATGACGAGATGGCTGCCCGTATGCTCTCCATCGCCTTCCCCGGTCACGAGATTCTGACCGTCGACTGCCGTGCCCTGATACGCCAGCACGGTTCGCTTCATTGCGCGACAATGCAGATTCCCGCCTCGTGGCTCCCTATCTAAATGTAAACAGATATGTCAGAGAATACCCCTTTGAAGGTTGCCCTGATTCAGCAGAGCAAGACCGCCGATATAGCCGATAACCGCAAACGACTGGCCGATGAAATCCGCAACGCCGCCAATGATGGTGCGAGGCTGATTGTCAACCAGGAGCTGCATGACTCGCTCTACTTCTGCCAGGACGAGAATGTCGACACATTCGACCTCGCGGCCGACCTCTCCGGCGAGGCCACCGGATTTTATTCACGCCTCGCCCGCGAACTCGGAGTGGTGATTGTGACATCGATGTTCGAACGCCGTGCCGCCGGCCTTTACCATAACACCGCCGTCATCTTCGACACTGACGGCAGGGAGGCCGGACGTTACCGCAAGACCCACATACCCGACGATCCGGGGTTCTATGAAAAATTCTATTTCACCCCCGGCGACCTCGGAATCAAACCGGTTAAGACCTCGGTGGGGAAACTCGGGGTGCTGGTGTGCTGGGATCAATGGTATCCCGAGGCAGCGCGCCTTATGGCTCTTCAGGGAGCCGACCTGCTGATTTATCCGACAGCCATCGGCTGGCAGGACACCGACACCGTCGATGAGAAACAACGCCAGCGCGAAGCGTGGATTACCGTGCAACGCGGCCACGCCGTGGCGAACGGCATCCCCGTGATAGCCGTCAACCGTGTGGGCCACGAGGATGACCCGTCGGGAGTTTCCGACGGCATCACTTTCTGGGGATCGAGCTTCGTGGCCGGTCCGCAGGGGGAATTCCTCTACCAGGCTCCCGACGACCGGGATGCGACAGCCGTGGTGGATATCGACCTCCGCCGCTGCGAGAATGTGCGTCGCTGGTGGCCATTCCTGCGCGACCGCCGCATCGACCTGTATGATGGTCTCACAAAACGTTATCTCGACTGATTCCTCACCTCGAAGATTATGGAAATCCTTCTCCCTCCCGACCTCTCGGGCAACCGCCGGACTCTACCCTCGGCGACTCGGAGCCTGACAATCATCGGTGCGAACGGTGCGGGAAAGACCCGCTTCACATCTTTCCTCGCCGACAGTCTCGGCGAAAAGGCGTTCCGTCTCTCCGCGCTGAAAGCAATATACGCCGCTGGCGAACCGAAAGATGAGCCCGGTACCGTCGATGAAATCTATGTCAAGGCCCGGCAGTCCCCCTCATTCCTGACCAACACGGCCACCACCCCGTTCGATCGGCTCACCGCCCTGCTTCTCAACGAGGAGATAGCGTCGTTGGTCGAATACAAGATGGCGCAGCTCGAAGTCGCCGCAGGTCGTCGGGAAGCGGCCATCGCTCCCACCACAAAGCTCGACGAGGTAATATCACGCTGGCAGGAGATTTTCCCGGCCAATCAGGTATTGCGTCAGGGAGGTCGCCTGCTGTTCACCCGCGACGGCCAGAATGACATATATTCCCAGGTAAGGCTTTCGGCCGGAGAGAAGGCCGTGCTTTATTATTTCGGGGCATTGCTTTACGCTCCGACCAACGGAGTAGTGTTCGTTGACTCTCCTGAGATGTTTCTCCACCCCTCGCTTCAACAGAAGACCTGGGATTCGCTGGAGGCCATGCGTCCCGACTGCCGTTTTGTCTACACCACCCACGACCTCGACTTCACCGCCACCCGTCAGCGCGACTCGCTCCTCTGGGTGCGTGGTTACGACACCGCCGGAGAGGGCTGGGACTACACAATACTACCGCGCGGGGCAGGAATTTCCGACGAGGTGTATATGGCCATCATCGGTTCCCGCAACCCCGTGCTATTCATCGAGGGGGACGCGTCCCATTCGATTGACGCGAAGCTCTACCCACTGGTGTTCAAGGATTTCACAGTGAAGTCCCTCGGAAGTTGCGATAAGGTGATTGAATCGACCCGCGCCTTCAACGACCAGCGTTCGCTCCACCATCTCGAAAGCCGGGGCATCGTGGACCGCGACCGGCGCGACGAAGGGGAGGTGGCGTATCTGCGCAGCAAGAACATCTTCGTGCCGGACGTGGCCGAAATCGAAAACATACTGATGCTCGAAGAGGTTGTGAGGACAGTCGCGTCCTTCAACGGCAAGGATGAGAACAAGGTCTTCAAGTCGGTGAAAAAAGCCATCATCGGAATGTTCAGCCACGACCTCCGTTCACAGGCGATGCTCCATACCCGTCACCGTATCAAACGTCTGATGGAACGCCGCGTAGATGGGAAATTCAGCAACATCAACGCCTTTGAGCAACACCTTGCCGGACTCGCCAAGGAGCTGAATCCACGAGGACTGTATGAACAGCTATGTCGCGATTTTTCCTGCTGGGTCGCCGAAGACAATTATGCCGAGATATTGAAAGTCTACAACCAGAAATCGATGCTCCCCGGCTCCAACGTCTCACAGCTTTGCGGACTCAACGGCTCGAAAGACGCCTATGTCAGCTGCATCATATCCATCCTGCGCCGCGACACCTCAGCCTCCCGCCGCATCCGCCGCGCCATCACCGCCTGCTTCGGCCTCATCCCCGACGAAAATCAATAAACATCGAGAGGCAACTTTCCGGTCACATTCCCGACATCATCATCTTAACGACCTGCTTCAATGTCCGTAAAAAACATATTACTATTTTTATAAAAATATTCCTAACTTTGCAACGGAATCCCCCGAGTGTCCCTGTCTTCGGACAAACCTCGGGGTTTAGTATTTTTAAGCCCTCTTACTTTGGGGGCTTTTCTTATATCTTTTTCCATACGATATACCCCTCATTACATCAGGATGGTTAGAGTATCAGTATAAATACTACGGATTTTACAATTTATATTTCGAATTTTTATCCACGCGATTACAACGATATCATTTTTGACATTCACATTTGAGATATCAAAAAAGATTCCTACGGAATCATCCCGCTATACATAGTTACCGTGGGTTACCGCTTCGGTTCGGCCATAATGCCTTCCCTCGCGCCAACCCACGGCTATTCAGACAAAGGATTCCTCCGGAATCGTCATTTCCTTTCCGGCTCCTCAACTTTCATTCACCAATTATTTGCTGCCACCCGGATAACAGCCGTGCAAGTTCTTACAAAGCCTCAGGCTTAATAAATCTGCATATCTGCGGAATTTGCGTGAGATACTTGATGCCGGGAGGGAGAGAGATGCAGCGGGACTGACATAAACGATTCCGGAGGAATTTTCCTGAACAATCTCGGGAAAGATTCCTCCGGAATCCGGTTGCAAATAATTGAAAAACAGCGTCCAAATATGTCGATTAGTGTATGAATGCGGAAGTGGAATCCCGAAACGGGGGATGACTCACCGGTGGGGGAATGAATACGGGACAAAACCTGTCAGCAAAACCTTGGATTGCAGCAACCCGACAGTCAACACTGTGTCTGCCTTTATTGCCGACTTACAATCTCCCCCAGCCTCCTGGGTCAAAGACTGACAGCCGTCACTCATCGAGGCGGCCGCCGCTATTATTGTCATCAGGCAGACAGAGATTCTTAACATCGTCGGTTGAGATTTTTGATTACGATGCAAAGTTCGTAAACCGCAACCGACCAACTCTCAACATTTGTTGAAACCCAGCCAACAGCGACTGATTTTTAACAAAATTTCATATGTCCTTTCTCAGTCGGCTCAGATGAGTCGGAGTGATGTTGAGATAAGAAGCGATGTCCTTGAGTGAAAAAAGCGAGAACAAATCTGGATGGCGGCTCAGAAGCTCCTCATAGCGTTCACGCGAAGACTTTCGGTAAAGCGACATGTAACGGTCATATACGGTGGAAAACACATTCTCGGTCGAGCGCATCACAATTCCCGGCAGTTCGGGATCAGATTTCATCCTCTCGGTAACCAGGCGCGTAGCCACACACATTATCTCACACGGGGAATCGGCGACAATAGAGACACGCGCCGGCATCCCGTACAGCGAGAATGGGAAATCCGTCACAAACTCCCCCGGAAATTCAAACCCCACCACATGCTCTGTGCCATCCTCGGAAAAGGTGACATATTTCAATGTCCCCTTCATCACGAAACCGATATAACGGCCCGGTTGACCGATACTGACAAACTCCTCCCCTCGTTCATACCGCCGCAGTTCACCTTCGGAAAGGCATAAATTCCGCCAGAAAGAGATTTCCGGGCTATCCATATACGCGAGTTCGGGATAAGAACCACCATAAAAAATTGAATCGGCAGCTTGGAAAAG